>Ga0164290_1000037_pt1 | contig 494688 bp, 427 predicted proteins | sample Micstemetagenome_FD_108782 | JGI IMG/M metagenome (GOLD analysis project Ga0164290, IMG submission 108782) | Contaminated culture microbial community from soil near Moab, Utah, USA - Microcoleus steenstrupii SON62 (Illumina Assembly) | ecosystem: Environmental > Terrestrial > Soil > Soil crust... | reverse complement strand
TTCGAGTTCGGCACGGTCGGCCTTCGCCAACACGATCGGACGCGCATAATTGGCCATGCACCCTCCCAGCACCCCGTGTGCTCGGAGGGTATGTTAACATGACTTACGTTACGAGACACTAGGCCTTCCCTCGCCCAGCCGGCGGCCAGTAGGTGAACTCCGGCTGGTGACACACCCCTTCCAGATCCTCGACCCGCCCCTGGAAATACTTCTGTGCGTCGGCGATGGCCTGGTTGTAGACGGCCGGGCCGATTTCCTTGAGGCAGTAGTCGAGAAACAAGCCGGCCTGGAGGTCGCCCATCTCCTCGGCGAGATGTTCGGCCGCATAGCGCTTGATCGAGGCTTGCAGTTTCTTGATGGATTCGGGCGGCAGGGCAATCGACATGGCGTCCCGCGATTGTACCCGTCCAAGCGTTGCCAGGCACGGCGGCGGTGTGGCTACTTCAGTTCGCGCAGAAAGCCGTCGATCAGCCGGAGCATCTCGGCCTTCTGTGCGGCCGTTCCGCCGTCCCACATGTCGTTGTGGATCGTCGCCGGCAGCCTGCCCACCCTGATGCCGAAAGTTGCCTGCTCGTCAACTGAGGGCAGGACCCCGTCGTCTGCGGCCTGGTCGCTCGACCGGATCGTAAACAGCCGCGGTTGGTGCAGCCGGGGAATCGGCATCCGGCGGTTGTCGAGGGCAATGACGGCGCGGACGCGTGACGGCTGCTCACGAGCAAAGAGCATGCTGGTGTCGGCGCCATGCGAATGCCCGACCAGCAGCAGTTGAGCGAAGTCGAGCTGTGGTTGCCGCTGCTTCAGTTCGTCGATCACGAACAGGATATTCTGCACGCCCCGCCGCCAGCTGGGCATGCGAGTCTCGTACGGCTTCCCGGTGGACGGGAGTGGCTCATCGCCGGGCACCTCGTGCTGGACGCTGCTGACAAAATAGCCCTGCGCCACCAGCCGCTCGGCGATGAACGAGTAGTCGCTGTGCTTGCCGCCATAGCCGTGGCTCAGAATCGCCGGCTTGACCAGGCGTCGCGCCCGATCCGCGTCGCCGTAGGTCAGCACGGGCACGGCGCGGGAGCGCGCGCGATCCACGAGATCAAGTTGCTCGACCTTGACGTCGAGCGTGGCCGCCCCGACAAGAGCGACCACCAGCAGGCATACGAATTTCATGGGGCCTTTCGATCGGCGTCAATGGACGAACGGCTGCGCTTGTGCGCGGTGAGGCCCACGGCGAGGAGCGCGGCGCCAAGCCCCATGAACACCGGCGCTTGCCGGAACGTGCCGAGGGCGAGGAAGGCCGAACCCATTCCGACCCACACCATTGCATGCGTGCGCTTGAACACGGCAGCGCATCGCTGCAAGAATCCACCGTTGGCCATGACGTGATTGTGCCATGACTCAAAGGGCGAGGACGTGGTGGGCCAGCGGCGTCAGCCGCCCTCGCGTGGCCGGCGTCATGCGAGACGCGAAGTCGGTGCCGGCCTGCCCATCGCGCGGAATGAAGAAGCCTTGGATCGATCGGCGCGGCGCGCTCGAGGTGTTGGCGCCATGGCCGTGCCAGGTGGAGCCGTTGAAGATCAGCAGCGAGCCGGCCGGGCCGCACGCCGGCATCGGGCCGGCGTCCAGTTGATCCGCCGTGGCCTCCTCCGGCGTTCCCGGCCAGGCCTGAGACCCCGGGACGAAACATGTGGCTCCGTTGTCGGGCCTGAACTCGTCCACCATCAGAATGAACCCCACGAGCGGCCAATCGGCCCAGTCGCGGCGCAAATCGACGTGCAAACCTTGCGCAGGCTGACGGGGCCGCAAGGTTCGGGCAAGCAGCGAGCTCAGCTTGAATGGCCGCGCGATCACGAGGCGGCATGCTGCAAGCAAGGGCGGAAAGATATACAGGTCGTCGAACTCCTCGCCGCGATTCACCAGGTCGCTGACGCGCGTCGTCGTGCTGCCGACCCTGATGTCGTCGCCGGTCGCCGACGCGACCGCGGCGTCGTATGCATGTGCCAGCAGGCTCATCTGGTCGGCCGACACCGGGCCAGGAATGACCGTGAACCCTTGCTGCTCCAACTCGTCGGCAGCGGCTTCTCCCAGGCTATCCCCCGGCGCCAACGCGCTGAACCAGTCGCTCATCGCGCTCACCTTCGGCGTCCGCCACGAGCAGACCGGATTCGAACTGCGCTCCCGACTGCCTCACCTCCCCCCGAGGCCCGACGATCGCGGACGAGCCGAGGGCGACGCGATCACCTTGCCGGCCGGCGACGTCAGCGCGAACCACCAGCAGCCGGTTGGCTTCGGCCAGGCCGATGTCGATGTTCCTGGACGCGGCCACTACGTCAGCCTTCGCCATTGGCAACGCATTGTTGCTAGGTATGAAGAGAATCGTCGCCCCCAGAGCGGCGACATCACGACCGAGCGCTGGGTAGTTCGAGTCGTTACAGATGATGACGCCGAAGGTCACGCCCGCGGCTGTGAAGGCTGGCGTCGTGTCGCCGGGCTGATACACGGATCGGTGAATGGCGGGGTGCCGCTTGCGATAGACACCGGCGACCGCTCCCAGCTGAAGGACCGCAGCCGAGTTGTAGAGCAGTCCGTCGGCGCCAAGCTCTGTAAATCCAACAATCGTCGTGACGGTCGCGCTCATCAGCGGTTGCAGCATTCTCGCGAGCTCGCCAGTGGCGATGCTCAGAGCAAGATCGGCGGGGCGTTCGGCTTGATCAGCCAGTCCACCGAGGACGGCTTCAGGACAGCAGAGAATAGCGACGCCGTTGGCCTCGCACCAGCGCACGCGCTCAGCGATGAGTTCGATCGCAGTCATCGAGCCGACGGGCAACAACGGCGCCTGGTAGGCGGCGACCCTGGCCACGTGTTTACTGCGGGAAAGTAGCCGCCAGCGGCAGCCAGGTGTTGGGATCTGGAGTAAGGCCGCGCGACTCGCTGACCACTTCCATGCGCGAGGGCTCGAGGCGAATCAGGACGACATCGTCGCCCTTGGCGCCGCCGGGATAGAACGGCGTCCACGAGGCCTTCCAATGCTGCGCTTTCTCGTCTGCATCGGTCACGAATCTCGCCTTGGCCAGAATCGTCACGTAGCTGGAGGTCTCGGGTTCGAAACAATGCAGCGTCACGCGCGGGTCTCGCCGAACCTGGCCGACCTTGCGGGTCCGCGGGTTGGTGGCCACCCAGACCGTGGAGTCTTTGTCCGGACCAAAAGGATCGACGACGCGTGCCTGCGGGTGACCGTCTTCACCAACGGTGATGAAGGAGCAGAACCCGGCCTTCTGCATCACATCCCAGCCCGCCTTGACGATCTGAATGCGGGACGGCTGCGCTGCCGGCACGTTCTGGGCCGTTGCGTCCATCGTCATCAAACACGACAGGAGAATGCCACTTCGCAAAGACCTCATTGGGACGACACCTTGACTATGCGACGCGATGACTGGTCAAAGCGAACCGCGAGGCCAGATCCGAAGCCGCGATTCGTCAATCACCCAGAGACGCCCCTTCGCGGACTCCTCAGTAAGACGAGCGGCGAGACTGGTCGCTACTTCGCGGATACGAGGCAGAGTCTGGGCCTGAAGCCGAATAACGACGATTCCAGCCGTGGTCGCAGGTGGGTGGTTCAAAATGTTGGTGAAGTCTCGATCAAGAGTCACGAGGGCCCGCCCCTCAGACGACGCGACAACGAGCAAGCGATCGTCCGGCGCGCCGGCTAAGTTCTGGTCGCGCGCAAGCGCGACATCATGGCCAGCTTGCTGTAATAGCGTTGCCACGCTATCGGGAACGTTCTCGTCGAGCTTCACCGTCGCCATGGCTCACACCGTGAGCGGAACAATGCTGTCCCGAGCCAGATCAGCGGCATAGGCCAATGCCGCCGAAATCGCCTCCTTGGGCAGGGACGGATAGTCGCTGTAAAGTTCTTCCGGCGTGACGCCGGCAGCGAGATTGTCCAATACCACCGATACCGGGATGCGAGTGTCCTTGAACCGGGGCCACCCGTGCAGTGTGTCCGCTGTCGCAACGATATGATCCTGCCAGCGCATCGGAACCTCCTTCGCTGAGTCTACGCCTGAATTCGCCCTCAGTGTCCAGTCAGCTCGTGGAGCAAACGGGCACCGTCGGTGCCGTCAGGTCGTCTCCAGCGTCGGCAGCGCCACGTCGTTTGGCACCACGCGCGTGAACTGGCCGCGCTGCATCAGCTCGCGGCCCTTGCCGCCGCGGCCGACGATTTCGTACTTGGTCGTGCTGATGGTCTGCTCGGCACCGCGCGATGTTTCGACGGTCAGCAAGTCACGATCGCCGGTCGAGACCAGCGCGCCGATCACCTTGTCTTCCGGGAAGTCGATCTTGATCAGGATGACGCCGCGGCCCGGGCCCGACAGGAAGTTCACTTCCTCCACCGGGCAGAGCATGGCGCGGGCGGCACTGGTGGCGGCGATCATGGTTTCTTCGCCGGTCGTCAGCGACACGGTGACCACCTCGGCCCCGTCGGCGGTGCGCGCGTAGCGCCGCCCCGATCGGGTGCTGGCCTCGACGAAGCCCTGCAGCGAGAAGCGCATCGCGTAGCCGTCGCTGGTCACCGCGACCGCGTGCACCGGCGGCACGTCGCCTTCCTTCTTCGCCTCGATCTTCTTCGCCACGCGTGGATCGAGGCTGAACGCCGCGATCACCTTCTCGCCGTCCTTGAACTTGAACAGCTTCTGCACCGGCTCGCCGTACCCGGTCGAAGCCGGCACGTCGACAATGCGGCTGGTGTAGGCGACGCCGAAGTTGGTGAAGAACACCATGGTCGCCCGGGTGCTGCCGATGGCCGCCGCCAGCACGCCGTCGCCCTCGCGCAGGCGCGTCGTCGACAGGTCCTTCACTTCCTTCTGGCGTTTCACCCAGCCGTCGCGCGAGACAATTACCACGTTGTCTTCTTCGACGATGAACGATTCGGCGGAGTACTCGATCTCTTCGGCTTCCTCGATGCGGGTACGGCGCGGATCGATCTTGGGGTTGCCGTACTTGGCCTGGATCTCCTCCAGCTCCGAGCGCACCAGTTTCCAGCGGCCCTCCTCGTCCTTGAGCAAGCCGGCGATCTGCCGCGACCGCTTGCGCTTCTCGCCCAGTTCCGTCTGGATCACCTGAATCTCGAGGCGCGCCAGCCGGTACAGCTTCAGTTCGAGAATGGCATCGGTCTGCTCGGCATCGAGCGCGAAGCGCGCCATGATCTTCTCCGCCGAATCGGCCTTGCCGTCCGACTTGCGGATGATCCGGATGATCTCGTCGAGCGCGTCGAACACTTTCTCGAAGCCTTCGAGAATGTGAATGCGCCGGCTGAGCTGCTCGAACTCGTGCTCGAGCCGGCTCGTCACCACTTCAAGCCTGAAGTGGAGGAAGTGCCACAGCATCTGCTTCAGGTCGAGCCGCTCGGGCCGCCCGGCTTCGGCGTTCTCGGTCGGCACGAGGCACGTCATGTTCACCGCGAACGTCGTCTGCAACGACGTGTGCTTGAACAGGTACGCCATCACCAGGTTGTCGTCGGCGCCGGCCTTGACGTCGAGTTCAATGCGCACGTCGTCCGTGGAGACGTCGCGGACGTCCACCAGGTACGGCATCTTGCGGCTGAGCACCACGTCGCCGATCTGCTCGACGAGCTGCGACTTGTTGACCGCGTACGGGATGCTGGTGATGTAGAGCTTCTTCTCTGACCGGCCGGCGGGGCCGGCTTCCCAGGTGGAGCGCAGGCGGATGGAGCCCGAACCCGTGCGGTAGATTTCCTTCAGCTCGTCGGGCGAGTTCAGGATCTGGCCGCCGGTCGGGAAGTCCGGGCCCTTCACCCACCGGCACAGCTGCAGCGTGGTGAGGTCGGGGTTATCGAGCAGCTTGATCAGCGCCGTGATGATCTCGTTCAGGTTGTGCGGCGGGATGTTGGTGGCCATGCCGACCGCGATGCCGGTGCTGCCGTTGATCAGCAGGTTGGGCACGCGCGAGGGCAGCACCACCGGCTCGGTCTTGGTGCCGTCGTAGCTCGGCCGGAACGGAACCGTTTCCTGCTCGATCTCCTGCAGCACTTCGTCCGACAGGCGCGCCAGGCGGCATTCGGTGTAGCGCATGGCCGCGGCGCCGTCGCCATCGAGCGAGCCAAAGTTGCCCGACCCGTCGATCAACGGGTAGCGCAGCGAAAACGACTGCGCCATGCGGACCAGCGTTTCGTAAATCGCGCTGTCGCCGTGCGGGTGGAAGTTGCCCATCACGTCGCCCACCACCTTCGCGCACTTGCGGTGCTTGGCATCGGCGGTCAGGTTCTGCTGCCACATGGTGAACAGGATGCGGCGCTGCACCGGCTTCAAGCCGTCGCGCACGTCGGGCAACGCGCGCGACGTGATCACCGACAGGGCGTAATTCAGGTAGCGCGACTGCGCCGCTTCGTGCAACGAGACGTTGGACGTGCCGTCACCGCCGGTGGGATTGAAGCCCCCTCGCCCGGGTGGCGGTGGCGATCCAGCGTCGTCGTTTTCGGGCAGGTCGAACAGGGAGGGCTCGGGCTTTCGCTTGGACATTCAGAATTCGTTATTTGAAATTCGTTCTTCGTTATTCGCTATTCGGGAATCAGTTTACCCGGATTCATGAGGTTGCCCGGATCCAGCGCTCGCTTGATCGACCGCATGACGTCGAGCGACGACCCATGCTCCTTCGCCAGGTACTTCAACTTGCCGATGCCGACGCCGTGTTCGCCGCTGCAGGTCCCGCCGAATTTCAACGATCGCTCGACCAGCCGCTGGTTCAGCCGCGAGATCTGGTCAAACTCGTTGGGGTCATTCGCGTCGAGCATGAAGATCAGGTGGAAGTTGCCGTCGCCGGCATGGCCCACCAGGGGCGCGACCACGCCGGCCTCTTTCAGGTCGGCCTGGGTCTCGAGAATGCACTCGGCCAGGTGCGAGATCGGCACGCAGATGTCGGTGGTCCACGCCCGGGCGCCCGGACGGGAGGCCACGGTCGCGTAGTAGGCGTTGTGCCGGGCGGTCCACAGCGTGGCGCGATCCTCGAGCGTTGACGCCCACTGGAAGCCCTTGGCGCCCTGCTCGCGCGCGATCTCTTCGACGGCCTGGATCTGTTCGTCGACCATCACGTCGCTGATCCCGTGGAATTCGAAGAACAGCGTCGGGGCAATCGGGTAGTTGGTCTTCGAGTATGCATTGACCACGCGCAGCTGCGCCTCGTCCACGATCTCGATGCGCGCGACCGGGATGCCAAGCTGGATGGTCTGGATCACGGTGGCGGCGGCGCCAGCCATGTTCTCGAACGGACAGACCGCGGCGCGCACGGCCTCGGGCTTGCCGTACAACCGCAGGGTGATCTCGGTGATCACCCCGAGCGTCCCTTCCGACCCCACGAACAGCCGGGTCAGGTCGTATCCCGATGACGACTTGCGGGCGCGTCCGCCGGTCGTGATGATTTGGCCGTCGGCGAGAACCACGGTGAGCCCGAGCACGTTCTCCCGCATGGTGCCGTAGCGGACCGCGGTGGTGCCCGACGCGCGCGTCGCCGTCATGCCGCCCAGCGTGGCGTCGGCGCCCGGATCGATCGGGAACATCAGCCCGGTGTTCTTCAGGTGCGCATCGAGCTTCAGGCGTGTCAGCCCCGCTTCGACGGTTATGTCGAGATCGTCGGGACTCAGGCGCAACACGCGCGTCATGCGCGTCATGTCGATCGAGACGCCTCCGCGAATGGCGTTGACGTGCCCCTCGAGAGAGCTGCCCATGCCAAAGGCCACGATTGGCGTACCGTGCGCCGCACAAATCCTGACGATGGCGCTGACTTCCTCGGTCGAGGTGGGAAAGACCACCGCGTCGGGCATGCCGGCCGCGTGCCACGATTCGCCGTGCGAGTGGTGTTCGCGCACCGACTCGGCCGTCGATACGCGATCGCCGAGGAGGCTTCTCAGTTCGTCAATCACTGGGACATTATAGAGGCCTGCCATGTTTACACTGAAGACCCTGTCCTTCCTGCGATCCCTCAAGCGAAACAACGAACGCGAGTGGTTCGCGCAGCGGAAGGAGCAGTTCGAGGCCCACTGCCGGGCGCCGATGATCGCGGTGGTCGAACGGTTGGCCGTCGACATGCGGTCGTTTGCACCCGAGCTGATCGCCGATCCCAAAGGCTCGCTGTTCCGGCAGTATCGCGACACCCGGTTCAGCGAGGACAAGACGCCGATGAAGACCAACATCGCGGCGACGTTCCCGCACCGGGCGCTCGGCCGGATGAACGGCGCCAGCTTCTACTTCGAGATAGGCCCCGACTACGTGTGGATCGGTGGCGGCGTCTATCGCCCAGACACCTCGCAACTGCACCTGTTGCGCGAGCACATCGCCGCCAACCACCGCCGCCTGGACTCGATCGTCAACGCTCCCGCCTTCAAGAAGCTCGGCGGGTTGAAGGGCGAGACGCTGACCCGCGTTCCGCGCGGGTTCGACAAGGCTCATCCTGCAGCCCGCTACCTGATGCACAAGCAGTTCATGGGATTCCGCGAGGAGCCCGGCACGTTTGCGACGTCGAAGGACTTCTACAAGCAACTGGTCGGCACGTTTCGGACGCTGGCGCCGTTCGTGAGGTTCATGAACGAGCCGCTGATTGCGGCGGAGGCGCCAGCGCGCCGGGCGCACATCCTGGACGACTAGACCACGGTTGTGGATGTAGCCACTTGTGGCTACCATTCAGGCGGGTCTCAAGCCGCAGGCGGGTCTAAAGACCCGCCTCTACATTTTGAATCGGGTGGCGAGGAAGTAGAGCACCGCACCGGCGGCGAGCGCGGCGGCGCCGGCGACCAGCTGCGCCTGGCTTGCGCCCGCGAGAATGATCAGGGCCACGATCGACGCGACGACCGGCACGACCGGGCCCAGCGGCACCGTGAACTTCGCCGGCGCGACCGCGCCGTCAATATCGCTGAAGTGCGAGCCGACCTGCGCGGCAATCTCGCGATCGTGTTTGCGCAGCACCAAGGTGGATGCGCAAACGGCGAGATACATGACCAGCCGCGCAATCGCGCTGACCGCGGCCAGCGCCACGAATGAACCCGTGAGGGCCAGCGTCAAGGCAACCACCGCCGTGAACAGGATGGCATTGGCCGGCGTCAGATACGCCGGATGGACCTTGGCGAACCACTTCGGCAGGTCGCCGTTCTCGGCCAGCGCGAACAGCGTCCGCGACCCGTTCAGGATCTGCCCCATGTTGTTGCCGGTCATCGAAATGGCCGAGCCGACCGACACCATCAGCGCCCCGGCGGCGCCCAGGAAGATGGCCGCGCCGTCGGCCAGCGGCGTGCGGCTGGCGCCCAGGTCGGGCAGCACGCCGGTCGCGACGAGCGAGGTCAGCGACATAACCACCGCGACGGTGATCAGGGTGGCGACGAACGCGAACGGCACGTCCCGCCGCGGGTTGGCGGCCTCGCCGGCGAGAATGCCGGTAACCTCGTAGCCGCCGTACGCGAAGATCAGCAGGATCAGCGCACTCGACAGTTGCTGCTGCGTCACCGCCGGCATCGCCGCGAAGTGCGCCGGGTTGACATACCAGATGCCGGCGATGATGAAGATGGCGAGCGGCGCCAGCTTGCCGATGGTCAGCGCGTTGACCACCCACGACGACTGCTTGATGCCGCGCACGTTGATCCAGGTGAGCGCGATCGTCAGGCCGGCGATCAGCGACATGCGCGGCACGCCCGCCGCCAGGGCCGGCCAATAGAACGCCAGCGCAAGGGCCAGGCCGTTGGCGACCGACGCCTGGCTGGCGACGCGCGTGAACCACATCATCCAGCCCACTTCGAATCCGACGAAGCGGCCAAAGGCCGCGCGCGCCGGCAGGTACGGGCCGCCGGTCTTCTCGAACCGGCTGCCAACTTCCGCAAAGCACAGCGCGATCGACAACGACAGCAGCCCGACGGCGAGGAACGCCAGCGGTCCCCACGGTCCGACCAGCCGTGCCACATCGGCGGGCAGCAGGAAGATGGCGCTGCCAATCACCTGGTTGACGCCAATCGCGGTCAGGTCCCACTTGCCCAGGGTGCGCCGCAGCGCCGGCGTCTCAGAGATTCCAGCCATCGGCTTCCTTGACTCCCGTGATCAGTTCCTTGATCCGCGCGGCCAGGGTGTCGGCCGTGAACGGCTTCATCAGCAAGTTGGTGGCGCCGGTGGGGTCCACGCCGGAACCCGCGCGCTCAGGGTGACCCGAGATGAAGAGCACCTTGAGGTCGGGGCGAATCGCCTGCGCTTCCCTCGCCAGGTCGGCGCCGTTCATGCGCGGCATGACGACGTCGGTGACCAGCACGTCGACGGTGTCCTTGTGTTGCAGGAACAGCTCGAGCGCGGCGCGGCCATCTTCGGCATCGAGCACCGTGAACCCGCGGCGGCCCAGTTCGGTGATGACCAGGCGCCGTACCGACCGATCATCTTCTGCCAGCAGCACGACGCCCTGGCCCTTGACGGCCGCCGTGCTCGGCGCGGTCAGCGTCGGAATGATCTGCGCGACCGAATCGTCGGCGAGGCGAGGGAAGTAGACGTGGAAGGCGCTGCCCTTGCCCAGCCGGCTCTCGACCACCACGTGGCCGCCGCTCTGCCGCACGATTCCCTGCACCATTGACAGGCCGAGGCCGGTGCCGTGACCGGAATCCTTGGTCGTGAAGAACGGCTCGAACAGGCGGTCGCGCACCTCGGGTGACATGCCGACGCCGGTGTCGCGGACGACCAGGCTCACGTGGGGTCCCGGAATGACATCGAGGTGCTCGGCGCCCAGATCGACGTTGGCGGTTTCGATGGTCAGCTGGCCGCCTTGAGGCATGGCGTCGCGCGCGTTGACCACCAGGTTCATCAGCACCTGGCCGATCTGCGCGCCGTCGGCGCGAATGTTGGCCAGCGCGGGATCGAGCGAGAACTCCAGGCGAATCTCGGGCCCGAGCAACCGCCGGATCAGGTCTTCCATGTTGGCGACCACCAGGTTGAGATCGACTGTATGGGCCACGGCCGTCTGCCGGCGGCTGAACGAGAGCAGCTGCTGGGTGAGACCCGAGGCACGCTCGGCAGCACGGCGAATCTCGGTGGCCGAGCGCTGCCACTCCGACCCCGCCGGCACCTGCTCGATCAGCTCGTCGCTGTAGCCCAGCAGCACTGTGATCAGGTTGTTGAAGTCGTGGGCGATACCGGTGGCCAGGCGGCCGACGGCTTCCATCTTCTGCGCCTGGCGCAGTTCGTTCTCGAGCCGGTCGCGCTCGCTCAGGTCGCGCGCGATCGCCGTGACCCCGACCACCTGGCCGTCGCCGACCAGCACCCGCGCGTGCACATCGACGGGGATGCGCGCGCCCTTGCGCGGCACCAGCTCCGACCGGAACGCCCGCGGCGTGCTGTCGCTGCCTTCGCTCAGCAGCTGGGTCACGGCATCGAGATAGTCAGACCCGAAGATCCAGTTGGGGTCGAGCATCCGCAGCTCCTCGCGCGAGTAGCCGGTCGACTGCTCTCCGGCGCGGTTGATGGTCGAGATGCGGCCACGGCGATCGTGCACGATCATGATCTCGGAGGACCGCTCGAACAGGTCGTCGAAACGCGCCTTGAGCGCCGACTCGCGGGCCAGCTGGCGCCGAATGGTTCGCTCCTTGACCCGGCCGCGCCGGTAGACAACCCCCGACAGCGCCAGGGCCGTCACCGCCGCCGCGACGCTGAGCCAGGCCCACCACGGGGCGCGCTGCGCGGCCGGCAACATCGGGCTGGCCCCGGCGATGGTCACGTCACGGCCGTCGCGCAACTGCAGCCTGAACGATCGCGGCGCCTGTTCGCTGTCGACGATCACCGTGCAGATGCCGGTCAACTGCACGCGCTGACCGCGCCGCAGTCCGGGGAGCTGCGACGCCTGGTCGATGGGGAGGTAGGCATTGAAGATCAGGTCGCCGTCCTGGATGACCAGCGACTGCTCGTCGCGGCCGCGCTCGCTGTCGAGGAAGAGGCCGTCGACGCGGACCAGCTCGGCGTCGCGGCTGCCGTCCATCAGCTCGCTCAAGGTGGATTCGACTGGCGCCGGGACCGGGCCGGCTTCGACCCGCCTGAATATCGCATCGGCGATGATCGGCGTGAAGCCGTCGATCTCGGGAAAGCCGACCACCTCCACCCGGTCGCCGGGCGCCAGCGGCGTGGCCTGTTCCGACTCCACCCGAATGGGGTGAGAGGCGGTGCGCAGGTGGAGCGACTGGCCGGCCCGCTGCCGCGTGACCACACCGCTGAGGCGCGCGCGCCGCATCAGCTCGCGGCCGGGCCGCTGCTGGCGGAGGTCCGCCACGCTGGTTTCGGGAACGCCGTAGGGATCGGCAGGAGGGGCGCTGATGATGCGGGCCGGCGCGACGGCCACCAGCTCGCGGCGCTGCAACGTGCGGTCCGCCGCCATCACGTGCGACAGCACGCCGTCGACTCTCACGATCGCATCGACCGGGGTCTCGGCGGCGCGCACCCCGTCGGGGTGGCTCACGACCAGCGCGCCATCAGGTGTCCGAATGGTGACCTCGACGCCCGCGCTCGATGTCCGCACGGCCCGGACCACGCCTTCGGCGGACACCAGCCGCCCGTCGGACGCCATCAACCGGCCGGCCATTGACGACAGCGGCTGCGGTGCCGGTGCGGCGGCCCGGCCCGACAGGACGACACTGGCGCTGCTGATGGTTGGGCCGCGGCCGGTCATGACGACCGACCCGGACAGGTCCACCTCGTCGCCGCTCGACAGAACCGGCGCCGGCGCCGCGAGCGTGACGAACATGCCGCCGCTCGCATCCTGCACGAACAGCAGGCCGCGGGCGGGGTCGCTGATGGTCACCACCGCGCGCACTTGCACACGATCTTCGGAGGGTGTCCACGAAGCGCGCTGGCGCACGCTCGCGACGCTGACGCGCGCCGGCTGTGCGGCGACCGTGGTCAGCGCGGTCAGCGCGAGCGCCACTGCCGCCAGGGCGCGGCGCAGCGAAAGTCGTCGGCGGGGGGCAGAAAACGCCACAGGATCTCGCGTTACTTTATCTCCTGATCCCGAAATCACCTGCGCTATCTGAGGTCGGATTCTCCTGAGCTCCTCGATCCGATCCAGCCGGCGTAGAGCTCGGGCCGCCGATGCTTCATGAACAGCCCGCGGGCGTTCGATTGGCCGGTGGCGGCCAGGTTGATGTCGGCATAGACGATGTCGTCGGCGCTCTTGGCACCGCGTGCGAGCACGTCACCGTTGGGACCGCATACGAACGACTCGCCGGCAAAGTCGAGGCAGTCTTCCTTGCCAACCCGGTTGCAGAGCGCCGTGAAGTAGCCGTTCTGGAACGCGGCCACCCGCATCTCGGCTTCGTACAGGCCTTCCGGCCATTCATCCACTGCGCCCGCCTGCGGCACAATCACCAGGTCGGCGCCGTTCACCGCCAGCGCGCGCATGTACTCGGGGAAATGACGGTCGTAACAAATGGCCACACCCAGGGCTCCGACCTTGGTCTTGAAGACTGGCGCGCCCTTGTCACCGGGGGTGTAGTAGCCCTGCTCGTGGAAGCACGGGTATTCGGTGATGTGAACCATCCGGGTCACGCCCAGCAGGCTGCCATCGGCATCGATCACCGGCGAACTGTCGAACGTGTGGTGGCCATCTCGCTCGTAGAGGTTGATGACCACGACCATTCCGAGCTCGCGGGCCTTCTGCTGGAACGCCTTCACGGTGGGACCATCGAGCGGCTCGGCCAGTTCGCGGAACCCGGTTTCGGCGGGCCGCTGGGGATAGAACCACTCGAACGCCAGTTCGGCGAAACACGCGAGCTGCGCGCCGTTGCGCGCCGCGGTCTCGAGCGCGGCCAGGCCGCGCGCGACATTTGCGGTCTTGTCCCTGGTGGCGTGCTGCTGGATCAGCGCGATCTTCATCGCTCCAGCTTATCAAGGGCACTTCTTGTCGGGGCGGCACTTCTTGTCGGGAGGGCACTTCTTGTCGGGAAGGCGCTTCTTGTCGGGGCTCACGGCAGTTGGGTTGGCTGGGCGAGATAGCCGCCGCGGTGACGAACATAGAGGCCTCGCCGATTCACTTCGATCTTCAACTTGCGGTACTTGCCGTCGAGCGCCTTCTTCGGCGTATAGCCCACCAGGTACTGGTTGCCCAGGTCGGCGGCCACATTCTTCGCGGCCATGGTGGTTTCGGGCAGGCTCATCAGGCGGGTCACGGTGCCGCCCGAGTCGCCGACGAGCGTGTCGAGGTAGTCGATCTCGCCAAGCGCCGAGGTCTGCGGCTTCATCGAGCCCGGCGATAACTCGTCGACTCGCCGGAGATCGGCCGAGCCGGGATTTGCCGGCAGACGCATGGGCTTGGGACTCTCAGCGGCCTGGTCGGCCGCGCGGAACGACCCGAGTCCGAACCCGTAGATCGCGGCTTCGCTCTGGCTCCGGGTCTTCACGAGCTGGGTCACCGCCGTACGGCTCGAACTCTCGATCCCGGGCGTCATGAGGACGACCGCGTGTCGCGGGTTGTTGGCGGTTTCGATCAGCGTCAGCGCGGCGCGAATGCCGTCGTTCAGCGGAGCCCCGCCAATGGGATTCCAGCCCCCGAAGTTCAGCTCCTTGATTTCCTTGACGCGGGTCCAGGGCAGCTTCTGCTCGATCGTCTTGGCCACGAAGATGATCGACACTTCGTCTTCAGGATCGAGCGCCGCGACCAGTTGTTGGGCGGCTTCCGTGGCCAGGTAACGCCGGTTGCCAATCGCCATGCTGGCGCTGGAATCGATCACCATCGACACGCTGACGCGCACGCGCTCGCGCGTAACGACCGTCACCTCCTGACGGTCGCCGTTCTCGCTGAGGCGGAAGTCCGCCGGCGTCAGGCCCGGGATGTAGGTGTTGCGGTCGAGGCTGGTCACGGTGACCGGCACGGTCACCAGTTCTACGCCGGCCTTGAAGGTCGGCTGTTGGGCTGCCAGCGAACCGGTCAGCAACAGCCCCGTCAAGATACCCGCTCCCGTCAAGATCTGTCGCCCCGTCCCACCTTCGCGCTCTGCGCTACGGCGGGCAAGCATGATGTCTCGTCGCCTCAAGTGTGGCCTCCCGTCAGAATCAGGCGAGGTATTATCTCCCTGCCATGCCTTCAACCACACGCCTATTCGGACTCATCCTCATCGTGCTGGGCATCGCCAGTTACGTCGCGACCGGACGCACCAGCATCACCGCGCTGATTCCCGGGATCTTCGGGGCCATCTTCGTCATCTGCGCGCTGATTGCGCGCAACGAAGCCATGCGCAAGCACGCCATGCATGTGGCGGTGGCGGTCGGCTTGATCGGCGCGCTGGCGTCGTTGGGACGGGCCATTCCTGCGGTCATGGACGGCGGCGCGACGCGCCCGGCCGTGATGTCGCAGCTGGTCATGGCCGCGCTGCTGATCGTCTACGTCTACCTCGGCGTGCAGTCGTTCATCGCCGCACGCAAGGCGCGGCAAGGCCGATAGACTGCAATGTGGCATCCGGCTTTAGCCGGATAACGCCGTCTTTCGGGGCGGGTTGAAAAACGGCATCGGCACGACCGTCGCGCGGGCGCGGTGCCGTACGGCGTCAACCGTCATCTCCATCTCCAGCCGCGTACCCGTCGCGAAGTGCGGCGCGTCGATAGTCGCCAGCGCGATCAGCTTCTTCAACACCGGCGACCAGGTCGTCGAGGTCGCCCGGCCGACCTGCGTGCTTCCCTTGTAAACGGGCACGGCGACGCGCGACGTGCCGGCCGGCGCCGTCGGCGGCAGGCCGACCGCCTCGTACAACTTCTCCACATCCGTCCACTCGATCTCGAGGCCAACGATCTGCCGCGGCTGGCCGCGCAAGATCGCCTCGGCCAGGGCCTTGCGGCCAACGAACGGGCCCTTCTTCATGTCCACGAGCCGCGCCATGCCAAGCTCGAACGGGGTGTACTTCTGCGAGTCGATCAGCGCCTTGCGGCTGCCGTGGAAGTCGACGTCGATCAGCAGCAATCCGGCTTCGATGCGGGCAATGTCGAGGGCCAGCATGCCGACCGGGTGAAGATCGAAGGCGGGACCGGCCGCGGCGATGGCATCCCACACTTGCAGCGAGGCCTCCCATGGCATCCAGATCTCGTAGCCGAGATCGCCGGTGTAGCCAGTGCGCGAAATGTCCACCGGCACGCCGGCAATGGTGCCGCTGGTCGCGCGGAAGTACTTCAGTGTGCCCAGTTCGGCGGTGCTGACGCTCCGCAGCAGCGCGGCCGACGTGGGCCCCTGCAGAGCCAGGGCGGCAACCTGTTCGGAGACGTCCTCGACCTGGACTTCAAGCCCAGATGAGTTCCGCGTCAGCCACCGCAGGCTCGGGTCGGCCGCCGTCCATCGATACGCCTGCTCCCCCACCCTCGTCACCGTCCCATCGTCGATGACCCGGCCTTCGTCGTCGCACCACGGCGTGTAGTAGACCTGCCCGATGGCCATTTTCGCGGCATCGCGGGTGATGACGCGGTTGACCAGTCGCATGGCATCGCGGCCGGTGACGCGGTACTTGAACAACGGCGAAATGTCGATGACGCCGCAGGCGTTGCGCAGGGCGTTGTACTCGTGCTCGTAGTGCGTCTCGTAGGCGCTGACGGCGTAGTAGCCGGCCCAATCGCGATAGTTCAGGCTTTCGCACAGTTCGCGCGTGCGCGCATGGAAGGCGGAACCGACAGGCACGGCGAAAGTATACTTTCGGGCGGGCCTGCGGAGCAGGCCCACCGAGCGGAGCGAGGTAAGGCAACGCTGGGAGCGAGGTAAAACAACACTGTGTATGACGCGATCGTAATCGGCGGCGGGCACAACGGCCTGACCTGCGCGGCCTACCTGGCGCGGGCCGGACGCAAGGTGCTGGTGCTCGAGCGGCGGCACGTGCTGGGCGGCGCAGCGGTCACGGAAGAGGTGTTCCCCGGCTTCAAGTTCTCGGTGTGCTCGTACGTGGTGTCGCTGCTGCGGCCCGAGATCATCCGCGAGCTCGACCTCCCTCGCCACGGCATGGAACTGCTGCCGCTTGACGGCACCATGACGCCCATGCCCAACGGCGACTACCTGTGGCGCGTCAACGACCACGACAAGACCCGGCGCGAGATCGCGCGCCACTCGCGCCTCGATGCCGAGGCGTACGATGAGTACGGCAAGGCCATGGTCGAGATGGGCCGCTTCGCCAAGCCGATCATGGGCATGCTGCCGCCTGATCCCACCTCGCTCGACCCGCGCGGGTTGCTCGAACTGCTGGGCATGGGCAAGCGTTTCCGCGACATGCGCTTCCACGACAAGGTCAACCAGGTCCAGTTGCTGACCATGAGCGCGGTCGATTTCCTGGATCAGTGGTTCGAGACCGACGTGCTCAAGGCGACGATGTCGGCGTCGGGGATCATCGGCACATTCCTCGGCGTGCGCTCACCGGGCACGGCCTACGTGCTGCTGCATCACTACATGGGCGAGATCGACGGCGCCTTCCGCTCCTGGGGCTTGTCGCGCGGCGGCACCGGCGCGGTGTCGAATGCCATTGCGGCCGCGGCGCGCGAGTTCGGCGCCGAGATTCGGACCGAGGCGCCGGTCGCGCAGATTCTCAGCAAGAACGGACGCGCCACCGGCGTGGCGCTGGCCAACGGCGACGAGATTCACGCCAAGGTCGTCGTCTCGAGCGTCGATCCCAACCTGACGTTCCTCAAGTTCATGAACGAGCGCGACCTGCCGGGCGACTTCGTCGACGGCGTCAAGCGCTACAAGTACCGCGGCTCGTCGGGCAAGGTGAACCTGGCGCTCGACGCGCTGCCCAATTTCACGTGCCTGCCGGGCGCGGGCCCGCACCTGCGCGGCGCCATCTCGATCTCCCCGAGTGTCGACTACATGGAACGGGCCTATGACGACGCGAAATACGGGAAGTTCTCGCAGCGGCCGTACATGGACATGGTCATTCCGTCGCTGACGGACCCCTCGGTCGCCCCGCCGGGCAAGCACGTCATGTCGTGCTTCGTGCAGTACGCGCCGTATCACCTGCGCGACGGCGTGTGGGACGACCGGCAGCGCGAAGCCTTCGGCGATGCCGTGATCGACACCATCGCGGAGTACGCGCCAAACATCAAAGACATCATCCTGCACCGGCAGGTGCTGACGCCGCTCGACATCGAGCGCGAGTTCGGCCTGACGGAAGGCAACATCTTCCAGGGCGAGCTGACACTCGAACAGTTGTTCTTCCTGCGGCCGGTGCCCGGCTACGCGCAGTACGCGACGCCAATCGATCGCCTCTACGTGTGCGGATCGGCCACCCATCCGGGCGGCGGCATCATGGGCGCCCCCGGACGAAATGCAGCTACGCGCATCCTGAAGGACGTGCGATGAGCGCCGCGCCTCGCTACGACGCCATTGTGATTGGCGGCGGCGTGAACGGGCTGACCTGCGCTGCGATGCTGGGCAAGGCGGGCGTGCGCACGGTGCTCGTCGAGCAGCGCGACGAGGTCGGCGGCTGCGCCGCCGAGGGCGAGATCGCTCCGGGCTTTCGCGCGCCGACGCTGGCACACGCTACAGCACCGGTGCGCCGCGACGTTGTGGAGTCGTTGCAGCTGTACCTGCACGGCCTCACCTTCCTCGACAGCGCCATCGAAGTGAGCAGCCTGTCGCCGGACGGCCGCGCGCTGACCCTGTGGAACGATCCCCGCAAGACCGCGGACGGCCTGAACGCGTGGTCGCCGCGCGATGCGCAAGCCTGGCCGGACTTTCACCAGTCGCTCGGCCGTCTCGGCGGATTGATCGGCACGCTGTTCCAATCGGCCCCGCCGTCGATCGACGCGCCGCACGCGCGAGACCTGTTTGGGTTGATGCACACGCTGTCGGGGTTCCGCGGGCTGCCCAAGGCCGACCAGTGGCGGCTGTTGCGGTGGGGTCCGATGGCCGTCGCGGATCTCGTCAGCGAGTCGGTCGAAAACGAGCAGCTGCGCGCCACGCTCGCGGCCGACGGCATCTTCGGCGCCATGATGGGACCGTGGTCGGCGGGCAGCGGACTGCAGTTGCTGCTCGCTGCTGCCAACCGGTCGCTGGCGTGGCCCGGCGGACAGGCCGTGGCCGGCGGACCCGCCGCATTCGCCCGCGCCCTGCGTGGCGCGGCCCAACGACACGGCGTCGAGATCAGGACCGGAACGGCAGTGACGCGGATCGAGGTGAGCAGTGAACGCGTGGCCGGTGTCACGCTCGCGAACGGCGAACACCTCAGCGGACGAGCCGTGGTGTCCGGCGTCGATCCCCGGCGCACGTTTCTGAAGTTGTGCGAGGCCGATCACTTGCCGCCGGAGTTTTCGTGGCGGATCTCCAACTACCGCTCGCGCGGCACCCTCGCCAAGGTGAACTTCGCGCTGGCGTCGTTGCCGTCGTTCACCGGCGCCACGCGCGAGATGCTGGCCGGCCGCGTGCGGCTGGCGCCGGATCTCGACTACCTCGAGCGCGCGTTCGACCACGCCAAGTACGGCCGCTACTCGACCCATCCGTGGATCGAGTTCACCATCCCCACGATCGACAACCCGGCTCTCGCCCCCGAAGGCGGACACGTGCTGTCGGCGTACGCGCAGTTTGCTCCGTATCAACTGCGAGACAGCGACTGGGATGCCGAGCGTGATCGCTTCGGCGACCTCGTCGCGGCCACGCTCGAGCAGTACGCGCCAGGCTTTTTGTCCACCATTGTGGCGCGACAGGTGCTGACCCCGCTCGATCTCGAGCGCGGTTGGGGGCTGACCGGCGGGCAGATTTTCCACGGCGAACTGGCGCTCGATCAGTTCTATGCCATGCGTCCGCTCCTGGGATTTGGCGACCACCGCACGCCGATCCGTGGCCTTTTTCTGTGCAGCTCAGGTTCGCATCCCGGCACCGGCCTCACTGGGGGTTCAGGGGCGAACGCCGCCGCCGTGGTTGCGCGCGAACTGGCTTGACTGCCCGACCAATCACACCTACAACGTCGTCTTACTGACACTGCCGTCCCGCCTGCGCTCGCGTCGTGACCGGCGAGCTACGGCGAGGTCTCGCCGAAGCGGCCTGTGGCCGCATAGGCGGAGAGTCGGGAGTCGGGAACCGGAGAGTCGGGGAACCGGAGAGTCGATCATGCGCTTCCTTGCATTCGTCCTCACCTTTGCAGTCACTGCCACGCTGCTTGGCCAAGCACCTCAGCCCGGCGCTCCGCCACAACCCTCGCAACCTGGCCAGGTAGCGCCGGGACAGCCGGCTCCCGGACAGCCCACACGAATGCCGGCGCGGCCGCTACGGCCCGGCGAAGCGCCGCCCAAGGGCACCAGCGTGCTCAAGGGCGTCGTGACATCGAGTGTGAGCGGCGCGCCGGTGCGGCGAGCTCAAGTTCGGGCCATGTCGATGGAATCGCGCAGCGGCGGCGTGACCAGCACCGATGCCGAAGGACGTTTCGAGATCAAGGAGCTCGTCGCCGGCCGCTACACCGTGACGGCCTCGAAGGGCGGCTTCGTCACAGGCCAGTTCGGCCAACGCCGGCCCGGCGAGCCGGGCACGCCGATCGATCTGGGCGACGGGCAGACTGTCGAGAAGGTGAACTTCGTGCTGTCGCGTGGCAGCGTGATCAGCGGTCGAATCGTCGACGATGGCGGCGAACCGGTGGCGGGCACACAGGTCGTCGCCATGCAGTTCCGGTTCATGAACGGCAGCCGGCGCCTGGTGCCGGGTGGCAGCGAGGGCAGCAACGACCGCACCGATGACCAGGGTGGGTTTCGGTTGTACGGACTGCCACCGGGCGAGTACTACGTCAGTGCCAACAACCGTAACGGCATGATGATCGAAGCCACGGTCACCAACACCGAATCCGATGGCTTCGCCCCGACCTACTACCCGGGCACGTCCAACCTCAACGAAGCCACGCGGATTCCGCTCAAGGCCGGGCAGGAGATGACTGGCGCGAACTTCGCGCTGACCGTCGCGCGCATGGCTCGCATCCGCGGGCGCGCCTTGAACTCCCGCGGTGAGCCCGTCGCCAGGTCCATGCTGATGCTGACGCCGGCGGACCCGATGATTGGCATGGGCTTTAGCATGAACATGAGCAATGCGGTCGTCGGCCCCGACGGCTCGTTCCAGTTCGCCAACGTGGCGCCCGGCCGCTACAACCTGAACGTGCGCCCGATGGGCATGCCGGGCGGCGCGAACGAAGAGTTCGCGGTGCTCCCGGTCACCGTCGGCAACGAAGACATCGACAATCTCTACGTCACGACATCGCTCGGCGCCACCGCCAGGGGCGTGATCGTCACCGACGATGGCACACCGCCGCCGTTCCGGCCTGACCAGGTGCAGCTGTTCGCGCAAACCCTCGAGCCGGCGATGAATGTCATGAATGGTGGCCCGCCCAAGGTGAACGACGATTACACCTTCGAGCTGACGTCGCTGTTCGACCGCCGGCTGATCCGCGGTTCGCTCGGCGCATTGCCGGGTTGGTACCTGAAGGCGGTCTTGCACGAAGGTGTGGATGTGACCGATGCGGGCATCGAGTTCACGCCGGGGCGCACGTACGAGGGCCTCGAGGTGGTGTTCACGCAGAAGGCCACCGACCTGTCCGGGCTCGTCACCGACGAACGCGGCCGAGCGGTGCTGGATGCCACCGTGATTGTCTTCCCGGCGACCCCGGAACGGTGGACGTTCGGTTCCCGATTCCTTCGCACTGCCCGGCCCGACACCAGTGGCCGCTACAACTTCAGGGGGCTCCCGCCGTCAGACGAGTACATGATCGTCGTCGTCCAGAACCTCGAGCCGGGCCAGGCAACCGACCCCGAGTTCCTGACGCGTGCCCGGGAAGAGGCGAAGCCGTTGACGCTGAATGAAGGCGAAACCAAGGCGGTGGACGTTAAGCTTTCGAGGCTGGTGCCTTAGCCTGCTGGTGGCCAGGGTGCCTAGGTGCCTAGGGTGTCCGCCTTCGCGGCCGGAGGCCGCTTCGGCGGGACCTCGCCGAAGCTCGCCTGCAATAACGGCGCGAGCGAAGGCGGGCCAGGGTGCGGGTAAGCAAACTGGCGGTTGCCCACCGTATGCTGGGGTGTGAGGCAGCCATTGCTCGTCGGTGTAATCGTGGCGCTCCTGGCATCGGCCGGGACGCTGGCCCAGGGACCAGGCGGCGGTCAGGCACCGCTGCGGGGACAGGCGCGGGCCCTGCCGCAACGCGTGGATGCGCCGCGCGGGACGGCCATCATGCGCGGGCAGATCGTCGCGGCCGACACCGGCACACCGATCCGGCGCGCCCAGGTGCGAATCTCATCTCCCGACGCCCGCGAGGGCCGGCTGGCCGCCACCGATGCGCAGGGCCGGTTCGAGATCAAGGAACTGCCGGCCGGCCGCTACACCATGACCGCCAGCAAGGGCGGGTTCGTCAGCCTGCAGTACGGCCAGCGTCGACCCTCTGAATCAGGCACGCCGATCGAGCTTGGCAACGGACAGACGCTCGACAAGCTGGTGATCGCGCTGCCGCGCGGCAGCGTGCTGGGCGGACGGATCACCGACGAGTTCGGCGAGCCCGTGGCCAACGCCTCGGTGATCGCCATGCGCTACAGCTACGCGGCTGGCGGGCGAAGGCTCACGGCCGCGGCCGGGTCGAATTCTCGCGATACCACCGACGACCAGGGACACTTCCGCCTGTTCGGCTTGCCCCCGGGTGAGTACTTCGTCAGCGCGACACTGCGCACCGGCGGCGCTGAAGCCGCAGACCCAACCGGCGAGACTTCCGGCTACGCGGCAACTTACTATCCCGGCACGCCTAACATTGCCGAGGCCGCGCGCGTGACGCTGGCGGTCTCGCAAGAGAACACCAACGTCTCGTTCGGCTTGATCGCCACGCGACTGGTCCGTGTGTCGGGCATGGTGATGTCATCGGACGGCGCCCCGGCCGCGGGCGCCACGGTGATGCTGGTCCCCGGTGGAACGGCAGGGGGGCGAGGCGTCGTGATGCAACAGGGCGGCACCGGTGGCCGCAGCGATCGGAGCGGCGCGTTCCAGATGTCCAACGTGGCACCCGGGCGTTACCAGGTGCAGGCCCGATCCGGTGGACGCGGTAGCGAGGGCGAGCTGGCGCGCATGGACCTGGTGGTCGGCGCCGATGATGTGACCGGCCTGACACTGGTGACGGCGCCGGGCGCCGTCGTGACCGGCACGATCGTGAGCGACTCGGGCGAGCCGTTCGATTTCCGTCCACAGCAGCTCCAGGTCGCGGCACGAGCAATCAACATCGACGTGCCCGGCATTGGCGGCGGTGGCGCCGGCCGGGTCGGTGACGACTGGAGCTTCGAACTGCGCAATCTCACCGACGCCCGCCTGATCCGCGTCAACGCGCCGCAGGGATGGACGTTGAAGGCGGTCGGCCTCAATGGCCAGGACATCACGGACACCCCGACGGAGTTTCCGCCGGGTCAATCGGTGGCCGGCTTGCAGGTGGTGCTCACCAAGAAGGTCACGACCCTGTCGGGTACCGTCGCCGACGCCGGCGGTCAGCCGCTGCTCGATGCCACCGTCGTCGTATTTCCCGCCAACGAGAAGCTGTGGGCCTACCAGTCGCGCTTCATCAAGGCGGCACGCCCTGATCAGGCCGGCGTCTACCGCATGACGGGATTGCCCCCGGCCGGGGACTACCTGGTCGTCGCGCTGCAGGGCCTCGAGGACGGCCAGGCCGGCGACCCCGACTTCCTCGCCACGGTCAAGGACCTCGCGACGAAATTCACGCTGGCCGAAGGCGAAACCAAGGCCGTTGACGTTAAACTCTCCGCACCCAGGTGAGGTCTGAATGAGCATGCGATGCAAGCAGTGCGCGGAGTCGTTTCCGAAAGGCCAGGCATTCGACATGTGGGAGGTCCGCCGCATGCACGTCGCTCCCGGCGACGCCGAAAGCCTGACCACCCACTTCAACATGGAAGACGCCGGCGTGTTCTGCTCGCGCAAGTGCCTGACCGACTACTTGAAGGCCGGCGATCGATCGGGGATGTTCGATCTGGGAGCGCGTCGATAGGCCCCACGAGGTCCGCGGGACCGAGCCCGACGAGCGCCGAAGGCCGCGAGCCCCGCAAGGCGCGAAGCGGCACGCCCTAGAAATAGTCCGCGTGCCAGTAGACGACTTCCGCCGCGGTCAGGGGCGGCAGCGGCAACATACGATCGCGCAGCGGGCGGATCATCAGCACTTCCTGCGTCGGCGTTGAGGCGGCGACCTTGAGCTGGGGCGGCAGCAGCGACTGCGGCCACCAGCCGCGAATTTCGGGCAGCCGCTCGCTCGGATAGCGCGCCAACATCACCTGCAGCATCGCGCCGAGCCGCGCGCCAGCCGGGTCGCGATCGCCGGCCTCTTCGATCATCCAGCGGCCGTCCTGCTCGGTCGCCACCAGGTACGCCACCGCCTGGTGCCCCTCCTCCGCCACCAGGAACTCCGTCGTCTTCTGGCCGAACGGGGCCAAGCCCGAGTGCAGGCGCTTCTTCGTGATGGCGTAGCGAATGAAATCTTCGCTGCGATCGAGCGCCAGCCTCGCCCCGGCGGAGCGGGCCGCCGACATCTCGATGATATGCGGCAGGTCGCGCTCGTCACCGCTGCGCACCAGGATGGCAGGGGCGCCGCCGCGTTTCTGGTCCACCTCGATTACCCACTCGGCAAGCGGCACCGGCACGAAGTCGAGCCGCTCGTAGAACGCCGGCGGGATCTCCGAAAACAGCATGGCGAACTCCTGCCCTTCGGTCACGGCCGTCTCGAGCATGCGCGTCAGCAGCTCGCGGCCGGCGCCGCGGCCTCGATGAGCCTCGGCGGTGAAGACCGCGCCAATGCCCAGGACCCGGCGGATGCGGCCGTCGAATCGCAACGACAGGTCGTAGCGCTTGGCGCTCGAGATGACATGCGGACCGTCAACCAGGGCGACCCGGTCGAGGTGGGTGGTGCCCCACGGAGTCTTGAGCTGGGCCGCCCACGACTTGCCGTAGTTCTCGCGCGACAGGCCGTCGTGCCAAAGGAGAAAGGTGTCGTCGAGCACACGATCGAGGACGTCACCGACAGCAGGAACAACTTGTAAGGGCATGGATTAAACGATCACCGAGGGCCGGGAGTCGAATCTGGCAGTAAGAGGTTAACTCATGTGGACCCGTTCATTCGCCGTCCTGTCTCTGCTCGTCGTCATTGCCGGCCGTCCTGAGGCCGAGGCGCCCGCACCGGTGTCCGACGAGGCGATCACCCACGCGTTGAACCGCCTGACCTTCGGGCCTCGCCCGGGAGATGTGGCGCGCGTCAAGGCGATGGGCCTGCAGAAATGGGTCGAGCTGCAGCTCGACCCTTCCCGGATCGATGACGCCGCGCTGGACGCGAAGCTGGCCCGGCTGGAAACGCTGACCCTGGATTCGCAGACCATTCAGCGCGATTACTCGGGACCGGCGATGCAGGCGCGTCGCGAACGCCAGCGTCAGAACGCGACCAACGAGCCGGGGACCGAGGACATGCGCCCGCCTGCGCGGCCGGAGGCCGCTACGGCGAGGCCCCGCCGTAGCTCGCCTGACCCCGAGCAAGCGAAGGCGCGGCAGGTGATCGCCGATCTCGAAGAGGCCAAGCTGCTGCGCGCGGTCTACAGCGAGCGGCAGTTGCAGGAAGTGCTGGTCGACTTCTGGTTCAATCACTTCAACGTATTCGCCGGCAAGGGCGCAACGCGCAACTACCTGGGGCAGTACGAACGCGACGCCATCCGCCCGCATGTGCTGGGCAACTTCCGCGACCTGCTCGAGGCCACGGCCAAGAGCCCCGCGATGCTCTTCTACCTCGACAATTGGCAGAACGTCAGCCCCGACTCCCCGTCCCCACGAGCGGCGCAGCCGCGAGCCCCAGGACGCCGCGCAGCGGCGACCCCCACGAGAGCCGAAGGCCCGAGCCCCACGAGCCCGGAAGGGGCTCGCCCCCAGAGAGGCATCAACGAGAACTTCGCCCGCGAACTGATGGAGCTGCACACGCTCGGCGTCGACGGCGGTTACACCCAGGCCGACATCGTCAACGTCGCGCGCGCCTTCACCGGCTGGACCATGCAACCTCGCGACGGCTCGGGCACGCGGTTCGCGGCCAGGCTCCACGACGACAAGGCCAAGACCGTGCTGGGGCACAGCATCAAGGCCGGCGGCGGCCAGCAGGACGTGGAACAGGTCCTCGACATCCTGGCCGCTCATCGTTCGACGGCGAAGCACATTGCCTTGAAGCTGGCGGTGCGTTTCGTCAGCGATACACCGCCAGCCGCGCTCGTGGATCGCGCCGCCGCGCGATTCACGGCGACCAGGGGCGACCTGCGCGAAGTGGTCCGCACCATCGTCTCCTCGCGGGAGTTCGCCGCGCCGGAGGCACTCCGCGCCAAGGTGAAGACACCACTCGACTTCGTCGCAAGCGCGCTGCGCGCGACCGGAGCCGAGGTTCGCTCGGCGCTGCCGCTGGCGCGTGAGCTGCGGGAGATGGGCATGCCGCTCTACTTCTGCCAGCCGCCGACCGGTTACGACGACACTGCGGCAACGTGGGTATCGGCGGGCGCTCTCGTCAGCCGCATGAATTTCGCGGTCGCGCTCGGCAAGAACCAGCTGCGGGGCGTGCTCGTGCCGCTCAGCGAAGAAGAAACCGTGGGCCTGAAGATCGGCGCGCCCGAGTTCCAACGGCAGTAGCAGGAGACGTCATGTCACCACACATCCATTCGCACGAACCCGAGTGCGCGTCGCGGCGGTTGTTTCTGCGCCAGGGCGGGCTGGCCATGTTGTCGCTGGGCTTCGCGCCGGGCTTTCTCAGCCGGGCCGCGGCGGCCACCGGTGGCCGCCAGAAACTGCTGATCACCGTCTTCCAGCGCGGCGCCGTGGACGGGCTCAACATGGTTGTGCCGTACGGCGATGCCGACTATTACCGCACCCGGCCGTCGATTGCGATCGCGCGGCCCGGCGCTGCCGACGGCGCCATCGACTTGAATGGCTACTTCGGCCTGCATCCGCGCATGGCGGCGTTCAAGCCGCTGTGGGACCGCGGCGAGCTGGCGGTCGTGCACGCGAGCGGCTCGCACGACACCACGCGATCCCACTTCGACGCGCAGGACTACATGGAATCGGCGACGCCGGGAGTGAAGAGCACGAAGGACGGCTGGCTGAATCGCTACCTGGCCGCCTCCGCCAAGGCTTCGGCGGGCCAAGCCGCGCTCGAAGGGCGCAATCCCCTGCGGGCCGTCGCGCTGACCTCGCAGATGCCGCGCACGCTGCAAGGCGTGGCACCGGCGCTGGCCATGGGCAACACCGCCGACTTCACCGTCGCCGACATGGGCGCGCGCACGTCGTTCGAGGAGATCTACCAGGCCGCGCAGGATCGGTCATTGCACGGCACCGCCGGCGAGGCGTTCGACGCCATGCGGACACTGGCGAAGAAGACCGCGGGACCGTACCGGCCCGCCAACGGCGCCGTCTACCCCCGGTCGCCATTCGGGCAGGCGCTGCAGGAGGTTGCGCGGCTGGCCAAGTCGGACGTCGGGCTCGAGATCGCATTTGCCGAGAGCACGCAGTGGGACCACCACGTCAACCAGGGGGCTGCGACCGGGCAGATGGCCAATCGACTCGACGACTTCTCGCGCGGCATCGCCGCGCTCGCGCAGGACCTGGGCGAACGTATGGCCGATACGATCATCCTGACCATGTCGGAGTTCGGCCGGGCCGTAGCCGAGAACGGCAGCCGCGGTACCGACCACGGCCACGGCAACGCGATGTTCGTAATCGGCGGCGGCGTGAAGGGGCGCAACGTGTATGGCCCGTGGCCCGGCTTGAAGCCCGACCAGCGCTTCGAGGGACGAGACCTGGCCGTCACCACTGATTTCCGCGATGTGTTCAGCGAGGTCGTGGTGCGGCACCTCGGCGCCGATGCGGCCACCGTGGCCCGGGTGTTCCCGGGGTACGCGGTCAATTCGTCGGCCTTCCGGGGCGTGCTGCAGGCGTAGCCGCCGGTCATAACGGCGGCACGTCGTCCAGCAGTCGCGACAGGGCCACCGCGCGAATTCGCGGCGCCAACTGGAAGGTCTGGTCTCCGGCGTGAATCACGTCGAGCCGCGACAGGTTCAGGTCGGTGATGGCGGCCCTCATCGATGGCGTGACTGCCGGCGCAACAGTCCGCTTGATCTCGAATCCGATTCGCGTCCGGCCGCGAACCACGAGCAGGTCGAGTTCCGCGCCGGCGTGGGTCGCCCAGAAGTAGCACTCGTCCCACCGCGCGCGAAGCCGCTCGACAATCGACGTGATCGCGAAGCCCTCGAATGACGCGCCAACTTTGGGGTGCCGCTCGAGATCCTCACGCGCCCCCAGATTGAGCAGCGCGTGGAGCAGGCCGCTGTCGGCGATGTAGATCTTCGGCGACTTGACCTGCCGTTTGCCGATGTTCTCGTGCCACGGCCGCAGGATGCGAACCACGAACGTGGCCGCCAGCAGATCGAGATACCGGCGAACGGTCATGTCCGACACGCCAAACGACCGCGCGAACTCGGAGGCGTTCCAGACCTGGCCGTGGTAGTGCGCCAGCATGGTCCAGAACCGGCGCAGCGTGGTGGCGGGGATCGCGACACCCAGTGGCGGCAGGTCTCGAGCCAGGAACGTGCTGATGAAGTCGAGCCGCCAGGCCAGGCTTTCGTGCCCATGCCGCGCCAGGAACGAGCGCGGAAAGCCCCCACGCAGCCAGAGGTGATCGAGGCGCTCGGCGCCCACTTCTCCAATCGAGAAAGGTCCGAGCTCGTGGAACGCGATCCGGCCAGCCAGCGATTCCGACGACTGCTGGAGCAGCCCTGGTGAAGCGCTGCCGAGAACGAGGAACCGGGCCGGTGTGCGTGGCCGGTCCGCCAGCACGCGCAGGACAGGAAACAGGTCTGGACGCCGTTGTACCTCATCGAGAATCACCAGGCCCCGCAGGGGCCGCAGCGCCAGCATCGGGTCGGCCAGCCTGGCCACATCGGCGGGATCCTCGAGATCAAAGGCCGTCACCGGGCCCTTCCAGGATCTCCTGAAGGCCGCCGCCAGGGTGGTCTTGCCGACCTGGCGCGGACCGAGAATGGCGACGACGGGTGACCGCCGCATGAGCTGCCTGAGCCGGTCCATGTGGCGAGCACGGTCGAGTGTCATACCTTGAATTATCAACATTGAGTGTTGAATTTTCAAGGCACCAGTCTCGCTTACGGACTACCGTCCGGCGGCCGTGCACGCCCGGGCTCGACCGCATATAATCCGCCCATTCCGCGAGCCGCCGGCTCGCCAGGGGGTAGATGCTTATGCGTGTGGTGTCGGTCGTGAAGGCCGCGGTCGTGGCCGGTGTCGTCGCCGTCGCTGTCGCGGTGGCCGCAATTCCGTCAGTGACGGGTCAGTCTCGGACGCCGGGCATCCCGCGGGTCAACGGCAAGCCCGACATGAACGGCATCTGGCAGACCATCAACACCGCCAACTGGGACATCCAGGCCCACTCGGCCAAGCCGGCGCTGGCCATGCGGCCGGGCCCGGTCGTGCCGGTGCCGGCCAAAGAGGTCCTGGCGTTCGGCGCCGTCGGCGCGGTGCCGGCCGGACTCGGCGTCGTCGACGGCAACGAGCTGCCGTACCTGCCCGAGGCGCTCAAGAAGAAGGAAGAGAACCAGGCCAACTGGCTGACGCGCGATCCGGAGATCAAGTGTTACCTGCCGGGCGTGCCGCGCGCGACCTACATGCCGTTCCCCTTCCAGATCTTCCAGGGCGACGGCACGTTCTTCATCGCCTACGAGTACGCGGGCGCGGTCCGCAACGTCTACATGAAGGACCCCGGCCCGGCGGCGATCGACAGCTGGATGGGTCAGTCGGTCGGTCGCTGGGACGGCGATACGTTCGTGATCGAGGTCACCGGTTTCAACGACCAGTCGTGGTTCGACCGCGCCGGCAATCACCACACCGAGCAGCTGACCGTCACCGAGCGTTACACGATGACCAGCCCCGATCACATCAACTACCAGGCCACCATCACCGACCCGGGCACGTTCTCGAAGCCCTGGACGATGAGCATGCCGTTGTATCGGCGAGTGGAGCGCGGCGCGCGGCTTGGGCAGTTCAAGTGCGTCGAGTTCGTCACCGAGTTGATGTACGGGCATCTGCGCAAGGAGCCAATCAAATGAAGACCGCCGGCATCACGTTGACCGCCGCGCTGTTTGGGTTCGTCGCCGTCGGCGCGCAGGCGCCCGCCGCGAAGCCGGTCGCAGGTCAGAAGCCCGCGACCCAGAAGCCCGCCACGCAGAAGCCTGCCGCCGCGCGCTCGGCCATCCCACGGACCAGTGATGGGCGCCCGAGCCTGCAGGGCAACTGGACCAACGCCACGATTACGCCGCTCGAACGCATGGGCGCGAACCTGCCGCTGGTGTTGAGCGAAGAAGCCGCGCTCGACGAAGAGCGCAAGACCCAAAACGCTATCGACGCGCGCGAGACCGACAGCGATCCCAATCGGGGCGCGCCGCCGGTCGGCGGCGAAGCGCGCAAGAGCCCGAACGCCGAGCCGACCTATCTCGAACGCGTGTGGCAGGCCGGCGCCGGCGTGGTGGGCGGCTACAATTCGTTCTGGGTCGATCCCGGCGATCGTGTGTTGCGCGTTGACGGCCAGCCGCGCAGCTCCATCCTGATCGATCCGCCGAATGGCCGCGTGCCGGCGTTGACGCCCGAGGCGCGGGCGCGCCTGGCCGAAGCCGCGGCCGCCCGCAAGAAGGCCGGCGGCGAGTTCGATCATCCCGAACTGCGGCCGCTGGCCGAGCGCTGCCTCACCTCGTTCGGCAACAACCTCGGGCCGCCGATGCTGCCCAACTACTTCTACAACAACAGCTACACGATCGTGCAGACCAGGGACAACGTGATGATCCTCACGGAGATGGTGCACGACGTGCGCACCGTCCGCATGGGCGGCACGCATCCGCCGGCGAGCTTCCGCCAGTGGTTCGGCGACTCGATTGGCCGCTGGGACGGCGACACGCTGGTGGTCGAAACCACCAACTTCCACCCCAACCACGGCTTCCGCGGGTCGTGGGAGAACCTGAAGGTCACCGAGCGCTTCACGCGCAAGGACGCGAACACGCTGGCCTACCGGTTCACCGTGGAGGACCCGACGACCTTCACGGCTCCGTTTACCGGCGAGCTCGAGTTCCGCGCCATGGCGCCTGGCGAGCAGGTCTACGAGTACGCGTGCCACGAAGCCAACTACGGTCTCGAAGGCGTGATGAGCGGCGCCCGCGCGCAGGAGCGCGAGGCGGCCAAGAAGAAGTCGCCGCAGTGACACCGGAGCGGCAGTGAAGACCAGCGACCTGGCCACGCCGGCCGTCCTGATCGATCGGGCACGCGCATTGCGCAACATCGATCGCATGCAGGCGGCCGCGACGGCGCGAGGCGTGAGGCTGCGCCCTCACTCCAAGACCCACAAGAGCCCCATCGTCGCTCGCTGGCAGCTCGATCGCGGGGCCGTCGGCATCTGCTGCGCCAAGCTCGGCGAAGCCGAGGTGTTTGCGCGGGCCCTTCGACTTCGCTCAGGGCAAGCCGGCAGGCCAGACATCCGGATTCCCTATCCGTTGAACCCCGCCAACGCCGACCGCGTGGTCGCGCTGCTCGAGCAGGCAACGCTGTCGTTCATCGTCGATCATCCGGTGGTGGCGCGGCAGTGGTCCGACGCCATGGTGCGCGCGGGCCGGCAGGTCGACGTGCTCGTGAAAGTGGACGTCGGCTTCCACCGCTGCGGCATCGACCCCTCAGCGGCGGGGGCGATGGACATGATCAAGGGCGGCGCCGCGCTTCCCGGCTTGCGCCTGCGCGGGTTGCTCGCGCACGCGGGGCACGCGTATCACGCACACTCGGAAGACGAGCTGCGACAGATCGCCGAGAGCGAAGCGTCCACCATGAGCACGCTGGTAGCGCGGTGTCGCGCGGCTGGCGTGGTCATCGAGGAAGTGAGCGCGGGCGCCACGCCGCCGGCGCGGTTCTCGCTGCAACAGGACGGCTTCACCGAGTACCGGCCCGGCAATTACATCTACTTCGATCGCACGCAGGTGGCCCTGGGCGCGGCGACGCTGGACGACTGCGCGCTCACGGTGCTGGCGCGGGTGGTCAGCAAGCCGGCCGTGGATCGCATCATCCTGGATTCAGGGAGCAAGACACTCTCCAACGACGGGGCTCGCGGCTTCGCTCCGTCCCCCGGCTACGGCACCGTGCTCCGCGAAGGCCAGCCCGACCACACCCTGATGATCGAACGCCTGTCCGAGGAGCACGCGACCGTCAGGGTCACGACTGGCGCAACCACACTCGAGCCCGGCGACCTCGTCCGAATTGTGCCGAATCACTCGTGCGTCGTGTCGAACCTGGTGGACCAGGCGTGGCTGGTCGACGGCGATACGGTTGAACCGCTGCCCATCGCGGCCCGGGGACAAATCACGTAGAATGCGGAACGTGGCGAGCAAACCAGACGGCACCGAGTCGATCGGCATGGTAGAAACCCGCGGCCTGATCGGCATGATCGAGGCGGCCGACGCCATGGTCAAGACCGCCAACGTCGTGTTCGTCGGCTGGCAGAAGGTCGATGCGGGCCTGGTCACCGCCATTGTCCGTGGCGATGTCGGGTCGGTGAAGGCCGCCACCGATGCCGGCGCGGCGGCCGCGCGGCGAGTCGGCGAGCTGATTGGCGTGCACGTCATTCCGCGCCCGGCTGAAGACCTGGAGAAGGTCTTCCCTATGCTGCGGCAGAAGATCTAAACCCGCCCTAGCCGTCTCCGAATTCCTCGAGGTGCGGCAGGCTGATGGCCACGGCGTCGGCCATGGCAGCGCCGTCGATGTCCTTGGCGGTCACCCCGCCTTCGGAGTGCGTCGAGTACGTTATCACCACGCGTTTGTAGTGGATCTCGATGTCGGGGTGGTGGTCGGCGTCTTCCGCGCCCGGCACCAGCGCGCTGACGAACAGCACCGCCTCGGGAAAGTCCTGGAAGACGAATTCCTTGCGAATGGCGTTGCCGGCGTGAGCCCAGCCTTCCAGGCCCTTCAGTTTCTCGGTCAGGTCAGCGGGTGTCAGTACGGCCATGTGAGCCCCGATGATACCCTTCGACTCGATTCTCCGAAACATCGGAGAATCTCGCTCAGGGCTAGCCCTTCGACCAAACGCCTGAACTCCGGGAGCCACGGCCCAGATAACGGTCAGAGGCGGCCGTGGCGGGCGGCATCCAGGTCTCGAAGCGCTGGGTCGTCCGGACGGTCGAAGACGAGGTCGTCAACCAACTGCGCCGTAAGGGGCGTGAACATCACCCCGTTTCGGTAGTGAGCGGTGGCGTAGATCAAACCCGGCACGGCCGTGGAACGGCCGAGGATCGGCAGGTCGTCAGGACCGCGAGGGCGTAAACCCGTGCGCACGCCGGTGATGGCGGCGGCGGCCAGGCTGGGCACGAGCTGGGCGGCCGCCGCCTGCAGGCTGCGCACGCCTTCGTCGGTGTGGCGTTCGTCAAAGCCGACATCTTCCACGGTCGAGCCGACGAGCACCGAGCCGTCGGGCCACGGCACCAGGTAGCCTGCCGGCCCCCACATCACCCGTTGCATGGCGCCAGGCTCGGCCTGCAGCTGAATCAACTGGCCGCGAATCGGCGTCACCGGCACCGTGGCGGCGCCCTCCACGCTGATCTGCGACGACCAACTGCCGGCGGCCAGCACGACCCTGTCGGCCTGCCACGTCGCACCGGCAAGCTCGACCCCAACACGGCCGCCAGCCGCGGCGAATATCCGGATCGCGCCGGTCTCGGACACGAAGGTGGCGCCCAACCTTTGTGCCGCCGCCTGGGCGGCCAGCGTCAGCGACGTCACGCCGGCAAAGCCATGCGCGCCGATCAGCAGCGCACCCAGGGCAGACGATGACGCCAGGGGTTCGTAGTCGGCGAAAGCGTGCGGCGGCACCCACCGGGCGTCGACGCCTTCGGTCGACAGCGCCGCAGAGCGGGTCCTCAGCCGATCCACGTCGGCAGCGTCGAACGCCAACTCGAAAGTGCCGTTGCGCTGATAAATGACGTCGCGACCACTGTCGGCTCGCAGACGCGCGATGAAGTCATCGTAAAGATCAAGACTGCGGCGACCCAGGCTGCGCATGGCCGCGGAATCGTGACCTTCGATGTAGGGTGCCAGGATGCCGGCCGAGGCTCGGGTTGCGCCTTGGCCAGGCTGACGCGTTTCGATGACCTGCACGCGTGCGCCAGACCTGGCTAACGCGTGGGCAACCGTGCAGCCGACGATGCCGGCGCCAATGACGATGACTGACGGGGAGTTCACTGCTACAGATTATGATGGGGCGGCACCACTTGACGGGGAGGGAACTGCTTGACGGGGCAGCACCGCTTGACGAGAGACACGGCCTGACGGGGAAGCAATTGCGCCCGTCTCGTAGTGCAACCCCGTCAAGAGGAACCGCCCCGACAAGGAGCGGCCCCCCGTCAGGTTCTAGAAGCCGAAAGACGCGCCGATCTCAACCCGCCGCGGCGGCGCGGCCGACGTGGCCTGGCCGAAGAACGACGACAACTGGTTGCCGACGAACGCGTTGTAGTTGATGTTGTTGAACGCGTTCTGGATGTTCAGGTAGAGGTCGAGGCGATACTTCTGGTTGCCGCCCTCCATCACCATGATCTGCGGGCCGCCGCCATCGCCGCCGCCTGGGCCGCCGGGACCGCCAGGACCGCGCTGGGCGGCCGCGCCACCCGGAGGCAGAGGCATGGCACCACCCGGGAAGTTGGGCCCGCCCGAGCGGGCGCCGCCGAGGCCAATCGACTTGTTCAACCGGACGTTGGCCGTCCACTGCGCGGCGCCGCGGGCGCTGTTGCGCTCGATGCCCTCTGGGCGATCGTTGAACACCGTGTCGCCGTTGGCATCGAAGCCGGTGGTGATGGTGTACGGCAGCGCCGAGGAACCCTGCAGGCCGAGGCTCAGCCGCACGCCGTTGCCGATGGGCGAGTTGAAGTTGAAGAAGATGCGGTGGCGCACATCCTGCGCCGCCGGTCCCCAATCGGCATCGGGGTTGTTGCTGTCGGACGGCAGTGAGAGAGCGCTGTCAGCGTAGTTGCGCTGGCTGCCGAACTGGTACATCACCATGCCCAGGATGCGACGCGGCGCGTAGCGCATGTTCAACGCCATGGTCGCGCGATCGGATGCGCGCTTGCCGGTCGACTGGATCTCTGAAATGTTGCCGACGGTCGGGTCGGGCCGCACGCCGTTGACCGGCGCGTTGGCGTTGATCGACCGCAGCGTGTTGTAGCCGCGCGTCCACATGTAATCGGCGCGTAAGTCGGCCCAACCGGTCAGCGGCCGTTCGAAACCAATCGAGGCCTGGTGAATGATCGGCTGGTTCAGGTTGGCCGCGCGGATCAGGCTGGCCGGCAGCCGCGTCCCGGTCGCGTCGCTCACCGGGAAACCGGGATTTTGAATGACGACATCAATCTGGTGCGTGCCGTCGACGCGGATGGTCTGCTCGAGCAGGTTCGAGTCGTACCAGTCGTAGAAGATGCCGTAGCCGCCACGAACGGTGGTTTTCCGGGTGGCGTTCCAGGTGAAAGCCGCGCGCGGCGCCAGGTTGAACCGTGACGCGACCTGGGTCTGGATTTCCTGCCGCACGCCGAAGCTGAGTTGCAACGTGCGCGACGGGCGGAAGTCGTCCTGCAGGAACCACCCGGCCTTGACCTGCGAGTAGTCGACCACCGGATCGCCGGTGCGGATGGTGTAGGTGGCCGGCGTCCCGGCCATAAACGCGCCGAGGCTGGTGAACGTGTAGGTGCCGTTCGCGTTCGAGCGCTGGTTGCTGTTCCACCAGCCGGCTTCGATCTGCACGCCGGCCCGCAGCGAGTGCTTGCGGCCGATGGTGAAGTCGAAGTTCTGGGCAATCTCCAATTCCTTCGCATGGCGCTCGCCCGACTGGCCCGAGCCGCCGGCCGTGAAGGCTTCGTTCACTCGAATGGTCGGTTCGATCGAGCCGGGCAACGTGGCGTTCGTCGAGCTGTTGAAGTCGATGCGGAACTCGCTGAACACCTTCTTGCCGATCACGCCGGTGGTGCGCAGGCGGAACGTGTCGGTGTTCATGTCGATGGCGTAGGCGCGTTCCGGCAGGTCGAAGTCGCCGACCCCCAGGTTGCTGCGCTCGTTCTGGCGCCGCGAGTACTCGGCCCGCAGCTGCGCGGTGCCGCTCAGCAGGTGCTCGACGCGCGCGCTGAAGTTCATGGCGTCGGTCGGTGCGACAGCCAGCGAGTTCAGCGCCGCGCCGGTCGGCGACTGCGCCACGATGGTGCGCGAGTCGTAGGAGCTGTTGCCGTCGAAGGACAGCGACAGGCCGGTGCGGCCCTTCACGATCGGGCCGGAGAAATTCACCATGTAGCGGCGCATCTGCTCGGGACCCTTTTCGTCGGCAAAAGCATTCTTGGCGTTCAGCGACTCGTCGCGGAAGCCGAAGTTCGAGCCGCCGCGCCACTCGCCCATGCCGGGCTTCGTGATCACTTCCACACGGATCATGCCGGCCTCGTGGTACTCGGCCGAGAACGAGTTGGTGTGGAAGCGAATCTGCTGAATCTGGTCCTTCGGCGGCATGCGGCCGCCGCGGAACCCGTCGACGAAGATCTGCGCGCCGGGACCGGCCATGCGCGCCAGCTCGTCGGCCATCTCGTCCGGATCGTCGGGCAGCGAATCGATCTCGTCCTGGCTGAGCGTCGTGGTGAAGCCGTTGTCGCGGCGATCGGCCGCGCTCTGGTCCTGCACCACCACCGTCTGCTCGATGGTCGCCACCGCCAGGCGCAACGTGGTGCGGTTGTCACCGCGGCGCACGTTGACCGGCGTGGCGATGGGCCGGAAGCTGTCGGCCGCCGCCTGCACCTGGTAGGTGCCGGGCGCGAGGTTCTCGAAGACGGCCACGCCGCGCTCGTCCACCGGCGCGGTGCGCGTCGTGCCCGCACCGTCGACGATCGTGACCTGCGCGATGATCAGCGCCGCCTCGGTCTGGTCGAGCACCGTGACCCGCAACGTGCCGCCGACACCCGTGCCTTGCACGGTTTGCTCGGGCCCCGTCGCCGTGGCGAAGGGGGCCGCGGCAGCGCTCGACGCAAGCGCGAATACCACAGCGGTCACTGCCAACAAGCTTCCAATGATTCGTTTCATAACGGTCTCTATCTCTGCGGAGGAGGCGGGGGCGGCACTGAAGTGCCGCCCCTTAATGGCACACTGACCCCGCCCTACCCGCCCTACCCGCCTTACCCGCCTTACCCGCCCAACCAGCCCTACTTCTTCACCCAGGTATCGGCCTTGATGGCCGGGTTGACTCTGTACTTCTCGACGGTCCATTCCTCGTTCGGCTCGCCGTCGAGCGAAATGTCGATCTTGTGGGGCAGGTTCACACCGTCGACCTTCTTGTAGTCGCTGAGATGCATGGCGTAGGTGCCGAGCTGCGGCGGGTTGCGGCGCATCTCTTCCGCGCGCTTCTGCATTTCTTCAGGCGACATCTGCGGAGGCGGACCGCCGGGGCCACCAGGCCCGCGACCGGGACCGCCCGGACCACGACCCGGTCCGCCGCCCTGGATCATGACCATGGGCTTCGGGTCCTGGTATTGCACCATCAGCGGCAGGTGCGTCGCCTGGTCGATGAAGAGACGCAACACGCGTCCGGTTTCTTCCTTGGTCTCGAGAATGTCGGCCTTGCCGTCGGGCGATTCCGCGATGCCGGCATCGGTCCACGGCTGCGGGCCTTCGGCGACGAGGGCCGCTATCAGCCGGTGCAACTGGACGCGGGCGCGGCGCACGCGCGCCTCGTTCATCTGTTCTTCGGTCATCGGCGCGCCGCCCGCACCACCCGGACCGCCGGGGCCAGGACCGGTGCGGATCTCCATGCGCATGCCGCCACCCATGCCACCCCGGTTCGCGGTGTCATCCCACGCGACGGCGCCGGCCAGCACCGAGGTGCGCTCGATCATCGGACCGCCGACCATGCCACCCATGGCGATCTCTTCAACCCGGCGCATGCGGTCGGGCCGCTCGATGGTGAGCGACAACGTGCCTTCCATGTCGCGACCACCCATGGAACGGCGGAACGGCCCTTCCGCCGTCAGCCCCTTCAACGCGGCCACCTTGTCGGCGCCGCCCAGCGCCTTCCGGGCCTCGGCCAGCACGCCGGCCACCCGGTCTTGCGCGGCGAGGGGAATCAACGAGATGCCATCGATGTGAACGAATGTGGCCGCCATCACGAGGGCCGCGGCTGAAATCAATCTGCGCATGTCTGCTCCTGTAGTTCGAATTCGGAGGGCGTTCTGGCGCCTTCCGATTGATATTACGAGCGCGGCGCGCAGGAAGACGTTAAGGCTGGGCAAAGGGTTTGTTAAGGATGTTAAATGCCTGATCTGGCTGGATTTATCGCATTTTCTGCGTGCTAGACTTCGCCCATGGTGTACGGAAAGGACAAGCTCACGGGTTTGTCCGGCCAGGGTCGGCGGATCTCCGCGGTCACGGTGCTGGTGGGCCTCGTCATGCTGCTCGTGCCGGCCCTTGCCTACATGCAGTACCAGTGGCTGGGGCAGCTGAGCACCGCTGAACGCGAACGCATGCAGCGCACGCTGCGCACCGCCGCGGCACAGTTTGCGACCGAGTTCGACACCGAGCTGTCGCGCGCCCTCGTCAGCCTGCAGATCGATGGCCCGACCATTCGCGACGAGAACTGGACCGGGTATGCGCAGCGCTACTCGGCCTGGACCAACAGCGCCACCGAACCGCGTCTCGTTCGCGAGGTCCTGCTGGTCGACACCCTGCCCGGCACCGATCTGCCGGTCATGGGATCGCAAGCCACGGTGACGGAGGACAAGCTGCGGTTGCGGCGCTGGAACCCGCAATCGCTCGCCTTCGAACCGGCCGACTGGTCCGAAGACCTGTTCACGGTGCGCACCTCGCTCGCCACGCACTTCATCGGCTTCCAGGTGGAACGGACACGCACGCCCGGCAACGGTGGCGGCGGCGGCGAACGCGTCCGCCGCGACGGCACCATGTCGATCTCGCTCGGCGACGACAACACCCTGATTGCGCCGGTCACCCTGTTCGAGCTCCCCGACAACCGCCGCGGCCCGCCCAAGATCACCGTTCTCGGCTTCACCGTCGTCCGGCTCGACCCCATCGTCGTTCGCGACACGCTGCTGGCGTCGCTCGCCGCCCGCCACTTTCATGGCGACGATGAGGAGGTGGATTACCGCGTGGCGGTCGTCCACAAGGATGATGTGAAGAAGGTGGTGTGGGAGTCGGAGCCTGGCGTGGCCGAGAGGATTGCGGCATCGCCAGACGTGACGCAGGGCTTCATGGGGCCGCGGCCCGATCAGATGTTCGTCTTCGCCCGTGGCAGCGCCAGCGGCGCGCCGCCACCGCCACCGCCACCACCGGCGTCGCCGTCCGAGTCGTCCATGCCAGCCACGACCATCAGGATTGAGCGGCCGACGGACGAACCCGCCGCCAGGATGCGCACCGAGAACCTCGTGGTGTCGATGGTCGAGCGCGAGACCCGCGGCAGCGGTGGCGCCCGCGTCATCACCCGAACCGGCCGGTTCAATCCGTTCGAGGGCCGCTGGACGCTCATGGCCAAGCATCGCGCCGGTTCGCTGGAGGCAGCCGTCGCCGCGGTTCGGCAACGCAACCTGGTGGTGAGTTCGAGCGTGCTGCTGCTGCTGACCCTGGCCATTGGCTTGATCGTGGTCTCGGCGCGCCGGGCGCAGGAACTGGCGCGCCAGCAGATGGAATTCGTGGCGGCGGTCTCGCACGAACTGCGCACGCCGGTGTCAGTGATTGGCGCGGCCGCCGGCAATCTTGCCGACGGCGTCGTTGGCGATCCAGCCCGCGTCCGCAAGTACGGCGAGACCATCCAGGGCGAGGCCCGGCGGCTGGCAGAAACGGTTGAACGGGTGCTGCAACTGGCCGGCATTGCCGCGGGCCGCGCGGCCGCGGCGCAGGTGCCGGTGCAGCCTTCCGACCTGGTGCACGACTCGGTTGGTGCCTGCCGGACCGAGATTGAGAATGCCGGCGCCCAGGTCGAGATCGAGATCGCGCCGAACCTGCCGTCGGTGCTCGGCGACGTCACAGCCCTGCGGTCGGCACTGCAGAACCTGATCAGCAACGCAGTGAAGTACGGGGGAGACGCCCGTTGGGTTGGCGTCTCCGCCTCACGGGGATCAGGGATCGGGGCGCAGGGATCAGGGACCGTCGTCTTCACGGTCGAGGATCACGGCCTCGGCATCGACGCTGACGATCGCAAGCACATCTTCGAGCCGTTCTATCGCGGGCGCGAGGCCGTGTCGAAGCAGATCCAGGGCAGCGGTCTGGGGTTGAACCTGGTCGCGCGCATTGCCGAGGCGCACGGCGGCAAGGTGACCGTGACCAGCGAACCCGGCAAGGGCAGCGCGTTCACCATCTCGCTGCCGGCGGTGACCGATCGCGCCGCCGCGGAATCGGAGGCGGCTTTCGCGGCCGGCCTGGAAGCCTCGCGGTCCTGAGCCGTGTCCGGCAAGCGACTTCTCCTGGTTGAAGACGAGCCCGGCCTGCAGCTGGCGCTGAGCGATCGGCTGGCCGCCGAGGGCTACACGGTCGAGACCGCCGGCGACGGCCACGTCGCCATCACCCGCGCCACGGGCGAGCCCTTCGACATCATCGTGCTCGACGTCATGCTGCCCGGTCGCGACGGCTTCGACGTGGCCAAGACCATTCGCCAGCAGGGCATTCAGACGCCCATCCTCATGTTGACGGCGCGCAGCCAGGTGGTCGATCGGGTGGTCGGCCTCAAGCTCGGCGCGGACGATTACCTGACCAAGCCCTTCGAGACCATCGAGCTACTGGCGCGCCTTGAAGCGCTGTTGCGGCGCGCGCCGAGCGGCTCGCCGGGGTTGTCGCTCGAGCGCTACAGCTTCGGCGACATCACCGTGGATGTCCGCAAGGCCGAGGTCATGAGCAAGGGCCAGTCGCTCGACCTGTCGGCCAAGGAGTTCCAGCTACTCAAGTACTTCATCGAGCACCGGGGCGCCGCCATTTCGAGGGACGAACTGCTTCACGAGGTGTGGGGCTACAGCGCCATGCCGTCGACGCGCACGGTGGATGTGCATGTCGCGTGGCTGCGCCAGAAGCTCGAGCCCAACCCGCGCGTCCCGCAGTTCATCCTCACGGTGCACGGCCTCGGCTACAAGTTCGCGGGTTAGGGCTCGGGCTCACGCCCTCGTATGGGTCGGCCTCACGGCCATCCTGGGGCTCGGCGGCTTCGCCGCCTCATCAGGGGGTGCGATACAATCCGGGCACCTTGGCCAAAACGAAGGCTCCAAAACCTCCTAAGGCTGCGAAGGTTCCAAAGACAGCCGCTCCATACGTCCATCCTGAACAGCAGGCGGCCATGCGCCCCGACGTGGGGACGCAGTCGAACTTTCGCAAGAAGAAACCACCCACCACGTATCGCTACGACTCGTCGCTGAGTCCGGCCCTCGACTGGGATGGCCAGAACAGCGCTCGTGAGTTGGGTGAGTGGCTGCTGGCCAGGATCGACGAGGCGGCGGCACTGCCGGCGCCCCACAAGTTTGACGCGATTCGCGAGTTCAAGACGTCCGATGAGCGGGTGCTTGCGTCGGTCTCGTCGCTGACGCGGTGGCGGCGCTCAAGCGCATTGGCAAGCCGTTCCTGACATGGACCGGCAAGGCCGAGCGGCTGTCGTTCGACGTCCCCACGCTGCCCCTGTTTGTCCACGAACGCCTCTCCACCAAGGCCATCGTCGACACGCTTGTCGGTCACAAGCGCGACAAGCAGATCGACATGTACTCGCTGTTCGGCGACCCGCAGCATTCGATCACCGATCAGATTCTCAAGGCGTACGAGCATAAGGACCGCTGGGTCAACCGGATGATCCTGGGTGACTCGCTGGTGGTGATGAACTCGCTGCTGCAGTACGAGGGCATGGGCGGGCAGGTCCAGATGATCTACATCGACCCGCCCTACGGCGTGAAGTTCGGCAGCAACTTCCAGCCGTTCGTGCGCAAGCGCGATGTCTCACACAACGACGACGAAGACCTGACGCGCGAACCGGAGATGGTGAAGGCCTATCGCGACACATGGGAGCTGGGCCTGCACTCGTACCTGGCCTACATGCGCGACCGACTCTTGCTCGCGCGTGACCTGCTGACGCCAAGCGGAAGTGTGTTCGTACAGATCAGTGACGAGAATCTTCATCACGTGCGAGAGCTTTTGGACGAGGTATTTGGCGCTGAGAACTCCGTGAGCGTCATTCCATTCGTAAAGACCGCGGGCCTGGGTGCATCAGGTCTGCCTGTGGTCTGCGACTACATCCTTTGGTTTGCGCGCGATCGTGAGCGGATGAAATATCGACAGCTCTTTAGTAGTCGCGAACTCGGCGACGATGGTTCAGACCAGTATTCGTGGCTGGAGTTACCGAGCGGTCTGCGCCGGCAGATGACCAGTGAGGAGCGCGAGAACCCAAACCTGGTTCAGGAAGGAGCTCGAGCGTACAGGTTGGATAACCTCACGTCAGGTGCGTTCCGAGAGAATACAACCGTTGAGTACTTCTTCGAAGGCCGCAGGTTTCATCCGGGCAGTGACAAATGTTGGAAGACCACCGTGGCGGGACTGGACGCCCTCACTCAAGCCAAGCGTCTGCAGGTCGTAGGTAACACGCTGGCGTATGTGCGGTTCATTGACGATTTTCCCGTACAACCCATCAAGGCGCTTTGGACGGACACTGGAACTGGCGGATTCGCTGAACAGAAGCTGTACGTAGTTCAGACAACACCGAAGGCTGTTCAACGGTGCATGTTAATGACCAGTGATCCGGGTGACTTGATTCTGGACCCAACGTGCGGTGGCGGAACGTCTGCTTGGGTCGCCGAGAACTGGGGCCGGCGATGGATAACCATCGACGCCAGCAGAGTGCCCCTTGCGTTGACGCGCCAGCGCCTCTTGACTGCGACTTTTTCGTACTACGAGCTGAAAGACACTGAACGGGGTCCAGCGGGAGGGTTCTGCTATTCACGACGGAAGAACAAACGCGGAGAACAGGTCGGCGGCCTCGTCCCTCATGTGACATTGGGCAGTATTGCCAACAACCAGACTGCTGATGAAGAGGTCTTGGTCGACCGGCCTGAGGTTAACGATGAGATTGTGAGGGTGACGGGTCCTTTCGCGTTCGAAGCGACCATCCCCACCCCCGTCGACTGGGAAGGCGACGGCGAGGAAGACTCGGGCAGCGAGTCGGCGCAAGAGTACGGTTCGTTCGTTGAGCGCATGATCGAGGTGTTGCGACGGTCGCCGGTGTTGCACGTCGGGGGCGGCAAGACCGTGACACTCGGCAACGTCCGGCCCCCGGCGAAGTCGCTGTCGCTTTCGGCCGAGGCGCTCAGCCTAAAGGACGAACCTAAAGGTTCGTCCGCACAGGACGGAAAGCCGGTCGCGTTCGTGTTTGGTCCCGAGAACGGCGCCATCAGCGAGAAGCTGGTGCACGGCGCGCTCACCGAAGCGCACCTCAAGGGCTACACGCATCTGTATGTCATCGGCTTTGCCATTCAGCCGCACGCCCGCACGCTGATCGAGAACGCCGCGGCCATGGGCCTGGTGGCCGCGACCTACGTGCAGGCCACGCCCGACCTGATGATGGGCGACCTGCTGAAGAACATGCGATCGAGCCAGATCTTCAGCGTCTGCGGGCTCCCCGAGATCAAGGTCCACAAGGTTCCACCTGCCGAGAAGGGTGGGTCGCCGCGTTTCCAGATCGAACTCCTGGGCCTGGATACCTTCGACCCGACGACGATGGAGCCGGATCATCGGGCGGGCAACGACGTGCCGGCCTGGTTCCTGGATGCTGATTACAACAACCTGTGCTTCCACGTCTCGCAGGCGTTCTTCCCTCGCACCGGCGCATGGGGCGACCTGCGCAAGGCGCTGAAGGGCGACTACGACGACAGCGTCTGGGACCACCTCGCAGGCACGAAGAGCGCGCCGTTCGAGGCCGGAGAGCACACGCAGGTGGCCGTTAAGGTGATTGACGACCGGGGCAATGAACTGCTGGTGGTGAATAAACTAGCGGATTAGCGCAGTGCCGTTCCCGCGCCAACCGATCGAGGGACATCACCACGTCGGTGGTTTGGTGATCACATTGCCGGCGCCGTCATCGAGCTGGGCTGGGAATTGGGCTTTCGCCAGGATATTCAGCGGCAGAGTTCTGGCGATGTTGGCCGCCATGCGGAGTTCCACGGCGCCTGACCTTACCGAGTTCTGTTGCGCAGGAATGTAGACCACCACTCTCTTTGCAGGAAACCGGTGTCGGATAAGATTCACCGCCGGCACAAGATCGGAGTCGCCACTCACCAGAATGAACTGGTCGCAGCGATCTTGATAGGCGTCGTCAACCATGGTGACCGCGATGTTGACATCCGTTCGTTTCTCTTCGGGCTTGTCAAAGTACTTGGCGGGCGGTGTGGCCGCACACGGTAGTGCCTCGCACTTGATCCGCTTTTGCTTGAACCGGCCCAGGGTCACTTCGACCCTTGGCGTTGTTGCCAGCGCCCGCAGGAATTCTCGCTGATTGGGCTGGGTGGGTCCTGTCACCACAGCCGTAAAGTACTTGATCGCGAGGAGGTCATCGGCGGGCCTCAACATGGTGAAGTACCGATCAAAGTTCAGCCACTTGTGCGGCGTGCCACGGACGGCACCGTAGTAGAAGTTCAAGCCATCGATGTAGACGATGGATCTCATTGGAGGGATGCCTGACCGCGAGCCAGAAAGTAGAAAGGCGGCCTTATAGGCCGCCCGACCCCGGCTTTTTACACCGGGGGGAGTCGTGAATTAATTGTCGTCCCTCAGCGTTAGGCAGTCAAGCCAAACTACTCGCGCTGCCTTAGAACCTGCGGATCCTACAAGATGTGGTGACGACCATGATAGCGCCTACAATTCGAGGTTCGGGCCAGCAATGCTCTGATCTGGGGAGAGACGAAAAGGGCCTCCGTTGGAGGCCCTAAGGGAAGACCTACACCGGACTTGGGCCCGGTTCAGACTTCGCCTTTGATTATAGGCTCCTTGCCCGGCAAGGTGCAAGCTTGGGAGCGCGATTGAGTCAACAGTTCGAGGTCAACGAACCGATCATCTGCTCGCCTTACGACGAGCCTGCCTTCCATTGGCATCTCGAAGAGGGACGGGAGCCGGACAAGCGCAACAAGCGGCGACCGGCCAGCTACTTCTACCGCGACCCGGCTCATCGGACCGAAGATGGGGAGGCGGCCGGCGTGGCCGTGCCGCTGCCGCTCGTGAACCTCGTTCGAGAACGCGTCACGCAGTGGCGGGCCCATGGCTACCCGGGGGCGACCCGCACCACGCTGGAGTTGTTGAACTACTGGCGCCGTGACGGGCGGCGGCATCGCCTGTTCTTCGCCCAACTCGAAGCGGCCGAGACAGTGATCTTTCTCACCGAGGCCAGGCGCGACTACCTGCAAGGCATTGACGTGCCGGCCGACGAACCCAGCGACCGGCAGAAGGCCGAGCTCGACTACAAGGCCTTCCGGCGCTACGCGTGCAAGATGGCCACCGGGTCTGGCAAGACCACGGTGATGGCGCTGCTGTCGGCATGGAGCATCCTGAACAAGGTGCAAGATCGCGGCAACGCCCGCTACTCAGACGTGGTGCTCGTCGTCTGTCCCAACGTCACCATTCGCAGCCGGCTGGCGGAGATCGATCCCCAACTGGGAGAAAGCAGCCTGTACCGCACCCGCGATCTGGTTGACGACAAGCTGATGGCCGACCTTCGCCAGGGCCGGGTGCTGGTGACCAATTGGCACGTATTCGAGCCACAAGGCATCCAGGCGGGCGGTGTCTCGTCGAAGGTCGTTCGCGCTGGTGTGCACAAGCGCACGCGCGAGTTCATCACCATTGGCACGAAGACGACGACAGCGCGGGGCAAGCGCTACCTGACGCAGGAGGAGTTCGACAAGCAGGTCAACGCGGGCATGCTGACCGTGCTCGAACGCGAGGACGACAAGGACGGTAACCTCAAGCGCGTCTACGTCGAGGCCGAACGCTTTGTCGAAAGCGACACGGCCCTCGTGAACCGGGTGCTTGGCCGCGCCGTGGGTGGCAAGCAGAACATCCTCGTCTTCAACGACGAAGCGCACCACGCCTACCGCATCCGCAAGGAAGAGCCCGACCCAGACGAAGACGACCTCTACGGCGACGCGGATGATGCCGAGGACTTCTACCAAGGAGGCGACGGTCTGGGTCGAAGGCCTCGACCGCATTCACAAGCTGAGGGGCATCAACACCTGCATCGACTTGTCGGCGACCCCGTACTTTCTTGGCCGCGTCGGTCAGGACAGCAATCGCCCTTTCCCATGGGTGGTCAGTGACTTCTCGTTGACCGACGCCATCGAGTCGGGCCTCGTCAAGATTCCACAACTGGCCGTGCGCGATACCAGCGGTGCGGAGGTCCCCGGCTACTTCAACGTGTGGCGGTGGATCCTGCCCAAGCTGACGCCGGCAGAACGGGGCGGCAAGAAGGGATCGCCAAAGCCGGAAGCGATCCTCAAGTATGCGAACACGCCGATGGCTATGCTGGCTGGTCTCTGGGAGGAGGTCCGCCAGGAATGGGAGGGCCACCAGGACGATCCACGCCCGCCGGTGTTCATCGTGGTGTGCAAGAACACGGCAATCGCCAAGGTCGTGTACGAGTGGCTTGGCCAGAACGCGCCACCGACCGGCATTCCGAAACACTCCATCAAGGCTTTTCTGAATACCGACGACCGCGTGAATACGATTCGAGTGGACTCGAAGGTGGTTCACGAAACGGATACGGGCCAGGCGAAGTCGGACGAATCTCAGTGGATGCGGTTCACCCTCGACACAGTCGGCAAGACCGGCTGCCCAGTCGATCGCCAGGGCCGGGTGTTGTATCCCGAGGGGTTCGAAGAGCTGGCGGTCAAGCGCGGCGCGGGGCTGCATCCGCCGGGACGAGACGTGCGCTGCATCGTGTCTGTCGGCATGCTGACCGAAGGCTGGGACTGCAACACGGTGACTCATATCGTGGGGTTGCGGCCCTTCATGTCGCAGTTGCTGTGCGAGCAGGTGGTGGGCCGCGGACTTCGTCGCGCTACCTACGAAGTTCGCGAGAACGGCCTGATGACCGAGGAGGTGGCAAAGATCTTTGGCGTCCCGTTCCAGGTCGTACCGTTCAAAGCCAATCCCGCTGGCACTCCGTCGGAATTGTCAAAACGCCAACACGTGACCGCGCTTCCTGGCCGGGCCCACCTCGAGATCACCTTCCCTCGGGTCGAGGGATATCGGCAAGCCATTCGCAATCGGGTCAGCGTGAACTGGGACATCGTTCCGCCGCTGTTCCTCGATCCGCTGAAGATTCCGCCAGAAGTCGAGATGAAGGCCTCGCTGCCGACGAACTCAGGACGGCCCTCGCTGACTGGCCCGGGCCAGCTCGCCCGAGTCGATCTCAACCCGTACCGGCAGGGCAAACGCCTTCAGACCCTGGTGTTCGAGATGGCGGCCGCCCTGACGAAGAGCTATGTCACGACTGGACAGTGTGAGGCTCCGGCCCACGTCCTGTTCCCGCAGATCGCGCGCATCGTCCAGCAGTACTTCGACGAGAAGGTGGTCCCGGTCAGGCCGGCGGAGAAAGTCGACGCCTTCCTGTCGCCGTACTACGGATGGGCCATTGAGCGACTGACTTCTGCCATTCAGCCGGATGCGGCACAAGGCGAAGCGCCCGAAGTGCCTCAATACGAGAGCTCCCGTGGGCCAGGCTCAACTGGCGATGTGGACTACTGGACGAGCAAGGAAGTGCGGGATGTGCTGAACAGCCACCTCAACTACGTGGTCGCGGACACCAAGGTGTGGGAGCAGTCAGCCGCATACATCCTGGATACGCATGCGAGGGTGGCAGCGTTTGTCAAGAACGCGGGGCTCGGGTTTGCGATCCCCTACCTGCACAACGGCCAGCCCCATGACTACGTCCCAGATTTCATCGTTCGTCTCAACACTCGTCCCGAGGTGCATTTGATTCTGGAAACCAAGGGGTTTGATGAGCTCGCCGACGTGAAAGCCGCGGCAGCGGAGCGGTGGGTTACGGCGGTCAACGCCGATGGTACGTTCGGAGTCTGGCGCTATGCAATGGCTCGCAAGGTGGTCGAGGTGCGAGACATTCTCGATCGATTCACAGGGTAGGTTGGATCGCCGATTCAACTCTCCGTAGCCCCCTCGCCGATCCTGTGACCAGCAACGGCTGGCGGGTGCGAGTCGACATCCCCAGGACGACACGAGCGACAGCCGCGCGGCACGCAGGATGCTTTCCCGCGGACCGGAGGTTTCATGTTGTCCATTGTTCGATCTGTCGCGATGGCCGCACTGGCGGTCGTCTTGTTTTCAGGAGCGGCGAGGGCGCAGGCCGGCGGCGAGATATTCGGGCGGGTAACCGATGCGTCCGGAGCGACCATGCCGGGCGTCTCGGTGACGATTTCCGGACCGGCGCTCATCACACCACAGACCACGACATCGCTTGACAGCGGCGCCTATCGATTCCCAGGCATCCCGATCGGCTTGTACACGGTGACGTTCGAGATTCCGGGCTTCAACCGGCTGGTGCGCGAGAACGTGCGCATCGAGACGGGCTTCAATGCCGAGATCAACGCGCGGCTCGACGTCTCGTCCGTGCAGGAGACCGTGACGGTCAGCGCGGCCGGCCCGGTGGTCGATACCCGGTCGACGACCACGGGCCAGACGTTCAACCGCGAGATGCTGGAGCGCATTCCGTCGGCGCGCGATCCGTGGGTGGTGCTGGAGCAGACGCCCGGCATCATCATGAACCAGCAGAACGTCGGCGGCAACAAGTCGGGCCAGCAGTCGACCTTCATCGCGCACGGCACCGGCAACAACGAAGTGTGGAATGTCGACGGCGGCAACATCACCGACATGGCGTCTTCGTCCTCCTCGTTGTATTTCGATTTCGATGCGTTCGAGGAGATCCAGGTGCAGACCGGCGGCAGCGATGCCTCGGTGCAGTCGAGCGGCGTCTCGGTGAACCTGGTGACCCGCAGCGGCGGCAACACCCTGCGCGGCTCGTCGCGGTTCTACGTCGTCGACAACAACATGCAGGGCGACAACATCACGCCCGAGCTGAAGGCGCAGGGTGCCGGCTCCGGCAACCCGATCAAGAACATTAAGGACTACGGCTTCGAGCTCGGCGGTCCGATCCTGCGCAACAAGCTGTGGTACTGGGGCTCGGCCGGACTCAACGACATCGCGGTCGGCGTGGTGGGCTTCACCAACCCGGGAGGCGACCCTGACAACCCGGACGACCTGTTCACCGACGTCACCAACCTGAAGACCTACAACGCGAAGCTCCAGTACCAGTGGGCGCCGTCGAACAAGTCGACGTTCCTGTATTTCTTCAACGACAAGGTGCGCAACGCGCGTGGCGCCAGCCCGACCAGCCCGCCCGAAACGACGTTCCGGCAAACGGCGCCGGTGCACAACTTCAAGGGCACGCACCAGTGGATTCCGACCAATCGCCTGACGGTCGAGTTCCAGGGCTTCAGCATGCCCAACGGCGGCTTCCGGCTGAACTTCCACGAAGACAGCCTGATCGACGTGCAGTCGACCATCGACCTGGCGACCAACATGAACGGCCGCTCGAACCAGATGAACGACAACCGCCGGCCGCAGACCGAGCTGCGGGCCGACGCCAACTACTTCCTCACCAACCTGCTGGGCGGCGATCACGCCACCAAGTTCGGCGTGGGCTATCGCGACAACCCGGTGGGGTTCACGGCCATTCGCGGCGGCCGCGCCCGCGCGCGGTTCCGCAACGGCGTGGCGGTCGAAGCCGACCTCTATCGCGACAGCAACACCGAGGCGTCGTTGAAGCAGATGTACGGGTACCTGCAGGACTCCTACACGCGCGGCAAGCTGACCGTCAACGCCGGTGTGCGCTTCGACTACCAGGATGACGAGGCGCTGCCGTCGAGCGTGCCGGCCAACCCGATCATCCCCGATCTGCTGCCGGCCGTGGAGTTCACCGGCGCCGATTCCGGCGTCAGCTTTTTTGATATTTCGCCGCGGCTCGGCGTGACCTACAACCTGACCGGCGACGGCCGCACCATCCTGAAGGGCAACTACGCCATCTATTGGGGCACCGGCATCACCACCGCGGCGTCGGTCAACCCGGTCAGCGAAGTGACGCTGCGTTTCCCCTGGAACGACTTGAACGGCGACCGGTTCGTGCAGCGAGACGAGCTCGACCTGACGCGCCGCCTGAGCCTGACGGGCAACTACGATCCTGCCAACCCGTCATCGCCGAGGTCGTCGACCACGGTCGATCCCAACCTGAAGAACGATCGCACCACCGAGTTCTCGGTCGGCCTGGAGCGCGAGCTGATGGCCAACTTCGGCGTCGGCGCTTCGTACATCTACCGGGAGTATCCGGACTACGAGAACTTCACCATCACCCCCGGTGTCAGCGCCGCCGACTACGTGCCGGTGACGTTCACGGCGCCGTGCACGAGCGTCGCCTGCACCGACCCGTCGTACACGGTGACCTACTACCAGCTGCCCTACACCCGGCCCGGCGGCGGCTTCCGGCGCAACGCCGACCGCACGCGCAAATACCAGGGGCTCGAGCTGACCGCGCGCAAGCGGTTCAGCGATCGCTGGATGCTGAACGCCAGCGCCAACTTCCAGAGCACCCGCTACTTCTATGGCGGCCCCGACGTCAGCTATCAGGACCCGACCGACGTCGCCATGCTCGACGGCGCGCAGACGGGCACGGCCAACGCGAAGTGGCTGGGCAAGGTGACGGGCCTGTACGTGCTGCCGTGGTACGACATCGGCGTCTCGGGCTTCTTCAACGTGCGCCAGGGCTACCCCTTCAACCGCTACCTGCTGTCGCCCAGCCGCGCCGGCGGCATCGGCACCGCCAACGTCGACATCGATCGCTGGGGCGACGTGCGCTACGACACGTTCTCGCAACTCGACATGCGCGTCGAGAAGCAGTTCACGTTCGGCCGCACCAAGTGGGCGCTGGCCCTCGACGTGTTCAACGTGATGAACTCGAACGTGGTGCTGGCGCGCGAAGACCAGATGAACTCGACGCGGGCCAACTTCGTGGAAGAGGTGCTGGCGCCGAGGGTCGCGCGCATCGGACTGCGACTCAACTTCTAGGCAGCGGCAGCAGAGGCGGCACTAAAGTGCCGCCCTTCTGGCACTTCTTGTCAGGTTTCGCTGCGCTTGATCCATTTTGGAACGTCCGGAATGTCAATCGTCGTTAGCGTGTCGAGCAACCGGGCCGGGTCGTCATCCACAACGATGGCGGCCCGGTGCACCGGCTTGATGAAGCCGTCCGACACCGCCTGGTCGATGAACAGAGCCAGAGGCGTGTAGAAGCCGGCCACGTTCAGCAGCCCGCACGGCTTGCGATGCAGGCCCAGCTGGGTCCAGGTGATCGCCTCGAAGAACTCTTCGAACGTCCCGACGCCGCCCGGCATGGCCAGAAACGCATCGGACAGGTCGGCCATCATCGCTTTGCGGGTGTGCATGGAGTCGACGATGCGCAGCTCGGTGACGCCGTGATGCGCGACCTCGCGGTCGGCCAGCGCCTGGGGAATGACCCCGATCACTTCCCCGCCGGCCGCCAGCGCGGCATCGGCGATCACGCCCATCAGACCGACGTTGCCGCCGCCATAGACGAGGCCGATCCCCCGCTTGGCTAGCAGGGTCCCCATAGTCGTCGCTGCCTCCGCATAGGCGGGATTGCTTCCAACGCTGGAGCCGCAGAACACGCACAGTCTTTTCATATCGCGATCAGTCTCCAGCCGGGTCTGAAGACCCGCCTCTACGTGTTCAGATCTTCAGTATGAGGCCGGTTGCCGGCTGACCGGTGGCGCGGCGGACGGCATCGAGATAGATCGACACCTGCCGCACATAGGCGTCTTGCGCGGTGGCGATCTCGATGTCGGTCTTGAAGTCGATCACCATCCAGCCATTGTCAGTCTCGTAGGCCAGGTCGATCTGGCCATCCACAAGATGGGGCGTGCCCTTGCCATCGTCGAGGCGAATCGTCATCGGAGCTTCCCGCCAGACCTGGCGGCCCGCGGCTTCGGCGGCCCGCGCCTCCGCCAGGCGGGGATGCTTCAGCACGTTCACCGCGATGACCCGCGCGGCGACCCGCTCTTCGTCGGTGGCGCCGAGCAGCTTGGCATGCAGTGCCGCATGCTCGTCGACCTCGCCAGCCGTCGCGGCCAGCGGCACCGATGCGAGCAGCGCGTGAACCAACGTCCCGAAGCGCTTCCCGGACGGCCGCACGGTCTTCACGGCGGCGTCTTCGATGATCACGTCGGGAGTCCCACCTTCGCCAAGGCTACGGCGGGCAGGCGGGAGTCGGGAGTCGGGAGTCGAATCCTTCAGTTGGGTCGGCGTGGTGACTACCATCGATGGCGCAGAGCCCTGAGCCTGGACGGCCAGGCGCCGTTCTCTCCACTCGTCGTAACGCGCACGGTCTGCGGCGACATCGAGCGGACTCGCATCCTTGGCGATCAGGTCGTTCCGGCGCAGTCCGCGGCCTTCGTCTGACGACGCTTCGAGCAGCTGCGGATCCCACCACACCACCGAGTAGCCCTGGCCGGCGTCCGCGTCACCCAGCTGATACGTGCCCGGACGCACCGTGTCGTCCACGGGCTGGCCGTCGGCGCGCGCGTCGGGCAGTATGGTCTGCTTGCCCTTGAACAGGGGTACGCCACGAGCCGGCGACGGCGACTGCCAGCGATCCTTCGGAGGATAGAGCGCGCGATTCAACGGGCGGATCCAGCCCTTGTCGTACGGGCCATCACCAACGGCGGGCAGCACCAGCACATCGCGCGCCCGGGTCGCCGCGACATAAGCCAGCCGCACACCCTCGGCCTCGTCGCGCTTCGCCTCCTGGTCGTTGTGCTCCTGGAGCTCGAGCGGCGACCAGCCGCCAATGCGCATGGCGCACAGGTTCTTCTCGGGATCCAGGTAGCGCGAGGCGTCCTCGAGACTCAGCTTGCAGGCGATGTCGGCCAGCACGACGACCGGGAACTCGAGGCCCTTCGCCTTGTGAACGGTCATCAGCCGCACCCCGTCGCTGCCCTCTTCGAGAATCGGCGCTTCGGGTGAGTCGGCCCGTCCCGAGGCGTCGTGCAGCGTGTCGACGAACCCGCGGAACGACAGGCCGCCCTCGGTTTCATAGCGCCGCGCCAGGTCCGAGATGTGCAGCACGTTGGCCAGCACCTGCTCGCCGCCGCGCCACAGGATGAACCCCGCGTGCGCGCGCGTGATCGCAATCAGCCGGCCGATGGTGTCGGCCACGGGGCGGTGATTGCGGGCGGCATGCAGTTCTCGCAACGTGGTCAGGGCCTTGGCGACGGGGTGCAACCGCTCAGGCAGTTCCGCCGGCACGCGGTACGGGTGGAACGCCCGCGCGATCGAGTGATACTCGAGCAGCTCTTCTTCGCCGATCGCGAACAACGGGCCGTGAAGTGCCGCGTACACCGACAGCTCGTCTTCCGGCCATTCGATGGCCGTGAGCGCCGTGCGAATCGCATCGACCTCTTCGCGTTCGTGAAAAGTCTTGCCGCCGACCAGCAGGTGCGGAATGCCGCGTGCTTCGAACGCCTCGACGTACTCGCGCGTGATGTCCTTGCCAAAGTGCAGGAATCGCCTGAACAGCAGGCAGATGTCACTCGCGAGAACCTTGCGGCGACTGGCGCCATCGGCCACCGTCCAAGAGCACTCCGGCGACAACAGCCAGCCGACGAAGGCGGCGACTGCCGGCGGTTGCGACTGGTTGAGCGCCGTCTGGGTGACCTGCGGCGGACCGTAGATCTGCCGCCCATAGGGCCGCGGCACCGGCAGCGCGACAATGGCCGGCTGCTCGGGGGTATCGTCGCGATGACGCAGCAGCGGCACGTAGTCCGCCTGCAACGAGGCCTCGTCGCCATCCATCTCGACGGCGAACGCGGCGTTCACGAAATGCTGAATCGACGGCACGCTCCGGAACGACGTCTGCAGCGTCACCGCCGTCGCGCCGGCGCTGGTCAGCCGGCTCGCAATGCGGCGATACGCGCCGACGTCGGCGCGGCGGAACCGGTAAATCGACTGCTTGGGGTCGCCGACGATGAACAAGGCGCCGGGACGGAGGGCACCGCTGTCATCTCCCGCCAGCCGCAGCAGCAGTTCGGCCTGCAGCGAGTCGGTGTCCTGGAACTCGTCCACCAGGAGCACCCGGAAGCGCTCGCGAAACTCGCGGCACACCTCGGGGTTGTCGCAGACCAGGTCGCGCGCCTTGATCAGCAGATCAAGGAAGTCGAGCGAGCCTGTCTCCTGTTTACGCTCTTCATATCGGCGCAGGCACGCGCCCATCTCGTCGTGCAGCAGCGCCGCGAGATCGGCATCGGCGGTATCGCGAAAGCCGCGCAGTTCCTGGAGCAGCTCGGCATGCGCCGCCAGCGCCTGTTCGCGGGTCACGCCAATGGCGAACGCCGCGCCACTTCCCTTCTTGGGCTGGGTGAAGTCGCGGTGGTCGGCCAGGGCCACGAGCGCTGCTTCCCAGCCATCCCAGGTTCCCTCGGGCACCATGTCGCCGACGCGGCGCCGCTGCCGCTCGATCTCCTGGTTCGTGGTGATCGCCACGTCCAGTGACACCGCCAGGCGATCGCCGCGCTTGATCGGCTTGGCGATCAGGTCGGCAAACGTCTTCAGCCTGGCAATCAACCGCTTGATCTCGCCGCGGCGGTCGTACGACGGCCGCCGCCACGGGGCCGCGTAGTCGCGCCACTCGCGCAGGCTGCGCGCCGCGGTCCGCAGCCGCTCGATCGGCCCATCCTCGGCATCGTCGTCAAACCGCCACTTGACCGGCCGGCGCAGCGACCGGCGTACGCCTTCCTGCGCGTTCCCCAGTTGCTCGTGCAGCCACGCCGAGAACGCCTCTTCGAACAACGCGTCGGCCTGGGTGTCGGTCAGCACCGTGTATGCAGGATCGACACGCGCCTCGACGGGCCGTTCGCGCAGCAGCTCGGCGCAGAAACCGTGAATGGTCGTGACGTGCGCCTCTTCGAAATCGTGCACCGCGGCGTCGAGCCGCAGGGCCGCGTCTGATCCCGGCGCGGTGCGCGCCCGCGCGCGCTCGAGCTCTTCGCGCAGTCGCAGCTTCAGCTCACCGGCGGCCTTTTCACTGAACGTAACCGCCACGATCTGCCCGATGGTGGCCCGCTGATGCTCGATCAGGGCGACGATGCGGCCGACGAGCTCGGTGGTTTTGCCGGTGCCGGCCGCGGCCTCGACGATCAGGGTGTGATCCAGCTCATTGGCAATGGCCTGGCGGTTCTCGCCCTTCATGGCAGCTTCCTCAGCGCATCGAGATCGCTGAACAGCTTCGCGTCCTTGCGGCGGGTACGCTGCTCTTCACCGCGGCCGCACACAGCCTGGAAGTCGCACCACTTGCAGGCGTCGTGGGCCGGGCGCGCCGCGAGTGCCCCGTGTTCGACCGCGCGGTCCACGATCTCAAGCACTTCGATGCCCCGCTTGGGCGCCTCGCCCATCAACGGGATCTCGTATGACTGGAAGCCGCCGGCGGTGGTGCAGTAGAACAGCCGGCCTGAGAAGACGGTCTCGTCCGGGAAGAGCGACTTGAGCGCGAGCCCGTAGATCACCGGCTGCAACACCTTGCCGCCATCAACCACGGTCTGGCCGGTGCGGGTGCGGTTCTTCCCGGTCTTGTGGTCGGTCACGCGCAGAAAGCCGGTCTTGCGGTGCCGCTCGATCATGTCCATGGAGCCACGCAGCTGGAACCGGCCGTCGATGCTCGCCGGCGTGGCCACGCTGTGCTCGTCGCGTCCTTCCATGTCGGGCAAGCCGAAGCTGAACTCGAACCGTTCCGGCGTCCACTCGGCGCCTTCCTCGGCCAGCTTCTCCAACCAGGTCTGGAGGTCCTGCGTCATCAAGGCAATCTCGTCGCGCCACACGCGGTCGATGGCCGGGTTGAGGCGGTCGTACTCGCGATCGTGAACTTCGCGCACCGCCGCCGACAGGCGTTGTTGCGCCGCCGGCAGGTGCTCCGCCGACAGCGGCAACAGGTCATCCGCCTGCAATCGGCGAAGCGCGGCGGCCTGCATCTGGTGGAACAGATCGCCGCGCGTGAGCGGATCCATCTTCTGCAGCGGCGCCGGCGCATCGAGCGGGGCGAGCCGATAGACTGCCGCCATCAGGAACTGGTACGGACAGGCCGCATAGCGCTGCAGGGCCGTCAGCGAGTACGGCCGGGCGCCGAGCCGTTGCGACGCCAGCGCCGCCTGCGTGTGTTCAGCCGATCGAACAATGCCGTCCGCAGGCTCCCACTGCCGGCGGTGATGGCGCAGCCATCGCGACGTCAGCGATCGCTGCAGTTCGGGACTGAGCTCGTAAAGATAGCGCGCGCGGCCTTTCGCGCTGTCGGACCTGGTCGCCATGAGCGCCGCCAGCGTCGACAGGTCGTGCTCGAAGTCGTCGATCGCGGTCTCGGGATCCTGCGGCGCCGGGCGCGCCAGTGCCGAGCCGCCCGCCACCAGGGCCCGGTCGGCGATCACCTGCGCGGGAGGAATGTGGCCTTCGATCGCGCGGGCGATGTCGAGCACGTAGAACGACGGCACGCGAGGCCGCGATTCGTTCAGCTCGATTCTCGGGAACGACGCGTACAGGCGTTCCGACGCCGCCCCGACGGCCAGGGTCAACTGCAGCCGCTCGTCGGCGGACCGGCGCGACTGCGTCGCCAGGGCCGCGTCGGTGGCCTCGCGACGGTGATCGGGCAGCAGCGAATCTTCCCTGATGCGTTGTGGAAACATCCGCTCGGCCAGGCCGGGGACAAACACCACCTTGAAGGAACGGCCACGAGCGGCGCTCGGCGTGCCGACAAAGACGCGGCCGTGGCGGCGCCGCGGCGGCTCGTGCGTCAGTGTCGACAGGCGCGGTGTCAGCACGTCGCGAACCTCGCGCAGGCTCACCGGGCCGATCGCCGACAGCGGCGCCAATTCACGCAGCACGCGGATGACACGTTCGGGTTTGGCAAGGACGCGCGGCGCCATCCGCTCGAGCGCGCTCAGCCAGTCGCCCCACGACTGCAGGTCGGCCCACTCGGCCATCTCGGCGAGGATGGGTTCGGCAAACGATCGCAGGGATCGCAACTGTTCGCGATCCCGCTTCAGGCCCCGAACGCGTGAGGCCTCGGGATCCTCGGAGCTCGCCTCGCGCAGCCGGCGGTCGTACTCGTGCTCCAGGCCGATCAGGCGGCGCTGCCAGCGTTCGAGCTTGCCAATGACCGCGGCTTCGACGATCAGGTCCTCCCACCGCCAAGGCGCCCGAAGCGTGCCCGCGAGATCGTTCGCCGATTCGCCGCGGAGGACTTGTTCATGGGCCTCGGCTTCCGGCTGAACATCCTCGGCTCGATCGGCGAGTGGCAGCAGGGCTTCGACGACCTCGTCCGCGGGCGGCGACCAGATGTCGCTGTTGCCGGCGTCGTTGAGCGGCACCTGTCCGAGCGAGACGTATTCGGCGAAGCGGCGCGCCGACAGGCCTTCGTCCGCGCAGGCGAGCAAGGCCAGCAACGCGCGACCCGCGGGATCGGGGCGGCGGGTGCCACGATGAAACCACGCCGGGATGCCGGCGCGATCAAGGGCGTGCTCGAGGACACTCAGGTAGGTTTGCGGCGCCCGCAGCAGAACGGCCATCTGGTCGAACGGCGTGCCCCCGGCCGCCTCCTTCATGAGCCGGCGCGCAATCTCGATGGCCTCGCGGCCTTCGCCCGGTGCAGAGAACAGCACGACCGAGGCATCGCCCTCACCAGCCGGTGGCGCTTCGTCAGTGAACAGATGCCGCTGCAGCCGGTGAAGCGCATCGTCGCCCGAATGTGGCGGCGCCTCGGGCTCGAGGCCCAGCTCCTCCAGCGTTCGCCGATCACCGGTGGGTACGGTCGCAACGACAGCCAGGGCGGAGCCGAGGACGGCCATGGCGAAGGCGGCTTCGACCTTCGTGCCGATCGCCACATCCAGCAACAGCACCGTCTTTCCCGCGAGCAGTTCGGGGCGCTTCGTCAGTTCTGCCGTGGCCGTCGCGAGCATGGTGGCGTAGTCAACGGCGCCGGCCTTTTCGCGCTCCTCGATGGCGCGCTCCAGTAGTTCGGACAGGTCGTCATTGCCGGGGTGGCCCGATAGCCGGTCGGGGTCGACGCCGGCCATTCGCAGCTCGCCGAGCGTGCGGCTCAGCGCTCGTGGGAAGCCGGGCATGAGGCCGACGGGCGTGAAGTATTCCAGCTGGTCGCGGGCCAGCAGGTCGTCGGCGACCCGGGCGGCAACGGCCTCGTCGCTGAGCGGTGCGCTTGGGGTCAGCCCCAGGCGAGCCAGCGCCGGCACGGCCAGTTTCGCGACCAGCTCGGTGAAGCCCACCCGGGTGATACCGAATGTGGCACCTTGATCGGCGGCCAGCCCCATCGCGAACTCATCGGCGGCGGCGCGGCTGGCGCCGACGATCAGGATCGGCGGGCGAACGCCGGCCAGCCTCGACCGCGCCGCGGCCAGGCGTGCAGCGCTTGATGGCGAAACGACGGCCACAACAGGCTTGGACACGCGAATTGGAAGCATGTCGAGAATACCTCGCCTGCTGATGCCCCAGGGGACACCTTCCTCGGATCAGGACACCGGCGGCGAACGTAAAGTCGTGAAAACAGGCGTAAAATGCGAGTTTCCGTGTTCTGCGGTCCGGCACGGCCCTTGCTGAATTGGTGGCCGAGGCCTCCGACTTTACCGAGGCCTGGGGAGTGGCAGTAATGGAGTTCAACAAGCTGGTCTTCGCGGGATTGTCGATTGGATGCCTGGCGGCAGCCGCCGGCGGGTCGTACCTCGCGGTCCGGCAGAATCAGTCCGCAGGTGCCATCGGTGCCCCGGGTGCCATCGGCGCCATCGGTGCGACAGGTGAACCCGCGGCCGCCGCGAGCTCCGCGGCCCCTGTCACCGAATCGGAAGGCGTGATCACGCCAGAGCCCCCGGCGCCCGCCGCACCGGCACCGAGTGCGCCGGCCGTGTCGCGCCGCATGCAGACCATTTCGCAGGCGCCCGCCACCTCGAGCCGTGCCGCCGCATCGCGGCCGGCCACCCCGCCGCCGGCGCGCCGTTCCACGGCGCCGGTGGAGCCTCCTCCTGCCGCCGCCAACACGCCGCCGCCGTCCTCGGCGCCGGCCACTTCTGGCGGAACCATGTGGGAGCCGCGCGCGACGGTGCAGCCGTCGGTGCCCGAGTACCGCGAGCCCGAGCCGCCGGCGCCACCGCCGCCGCCCGCGCCGGAGTACCTCGAGGTCACCGTACCGTCTGACGCGGTGCTCGGCCTGCAGATCGAACGCACCGTGTCGAGCGAGCTGGCGCGAGTAGAAGACAAGGTCGAAGCCCGCGTGACGCGCGATGTGCGCGTCGAGAACCGGGTCGCCATTCCGGCCGGTTCCACTGTGCGCGGGTCGGTCACCGAGGTGGACAAGGGCGGACGCATCAAGGGCCGCGCCCGCCTCGCCATCCGGTTCCACACCATCGTGCTGGCTGACGGCACGCAGCTCGCCCTCAAGTCCGATCCGGTCGTGCGCGAGGGCGCATCGGCGGGCGGCGAGAGCGCCGCCAAAGTCGGCGGCGCGGCCATCGGCGGCGCCATTCTCGGTGCAATTCTCGGCGGCGGCAAAGGCGCGGCCATCGGCGGCGCGGTCGGCGCCGGCGCCGGCACGGCCGCGGCCATGAGCAACGACCGCAACCCGGCCACGCTGACCGCCGGCACTACCGTCACGGTGCGCATGCAGGCGCCGGTGACGGTGACCGTGCAGAAGGAATAGAAGCTATGATCAGCCTGGAGGCTGATTCATGCGTTTCTTCTCTTTGAAGTCTGCGTTATCGGTGTCATCTGCGGCCCTGGCCGTAGCGGCATCTGCGGCCCTGGTTCTGTCGGCATCTGTGTTGGCTCAGACGAAGCAGGAACGAGCCGGCGTCGTCAACTTCACCAAGGTCGATGCGGTGGTCGCCTGCGGCGGCGCCACGGAAACCTCGGCGCTCGACGGACTGGCCAAGGACGGCTTCAAGGCCGTGATCAACCTGCGGATGGCCACCGAGCCCAACGCCAACATCGAGGGCAACGCGGCGCACGCCAAGTCGCTGGGCCTCAACTACGTCCACATCCCGTTCAACGGCGCACAGCCTGACGCGAAGGTGGTCGACCAGTTCCTGGCCGCCATTGCCAACAAGGCCAACCAGCCGGTCTACGTCCACTGCGGATCGGCGAGCCGTGTCGGTGCGGTGTGGCTGGTCAAGCGCGTGCTGCAGGATGGCTGGACGGTTGAAAAGGCGACCGAGGAAGCCAAACTGATCGGCCTGCGCAGCGAGCCGCTCGAGAAATTCGCGCTGTCGTACATTCAAAGCCACAAGAAGTGACTTGGGGCTTGAGGCTTGGGGCGTGAATTCCTGCCCCAAGCCCTCGTTGCGCGGTGTTTGACACCCCGGCACCTCAACAGCGATACTCAAGGGTCGTTTGTGCGGCGATTTTCCCGACTTGATGGGCCGCACATGTAGCTATACCGCGCCTCCGGCGCGGGGCTATCTAAGTCGCGAGCAGCCCGCGATTGATCGCGGGCTTTTTTGTTTTCTGGGAGTGTGAATGGGCAATCGATACATTTTCTCTTCGGAGTCGGTCGGTGAAGGCCACCCCGACAAGGTCGCCGACACGATTTCGGATGCGGTGCTCGATGCCTGCCTCGCGCAGGACAAGTTCAGCCGCGTCGCCTGCGAGACCTATGTGAAGTCGAACATGGTGATCGTCGGCGGTGAGATCACCACCAAGGCCAAGCTCGACTTCGTCCAGATCGCGCGCGACAGCATCCGCGAGATCGGCTACGTCAACGACGATGACGTGTTTCACGCCGACAAGGTGTTTGTGAACGTGCTCGTGACTCAGCAGTCGGCCGATATCGCGCAGGGCGTTGACGCGCGCAAGGCCAAGGGCAAGAAGACCGCGAAGCAGGGCGCCGGCGACCAGGGCCTGATGTTCGGCTACGCCAGCAACGAGACGCCCGAGCTGATGCCGGCGCCCATCATGTTCGCGCACCGCCTCGGCCGCACGCTCACCAAGATCCGCAAGGCCGGCGGCGCCGCGTGGCTGCGCCCCGACGCCAAGTCGCAGGTGTCGGTCGTGTACGAGAACGACAAGCCCGTCGCCATTTCCAACGTGGTCATCTCGACGCAGCACGCCGCTGACGCCTCGCACGCGCAGATCGAGAAGTTCTGCATCGAGGAAGTGATCAAGAAGTGCCTGCCGGCAAAGCTGCTCACCAGCAAGACCGAGTTCCTGATCAACCCGACCGGCCGCTTCGTCGTCGGCGGCCCGCAGGGCGATACCGGCCTCACCGGCCGCAAGATCATCGTCGACAGCTATGGCGGCATGGGCCGTCACGGCGGCGGCGCGTTCTCGGGCAAGGATGCGACGAAGGTTGACCGCAGTGCGGCATACATGGCGCGCTGGGTCGCGAAGAACGTCGTCGCGGCGAAGCTCGCGGCGCGCTGCGAGGTGCAGTTCGCCTACGCGATTGGCCACCCCGATCCCGTCAGCGTGCACGTGGAAACGTTCGGCACGGCGACCGTGCCGGATGCGAAGATCATCAAGGCCGTCAACAAGGTGTTCAACTTCCAGCCGGCCGAGATCATCGACCAGCTGGGCCTGCGCCGGCCGATCTTCTCGAAGACGACCAACTACGGGCACTTCGGCAAGAGCGACAAGGACCTGACGTGGGAAGCCACGAACAAGGTCGCGGCCCTGCTCAAGGCGCTGTAGGCAAATCAAGTTGGAGGCAACCCGTCAGGGTTGCCTCCCCATCCCGAATGGCACGTTCACTTGGGCTTCTTCTAGCGGCCCCTCCGGAGACGCTCGGCGATTAGCGCGTCCAGATACCGCCGGTCGGCGTGGTCAGAGGGACGGTAGGTGTCTTTGGTGCGGATCAACGTGGCCGGACTCGCAACCACGACAGGTACACCCTGCACGTCGATGGTCTCGGCATCCTTAACGGCCTCGGCATAGTCGATCCCGCACGCCAGAGCCATCAAGTCGATTACGAACTCGTCGGCCACACGCACCACGGTGTAGCTGCTCACGTCATCATCTCCGACTTCGTTCACCGATTGGTCCTCGAGGATGCTCAACGCGGTCCGGACTCGGGCGATGTTCGCCGGTGACGGATCAATGAGCAGGTCAATGTCCTTCGTCGTTCGGCTCGCGCCCTGGGCGATCACGGCGAAGCCGCCGATCAGGACGTAGCGGGCGCCAGCGGCGTTGAGGGCGGCGCCGATGCGAGCGAGGTCTTCGATCTGCGGTTCGCGTGCGTGCGGGCCATCATCGTGACCATCCATTGGTCCGCCTCCTCGAAGCTGGAAAACCGGTAGACGCCGCGCGGAACGAGCGCGCCGGTGCCCCGCAAGCGTGCCATCGTCTGCTGCAATGTGCCATCCCCTGGACCGTCGGGATTGCGTCGACCAACGATCTTGGTGGTAAATGGGGCCACGTCTCGTTACCTAGCTGGCCAGCTTGATCGACTTCACGTTGATCGACCTGGCGCCGTCCTTGTCGAGCACTTCGCCGGTGGCGATGACCTTCTTGGTGAGGAAGTCGAGCAGCTTGGCGTTCTTGTTCGCGGCGTAGTCGCCGGTGATGGTGTAGAGCGCATCGGCGGTCTTGACGGCCAGTGGGCCGCCTTTCTTGGCCACGGCAATCGAGCATGCCATCACGTCGTCGACCCCCCCGGCGAGCTTCGGATCGGTGGCGCAGGCGAAATCCACGACATCGCCCTTGATGGTCATGTCAGCGGCGACCGCGGGAATGGCCAACGCCGCGACGACGGCCGCACCTGTCACCAGGGAAATCACGGTACGCCTGCTGAAACCCATAGGGAAAGTATACTTCCGGGCTGGGCCGGGCGCCGTCTGCCGGCTGGGAGCGAATATGCGCAAATCACTGGTGAAGATTGGTCTGATGGGCCTGTTTCTCTACGGCTCAGCCGGCATAGCGGCCGCGCAGGCACCGTCCATCGACGACCTGATCAACTTGAAGCGCGCCGGCGCACCGGCCATCTCGCCCAGTGGGCGGCAGGTCGCGTTCACGATTCGCGAGACCAACTGGGACGAGAACGCCTACGAGACCGAGATCTGGCTGGCCGACCTGCCCCCCGCAGTTTCAGCGGAGGGGGGCGCCGCCGTCGGGACGCCCCGCCAGCTGACCAACGCGCGGCGGTCGAGCATGCAGCCGGCCTGGTCGCCCGACGGCGCTTGGCTCGCTTTCATCTCGGACCGCGACGGCAAGCGGCAGATCTATCGCATCGCCATCGCCGGCGGCGAAGCCGAGAAGCTCACCAGCACCGAGGACGGCGTGAACAACTTCGCGTGGTCGCCCAAGGGCAACCAGGTGGCGTTCACGACGCTCGATCCAGTCACGGACGTGATGAAGGAACGCGAGAAGAACTGGGGAGACGTTCGCATGGAGGACGAAGACCAGCGCTACTCGCATCTTCACGTTCTGGATCTATCAGGCGCGTCTAAAGACGCGCCTCTACGTTATGACGTGAAGCGGCTGACCCAGGGCACCTTCGTCGTCGGCAACTTCGACTGGTCGCCCGACGGGACCAGGCTGGCGTTCGATCACCGCATCACGAGCGATCCCGCCGATGGCGGATCGGCCGACATTTCGGTGGTGACGGTGGCCACGAACGCGCGTGAAGTGGTCGTCTCGCAGGCGGGGCCCGACTCCAATCCGCGCTGGTCGCCAGATGGATCCCAGATCGCGTTCGTCACGGCCATGGCCAAGCCGTCGTACTTCTACCTGAACAGCGTGATCGCGACGGTGACGCCGGGTAAGGGCAACATCCAGAGCCTGACTGATGCGTTCGATGAGGATCCCAACCTGGTGGCGTGGACCCGCGCCGGCATCTTCTTCGCGGCCTCGCAGCGCACGTGGGCGTACCTGTTTGCCCTGAATCCGGCGACGAAGCAGACCACCCGGCACGCGGTTCGTGATCAGTGGATTGGCGGGTCGTTCTCGTTGACGCCGGATGGCACCAACGTCGCGTTCCTGGGCTCCAGCCCCACGGAGGTCCCTGACGTCTACGTGGCGCCGGTGCAGACCATGGCGGCCCGGAAGATCAGCGACACCGCCGCGCAGACCGCCGCGTGGCCGAAGCACCTGCGCGAGACGATCCGCTGGAAGAGCCACGATGGCGCAGAGATCGAGGGCGTGCTGCACAAGCCCGCCGGCTTCAAGGCCGGCACGCGCTATCCCCTGCTGATCGTCATACACGGCGGTCCGACCGGCGTGTCGCGGCCGGTGCCGTACGGCAGCACCGGCTACTACCCCATCGATGCGTTCCTCGCGAAGGGCGCGCTGGTGCTCGAGCCGAACTATCGCGGCAGCGCCGGCTACGGCGAGAAGTTCCGGTCGCTGAACGTGCGCAACCTCGGCATCGGCGATGCGTGGGACGTGCTCTCGGGCATCGACGCGCTCGTCGCGCAAGGCCTGGTCGACAAGGACCGTGTCGGCAGCATGGGCTGGAGCCAGGGCGGCTACATCTCAGCGTTCCTCGCCACCCGCCACGCCGATCGCTTCAAGGCGCTCTCGGTCGGCGCCGGCATCTCGGACTGGATGACCTACTACGTCAACACCGACATTCATCCCTTCACGCGGCAGTACCTCAAGGCCACGCCGTGGGACGACCCAAAGATCTACGCCGACACCTCGCCGATGACCTACATCAAGCAGGCGAAGACGCCGACGTTGATTCAGCACGGGGAGAACGATGCGCGGGTGCCGATTCCGAATGCGTTCCAGCTGTACCAGGGTTTGCGCGATCAGAACGTGCCGGTGCAGCTCTCGATCTTCAAGGGCTTCGGACACGGGCTGACCAAGCCGAAGGCGAACCGCGGCGCCATGCAGCAGAACCTGGATTGGTTCTCGAAGTACATCTGGGGCGCGGCGGCCGGCACGGCGCAGTGACACGGCGCGATCATCCGCGCGCGGGTGGCCGCTCTTGCCATACTCTATAGAGACGCATGGAATACGTTATCGACCTGTTTCTGCATCTCGATGTTCACCTGGCCGAGTTCGTCGCGCAGTACGGCGTGTGGGTCTACGCCATGCTGTTTGCCATCATCTTCATCGAGACCGGCCTGATCATCTGGCCGTTCCTGCCGGGCGACTCGCTGCTGTTCGCGGCCGGCGCCATGGCCGCCACCGGCGCGCTCGATCCCCTGCTGACGGCCGGGTTGCTGATCGTCGCGGCGATCGCGGGTGATGCGGTGAATTACTCCGTTGGCCGCTATGCGGGGCCGAAGGTGTTTTCCGCGCAAGACTACCAGGGGTTCCTGCACAAGGTGTTGAACCGCGAGCATCTCGACAAGGCGCACGTCTTCTTCGAGAAGCACGGCGGCATGGCCGTCGCATCCGGGCGCTTTGTGCCGATCGTGCGCACGTTCGTGCCGTTTGTCGCGGGGGCCGCGGCGATGAATCGCGCCACCTTCCTGTTGTGGAACGTCCTCGGCGCGTTCATCTGGGTCGGCGTCTGCATGGGCGCCGGTTACGCCTTCGGCAACGTGCCGGTGATCAAGGACAACTTCTCCCTCGTCGCCATTGGCATCGTCATTGTCTCGGTGCTGCCGATTGCGATTGAAATGTTCAGACAGCGACGGGGGGGGACGGCCTGACGGGGCGACACCTCGCGACGGGGATGTGCCTCTTCACGGGGCTGCTCTCACTCGCGGTCGGCCTCTCGGCGCAATCCATCCAGTGGCAACCTCAAGTCAGCGGGACCACTGCCCGCTTGCGTGGCGTGAGCGCGGTCTCGGCGCAGGTCGCTTGGGCCAGCGGGGCCAACGGCACGTTGCTGCGAACCGTGAACGGCGGTGCGACGTGGACGAAGCTGTCGCCTCCGGTCGGCGCTGAGAAGCTCGACTTCCGAGACATCGATGCTTTCAGCGATCGCGTAGCCTACGCGCTGTCGATTGGCTCCGGTGACACTTCTCGCATCTACAAGACGAGTGACGGTGGCGTCACGTGGGTTCTGCAGTTCGCCAACACCGACCCCAAGGTATTCCTCGATGCCATGGCATTCCGCGATGCCCAGCACGGCTTCGCGTTCAGCGACTCGGTCGACGGCCAGTTCGTAATTCTCACCACGACGAACGGCGGCGCCTCCTGGCAGCGCATTCCCGCGGATCGCCTGCCGCCTGCCCTTCCTGGTGAAGGCGCTTTTGCCGCCAGCGGAACCAACGTGACGGTGATCGGCTCGAACGTCTGGATTGGCACGACCGCATCGCGCGTGTTGCGTTCCACTGATGACGGACGCTCCTGGTCGATCGCGTCGACGCCGATTGCCACTGGCGAGGCGACCGGAATCTTTTCGATCGCCTTCCGCGATGCGCGGCGCGGCCTGGTAGTGGGCGGCGACTACACGAAAGAGTCGCAGGCCGGCGACAGCGCCGCGTTCACGTCGGATGGCGGCATCACGTGGACGCTCGCCAAGGGCATCACCGGGTTCCGCTCGGTGGTGGCGTGGCTGCCAGGCAGTTCCTCGATGATCGCGATCGGCCCTACCGGCGCGGACTGGTCGGGCGATGACGGGCATACGTGGACGCCGGCAGTCATGGGCCAGGCGACGGCGGCGGGATTCGACACGGTGAGCTTCGCTAAAGAGGGGCTGGGCTGGGCGACCGGTTCTGGCGGCAGGATTTCCCGAGTGGCGATCCCTACGCCCTGATATTCCCGATCGGGAATAATATGACGAGTTTGGCAGCATATACCGCCTTACTATCCCGATAGGGAATTTTCGTTGCCTTTCGGGCCTGGCTGAGGCACAATATTCCCGATCGGGAATTCACATGGCCATTGATGACATCGGAGATGTCGTTCGCAGGGCGCGCCTGGCGCAGGGCCTTCGGCAGGACCAACTGGCGGCCGCGGCGGGTGTCGGCGTGCGTTTTCTGGTTGAGCTGGAGGGCGGCAAGCCCACCGTGCGGCTCGCCAAAGTGCTGGCGGTGCTCGACGCACTCGGCTTGCGCTTGCAGGTCACGAATCCGACCGAGCTCCCCGGACCTAACTCGTGACTCGAACGCTGTCGGTCTGGTGGGACGGAGCGGTCACCGGCACCCTCAAGGTGAACGAACACGGCGAGATGCGATTCACCTACTCAGAGGAGTGGATCGCGGACGCCGATCGCCCGGCCATCTCCTTCTCGTTGCCGAAGCGACCCGAGCCGTTCAAGCAGCGCCAGTGCCGGCCGTTCTTCGCCGGTCTTCTGCCGGAAGAGTCGCAGCGCGATGCGGTGGCCGGCGCGCTGGGAATCTCGAAGCGCAACGACTTCGCATTTCTCGAAGCGCTTGGTGGCGACGTTGCCGGCGCGCTGTCGCTGTGGCCCGAAGGCGACACGCCCCCCATCATCGATCCAGCTGGCGAGGCGCGTGCGCTTACCGATGATGAGCTCGTCAGCATCCTTGACACGTTGCCGACGCGACCCCTGCTCGCGGGGCGCGAGGGGCTTCGGTTGTCGCTGGCCGGCGCACAGTCCAAGTTGCCGGTAGTGCTCATCGATGGCCGCGTGGCCCTACCCGCTCCAGGCCAGCCCACCACGCACATCCTGAAACCGCCGATTGCGCGGTTCCCTCATACGACCGAGAACGAAGCACTCGTGATGACCCTCGCGGCGGCCATTGGCTTGCCGGTGGCACCGGTCGCTGCAAGAAGCGTCGCCGGACGCCCGTACCTGCTCATCACGCGATACGACCGCACTTTCGACGAGAGCGGTCGCGCGCGCCGGCTGCATCAGGAAGATTTCTGCCAGGCACTCGGCGTTCCACCCGAGCGGAAGTACGCGGCCGAAGACGGGCCTACCTTCAAGGCCTGTTTCGATCTCGTGCGCCGCGCGACCACCGTTCCGGCACGTGCGGTGCTGGCGTTGCTCGACGCGGCGATCTTCAATCTGATCGTGGGCAATGCCGATGCGCACGGCAAGAACTTCAGCCTGCTCTACCAGGGCGGTGGCATCACTCTCGCGCCGTTCTACGACTTGCTCTCGACGGTCGCCTATCCGGATCTCTCGCCGAAGCTCGCCATGAAGATCGCCAAACGCGCCACCCTCGAGGAGATCGGTCAGACGACGTGGGCCGATTTTGCGGGGGAGGTTGGCTTGGGCGCGCCGTTCGTTCGGCGGAGGGTGAGGGAATTGGCCGAGGCGGTGATCGCGGGGGCTCGGGTGGTCGCAGAAAGTCCGTCACTTATCGGACTCGACGCCGTCGCGTTGATGAGCTACGCAACGCTGATCGTGTCGCGGGCCGAGCGTGTAGCGGGCAGTTGATTAAAACCGCCCACCTTTGCCGAGGGGATTGCCATGAGCGAACCTTGCGGTTCGCGAGAGCGAAGCGCTAGGTGAGTCGAATGGAGGCGGCGGGAGTGGAATTTGAAATCAGCGGTTTTCGTAACTTGCTGATGGCGCGCGACTTCTGATGTTAACGCGTTGTTACGCGGTGTTTGCTGCTGCTCGTCGACTCCTGAAACGTCCCTGGGAATCCTCAGAAATGGTCCCAACTCTTGGAGGCATTCTGGAGGCGGCAGGAGCGTTATCCGAGGCCTCCGCCCCCCAAGTACGACAGCCCCACGTGCTCGAATGCGGAGGCGGGTCGCGGCGCGAATTGTCTCGTTTCGTGGGCCGACAGCAATAAAGTCTTTCGCGTGCCCGATAGCAGTCTCACCCCAAATAAGATCAAGTCGGCCGTTGTCGCCCTCAAGTCATGCCTCGCTGGCAAGGACACGCTGTCGACCATAGGAATGTGCCTGTTCAGGTTGTTGAACTCGACTCGGAAGCCAACTGGTTTGCTCTCCCCCGGCAGGCAGATTCCGTTCCTCGTCAGTTTACAGCTCTCGACCGCGCTCCCCCAAAGTGCTTCAGAGTTCACAAACGAAGACTGGATCCAGAGTGTTGGACGGCTCAACGACATTTTCACGATGTACGAGGAATTCTTTTGGCCAACACCGGAGGAACTGGGCTCCCGCGACCGATCAACTCACGCTCAACATGGCGTAGCGTTCAAAGCATTCCTTCACTATTTCAACAACCCCTTACTTGCGTCGGTCGAGCAGATCGAACGCCGGATACGCAACAATTGCGTGCCATTCGATGCAGAAATAGCCGATCTCTTGGGTCTCTCGGCCTCCGAAGGTTTGGAGATTTGCCAGTGGATCAGCGCGCAGTTGCAGTCCGGATGGGACGAGTTCGCGTCGGCTATGGCCGCGGCATTCGGCCCAGAACTTCGTGGGAATCCCGCCTTCGACGTCCAGAGTGCTCTGCGCAGAGTGCTGGACTCGAATCGTGAGCCTTTTCAGCTGCGGATTTCAACGGCCCTGGAGACAGTGGGGAAAGTCCGACTTGATGACATTCGAGCACGGTTCGGCACCTCTGGCGCCGCATATCTCGATGCGTTTGAGATTGGTAGAGGTAACGGCCCCGCTCTAACGTTTCCGACCGACCCGTATGTGTTGGATCGGCGACCACTGGTGACCGTCGACGTCGCAACGGGCATGTGCCTAGCCGGCAACGCACTCTTCAATGCACTCTTGAATGTCTTCGAGACCTCGCTGCTGGAGTCCACCCACCGAAGTGCCTTCCTGCGACGCCGGGATGCAGTACTCGAATCGGAAACAGCTAATGCGCTCCAACGGATCACGGGCACCAGAGTCATGCAATCTGTTTTTGAGCAGCCCAACTCGACTTTCGAACATGATCTGATCGCCGTGATCGACGACACGGTCATCATTGGAGAATCCAAAGCGACACCGCCGACAGAACCGTTTCGAGATCCTGATCGGTCGTTTCGTCGGCTTCAGCGCGCATTTCGTTCCGATACAGGCATCCAAAAAGCGTTCGATCAGGCTATGCGTCTCCGACGACTGCTCCTGACCAACGATACTGTTGCCCTGTTCAGTGAACAGGGAATCAAGCTATGTGCGCTTAAGTGCCCGTCAGAGGTCTTCGCCATCTGCGTCACGCGAGACAGCTTTGGCCCGCTCGCTACCGACTTGTCCGTCCTTCTCGACAGGCCCGCCGATGAACCCTTTCCCTGGGTCGCAAGCGTTCTTGACCTCGATCAGATCGCCGAAGCGTGGGACTACATGGGTTGGGGCGCGCCGGAGTTCCTGCGATACCTAAGGCAACGCATCAGACTTCATGGCCGAGTTTTCGGAAGCGATGAACTTGAGTATGTAGGCTTCTTTATCCGTCACGGCAGCCTGGGCGCCTTGCTTGAGCAGGGCGACGCCTACATCAACCTTGAGCCTTCATACTCCGACTTCTTTGACCAACTGTACCTATTTCGTCGCGGCGCTGGACCAGCTCCGTCAAAGCAACCCCGGCCACCGGTAATTCGAGAACTGACTGCAGAACCCGCGAACACAGTGCCGCCGCAGCCCCCATTATCACCTGTCTTCTATCGTCGACGGCCCTGTCCGTGCGGATCAGGAAAACGTTATAAGAACTGTCATGGGCGCAAATGACATTCCGGAGTATTCTGGCCCCGCTAGGTACCCGCCAGGCAATCAGGAGTGAACGATACTTCACTTATGGCCTCGTAAGCCCACTGGAATCGCCTTCGAACACGGGTGAGTGAGTTGATAACTCACGTAGATCCGGCATGCGCAACGAGAACGTTTCATCAGTGACTCTCGCAGACCTCGCTCGCTACAACCGAACAATGATTCGTGCCGCAGGTGCTCGCTATGCGCCTGGCCTTGACGCAACTGCACCTAACTTAGAGATACTGCCCCTCGTTCAGGCGTTTGATGCCGTGGGACTCTCCCCGGGATTTCGACGACGGATGTCGGAGGTGCAAGAAGCTTTTGAAAAGGCTTCAGATCGCACTCCACGACGTCTCGCAAATCGATTTCGGCGGCTCCGCAATCGTCCTTTCGAGCTCTTGAAGGCATTGAGTGACCTGCAGACGGTCACTCCATCAACCGCCCGCAGGGTACGGTTGAGAATTCAACACCTCATTCGCCGGTTGCAGTCCGTGACGTACGACGAGGGCGCGAAGATCGAAGAGATGCAGCGTGCGGCTCCAGACGATGAGAGCCGAAGGGCATTCGATTCAGAGAACGACGAAATACGTCGGTTTCAAAATGCGATCAGTGAGGTCGAAACCTTGATCGAGGACCAGACGCTCGGGCTGGCGTCACGGAATCTCGTTCTTCTTACGGGCGCATGGGGAACGGGTAAAACTCACACGCTCTGCGACTTGACCGAGCATCGGATGCGTGCCGGCCTCCCGGTGCTCTTTGCGCTTTCCCATCGACTTCAATTCGGCGTCCATCCATTGCAGGCTCTCTGCGGAAGCCTTGCCTCGAAGCCAGAGCAGCTCTTGGATGGACTGCAGCAACTGGCCACGGCGAAGAAGTGCCGAGCCTTATTGATTGTCGATGCGATCAACGAGGGCGACTATGCTGCGTGGCGACGACATTGGCCAGACATCGTCCGCCGCATGCGCAGTCGTCCTCGTGTTGCGCTAATACTCAGCTGTCGCACCCCCTTCGACATCCACATCTTGTCGCAGGCGCGGCGTAGAGCTGTGGTGCAGCTCAATCACCCAGGTTTCGACAACATTCAATTCGATGCGCAGGCGTCCTTCTTCGGTCACTACCGAATTCCCATCCCGCACGTGCCCTTGCTCACCAGCGAGTTCTCGCGGCCACTCTTTCTGAGAATTCTCTGCGAGGCTCTCAAGAACTTGTCAACCGCCGGCCAGAAGAAGCAATTCCACGATCTGGCGTCTGGACAGAAAGGCATGACATTCCTGCTTGAGTACTTCGCGAAGCAGGTTGGCGCCGAGATCGAACGCGAGTTTCGCCTGCCCCCAAAGACTTGTTGGAACATCTTAAAGGGAAGCAGGATCGCGGGCTCAGCCGCGTTAGTTGGTCTGGCACCATTGATGGCCAATACACTTCGCGAGTACGTTACGGCAGATGAGGCGATCGATGTCGTGAAGCAGTATCTGCCTGCGCCCAGACTACGCTCGACTGCTAAGAAGTTCCTGGATCGTATGGCTGCGGAGGGTCTAGTTGCTCAAGACCTCCGTTGGAAGGACGGAGACTACACAGACATCGTCAGGCTGCCCTATCAAAGGTTTAGCGACCACCTGGTAGCTCGGCATCTTTTGGCGTCATTCCTCGAGACTGCCTCCGCTAGGGCGATTAAGCGTAGCTTCCACAAGCACAAGCCGCTCGGAAGGCTCTTCATGTGTACGCGTTCGCGTTACAGCTATGACCATCCCGGGTTTGCTTCGGCGGTAATGGTGGAGTTTCCCGAGCGCGTAAGGAACGTGCTGCCAGCAGATGATGTCGAGCTCGTATTCCATCTGCCGCGCGCTAGGGCCGCGGTCGCACCCTTTCGCTCATTGTTCCTCGATGGGTTGCACTGGCGAAGCGCATCGTCGTTCTGCGCCAACACGGACAAGCTGGTCGACAACTTGCTTCGCAATTCCCATTGGGGCGGACAGAAGGACGCGATTGAGGTTTTGGTCGGATTGTCGACTCGTCCTGGACACCGCTACGCGCAGACACTCGCCAGCTATCTTTGGTCGCTATCGATGTGGGAGCGTGATCTCGTCTGGTCAGAATTCATCCGAACCTCTGAGGAAACTGGCGTGGTTCGTCGCGTCATCCGCTGGTGCGAAGAACACCATGACAGTTTGTCAGCAGACGCCGCCGCCGCCGCAGTCGACTCACTATCGTTGATGCTCACGACAACGGACCATACCCTGAGAGACCGGGTCACGCGCTGCCTCGTGCAGATTGGCCGCCAGCACCCCGACCTGTTGTTTCGGTCCGCCGTCAGAAGCCTAGAATTCAACGACATATATGTACCGGAGCGAATGCTGGCCGCCTCTTACGGCGTCGCAATGTCGTGCTGGACTGACACAATCGGTCCACACATTCGCGAGGCGCTTGCTCCTCTTACCAGGCAGCTAGTGGAAAGACTATTTCGACGCCACGGCAACCGGCCCGTGCTCCACGATCTGATGCGGGACTACGCCACTGGCATTGTCGAATTGAGTGACACGTTGAACCCTCCTCCACTCAGACGCCAGGACAGAGCCTCCGTGCGTCGGTCCTCAGGAAAGCTCAGCGCACTTCCGAACCCTGATCTGCTGACCGCTGCTCAGCGCGCTGCGACTGAGCCTGCGATTCAAATGGATTTTGGCAATTACACCCTTGGACGCCTTGTCCGAGACCGCGGCAACTACCAGATGGAGCATCCCGAGTACAAGAGAGTGCGCACGCTGCTGCTCGCGCGCATGTGGGAACTCGGCTACAACTCGAGTCGCTTCAAGGAGGCTGACGCCGACATCGGGCGCTATTCCTGGCGCCAGCAGGAGCCCAACAAGACAGATCGATACGGGAAGAAGTACTCGTGGATTGCTTTCTTCGAGCTGGCGGGCGTCCGAAGGGCGCAACGCGCTCTGCCCGATTACCGCCTCGAGCATCGACTATCGGACTGCGGACCGGACCCAAGTTTTCCGAACCGGCCCCCTGCATGGCGGCCGCGACTCTCTCCAATTCTTCGACGGGCCCCCAAGGAACCGAAAGAATGGCTTAAGTGCAAGATGCGTCCCCGATACGATCACCTCCTGGACCGCGCGACTGTCGATGGCAACAAGGGCGGATGGGTTCTTCTTGACGGCAGGATTGTCCAAAGCGATGAGGCGACAGGGCGAGAAGTAACCACATGGATTGACGGGTTGTTCGTCGCACAAAACAATGTCGCTCGCTTGATTGCCGAGTACGACAATGTTGAGTTTCCCGGGAGCAATGTAATCCCTTCTGGAGGTGAGGACCACTACACCTTCGCTGGTGAGATACCGTGGTCGCGCCGATTTGCCACCGGCCTTAGGGGTCGGAATGGCAAACCCAAGAAGAACTTACAGGGGGCCTTTGAGCGGTGGTCGAATGGGCGCCGTGACCCCGGCATTAGAGTAGAAGTGCCCACGATGGGCTTCGGCTGGGAGTCGTATCACAGCGCCCTCAACGACGCCGGGCGCCCGAGTGTACTCGCACCCGCGCTGAGCAGCGCACTTGGTCTCGAACGCAGGGGAGAGTCATTCGACCTTTACACAGCGAGCGGGCAGCCCGCAGTTCTCGTCCGACAGATCAGCGGACCAGCCAGCCGCGGCGAACTTCTTTACCTCCGCCGCTCATTGCTGCGACGATACCTGGCCCAGGTCGGCTGTCAGCTAGTGTGGCTTGTGTCGGGCGAGAGAGAATTCACTGTGACATCTCGCAAACATGAAGACGACTCTCTTGGCGAAATCTTCCAAACGTACGCGCATGTGCACAAGTATTCGAAGCGGTTTGACTATTGAAACCGCCGCTCAGTGAATCCCGACAAGGCATTCACCCCGTCTAGAGGTTCCCTCCCGACAGGAAGTCCTCCCCCGCAGGTTCACCTCGCCAGCCAATAAGTCATCTTCACCGCCAACGACCGGCTCCGCACCCGCGACGAGGCGTCGGGCACCATCCTTGAGCTGAGCGGCAGGTCGATGTCCCATCCCTGGTTGTAGACGACGTACAGGTCGCTGCCGGGCTTGTAGTGATACCACCACAGGAAGTTGAAGCTCGCGGTGTGTCGGTCGTCGTTGTACTGGACGAAACCCTTCAGGTAGAAGTCTGGCGAGAACGAGTGGCTGACGCGGAAGTTCACGACGTTGCTGGCGTAGTCGGCGCGGCCGGGTAGCTGCACGCGATTGTGCGTGTAGTTCGGCTCGAACAGCAGCGTCTTGCCGACCTGGATGCTCAGGTTGGCGCGCAGCGCCTGGCGCTCGCCGTGGTAGTAGCCGCCGGCGTCGCCGCCGATGGTGGCGAACACGCGCCTGGTGCGGTTCGAGGAATAGCTCGCCGATGCGGTGGTCCACGAATACTCTCCGGGCACCACCGTGGTCCCGGCCGTAGCGAAAGGCGCGGCGAGGTTGTCGTACTCGCGGGTCGCTGCGAACCGGACACTCGAGGTGTCCTGTCGCTGCATTTGCGCCTCGAAGTCCGTGGTGCGCGATTCGACGCGGCCAGCGTGGTTCTCGAAGTAGTCGGTGGCGCCGTTGAACACCAACTGCCGCACGCCCCGCCACCGCGGACGCGGCGTCCAGCCGGCCTTGACCTTGCCGGCGCGGATGTCGAGGCGCGGGATGTAGCCCATCTCGGCGTTGAAGTCCTTGCCGATGTCCTGGTACAGCGCACCGTAGTTGAACTTGTCGTTCTTCCAGGCGAAGTCGATGACAGAGGCAGTGGTCCGGCTAAAGCCGGACGCCACATCGGAACTGGTCCGGCTAAAGCCGGACACCACATCATTGCCGGACGCGGGTGAGAACGTTTTTGCGAAGAGGCTGGTCAGCGTGATGTACCGCCCCAGCACGAGCCCGGCATCGACGCCGACCGCACGGTTGTAGTCGGAGATGCCGTTCGCGCTGTTGAGCACGAGCGCACCGACGCTCGACTTCGCCAGCACGTTGCGCTTCACGCGCAGGGCGGTGAAGTTGGCGTTGCCGACCTGGCGGGTACTGAGCGTCTCTTCCTCGGTGGTGATGTTGAGCAGGCCGACCGCGTAGTCGCCGACGCGGCCGGCCACGCGGCCGCCGCCGATGATGGGCACCTGCTGGCCATCGACCAGGCCAATGCGGCGGCTGTAGAACAACGCCAGCAGGCCCGGATCGTTGGCCGCGGCGTCGCCGCCCAGACCCGACACGGCCTTGCCGTAGTCGAAGACGCCGGCGCCCTCGGTAAAGAACTGCCGCTTCTCAGGGAAGAACAGGCTGTAGCGCGTCAGGTTGACGACTTCCTGGTCAGCCTCGACCTGCGCGAAGTCGGTGTGATAGGTGAAGTCGGCGATCAGGTCGTTGGTCATGCCGATCTTGAAGTCGCCGCCGAACTTCGCATCACGGTTGGCCTTGCTGGCGGCGACGTAGTCGCGCGCGGCGGTTGGCAGGAGGTACGGGACGAACTCCACGCGACGACGGGCCTCGAGGTCCGCCAGCCCGCCCAGCACGCCGGCATTCGACACGCGCGCAAAGCCCGAGGCGCCCCACTCGCGCGGGAACGGCACCCAGTACGACTCCTCGTTCTTGCGGAACAGGATGCGGCACAGGTTCAATCCCCACTCCGATTCGCCGACGGTCGTCTTGAAACGCAGCTGGCTGAGCGGGATGGCAATCTCGATGTACCACCCCTTGTCATCGATCGAGGTCTTGTTGTCCCAGACCGCATTCCAGTCGTAGTTGATGGTGCGGCCGTTCTCGACGGTCTGCGCATCCTTGTAGGCGCCCAGCGGGTTGGTGCTGAAGTAGAAGGCGTTGCGATGATCGTGAAAGGTGTCGATGGTGATCTTGAGCTGGTCGCCCTTGTTTAACCCCGCATCGCGCTTCAACTCGCTGCCCATGATGCCTGCCGCATCGCTGTCCCACACCCAGACACCGATGTACAGCATCTTGTCGTCATAGAGCACGCGGAACTCGGTCTTCTCGGACGAAGGCTGTCCGTAGTCGGGCTCGCGCTGCACGAAGTTGCCATGCACCGGCGCCAGCGCCCACGCCTCGTCTGTCAGCTTGCCGTCAATGGACGGCTGCTGGCCATCGGCAACTCTGATGGCAACTGCTCGATACGAGTGGGGAGACACAGATTCTTGTTCAGATGACGCAGACACATCAGAGCCGCAGATGACACAGATTACGCAGACCAATACAAAGACCACAGACAGGGGCGGGTGCCGGTGCTTGCGCATCGGGCGCATCTTACAGGCGCGCCTCGATTTGCGCCTGCAATCGTTTGTCTGCGCCTGATCAGGAGGCCGGTACCGCCAGCACGAACGCGCGGCCGGTTTTGAGCACCGCCGACGCGATCAAGCCGGGACGTCCGCGTGGCCGTTCGCGCAATCCCATTACGACCAGGCCGGTGCCCTCGGTGACGGCACAACGCGAGATCTCCTCCGCCACGTCGCCACGCCTGACGATGAGCGACGTTGGCTTGACCGGCGACAGGCCGTGGGCGCGCTCGCGCAACTGGCTGGCGGCGTCGTGGTCGGACACCTTGCTGCGGGCCACGGTCAGCAGGTGCAGCGGCTGCGACGCCACCGCGGCCATCGTGCTCGCCACGTGCAGTTGACGCTCGCAGGCCTCGGCCAGATCCACCGCGGCCAGTACCGGCCCGCAGGTCAGCGCCGGCCGGTCGGCCAGGCTGATGATGTCCATGTCGGTTGGCGGCACCAGCAGCACCGGCGTCCGAGCCACGGCGAGAAAGGCGTCGCTGGTCGAGCCGAGCAGCAGCCGCGCCAGTCCTCCATGGCCGCGGGAGCCCATCACCACGAGCGTCGCGCCTCGCCGCAGGGCCTCGCGCTGCACGGCCTCGGACACGCGCCCGGTCACGATGCTGACGGCTTCGGGATCGATGGCGGCCTCGTACGGCGCGGCCTGCTCGCATTCGGCCACCACCCGGTCCCTCAGCTCGGGGGTGTCTTCGCCGCTGACGTGCACGATGTGCAAGCCGGCGCCAAGCACCCGCGACAAGCCAACGGCGTGGAACAGCACTCGTCTGGTGGACGGACCGAGATCAACGGCACACAACACGAGGGGCGTGGTCATGGACATGGTCAAGGCAATGTCTGTGCCGCCGGAGGAATCTGATCCGTCGTCAGGAACACCGGCCGGTGCCGGTGCGCACTGGGAAATATCACCGATCCGGTGGGAATTCCCGCCGGCTTCGGCAGGAGGATCAGGCCCGCCCCCAGTCAGCCGATCGGCACGCGTTTCGCTTCTTCCGCCGCTGGACCCTTCAGGAGGTACAGGATGCGCTATCTCAGATTCGGATTGCGGCCGGCGTTCGCGTTGTTTGTGATTGCTCATGGCTGGCGCATGCGGTGTTGCCCATGCGCGGCTGGATGAACCCCCAGACCCTGGCCACGGACTTCATGCCGGTCATTCTGTACGGCGTGGCGGTGCTCGGCTACTCTGCCGCCGGCATTGGACTGCTCGGCGTGCGGCCGTTCACCTCGGCGATCAGGCCGCTGCTGGTCGTGGCCTCGGGCTATTCACTGGTCTCGCTATGGCGCATGGGTCACGCCGACCTGTGGTGGGGTGCGGCCGTTGGGGCTGCGCTGTTCCTGGTGGGCCTGACCGGCGCCTATAAATACTTGCCGGCGCCAAACCGCCAGCTTGGGCGCATGGGGAACGCGCTTGGCCTCGTCGCCGCCGTGGCGTTTCTCGGCTACGCGTTCGCGGCCGCAGTTCTGTGGCCCCTTCATCGAGCCTGGGGATCGGACGCCGCCGAGTACGCGCTTGCCTTGCCTGGCGATGCGCCGGGCCGCAACCCCGCGCTCGAGATCCAGCATGCCGTCACCATCAACGCGCCGCCGGATTCGGTGTGGCCGTGGCTGGTGCAACTGGGCCAGGACCGCGCCGGCTTCTACAGCTACGACTGGCTCGAGCGCGCTTTCGGCGTCGAGATCCGCAACGTTCCCGAGATTCGCGCGGAGTGGCAGCATCGCGCGGTCGGCGACCTGGTCCGCGCGACCCAACCGGGCTACCTCGGCGGTGTGCTGGGACGCGATCTCGGATGGACGGTGAACGACCTGCAACCCGGCCGGGCGCTGGTGCTGCAGCACTGGGGAGCGTTCGTGCTGCTGCCGGCCGAGGCCGGAAAGACACGGTTCATCATCCGCACGAAGATCGGCAACGAACGCACGCCCGTGTGGGCAGCGGCGCTCGACGTCATGACCTTCGAACTGCCCCACTTCATCATGGAGCGCCGGATGATGCTGCAGATCAAGGCTCTGGCGGAAGCAGGGTAGGGGCGCTGTATGCTGCTCGCCTTGGCGACTTCCCAGACACGTTCGGAGGACGATGGCGTGCCGGCAGGCTGCGCCTGGATCGAAGTGCACGTCGGTGAGCTGACGCAGATGTTCAACTCGCTGGACCCGACGCCGTTTCGGGAGCGCGACCTCGACCCCAAGGCCGAAGAGTTCATCGCCGGCTGGGCCAGCGAGCTGCATGGCGACGTGCCGCTTGGCCTGGTCGTCCACGTCGACCGGCACGCCGCTTCGCCCGCCGAGGTCGAGGTTCTGCGTGAGGCGGTGCGCGAGTTTTTCAAGCAGCGCGCCGCGGTGACGCGACGCCGGCTGCGGCAGTTGTTGCAGGTCGGCCGCACCAGCCTGCTGATTGGCGTGGCGGCGCTGGGGTTGTCGATTGCGCTCGGCGACCTCGTCGCCAACCTCGAGGTCGTTGGCCGCTTCGGCGGCGTCTTCCGCGAGAGCCTGCTGATCGGCGGATGGGTGGCGATGTGGCGGCCGCTCGAGGTGTTTCTCTACGACTGGTGGCCCATTCGCGCCGAGGCGCGCCGCTTCGATCGCCTCAGCGCCATGATCGTCCGCGTCGTGCCGTCCACGCCGTCATCGCCAGACGTCAGGCGGGCGTGAACGAGAGCCGGTCAGTGGACCGGCTTCACTTGCAGCGTCCGGATGAACTCCACCAGCGTGTCGATGCGCTCCTTCACCGTGGCGGCGTCGCCGCCGTCACGCGACCGGGCAAAGGCGTCGCCCCACACCGGCATGTCGGGCCCGCCATGCCCGCGCACGGGGGTCTTGCCGTCGATGGTCCGGAACACGATCTCGGACGGGTACTCGCCCCCGTTCCTCTTCGCGATCTCGGTCAGGTCGGCGGGCTTGCGTCGCATCGAACCGGCGAGCGGACCGTCGCCGCGACCGGACGTGCCGTGGCAGGTCGCGCAGTAGGTGCGGAACACTTCTCCGCCGGTCACGCGCTGGCGCATTTCCTCCTGTGGCTGCGCCGCGGGCGCCTGCGCCAAGGCCGGCGCGACTCCGACTGACGCCAGCAGCAGCGTCGCCATGGCCAGGGCCAGCACACCGCCCTTCACCGCCGGGCGCTCAACCACGGCTTCCCGTTGCTCGCGCACGGTCAGCACCGGGCAGGTCGCGGTGCGCACGACGCGCTCGGCCACGTTGCCCATCAAGGCGTGCATCAACGGGCCATGCCCGTGGGTGCCCATCACGATCAGATCCATCTTGCCGATGTGGGCCGCGCTGACGATGGCGCGTGCGGGGTTGCCGAACAGCACTTCGGTCGTCACCGCGACGCCTTCAAGTTTCGGCACCAGCTTCACCAGTTCCCGCTCGGCCTCGTCGCCCAGCTGCTGGCTCCAGTTCGAGTAGGCGATGGCGTAGGCGTCCATCGACCCGGTGACCAGGGCCGGCACCTCGCACACATGTATGACGTGCAGTGATGCCTCGAAGCGCCTGGCCAGGGTGTAGGCGTAGTCCAGGGCGCGTGTGGAGTTCGTGCTGAAGTCGACGGGGACGAGAATGCTCTTGAAGTCGGGCGTCATGGCCGGGTCCCTTTCTGGATGCCGTTCGGCGGTCCCAGGGGCAACCTCCGTGCCAGCCCGTTGGTGCTCGTTCCCGCTGCGAATTGCAATTCAACCCGCGGCCTGCCGCGACATTTCCACGCTCACGAGGAATATTCCGCGTCGAGCGGGGATGGCCCGGTCTGTGCATTGCTCGGCGTTCCGAGGACCCTGTGCGTGAGTGACCTGACTGCCTTCTTCGAACCTGCCCGCGTCGCCGTCGTTGGCGCCAGCCGCGAACGCAACAAGATCGGATCCGAGATTCTTCACAACCTCGTGGCCACCGGCTTCACGGGTGCGGTGGTTCCCGTGCACCCGACGGCCGACCGCATCCAGGGACTGCAGGCCTACCCGCATGTCGCCGACATTCCCGGCGCCGTGGACCTGGCGGTGATCGTGGTGCCGGCGGCGCAAGTGCCGGCGGCAGTGGACGATTGCCTGGCCAAACAGGTGCCGGCCATCTGCATTATCAGCGCGGGGTTCGGCGAGTGCAGCGACGAGGGGCGCGGCATCGAGCGCGAGATGGTGAGGAAGATCCGCGCGGCCGGCAGCCGGTTGATCGGGCCGAACTGCATGGGCCTGCTGAACACCGATCCCCGCTTCTTGCTGAACGCCACGTTCTCGCCGGTCTACCCGCCAGCCGGCAAGGTGGCCATGTCGACCCAGAGCGGCGCCCTTGGCCTGGCCATCCTCGACTATGCCCGTCAGCTGAATATCGGCATCTCGAGCTTCGTCTCGGTCGGCAACAAGGCCGACGTCTCGGGCAACGACCTGCTGCTGCACTGGGAGACCGATCCCCAGACGGCGGTGATCCTCCTTTACCTCGAAAGCTTCGGCAACCCGTCGAAGTTCAGCCACATTGCCCGGCGCATCAGCCGGACCAAGCCGATCGTGGCGCTCAAGTCGGGGCGCTCGGGCGCCGGCGCCCGCGCGGCCGCGTCGCATACCGGCGCGCTCGCTTCGTCGGACGACTTCGTCGACGCGCTGTTCCACCAGGCAGGCGTCATTCGCACCGACACGGTGACCGAACTGTTCGACGTGGCCACGCTGCTGGCGCGGCAGCCACTGCCGCGCGGCCGTCGCGTGGCGATTCTGACCAACGCCGGCGGCCCCGGCATTCTCGCAACCGATGCGTGCCTGGCGCACGGGCTGGTGGCGGCCGAGCTTTCGGCCGAGACCCGGGCGGCACTCAGGATCTTCCTGCCGGCCGCCGCGGCGGTGAACAACCCCGTGGACATGCTCGCCTCGGCGTCGCCGCGTCACTACCGGCAGGCGATGCAGTTGCTGCTGGCCGACTCGCAGGTCGACAGCGTGATCGTGATCTTCATTCCGCCGCTCGTGACGAGCGCCGATGACGTGGCCAGCGCGATCGCCGAAGCGGCCGCACAGGGACCGGCCAAGCCGGTCGCCGGCGTCTTCATGCGCAGTCACGCGGCGCCGGAATCGCTGGCGGCGGTGCCCTGCTACGCGTTTCCGGAACCCGCGGCCATTGCCTTGTCGCGGGTCGCGTCGTACGGCGAGTGGAAAGCGCGGCCCCACGGCGAGGTGGCCTCGTTCACCGACATCCAGGGCGGCCTGGCCCGCGCCGTGGTCGACACCGCGCTGCGGCGGGGCGGTGGATGGCTGACCGCGGTCGAAGCCAATGCCCTCGTTACTGCCGCCGGCATCGCCACGCCGCGATCGCACCTGGCCGCGTCGGTGGAAGAGGCGGTCGAGGCGGCGGTCACGCTGGGCCTGCCGGTGGCGGTCAAAGCGGTAGGCGCGTCACTGCTCCACAAGACCGAGTACCGGGCGCTGCGCCTGAACCTGGGCACCAGGGCGGCGGTGCGCGTCGCGGCCAGCGACCTCACCCGGACGCTCGGCGATCGCATGGACGGCCTGCTGGTCCAACGCATGGTCAACGGCGGAGCCGAGATGATGATTGGCGCCATCAACGACCCGACCTTCGGGCACGTCGTGGTGTGCGGCAGCGGCGGCGTGCTGGTGGATCTGCTCGCCGACTCGGCGTGCCGCCTGCACCCGGTCACCGATCACGACGCCGCCGAGATGGTGGAGTCGCTGAAAGGAGTACGCCTGCTGCGCGGCTTCCGCGGCGCCGAGCCGGCGGACGAAGCTGCGTTCAGGGACGCCATTCTCCGCATCTCGGCGCTCGTCGGCCTCTGCCCCGAGATTCAGGAACTCGACCTGAACCCGGTGAAGGTGCTGCCCGGCGGCGTGTCGGCCCTCGATGTGCGCGTCCGCGTCGCCTAGGCCTGCCTGGCAGCCGCTACCAGCGCGTCCGGGGCGATGAAGTCGCGTTCTTTCGCGCGCACGGCCAGCACCGGGCACGGCGCGGTCCGCACGACGCGCTCGGCGGCACTGCCGAGCAGCAACTGTTTCACGGCGCCCCGTCCATGCGTGCCGACGATGATCAGATCGATGGCGTGGGCCTTGGCATACTCGGTAACGCCGCCGGGCACGCTGAAGCTGGTCTGCACCGAGGGCACGACCTTCAGCGTCTGGCGATCGTCGTCGGTGATCAGCGCCGCCAGGTCGCGGTTGGCGGCCTTCTCGAGATCGCGCTGCAGGTCGGGTATCGCAAAGCCCACTTCCGGGCTGTAGCGCATCATCACGTCCTCGACGACGTGCAGCACGTGGAGCGTGGCGTTGTACGAACGAGCCAGGTCGCGGCCATAGGCCAGCGCGACGGCCGACGGCTCGCCGAAGTCGGTGGCCACGAGGATGTTCTTCAGCACAACCATTGGAGTCCTCACAGGTGTTCACCGGCGGTCGGGCCGGCACCCTGAAATCAGCACAATACGTGCCACGGCGCTGGCGCGATTCTTGATGTGGAAACAGGCATGAAGACGCTCGCGTGCGTGGCTGCACTCGATTCCGGGGCCGAACTTCCAGGTTCCGGCGGGCAGGCGCGAGAGATTTCGAGGACCGCCGTGAAAAATACCCCACTCCACGTGCTGGTCGTCGATGACGAGCCCCTCATTCGCTGGTCCGTCACCGAGACCCTGTCGGAACTGGGACTCGACGTCGAACAGGCCGATTGCGCCGCCTCGGCGCTGCAAGTCATCACCACGGCTGCGCTCCCGATCGACGTCATCGTGCTCGACCTCCGCCTCCCCGACATGAACGATCTGTCGCTGCTGGCGACAATCCGCCAGTTGCTGCCCGAAACCCCGGTCGTACTGATGACGGCCTTTGGGACCCCAGAGATCATCGCGAGCGCCCGCAGCCTCGGCGTGCGGGGCGTGCTCAACAAACCGTTCGAGCTGAGCGAACTGAGCCGGCTGGTCCTGGACGCCCACAGCCGGATTGCGTAACCCGGATCGACGGGCCATACTGGGACGCGTTGGCCGGCCAGAATGTCTGATCTGTCTCATCCACCTGCGGGCGACACGCCGGCGACCGCGACAGCTGTGCGCCATGCGCTGGTTGCCGACGACGAGGCCTTGATCCGCTGGTCGGTGGCCGAGACCCTGGCCGGCATGGGCATGGTGGTGCAGCAGGCCGCCGACGCGGCGGCGGCGCGGCGGGCCGTGGACGAAGCGAAGCAGCCCTTTGATGTGGTCGTGCTGGACTTGCGAATGCCTGACGTCGACGACCTCTCCCTCGTCAGCACGATCTGTCGCCGGTTGCCGGCGGCGACCGTCATCCTGATGACGGCGTTCGGCAGTCCCGAGATCGTCGCCGGCGCGCAGGAACTGGGCGTCCGCGCGGTGCTCAACAAGCCCTTCGAACTGGACCACCTGAAGCGCCTGCTTGGCGCGCACGAGGGGCTGGTCTCGTAATGGCCAACTCCACCATCCTCATCGTCGACGACGAGCAGCTGATTCGGTGGTCGCTGGCCAGCCGCCTGAAGGACGAAGGCTATCGTGTGCTGGAAGCGGGTACCGCCGCCGAGGCGGTGTCGCAGCATCGCGAAGGCGTTGACCTGGTGCTGCTCGACATCGGGCTGCCCGATGGCAACGGCCTGTCAGTCCTCAAGCAGATCAAGGAAGCCGACGCCGATACGCTGGTGATCATGCTGACCGGGCAAACCGGGATCCAGACCGCCGTCGAGGCGATGAAGAACGGCGCGTTTCACTACGCCAACAAGCCCTTCGATCTCGACGAAGTGGTGCTGCTGGTCGAGAAGGCGCTCGAGACCACGCAGCTGCGCCGAGAGGTCCGCACGTTGCGGGCGCGTCAGGCGCAGCCCTTCAGCCCCGAGAGCATCGTCGGCGAGAGCGCGCCGATCGTGGCCATCCGCGCCTTGCTGCAGAAGATCGCGGTGAGCCCGGCATCGACGGTGCTGCTGACCGGTGACAGCGGCACCGGCAAGGACCTGGCAGCGAAGGTCATTCACTACAGCAGCAGCCGGGCCTCGCGGCCGTTCATGAACATCACCTGTTCGGCGCTGCCCGAAACGCTGCTTGAAAGCGAGCTGTTCGGGCACGAGCGCGGTGCGTTCACCGGCGCCGATCGGCAGAAGCGCGGCCTCCTCGAATCGGCCGACGGCGGCACGGTGTTCCTCGACGAGATCGGCGAAATGGTGCCGCTGCTGCAGGCCAAGCTGCTGCGGTTCCTCGAAGAAAAGTCGTTCAAGCGGGTCGGCGGCGCCGCCGACATCAAGGTCGACGTGCGCGTCATTGCCGCCACCAACAGGTCGCTCCAGGACGAGGTCAAGAAGGGCCGCTTCCGCGAAGACCTGTTCTATCGCCTGAACGTGATGGCCGTGCCGCTGCCGCCGCTGCGCGATCGGCGCGACGACGTGCCGCGGCTGCTGCGGCACTACATCGACAGTTTCAACACCGAGTTCCGCAAGAAGATCCAGGGGGTGACGCCGGGGGCGCTGAAGGCGCTGCAGGCTTACCCGTGGCCCGGCAACGTTCGCGAACTGCGCAACGCCGTCGAGCGCGCGATGCTGCTCACCGAGGGCAACGAACTGAACGAGTCGCACTTCTCGATGCTGCTCGCCGCGTCGGACGCCGAGGTGTCGAGCGGCATGGCACTGCCGGCAGGCGGACTGAACCTCGAAGAGCTGGAACGGTCGCTGGTGGTACAGGCGCTCGAGCGCAGCGGCTGGAACCAGACCAAGGCCGCCACCCTGCTCGGCCTCAACCGCGATCAAATCCGCTATCGCATCGAGAAGTTCAAGCTGGAGAAGGCAGCTCCACGGTAACAGTGGTGCCGCCGCCTTCCGGACACTCCACCAGGATTCGGCCTTCGTGCAGTTCGATCAGGCGCTTGGCGGTGGCCATGCCCAGGCCGGTGCCGCGCGCCTTGGTGGTCTTGAACGGCCGGAACAGGTGGGCACGAATCTCGGGGTGAATGCCCGGGCCCTGATCGATCACCGCGACGCGGTGCCAGCCCTCCTTCCGGTCGAGCGCAACCGTGATCAGCCCGCGGCCGTGCATCGCCTGCGCCGAGTTGATCAGCAGGTTCTGGAACACGATCGTCATCAGCGTCGGGTCGACCGGCGCCACCAGCGCTTCGCCCTCGACCGCCACGTCGAGTTCCGCGTAGGCCGGGTCTGACTTCAGCAGCGTAATCACCGACGTCAACAGTCCACGCAGCTCGGTCGCCGCCGGCTTTGGTCTGGGCGGCCTCGCAAACACCAGCAGGTCCTGGATCAGGTTGTTGAGCGCGTCAATTCTGGCGATGATCTCCTTGACGATCACCGCGTCGCCAGACTCGCCTTTCATGCGCGAGCCAATCACCTGGATGGCGCCGCGCACCGCGGCGAGCGGGTTCTTGACCTCGTGCGCGATCACCGCCGCCATTTCTCCCAGGCGCGCCATGGCGGTGGCCTCGCGCAGGCGGTCTTCGAGATCGGCCCGGCTCGACAGGTCGTGCAGGATGCCGGTGAAGTGCGGCTCGCCGTCAATCGCCATCTCGCCAACCGAGAGATGCAGCGGGAAGGTCTCGCCGTTCTTGCGCCGGCCGGTGACCGCCCGGCCGATGCCGATGATCTTCCGCTCGCCGGTCTTCAGGTGGTGGTTGAGGTACCCGTCGTGCTGGGAGTGGTCGGGCTCCGGCATCAGCAACTTGACGTTCTGGCCCACCGCGTCGGCTTCGATGTAGCCGAACATCCGTTGGGCGGCGGCGTTGAACACCTCGATGCGGCCGCGCGAGTCGATCACGATGATGCCGTCGACGGCGGCGTCGATCACGGCGCGCCAGCGCGCCTCGGCAATACGGCCCGCGTCCTCGGCGCGAGTGGGCTGATTCGTCACCGCGCCATCTTACTCTCGAGGGCCGTCCGTCTCGTGCTGACCACGCACTGGACGAGGAAAACTACCCAGCCATGCGGGAGATTCCACGGCCGATGACTCGTTTGGCCCGCAACGCCACCGACGGCCGCTGGCACAGAGGATGCTCTAGTGACGGGTAACCGGCACACAACGGTGGCCGACATGAGAAGGAGGGCGTGATGTCTGCTCAAGTTGGCGAGCCCTGCACCGTGTATGTGTTGCCACGCTCCCCGGTGAGTGCGCTGGACCAGCGGATTCGCGGCGAGTACCGGGAAATGCCCGGGCTGCGCCTGAAGCCTGAACAGGCAATGCGCCTGTGGGCCCTGGAGCGCGACACCTGCCAGCAAGCGCTGGACCGCCTGGTGCGCGAAGGGTTTCTGCAGCGCGACGGCGCCGGGCGCTATGCCCGCGCCAACAACAGCTACTGACCGAACTGGAGACTGTCATGCGAACCATCACCGGACTCATCACCGTCGTCGCTGTCGTCGGGCTCGCCGGGTGCGCGAGCATGAACGTCAGCTCGCACGTCGAGCGCGGTGTCAACTTCACCGAGTACATCACCTACGACTGGGGCCCGCCCGACAACCTGCCGGTCGGCGATCCGCGGCTGGACAACAACCCGTTCTTCAACGACTACCTGCAAGGGGCGATCGAGAGGAAGCTGGCCACCAAAGGGTTCGACCGGGTGGCGAGAAAGACGGCTGACTTGCTGATTCACTACCACGCCAGCGTCAACCAGCGGCTCGATGTCTATCGCGCCGACCAGCAGTACGGCTACTGCTACGGCAACTGCGAGCCCCAGGTCGTGGACTTCGAGCAGGGCACGCTCGTGATCGACCTCGTCGATGCCAAGACAAAAAGGGTGGTGTGGCGCGGGTGGGCGCAAGACACCATGACCGGCGTGATCGACAACCAGGACCGCCTGCAGAAGCAGGTCGATGAAGCCGTCACCAAGATGATGCTGCTGCTGCCTCGCGGCGGCGCCGCTGCCCGCTAGTCGTTCCCTCCCGTTCGTTCGAGCCGGCCGCCTCCTGCGACCGGCTCGTTTTTTTGCGCCGCCCGACCGTCGCCCGGCAATGGGGAATCTTCGCGCCAGCGGGGAAACCTCCGCACAGAAAACCCGCGATTCACGGCCTGAATCAAGCGCTTCCCCTATGAACCGACCGGTTTCCGCCGATGGCACGGCTGTTGCCCTATAGGCGGACAGATTCATACCGTGAGGATTCTTCATATGACGAAAGCAATGTTCTTCCGCACCACCATCGGTTCCACGCTCGCCGTTCTGCTCGCACTGGCCGTTGGCGTTGGCGCCGGCGCCTCGGGACCGGGCGCGCCACTCGCTATCCAGGCCTCCAAGGTTTCGCTCGCCGGGACGTCGAACGTTCACGACTACACCGCGACCACCGCCGATGTGCGCGTCACGCGCGTGCAGTTTGCGGCCGAGGCCGCCGGCGACGGTTTCTGGCAAAACGTGCAGAAGCCCGGCGCTCTGGAGGCGTTCGACATCGCTATTGGCGCGGCCACGTTGAAATCGCCCAAGGATGGTCTCGACAAGAACATGCACAAGGCCCTGAAGGTCAAGGAACACGCCGACATCACCTTCAGCCTCAAGCGCCTGGAAGGCACGGCCGGCGCACTGAAGGCGTTCGGCATCCTGCGTATCGCCGGCGTCGAGCGCGAGGTCACGCTGCCGCTGACCACCACGCAGAAGGGCGACACGCTGATCGTCGCCGGCACCCTCGATGTGCTGATGCCTGACTTCGGCATTCCGCCGCCCAAGGCCCTGATGGGCATGGTGAAGGCCCATCCGAAGGTCACCGTGTCATTCGAGGTCGTGCTCGCACTGGCGACCACCTAACCACTTTCACAACCGCTTTCATAACCGCACTCATTCGAGGATTCAGTCATGACGACCACATCGACGCTTAAACTCTCTGCCGCGCTGCTTACGGTGCTGGCGCTGGCCGCACCGGCCTTCGCGCAGGCGCCGGCCGCCACTCCCGCCACCGAAGCCGGCGACGGCGCGCAGGCGGCACCCGCCGCCGACAGCAACTGGCTCAAGGGCCGGCCGGTCACCATTCAGTACTACCGCCCGAACGACCGCCGCGGCATCAACGTGTTCGAGACCACCAAGGAAGCCGGCGTCGAGTACACCGGGTTCAAGCTCGACTGGGGCGCGGCGTTCACCTCGCAGGTGCAGTCGCTCAGCCACTCGAACACCGCGGTGCCGGTGATGGCAAGCGGCGTCAACACCAACCAGCTGGCCGATATCGGCTTCGGCTTCAATAACTCGACCGCCAACCTCTACCTGAACGGGCAGCTGGCGAAGGGCGTCCGCGTCGAATTGGCCATGTATCTGTCGGCCCGGCACCACAACGAAACGTGGGTCAAGGGCGGCTACATCCAGATGGATGAATCGCCCCTCGACATCAAGCCGCTCAACAAGCTCATGGAGTTCGTGACGCTGCGGGTCGGCCACATGGAGATCAACTACGGCGACGCGCACTTCCGCCGCACCGACAACGGCAACGCCCTCTACAACCCGTTCGTCGGCAACTACATGCTGGATGCATTCACCACCGAAATCGGCGCCGAGGTCTACGTCAAGAAGCAGGGCGTCATCGCCATGGCCGCCGTGACCGGCGGTGAAGTGCGCGGCACCGTGCTCTCACCCGGGCAGCGCAGCCCGACGCTGATCGGCAAGCTCGGCGTTGACCGCCAGGTGAAGCCCAACCTGCGCCTGCGCCTGACCGGATCGCTCTATCGCAACCAGAAGGCGATGAGCAACACCCTCTACGGGTGGCGACCGCGCCGGATCGCGCTACTACTACGTGCTCGAGAACACCGCCGCCACGGAGTCGGCGCAGTTCACCTCAGGCCTGATCAATCCCGGTTTCAGGAACTCGGTGACGGCCATGCAGCTCAACCCGTTCGTCAAGTTCGGCGGACTGGAGCTGTTCGGCGTGATCGAGCGCGCGGAAGGCAAGGCCACCGCGGAAACGGTCAACCGCCAGTTCAATCAGCAGGCCGTCGACGTGGTCTATCGCTTCGCCGGCGATGCCTTGCAGGTGGGCGGACGCTTCAATCGCGTGAAGGGCCAGCTGGCCGGCATGACCAACGACGTGCAGGGCGACCGCTGGCAGTTCGGCGGCGGCTGGTTCGTCACCCCGGGCCTGCTGGTCAAGGCGGAGTACGTCAACCAGAAGTTCGACGGCTACCCGGCGACCAGCATCCGCAACGGCGGACAGTTCAAGGGCATGATGCTCGAGGGCGTGGTGGCCTTCTGATGACCCGCCTCCTTCTGGCCGGAGCGGTCGTGGCCCTGGGCCTGGCATCAAGCCCACTGGCCACCGCCGCGTCCGGTCCCGGCTCGGCTCCGGATGTGAGCGTCCGGGAAGAAGGCGGCACCTACGAAGTCCGGGCGACGTTCACCATTGCGCAATCGGTGGACGTCGCCCGCAGCGTGCTCTCCGACTACGAACAGATCCCGCGCTTCATGCCGGCCGTGAAGACCAGCGTCGTGCGCCAGCGCACGCCGCGCCTGCTGGTCGAACAAGAGGCGGTGTCACGGTTCGCGCTGTTCTCGAAGACCGTGCACCTGCTCCTCGCCATCACCGAAGGCGACTCGTACCTGCACTTCGTCGACCTGTGCGGCCAGAGCTTCACCCGCTACGAAGGGCTGTGGCGAATGGAACCGCAGGGCGCGCTCACGGAGATGTCTTACGAACTGAGCGCGCGGCCGGCGTTCGATGTCCCCGGCTTCGTGGTCAGGCGACTGCTCAAGCGCGACGCCAGCGAGATGATCGAGCGGCTGAAGGCCGAAATGGCCGCCCGGTAGCCCTAGAAATCGTGCATGGTGGCGGGCGGAAACGCCGCCCGCAGTGCGTTCAACACGGCTACCACGTCGATGGCCTCCTGCAGGAGGGCGCCGCCGACGGGGGTCAGGTAGCCGGCGGCCGCGAAGCCCATGCCGATCACGCTGAGCGCCATGCCGCCCACGGCGCTCTGCAGCGCAATGGTCCGCATCCGCCTGGCAATATGCATGAACTCGTCCACCTTCTTCAGCGTGTTCTCGAGCGCGATTACCCCGGCCGCCTCGGCGGTGACGTCGCTGTGCTCGCCAATGGCCATGCCGACGGTGGCGGCCATCATCGCCGGCGCGTCGTTGATGCCGTCGCCGACGTAGAGCGTGGGGGCGCGGGCGGTCTCGGCGCGAACCAGCGCCAGCTTCTGCTCGGGGCTCTGCCCGGCGTGCACTTCGGTGACGCCCACCTTGTCGGCAAGGTAGCGAACCTCAGACTCGCGGTCGCCCGAGACAATCATCGTCCGCACGAACCCGTGCTTCACGCCCAGGTGCTGCACAAACGAGCGGCTGTCGGGGCGCGGAGCATCGCGGAACCGCAAGGTCGCGGCATAGCGATGGTCGAGCGCCACGACGCACTCCAGGCCACCGGCCACTGCCGGCATCTGGCCCGCCGCTGACGGGTCGAGTGCCTGCATCTTCGAGCGGCCGGTGACGGTGACCTCGCGGTTCAGCACGCGGCCGCGCAGGCCTGCGCCGGGCGGTTCGGTCACGTCCGAGGCTTCGGCAAGCTCGACCGCGTCCGCCGCGGCGGCGCCGAGCACCGCGCGCGCCAGCGGGTGCTTCGAGTAGCGCTCGAGACTAGCCACCAGTTTCAGGACGTCCGCTCTCGAGAAGCCGTCGGCCAGGACAATCTCGGTGAGGGTAGGCTCGCCGTAGGTCAGCGTTCCGGTCTTGTCGAAGATCGCCGTGCGGCAGGTCGCGATCGACTCCAGCACGGCTGGGCTCTTGACGATGATCGCGCGGCGCGCGCAGAGCGAGATCGAGCCGACAATGGCCACGGGAATGGCAATCAGGAGGGGGCACGGCGTTGCGATCACGAGCACGGCCAGGAAGCGTGTGGCGTCGCCGGTGGCCGCCCAGGCCGCCACCGCGATCGCCAGTGCCACCGGGGTGAAGATAGCACCCAGCTGATCGCCGAGGCGCCGCAACCGCGGCCGGCTCGACTCGGAGTCGCGCATCACGTCCATGATTCGCGCGTAGCGCGAGTCGGCGGCCCGGCGCGTGGTGCGGATGACCAGCACGGCGTTGCCGTTGATCGCGCCTGAGATCACCTGCGAGCCCCTGGTCTTGGTGATCTCGAACGGCTCGCCGGTGAGATAGGACTCGTCCATGACGCCGTGGCCCTCGAGCACTTCTCCGTCGACCGGGCAGATCTCGTGGGGATGAATCACCAGGGTGTCACCCACCGCGATGTCGCCGAGCGCGACATCGGTCGTCATCCCGGCGGCGCGGCGATGGGCCACGAGCGGGACGCGGCGGGCCAGGGCGTCGAGCACCGACGAAGCGCTGCACAGGGCGTAGCTCTCGAGGGCGGCGCCGCCGGCCAGCATCAACACGATGATCGAGCCGGCGAGATACTCGCCCAGCCACAGCGACGTCACGATCGAGATGCCGCCGAGCAGATCGGACCCGAACTCCTGGCGCAGGAACTTGCGCAGCAGGTCGTAGAGCAAGGGGGCGCCGCCGATGGCGATGGCGGCCAGCAGGGGCAGGTTCGACGCGGCCGTGGCCGTGCCCACCCCGAATCGCATGACCAGGTGGACGCCAATGGCCGCGAGGCAGAACAGCGCGATGGCGGCGGAAAAGCGCGGGAGTTCGGTCGACTTCAATTGGGGAATTCTTCCGCACGGCACGGGGAAATTCCCGCGATTCCAGGGCCATTATGCGCCTTTCAAGCCTCCACATTTCGGGCGAGGGTCTTGCACTGGAGGCAGATAGCAACGGCCATGTGTGTGCAATCCGACACATGCCAATGCCGGGCGAGTCTGTATGGTTGCGTCAGCGAGGTAGTGATGGTTGCGATGATTCGAGTCAGTGTAGTGGTGATAGCGGCACTGTTCGGGGTGGCGGCTGACGCGTCCGCGCAGGCGGCCGCGGCGCCTGCCGACAAGGGCGCGGCGGTGTATGCGGCGCAAAAGTGCTCCATGTGTCACGCGCTTGACGGCAAGGGACAGGCCAAGGGCCCGCTCGACGGCGTCGGCACGAAGCTGACTGCCGACGAGATTCGGCAGTGGATCGTCAACCCGGCCGAGATGACCAAGAAGGCCAACGCGATGCGCAAGCCGGCCATGCGCGCCTATCCGAACCTGCCCAAGGAAGACCTCGACGCCCTGGTGGCGTTCATGGTTTCGAAGAAGAAGTAGCGCGCCATGCGCCTCGATCTGCCCTCGGCGACCCGGAACCCGATCAGCCTCATCGGCGTGGCCCTGACCACGGCGACGGCGGTCGTCTTCCTGGCGTTGCTGGCGCTCGACCTCGGCGGCCAGATCCGGAATCCGTATTTCGGTCTGCTGCTGTTCGTGGCCATTCCGGCGGTGTTCCTGTTTGGCCTGGTGCTGATCCCGATCGGGGCCTGGCGGCAGCGCCGCCTGGTAGCTGCCGGCGCCGCGCCGGCCGACTGGCCGGTGATCGACCTGCGGCTGCCGCGCACCCGCACGGTGGTCTTTGCGGTCAGCATGTTGACCCTCGTCAATGTGCTGATCGTCTCGCTCGCGGCCTACGGCGCGGTGCACCACATGGAGTCGGCCGAGTTCTGCGGCACCACCTGCCACACCACCATGGAGCCGGAATACATGGCCTACAAGGTGAGCGCGCACGCGCAGGTGTCGTGCGTCTCCTGTCATGTCGGGCCCGGCGCCGAGGCGCTGATTCAGTCGAAGATCAACGGCACGCGCCAGCTGTGGCAGTTGTTCACGAACAACGTGCCGAAACCAGTGCCGGCGCCGGTCCACAACATGCGCGCGGCGCGCGAGACCTGCGCCACGTGCCACTGGCCCGAGAAGAACCACGGCGACAAGCTGAAGCAGGTCCGCGAGTACGCCGATGACGAGGCCAGCACCGAGACGGTCACGACGTTGCAGCTACGGGTCGGCGGCGGCGATCCCCGGCAGGGCGTCGGCAGCGGCATTCACTGGCACATGAACCTCGACAATCGCATCGAGTACATCGCCACCGATGCGCAGCGCCAGGTCATCCCGTGGGTCAAGCTGACCGACCGCAACGGCACGGTCATCGAGTTCGTGGTCGAAGGCACGACGCCCGAGCAGCTGGCCGGCGGCGAGCACCGCGTCATGGACTGCCTGGATTGCCACAACCGGCCCGCCCACACGTTTGAACCGACCGCTGAGCGCGCTGTCGACAACGCCATCGCCCGCGGCCACATTCCGCGCGACCTGCCGTTTGCGCGCCGCGAAGCCGTGGCCGCGCTCAAGACCGGCTACCCCAGCAAGGACGCGGCCCTGGGCGGCATCGACGCGAAGCTGCGCGAGGTGTATCGCCCGCAGTCGGGCGATTCCGCCGCCGCGCTCGCCCGCACGATCGCCGGAGTGCAGGGTCTCTACACGACCAATGTGTTTCCGGCCATGAAGGTCGGCTGGGGCACCTATCCCAACAACATCGGCCACATGGCGTCACAGGGATGCTTCCGTTGCCATGACGACAACCACAAGGCGCCGAGCGGCAAGACGATCGCGCAGGACTGCGAATCGTGTCATTCGATGCCGTAGGAACAAGGGTGCCAAGGGTGCCAAGGGTGCCAGGGGTGCCAGGGGTGCCAAGGTGCCAAAGGTGCCAGGGGAAGAGAGGCTGATGTGAGATTTCGACCGATCGCGTTCATGAACGTGGCCGCCGCGCTGCTGTTCTCGGCCGCGCTGGTGGCGACCGTCGCTCGCACTGCGCCGGTCGAGGCATCGCCGCCGCCGATCGTTACGGACACCGCGGCCGTGGATGCGGCCGGGCCTGCGCCACAGGCGCAGACCGCGCCGGCGGCCCCCCAGGCCGGCTACATCGGCGAAGAAGCGTGCGCGACCTGCCACACCGGCTACGACGCGTCGATCAAGGCGTCGAAGCACGGCCTGAAGAACGACCCGCGCACGCCGGCGGCGGCCCAGGGTTGCGAAAGCTGCCACGGGCCGGGCGAGGCGCATGCCAGCGATCCGGAGAAGATCAAGCCGAAGCAGTTCGACAAGCTGTCGGCAAAGGCCGTGACCGAGACCTGTGCCACCTGCCACAACCGCGGCATCCACGCGCAGTGGCAAGGCAGCCAGCACGAGGCCCGCAACGTGTCGTGCGTCAGCTGCCACAGCGTGCACAAGCCAAAGTCGGCCAAGGCGCAGCTGAAGACGGTGAACCAGCAGCAGCAGTGCATGTCGTGCCATCGCGACAAGGTCGCCAAGCTCGATCGCTCGGGCCACATGCCGGTGCGCGAGGGCAAGATGGAGTGCTCGTCGTGCCACAATCCGCACGGCTCGACCAACGTCCGGCTGCTCAAGGCCGGCAACTCGATCAACGAATCATGCGCCACCTGCCACACCGAGAAACGCGGGCCGTTCCTGTTCGAACACGCCGGCGTCAGCGGTGAAAGCTGCGCGACCTGCCACGACCCGCACGGCTCGAACAACGACCGCATGCTGGTCGCGAAGCTGCCGTTCCTGTGCCAGCGGTGTCACAACCACACGCGGCATCCCTCGACGATCTACGACAACAAGGTGCTGGGCAGCAGCAACCGGCTGTATGGCCGCAGTTGTGTGACCTGCCATTCGGCGATTCACGGATCGAACCACCCGGCGGGTGCGACGTTCCTGCGGCAGTAGGGAGCCGAACATGAGAAGCACACTCTGGATCGCCTCGGTCTTCACCATCGCGCTCACCGGATCTGCCAGCGCGCAGGATCCGCCGTCGATACCGGAACCGACCGACCCGGTGTCGGTGGCCCGCAGCGAGATGAACGGCAAGCTCTACGGCTCGGTCGACATCGGCGGCCGCGTGACCAGCGTCGATGGCGACGAGGCGCGCTTCCAGCGCTATCGCGACTTGCGCGGCGGCGTCTACGCCACCAACATGCTGGCCGGGCGGCGCTCGGCCGACTGGAGCTTCGAGGCCCAGGCCTGGAATATCGGCTATCGCGATCAGCGCTACCAACTCGATCTGCAGCGCGTTGGCCGGCTGTCGGCGACGTTCTTCTGGGATCAGATTCCCATGTTCATCAGCCGCGACACCCGGACGCTGTACACGCAGACAGCGCCGGGGGTCTTCCGGATCGAGGATTCGATTCAGCAGGAGATCCAGTCGGGCGGCAAGACCCTGCGAAACTTCGAGGATCAGGCGGTGCGGTTCGATCTGCGCACCACCCGCAAGACCGGACTGGCCGACGTCGTCTTCAACGTCAATCGCAGCACCGACATCATCGTCAAGCTGCGCAACACCACCCGCGAGGGCGCGATTCCGTTTGGCGCCACCTTCGGGTTCAACAACGCCGTCGAACTGCCCATCCCGGTCGACACCCGCACGACCGATGTCCAGACGGCGCTCGAGTGGGCCAACAGCAAGGGCATGCTGCGGATTGGCTGGGACGGCTCGACGTTCGACAACAACGTCGAGAGCGTGACCTGGGACAACCCCCTGCGGTTCGGTCCCGACATCTCGGGCACGCCATCGCAGGGCCGCATGTCGCTGTGGCCGGGTAACACGCTGACCTACCTCCACGGCACCGCCGCGGTCAGCCTGCCCGGTCGCAGCCGCCTCACCGGCTATGCCGCGCTCGGCCAGGGCCGCAGCAACGAGAACCTGCTGCCATTCACCATCAACACCGCGATTGCGCCGATCGCACTGTCGCGCGCGACCGCGGAAGCCAAGCACCAGATGGCCATCGCCCAGTTGACGCTGGCGACCCGGCCCGCCCGGCTGCTCTCGATCAACGCCAAGTATCGCTATGCCGACGTCGACGCGCAGACACCGATCTTCACGCGCGCGGGCGGATCGGTCGCCTACGACGGCAGCTTCAGCGCCACCGCTGGGCCGTCGGAGTACCACTCGGTCAAGCGGGTCACGTTCGACGCCGATGCGGCGCTGCAGGTGCACCCGACCACCTCGGTCAAGGTGGGCTTCAGCCACCTGGCGGCCGACTACACGCACCGGCTGTGGGAGACGACCACCGAGGACGTCTTCCGCGTGTCGGCCGACACGACCGGCAATGCGGTGGTCTCGTTCCGCGGGGTCTACGAGAACCGCAAGCGCGAAGGCCAGCACTTCGAAGCCGAGGCGCTGGCAGGCGTCGGCGAACTGCCCGACATGCGCCACTTCGACGTGGCCAATCGCAACCGCCAGCGCCTGACGCTGATCGGCAACGTGATGCCGGGCGGCATCTTCGGCTTGACGGCCTCGGCCGGTATCGGCCGCGACGAGTATCCCGATAGCGGCGCCGGCCTGCAGTCGTACGACTCCGACCAATACTCAGCCGGCTTCACGGTGGTGCCCGACGACCGGTACAACCTGACGGCCAGCTACGGCTGGGAGCGCTATACGTCGCTGCAGCGATCGCGCGGCGCCAACAACGCCGCCGACCAGGTCAACCCGCTGCGCAACTGGACGACCGACTACGCCGGCAAGGTGAATTTCCTCGAGGCGGCGCTCGACATCGATCGAGCGATCGAAAAGACGATGATTCGCCTGTCGGCCGACTGGAACCGGTCGAACGACACGTATCTCTATGGGTTGGTCACGGGATCTCCCCTGGCGGCACCCGAGCAGCTGCCGGCGGTGAAGAACGAGCTGCTGCGCGGCGAGATTGACGTCACCTACGAGCTGGCCAGAAATGTGCGGTTCGGCGTGGCCTACTGGTATGACGACTACAAGGTGCAGGACTTCGCCCTCGGGCCGACCACGCTGACCGGCATTGCGTTGCCGGCCGTCCAGGACGGCCAGCCCGTCGTCGCAACCAACGCGCTGCTGCTCGGCTACCTGTATCGTCCCTACACCGCGCACGCCGGCTTTGTTCGCCTGACGTACGTGTTCTGATGCGCTGGCACATCTCATGCACCATCACGGTGCATGAGATGGCTGATCGGCGTAGCTCTTCTCGCGCTGGCTCTCGTCGCTCTTTACTACTGGTTTACCGAAGGACCGCGCAGTTTCCAGGCGCAGTACGAGCGGGATGCCGCCGCTGGGTTGGCGCGATGGACGGCCTCGCCAATCGTTGGCGACGCCGACCTGGCACCGCTGCCCGAACCGGTGCAACGCTACCTGCGGCTGGCCGACGTGGTGGGTCAGCCGCGCGTGCAGAACTATCGTCTGCGCTTCCGCGGACGCATCCGCAGTGCGCCAGACTCGGCCTGGATGCCGTTCGAGGCCGATCAACAAAGCTTTGCCGATCAACCCACGCGGCTCTTTCATATGCGGGCGCGCATGTTCGGCATGCCGGTGGATGTGTTCCATCGCCTGATCGATGGCCACGCGACCCATGCAGGTCAAGCTGTTTGGCGCCATCCCGATGGTCGATGCCCGGGGTCTCGAAATGGATCGCGGCGAGACCGTCACGCTGTTCAACGACATGTGCCTGATGGCTCCGGGCACACTCGTGGGACCGGGTATCGCGTGGCAGCCGATTGACGACCGGTCGGTGCGCGCGGAGTTCACCAATGCCGGGCAGACCATTGCCGCCGAGCTGCACTTCGGCGCCGACGGACGGCTGGTCAACTTCGTCTCGGACGATCGGTCGCGGTCGTCACCCGACGGCAGGACCTTCACGCCCCTGCGGTTCTCGACGCCGGTCCGCGACTATCGCGCCTTTGGCCCCCTCACGCTCGCGGCCTACGGCGAGGCCCGGTGGCTGCTGCCCGACGGCGAGTTCGTCTACGGCGAGTTCCATCTGCAAGAGTTCGTGCCCAACGCCCGGCCCTAGCGAAGCCGCTGGGCGGCGTCCGGCTACTCGAACAGGCCCTCGCGCGCTGCCGAGGTGATGGCCAGGACGCCCGCATGCTTGACTCGCCGCTCGGCGGAAATGGCGTAGTAGCGCTCGCGAACGGCGTCGGTGGCGCCAATGGCCCGCACGCCATAAATGCGGCTGATGTCCTTGGCAATCGCGAGTGGCGCTGGAAATACCGCGCCGGCATCGTGCGCGTATGCCTTCATGAGCGCGGTGTCGTCGAACTCCGCCAGAATTCGCGGCCGCAGGCCGGTTGATTCGAACCAGGCGCCGAGGTCCCGGCCGAGGGCGGTGTCTGCCGAGGGCAGCACCATCGGCGCATCGGCCAGCGATTCCGGAAACCGCCGCCGCAGCCTGGCCGCAACGCCGACCGGCGCGAAGAACGCGGTGTCCGATTCGCCCAGCAGGTGATTGAACACTTTGACGCGAACATGCGGCGGTGCCGGAGTATCGGCAATCACGACGTCGAGTTCATGCAGCGCCAGTTGTGCCACCAGCTGCTCGGCGCGGTCTTCGCGGCAGACCAGTTGCACTGGCCTCGGCAGGCGCGCGACCGGCCTCAGCAGGCGGCACACGATCAGCTTAGGCACGGCGTTAGCAACACCCACCGTCAGCGGCTGAGGCCGCTCCGACGGACGGCCGCGCAGGGCCTCGAGCAGGTCGCGGCCGATGCCGAAGATCTCGTCCGCATGCCGGAAGGCGATGCGCCCGGTGTCGGTCAGGGCGAGCTTGCGCCCGTGCCGCTCGAACAGGCGCTCGCCGAGTGCCGCCTCGAGCATCTTGACCTGGGCGCTGATCGTCGGCTGCGACAGCCGGAGCTTCACGGCAGCCTTCGACACCCCGCCTTCCTGCACGACCGTCCAGAAATAGAGCAGGTGATGGTAGTTGAGCCAGATCGCTCGTTCGTCGATGGCCATGCCCTATAGCCTAGGCTGGCGTCACCACTTTGGTCACAGGAACTCGGCTCGCGGCGCCGGCCGGCGCAGCAACGAGGCGCCGATACCCAGCGCCAGCAGCGTCGCGATGATGCCCAGCGACCAGGTGATCGGGAACTTCCCCCCGAACAGGTCGTTCAGCCAGACCATCTTGAGTCCGACGAATATCAGAATGAAGGCCAACGAGTACTTCAGCAGGTAGAACCGGTCGATGGCACCGGCGAGCATGAAGTACATCGCCCTCAGGCCGAGAATGGCGAAGACGTTGGACGTGAAGACAATGAACGGCTCCTTGGTGATGGCAAAGATCGCCGGCACGGAGTCAACCGCGAAGATGACGTCACTCAGTTCGAGAAACAGCAACGCCACGAACAGGGGCGTGGCGTGCCACCGCTGCTGCAGGCGGACGAAGAACCGCTGGCCGTGAATCTCCGGCGTGATGGGCATCATCTTCTTGAACAGCCTGACCACCGGATTCTTGTCGGGATCCACCTTTTGTTCGGGCGCGAACAGCATCTTGAAGCCGGTCAGCAGCAACAGTCCGCCGAACACCAGCACGATGGCGGAGTACTGCATCAGCACCGAACCCAGGGCGATGAAGAGGGCGCGAAACACCAGCGCCCCGATGATCCCGTAGAACAGCACGCGGTGCTGGTACTGCTGCGGAATGCCGAAGTAGGCGAACACCAGCACGAACACGAAGATGTTGTCGACCGCCAGCGACTTCTCGACGACGTAGCCGGTCAGGAACTCGAGCCCCAGCCGGCCGCCGGTCTCGGCGCCGAACTGATCAGCGGAATAGGCGTAGAAGCCGTAGTTGAAGGCGAGCGCCACCGTGACCCACACCACCGACCAGGTGAGCGACTCGCGAAACGTTACGACGTGGGCTTCGCGGTGAAAGACCCCAAGGTCGATGGCCAGCAGCACCAGCACCAAGGCCAGAAACCCGGCGTAGAACGACCAGTACTCGGCAAACGGAAACAATACGTCCACCCGGCGAATGTAGCGGCCGGACGTTCAATAGACAAATAGATACTGTGTCGCTAACAGTTAGGTTTTGGTTATATATGGTTCCGCTCGGCGAGGGTGGCGAACCCGGTCTCCCGGTCACCGTGGCCGGCACTGTGCAATGCAGTACAGCCCGCCGCGGCGCTGAGGCGATAATTGGAGCAGTGTGGTGACCGGCATGAGCTTCAAGCATTGCGTCCTGGCGTTCTCGTTGATGGCGACCGCCGCCACGGCACAGACCCCGGCGGATCAGGCGCCGGCGGCGCCGAACTTCAGGGTCGAAGTATGGGGCACCGCGCTGGTCGAGTTCAGCGCGCGCATGGATGCCTACGCGGCCCTGCGCGAGTCGTTGTCGGCGGGCATTCCGCGGCTGGCGGTCACCGACAATCCGGCCGAGATCCTGAGGGCTGAGACGGCGCTGGCCGAGCGCATTCGTCAGGCCCGGGCCAAGGCGAAGCGCGGCGATATCTTCTCGTCGCGCATTCGGACCGCGGTCCGGCGCACCCTCGCCCTCACCATCGACGCCGGCATCTGCGAAGCGATCACGATGGACAACCCGGGCGAGTTCGGGTACTCGATCAATGCCACCTATCCGAAGGATCGGACGCTGTCGACGGTGCCGCCGAGCATCCTCGGCGCGCTGCCCCGGCTGCCGGACGACGTCATGTACCGGTTCCTCGATCGCGACCTGGTCCTGCACGACACGCGCGCCAACATCATTCTCGATCGCATCGACGACGCGATCAGATGCGGCCGCTGAGGCGGTCGTCGAGCGCGACCGGACCTAGGGCTTCCTGGGGTGCGCGTGCCCCGACGACTTTCCGTCGCCAACAATGACCGTCCCCATCAGGCCGCCGTCGGCGTGATCGAGGATGTGGCAGTGGATCATCCATTCCCCCGGCCGCTCGTCGAACGTCACCAGCAGCCGCACCGTGGTCTTCATCGGCACGTTGACCGTGTCCTTCAGCGCCAACGGCCGCACCGGTTGGCCCGTGTCGTCGATCACCTGGAAGAAAAAGCCGTGAAGATGGTACGGGTGGTCCCAGTCGCTGTCGTTCTTGACGGTCCAGAGCTGGGTCTCGCCCAGCTTCGCCAGGAACGGCTTCGCCTTCCAGAACGGCACGCCGTTGATGCGGAATTCCGACTTGTTGTTCTCCATCGGCGGCAGGGTCAGCACCATCTCCACCGGGGTCGCGCCGGCGACGATGGGCAGCGGCACGTTGCCGCGCACGCTGACCGGCGCGGCGGCCACCGGCGGCTCATTCGTGAATTCGACGTAGAGCACGTCTTCCACGCTGCGGTATTGCACGCTGCCGTAGCCGCGGTTGTACAGCATCGCCCGCAGGGTCAGCGGCGTACCCGCCTTGCCCTTCGGCGCCACGATCACATCGACCCGTTCGCCGGGCGTGATTAGCAGGATGTCGCTCGTCACGGGTCGCTCCTGCAGCCCGCCATCGACGCCGATCACCGTGAAGTCCTGGCCCTCCAGGTCGAGGTAGAAGAAGCGGCTCTTCGCGGCGTTGACGATGCGCCAGCGCTGCGCGGCGCCGGGCCGGGCTCGCAGCGTGGGCCGGGTGCGGCCGTTCACCAGCACGTAGTCGCCCTCGCGGCCGAACACCATGCCGGCCGAGCCGCCGCTGTCGGCGGGCTCGAGACGGCCCCTGGCATCGAAGCTGATGTCGCTCAGCACGATCGTCACCTGATCGGCCACGCCGACACCGTCGGCGGGATCCTCCACCAGCAGCGCGCCGTACAGCCCGAAGCCGACCTGCGCCGCCGACATCACGTGTGGGTGGTACCAGTAGAGCCCCGCATCCCGCACCACGAAGTCGTAGGTGAACGATTCGCCTTCCTTCACTTCCGGCTGCGAGATCTCCGGCACGCCGTCCATCTCGATCGGGACACGCACGCCGTGCCAGTGCACGGTGGTCGGCTCCTTCAGCTCGTTCTTGAAGTGGACGATCAGACGGTCGCCAACCCGGGTCTTGATGAGCGGTCCCGGCAGCCCGCCGTCGTAGGTCCACGCCTGCACGCGCTTGCCCGGCGCCACCTCGACCTCGGCCAGCCGCGCGGTCAGGTTGATCTCGACGACCTTCGGATCGGGATTGCGGTCGGCGGCCTCGACCAGCTTGAGTCCCGCGTCCCATCCCGGCGGTGCCAACGACTGCGCCAGGCCTGCGGTGGGCGTGAGCAGGCACAGCACGAGCAGAACGAAAGTGAGCATGGCTGGCATAGTGCAAGTATCGGGCCTCCGATCTTGCCCCGAGAACGTCCCGATCCGGTGCGGATTTCTGCGCCGGTGAGGGAATAATCCCCGCGCGAAGGCTCGACATCCTTTGATTTCCCTCCAGGCAGGATGGCATGGCGTGTGCTGCTATTCCTGGTGGGGGATTCATCATGGCCACTCTCGCCTCGCTTGCCGGCGGCACGATGGTGCGCTTCACGCGCCGCTTCATGGGCGCGCTGGCGCTTGATGCCGCGACGTTTGAAGACATCGAAGCCGATGGCCGCGCCGGTGGCCAGGCGGCCATGGTGGTGCTGCTGGCCTGCGTCGCCGGCGGGTTTGCCGCCCTCGGCAGCGCGGCCATGACACCCGCAACGTTTGCCGCGGGAATGGCGGCCACGCTCGGCGCATGGGTGGTCTGGGTTCTGCTGATCGCAACCATCGGCACACAGCTGTTGGCCGAGCCCCAAACACGCAGCCGGCCCGGTGAGCTGCTGCGCACCATGGGGTTCGCCGCTGCTCCGGGCGTGTTCCTGGCCTTTGCGGCCATGCCGGCGGTGGCGTGGTTCGCGTTTGCCGTGGCGTTGCTCTGGATGGTCGCCGCCACCGTATTGGCGGTGAAGCGCGCACTCGACTACCGCAGCCTCGGCCGCGCCGCGCTCGTCTGCATCGTCGCCTGGCTCGCAGCGTCCGGAATCACGGCGGCGGTGGGCATGTTGCTCGCGCAGCCAGTCAGTTAGCAGAGGGTAGTCACGTGACATCGCCGCAAGTTGTGTTCTGGCATCGCGACCTGCCGCCGCTCGATGCGGTGGTGGTCGGCGAGCATACCGTTGAGGCCAACAGCCCCCGCGTGCCCGGCACGCTCGCCCATCGCGACGACCTGTGGGACGTTTGTTACCATCAGCTGATGGCGCAGGCCGCCGAGCGCATGATGGCCGAGGTGTCGCGCCTTGGTGGCCGCTACGCGCACGTGAACGGCGAGTCGATCGGTGCCAAGCACGACGATGCGGCCGGCGAGGCGTGGCTGCACGGCACGTTCACGTACGTCTTGTGTGGCAGCGATCACGTCCCGGCCGAAGGTGATTCTCACGGCCTGAGGGATTGGAGTAGCATCAAATCATGAAGATTCGACACATTGCCCTTTCGACGGCCGTGCTGGCCCTGGCGGGTCTCGGCGCGGCCTACGCCCAGATGAAGCCGGTGACGTCGCGGCCGACGGCCGTGGTCTATAAGACCCCGACGTGTGGCTGCTGCAGCCTGTGGGTGGACCACCTGAAGGCCAACGGCTTCCAGGTCGAGTCCAAGGACGTCTCCGCCGCGGAAGTGCGCGCCGTCAGCAAGGCCGCCGGCCTCAGCGAAGAGGGCACGTCGTGCCACACCGCCAAGATCGGCAACTACATCGTCGAAGGCCACGTCCCTGCGTCCGACATCCAGCGGATGCTCAAGGAGAAGCCGGCCATTGCCGGCATCGCGGCGCCCGGCATGCCGATGGGGTCACCCGGCATGGAACAGGGTGGCATGAAGGAAGCCTACGATGTGATTGCGTTCACGAAGGACGGCAAGACGTCGGTGTTCTCGAAGCACAAGTAGTGCCCTTCGACTGTGCCCATCGCCGGCGTCACGGCAACAGTGCCTGCCTGACGGCCTGCCCGACCGCCGCTGACCCCGGCGGCTTTCAATTCGCGCGCGTCGAACAGGGCCGCCACGTGCCCCAGGCCGATTCGCGCGTCATCGACGTCGCCATGCTCGACATGCACCACGGGTGGCCCAACCTGGGCCACGAAGCGTTGGTGCACGTCGTGCAGAACGCGGTCTGCGACATGCGCGAACCCCTGCTCCGGGCCGGGCTCAACGTGCGCGTGATTTCGTACGACGTGCGCCGGGGCCAATCGCTGCCCGAGGCGCCCGGCGGGCGTCACGCGATTTACGTGGGCACCGGTGGACCCGGTCATCTCGACCCGGCCGTCAACGATGGGCGGGAAGGCTCGCAAGGCATTGTCGAAGACCCGGCGTGGGAAGCCCGCCTGTTCGAGTTGTTTGATGCGATCCGCGGCGACCAGCGCGCCTCGCTGTTCGCCGTCTGTCACACCTTCGGCGTGATGTGCCGGTGGCTGGGTGTCGCGGACGCGGTGTTGCGAGGCCCGGAGAAGGGCGGCAAGAGCGTGGGCGTCCGCCACAACGTGCTCAGTGCCGGAGGGCAGGCGCATCCGTGGTTCGTGCCCTTTGCGAGGACCCTGGGGACCTCGGCGCGTTTTCCGGTGCTCGACAACCGGCTCTACGATCTCATTCCCCATGACGCGGTTCCGGCCGGCGTGAAGCTGCTCGCCTTTGACTGCCACGACGATGGTTCGCCGGGCAACGCCGTCACCATGGTCGAGGTCTCGGACGGCACGGCCGAGGGCATTCCGCGAATGCTCGGCGTCAACCATCATCCGGAAATCGTGAACCGTGAGCGCCAGCTCGTGCTGCTCGAGAAGAAGCGGGCGCGCGGCGATGTCGACCCGCAGTGGGTGGCCGAGCGCATGGCCGCACTCACCGAACCGGTGGACGCCGACACCAACGATCGGGCCCTGCACCTGACCTCGAGCTACACGCTGATGGGACCGTTGCGCTTTGCCCTCTACCGCGCGATTCGCCTGCGCGCCGAGGCACACGGTGTTGACCCCGGCTTCGACGAGCGCGACCTGCAACTGGTCTACGGCCTCGATCACGCGGCGACGACCTAGCCGCGCGTCACCACGCCAGCATCACCGCGCCGGCGGCGGCCATGGCCAGCAGCGACGCGCCGGTCTGCCATCCGAAACGGCGTTCGCCAATGACGATGGCGATGCCGGCCTTCATCAGCGAGTTGGCGACCACGCCCATCAGGATCGCGCGGCAGGCCAAGTCGAGCGCCGTGCCGGTCGCCACGCTCCGCGTCATGGTCAGCGTGACGCTCGTCGACGACACGAGACCGCCGAGCAGTCCGGTCAGCGGATAGCCGGCGGCGCCGGCCAGTCGCTGCGCGATGAAACCGACAAAGCTCATGCCCGAGAACCCAGGCCGCTCAGCACGCCCGCACCGAGCACCACCAGCGCCGCGACCTCGGTGGTCGCATCGATGTCGTGCTTGCTGGCGCGCACGTATCCGGCCACCACCAGGGCCAGGGCACCGGCCACGAGCAGAGCTGCCGCCACGGCGTAGTTCGCGGCGGTCAGCAAGCCGGCGATTCCGGCCAGCGTACCAAGCAGCGTAAAGGTGCGGATGCCACCGAGGCGGGCGTCTGGCCCGGTGGCGTGACCCGACTGCTGGCGTTCGACACCCACGGCGGCGCCGCCGAGGATGGCGACGACGAGGCCCGCGATGGCATCGAGGCCGAGGTTCACCCTTCAGAATACTTGCCCTGCCCGAAACGAGGGGAGAAACCGAACTGAAACAGCAGCTAAACGAACCGAGTCAGACAAGCCGCAATGACCAGTTAAATATCACCTTATAAACGAGTTACAAGAATTTGAGATTTAAACAACATGTGAATATACTCTGGCATGAGCGCGATTCGATACGAGTTGCCCAAGGTTTGGATTCGGTATGACGCGGTCGGGTTGGTTCGGGAGCTCGCAGAGGCAAAGGCGGCCGTGCTGGCGCTCACCACAACGCCATTCCAGCGCTCGTGGGTGGAGAGGCTCCAGGAGGTGCAACTGAAGATGGAGGTGGCCGGCACTTCTCGGATCGAGGGTGCGGAGTTCACCGATCGGGAGCTCGAGATAGCCCTTCGACCCCAGGACACTGCTTCACAGGCCCTCAACCGTTCCCAGCGACAAGCGCGAGCCGCCGCGGAAACGTACCGTTGGATCTCTGCCCTTCCCGCCGCACGTCCCATCGACCTCGACCTGATCAGAGATGTGCATCGGCGGCTCGTGACTGGTTGCGACGACGACCATTGCGAGCCGGGGAAGGTTCGTGGGCCCGACCACAACGTCACGTTCGGCATTCCGTTGCATCGAGGCTGCGAGGGCGGAGATCCCTGCGCCGAAGCGCTCTCGCGACTCGTCGACGCCATGAACCGTGAATACCGGGGCCACGATTCACTCGTGCAGGCGCTGGCGGCCCACTATCATCTCGCCGCCATGCACCCGTTCGAAGACGGCAATGGCCGCACCGCCCGCGCGATTGAAGCCCTGCTGCTGCAACGCGCCGGCTTGCGCGACAGTGCCTTCATTGCCATGTCGAACTACTACTACGACAACAAGGCCGGCTACCTGACGGCCCTTGCCGGCGTGCGCGCCGGCGACCATGACCTGACATCGTTCTTGCAGTTCGGTCTTCGCGGTATCACCCAGCAGTGTCAGCGCCTGTTTGCCGAAATCCGTCACGAGATGCAGAAGACGCTCTTCCGCGACACCATGTACCGCCTCTTCGATCGGCTCGAGAGCCAGCGCAAGCGATTCATGGGTAAGCGGCAAATTCAGATCCTGAACGTGCTCTTGGAGGTGGAGACCATCACCATCAGGGATCTATGGGAGCGCATCGGGCCCAGCTACGGGTCGTTGAAGGCCAAGGGCCATGCCTACGGCCGTGACCTCGCCGGCCTGATCAACCTCAACGCAATCGACCTGGTCCCCCATTCGTCAAACTCCACCTTGAGGATCCGCCTGGAATGGCCAACTGAAATCACCGAGACCGAGTTCTTCAAGCGGCTGGAACAGCAACCGCGCGGCAAGACCATGGCGTTCTTGCGGGGCGCGCCGAAGTAGGTTCAGCCGACCGGCGGAAACAGCCATTGCAGCATCGGCCCCACGCGCTCGGCCCACGCGGCCTCGCTGTGGGTCGCGCCTTCGAACTCGGCGTAGTGCAGGTCGATGCCGTCCTGGTAACCGGCGCCGACCAGCGCCGCCTTCAGCAGCCGGGCATCGTCCAGGCCGCGGCGGCCTTCGGCCGTGCCCATGTCGACCCACAAGCGCAACGGCGGTTTCGGGCGCGCGTGGCGAACGGTCGTGAGAATGGCGCGGCGGTCCCACCACACCGACGGCGACAGCACCGCCAGCCGGGTGAACACCTGGGGATGGGTGAAACCAAGATGCAGGGTGACCAGGCCGCCAAGCGACGAGCCGCCAAGCCCGGTATGCGCCGCATCCGGCCGGGTGCGGTAGGTCCGGTCGATCAGCGGTTTCAGCTCCTCGACGATCAGCCGGCCATAGGCGGCGGCCAGGCCGCCGCCCAGCCGCGCGTCTTTCGTCGGCGTGTATTCGTGAATGCGCTCTTCGCCGGTGTTGTAGATGCCGACGATGATCAGGGGGTCGAGCTGGCCGGCGGTAATCAACGCGGCCGCGGTCTCGCCGACGCGCCAGTGCTCGCCTTGCTGAAAGGCGGTGTCGGGGTCGAACAGGTTCTGCCCGTCATGCATGTACAGCACCGGGTAGAGCCGGTCCGGCTCGCGCTCGTAGCCCGGCGGCAGCCAGACCAGCACGTCGCGGTCGTCGGGCAGGAAGGCGGAGTGGAACTGTTCGTGCCGGTGGAGCGTGGCGTTCGGAAGGTGCATCGGCCGCACGATCAGTATATGTTTCAAGGTGCATGACCCGTGACCACCATAAGTGGTTCTCCCGATCGCTGAACCGCGACATGGAGCTGTTGATCTTCGGGCACGACGGCCCGCCGGTCATGGTCTTTCCATCGTCGATGGGCGCGTTTTTCGAGTACGAGGACCGGGGCATGGTCGCCGCGCTGGCCGACAAGCTCGAGCACGGCCGGCTGCGGCTGTTCTGCCTGTCGTCGGTCGACAGCGAAAGCTGGTACTGCAAGAAGATTCACCCGCGCCACCGGGTCGAGCGCCACTTGCATTACGAGGACTACGTGCTGAACGAGGCGGTGCCGCTGGTGCGCCACCTGACGCGGCACGACACCATTGGCGTCACCGGCTGCAGCTTCGGCGCGTATCACGCCATGGCGCTCGCGCTGCGCCACCCCTATACGTTCACTTCGTGCATCACCATGGGCGGGGCGTTCGACATCACCCAGTTCCTCGACGGCTATCACGACGAGGACTGCTACTTCCTGAACCCGCCGGCGTTCCTTCCGGGGCTGACGGATCCGTACTACCTGGACCAGTTCCGGCGGAACAAGTGGGTGATCGTCACCGGCGACCACGACATCTGCCGCGCACCCAACGAGCAGTTTTCCGCCCTCATGAGCGCCAAGGGCATTCCCCACGCCCTGCATGTCTGGAACAACTCCAAGCATGACTGGCCCTATTGGTGCCCCATGGCACAGGCGTACATTCCTTGACGGCCCGTCTCGCCGAAGCGGCCTTTGGCCGCGAAGGCGGAGAGTCGGGAGTAAGCTAGGGTCGCTATGAAAAAGATTGGCGTTCTTTTTGGCATGGAGAACACCTTCCCGGCCGCGCTCGTCGAGCGCATCAATGGCCTGAAGGTAGCGGGCGTGACGGCTGAGTTCGTGCAAATTGGCGATGTCCGCATGGCTGAGCCGTGCGGCTACGACGTGATCGTCGATCGCATCTCGCACGACATTCCCTATTACCGCGCCTACCTGAAGAACGCCGCGCTGTGCGGCGCGCACATCATCAACAACCCGTTCTGGTGGAGCGCCGACGACAAGTTCTTCAACTACGCGCTGGCCACCAAGCTGGGGGTGGCGATTCCGCCGACCATCCTGCTGCCGCACAAGGAACACCCGAGCGGCACCACCGAGCGATCCATGCGCAACCTGCGCTACCCGCTCGACTGGGCCGCGATCTTCGAGTACGTCGGCTTCCCGGCCTTCCTGAAACCCTTCGACGGCGGCGGGTGGCGCGACGTCTACAAGATCAACACCAAGGAAGAGTTCTTCGCCGCCTACGACCAGACCAAGACGCTGTGCATGACGCTGCAGCGCGGCGTCGACTTCAAGGAGTACTTCCGCTGCTACGTGGTCGGGCAGGAAGAGGTCCGGATCATGCCGTACGACCCGCGCGTGCCGTTCCACGAGCGCTACGTGCTGAACCCGCCCGAGTACCCGAAGGCGCTGATCGAGCGCGTCGAGCGCGATGCCCGCACGCTGTGCCGGGCCCTCGGCTACGACCTCAATACCGTGGAGTTCGCGGTCGAAGACGGCGTGCCGTACGCCATCGACTTCATGAACCCCGCGCCCGATGCCGACCTGCACTCGGTGGGCCAGGACAACTTCGACTGGATCGTGAACGCGGTGGCCGACCTGGCCGTGAAGAAAGCAACGGGACCCGCGCCGCCGCAGGCCTACCGCTGGGATGCATTCTTGAAAGGCACCCCATGAAGGGGTGCCCTACGAGAGCTCTTTGTCGGGGTCCTGTAGGACACCCCTTTATGGGGCGCCGATCATGAAGCCCTCATTCAGCATCGGCATCGAAGAGGAATACCAGACCATCGATCCGGTCACCTACGACCTGCGATCGCACATCAACGCCGAGATCATCGCCAAGGGCAAGCGCCAGCTTGACGAGCGCATCAAGGCCGAGATGCACCAGTCGGTGGTCGAGGTCGGGACCGGCGTCTGCCGCAACATGCAGGAAGCGCGCGCCGACATCGTCAACCTGCGGCGCGCCATGGTGAAGCTGGCCCAGGAGAACGGCCTGCTGCTGTGCGCCGGCGCGACCCATCCGTTTGCCGACTGGCGCGCGCAGGACATCTATCCCGACGAGCGCTACCGGCAGGTCGTCGAAGACATGCAGCTGGTGGCGCGCTCGAACCTGATCTTCGGTTTGCACGTGCATGTCGGCATCGAAGACCGCGAGGTCGCGATTCACCTGATGAACCAGGTGCGCTACTTCCTGCCGCACCTGCTGGCGCTCTCGGCCAACTCGCCGTTCTGGATCGGCGACAACACCGGCCTCAAGTCGTATCGCTGCAAGGTGTTCGACAAGTTCCCGCGCACCAACATTCCCGACACCTACACGAGCTGGGCCGACTACGAAAGCTTCGTCAACCTGCTGGTCAAGACCAACAGCATGGACAACGCCAAGAAGATCTGGTGGGACGTCCGGCCGCATCCGTTCTTCTCCACCGTCGAAGTGCGCATTTGCGACATCCCGATGCGCGTCGACGAGACGCTGGCGCTCGCCGCGCTGATCCAGGCCACCATGGCCAAGCTCTACAAGCTCCACTCGCGCAACCAGGGCTTCCGCATGTACAGCCGCGCCCTGATCATGGAGAACAAGTGGCGCGCCGCCCGCTACGGGCTCGAAGGCAAGTTGATCGACTTCGGCCAGGAGACCGAGGTGCCGGCCAAAGAGCTGATGCTGGAATACCTCGAGTTCGTCGACGATGTGGTGGACGAGCTGGGGAGCCGCAACGAGATCGACTACATCAGGACCATGCTCGAGCGGGGCAACGGCGCCGAACGCCAGCTGAAGGTCTTCGCCGAGACTCAAGACCTCAAAAAGGTCGTCGAATACATGGTGGCCGAGACCCAGGCCGGGCTTTGATCCCTTCCCTGCGCGCCGCGTTCAACCGGTCGTGGAGCGAAGCGCGCTACCGGGACCTCGTGATGCGGCTCGAGACCCGTACCGGCGCGACGATCGGGTTCCCGATCAGCGAAACCCCCTGCTTTTTTCCGCGCGCCTTGATGGACGAGCTCGCGGCGACCGGCCTCGAGTTGACTCGCCAGGTCCTCGATAATCCCGACGCCCGCAAATCGGCGCTCGCCGCCGTTCCCGATCGCTTCCATGGCCCGAACGCCGAGGCGCTGCCGACGTTCCTGCAAGTGGACTTCGGCCTGGTGCGAGGCGCGTCGGGCGCGATCGAACCGAGGCTGGTCGAACTGCAGGCGTTCGCGTCGCTCTACGGCTTCCAGTTGGCGGTCGCGGAGGCGTATCGCGAGGCCTTCTCGCTCGATCCGTCGCACGGCATCTTTCTCGGCGGCCTCCAAGCGCGCGAGTACCACACCATGGTCGGACAGGCCCTGCTGAACGGCCACGACCCGAAGCACGTGGTCCTGATGGAGATTGAGCCGCGACGGCAGAAGACCTGGCCCGACTTTGTCGCAACCGAACAGCTGTGGGGCATCCGGTCCGTTGACACGACCGAGATCGAACGCGAGGGCCGGCGGCTGTTCTACCGCCGGGACGGCCAGCGGACACCGATCGCGCGCATCTACAACCGCGTCATTCCCGACGAGCTCGAACGCAAGAACGTGGCGCTGCCGTTCGACTATCGCGACGAACTCGATGTGGAGTGGGCCGGGCACCCGTCGTGGTACTTCCAGATCAGCAAGCACTCGATCCCGTGGTTGAAGCATCCGTCGGTGCCGGAGACGCGGTTCCTGCACGAGATCGACCGCCTGCCGGACGACCGGGAGCGCTACTTGCTGAAACCGCTGTTTTCGTTCGCGGGCGGCGGCATCGTGTTCGCGCCGACCGACGCGCAGATCGCCGCCATTCCCGAGGACCAGCGCCGCAACTTCATCCTGCAGGAGCGCATCCAGTTCGAGCCGGTGATCGAGACACCCGAGGGTCCCACCCAGGCCGAGATCCGGATCATGTACGTGAGGTCCCCTTCGACTTCGCTCGGGGCAAGCGGCAGTGGCTTCCAGCCGGTGCTGCCGCTCATCCGCATGGGCCGCGGCAAGATGATGGGCGTCGATCACAACAAGGGGCTGCGCTGGGTCGGCGCCTCTGCCGGCCTGATCGTCAGCAGCCGCTAGCCACGACGCCGGCAGCGCCAGGCACCAACTGCAGGGTGAATCAGACTTGGCCTAAGATGGCGTGATGCGATTGCTCCGCCTGCTGGCTGTCGCCGGAGTTCTCGCCGCGCTGCCGGTCGGCGTAGACGCGCAGCGAACGCCGGCGATCGCCGCGGCTTCGGACCTGAAGTTCGCACTCGAAGCCATCGCGCAGCGATTCACGGCCGAGACCAACCTGCGTGTCGATCTCGTGTTCGGGTCGTCTGGAGCCCTGACCCGTCAACTGATCGAGGGCGCACCGTTCGAGATGTTCCTGTCGGCGGACGAGGCCTTCGTCACGAAATTGCGCGACGCCGATCTCACGCGCGATGGCGGCGTCCTCTACGGTATCGGCCGCATTGTCCTGTTCGCACCGCACCGGTCGGCACTGGTGGTCGACGAGCAACTCGACGGCCTGCGGCGCTTGCTGGCGGGCGGCGGGGTCAGGCGGTTCGCAATTGCCAATCCCGAGCACGCGCCCTATGGCCGGGCTGCTGAAGCAGCGCTGCGCGCCGGGAACCTGTGGCATCAGATCCAGCCCACGCTGGTGCTGGGCGAAAACGTCTCCCAGGCGGCGCAGTTTGCGACCACCGCCGACGCGGTGGGTGGCATCGTGGCCTACTCACTGGTGCTGGCTCCGCCCCTGAGTGGCATGGGGCGGTACGCGCTCATTCCGGACTCGTTCCATGCGCCGCTGCGTCAACGGATGGTGTTGATGAAGCGGGCGGGCACGACGACCGAACGTTTCTACCAATACCTGCAGCAGGGCGAGGCCCGGGCGATCCTGCGAGCGAACGGCTTCGCAGTGCCACAATAGCCGCCGATGGATTGGGCGGCGCTCCAGGTTTCGTTGTGGCTCGGCGTCGGCACGCTGGCAATCCTGCTGCCGTTCGGCATCTGGCTCGGCCGCCTGCTGGCGGTGCGTGAGTTCCGCGGCAAGCTGCTGGTTGAAGCGCTGGTCACCGTGCCGCTGGTCTTGCCGCCGACGGTGCTCGGTTTCTATATGCTGGTCACCTTCGGTGCGCGGTCGCCGCTTGGCGAGGCGTTCATCGCCCTCACGGGACAGCCGCTGGCCTTCTCCTTCCAGGGACTGCTGCTGGCGTCGGCCATTGCCAACGTTCCCTTCGTCGTCCAACCCATTCAGCGCGGGTTCGAGGCCATCCCGTCCGACGTGCGTGACGCGGCGGCCTGCTGCGGACTCACGCCCTGGCAGCGGTTCCGGCAGATCGAGATGCCGCTCGCCTGGCCGGGAATTCTCACGGCGGCCATCCTGACCTTCGCCCACACGCTCGGCGAGTTCGGCGTGGTGTTGATGGTCGGCGGCAGCATCCCCGGAGAAACGCGCACGTTGAGCGTGGCGATCTACGACCGGATGCAGGCGTTCGACGATCGCGGTGCCGGCATCATGGCGGCCTCGTTGCTGCTCATCGCGATGACGGCGCTCATTGCAACCACCGCCCTATCCCGCCGCGTGGCACCTCGCCGTGGCTGATCGCCTTCTGTCCGTCCGTTTGCGCCAGGCGGCGCCGATTCCGCTCGACCTGGATCTCACCTGCGGGAAGGGTGAGGTGCTGGCCATCTTCGGTCCATCTGGAAGCGGCAAGACCACCATCCTCCGCAGCATCGCGGGGCTTCATCGTCCGGCGGAGGCCGTCGTGCGATCGGGTGCCGAAACGTGGACCGACACGGCGGCCGGCGTCTTCGCACCGCCCCATCAACGCGGCGTGGGATTCGTGTTCCAGGAATACGCGCTCTTCCCGCACCTCACCGCCGCCGGCAATGTGATGACCGCGCTCGGGCACCGGCCGCGGTCTGAACGGCGGGCGCGTGCGGAGCAGTTGTTGGCCCAGGTGCACTTGGCGAGCCACGCCGATCGACGACCGGCGGAGCTGTCCGGCGGCGAACGCCAACGGGTCGGGGTCGCGCGCGCGCTGGCCCGTGAACCCGCCGTGCTGTTGATGGACGAGCCGTTTGCCGCCGTCGATCGCGAGGTGCGCCGGCGCCTGCAGGACGAGCTCCTCAGCCTGCGCCGCGCCATCGACGTGCCGATGATCCTCGTCACCCACGACTTCGATGATGTGGTGAGGCTGGCCACGCACCTCTTGGTGCTGGAGGGAGGCCGCGCGGTCGCGCGCGGCCCGCTGCTGGAGCTGACCAGCCGCCCCGACCTGCCGTGGATTCGCAACGCGGTGGGCCTGGGCAGCGTCTTCGACGCGCGCGTCACGCGCACGCTTCCCGAACGCGGCATGGTGGAGCTGAGCTTCGGCGGCGTCACGCTGCTGGCATCGAGCCCAACGCTGACAGCCGGTGCGCCGGTGCGACTCCGGATACCCGCGCGCGAGGTCATTCTGGCGACGCGTCCGCCGGAGGGCCTCAGCCTCCACAATGTGCTCCCGGGCATCGTCTCTGCCGTGCACGCCGACCCGGCCTTCGACCACGTGATGGTGCGCGTCGCCGTCGGCGATGTCCACCTGCTGGCCGAGATCACCCGAGATGCCGTGGCCACCCTGGGAATTGCCGGCGGCACCTCGATTCACGCGCTCGTCAAGTCGGTGTCGATCGACGTGCTGACGAGCCGGCTGGCTGAGAAGGCGGAATAGACCACCGACCTTCGAAGTGGCAGGCACGGGTTCGCAGCCGTGGCCCGTGGTCTGCTTCGACAGTGGCGTGATTTCGCCGCTACAATTGCGGTATCGCCATGCCGTCCCTCGCAGTCCTGGCCGACGTGCTCTATCGAGAGGAGGTCGTCCGCGCGCGGGCGATGACACCCTCCGACAAAGTTCTCGAGGGACCCCGGTTGTTCGAGCGCGCGTGCCGTGTGATGCGTGACGGCATCCGCCATCAGCACCCGGAGCTCGACGAGGCTGGCATCCTGGCACTGCTGCGCGAGCGCCTCGACCGGGTCACTGCGCTGGAGCGATCGTGACGGCGGCGGTACAGGCGATGCGCACCAAAGACCGGGATGATGTCCGAAACATCATCGCCGTGCGGGGCGACGACCTTGACTGGAACTACATCGAGCGTTGGGGCGCCGATCATGGCACCTTGGCGCTGCTCGCCGAGATACGGCGCTCGATCCCACCGATCTGATTCGTCCGCTGACGCGCTCGACGAACGGCGGTATCATTCCGAATTGTCATGAGAACTCTTGCGACCCTGCTCATCCTGTCGACGGCGGTCATGGCCGGTCAGACCCAGCCTGCCCCCGCCACCCTGGTCCTTCATAACGGCAAGGTCGTCACCGTCGATGCGGCCATGCCCGACGCGCAGGCCATTGCCGTGCGCGGCGATCGCATTGCGGCGGTGGGGACCAACGACAGCATCCGGCCGTTCATCGGGCCGTCGACCCAGGTGATCGACCTGAAGGGCCAGCTCGCAGTACCGGGCCTGATCGAAAGCCACGGCCACTTCATGGGCTTCGGCCAGTCGAAGGTCACGCTCGACCTGATGGACGTGAAGGACTGGGCGGAGATTGTCTCGATGGTCGCGGCGGCCGCGAAGCAAGCCAAGCCCGGCGACTGGATTCTGGGCCGCGGCTGGCACCAGGAGAAGTGGACGAGCGTGCCGAAGCCCAACGTCGAGGGTTTCCCGCTGCACGACGAGCTGAGCAAGGTGTCGCCGAACAACCCGGTGATGCTCACGCACGCCAGCGGCCACGCCAGCTTCGTGAACGCCAAGGCCATGGAAGAGGCCAACCTGACGCGGACCACCGTCAACCCGAGCGGCGGCGAGATCCTGAAGGACGGGTCGGGCCGGCCGACCGGCCTGCTGCGCGAAACCGCATCGGGGTTGATCAGCCGTTCGCTCGAGGCGTGGCGCGCCAAGAAGACCCCGGCCGAACGCGAAGCCGATGCGCGTCGGCAGATCGAGCTGGCCTCACAGGCCAGCCTCGAGAAGGGCGTGACGAGCTTTCACGATGCCGGCGCGAACTTCGCCACCATCGACCTGCTCAAGCAGGCGGCGGCCAGCGGCGGCCTGGGCGTCCGGTTGTGGGTGATGATCCGCGACAGCAACGAGAACCTCAGCGCGAAGCTGCCGCAGTACAAGGCCGTCGGCCTCAATGACCACCACCTCACCATCGCGGCGATCAAGGTGACCGCCGACGGCGCGCTCGGGTCCCGGGGCGCCTGGATGCTCGAGCCCTACAGCGACTCGCCGGCCAGCGTCGGGTTGCCGACCACCTCGCCCGAAAGCATTGCCGCCACGGCCCGCATCGCGATGGAGAACGGCGTGCAGCTGTGCGTGCATGCCATCGGCGATCGCGCCAATCGCGAAGTGCTAAACGTCTACGAGCGCGCCTTCAAGTCGCGGCCCGATGCGAAGGACCTCCGCTGGCGAATCGAGCACGCGCAGCACGTCAGCGCCGCCGACATTCCGCGCTTCGGGCAGCTGGGCGTGATCCCGGCGATGCAAGGCATCCACGCCACCTCGGATGCGCCGTACGTGCTGGCCCGCCTGGGCGCGAAGCGCGCGGAAGAAGGCGCTTACGTGTGGCAGAAGCTGATGAAGACCGGCGCCATCATCGCCAACGGCACCGACGTGCCGGTGGAGCGCATCGACCCCATGGCGAGCTTCCATGCCTCGGTGGCGCGCAAGACCAGCGACGGCTCGGTCTTCTATGCCGAACAACGGATGACGCGGGCCGAGGCGCTGAAGTCCTACACCTGGAACAACGCCTACGCCGCGAAGGAAGAATCGCTGAAAGGTTCGATCACGGTGGGCAAGCTCGCCGACATCACCGTGCTGTCGAAAGACATCATGACCGTGCCGGAAGACGAGATTCCCTCAACCGTCGCGGTTTATACCATCGTCGGTGGCAAGGTCGCGTACTCGCGCCAGTAGCGCCGGGCGATCTAGCCGCGCCGCTTCGACGCGTCGTAGCGCGCCTGGTTTTCGGCGTTGGCTGGATACAGCCCGGGCAACGCCGCACCGCCCTTGACCTCGTCCATGATCCAGCCCTCGAGCCGCTCCTGCTCGACGGCCAGGGGCACGATCTCGTCGAACAGCGCGGCCGGGATTACCACCGCGCCATCGCCATCGGCGACGATCACGTCGCCGGGAAACACCGCGACACCGCCGCAGCCGATCGGCTGCTGCCAGTCGACAAACGTCAGGCCGGCCACCGACGGCGGCGCCGCCGTGCCGTTGGCCCACACTGCCAATCCCGTTGACAGCACGCCCGCAAGGTCGCGGACGGCACCGTCGCTGACCAGGCCGGCGACGCCACGCATCGCCATGCGCGCGCACAGGATGTCGCCCCAGAAGCCGGCGTCCTTGACGCCGTTGGCATCGATCACCGCGATGCAGCCGGCCGGCATGTCCTCGATGGCCGCGCGGGTCGACTTGGGCGAGCTCCACGACGCGGGTGTGGCGAGATCCTCGCGCGCGGGAATGAAGCGAACCGTGAAGGCGCGCCCGACAATGCGCGGCTGACCGCTGGCGAGCGGGAACGCCCCGCGGATCCAGACATTGCGCAGCCCCTTCTTCAGAAGGATCGTGGTCAGCGTGGCGGTCGTGACATTGGCAAGTGCGGTGAAGGCGCCGGCATCGGTTTCCGTAGACATGATCCCGCTAAGGATAACCGGTCGAGCGGCGCCGGCGGCGTCCCGCCTTCGCGTCGGCCCACCCCGTGCTGCGCGCGTGCGAGACCGCTGCCATGTAGAGCTTGCCCAACAGCTCGAACCGTTCGGCGTCGGCGCCCACTGCAAAACGTGGATGGCGACCCGCGAGTTCATGCTCGAGCGCCGCCAGGGTCTCCGCGAGTTCGATCAGGTCGGCCGCCGGCAGGACGTAGCGCTCGGGATGCTGGAACCGATCGTCAACCGGCTCGCCGGCAAACGCCTGAGGCCAGGCGCGCATGGCCTTGAAGCGCGCGTAGGCGCCGCGATGCTGGCGGTCCATCACCAGTTCCAGGGCGGGGCGCCCGGCGGTGACCATCACGGGAACTGGTTCCACGAACACCCGGATTGGCGCGCGCTGCGCCCACAGCTGGCGCATCAACACTTCATCGCCTTCGCCCGCGGGTACGGGCCTGGCGCGCAGGAAGTCGCGTTTTGCCGAAAAGGCATCGAAGCGGACGGCGCGCCAGTTGTGAATGCCTGGCGTTAGCGTGCCGAGACCTGCGAGCTGCTGTTCGGCCAGCCACCACAGCAGCGGGTCGTCGGCGACCTCAGGGTCGATGGCCGGCATTAACGACAGCAGGTCGCCAGCGCCGATCTCTCGCGCGTGAAAGGCGAGGCCGTAGTCGACAAGGCCCGGGAGCGGCCGCCACTGCGGGTCGATCACCGCCACGACACTTCCGCGCGCGGCCCTGGCGCCGGCCGAGATGGCGGCGGCATGGTAGCCGCCACGTGGCCAGGCGACGCGGCGAATCGGCAGGCGGCGATGCCTGGCCTCGATGGACACGCGCGATCCGGCCGGCTCAATGAGCAGCAGCTCGATGGCGGCTGCGGGAACGGTTTGGGCCAGAAAGCCATCGAGCGCGGCCGCCACTGAGTGGCAACCGCGCTCGATAGGGAGAATCGCTGTAAAGTGCGGCACCCGAACGTGCCGCTATTCGGCCTGGCTGACTGCGTCCGGGTTGTTCGAGGCGCCACCGCCAGGTTCGCACTGGTTGAACGACACCAGCTGCAGCTGGGGCGGGAAAACACAGGCCGCCAGGTCGGCGCCTTCCTTCGAGTGGTAGTCGACGCTGCCGCGGAACGGGTCGTAACCCATGCGACGGCGCTCGGCGGTCTGCGCCGGCTCTTCTTCGTCGCGCACCTTGATGATCCAGGCGTTGACGCCGTTCTGCACGTCGGTCGTGACGTCCCACGACACCTGCCCGGTCAGTTGGTTCTCGTGCCGCACGCCGATGGCGGTGGCCTCGCCCATCAGGAGAGTCCCGCCATCCCAGTTCTGCTGCCCCGCCCGCTTCGCCTTGGTCGCCTTGGAATCGCTGGTGTTGATGTCGTTGGCGAAGTTCCAGGTGACGCCGGACCCGTTGCCCAGGTAGCTTTCACTCAGGCCGGTGGACCGCCCGTTACCCTCGTTGACCCAGAAGCCAACCGGCAGCGGGTGAACATCCACGTAGTGCACTTCGTCCTGGCTCCAGTTGTTGCCGTTGGCGGCAATCTGCAGCGTGAGGTACACGGTGCCGTTGTTGTACAGGGCTTCGTGGCGCATCTGGTTGACGATGGCCGGTTCGAACTGCACGAGGCCGCGACGCAAGGGCCGCACGCCGACGCGAATCAGCGGGTTGGCGCCTTCGTTGGTGTTGGGCGAATCGTGCCGCAAGGTGCTGTCAGCAGTCGACGGCACGATTGACGGAACCCCGCCGCTTTCGGAGCCGGATGACGCTCCTTCGGAGGACCGCGAGGCGCTGCTATTGGACTGCATCGCTTGCGCGGCCACGGTGTCGGCCATCAGCCACGAGCCGGTCAACGTCATCAACGCGGGAGCGGTGACGCCCGAACCCACGACGCGCTCGATAAACGAGCGTCGCGAGAGGTCGGTGGACTTGGAATTGGTGGTGGATTTTCGATCGGAACGACGCGCCATAGGGGTGAAACTATAGCATGCGGGAGAACGGACACGCATGAGCCGCCTGTTTGGGCTCCCGGCCGCGGACCCCTGGCAGTGGGTCGTGGCCGAACAGTCACCCGGCGCCGGGTGGGCGGAAGTCCGGATGCTGCCCGGCCTGTCGGCCGCTCCCAGGCGCGGCTCGCGCCCCTTCACGCTGTGGCAGCGCACGCACCCCAATCGAACAAGCGCACTGACCGGCGGGACGCGGCCTTATGAGGCCGGCAACTGGCAGGCGCAGCAGGTGGTTTACGCCACCTCTTTCGACGCCTGTCCCGAAATCGCCGAAGCCACGGCCTCAGCCGATCAACAGCTCGCGGCCTGGAAGCAGCGGCGCAAGCGGCTGTTCCTGGAGCTCATCGATCTGCTCGACGCGGAAGCCCTGCCGTTCTGGGCTGACGGCGGCACCATGCTCGGCGCCTTGCGCCACCGCGGCATCATCCCGTGGGACAAGGACATTGACATCGGTCTGCTCGCGGCCGATTTTCCACGGCTGGTCGACGTGCTCGATCGTCATCAGGATCGCTACTACCTGCACTCCCGTGCCTGGCTCAGTTGGCAGGCGCAGCCGTTCCGTCAGTCAACCTGTTTCGCCAACCGCATCAAGCCCTCCGACTTGCCGCAACCCGGCGGCCAGTTCTTCATCATGAGCACGCGCCACGAGCAGATGGTGGCCGACACCTTCACCTACACCGCGCACCGCTCGTTCACACCCCGGTTCTGGGCCGACCGCGCACCGGGCCTTGGACTCGACATCACGAAGGGGTTCGTCACCGTCGACCAGGACTATTGGAAACTCGTGCGCTCGGGCCGTGGCAACATTCCGCGCGCGTTGTTCGATCCGCTGGTGCGGGTGCCGTTCTATGACCGCACCATCGCAGTGCCTCATGGCGCGGAGATCTACCTGAAGGGATCGTACGGCGACGACTGCCTGGTGCGCGCGACCCGCGGCGGCTACGACTCGGACGGCGAGGTCATCACGGATTTTGCGCCGCTGTGATCGGGCGGGCCTGACGGGGTGATCGGGCGGGACTAAAGTCCGCCCCTACGACTACGAGAGAGTCGCGAAGGCGTTGAACCGGAACCGGGCGTTCTGGTACCCGCTCACCCGCTGGTCCTCGATGCGTGCGCCGGTGGCCCCAACCTCGATCAGCATGCGCTCCATCCACGACCGCTCGTAAAACTGGTGATCGAGGCCGGTGTACTTCGCCGCGTACTCGGCTTCGCCCATGGCGCCGCGCCGGAACGCCATCGCGCGGTCTTGCATCGCCGCATCCGGCACGTCGAGAATCGCCACGGCCCTCGTCGCCTTCGCGGCCATGCGCGCAATCACGCCTCTGGCGTACCCGGGATCGGGGAAGTACATGAACACGCCGCAGGCCAGCACGACGTCCCATCCTTCCGCGGGATCCAGCGCGGACGCATCACCCTGCGTCCACTGCCCGTCCGGCATGGCCGCGGATGCGTAGCTGACGAGCGCCGCCGACTGATCCAGCCCGCCGACAATGCAGCCGGCCTCGTGCAGGGGATACAGGAACGCGCCCGCGCCGCAACCCACCTCGAACACGCGCGAGCCTTGGCCCAGATCGAGCGACGCCGCCGTCCGCATCACGAACTCGCGCCATGCCGCTTCGGTGACGCTGCCAAAGCCGGTGTCGAGTCCATCAGCGGCCATCAGCCTCTCGAGCAGCGACGCCTTTCCGGCATCCAGCGTGCGGGCGGCCCAGACGTCTTTCCAGCGGTGGGTCATGACGGCACGGCGATGGTCACGCTGTCGAGCGCCTGGCAGAAGCGCGCGTTGTCGGCGGGCAGCCGTACCGCCACACGCAGCCGCGGCCGAGGCGGCTGGAGCCGCATCGAGACGTCCTTCACGTCAATGCTGTGCTGCACCAGCAGTTCGGTCCTGATGCTGCTTGCTATGGTCGGGTCGGTGCCGCGCAACGAGGCGAGCAGGAAGTTGCCGCCGCTCGGATGGACCCGCGCCACCACCGGAACGGCGGCCAGCATCGTCGCGAAGGCCGCGCGGTCCGCCTTGGTGTCGGCGAGCGAACGCTCGAAGTCCGATCGGTACTTCAGCATCAGCTCGAGGTAGAACTCGGCCGGCCCGCTCAGGTTCCAGATCGGAATCTCATCATCCAGCACCCTGATCACTTCGGGGTTGGCGCAGTAGACGTAGCCCAGCCGCAGGCCGGGGACGCCGAACGACTTGCTCAGGCTCTTGATCACGATCACGTTCGAGACCGGATCCGCTTCAATCCGTTCGATCAGCGGGGTCTGGTCGCTGAAGTCGATGAACGATTCGTCGACCACGAACAGCGTGTGCGGGTGACGGCGAATGCAGGCCTCGACCCAGTCGGTGGGAATGACCGTGCCGGTGGGGCTGTTCGGGGTCACGATCACCACGACGCCGTCGCTCGGGATGGCGGCGTCGAACTTGTCGAGGTCCACGCCGATGGCATCGGCATACGTCCTGGCGCCGGGAAACATCCGTTGGTACTCGCCAAACGACGGGTGGGGCCTCAACACCGGGCGGCTGCCGACCATGCGCTTCAGGATCGGATAGATCTGCGAGGCGCCGTGCAGCACCTGCACGCGTTCAGGATCACAGAGCAGGTGCCACGCCAGTTTCTGGTTCAGCACCTTCTGCGTCGAGCCGTAGCTGCGCATCACCGCGGGCAGCGCCTGGCGCATGGCCGCCACCATGGCGTCGGTCGGGAAGTGCAGGTTGCGCATGAACGCGAAGTCGGTGAAATTGAAGCTCCAGTGACCGCCGAGCGCCTGGTCGAGCACTTCCGCGCGCCTGGCCGGCTCGAACTGGAAGCGCGCGGCCGCCAGGTCGTTGGGATCGTCCACCTCGGCCCACGCCGAGCCGTCGACCACCGCGGCGTGAATCCGCTCGCGCTGCATGTTGACCAGCATGCCGAGCACCAGCTCGTAGAAGACGTTGCCGTCGATCAGGTTGGCATAACAGTCGAGCAACGGCTTGAAGACCTGCGCGCAGAACGTGCGATCGAACCGGTAGATGTTCAGCGTCTTGAACTTGTCGTCGTATTGAAACTGCGGCCCCTGCAGATGCGGCGGAAACACCTGCGTGATCACGCCATCGGCCACCGCCACCACGGTGCCGTCCATGCCGGGCCGGTACCGATCGACCAGCGCAATGTTCCCGGGCGTCAGCAGCCGCTGCAGCACGCTCTTGTCGAACAGCAGGTCGCACTCGATGACGATGACGTCCGACTCGATGGGCGCGCTGGCCAGCGCCAGCGACAGCGAGACGATGTTGTTGGTCTGGTCGTAGCGCTCGTTGTGCACGAACCGCGCCGGCACCTGCGGGTACTCCCGCTCCCAGAACGCCCGCACCTCGTCTGCGCGATAGCCGGTCACGACGAGGATGTCGGTGACGTTGATCGAGAGCAGGCCGTCGACAATGCGCCCGAGAATGGTGGCGTCGCCCACCGGCAGCAGCGCCTTGTGGGTCGTGTCCGAGAGCGGGCGCATGCGCCGACCGAATCCCGCAGCGAGGATGATTGCAGTCATGATGAATATCGTTCAGTAGAGCGATTGCAGTTCAGCCAGCGAGCGCCACCACAGGGCGCGGCTGGAATCGATGGTCCGCGGTGTCGGGCCGGCCGGGCCGGCGCCTCGAATGGGCCGGGGCCACGCCAGCTCGCCTTGGTACTGCCCGCGGTCCCACCCGCGCCCCTCGCACCACGCCACTTCGGCGGCCAGTTTCGGCTCGTAGCGATCGCCGTGCGTCGTGGTGCCTTCCCTGGGCTCGCCGCCCTGCATCTGGGCCTTGTACGGCGTTCGCCAGTCGTCGCCGTAGACGCCTGCCAGGAACTTCTCGGCGTGCTGGGGAACGGGATATCGCTGGCCGCGAATGGCGGCATGGTCGAGTTGTTCGACGAAGTAGTGCGGAAAGCTGCTGTGCGGGCACCAGTAAGCGTCCTGCGCCGGGTCGAACCGCCGCAGCACGCCGTCGTTGAACAGCGAGAAAGCATAGAGATCGCCAATCGCCTCGCCGTCCTTCAGACACTTCAGGTGCGAACCCCAGAACGAGCCGATGCGGTCGGGATTGACGGCCAGCATGCCGCCGTCGAGAATCGCCCGTTCGACGGTCAGTCCGTGCGGCGCGCCGGCCATCACCTCTTCGATCAGCGGCACGTCCGCCGGCTTGATGAACAAGTCGAAGTCGTAGTCCCACGCAATGATGTCGCCGTCGCGCACCGCCCCGAGCAGCGTGCCGTACGTCAGGCTGTGCCAGATGCCGTGGCGATCGAACCGTTGATGCAGATCAGCGAGCGCGGACCTGATGATGTCGGTGGAGGCAGCCATACAACGGCGGTCAGGACGTTATAGTAGCACCCAGTGGATCGACGTTTCTGGTTGCCGGTGGACCACGCCACCGAACTGGCGCACCGCGCGCTCGAGCAGTTTGGATGGACCCTGACCACCGGGTCCGACTGGCAGCTGGCGTGGACCCTCGATCTCCCCGCCGCCGATACCTTCGCCTCGGCAGCGGCCGGCCGGTGGGTGAATCACATCCGCGGCATTGCCTCGCTCGTCGTCAAGAGCCATCTCAGCCACACGCTGCGCCAGGCGGCGCGCCGCGCGGCAGACGCCGGCGCGGCACCGCTCTACGCGTTCGTGCCGCAGACCTTCGTGCTGCCGGCCGAATGGGACGAATGGATGCGGGCGCGCGCGTGGGAACCCGACGCCGTGTGGATCCAGAAGCCGGCCGACCTGTCGCGTGGCCGCGGCGTGGCGCTGGTGAATCATCCCAGCGAGGTTCGGGGGGGCAACCTCGTGATCCAGCGCTACATTGCCAAGCCGCACCTGCTGGATGGCTACAAGTACTCGCTGCGCTTCTATGTGCTGATCGTGTCGGTCGAGCCGCTCATCGCCTACCTGTTCGAGGACGGGTTCACGAAACTGGCTTCGCGGCCATTCTCGCTGGCGGCCGCCGATCGGGCCGATCGGTTTCGCCACCTGACCAACCCCGATGTGCTGCGCGACGATCCCGAAGCCAGCGGCGTGTCGTCGCGCAACACCACGCATGGCCAGTACCGCCAACGCCTGCGACAGATGGGCCTTGATGACGCCGAGGTGTTTGCGCGCATCAGGCGGGCCATGGCCGCCACCCTGATTGCCGCCCAGCCGGGCATGCGCGCAGTCGAGCACGCCGCAGGCGGCAACGGCCGTGGTCAGTTCGAGTTGCTCGGCGTGGACATCGCCCTGGACGAGAATCTGCAGCCGTGGCTGCTCGAGTGCAACCTGGCGCCGTCGCTCAGTGTCGAGGCCAGCGCCGAGACCCCCGCCAGCCGCGACGAGTCGGCGCTGAAGCACCAGGTGGTCGCCGACACGGTGCGGATGATCGGCGCAGACGACAACGGCGCGCCGGATGCGCCGCCAACGAACGCCGACGAAGCCAGCGCCCGGCTGGCGTGGCATGATCGCCGGCGCGGCGGCTTCGAACGGCTGTGGCCATCGCCGATGGCGCTCGAAGCCCTGGCCGGGGTCGAGTCCCTGGCGGACATGGACCGCGCGCTGCTCGCCAGCGAGGCCGCCAGCGGATGGCCGCGCACGGTGATCAACAACGTCGACGTGATCGACCTCGGCAACGAGCGGCTCCTGTTCGAACCCGCGCGCGAGCGCATCACGCTGCTCGAGGGCGATGAGCGCGAGAGCTGGTCGACGTTGACGGCCGATCCGCCGCCGGCCCGCGTGGGCGTGGCCGCGGCGCGACATGGCATCGAGTGGCTGCGCGACGGTTTGTTGCTGCCGGCCAGCGTGGCCGGCCGATCGGGCGCGGCCGGGGCGCCTTCGCCGCCGAACCTGACGCCGCGGCGCCGGCATCGCTGGAACCTGGAGCGGGTCTACTCGGTGCATGGCCTCCGGGTCGCCCTCCAGGCCGCGACCGCACGCCAGGCCGCAGCGCTCGACCAGGCGCTGGCCTGGTGGGACGCCAGTGACGAAGACACCGTCGACACCACGCTGTTCGTGCCATGGCACGCAACGCCGGCTGAGGTGATCGGGCACCTCGATCGCCTGGCCCTGCGCCGTGTCGGGGGCATCGTGCGCCGCCGGCTGACCTACGCCGCGCGGGGCGCGCAGCAGGTGCTGATCATCGGCGATTCCCCAGAGGTGCGGCACCGGCTCGGTGAGGACTGGACGTTTGCGACTCGACACACCGTGATTGGCGGGACGCCGTTTGGGGCCTGGACCGACCGTGACGGCGGCCTCGAGCCGGTCCCCGTCTCGGCAATTGCCGCCCCTCGCCAGTCGCGAGGCGACGTGATGCTCGACCTGGTCTCGGCGGGGCCTGGAGTGGTGTACGCCTTCGACGCCGCATCGGTGCGCGCGCTCGCCGCGTGGCTGGCATCGCTCCCGATCGCCGCCACCTGACCGAGGAGGGGTCTGACCCCATCGCACTACAGCGAGTCGAGAAAACGGATCACCCGCTGCTGCAGCTGCTCGCGGTCGCGATCAATCCCCACCAGGTGCGCCGACGAAGGCAGATCCACCCGCTCGACTCGCTCCGCTCGCCGCAGCGACCTGGCCAGCGCATCGATCTGCTGTCGCGACACCACGGAGTCGAGATCGCCGTGGACCAGCAGCACCGGCTGCGTCACCTCGTGCAGACGGCCGCGCGCATCGGCCATCATGTCGAGCAACTGCCCCAGCGTCTGCAGCGGGTAGGCCGGCAGCGATCGCAGGCCCGACGCCAGCGACCGATCGCTCACGTCTGGACCGTGGTCTTTGACGATCACGTTCCAGGACGATGGGCGAATCGCTTCAGGCACGAGGAGCCGCATCCGGATGTGCGCGGCGACGAGCGGCTTCAACGACAGCGGTGTCGCCAACAGGACCAGGCCGCGGACGTCGCGAGGGCGGGTGGCGGCCAGGTGCAGGGCGAGCAGGCCGCCCGCGGACGCTGCGACGATCGCGGCGGGACCTCCGGCCACACTGTCCGACAGGGCGTCCTGGGCCGACCCCAGCCAGTCAGTCCACCGCGTCGGAGCCAGTGCGGCAACGTCGCGGCCATGGCCCGCCAGCAGCGGCGAGCGCACGTCGTGGCCCGCCGCCGACAGCGCGCCGGCCAGCGGAGCCAGCTCGTCTGGACTGCCGGTCAAACCGTGCAAACAGAGGACGGAGGAAGTCAGGCGCCGAGAATATCAGACCGTCATTTGGGGCTAATATTTGTGGCTCAGCCCGAGTCACTTGAAGGAGGAACCCAAGATGCGTCGTCTCCTTGTCGCCCTTGCCCTGGCCGCCCTGCCCGCCGCAATCGCCGCGCAGAACCAGGCGGCCTCGAACCCGGTCGCGAACGATCGGCTCAACCTCGATCTCTACTGGGAGTTCGAGACGGTCTCCGATCCGCAGCTGTCGCCTGACGGCGCGCAGATCATCTACACGCGCGGGTGGATCGACAAGGTCAACGACAAGCGGGAATCGTCACTGTGGGTGATGAACGCCGACGGCAGCAGGAACCGGTTCCTGGTGCGCGGCAGCAACGCGCGCTGGTCGCCGACGGGCGATCGCATTGCCTACACTGCCCAGGGCGAGCCGAAGGGCACGCAGATCTTCGTCCGCTACATGGACGCGGAAGGTGCGACCTCGCAGATTACCCGCGTCGAGAAATCGCCCACAGCTGTTACCTGGTCGCCGGACGGCAACAGGCTGGGTTTTGTGATGGCCGTGGAGGCGAAGAACTCGTGGCCCATCCGCATGCCTCGCGCCCCCGAAGGCGCCAAGTGGACCGACGCCCCGCGCATCGTCGAGCGCCTCGACTACCGGTCCGACGGTGTGGGGTTCGATGACGACGCGTTCCGGCACATCTTCGTGGTGCCGGCCGGCGGGGGAACCGCCCGGCAGCTGACCGACGGCCAGTGGCATCACAACGGCGTCGAGTGGACCCCCGACAGCAAGCAGATTCTGTTCGGCTCGAACCGGGTGGCCGATGCCGAGTACCAGTTCCGCGAGTCGGACATCTACTCGGTGGCCGTTGACACGGGTGCCATCAAGCAGCTGACCACGCGCAAGGGTCCTGACGGCAGCCCGCAGGTGTCGCCCGACGGCAAGCGGGTCGCCTATGTCGGCTTCGACGCCTCGCGCAACACCTGGCAGGACAGCAAGCTCTACGTCATGAACATCGACGGCACCAACCACCGCATGGTGTCGGGTGAATGGGACCGCTCGCCGCAGAACGTGATGTGGAAGGAAGACGGCACCGGCATCTACTTCACCGCGCAGGATCAGGGGTCGCAGAACCTCTACGTCCTGCCGATGGCCGGCGACCGCACCGACGTGGTGCAGCCGTTGACCAAGGGCACCTACATGCTGACGACCGCGAGCGTCGTGAAGGGCAAGGCGGTCGGCGTGCTGACCTCGCCCAACGCGCCGGCCGACATCATCTCGTTCGACGTGGCCGCGCCCGACAAGATCCGGCAGCTCACCAACGTCAACGAAGACATCCTGGCGGGCAAGAAGCTCGGCGACGTCAAGGAGATGTGGTACACGTCCTCGGACGGCATGAAGATCCAGGGCTGGTACATCACGCCGCCCGACTTCGACGCGACGAAGAAGTACCCCATGCAGCTGCACATTCACGGCGGGCCGCACAGCATGTACGGCGTCGGCTTCAACTACGGCTGGCAGGAGCAGGCGGCCAACGGCTACGTGGTGCTCTACACCAACCCGCGCGGCAGCACCGGCTACGGCAGCTCGTTCGGCAACCAGATCAACAACGCCTATCCCAGCAAGGACTACGACGACCTCATGGGCGGCGTCGACGAGTTGCTGAAGAAGGGCTTCGTCGACGAGCGCAACATGTTCGTCACCGGCTGCAGCGGCGGCGGCGTGCTGACGGCGTGGATCGTCGGCAAGACCGATCGCTTCGCGGCCGCCTCGGCCAACTGCCCCGTGATCGACTGGGTCAGCTTTGTCGGCACCACCGACGGCGCCGGCTGGTACCAGAACTTCGCGAAGCTGCCGTGGGAGGATCCGTCCGAGCACATCCGCCGCTCGCCGCTCACCTACGTCGGCAACGTCAAGACGCCGACGATGCTGATGACCGGCGTCAACGACTTGCGGACGCCGATGCCGCAAACCGAACAGTTCTACAGCGCGCTCAAGCTGCTGAAGGTGCCGACGGCGATGCTGCGCTTCAACAACGAGGCGCACGGCACGTCGAGCACGCCGTCGAACTTCGTGCGCACGCAGCTGTACCTGCGCTATTGGTTCGACAAGTACAAGCGCGGTCCCGCGGTCACGACGACGGCCGCGCCGCAACAGTAAGACTCTTGAACACGAAGGACACGAAAGACTTCAAATGAAATACTTCGTGGTCTTCGTGTCCTTCGTGTTTGCATTTTGTTGAGGATTTCATGAAACGCGCTCTGAGCCTGCTCGTCCCTGTTCTCCTGCTCGCGTCGGCTACCGGCGCCGCGCAGGCGCCGGCCGGCGTTGATCAGGCCACCATCAACCGCATTCGCGGCGAGGCGATCACGCGCTCGCAGGCGATGGAGACCCATTGGTGGCTGTCCGAGGTCTACGGTCCACGCGCGACCGGCACGCCGGGCTACCAGCAAGGTGCCGACTGGGTGATGAAGAAGTTTGCCGAGTGGGGGTTGCAGAACATCCACATCGAGCGCTTTCCGTTCGGCCAGGGCTGGACCGTCGAGCGCTTCTCGGCGCACATGACCGCGCCGCAGACGGCGGTGCTGATTGGCCAGCCGCGGTGGAACTCGCCGTCAACCAACGGCACGGTGAGCGCCGATGTCGTGCGCGTGCAGGCGGCCACCGAGGGCGACCTGGAGAAGTACAAGGGACAGCTACGCGGCAAGATCGTGGTGAGCCAGGGCGTGCGCGCCGTTCGCATGCTCGACGGGCGCATCGTCCTGCAGATGACCGACGCCGACTGGGCCGAGGCCATGAAGCTGCCTGAGGCCGCGCCGCCTGCGACGGCCAAGCCCGCGCCACCTGCGACCGGTGCGGCGGCGCCGCTGACCCCGGCGGCGTTGCAGCGCTTCCTGATCGCGGAAGGCGCGGCGGTGTTTCTCGACCGCGGCTCCGACAACGACTCGCCACTGGGCGGCAGCAACCTGTCGTGGCGGACGCAGGTGGTCGATGGCGGCACCATTTTCCCCAGCAGCGGCGGCAGCCGCGACCCCAAGGCACCCGCGCAGGTGCCATCGGCGACCCTGGCGGTGGAGCACTACAACCGGCTGGTCCGGCTGATCGAGCGTGGCCAGCCCGTGCGCATGGAAGTGAACATCCAGACGAAGTTCCACCCCGAGACGAACCCTGAGGGCAACGCGTTCAACATCATCGCGGAAATCCCCGGCAGCGACCTGGCCAACGAGGTCGTGATCATCGGCGCCCACTTCGACACGTATCCGTACGCGACCGGCGCCACCGACAACACCACCGGGTCGGCCGCGATGATCGAGGCGGTTCGCGTGATCCAGTCGCTGGGGCTGAAGCCGAGACGGACGATCCGCATTGCGCTATGGGATGCCGAAGAACAAGGGCTGATCGGGTCGCGTGAATACGTGCAGCGGCACTACTTCGACCCCAAGACGAAGACCCCGAAGGCCGGTCACGCCAACGTCCAGGCCTACTTCAACCTCGACAACGGCACCGGCCGCATTGTCGGCATCTGGGGCCAGGGCAACACCGGCGCCATGAAGATGTTCGAGGAGTGGGGCAAGCCGCTGAAGGACATCGGCTGGAAGAACGTGAGCCCGCGTTCGGTGGGCCAGACCGACCACGGTTCGTTCGACGCGGCCGGCATCCCGGGGTTCCAGTTCATCCAGGAGCGGCTCGAGTACAACTCGCGAACGCACCACTCCAACATGGACACCTTCGACCACGTCCAGAAAGACGATGTGATTCAGCAGGGCGCGGTGGCGGCCGTCTTTGCCTGGTACGCAGCCAACACCACCGAGCGGTTGCCGCGGCAGGGAAAATAGGCTAACCTTCTCAGGTCATGTCGTTCGTCCACCACGCGCACCGCAGCCATCATCACCGTTCACCGAAACGGCCGGCAGGAGTTTGCGCGTAGGACAAGACGACATCCAGAGGATTCGTTTTCACGCAAAGGCCCGCCGGCAACGGCGGGCTTTTTTCGTTTATGGCGGGGTTGCGCTCCTGGACGGGTCGCACCACTTGACGGGGCAGAATATGGATTTCACGAAACTGGACGGGCTCATCCCGGCGGTCGTGCAGGACGAGACCAGCAACGAGGTGTTGATGGTGGGCTTCATGAATGACGAGGCCTGGCAGCTGACGCAGCAGAGCGGCTACGTCACCTTCTTCAGCCGCACACGCAACAAGCTGTGGATGAAGGGCGAGACCTCGGGCAACCGGCTGGCGGTCCGCCAGGTGTTCGTCGACTGCGACGAAGACACCGTGCTGATCAAGGTGGCGCGCGAGGGCGACGGGAACGTCTGCCACACGGGCGAACGCTCGTGCTTCTACATGGAAATGCCGGGAGCCGGCAGTCGGGCGTCGGGAGTCGATCAGAAGGGGACACGATGAAGTTGAAGTTAGGCATTCCGAAGGGCTCGTTGCAGGACGCAACGATCCAGTTGTTCCAGCGCGCCGGCTACCAGATGCGCGTCGACTCGCGGTCGTACTTTCCGTCGATCGACGATCCCGAAATCGAATGCATGCTGATCCGGGCGCAGGAGATGGCGCGCTACGTCGCCGACGGCGTCCTCGACGCGGGCCTGACCGGGCAGGACTGGATTGCGGAGCACGAGATTGGCCACCCCGAACAGACGCCGCTCGCGCGCATTTGCGACCTGGTCTACGCCAAGCAGAGCTTCGGCAAGGTGAAGTGGGTGCTGGCGGCGCCGGAAGACTCGCCGTTCAAGACCGTCGCCGACCTCAACGGCAAGCGGATCGCGACCGAGCTGGTGCGGGTGACGAAGAACTACTTCACCACCAAGGGCCTGGAAGTGGACGTCGAGTTTTCATGGGGCGCCACCGAGGTCAAGCCGCCGGTGCTGGCCGATGCGATTGTCGAGGCCACCGAAACCGGATCGACCCTGCGCGCCAACCGACTGCGCATCCTCGAGACGATCATGGAATCGAACACCCAGCTGATTGCCAACCAGTCGGCGATGGCGGACGGGTTCAAGAAGACCAAGATCGAGAACCTGGCGCTGTTGCTGCGCGCCGCCATCGATGCCCAGGGCCGCGTCGGCCTGATGCTGAACGCCAGGCGCACGGACCTGGAGAAGCTGATCGGCCTGCTACCGGCGCTGCAGCGGCCGACCGTGTCGTCGCTGAGCGATCCCGACTGGGTGGCCATCAACACCATTCTCGAAGAGAAGGTTGCGCGCGACCTGATTCCGCGTCTCAAGGCGGCCGGCGGCCAGGGCATCGTTGAATACCCGCTGACGAAGATCGTCGTATGAGATTCGTTGACTCAACTGACCGCCAGGCAGTCACGGCGCTGCTGTCGGCGACGCGGATTCGGGATCGGGCCACCGAAGAGAAGGCCGCCGTCATCGTCGACCGCGTTCGGAACGGCGGCGACGCCGCGCTGCTGAAGTATGCGCGCGACCTCGATGGCCTGACGGGCCGCATTGAGGTGCCCCGGCGGGTGTGGGAAGCCAAGGCACGCACGCTGGCGCCCGAGGTGCAGCGAGCCATCACCCGCGCGGCCGCCAATATCCGCGCGGTCGCGAAGGCCCAGGTGCCCAAAGGCTGGCGCAAGCAGGTCGGTGCCGGCATCAGCGTCGAGCAGCGCGTGATCCCAATCGCGCGCGTCGGCTGCTACGTTCCGGCCGGCCGCTATCCCCTGCCTTCGTCGTTGCTGATGACGGCCATTCCCGCGCGGGCCGCCGGCGTGCCCGAGGTGATCGTGGCCTGTCCGCGCCCCGACGCGGCCGTTTACGCCGCCGCGCTCGCTGCCGGAGTGGATCGCCTGTTCCAGGTGGGCGGCGCCCACGCCGTGGCCGCCATGGCTTACGGCACGCGCACCATTCCACGGGTCGACAAAATCGTCGGCCCCGGCAACCGCTGGGTGTCGGCCGCCAAGACGCTGGTCTCCACCGATTGCGGCATCGACTTCTATGCCGGTCCCACGGAGATCCTGATCGTCACCGGGTCGGGGCCCGCGGCAGCCATTGCCGCAGACCTGATTGCGCAAGCGGAGCACGACCCCGATGCGCGGGCGGTGTTCATCACCTGGAACCGCCGGCTGGCGGACCAGGTGGCACAACAGGTGGCGGCGCAGATGCCCGACACCGGCCCGGCGCTGCAGTCACTCGAGGCCCATGGCGGCATCATCGTGTGCCGAAACATGACCGAGGCCATCGGCCTGGCCAATGACGCGGCCTCGGAGCATCTCGTCGTCGGCACCGAGGCGCTGGCGAAGCGCGTGGCGAGTGCCGGCGCGGTGTTCGTCGGCGAGTGGACTGCGCAGGTGTCCGGTGACTACGCGATCGGCTCGAACCACGTGCTGCCCACCGCCGGCGCCGCCCGCTACCGCGGCGGCCTCAACGCCGCCGACTTCGTGAAGCTGGTCTCGGTGCAACGAATGACAAAGCAGGGACTGCAACGCATCTCCGAAACCGTGACCACGCTGGCGCGGGCCGAGGGCCTCGAGGGTCACGCGCGCTCGATTGAAATTCGGATCAAACAATGACGACCATTCAAGGCATTCCCGACCTGGGCCCCGGCCTTCGTCTCCACCTCAACGAGAACACCGGCGGCTGCTCGCCCAAAGTGGTTGAAGCGGTCCGTGCGTTTGACGGTCAGCAGCTCGCCCTGTATCCAGACTTCCGCGATGCCGTCCTCGAGACGGCAGCATTTCTCGGTGTAGATCCCGATCGCCTGGTGCTGACCAACGGGCTGGACGAGGGCATCCTGCTCGCATCGATCGGCTACCTGGGCCATCGAACTCCCGAGGCGCTGGTGGAACTCGGCGCACCGCTGACGGCCGTGTCGGGGACACCGGAAATCCTGGTGGCACAACCGGCCTTCGATCCCTATCTCAGTACGGCGCATGCGATGGGCGCGCGCGTGGTATCGGTGGCGGCGGGTGCCGACTACACCTACCCGCTCGAAGGGGTGCTCAAAGCCATCACCCCCAACACGCGCATCGTCTACGTGAACAACCCGAACAACCCGAGCGGCCAGCCGATTCCGCTCGACGCGATTCGCCGGGTGGCGCGCGAGGCCGGTCACGCGCTGGTGTTCGTGGACGAGGCGTACCATGACTTCCTGGGGGAGAACTTCCTGGCCGAGGCCGCGGAGTACCCGAACGTGATCGTCGGACGGACGTTCTCGAAGGCCTACGGCCTGGCCGGCATGCGCGTCGGCGTGATGATTGCCTCGCCCGCCGTGCTGGCGCCGATTCGCCGCGCCATGCCGCTGTTCAACCTGAACGTCGTGGCGGTGGCGGCGCTGCGGGCCGCGATTGCCGATCCGTCGTTCCGGACGTGGTACGTGGCGCAGGCGACGGAATCGAAGGAGCTGGTCTACGCGGCCTGCGAGCGCGCGGGTCTTCGCTACTGGAAGAGCGCCGCAAATTTCGTGCTGATCGATGGCGGCGACCGGGCGCGCATGCTGATCGACGGCATGATCGCCAAGGGTGTGTTCGTGCGCGATCGCACCAAGGACCCGGCATGTCCCAACTGTTTCCGTCTCACCACCGGCGTGGTTGAACACACCCGTCACGCGGTCGAAACGCTGGAGGCTCTATGCCAACGTCGCTGAAGCCACAGCGGCCAAGCCGCCGCGCGGTGATCGATCGACGGACGGCCGAGACGCAGATCAAGGTCACGCTGAAGCTCGACGGCAAGGGCACCTACGAGAACAGCACCGGCATCCGCTTCCTGGATCACATGTTGGACCTGGTGGCGCGTCATGGCGGATTCGATCTCAAGGTCAAAGCCACCGGCGACCTCGATGTCGATCAGCACCACACCGTCGAGGATGCCGGCATTGCCCTGGGCGAAGCCGTGCTGGCGGCACTCGGCAACAAGCGCGGCATCAACCGGGCCGGATATTTCGTGATGCCGATGGACGAGACCCTCGCGGTGGCCGCCATCGACCTCAGTGGCCGTCCGCACTGCGTGATTGACACCAGGGTCAACGTCCGGCTCGTCGGGGACTTGCAGACCGAGCTGGTCCACGATTTTTTTGACGGCTTCGCGATGGCCGCGCGCGCCAACGTGCACCTGAAGGTGATCTACGGACGGTCGAACCACCACAAGATCGAAGCGTGCTTCAAGGCGTTCGCGCGGGCCCTGCGAGTGGCGTGCGCGAAAGACAAGCAGATGGCGCGCAGCCTGCCCAGTACCAAGGGCCTGCTGTGATCGCACTGGTTGACTACGGCGCCGGCAACCTGGCGTCGGTGCGCAAGGCGCTGGCCGCGGTTGGCGCCAGCGTCTGGACGCCGACGGCCCCGGGCGAACTCGCCCGTGCCACTGGCGTGATCGTTCCCGGCGTCGGCCACTTCGACGCCACGCGCGGTGTGACCGCCGAATGGCGCACCGCCATCAGCGAGTCGGCCGCGAGTGGCGTTCCTCTGCTGGGCATTTGCGTGGGCCTGCAGTGGTTGTTCGAGGGCAGCACCGAGGCTCCGGATGTTGCCGGGCTCGGCGTGTTCAAAGGGACCTGCTCCCTTTTTACGTTCCCCGTGAATGACCGGCAGAAAGTGCCGCATGTGGGTTGGAACAGCCTCACCATGCCTCGACCGAGCGCGTTGATGGACGGCATTGCGCCGGGCACCCAGGTGTATTTCACTCATTCGTACGCCGCGCCCGTGATCGACGACACCGCTGCCATCTGCGAGTACGGCGTGCCGTTCAGCGCCGCCGTGGAGCGCGACAACGTCTCGGCCGTGCAGTTTCACCCCGAGAAGTCGGGCCCGGCCGGCCTGCAGATTCTGACCAACTGGTTGAGAACGTGTTGATCAAAACAATCGGCGTCATCTGTGTCATCTGCGGCCCTGGAGTCTTCGTCGGTGTTATCTAAGCGCATCATCGCGTGTCTCGACGTTCGGGACGGCAAAGTCGTGAAGGGCGTCAACTTCGAGGGTCTGCGCGAGGCCGGTGATCCCGCTGAGCTCGCGCGGCGTTACAACGTGGAAGGCATCGACGAGATCGTCATTCTCGACGTGACCGCCACCGTCGAAGCCCGCCAGGCGCGCGCGCACACCATTGCGGCCGTCGCGCGGGAGATCTTCCTGCCGCTCGCCGTCGGTGGCGGCATCCACAGCGAAGCCGATGCCGCCGCAGCCATCGAGGCCGGCGCCGACAAGGTGAGCCTGAACACCGCGGCGTTGAAGACGCCGGAGCTGATCACGACGCTGGCGAAGCGCTACGGCAGCCAGGCGGTGATCGTGGCGATTGACGCGAAGAAGGATGCGGATCGCTATGCGGTCTTTGCCCGCAGCGGACAAGCTGCCACCCCGCGCGATGCCGTCGAATGGGCACGCGAGGCCACCGACCGCGGGGCCGGCGAGATCCTGCTGACCTCGATCGATCGCGATGGGACGAAGGCCGGGTTCGACTGCGCGATGACCGCTGCGGTATCGGACGCCGTCAACATCCCGGTGATTGCCTCGGGCGGCGCCGGCACCTTCGCGCACTTCGCCGACGTGTTCCGAGACGGCCACGCCGACGCGGCATTGGCCGCGTCGATCTTTCATTTCAATGAGAAGAGCGTCAGCGAGCTGAAGCAGTACTTGAGCACCCTGGGTGTTCCCGTCAGAATGTGAGTTCCTCTGTGTGCTCTGTGGCTAACGTATGTTGATACCATCGATCGATCTCCAAGGTGGCAAGGTCGTCCAACTCGTGCAGGGCGACAAGCTCGCCATTTCGTCGGACGACCTCGACGGCTGGATCGCCAAGTTCTCGAAGTTTCCCAAGGTGCAGCTGATCGACCTGGATGCCGCCATGTCGCGCGGCAACAACGATGCGCTGGTGCGCCAGATCGCCGCGAAGCTGCCCTGCCGGGTGGGCGGCGGCGTCCGCAGCGTGCGCCGGGCCGAAGAGCTGATTGCCGCGGGAGCACAGGCTGTGATCGCCGGTTCCGGACTGTTCCGGCGCGGCGACGGCAGCGACCTGTCGCAGATGATCGACCACGATTTCGGGCGCGCGCTGGCCGACACGATCGGCATGCACCGGGTGATCGCCGCCGTCGACTCGCGCGGAGGACGCGTCTGCATCCACGGGTGGAAGACGGTACTGCCGCTCACCGCCGTGCAGGCGGTGCAACTGCTCGAGGGGTACTGCGAGGAGTTCCTCTACACCCACGTGGACAAGGAAGGCCTGATGCAGGGCACCGACATGGACGCCATCGCGGCCGTCGCCAAGGCCACCGAGCGCAAGATCACCGCCGCCGGCGGCATCACCACCCGAGCCGAAATCGACGCCCTCGACGCCCAGGGCATCGACGCCGTCGTCGGCATGGCCATCTACACAGGCTCGTTGACGCTCGACTAGGCCACCAGCGAGGAGGACTCTTGCCCGCGCGCTCCCGATGGGCTTCGTCGACATCAAGGTGGCGCGGTCACCGATGTGTGGTCCGGCCTCAAGCTGGTGGTCCGCAAGAGTCTGCGTTGACCGTGTGGCGGCAATTCTAGTCGGCGGTCCGGCGGAGCCCGGCGGCCACGCACAGCCACGCCACCGTCAGGCAGCCGAACGCCAGGAACAGGTGCGTCAGCGATTCGGCTGAGCCAATCGCAACGATTCGCCAATCCACGGCCCCTTCGGCCATCCAGATACCGCGCAGCACGTTGATGGCGCCGAGCGTGGTGCCGCACAGCGCCGCAAAAAGGCCCGCCAGCGACACTGGCCGCATCAGCGCCAGCCGCGCCTCGCTTGGCCACAGCACGTAGGCCAGACCGGCACCGAGCGGCAGCACGGTAACCAGCATGCTGAGTAACCCGACGATGCTCGCGTGCCTGAGAATCTGAAACAGTTCCATGTCGTTTCCCGCCTCCAATAGGGATATAACGCTGACCGGGCTGGCGCGTGACAGCTGTCACGACCGCCGCGCTCGAGCGTTATGACCTGTATGGACCCGCCTTCGCCAGAGGCTTCGGCGCGGCAAGCCCGCGAATCCGAACTCGCCCTGGTCGCCCGGCTGCGGGCCGGCGACACGGACGCGTTCGATTGCGTCCACGGCCAGTTCAACACCCGGCTGTTCAACTTCCTGGCCCGACTCTCGCGGCGAAGGGACGTGGCTGAAGACCTGCTCGAGGAAACCTGGCTGCGCCTGGTCTCGCGTGCCGGGCAGTTACGCCCCGACACCCGGTTGGGGCCGTGGCTCTTCACGGTGGCGCGCAATCTGTACGTGAGTTACCGACGCTCGCGAATGCTGGAAGACTCGCACGCCGCCGGCTTGATTGGACTGTGGCCGTCGGGATCTGCGACACCATCGCCATTCGACACCACCGCGGCCAACGAAGCGGGGCGGCGTCTCGAGGCGGCGATCGGCGCACTGCCGGTGGCCTATCGCGAGGCCTTGCTGCTGGTGGCCGTCGAGGGACTGCGGCCCGCCGAGGCCGCCGCGGTGTGCGGGGTGTTGCCCGAAGCCATGCGCCAGCGCCTGAGCCGGGCACGATCACTGCTGGCGCACAAACTCGACTCGGACGAGCCTGCGCTCGCCGTGCTCAGGGAGGTTCGCACGTGACACCCGACGAATTCCTGGAGCTGCCGAGCGTGAGCCGGCTGCCCGTCCTCACGCCAGACCACGTCCGCGCCGAACGCCTGCGCGCGGCGTGCCGCGCCAGGCTGGCGAGACGCACACCGGAGCCGCGCCGCAGGTTCGGTCCGGCCCTGCTCGCCGGCAGCTGCCTGCTCTACCTTTTTGCGATCGTCTACGACATGCTGCGCTGGCGGGGGATGCTTTAGCGGAACGACGACCTCCGCACACCACCCCAGCACCTCAGCCCGTGAGCACCTGCTAGAATCAGCCCATGCGTTACTTTGCAGCGGCGCTGGTGGTGCTGGGGGCCGTCGCGGCGGCCCAGGAGCCGGCCTTTCCGAACCGGGCGAGCCAGGAGGCCATGCCGGGCACGGCACGGCCGCTGATCGATCCCAACGCGCCGACGACGACCAGCGGCTACATCTGCCCGATGCATCCCAACGAAGTGAGGGCCGAGCCGGGCACGTGCAGCCTCTGTGGCATGAAGCTGGTGCCCGGCGATCCCATGGCGACGGCCGACTACGTGATGCGCGTCACCATGGAGCCTCGCGCGCCCAAGCCGGGCCAGTCGGTCAAGTTCCGCCTCGCCGTGCTGCATCCGCTGACCGGCGCCATGGTCACGGACTTCGCCGAGGTTCACGACAAGCTGTTCCACCTGTTCATCGTCAGCCGCGACATGTCGCAGTGGGCCCACGTGCATCCGGAGCTCGAGAAGGACGGCAGCTTCACCATCACGCACACCATTCCCACCGCGGGGCACTGGGCGCTCTTCAGCGACTTTATGCCGGTGGGCGGCGGACCGCAGATGATCGTGACGCCGTTCACCACCGCCGGCTTCGCCGGCGACCTCTCGGCATCGATTCCGGAATTGACACCAGACCGCTCGCTGACCAAGTCGGTCGACGGCGTCACCGTGTCACTGGACGCGACACCGGCCAAGCTGGTCTCGGGCGAAGACACCGACATCCCGATTCGTTTCACCAACGAGAAGACCGGTGAACCGATCCGGGACCTGGAGCGGTACCTCGGCGCATTCGGGCATGCCATGATGCTCAGCCACGACATGACCGAACACGTGCATGCGCATCCTGAAGAGATGCTCGAGGGCACGACCGTGACGCAGGGAGGCGGACCCGACCTCACCTTCCACGCCCTGTTCCCGAAACCAGGCATCTATCGCATCTGGCTGCAGTTCCAGCGCCAGGGCCGGCTGTCGACAGTCCCGTTTACGATACGAGTGACGCGGCTGGGCGAGACGCTTGCCGCGCCGTAGCGTCAGCGAAGGCGGGGCGGAAATGCGGTGACCGACAACGATGGCTGCGCGCGAAACGGCGCGTCGCCGGTGTTGTCGTAGTAGGCCGTCACGGCCAGGCGGGTGCCGGCCGGCAGCGCCACCGGCTGCTTGAACACGTAAGACGAGGGCCAGTCGGCCCGGTAGTTCTTCAACCACAACAGCGGTTCGACGACGCCGTCGGGACGGATCGCGGTGACCTCCACCGAGGTGGCACCGGCGCCGGGGCGTGGCCAGAGCGCCGCCGCGCTGGTCGCCGTCTTGACGGTGAACTCCGTGCGCACGCGCTCGCTGGTCTTGCCGGCCGCGACACTGGTCGCCGTCGCGTTCACTTCGAACGGTGCGGCCACCTGGGCAGGCCTGGCGGCGGCGAAGTACAGCCCCAGTTCACCGGCCCCAACGGCGTCTTCGTCAGCGCCGCGGTAGCCGATCTCCACCGCCACTTTTCCGCCAGCAGGCAACTGGATGCCGACATCCGCCGGCAGCATGTTGACCTGGTGGGTCGGCGTCCACGTGCCGAGCCACTGGCCCGTGCGCAGCTCGTAGACCGCAGCATAGCGGACCACGCGGCGGTCGGTGAAGTTCAACTGCAGCGACTTGAGCCACGAGGCGGCCTTCAGGCCGGTGGCCACCTCGATGCGCGCGACGCGGTCGGCAGAGCCGGCGGCGACCTTCTCTCCAGCTGCCACCGGAATCACCGAGTCGGGCTGACCGTGCTCCCAGCCGGTGAGTGACGGGACTATGACGGCGGGCTTGTCTTCTTCGGCGAGCAGCACGCCGCTTGGCGCGCCGCCATCGGCCCACGACAGGATCAGGCTCATCTCGCGCGCCGTCAGGCTGACGTCGTTGGCGAAATGGCCGTAGCCGGTCACGGCGCTCCACGGCGGCATCTTCTTCTCGAGAATCTCTTCCTTGATCGCGACGGCCCAAGGTCGCGCATCCTTGTACGTAGTCAGCGACATCGAGACGTTGGCCTCGGTGTGGCACTGGAAACACTTCTTCTGAAAGATCTGCGAGACCTCGCGGTTGAACATCACGTTCGTCGTGATGCGTCCGTGCGACGCCACCGGTTCAGGACTGAAGTACGGCCACCCGGCCGCGACCAGCCCCACCACGCACGCCCCGGTGAACAGCCCTTTCCACCCCAGCGAGCCTGTGATTAACCGGTGTCCCACCTGTGGCCCTGACATAGGGCTATCTTACCGCTGCTGGGTCGCGGCCAGCGCGGCCTTGCGCTGCGCGGCCAGGAACTCGAAGGCCTTCGGCAGGTTGGGCACCACCATGTCGGTATGGCTGCCGCCGGGAATCTCGAGATACGTCACGTTGGCCCCGGCTTTCTTCAGCGCCGCCACCATGTTGCGGGAACCGCTGACGTTGACGGTGGCGTCGTTGTCGCCGTGCACCACGAGCTGCGGAATGGCCTTCATCCGCTCCGCGAGCGCGGGTGACCCGGTGCCCGAGAACGGCACGAGCGCCGCCCAGATGTCGGGGTACTTCGCGGCCAGCGCCCAGGTGCCAATCGCGCCCATCGAGTGGCCGATCAGGTAAATGCGCGACTCGTCCACCTTGTAGGTGGCCTTCATGATGCGCAGCACCTCCAGCACGTCCTTCTCGCTGTACTCGGCCCGGCGCCGGGCCGCAGCGTCGCCGCCGCCCATGATGGTCGACCCGTAGAAGCCATCGACCCGGAACCCGTGCGGCGCGGCCAGCAGGAAGCCGTGCTTCTCGGCCAGTTGCGGCGGCAGCTTCGAGTACTGATCGAAGAACGAGTCTTCGTTGCCGCCGAGGCCGTGCAGCGCAATCACCAGCGGCGCGCCCTTGTCGGGCGAGTACGACTTCGGCACGTAGACGCGGTAAGGCATGATCTCGTTCGCGCCCTGCAGCAGGTAGTGGCGTTCGAAGTCGCCGGTGCGACCGGTGAACGGGTTCTTGTTGCCCTTGGCGGCGGCGAGAATGCGCTCGGCCGCGGCAATCTCGGCGCCGACGCTGAAGGTGCCGAGCGAGATGCGGCCACGATTGACGTTGCGAATGTAGTCGGCGGGATACGCGATGTCGGCCCGGACTTCGGCGATCACACCGGCCGATGCGGTTTCAAGCGCGCGCAGCCGGGTATCCAAGCCCTTGTACAGCACCACGCCCAGGGTCGTCGTCGCCAGGGGCGTCGTCCCCTCGAGCACCTGCGTCTCGATCACATAGGCGCCATCGTCCACGCCGGCGACATCCAGCTCCATCGCGAACGGCGATTCGCGCAGGTCGCGACTGACGCCGTCGAACGTGCCCAGCTCTCGGACCAGCACCGTCCCTGCGGCCGCGGCAGGTGTCGCGGGCGCCAGCCGCTTCTTGAGCGTTACCTTGGCGCCGAGCGCCGGCGTCAGCTCGGTGGTGGGACTGTAGATCTGTTCGAGTCGCATGGCGTAGGGCACCGATGAATCGGCGACGGTGCGTTCGCTGCGCAGGGCCAGCGAATGCTGGTAGTCGAGTTGCGGCGTCCACGGCGTGCCGTCGAGCAGCGCCATGCCCCTGGCAATCTGCCGCCGCACTTCACCGACCCGGCCCTGCCCGTTGGCCGCGGCAATCTCCCTGTCGACCGCATCGATCTGCGCCTTGAGCTCGCCCTCGGGCTTCACCGTGGCCTTGCGCGTGTTGTATCGGACGCTGAGCGAGCTGATGTTCGGCAGCGCCTGTGCCCAGGCGAGCGACGGGATGAGGAGGACGGCGATCAGAACGGTCCGGCTGAAGCCGGACACCACATGACGACGGTTCATAGCTAAGACCCCAGGTTGAATGCGATTAACTCGGCGGCTGCGCCGCTGCCGGTGGCGACCACCAGATATTGCACCCCTTGATGCATGTACGTCATCGGCGAGGCCATGGGCCGCGATGGCGGCGTGAAGTCCCACACCGGTTCCCCGGTCGCCTTGTCGTAGGCGCGCAGCTTCAGCGGTTCCACCGGCAGGCCCGTGGTCAACGGCCGGTTGCCCACCGGCAGGTTGCGCCCGCCACCGAGATTGCCCTGTCCCATCGCGATGAACAACAGGCTCTTCGTCACGAGGGGCGCATTGCGCAGTGCCGAGCCCAGCGGCGGCAGGTTCAGGTCTTTCAGCAGCGGATGGTGGCGCGGGCCGTCGCCCACCGCAGTGGTCCACTTCGTATCGCCACGGTTCAAGTCAATCGCGGTCACGCGGCCATACGGTGGCTTGGTCAGCGGCAATCCGTCGAGCGTTGGCGGCGCCATCACCCCTCCACGCACGTACAGCAAGTTGCTCTTCGCCGGGTCCGGCTTCACCAGTTGGATCACGATGGGACTGGTCAGCGACGGGACGTAGAGGGTGCCATGCTCGGGATCGAAAGCCGCGCCCGCCCAGTTGGCGCCACCGACCCAACCCGGCAGCGCGATGGTGCCTTTCTCTGATGGCGGCGTGTACAGCGGTCCGTACTCGAACGGCTTGATCGCCTCGAGGGCCGCTTGCTTCAGCTCGGGCGTGAAGTCGATCAAATCGTTCTCGGTCAGCCCTTGCCGCTCGAATGCCGGCGGCCGGGTCGGGAACGGCTGCGTCGCCGAGGTCCGCTCACCGGGCACGGTCGATTGCGGCACCGGCCGCTCTTCAATCGGCCACACCGGCGTGCCGGTGCGCCGGTCGAACACGTAGGTGAATCCCTGCTTGCTGACCTGCGCGACGGCCTTGATGTCCTTGCCGTTCACGCGAATGTCGGCCAGCACCGGCGCCGCCGGCAGGTCGTAGTCCCACACGCCGTGATGCACTGCCTGGAAATGCCACTTCCGCTCGCCCGTGCGCGCGTCGAGCGCCACCAGGCTCTCGGCGAACAGGTTGGCGCCAGGACGATGGCCGCCGTACCAGTCGTCGGTGGGCGTGCCAAACGGTAAATAGACCAGGCCGAGCTCTTCGTCGGCCGACATGTTGGTCCACACGTTGGTGTTGCCGGTGTAGGTGAACGAGTCGTCACCCCACGTGTCGTTGCCGAACTCGCCCTTCTGCGGGATCGAATGCAACGTCCACAGCTTCTTGCCGGTCTGCACGTCGTAGCCGCTGACGTCGCCGCGCGGACCTTCCTTGTGCGTGGGCACGTCGTGAATGCTGGAGCCGACGACGACCACCCCGCGGCAGATGATCGGCGCCGCGGTGACCGAGTAATTGGTGCTGCGGACGGCGTGCGCCAGGCCGTCCATCAGGTCGATGCGTCCGCCCTGGCCAAACTCCGGGTCGAGCTGGCCAGTCTTCGCATCCACCGAGATCAGGTAGGCGTCGGACGTGCCGAGCAGCAGGCGCTCTTTCGCGCCGCCTGTCCCGAGCGCAGTCGAGGGATCGGTCCAGTAAGAGATGCCGCGATGCACGAACCCAAGGTTGCCAGGCCGCCCCGACTTCCAGCTACCGGGGTCGAACACCCAGTTCGCCACGCCAGTCGCAGGGTTAATCGAGGCAATCTGCCCCAGGGACGTCACGGTGTAGAGCACGCCCTTCACCATCAGCGGCGTGTCGTGATACATGCCCGGCCGCGACAGCGGGTTGGCGGTCACGACGGCGTTATCGGGCGAGGTCCAGCGCCAGGCGATCTTCAGCTTGCCGACGGTGTCCTTGTCGATCTGGTCGAGCGGTGAGTACTTCTGAGAGGCCGCGTTCCCGCCGTAGTGAGTCCACTCTACTGATGGGCTTTGCGTGCCGGACGTCACCGTCAGAACAGCAGCGACTGCGATCAATACCCCGGCGATTCGCATGGGTCAGGCCTCGGACGCGCATCCTAGCACCCGCCTCCGCTCGCGCACCAAACAATCGGCGAGCTGCGGCGAGGCCTCGCCGAAGCGGCCTCCGGCCGCGCAGGCGGGTCTTTAATAACTTGTAACACTTTGTAACGTATTTTGGGTTAGCATGCGGTGCCCTAAGGAGGGTTTTGAGATGACGTCGATTCGTAAAGCTAATGCCTTTGTTATTGCGCTGACCCTTCTCGTGTCCGCGCAGGTCTACGCCCAGGCCACCAACGCTTCCGGCGAGTGGGCCTTTACCGTCACCACCGATCAGGGCGCGGGTAACCCGGCCATCACTTTCAAGCAGGACGGCGAGAAGCTGACCGGCAGCTACCAGGGACAGCTGGGCGCGGCCGAACTGACCGGTACCGTGAAGGGCACCGCCATCCGCTTCACGTTCACCCTCGACGTACAGGGTCAGCAGGCACCCGTGACCTACGAGGGCACCGTCGAGAAGAACACCATGAAGGGCAAGATGGACATTGCCGGCATGGTCAACGGCACCTTTACGGCCACCAAGAAATAGCATAGGGTTTACGCGTTCTTTACATCAGTAATTCGCATCGTCGCGGGTAAGCCGGGTACGTCGGGTACGTCGTCGTCGTCGTCTTTGAAGAGTGTCACCCACGCGCCGTGGGCGGTTTGGGATGCAACTTCGTGGAGGGCTTGTGATGCGTTCGCTCACGGTTCGGATTGCTGCTGTTCTTTGTCTTCTCGTCACGCCGGTGGCCGCATCGGCGCAAACCAGTACCATTTCAGGCACGGTCAGGGATGCGTCGGGCGGCGTGCTGCCGGGCGTGACGGTCGAGGCGTCGAGTCCCGCGCTGATTGAAAAGACCCGCTCCACTGTGACCAGTGGCTCGGGCACCTATTCGATCCTGGCGCTGCGTCCTGGCGTCTACACCGTGACCTACTCGTTGCCGGGTTTCGGCAACGTGGTGCGCGAGGGCGTCGAGCTGACGTCGGACTTCACGGCCACCATCAACGTGGACCTGAAGGTCGGCACCCTCGAAGAAACCCTCACCGTCACCGGTGAATCTCCCATCGTCGATACCACCAGCATCACGCAGCGCGTGGTGATGACGGCGGAAGTGCGCGAGGCGCTGCCGACGGGCCGCAACATCCAGGCGGTCGGCATCATGATTCCCGGCACGACCATCGCCCAGGGCGGCGGCGGCGCGTTGTCGCGCGATGTCGGCGGTTCGGGCAACCTGCAGCAGTCGCCGCTCCAGTATCGCGGCTCGGGCGACACCGTGCAGACCATTGAAGGCCTGCGCCTGAACAACCTGTGCGCGCAAGGCGCCTACAGCGGCGTCTACTGGAACGACTCGAGCTTCGAGGAGTTCAGCTACGTCACCGGCGCCGACTCGGCCGAAGTCGGCCAGGGCGGCATGCGCGTGAACATGGTGCCGCGCGACGGCGGCAACACGTTCCGCGGTTCGCTGATCGCCAACTTCGCGGGCGAGAGCTTCACGTCCGACAACTGCGGATCGCCGGGCATCGGCCAGCCCTGCACGCGGTCGAACTTGAGCGGCAGCAAGACCTTCAACGCCAACAACACGCTGACCAACGTCGATGCGATCCAGGAGATCTGGGACATCAACCCGCAAATCGGCGGACCGATCGTGCGCAACAAGCTGTGGTTCAACTACACGTTCCGGCACTGGGGTTCGTCGAAGACCAAGGCCGACTCGTACTTCGATTCCGACCCCTCGCCGTTCCGCTACGTGGCCGACACCAGCAAGCCTGGCCTTGACGATGGCCACATCGTGAGCAACGCGGGCCGCCTGTCGTGGCAGGCCACCGGCAAGGACAAGTTCTCGATGTACCACGACAACCAGCGGAAGTACCGCAACCACTGGGGCATTGCCTCGACCATTCCGCCCGAGGCGGCCGGCGTGCAGGTGACGCCGACGAGCTACGTCAACGTGACCAAGTGGACGCGCACGCACACCAACAAGCTGCTGTTCGAGGCGGGCTACGGCGTCTACAACCAGAACTACACCGAGTTGTACCAGCCCAGCGTGACCGGCAGCGACGAGAAGGTCTGGGACGACACCGCGATCATGAACGCGCGGGTCTACAACGTGGTCGACCAGTCGAACGGCCGCCAGGCCAACGCCTGGCCCAACCCGGCCGACCACTACTCGGTGCTGCGCACCTTCATGGGTGCCGCGTCGTACGTCGCCGGCAATCACAGCCTCCGCGTGGGCGGATCGTTCAGCAACGGCGACTGGAAGCTGCTGACCCGCTGGACCGGCGACATGCAGCCGATCACCTACAACGCCGGCGTGCCGGTGTCGGTCACGCTGCGGCTGCCCTCGGACCGCAACAACGGCATCAAGCAGGACCTCGGCTTCTTCGCGCAGGACCGCTGGACGCTCGGCCGCGTGACGCTGAACCTGGGCATTCGCTACGACCACTTCATCGGCGAGTCGCGTGAAAGCAAGGTGCTGGCGAGCCGCTTGAGCGGCGAGGCGGTCTTCGGCGAGTGCTCGGACGGCACGGTCGACCCGGGTGACTTGTGCACGGGTGAAGTGCAGAACTGGAAGGACATCTCGCCACGAGTCGGCTTCGCCATGGACGTGTTCGGCAATGGCCGTACGGCCCTGAAGGCGAGCTGGGCCCGCTACGTCGCCGGCCAGGCCATTGCCTTCGCGAACCAGGTGAACCCGATCGGCGCGCTGACCGCCGCTGACACGCGCGCGTGGCGCGACCTCGACGGCAACGGCCTGCCGCTCGACAGCGCCGGCAATATCCAGTTCGGCGAGCTCACCAACTCGGCCGCCACGTCCACCTTCGGCCGTCTCACGGTTCCGACGACGCAGTACGATCCCGACCTGCTGCGCGGCTGGGGCAAGCGTGGCTACAACAACGAGATGACCATCTCGGCCCAGCACCAGTTGGCCGACCGCGTCTCGGTGAACGGCGGCTACTACCGCCGCACGTTCGGCAACGCGACGTTTGTCGACGACCTGCGCTACGACGAGAACAGCTACGACACGTTCTGCATCCGCGCGCCTTCAGACCCCAACCTGCCGGATGGCGGCGGCTACCAGGTCTGCGGCGTCAAGGACCTGAAGCCGGCGGTGTTCGCGCAGAACCTTCCGGCCAACAGCCTGATCCGGTTCTCGGAAGACTTCGGGGGCGAAACCAACCTGTACCAGGGCTTCGACCTCAACCTCGAAGCGCGCTTCCGCAACGGCGCGTTCCTCAAGGGCGGCATTGCCGCCACGGCCCGCACCTTCGACAACTGCAACTTGTTGAAGGCCGGCCTTGATGCGGTCGTCGGCGTGGCCGCCCAAGGCACCGAGATCTACGCGGATGGTTCGACGGGTTGCCATCGTGAGTATGGCTACCGGCCCGACGCCAAGGTCTCGGGCTCGTACACGTTGCCCTTCGACGTCCAGCTCGCCGGCACGTTCCAGCACTCGCGCGGCGTGCAGAACGGCGGCGCGGGTCCCAGCGTCGGCGCCAGTTGGGCGGTCACGAGCGCCGTCGCCGCGGCCAACGGCGCGCGCGCCTGGACCGGCGTGGCATCGCGCACCATCCAGCTGATTCGCGAGGGCAAGGACTACGGCGAACACAACCTGAACCAGCTGGATCTCCGGCTGGCCAAGCGCTTCGACCTGCCCGGCAGCGCCCGGCTGCGGGTCGACTTCGACCTCTACAACGTGTTCAACAGCAGCTGGCCGTTCACGGTCAACGCGGCCTACTCGACCGCGGCCACGGGCACGTGGCTGCGTCCGACCAACGTGCTGCAAAGCCGGTTCTTCAAGATCGGCGGGCAGATCAGCTTCTGACCGCTTCGCGGAGGAGAATTTTGAAGTGAGAGTTTAGAATTTAGAAGCTTAGAATCACTCTTGTGAAGAGCGGGAAGTCCAGGGGCGTCGTCCAGGGCTTCCCGCTCTTTGCTTTCTGCGGCCTCTGCCTGCTTCTAAATTCTGAATTCCTTATTCTTTATTCGCATTCCCAGCACGCCGGCCACCGCGTTCCGGTGGTGCCGCAGGAGCTGCTCGAGCGGCCCGTGGCCAGGCGCGCGGGCATTGGCATCGCGCACGATGCCGTGGCGACAACGTCTGCCGAGGCGCAGGCCTTTTACGATCAGGGACTGGCGTACCTGCACTCGTTCGTGTGGATTGAAGCCGCGCGATCGTTCCACCAGGCGTTGCGCAGCGATCCGAACCTGGCACTCGCACACGTTGGCCTCAGTTATGCCTACATCGAGGTCAACAAACCGACCGAGGCCCGGCAGGCCATCGAGAGGGCCAGGGCAGTGGCCGCAGGCAACCCTCGGTTGCCTCCACATGAGCGTCACCACATCGAAGCGCGCACGTTGCAGATGGCGGCCGAAGAAGCGCCTGGCGACAAGACCCGGCTAGCCGCCTACCGCAAGGCGCTCGACATCGCGCTCGCGGCGTTTCCAGGCGATGTCGAGTTGATCCTGAAAAGGGGCATGGCGGAATCGGCCGACCCCGCCGATCGCGGACAGGGATCGGTCGTCGCCTCGATCCCGTACTTCGAACGCGCACTCACGATCGCGCCGAACCACTTCGGCGCCCGTCACTATCTCGCGCACGCCTACGAGAACAGCGGCCGCATCCACGAGGCGCTGACCAACGCTGCGGCCTTTGCGGCGCAGGCCACGGCGGTGCCGCATGCGCAGCACATGCATGGCCACGAGTTACGCCGCGCCGGACGGCCGGCCGAGGCGGCCGCGCAGTTCGAGGCCGCCGACAAGCGGCAGCGCGACTACTTCGTTCGCGAGAAGGTTGCCGCCGACCTCGATTGGCACCACACCCACAACCTCGACCTGCTCGCGACGACCTATCAGTATCTCGGCCAGATGAAGAAGGCCGAGCCGCTGTTGAAGCAGTCGTTCGGCTTGCCGTCGAATTTGCTGGTGCAGATCATCAACAAGCGCGAGTGGCCGGCGTTTCTGCTGGCGCGCAATCGTCCGGCCGAAGCGCTGGAGGCGGCGAAAGTTCTCATCGCTCATCCCAACCCGCTGGTCCAGGCCGCCGGCCATATCGAGGCCGGGTTCGCGCTGCTCTCGGTCAACCGCGTGGCCGATGCCGGCGCCGCGTCGAACGCGGCCCTGCGAGCGCTGAAGAGCTCCCCGGGCGGGCAAGACCTGGTCTTCATTGGCCTGGAAGCCCTGCAGGGCGAGTTCAGGCTGCGAACCGCGCAACGCGAGCAGGGTCGCAAGATGATGCTCAGTGCCGCGCAGAAGTGGCGGTCGCTGCCAGGGCCCGACGCCTGGAGCCAGTCATTGTTCCGCCTCGAGGCCATGGCCCGAGCCGCCCGATCGGTGGGCGACTGGGAGCTGGCCGGACGCATGGCACAGCTCATGACCGAGCATGACCCTGCCTACTTTGGCACGCACTACGCGCTGGCGCTGGTCGCCCTGAACGCCGGGAATGCGCCGACGGCCAGGCGCGAGTTCGACCTGGCGCTCAAGGCTTGGGCGGCGGCAGACAAAGACCTCTCCGAACTGACCGCCGCCCGAAAAAAGTAAACAAGAGGTCAGGAGATAAAGAGTTTCTTTTTATCTCCTCATCTCCTGTGTACTCCGGCCGGGCAACCCTCTTGAGCTCGCTCTCGTCTATTTCCACCGAGGACATATGCTCAAGACCACTCTCGCACTGCTATTCGCCCTGCCATTCGCTCTCATGCCGCCTGCCCTGAGCGAGGCCTCGGTGGCAGCGCCGCCGGGCCGAGTCGAAGGGGCTGCGGCCCAGACTGTCACCGAAAACGTGGATCGCACGCTTACCCTGCAACCCGGCGGAACGCTGCGGCTGAAGACCTTTTCCGGCCGCGTCCGCATTACCGGCGGTTCGGGTGACCAGGTGGTGATCAAGGCCGTACGCCGGGCCAGGCAAGACCGCCTGGACGACATCAAGCTCGAGATCACGCAGAGCGGCAACACCATCGACATCGACGCCAACCATCGTCTCGTCGAGCGCCACAACGACAACGTCGTCGAGACCGATTTCGAGATCCAGGTGCCGGCCCGCACGCGGCTCGACATCAAGACCTTCAGCGCGCCGGTCACGGTGATCGGCGTCAACGAAGACCAGCACATCGACGGCTTCAGTTCGAGCATCACGGTCGAATCCACCGAGTGGGGCGACCACGATCTCGACATCAACACGTTCAGCGGCGGCGTGCGCCTGCGCCTGCCGGCCAGCGCGCGCGGCAACATCGACTTCAACACGTTCAGCGGCAGCTTCGAGAGCGACCTCCCGGTGACGCTCAGCAACAGCAGCCGCCGCAACTTCCGCGGCTCGCTGAACGGCGGCGGTTCTGGCGACTTCAAGCTGAAGACGTTCAGCGGCGACGTCACGATCCGGAAGTGAGGTAAGACGCCGGGTTCGTTTTTCCTGGGTGTCGTAGGAAAAATGAACCCGGCGTCATATATGCTTCCGGGCGGATGATTGCCCGGTTAATGGCCCGAGTGGGCCTGGTCACGCCTGAGCAGCGCGCCTGGGCGTGGTACGACTGGGCCAACTCCGCCTTTTTCACCACGGTCGTCACGGCGGTTTTTCCAGGTTTTTACGCTTCGTATGCGGCAGCCGGCATGGCACCGGCCGAAGCGACGGCGCGGTTCGGGCTGGTCACCACCCTGTCGATGGCGACGGTGGCCATTTCGGCGCCCATCCTCGGCGCCCTCGCCGACTACACCGGCGCCAAGAAGAAGCTGCTGGCCATTGCCATCGCGATCGGCGTCACGGCGTGCGCGTCGATGGTGTTCATCGGCGAAGGCGATGTCGGGCTGGCGTCGATCCTGTTCTTCATTGCCAACCTGGGCGTGTCGGGGTCGATCGTCTTCTACGACTCGCTGCTGCCGCACGTGGCGAAGGCCGAAGAGACCGATCGCGTTTCGGCCGCCGGCTATGCCATGGGCTATATCGGCGGCGGCACGCTGCTGCTGATCAACCTCGCCTGGATTCTGCAGCCGGTCGCGTTCGGCTTCAGCGGCACGGTGCCGGCCATCAAGGCATCGTTTGTGTCGGTGGCGGTCTGGTGGGCGGTGTTCTCGCTGCCGATCTTCCGCAGGGTCCCCGAGCCGGCCACGCGGGCGAAGCACGCCGGCGAATCAGGCATCGCCATCGTCGCGGCGTTTGCCAGGCTGGCCACCACGTTTCACGAAGTCCGCAAGTACCGCAACGCGTTCCTGCTGTTCATCGCGATGCTGTTGTACCAGGACGGGATCCAGACGATCATCCGCATGGCGGGGGTGTATGGCGCTGAGGTCGGCGTCGAGCAGACCTCGCAGATTGCCGCGTTCGTCATGGTGCAGTTCCTCGGGATTCCGTTCTCGTTCCTGTTCGGCGCCCTGGGTGTCCGCATCGGCACCAAGCGGGCCATCTTCATTGCGATCTCGGTCTACGCGCTGGCGACGGTCCTCGCCTACTTCATGACCACCGTCACCCACTTTTTCATCCTGGCGGCGATGATCGCCACGGTGCAGGGCGGCGCGCAGGCGCTCAGCCGGGCGATGTTCTCGCGCATGGTGCCGGCCGATCGCACGTCAGAGTTCTTCGGATTCTTCGCCGTGGCCGAGCGATTTGCCACGGTGCTCGGCCCGCTGGTGTTCACGATCAGCGTCACCATGACCGGCAGCAGTCACGCCGCCATCATCGCGATTCTCGGCTTCTTCGTCGCAGGCGCGTGGGTGTTGAGCATGGTGGACGAGGAAGAGGGAATTCGGGCGGCTCAAGCCTAAGAGCTTCAACACGAAGATCACGAAGGTCACGAAGGTTTTGATTGGTTTGTCTTCGTGTTCGTCGTGAACTTCGTGTTTTAACCGAGTCTCTTGGAAGAGCGCAGGGTTGCCAGGGCGAGGACGACCGCTCCCCAAGTGAACAGGGCCAGCGCCTGTGGCCAGAGCACTTCGAGGCCGATCCCTTTCAGGAAGATCCCCCGGACAATTTCCAGGAAGTAGCGCAGGGGGATGAGGTACGTGAACGGCTGGATCCACGCCGGCATGTTCTCGATCGGGAACACGAAGCCCGACAGGTAGATCATCGGCATCAGGAAGAAGAAGATGCTGGTCATCATGGCCTGCTGCTGGGTGTTCGAGACGGTCGACACGAACAGGCCGAGGCCGAGTGTCGAGAGCAGGTAGATCATGCACATGCCGAACAGCAACGTGATGCTGCCGCGCATGGGGACCTCGAACCAGTTGATGGCGACAAGCAGGACCAGCACGACGTCGATGATGCCGATCACCGCATACGGCAGCAGCTTGCCGGTGATCAGCTCCCATCGCGCCAGCGGCGTGACGCTCAACTGCTCGAGGGTGCCGATCTCCTTTTCGCGCACGATCGCCATCGCCGACAGGTTGGTGGTCACCACCAGCAACAGCAAGGCGACAATGCCCGGGATCATGAAGTCGCGGCTCTCGAGCCGCGGATTGAACCAGACGCGGATCTCGGGCGTGACGAGCGCTTGCGACGCCGCAACTGTGGCGTCCGGCTTTAGCCGGACCATTCGAGCGGCCACGTCCTGCGAGTAGCCCCCAATCAACGTCTGCGCGTAGCCCATGGCCACAGTGGTCGAGTTTGAGTCGGTGCCATCGGCCACGAGCTGCAGCGTGGCGCTTCGGCCAGATGCCACCGACTGGCCGAAGTTGGCGGGAATGCTCAGCGCCATCCACGCCGCCCCGTTGTCGAGGAATCGATCGATGGCGTCGGTCGAGCCCGGCATGCCGACAATCTTGAAGTTGGCCGACGCCTCGAAGCGATGCACCAGCTCGCGGCTGGCCGTGGACCGGTCGGCATCGACGATGACGATCGGCACGTCCTTGACGTCGGTGGTCGCGGCGTAGCCAAGCAGGGTCAACTGGATAATTGGCGCGATTATGACGACGCCAAAGAGCCGCGGGTCCTGCTTCAGTTCCAGGACCTCCTTGCGCATGAGATGCAGGATTCGCCTGAGCGCCTTCATCGGCGCTCCCTGGCACTCTGGCACCGTGGCGCCTTGGCACCGCGTTCTAGGCCCATTCGCGCCTCAACCTCAACGACGCCAGCCCCATGGCGACGGTCGCGAAAATCGCCAGCGCCACCAGTTCCTGCCAGAAGGCCGAGATGTCGGCGCCCTTCAGCACAATGGCCCTCAACGAGACCAGGAAGTACCGGGCGGGCACGATGTGCGTCACGCCCTGCACGAACGCCGGCATGCTGGCGATGGGAAAGATGAACCCCGACAGGATCATCGTGGGCAGCATCGACGACAGCAGCGCAATCTGGAAGGCCACTTGCTGCGTGTCGGCGATCGTCGAAATCAGCAGGCCCTGCGCTTGCGCGCCAATCAGGAACAGGGTCAGCGACAGCATCAGCAACCCCCACGAGCCGCGCATCGGCATGTCGAACAGGAGCATGGCCGCCCCCACGATCAGCAGCGCCGACGTGAACGAGATGGCCAGGTACGGCAGGGTCTTGCCGAGGATGTAGGACACCGGGCCGACCGGTGCCATGCGCACCTGCTCCATCGTTCCGCGCTCCTTCTCGCGTACCACTGACAGCGCAGTGGAGACGACCGCAGTGATCATCGAGATGTAGGCAATCAAGCCCGGCACCAGGAACAGTGCGCTGCGTAGCTGCGGGTTGTACCAGATCCTCGGCTCGACGCTGATGACAGGGATCGGGGCTTGCCCGCCGGAGCCTTGGCGAAGGTGGGAGTCGGGAGTGGATGACACAGAGGACATCTGCGCGCCGCCAAACTCGCCGATCAACAAACGCGCGTAGCCGGCCACCGTAGATGCGGTGTTGGCGTTGTCGCCGTCGAGCACCACCTGCACAGTGACCGGGCGCTTCAGGGTGAGGTCGCGTTCGAAGCCGGCGGGAATCGACAGAATCGCCCGCGCCTTGCCTTCGTCCACCAGCCGTGCCAACTCGGCGTCTGAATCCTCGTAGCCGGCCAGCGCGAAGTAGCCGGAGTTCACGAATGCCGAGACCAGCGCACGGCTCTGCGTGCTGCGGTCGCGGTCCTGGACCGCGAGACTGACGTTGCGGATGTCGAAGCTCAGCGCGTAGCCGTACAACAGCAGGAAGAACGCGGGGATGAACAACAGGATCAGCAGGGTGCGCTGATCGCGCAGGATCTGCCGCATCTCTTTCGTTCCCACGGCGATGATCTTGCCCATCATGCTGCCCCTATGCGCTCGACCCGGTCGAAAGAACGCTCGACCCGGTCGAGAGAGCGCTCGACCACGTCGAGAAACACGTCTTCGAGCGACGGCGACACCGGAGCGATGCCGCGCACCTCGACGCCGGCGGCGGCCAGCGCGGCCCCCAGCATCTCGGGCGAAGTGTGCGTGTCGCGAAGCACCGCATGCACGGCCGTGCCGAACAGGCTGGTCTTCTCAACCACGTCGAGCCGGTCGAGCGCGTCCATGGCCTGCACGGGCTGCGCGGCCTGCACTTCGACAATGGGCCGGGATGAGAAGACCTGCTTGAGCTCGCCGGCGGTGCCGAGCGCGGCAAGTTTGCCGGCGTGGATGATGGCGAGTCGATGGCAGTGTTCGGCCTCGTCCAGGTAGTGCGTGGTCACCAATACCGTCACGGCTTTCGACGACAGGTCGCCGATGAGATCCCAGAACCGGCGGCGGGACAGCGGATCGACCCCGCCGGTCGGCTCGTCCAGGAACACGATCGACGGCTCGTGGAGAATGGCGCAGCCCAGGGCCAGGCGCTGGCGCCAGCCACCGGGAAGGTCTCTCGTGAGGGTCTTCTCTCGACCGTCGAGGCCGGCCATTTCGAGGACAAACTTGCGCCGGGTCGCAAACCGCTCGCCCGACAGGCCGTAGACGCCGCCGAAGAACTGGATGTTCTGATCGACGGTCAGCGGCTCATAGAGCGAGAACCGCTGCGACATGTAGCCGATGCGGCGCTTCACCCCTTCGGGGTCGGCACCAACATCGATGCCGCCGACGAACGCCGTGCCACCCGTTGGGCGCAACAGCCCGCACAGCATGCGGATGGTCGTGGACTTGCCGGCGCCGTTGGCCCCCAGAAAGCCAAAGATCTCTCCGGGCTTCACCGAGAACGACAGGTCGTTCACGGCGATGAAGTCGCCGAACGTGCGGGTCAGTCCGCGAACATCGATCGCCAATGTGGTGTCCGCCTTTAGGCGGACCTCGTCGTTCTGCATCACGGCCGTCCCAACACCCGATGCAGACGCGCCTCGGCCAGCCGCACACCGGCCAGCGCGCGCGTCCGGCCCAGCTCGGTTTCGAGCAACGCCACCTGCGCGACCACCACGTCAGTGCTGGTGGCGACGCCGGCATTGAAGCGGTCTCCGACCACGCGACGCGCTTCGGTGGCGCTGCGCACGGCGTCGGTCGCGGCAGCGACCATCGCCCGGCTCGAATCGAGATCGAACAGGCGTTGTCGAATGTCGGCGGCCACAATCGAGTCGAACTCGGCCAGGCGCGCGCGGGTCGCGCTCGCCAGTGCCGCGGCCTCGGCCACCTGGGCCTTGGTTCGGCCGAAGTCGAAGAAGTTCCAGCTCACGTTCACCGAGACATCCCACGATTCCTGCCACTCGCCCTTGCGCGGGAAGATGCGCGAGTTCGGGTTGGCATAGTCAACGCCGCCACCCAGGGCCACCACCGGTTTGTTGCCGGTCATCGCGGCCTGCTGGCGGGCCTCGACACCTCCCAGCCTCAGGTTCAACGCCTTCCGCTCGGGCCGGCGCTCGCGGGCTTCTGCAATCAGCGCCGGGTCGTCCCGTCGAAGCTCGCCGGAGTCTTCGAGAGCGGAGGCGGACGCATCCAGCTGGTCGGCGAGGTCAATCACCGTCTCGGCTTCGGCGCCGATCAACCTGCGCAAGTCGATCAACGCCGACTCGCGGATGTTCCGGGCCTCGATCAACTGCGCCTGTTCGCGGGACCGCTGCGCTTCGAGACTCGACACTTCGTTCGGTGGCACCAGGCCCACGTCGAAGCGTTGCCGGGCGTCCCTCAACTGCGCGTCGGCGCGGGCCGCCGACTCCTCGAGCACGCGGACGGCCTCCCGGGCCGTGGCCGCAGCCCAATAGGCGCGCACGGTTTCGAGCCGCAGGTCGGCCCGGGTCGTGTCGATCTCGGCGGCAACCGCCTGGGCTTCGGCCACCGCCGCGCGCTCGAGCGCATCGACGCGGCCAGCGGTGTAGATGGGCCACTGAAACGCGACCCGGGACCCGAAGTTGTCGGGGATGTCCGGATAGACGACCTGCCGCGCACTGCCTTGCCCGAACGCGAACTCGGTGACGTGGTTGGTGCGCATGTAGCCGGCCGAGGCGGTGAAGGTGGGCTTGTCGGCAACCTGGGCGCCACGCACGGCCGCCTGGGCGCCCTGTTCACGAGCGCGGACCTCGGCCAGCCGGTGGCTGGTCTCGAAGGCCCGGACGACGGCATCGGCCACGGTCAATCGAATCGGCGCGGGCTGCGCGGCCAGGGACAACGGGGCCAGGACGACGAAGACGAAGGCAGCAAGGGTACGCGTCATGATGCGGAGTTCTCTCTTGGGGTGCCAATGTGGCGTCCGGCTTTCTTGTCCGCCATAGCCTTGGCGAAGGTGGAAGCCGGACCATCCAGCTTCGCGATGAAGACATCTTCGAGCGAGGGGACGATGGTCCGGATGCCGTTCGGGTAGACGGCGGCGCGGGTCGCGATCGCGGCGAATTCGGCTTCGGCCTCGGGGGCGGTGGTCCGCGCGCTCCACACGTGCAGGCGGTCGCCGAACACCTGCGCGTGCTGCACGCCGCCCGGATCCTTCAGCGCCCGCAGCGCCTCGGCGGGCGATGCGACCAGCACCTCCAGCAGCGTGCCGGGCAGGCTCGACCGCAGCGCGCCTGGCTCGTCGAGGGCCAGCACCCGGCCCTCGTGCAACAGCACGATGCGCGAGCATCGCTCGGCCTCGTCCAGGTACGGCGTCGACATCACGATGGTGATGCCCTGCGCAAGGAACTGGGACAACAGCTTCCAGAACTCACGCCGCGACACCGGATCGACCCCGGTGGTTGGCTCGTCGAGCAGAATGACCTTGGGCTCGTGCACCAGCGTGCAAGCCAGCGCGAGCTTCTGTTTCATCCCGCCGGACAGCTGGTCGGCCAGGCGCGACCGGAACGGCGTGAGCTGGGTCATCTCGAGCAGGCGATCGCGCCGCCCGCGATAGTCGGAGACACCGTGGATCTCTGCGAAGAACGCGATGTTCTCGTCGATGCTGAGGTCGCCGTAAAGGCTGAAACGCTGCGACAGATAGCCGACAAGGCTGGTGATGGCCCGGTGTTCCTTGGCCGGGTCCCTGCCGAGCACGCGGACGCTGCCGCCATCGGTGTGCAACAGCCCGCAGATGGTCCGAATGGCGGTGGTCTTGCCGGCGCCGTCCGGACCGATCAGCCCGAACATCTGGCCCGGCGCGACGGTGAACGAGACGCCGCGCAGCGCCTCGACAGCGCCGTAGCGCTTCTTCACGTTGTCGAACTCGATGGCGGCCTCCATGGCGCTAGCGAAGGACGATCTCGGCTTCGACGGGCATTCCCTGCTTGAGGATGCCTTCCTTGTTGTCGACCGAAATGCGGATGCGGTAGACCAGCTTCGAGCGCTCTTCGGCGGTCTGCACGTTCCGCGGGGTGAATTCGGCCTTGGGCGAGATGTAGGTGATGGTGCCGGCAATGCCGGCGCCGCCGGCATCGGTGAACAGCGTGGCCGGCTGGTTGATGCGCAGCAGCGGCACCACCGGTTCGGGCACGAACACATCGGCCCACGCGTGGTCCAGGTCGACCACGATCAGCGCCGGGGCGCGCGGCCCGATCATTTCGCCGACCTCGACCAGCTTCTCGGTGACGAGGCCGCCGACGGGCGATGCGAGGGTCGTGTCGTCGAGGTTTTTCTCGAGCGTCGTGATCTGTGCGCTGACGACGTCGATGCGTGCCCTCGCGGCGTCGACCTCTTCCCGTCGGGCGCCGGCCTTGACTCGGGCCAGCACCTCTTCGGCGGTTCGCACCCTGCTCTGCGCGGCCGTTACGCGGTCGCGGGCAATATCCCGTCTCGTGGCCGCATCGTCTCTCTGCTTGCGCGAACCTGAGTTCGCAGCGAGCAGTGTTTCGAAGCGGGCCAGGTCCTGTTGTGACGCGGTGAGCTCGGAGGCAGCAGCCGACTGCTCGGCCCGCGCCGTGGCGATCTGGGACTCGGCCTGCCTGACATCTTCGGGTCGCGCAGCGGCTTGCACCAAACGCAGCTGCGCCGAGGCGGCCGCGTGTTCAGCCTTGGCGCGGTCGATCGCCAGCGCCACGTCGCGGGTGTCGAGCGTGAGCACCACTTGCCCTGGCTGCACCCGGTCGCCCTCCTTGACGCTGAGGGTGAGGACGCGTCCGCCTGCGTCTGGAGCCAGCCGCACCTCGGTGGCCTCGACGTGGCCCGAAACGCGAATGCGGTCGGAGGGGGCTTCTTCGGTGCAGGCGGCAGCAAGCACGGTGATGGTGATGGTGATGAGTGTTTTGATCTGAGTCATCTGTGTCATCTGCGGCCCTGGTGATGTCTGCGTCATCTGGGTTCCAGCATCCTGAGCGCTGTGAGTTGGACGTGCGCCACGAGTTCTGCGTGGGGTATGTCGACGAACATCGGTAGTTCAGATGTTCGGTGTTGGGCGGCCATGCGCTCGCGCGCGGCGTTCATCAGCAGTGGGCCAACGACCGAGGTGTAGGCCAGCACGGGATGCACGGGGCGAAACGTGCCAGCTTCGGCACCCTCGGCAAGAATGCGCGCGAACGCGCCGAGAACGCTGCGCATGTGGGCGAGGGTTTCAAGGTCGAGATGCGGCGCCCCTTCGGAGATTTCGCGCAGCATCATGGTCGGGAACCACGGCCGCGAATCGGCGTGGACGACGAAGTTTTCGATGAAGCGATCGAGCTTCACGGCCGGCGCATCGCTGGACGCGGCAATGGCCGTGGCGGTGTTCGCGATCGCGCTGAGCATGTCGGAGACCACCGCCCGGTACAGGGCGAGCTTGTCGGCGAAGTGGTAGTAGATCATCGCCTTGTTAACCTGGGCCAGCTCGGCTATTTGGTCGACACCTACGCCATCGAACCCGCGGGATGAGAACGTGGTGGCGGCTGCCTGGAAGATGGCGTTTCGCGTGTCGGGCCTCGGGGCGGTGCGCGTCTTCCTCATGAACTAACTAGTTAGTTAATATCAGGCCGAGCTGCATGTCAAGACAACCCAACTAGAATCGATCCCAGTGCCCACCATTGTTCTCGCCGGCGGCTCGGGATTTCTCGGCGCCCAACTGCGCTCGCAGCTCGAACGCGACGGCCACCGCGTGCTGAACCTTACCCGGTCGCCCCGCCCAGGCCAGCCCGGCGAAGTGGCCTGGCAACCGGACGGAACAGCCGGTAACCTCGCCACTCATCTGGAGGGCGCCGAGGCGGTCGTGAACCTGGCCGGCGAGAACATCGCCGGCAACTTCTGGAGCGAAGGCCGCAAGGCACAGCTGCGCAACAGCCGGTTGCTGGCCACCCGCACGCTGGTGCAGGCGATCGGCATGTGCGCGGTGCCGCCGAAGACACTGGTCAGCTCGTCGGCCGTTGGCTACTACGGCCCTCATGGCAGCGAAACGGTCACCGAACGCACCGCGCCCGGCGCCGACTTCCTCGCCCAGCTGTGCGTCGACTGGGAGCAGGAGGCCCGCGCGGTGGTTTCGCCCGCCACTCGCCTGGCGATCGTTCGTTCCGGCGTGGTGCTCGGCGCCGACGGCGGCGCGCTGAAAAAGATGCTGCTGCCGTTCAAGCTGGGGCTCGGCGCAACGCTCGGATCAGGCGATCAATACATGCCGTGGATCCACGAAAGCGACTGGGTCGCGATGGTGACCTGGTTGATCAGCGAGAGCCGCGCCACCGGCGCGTTCAATGCTGCCGCGCCGGTGCCGGTGACCAACCGCGACTTCACGCGCACGCTCGGCCGCGTCTTGCGGCGGCCCGCCGTCTTCAATGCGCCGGCGTTCGTCCTGAAGATCGGGCTCGGCGAGATGGCCGACATGCTGCTGACCGGCCAGCGCGTGTTGCCGGCTGCGGCCGAGGAGCTGGGGTTCCAGTTTGCGCACCGAGAACTGGAGCCGGCTCTTCGGAGTCTAAGTCTCTAACTTGCGGGCTGTTCCCGCCCATTGATCAGGAAGCGCCATGAAGAGAATTCTTGCCCTCGCCCTCGTTGCCCTGTCGATCACCACCCTGACCGCCCAATCGTCCGACGAATCGCGCCGGCTGGCAGATGCCGCCACCGTGCTCGACGAGATCATGGCTGCTGCCGACAAGGCGGTACCGCGCGCAATCATGGAGAAGGCTGAAGGCATTGCCGTCTTCCCGTCCATGCTCCGGGCGGGTTTCGTGGTCGGCGCGCAGCGCGGCCACGGCGTGTTGAGCGTGCGCGACAAGAAGACCGGGGCGTGGTCGGCGCCGGCATTCCTGACCGTCACCGGCGGTAGCATCGGCGCGCAGTTCGGCGCACAGGCCACCGACCTGGTGCTGGTCGTGAATAACCAGCGCGGGCTCGAGCAACTGGTGAAGAACCAGTTCAAGGTCGGCGCCGATGCGGGCGTGGCTGCCGGACCGGTGGGCCGCGAAGCCAGCGCGTCGACCGACATCCAGATGCGCGCGCAGATTCTCAGCTACTCGCGCTCGCGCGGCCTGTTTGCGGGCGTCACGTTGAACGGTTCGACCATTCGCCAGGACCGCGACGCCAACGAGCGCTTCTACGGCACCGCGTACCGCACGGGACAGATCGTGTTCGAAGGGAAGGCGACGGCGCCTGAGTCGGTCGCCGCGTGGAAGGACGCGCTGGTCAAGTACGCCAAGTGAGAGTTGGCCACCGAGGACACAGGGGCGGTCCTCTGAGTCCTCTGTGGCTTAAAGAATGTTCGGCGCGCCGGCCCGGTAATCACCACCGAGCACGCTGACCGAGTTCGATCCCAGCCAGCTGTCGAGAATCTTCGCGTAGACGGCGCGGAAGTCGGTCTCGTGCCGCACGTCGCCGGCGTTGTTCTCGAGCGTCGGGTTCTGGGGATCGAGGCTCAGGTTCGGGGCCGTGCCGTAGATGCCGCCGCGCACCGCACCACCGAGCACCATCATGTTGCCGCCGGCGCCGTGATCGGTACCCGCGCTGCCGTTCTCGGAGATGCGGCGTCCGAACTCCGAGTACACCAACACCAGCGTGCTGCTCAGCAGACCCTGCGAGTTCAGGTCGTCGTAGAACGCCTTGAGGCCATCGCCGAGCGTGGCCATCAGGTTGAAGTACGCGCCCTGGCCGACCCCCTGGGTGGCATGCGTGTCGTAGCCGCCGGTCTGGACCCAGAACACCTTGGTGCCGATTTGCCGGTTCATGGCCCCGGCCACGGCGGTGAGTGCCTGGCCGAACCCGTTGTTGGGATACGTGTTGGCCGGCCGATAAGTCGCCACCGTCGCAACGCGATCAAGAGTACCGAGCGCCGCCTGCGTCGTCGAGTTGACGAAGGCCAGGTGCGGGCGATCGACTGGAATGTGCGACGAGATGCGCGTTTGCGCCGTGCGCTCGTAGGTGCCCTCGGTCCCCGAGTTGGCACCCGAGAAGGCGTAGGTGGCAGGGCTGGTGATGGCCGGCACACCGACGAGGCGCGCCATCAGCGGTCGTGGCGTCTCGCGCTGCGTGTTCCAGGCCACCAGCGGATTCACCGGCGCCGGCGTCGTGTCCAGGTAGCGGCCCAGCCAGCCGGTACCGGAGGTGTTGGTCACGCTCGCCGTGCCCCAGATGTCGAAGCCGGTGAAGTGCGACCGGCTCTGGTTGGCGTAGCCGGTGCGCTGGATGATCGCGAGGCGGCCGGCGTCGAAGATCGACTTGAGGCCGGTGAGCCGCGGGTGCAGACCCAGTTCGACGCCCGACGAGTCGGTGCCGATCTGCAGGACGTTCGCCGCTGGAATGGCGATGGTCGGCCGGCGGGCCGTGTAGTTCGCATCGCGATACGGGATGATCGTGCTGAGCGAGTCGTTGCCGCCGCTCAGGTAGACCACAACGATGTTGCGGGCCGCGGAGCCTTGCGCAAAGGCGATGTCGCAGATCGCCTGCGGCGCCGCAAAGCCGAAGGTGAACGCGGTAACGCCGCCCTTGACGAACTGTCGTCGTGAAAATGACATGGCGGCCCCTTAATTGAATTGATACTCGCCTGATCCCACGATCAAGCGGGCCAGCCCAGGAATTCGCTGCTGCAGCTGGGCGTCGGTGCCGGTCCAGTTGGTGGATCGCAGGTAGTCGGTCATCGCGGTCGTGCTGGCGGAAGCGAAGCCCATGGTCTTGAAGCGCGCAAGCATGTACTCGAGCACGCGTTCAGGAGAACCGCGATACGGCTGCGCATCGCGCGCCAGGTTGAAGCGCTGGTTCTGCGCCAGCGCGGCCGAGAAGTTCATGCGCGCCAACATCGACGACGTCGAGATCCAGTCGGGCCCGGTCGCCCAGCCGTTCACGTCGGGTGGCTCGTACAGTTGCTGGCCCATGTTGGTCAGCGGCGTCATGGCGCTATTAACCGAGTAGCCGGTCCAGCCGATCTCCTTGATCGCGCGCGTCACATACTCAACCGGCCACGAATAACGCTGGTGGAAATTGGCAGGGTTGCGGAACTGCGATGACTGGAACAACGTGCGCAGCATCGACTTGATGTTGTAGTTGTTGCCCATGAACGAGTTCGCCAGGGCGCTGACGAGCGCCGGGTCGGGCGCAGCCGTCTCGTTGACGAAGAACTTGTAGAGCCTGTCCGCCAGCCGCGCGGCCGTAGCCGGATGGCGCGCCAGGGCGAGAATCAGATCCACGGCATCCTGCTCGCCGGCCGACGAGGCACGGGCCGGAATGGTCTTGCCGCCGTCAGGGTAAATGGCGAAGGTGAACGTCTTGGAGGCGGTGTCGTGGTCGGCCGCGCGGTAGAGGAACGTGTAGTAGCTGGTCACATTGCTGGTGCGATCGCCCACCAGCTGCCAGTTGTAGCCGGTGAACACGCGCGCCGCAGCATAGACGTCGGCCTCGGTGTAGTGGCCGATGCCGAGGCTGAACAACTCCATGATCTCGCGTCCGAAGTTTTCCTGCGGCCGGGTCCGCGTGTTCAGCTGCATGTCGAGCCAGTAGATCATCGCCGGGTGCTTGGCCATGGCCAGCAGCATGCCGGGGAAGCTGCCCGTGGCGAACTCGCGCAGCACCTGGATCTGTCCCGCGGGACTGCCGTCGAGGCTCCGCGGATCGTTGTCCATCAACCGCGTCGCGCGCTCCTGGCCGACCGCGCCGGCCAGCTTCGAGTAGGCGGTGGCGAAGTGGTTGTGCCAGAACAGCGCCATCTTCTCTTCGAGCGGGCGCTGCGAGTGAATCATGCGGAACAGCCAGCGCTGCCGCGCGTCGTTGATCAGGGTGTTGGGCGAAAATGGATTACCGGTCGACGTGGTGACGCCGACGTACTCGGGCAGGCCGATCTTCGAGTCGTGGTCGGTCGACAGCGTCTCGTAGTTCAGGAGGCGGTCGATGACGGTGTCGGTCGGGACTCCGGCCCACGCGGCAAGCTCCGCGGGACTGGCGCCAAACCCCATTCGCCGCAGGATGTGCTCAAGCATCTATGCCTACCTTATCTCGGCCAACGCCAGCTCTGCCACTACATGGCGAGCTTTTTCTCGATCACGACGCCGCAGAGAATTACAAAACTGTCGCCGGGAGTGCGGAACTGCAAACGGGAGGACAAGCCATTAGAACCCTCGACTGTGTCGAGGGTTTAACAGGAGTTCAAGAGATCAGGAGCAAATTTGCCCCCTCTCCTCCTGAACTCCTGTTCAAACTCACGGCAGGCTGATCAGGTTCGCCATCAGCCGGAATGCACCATCCGTGCCTGCGGGGAGCTGGCGCCACAGGCCGAGGCCGACGTAAATCCATCGACCCTCGCCAACCTTGGCCTCGACCAGCGCGCCGCGCTTGACGCCCCGGTTGTAGGGAAACGGCTCGGTGAACTCAATCAGATCCTGGAACTGCGGATCGCGACCGGCTTCGTCCAGGAAGTACAGCCCGCGTTCCTGCACCCAGCCCGACCAGTCGGCGCGGCCAATGGTGTTGGGCGAGTTGAACACGGGGTGCTGCGGCGCCAGCACCTTCATCTCGGCGTTCTCGTCGGTCACGCGTTCGCGGCCGACCTTGGCGGGGTACGGTCCGTACTGCGCCTCGTTGAACTCGAACTTGTTGTACTGGACGATCACCGTGCCGCCCGCCTTCGCGTAGTCGAGCAGCCGCTGGTTGTTGGCCCGCAGGTCGACGCGGCGCTCGTAGGCCCGCACGCCGGTCATGATCACGTCGTAGCGATTCAAGTCGCCCCACGCGAGCTCTTCGGGATCGATCAGCGTCAGCTTGACGCCCAACTGGATCAGCGCGGCCGGCACTTCGTCGCCGACGCCCATCACGTAGCCGAGGCTCAGGTTCGGCTTGACGTTCACGTCGAGGGCCTTCACCGCCACTTGCGGCGTGGTCAGCACGTGGCGCCTCGTGGTGTGCGGATACTCCACGACCTGGTAGCCCTGATTGAAGGTCCGGCTCACGCCGGACGCCACATCGGTATTGCGAACCACGGCGTTGACCTTGAACTGGTTGCCACCGGGCTTCATGGCCGCCGCGGCCAGCACATTCACGGCCGGCGGCTGCAGCGCGAAGCGCACGGTCACCGACTCGTCTTCGCGCGAGAAGGTCACCGGCTGCGACGGCGGCGTCGCGCGCCACCCCTGCGGCACCTCCAGGGTGACATCAGCCTTGGCCGCGCCCTTGGCGTGGTTGGTCACGGTCACGCGCACATCGCGGGTGACCGGTGTGGCCGACTTCAGCGGCACGATCACCGTGTCGGGCGTGGTCGCCACCGCGAACGCGGGCACCACGTGAATCTCCTGGCGCTTCTCGCCGGCGAAGATGTCCTGGTCCGACCGGGCCTGGATTGGCAGCGTGATTGAGAACGGCGTGTTCTCCACCGTCATGCTGAAGGTGGCGGTGAACGGCGTCGGACGGAACGGCAGGCCGAACGGCACATCGGCATCGAACACGTAGCGCGCGCCCTGCGAACCGGTGTGGAAGTGGGCCGCCGTCAACCGGGCATCCGCGGGCACCGTGACCGTCTTGTTGCAGTTGCGCGAGGCACCGGCCGCCAGCGCCCCGGCGTCGCACGCCGCAGCCGGCCCAAAACCGTTGGCGGCGACCGCCAGGTCAACCGCCGACTTGCCGCGGTTGGCGGCCATCAGGTCGACGGCCAGCGGCTGACCGCCCACCACCAGCCCGTCCCGGGCAATCGCCTCGAGGCGCACGTCGGTGGCCAGCATCAACGCGCGGGCAAACTGCTCTTCCTTGGGCGCCAGGCGGAAATCGATCTCGTACTTCGCGGTGTCACCAAGGCTCGAGGCCTTCAACCACGCGCGCGCGTCGCGCAACGCCTTGAGGCCACGCGTCAGCGGCGCCACCGTCGCGGCCGGGCCGCCCGTGGCCATCACCTGCCGGGCCTCGGCCACGGCCGTGCTGATGCGATCGAGTCCGGCGCCGAGCTCGGCCGGCGCGCCAGGCGCGAACGTCAGCAGGCTGCGCAGGCTCGTGTCAACACCGTCGAACACCTCGCGATCGGTGCGCGCGACGCCGCCGTCGAGAACGGTGTCGCGCAAGCGGTATGCGCGGACGCCACCGGGACCCATCGGGCCCCCGCCGCCACCGGCTGGCGCGGGCAGGGCGAGCAGCTGCGACATGCCCTGGCACTTGTGCATGCTGCGGGCTTCACTGGCCAGCTCGTTGTAGGTGCGGCCGAGGATGGGATCCCAAACGTCGCCGCCGGCAAACTGCAACATGGTCGGCGCTTCGTCGGCCGCGGTGCCGACTTGACCGGGACGCGTCGCCGGCGCCTGTCCCGCCGAAGCGGCCGCAGGCCGCGAAGGCGGACCACCAAAACCGGAGGTGTAGTAGAACTTCTTCGGCTGCCACGCGCGCAGCCCTTCCTTGATCTGCTCGGGGAACTTCGCCGGGTCGGCCGCGGCGCGGAACGCCTCGAGCGTCAGGCGCGACGAGGTCTGGTGGTGCTGGCCGCCGCCGTCGCCGTCGAACACGAAACCGACGATCACGTCGGGGCGGATGGTGCGGATCATGCGGACGAAGTCGCCCAGGATCTCCTGGTGGCCCCACTTCTCGAGCGTCTCTTCGACGCTGAACGAGAAACCGAAGTCGATGGCGCGGGTGAAGTACTGCTCGGCGCCGTCGAACCGGTGCGCGGCCGCCAGCTCCTCGGTGCGCAGCACCGCGAGCGCCTCGAACAGCTCAGGGCCAATCTCGTTCTGGCCGCCTTCGCCGTGGGTCGCCGTGACCAGCGACGTGCGGAACCCCTTGCCGTGCGCGAAGTACGCCAGCATCGCGTTGTTCTCATCGTCGGGATGAGCCGTGGTCATCATGAAGTTGCCCACCGTGTCGAGCTTGCGCAGGGCAAGTTCGAGCGCCGGCGCGCCCTTCAGTTGCGACACGGGCACCAGCTGGTGCTGCGCGGTCGAGTGAGCGGAAAAGACGGCGATGCCGAGAATGACGAGGAAGAGAGACGTGCGGCGCATTGGTGGAACCTCGAAGGGATCAGGGATCAGGGCTCGGGGATCAGGGTAGGGCTGGCCTCGAAGGCCCTGATCCCCGATCCCTGATCCCCAATCCCTGCTAGAACGTGAACTTGAAGCCGAGCTGGAACTGGCGCTGTTCGTAGCCGCCGGTCGGCGTCAGGTCCTTGCCCGAAGTCGGCAGCACGCCGGTGGGCACGCCCTGCGCGTTGGTGGTGACGGTGGCGTTGACGCTCGACACCTGCTCGGTGTTGAAGATGTTCTTCACCTCGCCGATGATCTCGGCCGCCATGGCGCCGCGAATGCGCAGCTTGCGCGAGTAACGGAAGTCGAAGTTGGTGCGCGACGGCAGCGTCAGAGAGTTGCGGCCGACGCCGGCGGGACGATCGCTCGCCGTGCCGTCGTTGTTCAACTCGAGGTTGCTGCGCAGGTTCACGGGAATGCCGCTCGCCGCCTGAATGGCCAGGCCGAACACGTTGTCGTTCAGGATCGCGCCGGCGACGCCGCCCATCTCGAAGGTCGGCATGGCGACGATGCTGGCCACGAAGGTGTGGCGCTGATCGAGCGCGTTCGGACCGAGGTCGCGATCGAGGTTGGTCATGTCGGTACGGCCGGGGTCGCCCTGCACCGACAGCACGCCGGTGATCGGCGCGTTGTCTTCGCTCTTGCCCAGCGTGTACGAGACGTCGAAGCCAATGCCCTTGTGGGTGCGGCGCGTCAGCTGCAGCGTCATGTTCTTGTAGGTCGACTCGCCGGGCGACTGCACGCTGTTGATCACGTTGTAGCGCGGATCCATGCGCGTCGAGGCGTTGACGGCGGTGCTGAACACCGGCAGGCCGTCGGGCAGCGTGCTGGTGGGGTTGATCACGTTGATGTTGGTGACCACCGGCAGGTTGTAGCCGGTGACGTACGACCCACCGACCGCCACCGAGTAGTGGTCGCCGATCGCGCGCTCGACCTGCAGGTTGTTCTGCCACGAACGGGCCACCTTGAAGTCGGGGTCAACCGTCCACGCCAGGTTCGGCGTGGCGCCCGAGCCGGCGCTCAGCACGGCCGGGAAGGCCGGGGCGCCGGCCTGGGTGGGCGTGAACGACGCCGAGGCGCGCGCGTTGGTGCCGTTGTTGGCCAGCGCCTGCTCGTAGATGGCGTTGAGCGTCTGGTCGTACATCATGCCGGTGTTGGCGCGAACGACGGTCTTCTTGTCGCTGCCCACGGTCCAGGCCAGGCCCAGGCGCGGCGCGAAGTTGTTCTTCGAGGTCGGGAACTCGCGCGAGGTCAAGACCGGCGCGTTGGGATCGCCATCGGGTACGCCGTACAGGTCGTAGCGCACGCCGTAGAGCACCTTCAGGTCGGGGGTCACGCGCCAGTCGTCCTGGATGAACAGGCCGTACTGCGAGGTGTTGTATTCCAGGTCGGGCAGGCCGAAGTACTGGGTGAAGCTGGTGTAGCCGAACCGGTTCGAACCGTCGCGCGCGGCCAGGTAGGCGGCCGCGTTCGGGAAGGTGTAGAGCTGCGCCGCGCCGGCCTTGCGGGTGTCGGCCACCCACTGCAGGTCGAAGCCGGCCTTGAAGGCGTGGTTGCCGCGCAGCAGCGTGGTGCTGTTGTTGACCTGGGCGACGTTCTGCGTGAAGCCGAAGCCCACGTCCGAGGTGGCGGCGACCGAACCACCGAAGTTGGCGACGCCGGTCACGTTGATGGCCGGGCCGGTGCCCGACAGCGGGTTGGCGACGCGGCTCTGGGCGCGGGTCGCGTACTGTACGCGCAACTCGTTCAGCATGTTCGAACCCATCGTCGAGATCAGCTGCGCGCCGGTCGAGTGCTGGCGGTCGGCGAAGTCGTTGGCACGTTGCACCGACGTGAGTCCGCCGCCGACGTTGGCGCTGATGTAGTTGTCAAAGAACATGTAGCGCACCGACAGGCGGTTCGCCGAGTTCAACTGGTGATCGATCTTGCCAATCGCGAACTCCGTGTTCAGACCGCGCGGCATGTAGGCCGGTTCGTTGAGCCCGAGCAGCGCCTGGTTGGCCGGCGAGATGGTGATGACGCTCAGGCCCGAGAGGTCGCGTTCGGTGTGCTCGTAGCCGCCGAAGAAGTGCGTCTTGTCCTTGACCAGCGGACCGCCCAGGTCGAAGGTGTAGACGTTGACGTCGGTCGGCGGCTTGACCGCGTTGGCGGCGGTGAAGAACGGCCGCTCCACCATCGACTGGCGCTGCATGCGGTAGCTGCCCTGGCCCTTGAAGGTGTTGGTGCCCGAGGGCGTGATCGCGTTGTAGACCATGCCCATGGTCTGGCCGAACTCCGGCGCGTAGCCGCTCGTCACGACCTTCACTTCGCGGATCATCACTTCCGACATCGGCATCTGGCGCAGGCCGGCGCGATCCTTCTGCGTGTTGTTGCTGCCGTCGACCTGGTAGTTGACGCGCAGCAGCGCGCCGTTGGCGGTGATGCGGGGTACGCCGAACTCGTTGGTCTCGAACCCGACCACGCCGGGCTGCAGCAGCGCGAAGTTGTACGGGTTGCGCGAGGTCAGCGGCAGGGTCTTGATTTCCGCTTCGCTCAGCGTGCGGCCCTGTTCGATCTTGGCCAGGTCCACGAGCGGGGCATCGGCCGTGACCAGGATGGTTTCGGCCAGCGCGCCGACCGTAAGGCCGACATCGATCACCGCGGTCTGCCCGGCGCGCAACGATACGCCGGTCTGTTCGAACTTCTTGAAGCCCTGCAGCTCGGCGGCCACGCGGTAGGTGCCGAGTGAGAGCAGCGGCGCGCGGTACAGGCCGCGCTCGTTGGTGACCACGACGCGCTGGTCGCCGGTATCGATGTTCGACACGGTGACCGTGACGCCGGGGAGCACGGCCCCTTGATCGTCCTTGACGGTGCCTTCGATGGTGCCGTTGATCGCAGTGGACTGCGCAAATGCCGGCGACGCGAGCGCCAGACTCAGGAGAAACGCCGTGAGGATGCGGAGCATGGGGAGTAACGCCTCCAAAAAAAGTAACAACGAAGTGACAAAGGCCAGTATAGATCCGCCCGGGTGCCTGGCACTGTGGCCTGGGGGTTTGATGCAACTTGTGACATCCGGGTTCCCGGACGGGGCAATTACTGGGACGAGCGGTTTATCGGCGGCTACGGCGCTCGGCTGCACGCCGGTCGGTCTGCCGGCGTTCGCCGGTGCCGGCCGGGGGGCCCTGGTTGACCCGGCGGCGGTCCTTCGCGCGACGGTCGCTGGCGCGCCGTTCGGCCTCGGCCGATTCGGTCTGCTCGGTTTTGCGCGTGGCGTCACTCTTCAACCGGTCGGCCATGGGTCCCCTCGTCTAGAGATTGCGGGCGAACGAGAAGTGCGTATCGTCCTTGTCGGGTTTGCCCTGGACCGCTCGCAGGATGATGCGGCTGGCCAGAAAGGCCCGCGCCGGGTCGTGCGATGTCCCAAAAGCGAATTGCTGATGGGGGAAATTGCGATGCGCCCCCGCGTAGAGCACATCGTCCACGGGATGCGCGAGCGGCACGTCCCAGCCATGCGTCGGCTGGGCTCCCGAGATGGCGGGATACAGGCGCGTCAGTTCGTACATCAACTGGCCGGTCCGCTGCACCAGCGTCTGGGCGCGCAGGCGATCGGCCGGACGCTTCTGGTCCGCGCCCGTGAAGAGCGCGCGATGATCGGCGGTGAACCACAACTGGTGGGCCGGAGACTCAGTGTCGATGACGAGCGCAGCCTGTTGGCCCAGCTCGGCGCGAACCGCGGCCGGCAGCGGCTCGGTCAACACCGCGTAGCGGTCCTCGTGCTTCAGGTGCCGCTTGAGCGGCTTGAACAGGCCGGTCGGTTCGCCGATGCAGATGATCAGGTTCTCGGTGGTGATGGCGCCGCCATCGAGGAAGGCGGTCGCGTTCTTGCGGTTGAACGTGATCTTCGTAATGCGCGACCGCTCGTAAACCTTCACGCCCTTCTTGATGGCCGCCTTGAGGAAGCCAAGCGTCAGCTGGTAGGGATCGACGAAGCCCCAGTCAGGCAGCTTCACACCGCCGGCCGACGCCAGCGCTGCCTGGCGCTGCACCATGGCCGGCGACAGCCAGCCGGCCGCCAGGCCGGCTTCCTTGCGGCTGGCCAGCTCGCGCAGCAGCAACTTGTCGGGACTGCCCTCCGGCAGAATCCGCATGGCATCGCGGAGCTCGAGCCCGGCCTTGATACCCAGCCGCTTGACAGCGGCCGCCAGCTCGCGCGGCGCCTTCTCGGTGGCGGCGAACAAGGCCCGCGCCGCCCGCTTGCCCGCCCGCTCCTCGAGCGCGCGATACGAGCCGCAGGCTTCGCTGGAGATGATCCCGGTGGCCCGGCCGCTGCCGCCCTGGCCGATGCGCCCGGCTTCGAGCAGGATGACTTTCATGCCCGCCGCCGCGCACGCCTGGGCCGCCATCGCCCCGGCCATGCCACCGCCGACGACGACCACCGGGTGGGTAATGACGCCGCGAAACGCCGGAAACTCGGGTCGCTTCTTTACGGGAACAGCATCCAGCCACGGGGAGACGCCGTAACGAGTCTGAGCCACGAACCAAATACTAACGTGCCTTGGGTGCGTACGGTGCCTAAGTGTGCCTAAGGGTGGGTGCCCAGTGCACCGGCGCCAGTACGAATCTACGCACTATGGCACCAACCCGGCACCGCTAGGCACCCGTACGCACCTTTAAGCACCCTTCTTGGAGCGGCGACTCTCGTTTCTAAGAAGCCGCTCTTTCCGGTCGGCGCCCCAGCGATAGCCGCCAGTCCCGCCAGCTCCCGGGACAACCCGGTGGCAGGGCACAACCAGGCAGACCGGGTTGGTGGCACACGCCCGCGCCACCGCCCGGGCAGCTTTGGGCTGGCCGATCGCCTTCGCGACCTCGGAATAAGCGCGCGTCTCGCCGTAGGGAATGCGCTGCAACTCACGCCAGACCTTCCACTGAAACGCCGTGGCCTGCACGTCGATGGGCAAGTCCAGCGACGGCGCCTGGCCGCGCAGGTGCTGGACGACGGCCTTCACCCAGTCGGCGCGGGCCGGCGTGTTGACCTGGAGATCGGCCTCCGGATACTCACGGCGCAGATCGCGCACCAATGCCGTGTCCGAGTCGCCCAACTTCACCGCGCACACCCCATCGACCGTGGCGGCCACGAGCACCTGGCCGAGCGGACTCGACACCGTCGAGTAACCGATCACCATGCCCGCGCCGCCGCGGCGATAGCGCGAGGGCGACACGCCCTTGCCGGTCGGAGCCGCCTCGTACACGCGGCTGGGCGATCCATAGCCCGCCTCGTAGATCGCCGTCGTCACGTCCCGTCCGTCGCGCAAGCTCGTACGCAGCTTGCCGGCGCGCACCGCCGACTGGAACTCCCGAGGCGACAGCCCGACGATGGCCTTGAAGCGCCGCTGGAGGTGATGCGGACTGAGGGCGGCGACCCGCGATAGTTGGGCCAGCGTCACAGGCTGATCGGCATGGGCTGCAAGATAGACCGACGCGCGCTGGACCGCTTCAACGCCCGGTTGCGCCAGGCCGACGGTGTCGGGCCGGCAACGCTTGCAGGCTCGAAAACCCGCCTGGCGGGCAGCAGAGGTGTGATCGAAAAAGCGCACCCGATCCGCCCGCGGCCGCCGGCTGGGACAGCTCGGACGGCAATAGATGCCCGTTGACGTGACGCCGTAGACGAACGTCCCATCGGCACTGTGATCGCGCTCGGAAAGAGACTTCCACCGCGGGTCCAACCCCTGGCTCAGCACGCTTGGCACCCTTGGCACCCTTTCACTCTGCATCATGCCTGAACGTTACGCCAGTGGCCCGGACGCCGCGATCCGGCGCTTGCGATCAAACCCGGAGGTAATATCTGCTCGTGCGACGGCTGCTGCGTTTCCTGATCGTGTCACTGGCCATCCTGGTCGTCGTGATCGTGGCCGGCGGCGTCTATGCCCGGTCGCAAATGCGGTCGAGCTTGCCGATGCTGAACGGCGAGGCCGAAATCCCTGGCCTGGCGGCGCCGGTGCGTGTCGATCGCGATGCCCTCGGCGTGCCCACCATCGTCGGCGATTCGCGCGAAGACGTCGCGCGTGCGCTGGGGTTCGTCCACGCGCAAGACCGGTTCTTCCAGATGGACTTGCAGCGCCGTCAGCCGGCCGGCGAGCTGTCGGCGCTGGTCGGGCCGCGGGCGATCGCCGTCGACGAAGAATCGCGCATCCATCGGCTGCGCGATGTCGCGCGGCGCGCCCTCGCCCTGGCGGACCCGTCGTACGTCCGCGTGCTCGAAGCCTATGCCGATGGCGTCAACGCCGGGCTGAACGCGCTTGGCGCGGCGCCGCCCGAGTACCTGGTGCTGCGAGCGACGCCCGAGCCGTGGTTGCCGGAAGACACCATCCTGACCGTGCTGGCCATGTTCAACACGCTGCAGGGCCGGCAAGGACTGTTTGAACGCACGATGGGCGCCATGCGCGATGCGCTGCCCGAGCCCATGTTTCGCTTCCTGTCGGCGAACGGATCCGAATGGGATACGCCGGTGATCGGCGGACCACAGGCGCGGCCGCCAATTCCCGGTCCCGACGTCTTCAACCTGCAGAAGGTTGCGGCCGCTGTCTCCGTTCCGCTGCGCGCGCCGGACACCATCGCAGAGTGGCAACCCCGGGATCCGGGGGTCGGCGAGATCATCGGCAGCAACAACTGGGCGGTCGACGGCGCGCACTCGGCGTCGGGCGTGGCGCTGGTCGCCAACGACATGCACTTGTCGATTGCCGTGCCCATTATCTGGTATCGCGCCTCGCTCGCCTTCCCGGCCATTGACGGCGAGCCCAAGAGGCTCACTGGTCTCACCCTGCCGGGGCTGCCCAGCATGGTGGTGGGCAGCAACGGCCACGTGGCCTGGGGCTTCACGAACACCGGCGGTGACTGGAGCGACCTGGTCCGCATCGATCCGGATCCACGGGACCCCGCGAAGTACCTGACACCCGAGGGGCCGCGGGCATTCGACGTCTTCGAAGAGACGATCGCGGCGAAGGGCGCGGCGTCGAAGACCATCTCCGTGCGGTGGACCATGTGGGGGCCCATCGTGTGGAAGGACGCGCGCGGCCGCGAGTACGCGCAGCGCTGGATCGCGCACGACGCGGCGCTGCTGGCATCGGACATCAACCGGCCCGACCGCGCGCGCACGGTCGACGACCTGGTCGCGGCCATGGCCGGCCTGGGCATGCCGAACCAGAACGTGACGATGGGCGACGACACCGGCCGCATTGCGTGGACGATTGGCGGCGCCATTCCCAGGCGCGTCGGTCACGACGGCCTGACGCCGGAATCGTGGGCCGACGGCACGAACCGATGGGACGGCTACCTGCCGGCCGCCGAGTTCCCAGGCATTGTCGACCCGCCGGGTGGCCGCATCTGGACCGCGAATGCGCCAGTCGTCGACGGCACGATGCTGACGACGCTGGGCGAGGGTGGCTACGCCGACGGCATTCGCGCGCGGCTGATTCGCGATCGCTTGATGACCATCGACAAGGCGACGCCGCAAGACATGCTGGCCATCCAGCTCGAAGACAAGGCGCTGTTCCTCGATCGCTGGCGGACCCTGCTGCTGAAGACACTGAGCCTGCCGGTCGTAGAGGCGGGTCTTGAGACCCGCCTGGCACCTCGCGCAGAGTTCAAACAGTTGATCGAGACAACGTGGACGGGTCGCGCCTCGCCCGACTCCGTGGCCTACCGGCTCGTGCGCCAGTTCCGCACGGTTTTCGTCCGCGACGTGATGACCGCGCTAACGGCGCCGGCGACCGCTATCGATCCGGGGTTCGACGTGTCGCGGTCGCTGCGTGGCGAGCGGCCGGTGTGGCAGCTGGTCACCGAACGGCCGGCGCACCTGCTGAGTCCGAAGCACAAGTCGTGGGACGCGTGGATGCTGGCGTCCGTCGATGCGGCCATCGCGGAGCTAACCGCGGACGGCCGCCAACTGGCCGTGCTGACGTGGGGCGATGCCAACACCGGGCAGTTCCTGCATCCGCTGGCGGCGGGCGTGCCCTTCTTCGGGCGCTACTTGAACATGCCGCACGATCAGCTGGCCGGCGATACCTACACGCCGCGCGCACAAGCGCCGCGTACCGGCCCTTCGCAGCGCATGGCGGTATCGCCGGGCCGGGAAGACGAGGGCATTCTGCACATCCCGACCGGCCAGAGCGGACACCCGCTGTCGCCAAACTACGGCGACCAGTATCGCGCGTGGTTGAAGGGCGAGCCCACGCCGTTTCTGCCCGGCCCGGCCGTGGCCACGCTGACGTTGACGCCGAGGTAACCATGAGCGACTTGAACCGGCGAGACTTTTTGAAGTTGAGCGGTGCGGCTGTATTGACCGGTCCGGCTTCCGCCTCCGCCAAGGCTACGGCGGACAAGAATGCCGGGTTCCACATTGACGTCGAAGGCGGGCACCGCATCGAGGGGGCGCAGCCACGCGAGGGACTGCTGGCCGCGAAGCCCATCGAGCTGGTCCGCATCGGCATGGTCGGCATCGGCTTGCAGGGCGGCAGTCACCTCGAGAACTTCCTGAAGATTCCCGGTTGCCGCGTCACCGCTGTCTGTGACGTTCGCGACGAGCGGACGACCTGGGCAAGCAAGGCCCTCGTCGCGGCCGGACATCCCGCGCCGGCGATCTACGCAAAAGGTCCGCGCGATTTCGAGCGGCTGTGTGGCACCGAGGATCTCGATCTCGTCTTCACGGCCACGCCGTGGGAGTGGCACGTGCCGGTCATGCTGGCGGCCATGAAGGCCGGCAAGCACGCCGCCACGGAAGTGCCGGCGGCGATGACCGTGGACGACTGCTGGGCGCTCGTGGAGTCGGCCGAGAAACACCGGCGCCACGCCGTGATGATGGAGAACTGCAACTACGACCGCCCCGAGATGATGGTGCTCAACATGGTCCAGAAGGGCGTGCTCGGCGAGGTGCTGCACGCCGAGGGCGGCTACCTGCACGACCTGCGCGCGATCAAGTTCGAGAAGAAGGACGAAGGCCTGTGGCGCCGCGCCTGGTCGCGCAAGCTCGATGGCAATCTCTATCCCACGCACGGACTGGGACCGGTGGCCAACTGTCTCGAGATCAATCGCGGCGATCGCTTCGACTACATGGTGTCGATGAGCGGCCCGTCACGCGGCCTGCAGGACTGGGCGCGTGAGCACTTTCCCGAGGGGGCGCCCGAGCGCAGCGAGCGCTTCGTGCAAGGCGACGTCAACACCAGCCTGATCAAGACCGCGCGCGGCAAGACCATCATGGTGCAGCACTGCGTCAACCTGCCGCGGCCGTACTCGCGCATTCACATGGTGCAGGGCACGAAGGGCATGTTCCAGGGCTATCCGAATCGGGTCTACATCGAGGGACGGGGCAAGCCGCATCAGTGGATCGAGGCGGCGGCGCTGCGAGCCGAGTTCGATCATCCACTGTGGACGGCAGTGGAACAGCGCGCGGCCGGCGCCGGACACGGCGGCATGGACTACATCGAAGACCACCGGCTGATTCACTGCCTGCGCAACGGCCTGCCGACCGACATGAACGTCTACGATGCCGCCGCCCTGAGCGCGGTCGTCGGCCTCAGCATCGACTCGACCACGAAAAAGAGCCGCGTCGTCGACTTTCCCGACTTCACGCGCGGCGCCTGGCGCACCAACCCGAAGCTCGTCATCTCGGCGGACTGAAGGAATGTGGTGTCCGCCTTGCCTGTCCGCCGTAGCCTTGGCGAAGGTGGAAGGCGGACCTACTTTAACTTGAACGCCACGTTCACCATCGGGAACACGAAGAAGCCGTCGGCGCCAATCGGCGACACCAGGCCGAGGTCGGCCGACAGGCGATCGCCCATCAGGCGAAGGCCGCCGCTGGCCAGGCCCACGCCGCTGAACCAGTAGTTTTCGGTCACGAACTTCAGCCGCCTCGACAGGCGCTTCTCGCCACCGAGCATCACGACCGGTGCGCCGACGCGCGACTCGTCTTCGCTGGAGTAGGCGTAGCCGGCGCCAACGGTCACGGCCGCATCAGCGATGCCCTGTGTGACCACGCCGTAGGCGATGCCGGCGTTGTAGTCGCCCATGTTCATCAGGTGCAACACGCCCACCGAGCCCTGCGTCGAGCGGGTCTTCAGCACCTGGACTTTCGGCGTCACCCACACCGGCTGTCCCACACCCGTGCCGAAGAAGAACGGTGTGCCGCCGCCAATGGAGATGCGATCGGTGATGCCGTACTGCACGAAGGGCATGACGACTTCGTAGACGCCGAAGGTCGCCTCGCCCTGCTTCAGCGATCGGCCCGTCGGCGCGAAGAACAAGCGCGTGGGGTTGGGATCGGCGGGCATGACCTCCGCCGCCGAACTGACGGCCGCCGGCTGTTGCGGCTCACCGCCGGGTTCACGCGCTTCAGCCGATACCACGAGGAACGCCGCCATCAACAGAACACCCATAACCAGCCTCCACAGTCATGGTGACGTGGGGCGGGCGAGGAGTCCTGAGCGATGGCTGAGTCGGAGGTGAGAAACCCTGAGTCCGGATCCCGGGCCCTGGATCCCGGCTAAGAGGCGCGGGCGGCCAATTTGGCCAGAATCACGGCCCGTCCGGGGACATACCGCACCGCCGCCAGCATGGGATCCACGGGGATAATCCAGCCGGCCGGGCCGACCGGCGCCAGCGTCAGCATGCGGTCGAGAATGTCGACGGCCTCGGTGACGCGGCCCAGCACGCAGCGCTCGCCGGCCTCGACCAGCGCCGCTTCGGTGTGCCGGCCGCTGCGTTCGAGTTCTTCTTTCGCCTTGGCCACGGGTAGGAGCGCGGCATCCGACAGGCGCAGTTCTTTGGTCAGGATGCGTGAGGCCTGCAGGCCAAGGGTCGCGCGGGCATGGCGTGGCGTATCGGCCAGCGCCTGGGTGAAGTGCGCCGCGGCGCCCTCGGCGTCGTTGCGCGCCAGCAGAACGAAGCCGGCGGCGACCCGCGCGTTGGCGATGAACTCGCGGCCATAGACGTGGCCGGCGGTGCCCGCGGCAATCTCCTCTTCGAAGCACGCCAGCGCTTCGTCGCGCTCGCCGCGCGCCGACATGACCAGGCCGCGCAGCCAGTGCAGGCCGGCGGCGGGAATGGGGGTGTCGGCGCCGGCGCTGCCGCGTTGAATATCGGCGCCGAGCGTGGCTTCCTGCTCGGCACGCGCCAGCGCGCCTCGTGCCACGAACACCATGGCCGACAGCATGCGCGCCGGCGCGAACGCGGGCATCAACTCGACGATGCGATCCGCGGCGCGGAGCCGTTCTTCGCCCCAGGTCACGTAGCCCAGGCGGAAGTGGTGGCGCCAGTTGCCGGGCTCGAGTGCGGTGGCGCGACGGGCCGCGGCCTGTCCCTCGGGCACTTGTCCGGCGGCCGCGAGCAGGTAGCCCAGTACCGCCCAGCCCTCACCCATGCGCGCATCGGCGGCACAGGCGCGCCGCGCCGAGGTGATGGCGCGATCGAGCATTTCGCGATCGGGCGTGTTGCTGAACCGCGTGGTCTCGAACCGCAACATGTAGGCGTTGGCGAGCCCCGCGTAGGCGGGCGCATACGACGGCAGGTTCGCCACCGCCCGCTCGAACGCCGCGATCGCCTGGTCGAGCCGCGACAGGTCGAGCGACTCGAGCGCCAGCCGTCCCTGCTCCCACGCTTCGAACGGATCCTCGTAGGGTGCCTGGGGTGCCTCAGGTGCCTTGGGTGCCTGGGGTGCTGCGGGGGCACCGACGAATCGATAGCCCCGGCGCGCCAGCGTCTGCACGTAGGTCGGCGCCGAGGCGGAATCGCCGATCGCCTTGCGAATGTCGGCTATCGCGCGCGTCAACGTGTTGTCGCTGATGTTGATGCCCGGCCAGAAGCGCTCGAGCAGTTCGTCCTTGGTGGCGATGACACCGCTGTGGGTGGCGAGGTGGCCGAGAATCTCGACGAGCCGCGGCGACAGGTCGATCGGTTGCCCCTCGCGCGTCAACGTCCACGTGCGCGGGTCGATCTGAAATGGGCCGAAGTGGATCAGCACAGCACGTCACGGGCGGCCAGCGCCTTGGCGGCGGCCTCATCAACTGTGTCGCCGAGCGCCGTGATGTGCCCCATCTTCCGCCCGGCCCGCGGATCGCTCTTGCCGTACAAGTGCAGCTTCACGTCGGGCACGGCCAGCGCGGCGGCCCAGTCGGGCTCGCCGTTCGCCCACAGATCGCCCAGCAGGTTGACCATCGCCGCCGGCTTCACCTGCGTCGTGTCGCCCAACGACAAGCCGCACACCGCGCGCACCTGCTGCTCGAACTGCGAAGTCACGCACGCATCGATCGTGAGGTGACCCGAGTTGTGTGGCCGCGGCGCGATCTCATTGACCAGCAGCCGGCCGTCGCGCGTGACGAAGAACTCCACGCACAGCACGCCGACGTAACCCAGGTCGTCGAGCACGCGATGCGCCAGGTGCACCGCCTGGTCGGCAATCGTCTGCGGCACCCGCGCCGGGCTCACCGACAGATCGAGAATGTGGTTCCTGTGAAGGTTCTCGATGGCCCCGTAGTGCGCGAACCCGCCGTCGAGGCCACGCGCCGCCACCACCGAGATCTCGTGCGAGAAGTCGACCACGCGTTCGATGATCGCTTCCTGGTGGCCAATCAATTCCCACACGCGCTCGCCGTCCTCGATGCGATCGATCCGGTGCTGGCCCTTGCCGTCGTAGCCGAACGCCGCGGTCTTGACGATGGCCGGCAGCCCGACGAGTCCCAGGCCAACCGCCAGTTCATCCAGCGACTGCGCTTTGGCAAAGGGCGTGACCGGATAGCCGCGATCGGCCAGGAACGCCTTCTCGCGCGCGCGCTGCTGGGTGATGTGGAGGGCCGAGCCACTGGGTCGCACGTCGACCAATTCGGCCGCCGCCGCCGCGGCATCGGTCGCGACGTTCTCGAACTCGAACGTCATCACGTCAACGCCGCGGGCGAAGGTCCGGATGGCTTCGAGGTCGTCGTACTCGGCACTGACTTCGAGATCGGCCACCTGGCCGGTGGGCGTATCGACGCCCGGCGACAGCGTATGCACCCGGTAGCCCATGCGCCGGGCTTCGAGCGCGAGCATGCGGCCCAGCTGTCCGCTGCCAAGCACGCCGATGGTGGCGCCGGGCAGCACGATGCGGTTCACGGAAGGGCGTCCTGGCGGACCTTGGCGGTCTGCTCCGCGCGGAACGTGCGCAGGCGTTCGCGAAGGTCGGGGCGGGTCAGCGACAGGATGCCGACCGCCAGCAGGCCGGCGTTGATCGCGCCGGGCTTGCCAATGGCCAGTGTGCCGACAGGAATGCCGCCCGGCATCTGCACGATCGACAGCAGCGAGTCGAGGCCCTGCAGCGCCACGCTGTTGACGGGCACGCCCAGCACCGGCAGCACGGTATGCGAGGCCACCATGCCGGGCAGGTGCGCCGCGCCGCCGGCGCCGGCGATGATCACCTGCACCCCGCGGGCTTCGGCCCCCTGCGCGAACTCGGCCATCCACACCGGGGTGCGGTGCGCCGAGACCACTTCCTTCTCGAAGGCCACATCAAAGCGTTCGAGGATCGCAATCGCGTGGGACATCGTGTCCCAGTCGGAAGTCGAGCCCATGATCACTGCAACGAGCGGTTTCTCAGTCACGTGGAAAGCGAAAAGTATATCGTAGTGGCCCAATGGAGTGGCTGAACTACCACCACCTGCTGTATTTCTGGACCGTCGCGCGCCAGGGCACCATTGCCCGCGCCAGCGAGGAACTGCGGCTGGCGCAACCGACCATCAGCGGCCAGATCCGCGCGCTCGAACATCAACTGGGCGAGAAGCTGTTTCAGCGCGCCGGACGCAATCTCGTCCTCACCGAAATCGGCCACGTCGTCTTTCGCTATGCCGACGACATTTTCTCGATCGGCCGCGAGTTGATGGACACGTTGAAGGATCGGCCGACCGGCCGGCCGGTGCGCTTCCAGGTGGGCGTGGCCGACGAGGTCACCAAGATCATCGCCTATCGCCTGCTCGAACCAGCGCTGCGTCTCATGCCGCCGATCCAGGTCGTCTGCCGCGACGGCGCGCCCGAGCGGTTGCTGACCGAACTGGCCACGCACGCTCTTGACCTGGTCATTGCCGACACGCCGATTTCGCCGACCATCAAGGTCAAGGCGTTCAGCCACGCCCTGGGTGAAACCACGGTCACGGTCTTCGGGACGGCGAAGCTGGCCACGCCGCGGCGGAAGAACTTTCCCAAGTCGCTCGACGGCGCGCCGTTCCTGTTGCCCACTGACGGCAAGACGCTGCGCCGCACGCTCGATCACTGGTTCGACCAGGAAGGCATCCGCCCACGCATCGTCGCCGAAGTCGACGACAGCGCCCTGTTGACGACGTTTGGCCAGGCCGGCGCCGGCCTGTTCGTCGCGCCCACGGTGATCGCGAAGGAAGTGATGCGCCAGTACGGCGTGGTGCCGGTGGGCCGGCTGGACGAGGTGCGCGAGCGGTATTTCGCGATCTCGGTCGAGCGGCGACTGAAGCACCCGGCGGTCGTGGCCATTTCCGCCGCAGCGAACGAGATGCTGGCCCGGCGCAAGAAATAGCCCCGGCGCGACGAGACAGCAGGGCCGTGACCTGAGCTAGAATCCCGCCGACCCGGGAGGACTCGCGTATGCGCTTCGCCGCGTTCGTCATCTCCGCTGTGCTGGCCGTCGAGCAGGCGCCCCGACGCACGCAGCCCGTGCCTGCTGCCATGGGCAACGTGCGCGGCACCGTGGTGTCTGCCGTCACGGGCCAGCCCCTCCATCGCGTGCAGGTGGTGCTCAGCGGCGGCACACAGGCGGTGCCGCCGGCCGTCACCGACACGCGCGGCGAGTTCGAGGTCGTGAACGTTCCCGCAGGCACGTACACCGTCACTGCGCGACGAGCGGGGTATCTCACCACGCAGTTTGGGCAACTGGGCAACCCGCGGGGCCGACCCATCGTCGTCGCGGCCGGCGAAACGGTCCGTAGCATCGACTTCTCGCTCGTCCGCGGTGCGGTGATTGCCGGGACGATTTCCGACGACACCGGAGTGGAGTACGCCGGCGTGCGGGTCGACGCGCTTGAGTACCGCTACCTGCGGGGCCGCCAAGTGCCGGTAACCGCGGCCACCACGTCCACCAACGACCTCGGCCAGTTCCGCCTCCCGGGCCTGTCGCCCGGCCGGTACATCATTCGGGCCACGGCGCAAGATACGTGGACCAACGACGAAGACACCACCACCCACGCCTTTGCGCCAACTTACTACCCGGGTGTGGCGTCGGTCGCTGAAAGCGAGGTGGTCGCTCCGCTGGCGTCGCAGGAGCTGGGCAACCTCAACTTCGCCCTGCGGACCGGACGGGCGGCGCGCATCATCGGGCGCTACGAGGCGGCAGACGCGGCGGTCGGCGGTCAATCCGTCAGCCTGTCGTTGATCACCCGCACCGTCGGCAACGCCGTGCAGTCGAGTGGCGGCGCCGGAACGGCCAGAACCAATGCTGACGGGACGTTCGAGTTTCGCGGTCTCGCACCGGGCGAATACACGGTGGCGACTGGCAGCGAAAAGGACCGCGGCTCCGCGACGGTCGTGTTGTCCGAAGGGGATGAGCGGGCTGTCGTGATCGGTCCGCGTCCTCCATCCCTGGTGAACGGGAACGTCCTCGTTGAATCGGCCCAGCCGCCGCGGTTTGCGCCTGGCAGGCTCCGCGTGGTGTCGATTGCGGCCGACCCCGACTACCTGCCGCCGAGCACATTCACGTCATCGTTCGCCGCGGTGGCCGGCAACGACTGGGCGTTTCGCTATCCGGACCTGGTCGGCAAGTACCTGTTCCGGCTGGACGGATTGCCCGACGACTGGTTGCTGGCATCGGTAGCCGTCAACGGCAACGACGTCACTGATGTGCCGGTGGAACTCGGGCCCGGCCGGCCACCGGGCGGGCCGGTCCAGATCACCATCACGGATCGGGCGGCCACTGTGTCGGGACGCGTGATCGCCGCGGATGAACGCCCCACGCCCGACGCGACGATCGTCGTCTTTGCCGCCGATGCATCGCTCTGGACGGTGGCCTCGCGCTTCATCAAGGTGGCACGCCCGCGATCGGATGGACTGTTCACGGTCAGCGGCCTGGTCCCCGGACGCTATCTGGCGGTCGCGCACCGGGCGATCACCGACGGTCAGTGGGAAGATCCCGCATTCCTGAAATCGCTGGTCGAGACGGCCGCGTCATTCGAGGCGCGACTCGACGAGCCGGCGACGCTCGATCTCACGTTGCCGAGGGTGCCATGAAGATCATTGCGATCCTGACGGTTGTCAGCAGCCTGAGCTGGGCGGTGCAAGCACCGGCGCCGCGGCCGGTTGACGCGCCCGCTCAAATTCACGGCCGCGTGGTGGCGGTGGAAAACGGCGGGCCACTCGTGCGTGCTCGCATTGCGCTGTTGTCGGCGGCGGCGCCCGGTCGCCCGCTGATCACCACGAGCACCAATGCCCAGGGGGTTTATCAACTGCGCGACGTTCCTCCCGGGTCGTACTTCGTCTCGGCCTCCCGCGCCGGGTACATCGAACTGCAGTACGGCCAGCGCCGGGCGCGCGAACGAGGGACACCCCTGGAGGTCAAAAGCGGACAGACAATCCGCCAAATCGACGTCGCGCTGGTCCGTGGAGGCGTTATTGCCGGGCGGGTCGTCGATGAGACTGGCGAGCCATATCCTTCGTTGATTGTGACGGCGTGGCAAACCCGGTATCAGGAAGGCCGCCGCGTTCGGTTCCCCTCGGCCACTGGCCAGACCGACGATCAGGGCGCGTATCGCATCTCCGGATTGCAGCCAGGTTCGTACTTCGTGTCGGCGATGTCTCCGGAAACGTGGCGGAACAGCCGGGGCGAATCGCTCGGCTACGCCGCGACCTACTATCCGGGCGCGGCGGTCGAAACTGCACAGCCAATCATGCTGTCGTCTGGACAACAGCGCCTCGACATCGACCTTGCGCTGGCAGCGGCGCGAACGGCGCGACTACGCGGCCGGCTCGTTCGTGAGACGGGCGAGCCGGTCTCGGGCGTGGCCGTGTCGGCCGCCATCGCTATTCCAGGCACCAGCGTGACATTCGCAAGCGGAGCACCGATTTCGGCAAACACCACCCCTGACGGCTCGTTCGAGCTGTCTGGTGTGGCGCCGGGCCACTATGCCATCCGCAGCAATGCCGGTGGCAACTCGGCGAGCATCAACCTCGACGTCTCCGCTGATCTCGACAACCTGTTGTTGGTGGCGCGCAGCGGCAGCACCGTCACCGGCGTCGTCGTCACGGATGCGGGCGAGCCTCCGCCCTTCACCGCGTCGGGTGCGCGCCTGAGCTTGCTGGCTTCGGCAGGAGAGGTCCTGCCGACCATTCGAGTGCCGGCCATCGACAGCGACTGGACGTTCACGCTGCGCAACGTGGGTGGTCCCTTCCTGTTCCGGTTGTCGGGCTTTCCACCGGAATGGATGCTCGATGCGGTCCAGCTGAATGACGACGACGTCACCGATACGCCGCTCGATGTCCCCACCGGCGGCAAACAGGTCGCCGGCCTGCGGCTCGTCATCACAAAGGAAGGGGCAACGCTCGCTGGAACGGTGACGGAACGGGGCGAAGCCAGCTCTGACGCGACGGTCGTGGCATTCTCAGAAGACGAGCGGCACTGGAGGTTCGGCTCGCGGTTCATTCGGACGGCGCGGCCGGCGATCGACGGCGCCTACACAATTGCCGGGCTTCCGGCCGGCGACTATCTCGTCGTTGCCGAGCGTGACCTCCTGGACGGCGAATGGGAGGATCGCGAGTACCTGAAGGGCGCAGTCGCGCGAGCGACGAAGGTAACGCTGAAACGTGGCGGCGCAGAGACGGTTGATCTGAAGGTGGCCCCGCCGCGTTGAAGAACGTTCCAACCTTGACGGTGGCGCGCGTCGTGTAATACGATTCGTATTACAGCACTATGGCGACACGCACCGTGAGACTCGACGACGAGGCCGAAGCAGCGCTCGATGAGATTCGCAAGGCGACGGGCTTGCCGATTTCGGAAGCGTTGAAGCAAGGGTTGCGCACGCTCCGCGAGCGGATCAGCCGGGAGCCGGAGCAGACACCCTACGAAGCCTATCGGCAGCTCGACCTGGGCCGAGGCGGCTACGCCATCGCACCGTCGACGGATACTCGTCGAGCGGTTAAGGCCGCGATTCGCCGGAAACTGGGTCGATGACCCTGGTCGACACCGGACCACTGGTCGCGCTCTTCGATCCCCGCGATGGCCAGCACGATCGGTGCGTGGATCGGCTCAAGACGATTCGCGAGCAAATCGTCACCACGATTCCCGTTCTGACCGAAACGTTCCACATGCTCGGCCCGACGAGCACTGGTTCAGACCGCTTGAGAGAATTTATCGAGAGTGGCGGGTTGTCGGTGTGGTTTCTCGAGCGGGGCTCTCTGACACGCGCCTTCGAGCTGATGGAGCTCTACGCTGACCATCCGATGGACCTGGCTGACGCCTCCTTGATTGCCGCCGCCGAGGCGCTCGGCACACGCCGAGTGTTCACGATTGACCGAGACGATTTCGAGACCTACAAGGTCCGGCGAGGTCATCGTCACCAGCCCTTCCAGATTCTCGACTGACGCGACCCGTAAGGCTCCAGAAGACTGGCCCTGGCTGCTGCGCTAGACTGGGCGCATGACGCGTGCACGCTCGTCCCAACTCCTGTCCCTGGCCGCCGCGGCCCTGGTGCTCATCGGGCCGTCTCCCGTCGGCGGCCCCGCAGCGCTGCAGGCGCAGGCGCTGACCGTTCCCTACACGCAGTTCACGCTGCCCAACGGCCTGAACGTGATCCTGCACCGCGACACCAGCGTGCCGGTGGTGGCCGTGAACCTGTGGTACCACGTGGGCTCGTCGCACGAGCGGCCCGGGCGCACCGGCTTCGCGCACCTGTTCGAGCACATCATGTTCGAAGGGTCGATGCACGTGCCCGAAGGCTCGTTCGACACGTGGCTCGAGGCCGCCGGCGCGAACAATAACGGCTCGACCACCACCGATCGCACCAACTACTACATCGACCTGCCGGCCAACGCGCTCGACCTGGCGCTGTTCCTCGAGTCCGATCGCATGGGCTTCCTGCTCGACGACAAGGCCCCGGGCAAGGTCGATGGCCAGCGCGATGTCGTCAAGAACGAGAAGCGCCAGGGCGTCGACAACCAGCCCTACGGCCAGGCTTTCGTCGAACTGTCGGCGCTGCTCTATCCGCCGGGCCATCCCTACAGCTGGCCGGTGATTGGCTCGATGGAAGACCTGTCGGCCGCCAGTTTCGAAGACGTGGCGCGGTTCTTCCGCACCTACTACGTGCCGAACAACGCCAGCCTGGTGATCGCCGGCGACATCGACCTGGCCGAGACCCGCAAGAAGGTGGAGACGTGGTTCAGCGACGTGCCGCGCGGCAAGCCGGTGCCGCCGCTCGCGCCGCCGAGCGCCGTGCTCGACGGCGTCAAGCGCAAGACCATCACCGATCGCGTGCAGCTGCCGCGGCTGTACATGGCCTGGCACACGCCCGGGCTACTCAAGCCCGGCGACGCCACCATGGACATCATCGCGAACCTGCTGAGCAGCGGGAAGAACTCGCGGCTCTATCGCCGCCTGGTGTACGACCTGCAGATCGCGCAGGACGTGTCGGCCTTTCAGCAGTCGCAGGCGCTCGGCAGCAACTTCGTGATCATCGCCACGGCGCGGCCCGGCCAGGGCCTCGACAAGATCCAGGCGGTGATCGATGAAGAGCTCGACCGGCTGCGCAAGGAAGCGCCGGCGGCCCGCGAGATGACGCGTGCGCTGAACCAGACCGAGGCCTCGTTCTACCGCAACATGGAGCGGGTCGGCGGCTTCGGCGGCAAGGCCGACCAGCTGAACGCCTACGTCAAGGCCGCCGGCACGCCCGACTTCTTCGACAAGGACCTGGCGCGCTATCGCGCCGTCACCGCGGCGGAAGTGCAGGCCGCCATCGACCGCTACCTGCCGAAAGATCGACGCGTCGAGCTCAGCGTCATTCCGGGAGACAAGAAATGAACAAGACGCTGCAGATGTGGCGTCCGGCTTTAGCCGGACTGACCGTGATCGTCACCTTGGTGACGACGCTCGGCGCCCAGCAACCGGATCGCAAGCAGCCACCTCCGATTGGCCCGGCGCCGTCGCTGAAGCTGCCCGCCATCCAGAAGCACAAGCTGTCGAACGGCCTCGCGGTGTGGATCGTCGAGCACCACGAAGTGCCGCTCGCGCAGATCAACCTGATCGTGCGCTCGGGCAGCGCCGCCGATCCCATTGGCAAGTACGGCGTCGGCAGCATGACTGCGGCCATGCTGGATGAGGGCGCCGGCACGCGCGAAGCGCTCGACCTGGCCGATGCCATCGAGTTCCTCGGCGCCAACCTGTCGACGTCGAGCACGTTCGACGCTTCGGCGGTTCGCTTGTCAGTGCCGGTGTCGAAGCTGCCTGAGGCACTGCCGCTGATGGCCGACGTGGCGCTGCGCCCGTCGTTCCCGGCCGCCGAACTCGATCGCCTGCGCAAGGAACGCCTCACCGGCCTGCTGCAGGCGCGCGACAACGTCGCCGCGCTCGTCCAGCTCGCCTTCCCACGCATTGTCTTTGGGCCGACCCATCGCTATGGCACGTCGGCCAACGGCCTGCCGGCCACGCTCGAGTCGTTGACGGTGGACGACCTGAAGGCGTTCTACCGCACGCACTTCCGGCCCGACAACGCCACCCTGCTGGTGGTCGGCGACCTGACGCCCGCGTCGGCGCTGCCAATGCTCGAGAAAGCGTTTGGGGGATGGCAGGCGGACGGCATGGCGCCACTGGTCGCCGCCGTACCCAACGCGCCGCAGCTCGGCAAGCGCGAGATCTACCTGGTGGACAAGCCCGAGGCCGCGCAGTCGCAGATTCGCATTGGCTGGGTGGGCGTGCCACGCTCGACGCCCGACTACGCGGTGCTCGAAGTGCTGAACACGGTGCTCGGCGGATCGTTCACGTCGCGCCTCAACCAGAACCTGCGCGAGAAGAACGGCTACGCCTACGGCGCCAGCTCCGGGTTCGACATGCGGCTGTCGGCCGGACCGTTCGTGGCTGCTGCCGGCGTGCAGACCGACAAGACCGCCGACGCGCTGCGCGAGTTCTTCAACGAGCTGAACGGCATGCTGACGCCGGTGCCGGCCGAGGAACTGAACAAGGCGAAGAACTACGTGGCGCTGGGCTTCCCTGGTGAGTTCGAAACCACCGGCGACATGGCGCGCAAGCTCGAGGAGCTGGTCATCTACAACCTGCCGGAGACGACCTTCAGCAACTTTGTGCCCGGCGTGTCCGCGGTCACGGCCGCCGACCTGCAGCGCGCCGCCGCCCGCTTCATCCAGCCCGAAAAGATGGCGGTCGTCGTGGTGGGAGATCTGAAAGTGATTGAAGGGCCGATCCGCGCGCTCAACCTCGGACCGGTCACCCATGTCACGATCGACAGTCTCTTCCGCTAGGTGATCGCAGTTGTCGGCGGCGGAGCGGCGGGACTGGTCGCGTCGGCGTTTGCCGCAGCCACGGGTGCCGATGTCGTTCTGATCGAGCGCACTGCAGACGGCGGCCGCAAGATTCTGATCAGCGGCGGCGGCCGCTGCAACGTGCTGCCCTCGGTGCTGGCGCCGGAGCGTTTCGTCACCGATTCGCCGGCGCACCTGTTGCGCGGCATGCTGCGGTCGTGGCCGCTGCACGAGCAGCGCGCGTTCTTCGAGCACGACCTGGGCATTCCCCTCGCCCTCGAACCAGAGTCGGGCAAGCTGTTTCCGCGCTCGAATCGCGCCAGGGACATCCGCGACGGACTGGTCACCTTCGCTCGCGCACGCGGCGTGCGCATGCAGTTCGGCACCACCATCACCAAACTGCGGCCGACCGCCGATGGTTTCACCCTGGACACCTCGAACGGCCCGATCCAGGCGTCGCGCGTAATTGTCGCTACCGGCGGACTGTCGGTGCCCATGACCGGCAGCGACGGCACCGGCCTGCGCGTCGCCGAGGCGCTCGGCCATCGCATGATTCCGACCTACCCCGCGCTGACCCCGCTGCTCGGCTCAGGCCACGACTCGCTCTCGGGCGTCTCGCTCAACGTGCGCCTGCGCAGCAAGTCGGGGACGCGAACCATCGAAACGCGCGGTGGCTTCCTGTTCACGCATCGCGGCTACAGCGGCCCCAGCGTGCTCGACATTTCACACGCAGTCACGCGGCCTGCCCACCGTAGCCTTGGCGAAGGTGGGACCATTCGGGCAGATTGGTCAGATCTGGCTCCCACCGCGTGGGAGAACGAGCTCAACGTGCCTTCGGCGCTCGTCCTCACCGTGATCGCCAGGCACGTGCCTTCGAGACTGGCCGAACGGTTGATGCTTGAAGCCGGCGTGCCCAGTGACCGCCGCACCAGCAGCCTGAAGCGAACCGAACGGCTGGCACTGATCGACCGCCTGACGTCGTACGAGCTGCCCATTACCGGCGACGAAGGCTACAAAAAGGCGGAGGTCACCGGCGGCGGGGTCGCCCTGGATGAGGTGGATCCGCGCACGCTCGAGAGCCGGCGCTGCCCCGGCCTGCACTTTTGCGGCGAAGTGCTCGATGCCTTCGGCCCGATTGGCGGCCACAATTTCGCCTGGGCCTGGGCGACCGGCCGCACGGCCGGGCTGGCTGCTGGGGCACCTGAGGCACCCTAGGCACCTTATACTCCCCGGATGCGCACCATTGCTTTCGCGACGTTCATCGTTGGGTCCACCGCGCTGTTCGCGCAAACGCCCGCCCAGCCCGCGGCGTCTTCAGGTTATTTACTACCACCCAAGGCCATCGTCGACATTCTCGACGCGCCGCCGCCGCCGACGGTTGAGCTGAGCCCGTCACGCGACGTCGTCGCGCTGCTCGATCGCGCCAGCATGCCGACCATCGCGCAGCTCTCGCAACCGATGCATCGGATCGCGGGCGTGCGCATCAACCCGAGGACCAACGGCCCCCATCGCGCGCAACTGTCACGGGCGATCACGCTGAAGTCGATCGCCGACGGACGCGACCGGGTCGTGACGGTGCCGCCGAATCCAATGCTGTCCTGGATTGGTTTCTCGCCCGACGGCAAGCGTTTCGCCTTTACGCAGCAGCGCGACAACGGCATCGAGCTGTGGATCGGTGAGTCGGTCACCGGGCAAGCCAAGGCGGTAACCCCTGCGCAACTCAATGCGGCCCTTGGCACCCCCTGCGAATGGGTCGGCGACGGCGCCTCGATGCTGTGCGAGTTCGTCTCGCCCAGCCGGGGTACGGCGCCGACGATGGGCGTGCCGACCGGTCCCAACATTCAGGAACATCGCGGCGGCACCGCACCGGTCCGCACCTACCAGGACCTGCTGACCAGCGCGTATGACGAGGCGCTGTTCGATTACCACGCCACCAGCCAGCTCGCATTCGTCGACGCGGCCTCTGGCCAACGCACCCCGGTCGGCAGCCCTGCGGTATTCGTCACCGCGGCGCCCTCGCCCGATGGTCAGTTCATCCTTGTCCGCCGCGTGAAGCGTCCATACTCGTGGCTGGTTCCGTATCAGAGTTTTGCCGCCAGCATCGAGGTGTGGAATCGCCAGGGTGCGACGGTCAAGCAGGTCGCGCAATTGCCGGTCGCCGACAACGTGCCCAATGGCGGCGTGATGCCCGGACCGCGCAACTTCCAATGGCAGCCTCTGGCGCCGGCCACGGTGGTCTGGGCCGAAGCGCTCGACAACGGCGACCCGAAAACCAAGGTGCCGCATCGTGACAAGGTGGTGGCGCTGAGCGCGCCGTTCACTGCCGCAACGTCTGAAATCGCCCGCACCGAGTATCGCGTCGGTAACGTGTCGTGGACCGACGGGGGCGCGGTGCTGCTGACCGAGAACGACCGCGCGCGGCGATGGACGCGGACGTGGGTGATCGACCAGCCGGGCGCCGCGCCGCGCAAGCTGTGGGACCGCAGCCAGGAAGACTCATACGGCAATCCCGGCGCGCCGCAGCGGCACGATCGCGCGTCCGGGGTCTCGACCATTCAGCAGAACGCCAATTCGATCTTCCTCGCCGGCACCGGCGCGGCGCCGGAAGGTGCGCGGCCGTTCATCGATCGCCTCGACCTCACCACGCTCAAGAGCGAACGCCTGTTTCAGACCACCGGGCGTTCGTACGAGACCGTGATTGGCGTCCTGTCGGACGATGGGTCGAAGATCCTGACCCGCCACGAGACGCGTAGCGATCCGCCGAACGTCTACGTGCGCGATCTCAAGGCCGGCACCAGGACGGCGCTGACCTCGTACGCGGATCCGGCGCCGCAGCTCCAGGGCATCCAGAAGCAGCTCGTCACCTACAAGCGCAGCGACGGCGTCGAGCTGTCGGCGACGATTATCACGCCGCCAGGCTGGACGCCCGCTCAAGGGCCCTTGCCGACACTGCTCTGGGCGTATCCGCGCGAGTTCACGGATCCCGCCAACGCCGGCCAGGTCACCGGCTCCGCCGATCGCTACACGTCGATCAGCGGCGCATCGCACCTGTTGTTCCTGACGCAGGGCTACGCGATCATCGACGACCCGACGATGCCGATCGTCGGGCCGGGCGAGACGGCGAATGACACCTACATCCAGCAACTGGTGGCGAGCGCCCAGGCCGCGGTCGACCGCGCGGTCAGCCTCGGCGTCACCGACGCCGCCCGCGTCGTCGTCGGCGGTCACAGCTACGGCGGTTTCATGACGGCCAACCTGCTGGCGCATTCCGACATCTTCCGGGCCGGCCTGGCGCGCAGCGGCGCCTACAACCGCACCCTGACACCGTTCGGGTTCCAGAATGAACAGCGCACGTTCTGGGAGGTGCCGCAGATCTACGCCGCGATGTCGCCGTTCAACTACGCGCACAAGATCAACGAGCCGATCCTGTTGATTCACGGTGAGGCGGATGACAACAGCGGCACGTTCCCGATCCAGTCGGAACGCCTCTACATGGCGCTCAAGGGCCACGGCGCGACGGTGCGCTACGTCACCCTGCCAAACGAGGCGCACGGCTACGTCGCGCGCGAATCGGTGCTGCACACGGTGGCGGAGATGTTGAACTGGGCCAACGAGTGGGGCAAAACCGCCAAGCCGCGCACCACGTCGATTCAGCAATAGGTGCCAAGGAAGGTGCCAGAGTGCCAAGAGTGCCAGGAGTGCACCTTGGTACTTTGGCACCCTTGGCACCCTTGGCACCTATAATGATCTCCTCCCCCAAGGAGACAACGACCATGAAACGGCTGATCCTCTCGGCGCTTCTCGTCCTGGCCCTCGCGGCCCCGGCCGTGGCTGACGTGACCATCAAGGGCACCAGCAGCGGCAAGGGCATGGGCATGACCGCGAACATGACGACGGTCACCTATATCAAGGGCAACAAGATGCGCACCGACACCGTGACGGGTGACACCACCCGCTCGATGGTGTTCGACGTCGACGCGCAGCGGCTGTATTCGTTCGACTCGAAGAAGAAGGAAGCCGACGTCTGGAACATGCAGGCGTTCAGCGCCGAGATGGCGAAGAACGTCGACGTCTCGGGGATGAAGGCGTCGGTCAAGGCCAACGGCAAGACCAAGCAGGTCGCCGGCCGGAACGCGAGCGGCTACGACATGGAGATTGAAGTGCCGGCCACCATCGGCGGCGCCATGAAGATGACGGTGATCCTGACCGGCCCCATGTGGATCGTGAAGGGCGCCCCGGGCAGCGCCGAGTACTTGGCCTTCTACAAGAACGCCGTCGACAAGGGTTGGATCTTCAGCGACCCGCGCGGCGCCAAGGGCCAGCCCGGCCAGGCCAAGGCGATGGCCGAGATGTACAAGCAGATGGCGGACACCGGCGGGATTGCTTACGAGACCGAGATGAGCATCAAGATGGGCGGCGATGGTCCCATGGCCGGCATGATGGCGAAGATGGGCGGCATGACGGCCACCAGCCTCGTGCAGTCTGTGGACACCGCCACGCTGGCCGCCGACCTGTTCGCGCCGCCGGCCGGCTACAAGCTCAAGGAACAAAAGTAAGGCTTGTCTTCGTACCTCGCGCAGCTGCGCAGTCACTCCACCAGCGTGATCGCCGTCGAGCTTCGCCCGCCCCGGGCGGAGCTCGAGTCGGCCGAAGGCATGGACGCGTGGATTGACACCTACCACGCCATCCGGTCGCTGACCCGGCACGACGTGCGCGTGATGGTGACCGATAGCGCGGTTGGCGCGCAGGAAGAGAACAACCTGCGTCACCTGGTGAACAACCTGGGCGACACGGTCGGCCGGCACCAGATCATCCCGTTTCTCACGACCAAGCACTCGCTCGAGTTCTGCCTGGCCTACGCCGATCAGACGGCGCAAAGCGGCTTCCCCTCGCTGGTGGTGCTCGGTGGCGACAAGCACGTGGGCCGGCCCCGCTGCCTGGAGCACGCGTGGCAGCTGCGCCAGCGGATTCGCGAGCGGCACCCGGACATGGAACTGGGCGGCTGGGCCAACCCGACCGCCGACACCGATGGGCAGGTCAGTTTCCTGCTGGACCCACGCGTCAACGCCGACTTCTACCTGACGCAAATCGTTTCGCATCACCAGGCCGACCGCGTCGGGGCATTTCTCGAAGCCGGCCGGCAACGCGGCCTGGCGCTGCCGGGAGTCTTCGGGGTCTTCTATTACCGCAGCGCCAACGTGAGGACCCTCGAGATGCTCAGCCAGTTCCTGCCGGTGCCGGTTGAGGCACTGAAGGCGGAGTTCGCCGCCGGCGCGACGCCGATTGACGTCTGCGCACGGACCATCCGGTCGCTGATCGACCTCGGCGCGAAGCATTTCTACGTGAGCAACCTGCCCACAAAGAAGACCGCCGCTACCCTGACCGCGATTCTCGACAAGGCCGGCGTGACGGCCACCAGCCGTTAGAAGCGGCTGTCGGGAAGACACTTCCTGACGGGGTGAAGCGGCGAACCGAGACGGGGTGGCACCTCTTGACGGGACTGCCCGTCATGTCGCGTCACCCCGTCGAGAAGCACCACCCCGTCAAGTAGTGCCAGCCCCCGTCAGGTTCATAAAGTGCCTCCCCGGAGCGGTTTATACTGTCGCCATGGGCAAATTCTACGATTCCGTTCCCGTGTCAGCCATCGTTCGCATCCGCGACATGATGTACACCGTCAAGGATCCGTTCCGGCTCGATCAGGGTGACGTGTCGTTTGACGCGCCCGAGACGTTCAAGGCGGCCGTGGCCAAGGCCATGGTCGACAACCGCACGCACTACCTGCCGACCTCCGGGATTCCGCCGCTGCGCAAGGCCGTGGCCGAAAAGATGCGCAAGAAGAACGGCATCCCGATCGGATCGGACGAAGAGGTGCTGATCACCAACGGCGGCACCCACGGCCTGTACGCCGTGATGCACGCGCTGCTCGAGCCGGGCGACGAGATGATCGTGCCCGGTCCCGAATGGCCGCCGACCATGGCCATTTGCCAGGCCGCCGGCGGCGTGCCGGTGCAGGTGCCGCTGCGTGAAGATCTGGGTTGGCGGTGGAACATCGACGAGGTCGAGAAGGCGATCACGCCGAAGACGCGCGTGCTCTACCTGAACTCGCCGAACAACCCGACCGGCGGTATCCTGACCCGCGCCGACATCGAGTGCCTGGCGGCGATCGCCAAAGAGCGCAACCTGTGGGTGATTTCAGACGAGGCGTACGAGGACATCCTGTTCACCGGCGAGCACGTCAGCATCGCGTCGCTGCCCGGCATGTACGAGCGGACCATCCCGGTCTACACCATGAGCAAGTCGTACGCGATCACCGGCGTGCGCGTCGGCTACTTCGCCATCAAGGATCCGGCGCTGCTCGCCCGGGCCCTCAAGATCGTGCTCTACACCACCAGCAACGTCTCGTCGATCGCGCAGTACGGCGCGGTGGGCGCGCTCGAGGGTGCGCAGGACTGCATTGCCGCGTTCCGCGACGAGCTGAAGTTCCGTCGCGACCTGTTCTACAAGGGGCTGGACGAGGCCGCGCCCGGCGTGTTTTCTGGCACCCCGCCCAATGGCGCGTTCTACGCCTTCGTCCAGATCAACGCTGAATGGGCGAAGGACGCCGGCATTACCGGCGACTCGTTGTCGTGGGCCATGGCCGAGCACCTGATCAAGCACGCCCGGATTGGCTGCGTGCCCGGTGTCGACTTCAGCGCCGACTGTGAAGGCTACATGCGCTTCTGCACCGGCCGCAGCCGCGAAGAGCTCACCGGGGCTCTGGCATCGATGAAGGAAACCTTCGCGCGCGTGTCCGCCCGCTGAAGTAGCCGTTCAAGCCCTGGAACGGTCCCTCCAGGGCGTAGATCATGCCGGCGAATCCCATGCGGTTCGCCGGCAGCGTCACCGCCAGCACGATCGATGTCACCCCCAGCAGCACACTGAGCCCGTGAGCGCGCATCGCGCTCCTGGCATCGAACGCTTCTTCCGCCGACAGGTCGAGCGCCTGGCGTTGCCGCAGCGCATTCCAGTTCAGCAACACGAAGATCAGGAACACCGCCACGACCCCTGAGCTGTAACACACCATCAGGAAGCGGTTGTCGGCGTCGCTCAGCCGCTCGAACCCGCTCTCGCCGATCCCGGTGATCAGCGGCACCAGGTTGTTGGCCACCACCTTGAGCGGATAGACGAAAAACAGCACCACGAACAGCAGCACGCAGTTGAGGACGATGGTCAGCCGATCGTGGAGGCCGTAGGTGCGGAAAAAATTGTAGTGCAGGTACCAGATCCAGCAGATCAACGCGAAGGTCAGCGCAAACGGCAGGAAGCCGCGCAGCGTGAGCTTGAGCGCCTCGAAGTCGGGCGGCACCTCGATCGAGGCCACCAGCAGCGTCAGCGCGAAGCCGAAGACCGCGTCGCTGAACCCCTCGATGCGTGAGACGTCGCGGCCGCGGATCACAGGCTGAACTGCCGGAAGTGGTGGTCGGTATGGCGCGCAATCAGCACGCCGTAGGCGCGGTGGGTCAGCTTGCCGAAGGCCGGATGGTCCTGCAGCGCCGTGCCGGGAGTGACGGCCGCCAGGCGCGCGAGCAGGCCGGCATAGGCCGCTTGTTCGTCGGCCAGAATGGCGCCGCTGCACCGCGCGATCAGCTCAGGCGCGGTCGGCGCGCCCTTTGGGAACGGCGCCACGTAGATGATCAACTGCTTGATCGGCGGATAGCGCAGCGGCAGGTTCTTCGGCTTCACGTAGAGGTCGCCAAGCGCCATGCGGTAGCTGTCGTTGACGTGCGCCAGCATGCCGGTCGCGCTCATCTTGCCCCACAATGGCTTGGCGTCCGCCGTGAGCCGCGCGATGCGATCGGCGAGTGATGCTCGAAACGATGGATCCCAGGCTGTGGCCATGTTGACTTCCTGTTATGTCCGGCTAAAGCCGGACGCTACATACTGTGGCGTCCGCCTTCAGGCGGACTACCTCACGTGCCTCCCGCCGTCGACGCGGATCGTTTCGCCGGTGACGAAGTCAGACTGCACCAGGAACATCACCGCCTTGGCAATCTCGTCTGCGCCGCCCCAGCGCCCCAGCGGCGTATTCTGCACCACCGATGCGCTTTCCGTGGCGCTCATGCCGGCCGGGGCCAGGATTGGTCCAGGCGCGACGGCATTCACCAGGATGTGATCCGCGGCGAGTTCAAGCGCGAGCGCCTCGGTCAGCGCCTTCACGCCGGCCTTGGCGACGTAGTACGGCAGGTAGCCGGCGTAGCGCGGCCGGCCGCTCGCCACCACCCAGTCGGCGAAGTTGATGATGCGGCCGCCCCCGACGCGCTTCATCACCAGCGCCGCCGCGCGCGAGAACAGGAAGGTCGCGCGCAGGTCCACCGCCATCTGGCGGTCCCAGTCTGCCGACGTCAACTGGTCGAACGGTTTCGAGCCGTACAGCGACGCCATGTTGATCAGGATGTCGAGCCGTCCGAGTTGCGCGACCGTCGTGTCGACCGCGCGGGCGCAGTCCTGCTCGCTCGACACATCGGCCTGCACCGCCACCGCCTTGCGACCAAGGGCCCTCACAGCCGTGGCGGTCTCGTCTGCTTCGCGGCGCGACCGGTTATAGACCAGCGACACGTCGGCACCCGCCGCCGCCAGCGTGGTGGCAACGACGGCGCCAATGCGCTTGCCGCCGGTAATGAGGACGACCTTGCCGTTCATCTCCATGAGCCCTTGAGAATAGTTCAACGTCACCCCGTCACCCCTTGGCACCCCGGCACCCCTGGCACCTTTGGCACCTTTGGCACCCTAGGCACCTTACGTCCCCCGTAACCTCTTTCGGGCTGCGTAAGCGGCGGGGCCGGGCCATTGGCCGCAAGTGGTTGTCGCGCAGCGAGTTATCGCTTGGCTCGCATCCTGCTTGTCTGGGAACGCGCCACGGATTCCTTGGGCGACAAAGGAGCGACTGAAATGCGACGTGTAATGACTCTTGCTTTGGCGGGTGTGTTCTCTCTGGTTATGGCAACTGCGGCTCAGGCCCAGGTGATCAACTTCACGGCGGAACTGGGCGGCGGCGACGAAGTGCCCAAGGTGAGCACCGGCGCGGCCGGGACGGCGACAGTGTCGCTGAACCAGGCAACCGGCGTCGTGACCTATCGGATTGACGTCTACAACATGCCGGTGGGCACGACCGCCGCGCACTTCCACGTGGGCGACGTCGACGTCTCGGGACCCGTGGTGGTGAACTTCACGGTGCTCGCGAACATCTCGAACGACTTCTCAATCACGGGCACCGCGTCAGCCACCGACCTCGTGCCGCGCGCGGCTCAGGGTATCAACTCGTGGGAGGACTTCGTCCAGGCGCTTCAGCTCGACAACATCTACATCAACATCCACAGCACGGCCAACCCCGGCGGCGAGATCCGCGGCCAGGTCACGCGCGTTCGGTAACCTCGTAGAACCAGACGGGACCGCACTCCCTGACGGGGTGGCATTTTCTGACGGGGACGTTCCGCTAGACGGGACTGCCCCGGCAGGTAGCGTCACCCCGTCAGGGAGCGTCTCCCCGTCGAGGTGTGCGTCCCCGTCGGTATCAGTGTGGTTTCCATCCCCAGAAGCGCAGGATCGTGTACACCGCCTTGAAGGCATCCTTCAAGCCGATCTTCTTTCCCTCTTCATAGGTGCGGCCGTTGTACGAGATGGGAATCTCGTAGATGCGCGCGCGCATGGCCGCCATCTTCTGGGTAATCTCGGGCTCGATGCCGAAGTCTTTCGACTGCAGGTCGAGGCGATCGGCGAACGCGCGCGTCATCACCTTGTAGCAGGTCTCCATGTCGGTGAGGTTCAAGTCACTGAACATGTTGGAAAGCATCGTCAGCATCCGGTTGCCGACCGAGTGCCAGAAGTACAACACGCGGTGGCCGCGCGCGTGGCCCAGGAAGCGCGAGCCGTACACGACGTCGGCCTGGCCGTCGAGGATCGGCCGGATCAGCACCGGATATTCGTTGGGGTCGTACTCAAGGTCGGCGTCCTGGATGATCACCATGTCGCCGGTCGACTCGCGGATGCCGCGCCACACGGCGGCCCCCTTGCCCTGGTTGTGCGGCTGGAACAGCACGCGCACGCCGTCCTTGCCATCCAGTTCCTTCAGGATGTCGCGTGTCCCGTCCTTCGACCCATCGTCGACGATGACCAGTTCCTTCTCGACGGACCCGAGGTCCACGGCGAGCACGCGCGCAACGATGGTGCGAATGGTGGCCTGCTCGTTGTAGGCCGGCATGACGACGCTGAGTTTCATGAGGCGGAGAAAGTGTACCCCATGAATGGGGCGGGTAGGGCAGGTAGGGAGCTGGGGCGGGTAGGGTAGGTGCGGGTCGGGTAGGGTAGGGTAGGTGGGGCGGGTAAGAGATCCTACCAGCCCCACCCGCCCGACCAGCCCCACCCGCCCGAACTAGGCGAGCACCTTGATGACGACGCGGCGGTTCTGGGCGCGGCCGTCGCGGGTGTTGTTCGGCGCGGCCGGCTTGGCTTCACCGTAGCTGATCACGTTGATCTTGTGCAGCGGCACCTGGTGCTTCTCGTAGAGATAGCGCTTCACGGCTTCGGCGCGCATCAGGCCGAGCTGTTCGTTGTACTTCGCGTCGCCGACGTTGTCGGTGTGACCTTCGATCTCGACCCACACGGCCTTCTTGTCGGCCTTGAGGTTGTTGACCATCGCGTCGAGCGCGGCGGCGGCGTCTTCCGGCAGGTCGGCCTTGCCGAGCTGGAACTTGCCCTGGTCTTCGCTGAGCACGGTCTCGAAGATCAGCTTGCGGGTTTCGGCCTCGATGCCGGCGGCGCGGCGTTCGGCGGTCGTGCCGACCTCGGTGGCCTTGTTGGCGGCGTCAGCCGCCGCGGCGTTGGCCTTCGAGGCGGAATCGGCGGCCGCGGCGGCCTTCGAATCCACTTCACCGATGCGGCCTTCGGCCGTGCGGACGCGCTCCTGGGTTTCCTCGAGCGACGTGCCCATGGTGGACACCTTGTCGTTCACTTCACCGACCGAGGTGCGCACGAAGCCCTTGGTCGCGCACGCCGGCGCGACGCCAAGGATGGTAATGACACCGACGACGAACAGGGAGTTACGCATAGTCATCTCTCCTTAAGAGTAATTGCGAGTTCCAACCTAACGACTGCCTGACCCGGCGACGTAGCCGCCACGGGTCCGCACAACAAAGTTCTTCTGCGGCGTCCGAATCTCGAGCGGATGCCAGCCCGGAGCCGCGCCCGGCTCGAACGCGATCAAGTACAGGTGGCGAAGCTCGTCGATCACCGCGCGCGCGGCCTTGTAGGCCGAGGCCGACGTGCTGCTGTAGTGCAGCGCACCGCCGGTCCAACGCGCGAGGTCTTCAATGGTGCCCACCGACGGCGGCGACTGGCGCTGCGAACTCGGCGTGGCACGGTCGGAACCCGGATCGTCGATGGCCAGCACCGTGGCGATGATGTAGACCGGCACATCGATGGCCGCGGCCGTGGCCGAGACCTGCGCCGGCGACAACGTGCTCGACGTATCGATGCCGTCGGTCAGCACGACCACCGCGCGGCGGGCCATCGGGCGGCTCGCGACCCGCTCGGCCGCGGCCGAAATTGCGTCATGTAACGAGGTGGCCCCGAATGGATCGACCTCCCCCAGCGCACCCTTCAGGGCACGCGTATCGACCGTAAACGGGGCCACCTCGCGTAGCCGGCTGTCAAACGCGAACAGCCCGGCTTCGTCGCGGCCTTCATCCAGGGATGACAACAGATGAAAGGCCGCAAATCTGGCAGCAGTCGCGCGATCGGCGACGTCCATGCTGCCGCTCACGTCGAAGAGAATCGCCAGGCTCAACGGTGCCCGTTCCGAGCGGAATTCGTTGATCACGCGGCGCTCGCCGCGGTCGATCACTTCGAAGTCCTGCTTGGTCAGGTTGGTCACGAGTCGTCCCCTGTTATCGCGAACCGTTGCGCTGACGGTGACCAGGTCCACACCCGATCGAAACGTCGGCTTTTCTACGGCCTCCTGCGCCGACCCGGCGATGGGTTGGCTGACTATCGCGAGGGCGAGGAGGAACCGCCGCATGGCCACCCTATAACCAAGTTCCTTGCCAAACAGGTAACCCATTTGTATTCAGCAGTTTAACCAAAAAGGATGAGTTTGGGTAGGTCCGGGAGGGGTGTAACCATGTAGCTTTTACATGACGTTGGGGCGGGTGAGGCGGGGTCGGGCGGGTAAGGCGGGTGGACTTGGCCCAACCAGCCCAACCAGCCCAATCAGCCCGACCGGTCCTACCTGCTAAGATCGGGCGGTCATGCCCGTCAGCGAAGCCGCAATCAGGACCGCGAAGAGAGTCGATCGCTTTACCTACGCCATCCGCAACATCGTGGCCGAAGCGAAGAAGGTGGAGCAGACCGGCATGGCGGTCCGCTACCTCAACATCGGCGACCCGAACCAGTTCGGCTTTCTCACCCCGCCGCACCTGATCGAAGCCGTGGTGAAGGCGATGCGCGACGGGCACAACGGCTATGCGCCGTCGCCCGGCATTGTCGACGCGCGCGAGGCGGCCAGTGCCGACTTCGTGGCCCGCGGCGTGAACGTCTCGCCCGATCGCGTGCTGATCACGTCGGGCACCTCGGAAGGCATCGAGCTGGCGCTGACCGCGATCGTGGACGAGGGCGATGAAGTGCTCGTGCCGTCGCCCACCTACCCGCTCTACACCGCGGTGCTGGCGAAGATCGGCGCGCTGCCGTCGTACTACCGCACCGATCACACGCGCGAGTGGCAGCCTGACATCGATCACATTCGCAGCCTGATCAATCCCCGGACCCGCGCGCTGGTGGTGATCGATCCCAACAACCCGACCGGCGCCATCTATCCCGAGACCATGCGCCGCGCGCTGATCGCGCTGGCCGAAGAACACGGGCTGGTCATTCTCGCCGACGAAGTCTACGGCGACCTCGCCTACGACGGCGCGGTGCCGCCCATGGCCGCGCTCGACAACAACGCGCCGATCATTTCGTACTCGAGCCTGTCGAAGGCCTACCTCGCGCCGGGATGGCGCGCCGGCTGGATGGCCATTGGCTCGTCGCCGCGCCTCGACCCGGCCCTGGCCGCGATCAAGAAACTCGCCGATGGCCGGCTGTGCAGTCCCGGCCCCATGCAGTACGCGGTGACCGCCGCGCTGACCGGCGACCGCTCGCACCAGGTCTCGTTCCGCCGGCAGCTGCGCGAGCGCGCCGAGTTGACCACCGCGCGCATGAACGCCATTCCCGGCATGTCGTGCGTTGCGCCGCGCGGCGCGTTCTACGCCATGCCGAAGGTCGACCTGCCTCCCGGCAAGACCGACGTCGACTTCGTGCTCGGCCTGCTGCGGGCGAAAGGCATTCTCTGCGTTTACGGATCGGGCTTCGGCACGGCGCCCGAGGACGGCTTCTTCCGCATCGTGTTCCTGGCCACCCCGGCGGAACTCGGCGCCATCTACGACGATGTGGCCGCGTTCACGCGAGAGTTCCTTGGCCGCTGACGAGTCGCGCGCGCTGGTTCGCTACGCCGTGTTGTGCACGGCCGTGGCGATCGTGTTGATGTGGGCGCTGTACCTGGTTCGCGCGCAGATCCTGCTGCTGTACGTCAGCGCGCTGTTCGCCACGGGCCTGGCGCCGCTCGTGCGGATCATCGAGCGGCGGCGGTTGGCCGGCAAGCGGCGCATTCCGCGCGGCGCGGCCATCCTGGCCATCTACGGCACGGTGGTCGGCCTGCTCGCCGCCCTGGGTGCGGCGGTCGTGCCGCCCCTCGTCGATCAGGGCCGGCAGTTGTGGACGGACCTGCCGTCGCGTCTCGAGACGCTGCAGCTGAAGCTGGTGGAGTGGGGCGTCATGCCCGCCGGGACATCGTTCGGCGAGTTGCTGAAGCAGGCTCCGGTGTCTGGCAGCACCGATGCCGTTACCACCGTGCTCGTCGCCCTCTGGAGCATCGTTGGCGGCGTGTTCGGCGTCGTGACCATTCTGCTGTTGACCTTTTATCTGCTGGTCGACTCCGAGCACCTGTTCAACGTGTTCGTGAAGCTGTTTCCGCGTGCGCAGCGGCAGCAGGTCGCGAATGTGGGCGAGTTGATCGCGGTGAAGATCAGCGCGTGGCTCGGCGGGCAGATCCTGCTGGGCTTCATCATCGGCATTATTTCGGCGATCGGCCTGGCGCTGCTGGGCGTGCCGTACTTCTTCGTGCTCGCGGTGATCGCGGGGATCGGCGAGATGATTCCCATGGTGGGTCCGCTGCTGGCGGCGGTGCCCGCGGTGGCGGTTGCCTTCACGGTATCGCCCAGCCTGGGCCTGGCGGTGGCGGCGTTCTGCTGGGGTGTCCAGTTGCTCGAAAACAACTTCCTGGTGCCGAAGGTGATGAGCCAGCAGGTCGGCTTGAGCGCCATCACGGTGATCGCGGCGTTGATCGTCGGCAGTTCGCTGCTGGGGTTGCCGGGCGCGCTGTTGGCGGTGCCGACCGCGGCGATCCTGCAGGTGCTGTTCGAAGAGCTGGTGCTGTCCGAAAAAGAAGCATGAGGTTCGCGAGCGGACCTGCTCCCCTTTTTGCCTTTCTTGCCTATTCGGTAGTGTCGCTCGTCCTCACGTGGCCGCTTGTGCTCGGCCTCGGCAGCGACGTCCCCGGCGATCTCGGCGACTCGCTGCTCAACATGTGGATCCTGGCATGGGGCGCCGAGCACCTGCCGCAACTCCTGACCGGCGCCCTGAGCTGGTCGCAGTTCTGGGACGCGAACATCTTTCATCCGTCGCCCCTGGCGCTGTCGCTGTCCGAGCACCTCTTCGGCCAGGTCCTGCAGATTCTTCCGGTCTATTGGCTGACCGGCAACATCATCCTCTGCTACAACCTGCTGTTCGTCGCGACGTTTGCGCTGTCGGCGTTCGGCGCGTACTTGCTGGTGCGCGACCTCACCGGCGACTGGCGCGCGGCCTTCATTGCCGGACTTGTGTTCGGCTTCCTTCCCTATCGCATCGCCTCGGTGCCGCACCTGCAGGTGATGAGCGCGCAGTGGATGCCGTTCGCGTTGTGGGGCCTCAACAGGTTTGTCACGTTGATCCCGGATCCCGGATCCCGGATCCCGGCGTACCGCGCCCTGGCTCTGGGAACGGGCGCGCTGGTTTTGCAGAACTGGTCGTGCGGCTACTACCTGCTCTACTTCGCGCCGTTCGTGCCGCTGTTCGTGCTGCATCGCATGTGGGCGCTCGGCGCCCTTGGTACCCTGCGCACATGGCTCGGCCTGGTCGCCGCCGCGGCCAGCACGTTGCTGCTGACGTTGCCGTTGCTGCTTCCGTATGCGGAGGCACAACGACGGTTCGGCTTCGAGCGGCCCTACCAGGAAGTGCTGCGGTTCTCGGCCAATGTCTGGTCGTACGCGACCGCCTCTGAAAACCTCTGGTTGTTTGGCGAAACGCTGCGGCTCTATTTGGGCGCCGAAGGAGAGACGTTCCTGGGAGTCGTGCCGTGGATCCTGGCGGCGATCGCGATCGGCGCTTTGCTGGTCGAACCGCCGGCGCAGGACCCACCGCGGCCCCTGTGGCGGCGCGTCTCGATCGGGCTGCTCGTCGTCATGGTCGCGACGCAGTTCATCGCGGTGATCAGCGCGGTTCTCGTCGGCGGCTTCGAGCTGAACCTGCTGGGACTCGACATCCGCGCGCGTTCGCCCGGCCGGCTGCTGTGGCAGTTGGCCGCGGCGGTGGCGCTGCTGCTGGTGGTGTCGCCACACGCGCGCGCCATTGCCGGTCGCGCACTACGCTCGCCACTCGGCTTCTTTGCGTTCGCGACCGTACTCGCCATGTGGCTGTCGCTCGGTCCGCAACCACGGGCCGGCGACTCGCTGATCTCGGGCTTCGGTTTGTACGGCCTGCTCTACGAATACGTCCCCGGCTTCAACGGCGTGCGCGTGCCCGCGCGCTACGCCATGCTCGCCGGGTTGTTCCTGGCAGTGATGGCAGGGTATGGATTTGCGGCGCTGATCGGCATGGTCCGGCTGAAGCCGGACACCACATTGGCACCGGACGCTACTTTGGGAACCGATGTGGTGTCCGGCTTCAGCCGGACCATTGCGACGGCCGTCGTCGCTCTTCTTATCCTCATCGAAGGCACGGCCATCCCCATGGAGTTGAACCGCGCCTGGGCGCAGAACGAGGCCATGCCGCCGTCTCGAGTCTACCCTGCCGCGGACGCGCCTCCGGCGTACCAGAGCATCGCCGCGCTGCCCGACGATTCGGTCATCACCGAATTCCCGTTCGGCGATCCCGCGTGGGAAATCCGCTACGTCTTTTACTCCGCCACGCACTGGAAGCGCCTCACCAACGGCTACAGCGGCAACTTTCCCTCCGAGTACAGCGCCAGGGTCGCGCGATTGAGAAACGTGGCCGTCAACCCCGACGCGGCCTGGCAGGCGCTCGTCGACTCCGGCACGACGCACATCGTCCTCCACCCCGCGGCGTTTGCGAACTCGGCCGATGCCGAGCGCGTCCGTGGTTGGCTGAGGGCTCACAGCGCTCGCGTGCTCGAACAGTTCCCGGACGGCGATACACTGTACGCATTGCAGTGATCGACTCGGTTCCCGACTCCCGACTCCCGGCTGATACTTATGCGCATTGATCCCCTCTCATTCCTGAACGCTGAACTCACCGCACTGAAGGAGCAGGGCCTCTACCGGAAGCTCCGCATCCTCGAAGGTGAACCGGCCGCCCACGCCACCTTCGACCACAAGTCGGTCGTCAACCTCTCGTCGAACAACTACCTCGGCCTCGCGACCCACCCCAGATTGAAGCAGGCGGCGCTTGATGCGATCGCGAAGTTCGGCGTCGGCTCCGGCGCCGTGCGGACCATTTCGGGCACCATGGAAATGCACATGGAGCTCGAACGCCGGCTCGCGAAGTTCAAGCATGTGGAGTCGGTGGTCGTCTTCCAGAGCGGCTTCGCCGCCAACGCCGGCACCGTGTCGGCGGTGCTGACCAAGGACGATGTGGTCATCTCGGACGAGCTGAATCACGCAAGCATCATCGACGGGTGCCGGTTGAGCCGGGCCGCCATCAAGGTGTTCCCGCATAAGGACGTCGACGCCGCCCGCAAGATTCTCAAGGACCTGCCCGCCTCGCAACGCAAGATCCTGATCACCGACGGCGTGTTCTCGATGGAAGGCGACCTCGGCCCGCTCCCCGACCTGTGTACGATCGCCGAAGAGTACGGCGCCATCATGATGGTGGACGATGCGCATGCGAGCGGCGTGTTTGGCACGAACGGCAGCGGCACGGTCGACCACTTCAAGTGCCACGGCCGCGTCGACATCCAGGTCGGCACGCTGTCGAAGGCCGTCGGCGTGCTCGGCGGCTACGTCGCCGGCACCGGCGCGCTGATCGACTTCCTGTATCACCGCGCGCGGCCGTTCCTGTTCTCGACCTCGCATCCGCCGGCCGTCACCGCCGCGTGCATTGCCGCGCTCGACGTGCTCGAAACCGAGCCGCAGTGGATTGAGCAGCTGTGGGACAACACCCGGTTCTTCAAGGCCGGCCTCGAATCGCTCGGCTTCAACACCGGCCTCAGCGAAAGCCCCATCACGCCGGTGATCGTCGGCCAGGCCGCGACCGCCGCGAAGATGTCCGACGCCCTGTTCGCGCAGGGCGTGTTCGCCCAGAGCATCGGCTTCCCGACCGTGGCCCGCGACAAGGCCCGTTTGCGGACGATTGTGGCCGCCACCCATACCAAGGACGACCTGCAGTACGCCCTGGACATGTTTGCCAGGGTGGGAAGGGAACTCGGCGTTATCAACTAACGTCCGAGGTTAGAGCTGATGCCCAAGGCGTTCTTCCGGCGATACACGCACGACCTCACCTCTGACGAGCTGGGGAAGCTGTTCACGCGGGAGACCCCCGAGGCCTATCGCTTCTTCGCCAAGGGCATCAACACGGCCGAACTCGACGGCCTGCCGTGGTACCAGAAGGCGATCAAATACGCGCAGGGCTTCTTCCTGGCGTTCACCATGCGCCTGTCGCCGGCGCGGCGCCTGATGTACGGCGTCTCGCTGGCGCTGTCGGTGATCGGCCTCATCCAGTTGTTCCGCGGCTTCGGCCTCATCACCGTGCCGGTGCCGATCGCGCTCTTCTTCATCAACATCCGCGTGCCCGGCCCGATCTTCGCCGACGGCACGCTGTGGCTGCTCGGCGGTTTCCTGCTGATGAACCTGCTGGTGCTGCTCGAGGTGGCCGACCGCCTGTCGCTGAAGAGAGACCTCGAAGTGGCGCGCGAGATTCAGCAGGCCATGCTGCCCGACGGCACGTGGTCGGGTCCGGGCGTGGAAGCGTTCGGCCTGACCAAGCCCGCCAACACGGTTGGGGGCGACTTCTACGACATCCTCCCGCAGCCAGACGGCACGGTCCTCGTCGCGCTCGGTGACGTCGCCGGCAAGGCCAGTCCGGCAGCGCTGCTGATGGCGCTGCTGCTGGCCATTCTCCGCACGCTCGTGGACGAAGGGCTGCCGTTGCCGGCGCTCGTGAAGCGCCTCAACCTGCAGGTCGCGCGACACGCGCCGGCCTCGCGCTTCATCACGCTGTTCCTCGCCTCGTACACGCCGGCCACGGGCCGGCTCGAGTTCGTCAACGCCGGCCAGACACCGCCGTTGCTGCGCCGGCAGAATGGCGCCATCGAGCGGTTGATGAGCGGCGGCATCGCGCTGGGCATGTTCGAGGGCAGCGAGTACGAAGCGGGCGAGGTGCAACTGCAGCCCGGAGACGCGCTGCTCATGTACAGCGATGGCCTGACCGAGGCCGAAAGCCCCGACGGCACCCCCTTCGACGAGGCCGGGCTGGAACGCACCCTTGCCCTCTATGCCGGCGCCTATCAGCAATCCGCGGCGGGCGAGCTGGGACGAGCGGTGTTCGACGCGGTCGAGCGCCACCGGCGCGACCAGCGGCTGGCCGACGACCTCACGGTGCTGGTGCTGAGCCGCCTCGCGATTCCCGCCGTGCCCGGCACCCCATAAAGGGGTGCCCTGCGAGACGAAATCGGCCGAGCCGATTTCCGATAGCCACATTCATCCCTCCGGGGTCTAATGTCAAGGCGGCACTGAAGTGCCGCCCTTCTGGCATGCTTGCACGCCTTCTTGTCTTGATCGTCTTCTGCACTGCGCCCCTGTCCGCGGCGCAGGTGCCCGTCCGGGCACAGGATGCCGAAGAACTGTCTCTGCAGGCATTCACCGAGGCCGTGCAGACCGCCATCTCGACCATGGATCGCAATCGCTGGGTCGAGCTGTTGTCGCCCGCCGCCAATCGCGAACAATCGCTGCAGTTCTTCGACGCCATGGTCCCGCAGGGCATCACCCGCGTCGTGATCAAGGAGCGCGACCGCTCGCCCTTGCAGGGCACGTTGCCCGGCGAAGGCTACCGGCTGGTACTCGAGGTTTTCCAGGAGACCGGTAATCGCGGCCGCATTGCCACCTGGCGGCTCGACATTCGCCGTCCGCGCGGCGACGACCTGGAGCGCCAGCCGTGGCGCATCCAGAGCGAGGATCGGCTGGCATCGATCGACGGCCTGCATCGGCTGGCGCTGCAGGCCGACCAGCAGTTCGTCGCGCGCGACCTCGTGCTGACCGCCATCGACTTCACGCTGCGATTGCCGGCCGGCGACGTGTTCGTGGCCCAGACCGCCGAAGGCGTGACGGCGCTCGTATTGATCGGCGATGGCACCATGGTGTTCGAGCCGTCGCCAAAAGAAGAGAAGGGCCAGCTGCGGCTGTTTGCGGGGACCGACACGCTCGAAGCGCCGTTTTCGGTAGCGTTTGTCCGCATCAACCCGTACGAGTTCGAGCAGCGCGTGGCCGAGCACATGCTGGTGCCCGTGCCGGTGGATGCGCGATCGCAGCGGCGCGCACAAGGCGTGTTCGACGAAGACGTGGCCAAGTCGTTCAATCTCGATCTGAGCGACCTGAGCCGCGACGTGTGGTCACTGCTGCCGCAGCCGGGCGACTTCGTGGCCGAAGTCCGCACCCGCCGATTCGAGGCCCTCACCTATGCGCGATCGAGTGGCGAGCCCGAAGACGTGTCGCTGTTCCAGCGCGCCCGGCGCCGCAACATTTCGGCCTACGCGTCCGAGCAGAAGCTGTCGAGCCGCGGCCGCTTCTACAACGAAGACGACCTGATCGACTACGACATCACCAGCTACGACATCGATGCGCAGTTCTTTCCCGATCGCGAGTGGATGGAAGGGCATACCCGCCTCAAGCTGCGGGTGAAATCGCACTCGCTGGGCGTGCTCACGCTGCGCTTTGCCGACACCCTCAACGTCTCGTCGGTCACGAGCGATGAATTCGGCCGCCTGCTGTTCCTGCGCATCCGCAACCAGAACAGCGTGCTGATCAACCTGCCGGCGCCGGTGGCGCGCGACTTCCCGTTGACGCTGACGCTGACCTACTCCGGCCGCCTCGCGCGCACCAACGTCCACGACGAGTCCGTCGCTCTGGAGTCCGTAACTAGTGGCGACAAACCTTTAGGTTTGTCGGACCAGGGCCAACGCAACACGCAGCCCGACGATCTACCGTTCGTGCCGGCCGAGCCGAAGTGGCTGTTGAGCAATCGCAGCTACTGGTATCCGCAGGCGCAGGTCACCGACTTCGCCAGCGCGCGCATGCGCCTCACCGTACCGGCCGAATATGCCGTCGTCGCCTCGGGCGTCCTGGAGCCGGGTTCACCCACGCCGGCCGGCGCGGCAATTATCGAAGGCACCGGCCGCAGCGTGCCGCGCGTGTCGTACACGTTCAACTCGCCGCAACCGCTGCGCTACCTCGCCATGCTGGTCAGCAAGATGAACCGGGTCGACGCCGCGACCGTCGCGCTCGACATCACCGGCCCGGCTGCCGCACGTCTGCAGTCGGCGGCCGTGCCGGCCGAATCGCTGTCGCAGCAGGTGGCCAGGCTGCAGGCCCTGGCCCTGGCCACGCCGCCGGTGGGCGCCCGCAACACCGTGCAGTTGACCGTGGAGGCGAATCGGCGCCAGGAGGCGAAGTCGCGCGATACGGTGGCGCTGGCGGCCGACATCCTGCGGCTGTACGGCTCGCTGACCGGCGATGTGCCGTACGACGCCGTCACCATCGCCATGGTGGAGGACGACTTGCCGGGCGGGCACGCGCCCGGCTACTTCGCGATGATCAACAACCCGCCGCCGATTACCGCTTTCAACTGGCGGAGCGACCCGGCGGCCTTCGCGGGCTTCCCCGAGTTCTTCCTGGCGCACGAACTGGCGCACCAGTGGTTCGGGCAGGCGGTGGGCTGGAAGAACTACCACGAGCAGTGGCTAAGCGAGGGCTTCGCACAATATTTTGCGGCGCTCTTTGCCCGCGAGCGGCGGGGCGAAGAGGCGTTTCGCGACATCCTGCGCCAGTTCCGCCGCTGGGCGGTTTCCGACTCTGATCAGGGCCCGGTGTACCTCGGCTACCGGCTCGGGCACATCAAGAATGAAAGCCGGGTGTTTCGCGCGCTGGTCTACAACAAGGGCGCGGCGGTGCTGCACATGCTGCGGCGCCTGGTGGGCGACGAGCACTTCTTCAAGGGCCTGCGGCGCTACTACGCCGACAACCGCTTCAAGAAGGCTGGAACCGACGACCTCCGCAAGGCCATGGAGGCCGAAAGCGGCCGCAGCCTCGAGCGGTTCTTCGACCGCTGGATCTACGATTCGTCCATCCCCCGCCTCCGGTTCAGCTCGGTGCAGGAGGGGCAGGAACTGGTGGTGCGGTTCGAGCAGTCCGCCGAGGTCTTCGACGTCCCGGTGACCGTGACCGTGAGCTACGCCGACGGCAAGTCGTCTGAGCACCTGGTGACCATCACCGAGGCGGTCACCGAGCAGCGGATCCCGCTGGCCGGGGTATTCCGTTCGGTGGAAGCCAACCAGGACGGCGGCGCGGTGGCGGTGATCGAACGACGGTAGGACCTGATGTAGCCTCCGGCTCCTTGACCCGCCGAAGCCTCGGCGAAGGCGGTTAGCCGGAGCTTCCCTGCGGGCAAGGTCCGCCTAAAGGCGGACACCACAGCCTCCCTGAGATATCATTCCAAGGTCATGGAAAACGTCACGCTGACCATCGATGGCCGCCAGTTGTCCGTTCCAAAGGGCACGTCGGTCCTCAAGGCCGCCATCGAGGCCGGCATCCAGGTTCCCTATTACTGCTACCACCCCGGTCTCGGCATTGACGCCTCGTGCCGCGTCTGCCTGGTCAAGATCGAGAAGATGGGCAAGCTGCAGACGTCGTGCTCGACGCCGGTGGCCGAGGGCATGGTGGTACACACGCAGGACGCCGAGGCCGTCGAAGGCCGCAAGGGCGTCTTCGAATTCCTGCTGATCAACCACCCGCTCGACTGCCCGGTCTGCGACAAGGGCGGCGAGTGCCCGCTGCAGGACTTCTCGTATGCGTTCGGCAACGATGCCAGCCGCATGGACTTCCCCCGCCGCACGTTCGATGGCGAGGGCGTCAAGGCCGACATCGATTTCGGCCCGACGTTGATGCTGAATCGCAACCGCTGCATCCTGTGCACGCGTTGCAGCCGGTTCATGGCCGAAGTGGATGGCGACGCGCAGATCGGCACCATCAACCGCGGCAACGGCAGCGAGATTGCCACCTTCAACGAGCAGGGCGTACACTCGCTGCTGTCGGGCAACCTGATGGATGTCTGCCCGGTCGGCGCCATCACCACCAAGCAGTACCGCTTCCGCTCGCGGCCGTGGGACAACCCGCACGCGGTCGACACCACCTGCACGCTGTGCTCGAAGGGTTGCAGCACCACCGCGTGGCTGAAGGCCAAGCCCGAGTGGGCCAAGGGCGCGCGCCTGGCCCGCGTCACGCCGCGCTACAACGCCGCGGTCAACGACTTCTGGATGTGCGACATCGGCCGCTTCCAGTACCTCTGGGTCGAGAGCGAGCAGCGCCTGCGCAAGCCCACCATCCTGACCAAGGACGGCGTGCAGCAGGTGGCGACGTGGAAGGACGCGCTGATGCGCGTGCGCGACCTGTTGAACGCGGCCGGCCGCAAGGACCCCGCCTCGGTGCGCATGCTGGCGTCGGCCCATGCCTCGCATGAAGAGCTCTACCTGCTGAAGCGCCTGGCCGAAGACATGAAGGGCGAAGGCGGCGCATCGCACGTGCACGTGGCGTGGCGGCGCACCGAGAAGCAGCAGCCCGCGAACACCAAGTTCCGCGTCCCGGCGGTGGATGCGCCCAACGTCAACGGCGCGCGCGACCTCGGGCTCGCGGTTGTCTCAAAGGGCGATGGCGACGCCGATCTTTCGGCATTGCGCACCGCCGTCGACCAGGGCCAGGTCGCCGTCTTGTATATCGTCGATCCCGGGCCAGAGGGCTCGATGGGCGACCTGACGTGGCTGCTCGAGGCCCGCAAGGCCGGCCGCGTGCCGGTGATCGTTTACCAGGGCGTGCTGCAGTCGGAGCTGTCGAAGGCCGCCGACGTGGTGCTGCCGGGCGCGGCGTGGGTCGAGAAGGACGCCACCTACACCAACGACCAGGGCATGGTGCAGGCCGCCTCGAAGGCCATCAACGCGCCGGGCGAATCGGTCGAAGACTGGCAGATTCTCACCAGCGTGGCGGCCGCGCTGGGCCTGCCCTACACCTACACGGCTTCGCAGCAGGTCCGTGCCGACGTGGCGACGTTCCTGTCGGCGCGTCCCGAGTATGCGACCCTGACCGAGACGGTCTTCAATCGTCCCGTGAGCGCCGAGCACTGGCTCAAGGCCAGCAACCCGATGGAGCGGTGGAAGTGGGACACGATGTTCCAGGACCTGCCGCCGGTGAAGGGGCACAACGTGCAGATGGAGCAGATGGCCCAGTCAACGGTCATCCCGCTGCGCCTCGTGACCGACGAAATCTCGCGCACGGAGTAAGGATTCGGGGTCGCGGATCCCGGATCCCCAATCCCGGCTTCTGTTATTCTTCCCCCGTGGGTCGCCGATCCGTCCGTATCTCCCTTTTCCTCTTTGCATTGCTCGCGAGCGCGGGCCTGGGGTACCGCGCAATGTCCAGCGAAGCCGCGCTGGCTGCGGCTCAGCTGGATGCCGCGGCGCGCGACCGTACCGCCGAAGAGGCCCTCACCTCGCTGCTCGACGTCCGCGGTTCCATGTATGCCTACGCCGCGCCGAACCAGGGCAGCGCATTCTGGGGCGCCCGTGTCGGCACCTTGCTCGACACCGTGCGGCAGCACGTCGTGACGCTCGATGCGGCAGCCGCCACGTCGGGAGCCTCGCTCGCCGATTCGCTCGATGGCCTCGACCAGCTCACCGCGGCTGACCGGCGTGCCCGTCAATATGTCGATCGTGGCGAGTTGCTGCTGGCGGGCGACGTGTTGTTCACCGAAGTTCGCGATCTGCTGAATGCGGTCACTGAACAGGTGGCGACCGTTCGCGTGTCGCTGAAGGCCGAGGCGGATCGCAGGATCGCGACGATTCGCGTCGAGCAGGCCATGCTCGCCGGCGGCGGCATCGCGCTGTGGTTCGTCACCGCCCTGTTGCTCGTGCCCGGCAGCACCAAGCCGGTGGCCAAGGAGCCGGGTGAATGGCGGCAGGAACTGGCCGACACGCTGAAAAGCACGCCGGCCACCGACGACCTCGCCCTCGCTCTCAAGAAAAGCGAACCCGCTCCGATTCCGGAGCCAGTGGTCGCGGTCGCTGCTCCTCACGTGGATTTGAAGGCCATCGCCGAACTTTGTGCCGACCTGTCGGCCCTCACCGACGTGGGAGCCCTCTCGGGCGCGCTGGCGCGGGCCAGCGAGGTGATTGGCGCCAAGGGCGTGATTGTCTGGGTCACTTCAAACGATGGCAGCTCGCTGTCGCCGGTCTCCACACACGGCTTCGATGCGCGCGTGGTCGAGCGCATCGGCACCATCGATCGTGCCAGCGCCAACCTGACCGCCGAAGCGCTGCGCGAGAACACCGCCAAGGTGAGCGCGGCGACCGCGACGGCGGGTGCAGCACTCGCCGTGCCGATGTGCGGTCCCAGCGGCCCTGTCGGTGTGCTTTCGGCTGAACTGCAGGTGGGTCGCGAAGCAGACGAGGCGTGTGTGGCGGTGGCCGCGATCGTCGCCGCTCAGCTGGCCACGCTCACAGCGCCCCTGCCCGCGCCGGCAGCCGTGGTCGAGCGCGACGTCGAAAGCGCGGCGTCATGAGCCTAACGGTCGTGCTGGCGGAAGACGACCCCGATATCCAGCTGGTCGCGCGCCTGTCGCTGAAGCGCGCCGGCTTCATCGTGAAGGTGGTCGGCAACGGCCAGGAAGCCCTCGATGCCATTCGCGCCGAACCGCCCGACGTGGTGTTGCTCGACTGGATGATGCCCGAGCTCGACGGCCCGGAAACCTGCCGCCAGCTCAAGGCCGACCCGGCCACGGCCGGCATCCCCGTGATCTTCCTCACCGCCAAGTCCCAAGAGGCCGAGATCCAGCGGGGCCTGAGCCTGGGGGCCTCAGGTTACGTTACCAAGCCGTTTGACGCCCTCTCTCTCGGCCAGCAGGTCAAGGACATCGTCGCCGCCAAGACCCCGTGAAGATCAAGACGCGCGCCTACGCCGGGCTCTGGCTGGTAGGGCTGCTGGCCGCCTCAGCGATCGCGTTCATTCTGCTGGCCCTCGAGGTCACTGCTGACATGGACGCCGAGCGGCGACGGTTGCCGGTTGCCCTTAACATCAGCAGCCAGCTGTGGCGGGACGTGCTCGCCAAACGGTACGCCGTCGCCAGCTATGCGGTGACCCGCGACCCTGCCATCCCGCGGCGCATTCTGCAGCGACGCCGACTGGTCGACGGCCAGCTGGCGCAGTTGGTCGCGCTCGCGCGGACTTCCGCAGAGACCGAACGACTTGCCGACCTGCAGGCCGCGCTCACCGCATGGCGAACGGCGATGGATGGCCGGCTCACAAGGATCACCTCGGGTTCAGCCCCCTCGCTGGACGGCGCCGCCGGTGAAATGGAGTTCGCGGCCCTCGAAGAGCACTTTCAGAAGTTCGTGAACCTGGAGAGCGACCTGCAGTCCGCCGCCGATCGGCTGCTGCAGTCGCGGCGGGAACTGTTCTTCTCGCTGATCAGTGCCATGGCGGGGATCGCGCTGATTGTGGTCATGGCACTGGCGGTGGCCATCAAGCGCGTCCTCCTCGATCCGCTCACCGCATTGACCGACTCGGCGCGGCGCATCGAGCAAGGCGACTTTGGGGCCGCCCACCAGACGCTGCGCGATGATGAGATCGGAGTGCTGTCGAACTCCTTCGCGAAGATGGCGCATTCGATCCAGGCGCGCGAGCGCGAGCTGGCCACGGCACTGACCGAGACCCGGGACCTTGCCAGCGTGACCGCCGAGGCCCGCCGGCGCGTCGAGGCGGCACATGCCGACCTGCTGGCGACCCTCGAAACGGTGCCGGCCGCGCTGATGATCTTCAACACCGACAGCAGCGTGCGGCTGCGCAATCGCGCCGCCACCGACGTGTTCGGCATCGAGCCGCAGAACCCGGAGCTGCGCAAGAACTATTGGGCCCGCTTCAAGCGGATCGCCAAGGACGGCGCGCCGATTCCACCCGACCAGTGGATCTCGGCGCGGGCGCTGCGCGGCGAATCGGTCTACAACGAAGAGCTCGAGATTCACCATCCGGATGGCCGGGTGTTTCCGATCCTGGCCAGCGGCGCGCCGCTGCGCAACGACCTGGGTCACGTGGCCGGCGCGGTGGTCGCCTTCCAGGACATCTCGCGCCTGCGCGAGGTGGATCGCATGAAGGACGAGTTCGTCTCGATTGTCAGCCACGAACTGCGGACCCCGCTCACCTCCATTCGCGGCTCGGTGCAGCTGGTGCTGGACGAGCCCGATTCGGTGCCCGATCCCGAGCATCGCCAGTTGCTGCAGATCGCGCTCAACAACTGCGAGCGGCTGGTGCGCATCATCAACGACATTCTCGACGTCGCGAAGATCGAGTCGGGCAACATCACGCTGCACCGCAAGCTCGTCAACATCGCCGATCTCGTCCGGCAGTCGATTCAGGTGGTCGAGGGCCCGGCGAGCGCGGCCCAGGTCACCATCGATGCGAAGTTGCCGGCCCGCCTGCGGCCGGTCATGGCCGACCCCGACCGCATTGTCCAGGCACTGGTCAACCTGCTGTCGAACGCGGTGAAGTTCGCGCCGCAGGGTTCAACCGTGTCGGTGACGGCGGCAGGCTCGGAGAGCATGATTACGCTCGCCGTCTCGGACCAGGGCGAAGGCATTGCTCCGGAGAACCTAACGCGGCTGTTCAAGAAGTTCCAGCAGGTCGACAGCTCATCGTCTCGCCGCAAGGGCGGCACCGGCCTGGGCCTGGCGATCACCAAGGCGCTGGTCGAGCAGCACGGAGGCCGCATCTTCGTCGATAGCGAAATCCACAAGGGCACCCGCTTCTCGTTCACCCTGCCCGCGGCGACCGCGGCCGAGGCCGAGTCGGTGTCGCTGGCGCCGGTGGTCGCCAATACCGACGGGTCGGCGCGGCTTGCGGTGCGCCGCGTACTGGTGGTGGACGATGATGATGACTTCAGGGTGCTGATTCGGGCGCAGCTGACTAACGCCGGCTACGAAGTGCTCGACGCGCGTGACGCCGCTTCGGCCATGCACATTGCCCGCACCATGCGTCCGGACATCATTACCGTTGACCTGTTGATGCCCGGCCTTGACGGCTGGGACTTCATCGACCGGCTGCGCGGCGAAGAAGGCCTGGCTCGCATTCCCGTGGTGGTCGTGTCGGGCCTGCCCGAGGCGACCGAGTCGGATCGGCGGCCCGAGGGCGTGGCCGTGGTCACCAAGGGCGAGGGCCTCGACCGGCTGCTCAAGGAAATCAGCCATTCGCTGGGCAACCGGCGCGGCGCCACCGTGCTGGTGGCCGAGGACGACACCGACCTGCGCGGCGTGCTGGCCGCGGCGCTGACCCGCAATGGCCACCGCGTGCTGCAGGCGCGCGACGGCGCCGAAGCGCTGGCGGCGATCGAACGCGAGCACGTCGACCTGCTGGTGCTCGACCTGGTCATGCCGAACATCGACGGCTATGAAGTGCTGGCGCGGCTGCAGGCCAACGACACCCACGCCCGCATCCCCGTGGTGGTGGTGTCGGGCGCCGATCGGTCCTCGAGCGAGGTGCGGTCGCTGCGGCTCGGCGCCAACGTCTACCTGACCAAGCCGATCGAGGCCGCCGCGCTGACCGAAGAAGTGACCCGCTTGCTCAAGTAGCGGGCGCCGGGACGTATACTGCGCCGGTGGCCTCCCCCCTGCTGCGCCGTCCGTTGCGAATTCTGATCGCGGACGATCATCCAATCGTTCGAGCCGGGCTGCGACAGGTGCTGACGGACGCTGGCGCCGCCGACGTCGGCGAGGCGGCGACCCCACAGCAGGCGCTGGACCTGTCGCGCGCCTGCCAGTGGGACGTCGTGATCCTGGATCTGGGCCTGCCAGGGCGAGGCGGGCTCGAAGTGCTCCGGGAGCTGAAGGCTGATCACCCCAAACGGCCAATCTTGATCCTCAGTATGCACGCCGAGGAACAGTACGCCATTCGCACCCTGCGCGCCGGTGCGTCAGGCTATCTGACCAAGGAGACCGTTTCGGATAAGTTGCTGGAAGCGCTGGAGAAGATCGTCGGCGGCGGGCGCTACATCAGTCCCTCACTCGCCGAGTACCTGGCCGAAACGCTGGACGTAGACACGTCACAGCCGCCGCACGCTCTGCTGTCAAATCGGGAGTTTGAAGTCATGCGGCTGATTGCCTCGGGGAAGGCGGTTGGGGAAATTGCCGGGCTGCTGTCGCTGAGCGTCAAGACCGTCAGCGGCTACCGCGCTCGCATCCTCGAGAAAACCGGCTTCAAGAACAACGCGGAGTTGATGAAGTACGCAATGCGGAATCAGCTGACGGACGACGACTGACTCTCGATCGGCATTCTCACGCTGACCCCGGTACCGCGCGGGACGGCGCTGGCGACCGTCACCGTCCCGCCCAGTGCCGCGGCGCGCTCTGTCATACCCAGGATGCCGAGTGACTTCCCACGGCCGCCGCCGTGAATGCCAATGCCGTCGTCGACAATATCCAGAAGCAACAGGTCACCTTCGCGGGCGAATCGGATGGTGATTGTCTCGGCGCGGGCGTGCCTCGACACGTTGGTCAATGCCTCGAGAAAGATTCGGTACATCGCGTTGGCGCACTCTGGCGGCATTTCTGGATCTTCAGCCGGCAGTGTCGTGTGGCACAGGATCCCGGTGCGCGCTTCAAACTCTCGAGACTGCCAATCGATCGCCGCCGAGAGGCCAAGATCATCGAGCACCGGCGGCCGCAACTCCGACGAGATTCGGCGGACCGCTTGCACGGTAGCATCGATTCGCCCGGCCATCGTCGCGGTCTTGCGACGCAGTTCCGCGAGGTCTTCGCCGTCACAGTGCGCCTGAAGCCGGTTGGCAAGCCACGATACGTCAAGCCGCAATCCGGTCAGCGCCTGGCCGAGTTCGTCGTGCAGTTCCCGGGCGATGCGCGTGCCCTCCTCCTCGCGAATGCTCTGAGCACGCTCGGTGAGCGCGCGCAGCGCGGCGGCATAGTCACGCAACTGTTTTTCCTTGCGTTGGCGGTCGGTCACGTCACGGACCACGCCGAGGAGGCGTCCGTCCGGCAAGTGGCTGGCGTTCACTTCACCGACGAAGATACCGCCGTCCTTGCGGCGAAAGCACCACTCCCGGCTGCATGGCTTGGTCTCGCTGAGCACCTCTGGTGCGGACGGCATCTGGTCCTGCTCTTCCGGCACGAGCACGTCGCTCATGTGCATTCGCAACAACTCGTCGATGGTGTAGCCGACCATGGCGCACGCCGCCGGATTGGCGTACTCATAGCGCAGATCGCGATCGACAATCAGAATGCCCTCCGCCGCTTCGTCGACCAGCGTCCGAAATCGCCGTTCGCTCATCGCCAGGGCTGCCTCCGCCTGCCGCCGGTCTGTGACATCAACGACGACGCCGCGCATGCGGAGGGCCTGGCCGGACGCGTCGAACGTGAACTCGCCGCGGCCGGCCACCCACCGCATGGCGCCCTCGGGGACGTTGACACGGAACTCGTGCGCGAACGGCTGACGCTTGTCGATGGAGGCGTTGACTGCGGCCGTGAGGCCTGGGAGGTCGTCCGGGTGAACCCGCGAAGCGAATGCCTCGTAGGTGCCGTCAAACTCGCCGGCTGCGAAGCCCCAGAGCTGCTCGTGTTGACGCGACCAGATGATGCGGTTGTCAGGCACAATCCAGTCGAACGTGCCCAGCCGGGCAGCGTCCACCGCCAGCTGCAGGCGATCCGCGGACTCCTGAATCGCGCTCTCCATCCGCTTGACGCTGGTGATGTCGGTGCCGACACCAAGCAGACAGGTTTCGCCGAGCACCGTTGCGCGCACGCCGGTAAAGAAGTACGGCGTCTGCCGGCCGTCTTTGCCGACCAACTGCGCCTCCAGGCGCGCCTCGCCGTCCTCGAACACTTCGCGAATGCGGGCTTCCACGAGAGGACGGTCTGCCGGAGTGAACAGATCCAGCGGACTCAGGCCAGCCAGTTCGCCGGCTGTATACCCCGTCACTCGCTCGAAGTTCCGGTTCCAGCGTCGAAAGCGGAGGCGTTGGTCGTACAGGTAGAACACGTCTGGCAGGCTGTCGAGCACGGCATTGGACAGGTCCCGCTCCTGCTGCAGCAGTGTCTCCGCGCGCTTGCGCTCGGTAATGTCGCTGAAATAGATCGCGAGCCCTCCCGGCGAAGGGTAGATGCGGTTTTCGAACCAGCGATCATAGGGCGGGTAGTACTCCTCCAGGGTGCAGGCGACCTGCTCGGCCATCGCCCGTTCGTACCTCCGATGAAAGGGTTGCCCGATTCCTTCCGGGAACTCGGTCCAGATGTGCTTGCCGAGCAGCGATGCCGGGGCGCGTCCGAACATCTCGCCAGCCCTGGCGTTGACGTAGGTGTACCGCCAGTCACGGTCGAGGGCGACGAATGCGTCGGAAACGCTTTCGAGAATGCGGGCCTGGCCCGAGTCAAACCGCCACCGCTGCGCCCCGCGGGTCGACCAGGCCAGCCAGCCCAGGGCCAGAAGCACAAGCACCGCGAGTGCCGCCGCTTGCGCCATCATTTCCGGCATCTTAGCCCTTTCCGGCCGTGACGGACGGAATCGGGTGATCCGGCGAGCGCTGGTCCCGCGGTCGCGACGGCCCGGCGATGGCGGCAGAATCCGCGTCCCGCCGGTTTCAGTGCTTGTGCCGGGTCTCTATGCTGGCGGGCAGGGTATGAATGCAGGGCTTTCGCTGCTGATCGTCGACGACTCCGACGCCATTCGTGAACTCGTCTCGGCGATGATGTGTCCGCTGCCCAGGCATTGCCCGAGTCACGACGGCGGCCAGTGTCGCACACGCGCGGCAGATCTTGGCGCGCGACTGGCCCGACATCGTCGTGCTCGACATCGGCCTGCCCGATGGCAACGGTATCGATCTGCTTCGGGCCATTCGGCGGACCGGCCGTCACGCCAGCGTCGTCATGCTCACCAACCGTCCGGCTCAACAGTATCGAGAAGGCACCCTCCGAGAGGGCGCTGACTTCTTCGTCGATAAGGCGACCAGATTCGACGAGCTCGCGGAGATCGTGGCGGACCTCGTGGGTGCCTCTGAGGCCCGCCCGTGACCGCAAGTGGAGCGCCAGCGCACCGGCGAATGGCCTCGATCCTTGCGGCCGTCCCCGCCATTGTCTATGCCTTCGAAGCAAAGCCACCATATCGGGTCACGTTTCTCGGCGGTGCGATCGAATCGCAGCTCGGCTACACCCGCGCGGAAGTATTGGCCGACCCGTGTTTCTGGATCGGCCACGTACATCCCGACGACATGAGGCTGCTCCCGACGCCGCAGGAGTTGCTGCAGGTTGCCGTGCCGAGGCCCTCCGAATATCGAGTGCGACACAAGAACGGGAGCTATCGCTGGGTACGTGACGACGTGAGCATTGTGCGCGACGCCGACGGCACTCCGCTCGAGGTCGTCGGGTCGCGCAGCGATGTCACGGACCGCCGCCAGGTGGAGGACGCGCTGCGCCTAAGCGAGGACCGCTACGAGGCCCTGTTCGGCGACGATCTCGCCGGCATTTTCCTGTCGTCGGTGGACGGGCGCCTGGTGGCGTGCAACATCGCGTACGCGCGCATTTGCGGATTTGAATCGATCGACGAAGCGATGGACGCTCACCTCGAGGTTCTGTACGACACCGTCGAAGACCGGCAACAGTTGTTGCAGGAGGTGCGAACGCACAAGCGGCTGGCGGCGTATCGGGCGCGACTGCGCCGCCGCGACGGTTCGCCTGTGCATATCGTCGCCAATATCGTCGGCATCTTTGGCGCCGAGGGTCAGCTCAACGCCATGAAGGGTTACCTGTTTGACGACTCGGCCCGGGCAGCGGCGGAAGAAGACCGGCGGCAGTCCGAACACCAGTATCGCGAGTTGTTCGACAATGCGTACGACGTGGTCTTCACGATCGATCGCGAGTTCCGGTTCACCTCGGTCAACAGGGCCGGCGAGGTCCTGAGCGGCTATACCCGCGACGAAGCGTTGGGCCTGACCATCGACGCGGTACTGCCAGCCGACGAGCAGGTGAGAGTGCGCTACCTCCTTGCCGAACTGGCGGAGGGACGCGGCGCGGCTCTGTTCGAGGTGCAGCTTCTCACCCGGGGCGGCCGCCGCGTGCCGCCGGAACTGAGCGCGCGGCCACTCAGCCGTGACGGGCAGGTCATCGGATTCCAGGCCATTGCCCGGGACGTCAGCGAGCGACAGCACTTGGAAGCCCAGGTCCGGCAAGCACAGAAACTGGAGTCGGTGGGCCGGCTGGCCGCCGGCGTGGCGCACGACTTCAACAACCTTCTCACCGTCATCAATGGTTACGCTGAACTCTTGGCAGTCGACGCCGCGCCGGGCGTTGCCGCGGCCGCCGACCTGCGGCAGATCGCGGAGGCCGGCCGGCGCGCCGCCGGCCTCACGCGGCAGTTGCTGGCCTTCAGCCGCCGCCGGGTCGTGTCGCCAACCGTGATCGACCTCAACGCGGTCGTGACCGGCATGCAGGTGATGATCGGACGGTTAATCGGCGAAGACGTCGAACTGCGGCTGGTCTTGCAGCCCGGCGTGCACCGCGTGCTGGCCGATCAAGGCCTGGTTGAGCAAGTGCTGATGAACCTGGTGGTCAACGCCAGAGACGCCATGCCCAAGGGTGGCCGGTTGACCGTCCGCACCAGGAGCGTGACGGTCGATGACGGCCTTGCCCGGACAGTCCCGGCGGTCGCCGTCGGCCGAGTCGTCGTGTTGAGTGTGGCGGACAACGGCATGGGCATGACCGACGCCACGCGTGAGCGGATCTTCGAGCCGTTGTTCACCACCAAAGACGAGGGAAAGGGCACGGGCCTGGGCCTCTCGACGGTGCTGGAGATCGTCAAGCAGAGCAACGGCCGAATCTGCGTCAACAGCAAGGTTGGAGTCGGAACGGTGTTCGAGCTGTACTTTCCGGAGTCGACGGATGCCGTCCACGACCAAGTACGGTTCGCGCCGCCACGAACGCCGGCCGGACACGAAACTATCCTGCTCGTCGAAGACGACGAGCATGTGCGCGACTTCGCGGCCAGGATCCTGCGACAGGCTGGCTACCATGTGATCTCGATCGCCGCGCCGGCCGAGGCCGGGCAGCGGGCGAGTACGGCCGACGGACCGATTGACCTCCTGCTGACCGATGTCGTCCTGCCCGGAATCGATGGGCGAACCCTGGCCGACCAGCTGTGTGCGGGAAATGCGGCCCTCAGAGTGCTCTTTGTGTCTGGTTATACCAGCGACACCGTCTCCGAACATGGGGTGCTCGAACAGGCCTTGAACTTCCTGGGCAAGCCGTTCAGCGCCAACACGCTGCTTGCGAAGGTAAGGGCTGTTCTGGACAGCGCGCCGTGATCGCGGCGGGGGAGCGCAGCCTGGCGTGACGCATGTCAGTGACCGGACGCCGGCAGAGGACATTGGCGTCCAGCATCTGGATACAGGATACTGGCACCTGTGGCGAAGGGCGGGGACGAAAAGGGGCGGATCCTGGAGCGGGCCGAGAAGGAACGGGTCAAGTTCCTGCGCCTGCAGTTCACCGACATCCTCGGCGTGATCAAAAACGTCGAGGTCCCCGACCGCCAGTTTGCCGACGCGCTCGACGGCAAGATCATGTTCGACGGCTCGTCGATCGAGGGTTTCGTCCGCATCGAGGAATCGGACATGTACCTGCGGCCGGACCTCTCGACCTTCCAGGTGTTTCCGTGGGCCGATGCCAACGGCGCGCGGGTCGGGCGGCTGATCTGCGACATCGCCAATCCCGACGGCACGCCGTTCGCCGGCTGCCCGCGCACCACCCTGAAGAACGCCATTGGCCAGGCCGCCGACCGGGGCTTCACCATGATGGCGGGCCCCGAGACCGAGTTCTTCCTGTTCCTGCGCCGCGATGGCCGCGCCACGACCGAAACCCACGACCGTGCCAGCTATTTCGACCTCGCGCCGATCGATCTCGGCGAAGACGTCCGCCGCGAGATCGTGATCGCGCTCGAGCAGATGGGCATTGCCGTCGAGGCCGCGCACCACGAAGTGGCGCCGGGCCAGCACGAAATCGACTTTCACTACGATGACGTCCTGACCACGGCCGATAACGTGAGCACCTGCCGGTTCATCGTGAAGAACGTGGCGTTGCGCAACAACCTGCACGCCACCTTCATGCCCAAGCCAATCTTCGGCGTCAACGGATCGGGCATGCACACGCACCAGTCGCTGTTCGCCGGTGGCAAGAACGCGTTCTTCGATGCCGGCAACGACATTCAGCTCAGCGAGACGTGCATGAACTACGTGGGCGGACTGCTGCAGCATGCCAAGGGCTTCTGCGCCATCACCAACCCGCTGGTGAATTCATACAAGCGCCTGGTCCCCGGCTACGAAGCGCCGACCGCGATTGCCTGGTCCGAGAAGAACCGCAGTCCGCTCGTGCGGGTGCCGGCGTCGCGCGGCGATTCCACCCGCGTCGAGTTGCGCATGCCCGACCCGTCGTGCAACCCGTACCTCGCGCTGGCGGTGATGCTGCGCGCCGGCCTCGACGGCATCGACCACAAGGTCGATCCCGGTCCGCCGGTGAACAAGAACATCTACAAGATGAGCCACCGCGAGCGCCGCCACTTGCGTATCGACGACCTGCCGGCCAACCTCAGCGAAGCCCTCGATGAGTTCGAGAAGGACGCGCTCGTGAAGGAGACGCTCGGCGAGCACATCTTCACGCACTTCCTCGACGCCAAGCGCGAAGAGTGGGACGAGTACATTCGCCACGTCTCGCCATGGGAGATGGACCGCTACCTCGGCGTGTATTAGGCAGGGGACGCTCGTCCGTCCGCGATGACAGTCGGTCCGCCTAAAGGCGGACACCACAGCCTGTAGAATCCGGCTTTAGCCGGATTTGCGCCCATATTCGCTTGGCACAGACCTTGATATGTAGAGGGCTAGCCGCGGCGGATCACCGAAGGGCGAATATTCAGGCAGGCGCTGGCATCGCCGCTCTTCGGCCGCAATCTTCACGATTCCGCTGCGGCCCCTTTCTTAAGGCACCCCTAAAGGGGTGCCCTATAGAGAGGGTTTCGCGTAGGGCACCCCTTCTCGGGGTGCCGGGGGTCAGCCATGAAAAAGCTACTTGTCACGCTCTCTCTTGCGGCAGCTGTCGCCACCGGCGCGTGCGCCTCGATGGGCTCGCGCTCCATCTCAGAGGTTCAGACGAACCCGGGCAAGTTCGCCGACAAGACCGTGACGGTCGAAGGCGTGGTGACCACCTCGTTTGGCATCCCGCTGTTACCGTACAAGGTCTACCGCATCAGCGACGGCTCGTCTGAAATGCTGGTCATCTCGGACAACGACCGCATCCCCGGCAAGAACGCCCGGGTCCGGGTGCGCGGCGAGGTCGAGGAAGTGGCCCTGATTGGCGGCCGGTCGTTCGGACTGCACCTCCGCGAGAAGAGCATCAAGTTCTTGTAACTTGCTGTAGAGGCGGGTCTTAAGACCCGCCTGCCGCGGGCGGGACTAAAGTCCCGCCCCTACGGCTTCGACCCTTGTGAAATCTAGTACAATGTCTGGCTGTGGAAGCCATTGAACACCCCTCCCCGCTCGTCGCGATCATCAACGCGCTGATCGCGTCGCTGGGCATTCACGCCAGCATTCCCGATCACATGGTCTTTGTCGGGTTGATCACGCTGTTCATCCTGTTCATCGGCCTGGCCATCCGCTCGCAGCTGAGCGTCGAGAAGCCCGGCAAGCTCCAGATCATCCTGGAGGACATCGTCTCGTTCCTGGTCGGCGTGCTCGAAGACAACATGGGCAAGAAGGGCCGCAAGTACCTGCCCCTGCTCGGCACGCTGTTCGTGTTCATCCTGCTTGGCAACCTGATGGGCCAGGTCCCCGGCCTCGGCTCGCCCACGAGCAACATCAACGTTCCGTTCGCGTGCGCGCTGACGCTGTGGCTCTACTATCACGCGCAGGGCGTGATGGCGAACGGCCCGGTCAACTACATCAAGCACTTTGCGGTCATGCCGGGCGTGCCGATCGCGCTCGCGCCGATGATCTTCGTGATCGAAATCATCAGCCACCTGTCGCGCGTGCTGTCGCTGACGCTCCGTCTGTTCGGCAACATCTTCGGCGAGCACCTCGTGGTGCTGATCCTCGCCAGCATCGTGCCGTTCATCGCGCCGCTGCCAATCCAGTTCCTGGGCTTGATCGTCGGCCCGCTGCAGGCGTTCATCTTCCTGACGCTCGGCGCCATCTACCTCACGGCCGCCACGCACGTGGATGACCACGGCGACCATTACGACGACGCGCCCGGCCGCGCGACGTCGCCGGCGCACTAGGAGATAGTCCGGCTAAAGCCGGACTCTACATAGTGTGGTGTCCGCCTTCAGGCGGACTGACTACTGATTGATTTTCACCACGACGACCGTCCGGTCGTCTGACTGCTCGGCGTCGCCGCAGAACATCTGCACCGCGCCAAAGATCTCCGCGACAATCTCTTTCGACGGCCGCGCATGTGTGCGCTCGATCACCTCGAGCAGCCGCGGCATGCCGAACTCCTGCCCGGCCTCGTCGAATGCCTCCGAGATGCCGTCGGACACGAACACAAACACGTCGCCCGGCGCCAGCGGCGACTGCACTTCATCGTAAGTGGAGCTGCCAAACGACCCCAGCGGCACGCCCGGCATGTCGATCGGCGTTGCCTTGCCGCCGGTGCAGCGCACCGGGTAGGGCAGGCCGGAGTTGGCGAAGGTGACGATGTGCTTCTTGAACTCGAACATCGCGTAGCACAGCGTGCAGTAGTACTCCTCGAGGTTGCGCTCGTGGAGAATGCGGTTCATGCCGGCCAGCACCGTCGCCGGCGTGCTGCGTTCTTTCTCGAGCCGCCGCCGGAACGTGCGGCCGCGCACCATTTCGCCAATCGCCGCACCGTACAGGGCTGCGGGCACACCCTTGCCGGAGACGTCGCCGACCGCGACCACCAGCGTGTTGGGCTCGGGTGACAGGAAGTCGCACAGGTCGCCGCCGAGCTCGCGGGCCGGATCGAAGTGCCAGGCCACGTCGACGCCGCGCAGCCGCTTGGGCAGCTCCTGCGGCAGCAGCGCCATCTGCACGCGCTTGGCAAAGCGCAGTTCCTTCTCGAAGCGGGCCTCGTTGGCGCGGACCGATTCATAGAGCCGCGCGTTCTCGAGGGCCACGGCCGCTTCCGACGCCAGCAGCGTCAGCAGCTTGACGTGCTTCTTGTTGAACGCGTCGCGATCGGGGCTTTCCAGGTCGAACACGCCGATGCAGCGGTCCTTGAGCATGAGCGGGATGACCAGCTCCGAGCGCACACCAGGTACGACGTTGATGTAGCGCGGATCCTTCAGCACGTCGGGCACCAGCACCACTTCCTTGTGCAGCGCCGCGTAGCCGACCAGGCCCTCGCCGAGCTTGACCGGCTCCATGGCGGCCGGGTCGTCGCCGTACTTGATGGCGACCTTCATCTCGAGCAGGCCGGTGTCTTCATCGAGCAGCAGGATGCCGAAGATGCGGTAGTCGATCACCCGCTTGATCAGGTGGGCCAGGCGCGTCAGCAGCTCCTCGGGATCGAGGATGGCGGTCATCTCGTGACCGATCTCGGCCAGCGTCTCGAGCGTCTCGGCGTACTCGCGTTCCGACTCGAACAGCCGCGCGGTGGCAATGCCCTGCGCGACGTGGGCCCCGAACTGCCGCAGGATCCACTCGTCGCGTTCCGTGAACGCACCCAGCTGATCGCTCAGCAGGTTGAGCGCGCCGATCACCTTGGCCTTGTTGCGCAGCGGCACGACCAGCTGCGACTTGGCCCCGGGCACCACCGCGAGGTAGCGGGGATCCGAGTCGACGTCGTTCAGCAGGATGGGGCGCTGCTCGGCGATGGCCGTGCCGACAATGCCCTGGCCCACTTGCAGGGTGAAGTGCTGGACGATTTCCTCGGGGTAGCCCTCGGCATAGGCGATGCTCAGCTCCTCGCGCTTCTCGTCGAGCAGGTAGACCGAGAAAACCGTGAACTTGGTGAGCCGGGAGATGAGTTGTGGGATGCGCTCGAGGAGGGCGTCGAGGTCGAGCACCGAGCTGACCTCGCGTCCCAGTTCCGCGAGAATGGCCAGCAGCTCGGCATCCGAGGCCGTGCTGCTGGCAGCGCCATGGGGCGCGGGTTCGGTCATAGAGGTTGTCGGGATCCGGGATCCGGGATCGGCTACTGGCTACTGGCTACTGGCTACTGGCTGGTTGTGTTCGAAGGCAATGTGTACTTCGTCACCCAGTCGTAGATCCGCTGCATGCGGTCCTTCTGATGATAGTACTCGCTAATGCCGTGTCCTTCGCGGGGGTAAAACACCAGTTCGGTGGGCTTGCCGCGATCTTTCAGGCCACGGAACAGCTCCTGCGCCTGTCCCACCGGCACCCGCTCGTCATTGGCGCCATGCAGGATCAGCGTGGGCGTGGTCACCTTGTCGATGTGCGACATCGCCGAGCGATCCAGGTACAGCGGCAGGGTCTTGGCGTTCGGAATGTCCCCGAAGTAGCTGATCAGCACGCTGGGAATGTCGTTGGTGCCGTACATGCTCCACATGTTGGTGAGGCCGGCGCCGACCATGGCCGCCTTGAAGCGGGTGGTCTGCGTGATCACCCAGGCGGTCATGTAGCCGCCGTAGCTCCAGCCGATGTGCGCCAGCTTGTCGGGGTCGGCAATGCCGCGGGCCACCAGCGCATCGACGCCGGTCATGATGTCCTTGTAGTCGCCGCCGCCCCAGTCGTTGATGTTGTTCTGGAGGAACTTCTCGCCGTAGTTGGTGCTGCCGCGGGGGTTGGGATAGAACACCGCCCAGCCCTTGTTGGCCCACACCTGGCCGCCTTCGAGGCCGCCCAGGCGGAAGCCGTTCACGTAGGCGCCGGCCGGGCCGCCGTGGGCCACGACCAGCGTCGGGTACTTCGTGCCGGCCGTGAAGCCCACCGGCTTCAGCAGCACACCCTCGACTTCCAGGCCGTCGGCGCCCTTCCAGGTGACCACTTCGGTGTCGCCCTGCGCCAGGTCCGACAGCTGCGGGTTGGTGGTGGTGAGCTTGCGGAAGTTCTGGTACGCCGGATCGGTGACGTAGACCTCTGACGCCGAGTTGGGCGTATCCATGGTCAGCGCGATGGTGCGGCCGTCCTTGCTGATCGACGTGCCCTGCAGCGTCTTGCGCGTGCTGAGCTGCGTATAGCGGCCGGTGGTCAGGTCGTACGCGAACGCCTCGTTATAGGCCCGCTTGCCGGCGACGAACACCACGCGGTTGCCTTCCGCGGTCCACACCGGGTTGCCGGCGTCGGTATCGAAGCCGGGCGACGACACGTCCTTGATCGACTTCGCCGCCACGTCGTACAGCATCAGCTTCGACTGCATGGTCACGCCCGGCGCCGTGCCATCGGGCAGCGGGGCGCCCGAGTACGGTTCCGCGGTCCACGCGATCGACTTGCCGTCGGGCGACCAGCGGGGCGAGGTGTCGCTGCCGAAGTTGGTGCTGAGCTTGTCGATGCGCCTGGTGGCCACGTCGGCCATGTAGACGTCGCGGCGGTTGTCGCGCAGCATCGGCGTGGCGCCGGCGCCGAACACGAAGCGCTGGCTGTCGGGCGCCCACGACGGCGCGCCGGAGACGGTGTAGTCCTTGCCTTCGGTGATGCGCGTGGCGGTCTTGGTCGCGAGATCGACAACCCACACATGCGCGTAGCGGAAGTCCCCCTCGAACACACGCTCATCGTCTCGCTTCCTGATCGCGGCCTCTTCGTCGGTGCTTCGCGGGTCGGTGGCGACAAAGGCGATACGCGAGCTGTCGGGCGCCCAGGAGTAGCTCGAGACGTTCTCCTTGCTGTCGGTCAGCTTCCACGCCTCGCCGCCGTCGGCGCGCATGACGTAGACCTGCGCCTTGACCTCTTCGCCGGTGCCGCGCGACGACACGAAGCTGATGTGGCGGCCGTCGGGCGACCACTGCGGCTGGCTGTCGCCGCGCTCGCCGTAGGTCACCTGGCGGGCCGGCGTGGCGCCGCTCGTGGCCACCTGCCAGATGTGGGTGCGCGCCTCCATCCGGCCAGCCCTGAGCGACGCTTGCGGGCCCGCAGGCGGAGTCGAAGGGTCCTTTTCGGCGACCCACTGGCGCACGGTGTACAGCACCTGGCTGCCGTCGGGCGAAATGGTCGCGCCGGCGACGGCCTTCACGTTGAGCACGTCATCGAACGTGACCGGCCGTTTTCCCTGGGCTGAAACCGTTGAGATGAGTGCCAGGGCGAGAACGACAAACCTGAAGGTTTGTCGCCACGCAGCGGTTTGTCGCCACCGGGTAGGGGTCGTGTGCATCAGGGCCTCCAAAGGGCGAAGTATAATTCTGATCTTCATGGACATTGCACTGCCGCTGGACATCTCGGCGATCGAGCGGATTCTGCCCCATCGCTCGCCGTTCCTGCTCGTCGACCGCATCACCGAGCTCGAGCCGGATCAGCGGATTGTCGGGATCAAGAACGTCTCGATGAACGAGCCCTACCTGAGCCGCACCGGACCCGACGGCCGGCCGACCCTGCCGCCGACGATTCTGACCGAGGCGGTCGCGCAGGTCGGCGCCATTCTCATCCTGGCCAAGCCCGAGAACCGGGGCATGCTGATCTTCTTCCGCGGCATGGAGCGGGTCCGCTTTCGCGCGCCGGTGCATGTCGGCGACCAGGTCATCATCGAGGCCCGCGTCAAGCGGCTGAAGAGCCGCATGGGCGTGCTCGATGGCCGCGCCCGGGTCGGCAAGAAGGTGGTCATTCACGGCACCATGACCTTCGCGCTCGGATCCGAATGACCCGGCTCCCCCGCATCTCGGCGCTGACCACCGAGGATTCCGGCTGGGGCTTCTTTCTCTGCACCTACAAGGAACTGCGCGCCGGGCGCGGCGGCAGCGAGTTCGTCATCCTCAACCTGCAGGATGCCTCGGGACAGACCACCGGCAAGATTCTCCAGGACGCCGATCGCTTCAAGGACGAGTTCGAGGCGGGTGAGTTCGTGCGCGTCGAGGGACGCGGCAGCCTCTACAACGGCCAGGTGCAGCTCGTCCTCAGCACCATCCGCCGCGTCAACCCCGATCAGGATCGCCTGCACGGGTTCCGCGAGGACGAGTGCATCCTGAGCGCGCCGCGGCCCATCGACGAGATGTGGAACGAGCTGCAGGACCGCCTGCGCGGCGTCAAGAACGATCACCTCCGCGTCCTGCTCAACCGCATCGTCACCGATCACGCCGACCAGCTCAAGACCTGGCCGGCGGCGCAAACCATCCACCACGCGTATCGCGGCGGCTTTCTCGAGCACATCACCAAGATGGCCGAGGTCGGCGCGCTGCTGTCGCGGGCCTACGGGGCGAACGACGACCTGGTGCTGACCGGCGTCGTGCTGCACGACATCGGCAAGCTGCAGGAGCTGGCCTACGAGGGCGGCAGCGGCAGCTACACACGCGACGGCAACCTGGTGGGCCACATCGCGCTGGGCCTGCTGATGGTGCGCGAAACCATCAACGGCATTTCAGGGTTCCCCATCGAGTTGCGCGGACAGGTCGAACACCTCATCGCCTCGCACCACGGCACCCGCGAATGGGGCTCGCCGGTCGAACCGAAGACGATCGAAGCGTTCATTCTCGCGTCGGTCGACGAACTGGACGCCAAGCTCAACCAGGTGCGCCGCGCGATTGCCGACGATGCGTCGGCGGAAGAGTTTACCGGTTGGAACAAACGGCTGAGCCGGGTGTTGTACAAAGGTCAGTGACGGGATCCGGGGCCCGGGATCCCGTTACCTCCTCCCCACAATCCACGTCCCGGCGAGCACCAGGAGCGCCGCGAGCACGATTCGTGGCGAGAGCGGCTCACCCAGCAGCACCGTCCCCAGCGCCACCGCGATGATCGGGTTGATGTACGCGTAGAGCGAGACCAGCGATAGCCGCAGGTGCTGGATCGCGTAGATGTACGCCGAGTACGCCACCAGCGACCCCGCGATCGACAGGTAGGCCATCGCCGCAAACGTGCGCGGCGTGAACGACAGCGCCGCCCAGTCGCCCTTCACCGTTGCCGCCGACAGCAACATGATGCCGCTGAAGATCATCTGCAGGGCCGTGGACGGAAACGGATCGTCACCCAGCTCGTGCCGCTTCGCGTACGACGTGCCGATGACCCAGCCAATGCACGCCAGCTGGATCGCGATGACGCCGATCACGAACGCGCGCCCGCTGGCGCCGCCCTGCGACATCTCCGGCCACACCAGAATGACGATGCCCGAGAAGCCGATGGTGAGGCCGGCCAGCGCCCGTCCCGTGAAGCGATCGCCGTTGGGCAGCAGCCGTTCGACCAGCGCCGACCAGAACGGCGTCGTCGCGATGAGGACCGCCGTGAGACCGCTGGCGACGTACTGCTGCGCGTAGACCACGAAGCCATTGCCCATGATGTTCATCAGGAAACCGAGCAGCACCAGCGGCCCCCACATGCGCAGCGGCGGCAGGCGCCGCCCCATGGCGAGCAGAATGCCGCTCAGCAACACGCCGGCCGACATCCAGCGAAGGCCAGCCAGCAGCAGCACCGGCACGGTCTCGAGCGCAACCGTGATGGCCAAATAGGTGGTGCCCCAGATGATGCAGACCGCGATGAACGAGGCGTAGGCGAGACTCACGCGTTGCGCCCCGCCAGCGTCTTCTCTTTCGGAATGGCGATGCGCGGGTCCTCTTTCACCGTCTCGAGGACAATCGTCGTCTTTGTGGACGTGACGCTCTGGGCCGAAGCGATCTGCTGGCGCAGGATCTGCCCCAGGTGCTCCGCGTCGCGCGCCCGCACCTTCAACAGGTAGCAGTCGTCGCCGGCGACATGATGCACCTCGAGCACTTCGGGAATCTTGCTGAGCTCGATCGCCGACGGCATGTCCGGCCCGTGCTCCGACGTCCGCACCGACACGAACGCCAGCAGCCCACGGTCCACGACATGGGGGTCGATCAGCGCGACGTAATCCCTGATAATGCCCTTCGCTTCGAGCTTTTTGAGCCGTTCGGTAACCGCCGACGGGGCCAGGCCGACGGTCTTCGACAGTTCAGCTTGGGACGTCCTGGCGTTGTACTGAAGAATATCCAGTATCGAGCCATCTATTTCGTCGATCATTCTGAAATGTTAGTCAATTACTGGATTTGGTTCAATATATGGCCTTTTGGAATGAAGCCTCGCTGGCGGCCCGAAAGGCCCTGATCGCCGCCTCGCTGGGCTGGCTGCTCGACGCCTTCGACGTGATGCTCTACGCCCTGATCCTCACCGCCGTGGTGAAGGACCTGGACCTGACGCTCGCGACCGGCGGCCAACTGGCGTCGCTCACCCTGGCCGCGTCGGCCCTCGGCGGCCTGGTGTTTGGCGTGGTCGCCGACAAGCTGGGCCGCACACGCGCGCTGTCGCTCAGCATCCTGCTGTACTCGGTGTTCACTTTCGCCTGTGGCCTGGCGCAGAACGTCTGGCAACTGGCGATCTTCCGCTTCCTGCTGGGCCTCGGCATGGGCGGCGAGTGGGCGAGCGGCGCCACGCTCGTCAGCGAGACGTGGCCCGAGAAGCACCGCGGCAAGGCGCTCGGCATCATGCAGAGCTGCTGGGCCATCGGCTACGGCGCCGCCGCGCTGGTTGTCGGCCTCGTGCTGCCGACCTACGGCTGGCGCGCCGTGTTCTTCGTGGGTATCCTGCCCGCGCTCTTCACCCTCTGGATCCGCCGCAACCTCGAAGAGCCCGAGATGTGGCGCCGATCCCGACAAGAGGTGCCCTCCCGACAAGAGCTATCTTCCCGACAAGAGATGCCCTCCCGCCTGGGAGCACCAGTGCACTTAATCGTGCTCCTCACCCTGATGAACGCGGCCACGATGTTCGCCTGGTGGGGCCTCAACCTGTGGGTGCCGTCCTACCTCTCGCTGCCGGTCGAACAAGGCGGCATCGGCCTGTCGACGACCACCATGTCGATGTTCGTCATTGCCATGCAGGTGGGCATGTGGCTGGGCTACGTCACGTTCGGGTTCATCAGCGACACCTTCGGGCGCAAGCCGACCTATGTCACCTATCTCGTGCTGGCGGCCGCATTGGTGTGGGCCTACGGATCGACGCGCGAGCCCATGTTCCTGCTGGTGCTCGGTCCGTTCGTCGCCTTCTTCGGCACCGGCTATTTCAGCGGCTTCGGTGCGGTCGCCTCGGAGATCTTCCCCACCGCCATTCGCGCCACCGCCCTGGGCGTGACCTACAACAGCGGGCGCCTGCTGAGCGCTGCGGCTCCGTTTGTGATCGGGACCCTCGCGCAGCAGCAGGGATTCGGCATGGCGTTCAGCATCACCGCCTTCGCGTTCCTGATTGCCGCGATGTTGTGGATTGGAATCCCCGAGACGCGCGGACGGCAGATGGTGTAGCCGCGATGAGGTCAGACTTCGACTGACGTCGCCTCGGCCGACGCGCGCACGCAGTTACGCCCCTCGTCCTTGGCGCGGTACAGCGCCTGGTCAGCGCGGGCGATAATCGCCTGCACGTTCACCTCGCCCGGCAGCGTCTGGGTCAGGCCGAAGCTGGCGGTCACGGTCAGCGCTTCGCCCGACCACGGCACCGGCCGATCGGCAATCTCCTTGCGCAGCGTTTCGGCCACCCGGCGCGCGCCGTGGAGCGGGGTTTCCGGTAGCAGCACCAGGAACTCCTCGCCACCGTAGCGGCACTTGAGATCCGAGCCGCGCAGCACTTCCTTCATGCGCTTGCCGATGGCGCTCAGCACCGCGTCGCCGCACAGGTGTCCGTGACGATCGTTCACGTCCTTGAAGTGATCCAGGTCGAACATGATCATCGACACCGGCGTCTGGCTGCGGCGGGCGCGGCGCAGTTCCGAGTCGATCACGTCGATGGCATGGCCGCGGGTGAAACAGCCGGTCAGCGGGTCGCGCACGCTGTTCTCTTTCACTTCGCGAAACAGTTGCGCGTTCTTGATCGAGACGGCGAGCAGCGCGGCCGCCGCTTCGATGATGCGCCGCCGGTCGGCGGCCAGCCCGCCCTCGTCCGGGCGCACGCCGAGCACCCCCATGGCGGTGCCGCCAACCACCAGCGGAAAGCCGATGGCGCGCCGCTGGGTCAGGTGCGCCGGCGTCTTGTCGGCGCCGGTCGAGAGCAATTGTTCGGCGATCTCGCCCCACTGCAGCACCTCCTCGGCGCCGCGCGTGTCACCCGACAGCGCCTGCCATTCGGTGCCCTCGCGCACGAGCACCCACACCTGCTCGGTGCCGGCCAGTGCCGACAGGTGCTGGCCGATGGCGACGCGAATGGAGTCGAAATCGAGCGAGCGGCCCAGCGCCTGGCCGAACCCGACCAGCCGTTCGAGCTCTAAGGCGCGATGCTGCGCGGCCTTGGTGGCAATCTCCGCCGTCGCGGCCTTCGCGTGTTCCTGGGAACTGCGGCGGTACTGGTGGAAGACGAACGCGACCGTCAGCAGCACCAGCGCGGGCAGCAGCGTGAGGCCGCTCTGCCGCTCGATCTCTCGCGCGTAGTCGAGCGTGCGCGAAATGGGCGTCGAGAAGATCACGATCAAGGCCGTGGTGAGGGCGCCGATAAGCAGCAGATCCTGCCGGCCGAACAGCTTCATTGGAACCGGGTCAGTATAGCGGCGAGTGGTGTAAATTAGCTGCCATGAAGAGCCTCTCGAAACCCTTCACGATTCTGCTTGGAATGGCCGGGCTGGCGCTCGTCACCACGGTCGCCATCGCCGCCTCCACCTCCGCTAAAGCTACGGTGGACGAGCAGACGGCCGCCTCCGCCAAGGCTTCGGCGGGCCAGGGCCTGACAGCGAAGCCGGCCCAAGCCCCAAGCCCCAAGCCCCAGGCCGCGAAGCCCGTTCGCAAGACCGCGCCGCCGTTGCCGGCCATGGGCTTTGCGCCCGTGCGGCCCATGGACATTGTGCGCGCCACCTACGACTTCGCCGCGCAGCACCCCGAGATCCTCTCGTACGTGCCCTGCTACTGCGGCTGCGGCGCCGACGGCCACAAGCACAACGAATCGTGCTTCGTCGCCAAGCGCGATGCCCGCGGCAACGTCACCGAGTGGGACACGCACGGCTTCGGCTGCACCATCTGCATCGACGTCGCCCGCGAGGCCATGCAGATGTACTCCTCGGGCGCCGATGTCGTCTCGATCCGCGCCGCGATCGAGAAGAAGTGGACGCCCGGCAACGCCGCCGGCAAGACGCCCACGCCGTTCCCACCGAAGAAGTAACGGGTGGATGTGTTCCAGGCCGTCCGCGAGGGTGCCTACATTGGCACGCTCGGGGCGGCCAGCACGGCAACGATCTCGGCCAACCCACATGTGAAGGCGATCTTCGGCTACCCGCCGGAGACAGCCGAGACGCACGTCCAGCCATTCGAGATCGCGCGGTTCGTCGATCCGCACGCGCGCACCCTGTTCGTGGAACGGCTCGATCGCGAGGGCCATGTCACCGATCACCTGCTGCGCCTGCGGCGCATCGACGGCGCACCAATCTGGGTCGAAGTCACCGCCAGCGCCAATGACGCACGACGTAGAGGCGGGTCTTTAGACCCGCCTGGTGCGGGCACCACGCCCGATCCCGCCGCCCTTCACATCGAAGCCCTCATTCGCGACGTCAGCGAGCGCAAGAAGCTCGACGATCAATCGCGCGACGGCCGGTACCAGTTACTGCAGGCCGAGAAGATGGCCGCGCTCGGGCAGACCATCTCGGGCGTCGCCCACGAGCTGAACAACCCGCTCGCCACCATCCTGTCGTGGGCCGAGCGGCTGGCCGAGCGCAATGTCGACGACAAGACGCGGCAGGGACTGGAAGTGATCCTCGCCGAATCGGAACGCGCCGCCCGCATTGTCCGCAACCTGCTGACCTTCGCGCGCAAGCGCCAGACCACCCGCGCGATGGTGGACCTGAACCAGGTGGTGCGCGAAACCCTGGCGCTGCGCGCCTACGAACAGAAGGTCAGCAACATCCAGGTGGTCGAAGCGCTCGCGCACGGCTTGCCGGAAGTCTTCGCCGACGGTCATCAGATCAAGCAGGTGCTGCTCAATCTCCTGATCAACGCCGAGCAAGCCTGCATCGGCGCCAACGGCCGCGGCACCATCGTCGTGCGGACGACGCACGATGCCGATCGGGGCTCCGCCGTCCTCGAGGTCAACGACGATGGGCCGGGGATTGCGGAAGAGCGGCAGAGTCGTGTCTTCGATCCGTTCTTCACGACGAAAGAGGTTGGACAGGGTACCGGTCTTGGATTGACCGTCGCCTATGCCATTGTCAACGAACACAGCGGCCGCATCTGGCTCAAGTCCAGTCCCGTCGGCACGTCGTTCTTCGTCGAGTTGCCCGTGTCGGGTCAGCACCTGAACGCACCGGCCGCGCGCGCGGCGCAGCAGCCGATCTCGCTCGAGGCGTTCAAGGGATTGCGCGTCCTGGTGGTGGAAGATGAGCCGGCGCTGGCGGTGGCCGTGTCTGAAGCCCTCGAGGATGCGGGCTTTGCAGTCGATCGCGCCGGCGACGGTGAAGAGGGCCTGACCCGCCTCACCGAAGCCAGCTACGACCTGATTGTCTGCGACCTGAAGATGCCGCGCATTGACGGCATGCAGTTCTATCGCGCGATGGCGGCGGCCACGCCGGCGCTGGCCCGGCGCGTCATCTTCGTGACCGGCGACGTCGCCGGCACCGATGCCGAACGCTTTCTCGAAGAGACCGCCTGCCGCTGGCTCTCCAAGCCGTTCAGGTTGGGCGACTTGCTCCGCGCCGCCCGCGACACGCTCTCCTGATCGGCCGCTTCGTCAATGTGGCGTCCGGCTTTCTTGTCCGCCGTAGCCTGGGCGAAGGAGGAAGCCGGACCATTGTTGGCAATCAATACCAACCCAGCCCGCTTCTGAGCCGCCTGCGATACACGAGTATCGGATTCAGGCCCGCCTACGCTCGCCCGGATCTTTTCGGCGAGCTTCGGCGAGGTCTCGCCGTAGCGGCCTTCGGCCGCGGAGGCGGAAAGTGACGCCTTAGCCATCTTCGGCTTCATCGGCGTGACAGAATTTCCAGCCTCGAACGCCGCAAACGCCGCCTTCAACGCCGCCGAGGCCGCCATCGGCGTGATCTCGGCGCCGAGCGCCTCGCGCAGCCGCTTGATGGCGCGCGCGTGCAACTGCGACACCCGCGACTCGTTGACGCCGAGCTCGGTGCCAATGTCTTTCATGGTCACTTCGTTGTAGTAGTAGAGCGCGATCACGCGCTGTTCGCGCGGCGGCAGCGTCGCAATGGCATTGCGCACGCGCGACTTCACCTCGTCGCGCTCGTACTGCATGTCGGGGCGCTCCGGTTCGGCGGGCACCATCACGGCCGGCAGCTGCGACTCGTCCACGTTCTCGGCGCTCGAGAACGGCGAGGTCGACTCAATGGTGTTGATGCGGACGATGGTCTTGCCGAGCCGTTTCTCGTCGGAGCCGATCTCGTTGGCGAGGTCGGCGAGCGAGGGTTCGTGGCCGAGCGAGGCGCGCAGCTTCTCGCGCGCGGCCTCCAGCTCGCGCCGGACCCGGCGGACACCGCGCGGCCAGGCGTCCTTGCGCAAGGCATCGATCATGGCCCCGCGGATGCGGCGTTCCGCGAACGTCTCGAACTTGATCCCGCGCGAGTCGTCGAAGCGGTGGGCGGCATCGATCAGGCCGATCACGCCGTCCTGCACCAGGTCGCTCAGGTCGATCGAGTGCGGCATGGTCGCCGCCATGCGGCGGGCCAGTGCTTCAACGAAAGGAATACCGGCTTCAACGCGGCGGGCTTCACCCGCAGGCGTGTGTTCGTAGGCGACTTGGGCAGTCATCGGGGTCATCTGAAGAATCTCCGTTGCCTGCCCTAAGGCAAAGGGGATGCCTGAGCTGTGTCACGGTGGTCAGGACTGTGCAACAGCGTGGTTAACTGCTGGATTTTCAGGTACTTATACGAATGTGCGCAGCCCGGCGCAGGGGGAGACCGGTGGGGCAACGCGTCGTGTATCGCCAATTTATTGGCGGTATTCTGAGCCCATGTGTCATTGGGTTGGCGCTGCAGATTTATTTTCGGACAAGCGATCACCGTCGCCGTTCAAGTGAGCTGCGGTTGGCTGGGAAAGCGAGAACTCCGGCAGGACGCCGGAGTTACTTGGAGTCGGAGACCGTCTGGCGCAGTTCGCGCGAGACGGCCATGGCCTGGAGCGCGGCGCTCACCACCTGCGACGCGCGCGCCTTCTGCGCGGCGTCCTGCGCCTTGGTCTCGAGCAACTCGGCGTGCGCGAGTATCACGCCGAGCTGGTTGTTCAACCGGTGGAGGAGTTCGCGTGAATCTTCTCCTGCCATGTCCTGCCTTTGCCGTTGTAGTTCAGAGTGCATTTAGATCTGAGTCATGTGTGTCATCTGCGGCCCTGGTGAGGGCACGCATCTGCGTCAAGCGACGGCGTTGGGGCTGTTCGGGTGCTTCGTGCCATCCGGTTCGCGCCACAGCGTGTCGACGAAAATGCGGATGCTGCCGCCGGCGGTCCGCAAGTATTCGACCTTGTTGGCCGCGATCCAGTTGTAAATGGTGCGCCGGCTGACTCCGACCATCTCGCACGCCTTCATGATGCTGACTGTTTGCCGTTCCACTGGGGTTGCCTCCAAAGGGGTGTATCGGAGGCTGCCAGTGTGAGATTAGGTGTGCAGTGCTTGACAGCACCGTGCAGGGGCGTCAATATCCTGACAACCGATGGCCCACCTGCTGCTCGTCGATGACGAGGAATCGCTTCGAAGTGTTGTAGCTGAAAGACTTACCGACCATGGGTTCGAGGTCGTCCAGGCCGCCGACGGTGAGTCGGCCTTGAAAGCCCTCGACGGGTTCGCCTTCGACGTCATCGTCTCCGACCTGCGGCTTCCGGGCGTAGACGGCCGCCAGGTCATTGACGCCGCCCTCACCCGCTACCCCGGCATCGTCGCCATCGTCGTGACCGGCTACGGCACGGTGAAGGATGCGGTCGACATCATCAAGCGCGGCGCCGCCGACTTCATCTCGAAGCCGTTTCAGTTCGACGAACTGATGCACGTGCTCACGAACGCGCTGGAGCAGAAGCGGTTGAAGAGCGAGAACGCCTACCTGCACCAGCAGCTGGACGAGCGCTTTGGACTGGGGTCGATGGTCGGCAAGAGCGCGCCCATGCGCGCACTGTTCCAGTTGATCGAGACGGTGGCGCCAACCTCGGCGACCATCCTGATCAGCGGCGAGACCGGCACCGGCAAGGAAATGGTCGCGCGCGCCATTCACCAGACCAGTCCGCGGCAACGCGAGCGGTTCGTCGCCATCAACGTCAGCGCCATTCCCGAGACGCTGCTCGATGCGGAGCTGTTCGGCCACGCGCGCGGCGCGTTCACCGGCGCCGTCGCCATGCGCCAGGGCCGGCTGGAGCAGGCCGACAAGGGCACGCTGTTCCTGGATGAAGTGGGCACCATGCCCATGGCGCTGCAGATGAAGATGCTGCGCGTGCTGCAGGAGCGCGAGTTCGAGCGCATTGGCGAGAACCGCACCATCAAGGTCGACGTGCGCATCGTCGCGGCCACCAACGCCGACCTGTTGAAGATGGTGAAGGACGGCTCGTTCCGCGAGGACCTGTACTATCGCCTGAACGTGATCGCCGTGCACCTGACGCCGCTGCGCGAGCGCCCGGAAGACATCCCGCCACTCGTACAAAACTTCCTTCGGAAGTTTTCTGACCGGGAATCGGGAGCCGGGAACCGGGAGTCGAGCGGTTCGGGCGGTTCGCGACTGCCGACTCCCGACTCCCACCTCCGCCAAGGCTCCGGCGGGCAGGCCCGACTCCCGACCGTCTCGCAAGAAGCCATGAGACGTTTGATGGCACACCCCTGGCCCGGCAACGTGCGTCAGCTCGAGAACGCCATCGAGCGGGCGCTGGCGCTACTCGGCGGCCGTTCGCAGATCGAGCTCGCCGACCTGCCGCCCGACTTGCAGCCGGAGGAGCAGGAGTCCTTCACACCGTCACTCGAGTTGCCCGAGAAGGGCATCGACCTGCCGGCGCTGATCGCGGAAATCGAGAAAGACCTGATCGACCGGGCGCTCACCCGCACCGCGCAGAACCGCGGCGCCGCCGCGCGCCTGCTCGGACTGAAGCGGACCACGCTGGTCGAGAAACTGAAGCGGATGTAGGGAGCATCACGCGGCCGAGGGGTCGTGGCGAAAAAAGAGTACCCACTTTGCGCGTCATGAGCTCTACTCGTCGATTTTTTCGCCGCGACCCCTCGGCCGCGTGTGCGATCCTCGCGTGCTCCCTTTTTTCGCGGCGACCGCTTCGCTGCGTGATGCCTACGATCGGCGAATCACCTGATCCGTAAACACCGTCACATCTTTCGCCTGGTGCATCAGCAGATCGAGCGGCGTCACGCGTTGGGTCTTTGAAAGTGCGGCCTGCAGCACCGGCAGCTTGCGGGGACCGACGGCGATCAGCCAGATCTTTTTCGTGCGCAGTACGAACGGCAGTGACAGCGTCAGGCGGCGGGGCGGGGGTTTGGGGGCGTCTTCGATCGCGACCACGCGCAGGTCGTCGGCCAAGAGCGCGCGGTGGCCGGGGAACAGCGAGCAGATGTGGCCGTCTTCGCCAACGCCGAGCAGTGCGAGATCGAGTCCGCCGCTCTTGAGTTCCGTGGCGAGCGTCGTGTCGTAGCGCATCGCCGCGGTGGCGAGACTGGGCTGGCCAGGCTTGCCCTGAGCGAAGTCGAAGGGCATGCGGAAGGCGCGAGGGGCCTGGGCACCGAGGGGCGCCAGCAGCATGCGCTCGGCAACGCCGTAGTTACTTTCCGGGTCGTCGGCCGGCACGGCGCGCTCGTCGGCCCAGAACAGCGAAATGCGCGACCAGTCGACCGCCGCGTTCTTGAGGGCACCGAGGAAGATCAGGGCGGTGGCGCCACCAGATAGAGCGCACGAGCGCCGACCGGCCCCCACATCTTCGCGAGCCCAGCGCTCGAACGCCTCGGTGAGCCGTGGGCGCAGTTCGTCGATCCGGGCCACCACCAGCTCCATTCCACGTTAGGATACTTTGTGCCGCCTAGATACGTGTATTGGACCATCATCGTTGACGGCCAGCCGACCGCCTTCCGGTCAGGTTCCCTCGAAGACATCATGCCCACCTTCAACCGCTTGAAGGAGAAGCAACCTTCAGCGGAGCTGAAGTGGTTTCAGAACGGCCAGCTGTGGGCGTCGCGGCACGACGCGCAGGATTTCATGCGCGCGCGCGGCGAGCGCGGCCGAGCCAAGGACCCCCGCCAGGCGAAGGGTTCCGATGTGGCGTCCGGCTTTAGCCGGACCGACAGGCCAGAGCGCACCTGGAACGCGAAGCCCGAGTGGAAGACGCGATCGACGTTCTCGTCGAAGTCAGACCAGCCGCGGGTCAATCGCGATGCGCCCGCTGGCGAGCGCCCGGCCTGGGTCCCCAAGGGCGATAAGCCCGCGTGGAAGCCGAAGGGTGACGCGCCAGAAGGGCGGCCCTCGCCGGTCCGCCGCGACGAGAAGCCCCATTCGTCGTGGGGCGACGGCGACGACAGACCAGCCGGTCAGGCACGGAGCGACCGCAAGCCTGAATGGAAGCCCAAGGGCACCTTCAAGCCCAAAGAGGCGGGCCACGCCTCGGGATGGGGCGAGAAGCCCGCCTTCGCGCCCAGATCCCCTGGCGCTTCGGCGAGGCAGGCCCCTGCCGGGAAGCCTGCATGGTCGCCGAAGGGTGATAAGCCCGCGTGGAAGCCGAAGGGTGACAGGAAGCCCGCCTTCGCGCCTCGATCCTCTGGCGCTTCGGCGCGGCCGGCCGGCAACCGAAGCGACGAGCGGCCGGAGTGGAAGCCCAAAGGCACGTTCAAGCCTCGCGAAGAGGGCCATCGTCCCTCGGCGCGCGATCAGGCACGCTCGTCGTTCAAGCCCAAGTCGTACACCCCCAAGGTCGATGATGGCCGCACCCGCAGCTCGCGCGTGCAGAGTCGCAACGACAAGCTGGAGTGGACCGCCAAAGCCGCTCCATCGCGTGATGGGGGTCCCAACGCGGGCTTTGCCAAGAGCGACCCTGACGGCCGGAAACGCAAATGGGTGCCCAAGGCCGAGTACAAGAAATCGCTCGGCATCGAGGCCAAGAAGGACAGCAAGTGGCGTCCCGGTGGCGATCACGTCGACCCGAAGCAGAAGTACAAGGACGCGAAGAAGGCCAAGTGGACCAAGTTCAAGGCCAACGTCCGCGCCCGCTCGACCAAGCCGCGCAAGCAGGAGGAGTAGTGGGTCTTGGACTCCCGCCTCCCGACTCCCGGCTGGTTCTTGAGTAATGGTTGCGCACGTCGTGCTGCTGCGCGTGAAGGCGTCGCTGTCTGAACCCGACCGCGAGGCGCTGCTGCAATCCATGCGCGTCGCCTTCACCGGCATCCCCGAGATCACGCGCGTGCGCATCGGCAAGCGCATCCTGATCGGCCGGGGCTACGAAACACAAATGGCCGAGCACTTTGAGTACTCGGCCATCATCGAGTTCGCGTCCGAAGCCGACTTACGGGTCTACCTGGACCATCCCCAGCATCAAGAGCTCGGCCGGCGGTTCTTCGAATCGGTCGAAGCCGCCCTGGTGTACGACTACACCCTGGTAGATGCGGAGCACGTCAGGGACCTGCTTTAGGGGGAACGAGGGTGCCTGGGAGGAAAGATTACCTTGTATTTATGGCACTGTAGTCCACAATTGCAATGATGATTGGCCGCCGAGTAGACCAACAGCTTGAGGAGCTCATCAGTCGCTATCCGGCTGTGGGGTTGTTGGGACCGCGCCAGGCAGGCAAGACCACGCTGGCGCTCGACGTCGCGTCGAGGCGACCTTCGGTTTACCTGGATCTCGAGTCTGTCGCCGATCTGGCCAAGCTCGCCGATGCCGAGCGCTACTTCGCGGACCATCAGGATGAGCTGGTGATCCTCGACGAAGTGCATCGCGTGCCCGGCCTGTTCCAAACCTTGCGCGGCGTCATCGATCGTGGCCGTCGCCAAGGCAAGGCCGCTGGCCGCTTCTTGCTGCTGGGCTCAGCGGCAATCGAACTTCTGAAGCAGTCTGGCGAATCTCTGGCCGGCCGCATTTCATATCTCGAGCTGGCGCCGTTCGACGCCTTGGAAGTGCCGGCGGTGGATCTCGACAAACTATGGGTCCGCGGCGGCTTCCCGTCGAGCTTTCTCGCGGCCAGCGATGCCGTGAGCCTCAAGTGGCGCCAGGACTTTGTCCGCACCTACCTCGAGCGCGAGATTCCGCAGTTGGGTCCGCGCATTCCGGCCGAGACCTTGCGCCGCTTCTGGACGATGCTGGCTCACAACCAGGCGGGATTGCTGAACGCCGCCAACCTGGCGCGTGGACTGGGCGTTGATGGAAAGACCGTTGCCCGATATCTCGACTTGCTCGTTGACCTGCTGCTCGTCCGGCGGCTGCCGGCATGGCACAGGAATCCCGGCAAGCGACTGGTGAAGTCGCCGAAGGTGATGGTGCGCGACACGGGTTTGGTGCACGTTCTGCTTGGCTTGAGAGACAAGGACGAGCTGTTGGGGCATCCTGTCGCGGGACAAACCTGGGAGAGCCTGGCCATCGAGACGCTGATCGCCGCCGCTCCCGAAGGCACTGACGCAGGCTTCTATCGCACCGGCGCCGGCGCGGAGATCGACCTGGTGATGGCATTGCCAAACCGCCAGTTGTGGGCCGTGGAGATCAAGCGCAGCTCGGCGCCAAAAGTCGACAAGGGTTTTCACCTCGCGTGCGCCGACCTCAAGCCCGATCGACGGTTCATCGTCTATTCCGGAAGCGAGCGATTCTCTGTTGGTAACGGCGTGGACGCCATCGGTTTACCGGCGCTGGCCGCCCAGCTGCAAATGGTCAGATAGCACCGCCGAAAGTCCACCCTTTATCCTACGCCCGCGCACGGGCGCACACTGTGCGTGCCGGTCCCGGCACGCAGCGCCCACCTTTCTGATCTAACCCAGTCAACAACTTACGCGGCCGCTCGATTGGCACGTCAGCTGCTCTGAAGGGGGCAGGCGCGCGCTCGTGACCCACGGGTCAAGGGTTGGTGCCGACTGTCGATTACGTAGGGGACTGGCGAACCGCGGGAGCGGGGCGCTCCTCACACAGGAGTTGGGTCATGTTTCGTTCAGCGATATTTGCTGTTCTTGCGATAGCTCTGTCTTCATCGCCGGTGTTCGCCCAGCAGGCCACCGTCGCGGCCGCGGGCTCGTCGTCGCTGGTGATCTCAGCAGAGGCCGTGCTGTCGGTCACGTCACCGGCATCGCTGGTGCCGTTTGCGGCGTCGGTCGCCCCCGAGGGGACCTCGATCGCGAGGCGGCACGCCGTGTTGGGCCACTACGCTGGCCGTCGCGGGTCCGCTGGCCGATGGGCTCTCGACCGTTTACGCGCTGCGCCAGTCAGGCCCGAACGTGAAGGTGATTGAGGGCAACGGCTTCTATCACCACTTGTTCGGCTCGGACGTGAAGGCGCGCGAGATCATGGCGTTCAAGGTCGCGCAGGCGGCGCTGATGGGTTACGCGGTGAAGGTGGGGGGCGGACACTCGCTCGAGACCGTGATTGGGTCGGCGATCATCCAGTCTGCGATTCACTTCTTTGCGACCTCGCAGAACATGAAGAACGCGGCGCTGGCCAAGCGGCTGAACGCCGGCACGCGCTAGGCCCGAGGAAGACGGGCGCGGCGCAGCTCAAAGTCGCCGCCACGTGCGACAACCAGGCTCTGCCTTCGGTGGTTCATTGACGATCGGCTGATTCGCGTCTGGCACAACCCGTGATGTTGCACGGGGTATGGTGAACGCGCCGTTAGCCGTCAAGGGTAGGGTTGGCTTCACGAAATCGGCAGGCCTGGCGGTTCTCGCCGTGGCTCTCTCTGTTTCGCCGGCCCTGGCTCAGCCGAGCGCCGTCGCGGCGTCGAGCGCTCCGTCGCTGGTGATATCTGGTGAAGCCGTGCTCGCGGTGACGGCACCATCGTCCCTCGTACCGTTTGCCGAGGCTGTCGCGTTTGAGAGCTCGTTGATTGAGCGCGGCGGCACGCCGTGGTGGGCCACCACGTTGGCCGTGGCAGGTCCGCTGGCCGATGGGTTGTCGACCGTTTACGCGCTGCGCCAGTCAGGCCCGAACGTCAAGGTGAGGGAGGGCAACGCGTTCTATCACCACTTGTTCGGCTCGGACGTGAAGGCGCGCGAGATCATGGCGTTCAAGGTCGCGCAGGCGGCGCTGGTGGGCTACGCGGTGCACGTCGGAGGCAGGCACTCGGTCGAGGCGGTGGTGGGGTCGGCGATCATTCAGTCCGCGATCCACTTCTTCGTGGCGTCGCAGAACATGAAGAATGCGGCGCTGGCCAAGCGGCTGAACGCTGGGGCGCGGTAGGGAACGGCTTAGTTCAGGTTGGTCCTGATGACCGCAGCAATCCGCTCGGCCGCGTGCCCATCCCATAGATCAATGGGGGCGCGCGAGGTCCTTGGCGAACTCAGGCTGGCGCGGGCGCGCTCGAGAAGTCGTTTCGGATCCCGGCCGACAAGCTCGTTGGTGCCGTGACTGACCGTGACGGGCCGCTCGGTGTTGTCCCTGACCGTCAGGCACGGAACATTCAAGTAGGTCGTTTCTTCCTGGACGCCGCCTGAATCGGTGATCACGAGACGAGCGTCCCGCTGCAGCGCCAGGAACTCCAGGTAGCCTGTTGGCTCGGTCAAGTGTATGCGGCCGACATCGAGATTCCCGATCCGGTCCCTCGTTCTCGGGTGCACCGGGAACACCACCGGTATGTGGTGTGCGAGACTGCCGAGCGACTCGAGCAAACGCTCCAGCAAGGTCGAATCATCAACGCTTGACGGCCGGTGAAGGGTGACCAGCACGAACGGGTCTCTGCCGGAAAGACCGATTTCTTGCAGCACGTGATCAGCATTCGCCAGCGGCAGGCAGCGAACCAGGCTGTCTACCATCACGTTGCCCACACGATGGATCGCGCTGGCCTGGACGCCTTCGCGCAGAAGGTTGGCATCTCCGTCGGCCGACGGAGTGAACAGTAGACTGGAAAGCCCGTCCGTGATGACCCGGTTGACTTCTTCCGGCATCGAGCGGTCGAACGACCGCAGTCCCGCTTCGACATGCGCAACCGGAATTTGAAGCTTGGCACCGACAATCGCAGCTGCGGCGGTTGAATTGACGTCACCGTAGACAAGGAGCATCGATGGCCGCTCCGCCAGAAGGTTGGCTTCGAGGCCGACCATCACCGCGGCGGTTTGCTGGGCGTGTGTGCCTGAGCCGACGTTCAGGTTGACATCCGGGACTGGCAGGTGAAGCTGGTCGAAGTGCCGCCCCGACATCGCAACGTCGTAGTGCTGTCCGGTGTGCACCAGGCGTTGGGACACACCCAGGCCGGCCAAGGCCTGAAACACCGGCGCCGCTTTCATGAAATTCGGCCTGGCGCCGACGATGTGGGTGACGATCATGGATCTGACTGCTAGGCTGCGAACCTGACCAGGTTCGAGCGCGCGCTTCACTCGTCTGGATTGTCGCGACCGAACGCTCGCTTGATCGTCCGCAAGATCCCCGGCTGCTTGCGCACATCGTCCAGTTGCTCGAGCACTGCCAGCGCTTCGGAAATGGTCGACACCGGTCGCACGCCAAGGCGCTTGGCGCCGGCGGGCACGTCTTTCAGGTGGCCGTGCCACACCAGGATGACCTTGGCTTTCGACTCGACGGCGATGTCGAGGCAGTTCTCCGGCCGGTCGTCGACGAACGCGTCCAGTTGCAGCGCGTCGGCGATCTTGCCGCGCGAGCGATGCACCACCATGACGCTGGGATAGGGGAAGCCGTGCGCATCCAGCCACCGTTGCGACTGCAGTTGCGTGATCTCGCCGGCCGTTGATGGCCGCGTCGTCAGGAAGATGACCTCCCATTGGCGGTCGCGGGCGGCCTTGGCGATGCGCGCGATGATGCCGGGTTCGAGTTCAGGCAGGCGCGTCCAGAAGTCTTCGATCTTCTTGACGTGGTCCCACAGCTGCATCTGCTGTCGGGCCGACAGGTGCAGTTCGTCCATGGCGGCGGCGCTGGTGTCGTCCTCCGGTTCCTTCGGCGCTTCTTCCGCACCGTCGGGACTTGGCGGCGCCTTCTTGTAGGCGGACCTGGCGAGCACTTCCTCGCCGAACAGCTTGATGGCTTCCTCGTGCAGCGCCGAGTACATGTCGGCCACGGTGCCGTCGAGATCGAATCCAATTCGCAACGCCATCAGCTCTTCACCACTCCGCGGGCCTCGGCATGGTTGGCCAGGAACCACTCGTACGTTCGTTCAATGCCTTCGCCAAGCGCCGTGCGGTGGCGCCAGCCCAGGCCGTGCAGCCTTGAGACGTCGAGAAGCTTGCGCGGGGTTCCATCCGGCTTGCTGGTGTCGTAGACGATGGTGGCATCGGGATGGACGATGCGGCGGACCATGTCGGCGAGGGCAGAGATGGCCACTTCTTCGCCGGTACCAACGTTGATGTGCATGGGGTCGTGGTAGCGCTGCATCAGGAACACGCAAGCGTCGGCCAGGTCGTCCACGTGCAGGAACTCGCGGCGGGGCGAACCTGTACCCCAGATGGTCACCTCTTTGCGGCCGTCCATCTTGGCGTCGTGAAACTTGCGAATCATCGCCGGCAGCACATGCGAGCTGGCCAGGTCGAAGTTGTCGTGCGGACCATACAGGTTGGTCGGCATCGCCGAGATGAAGTCGCTGCCGTACTGTGTGCGGTAGGCCTGGCACAGCTTGATGCCGGCGATCTTCGCGATGGCGTAGCTCTCGTTGGTCGGCTCGAGCACGCCGGTGAGCAGTGCCTCTTCAGGCATCGGCTGCGGGCAGTTGCGGGGGTAGATGCAGGAGCTGCCGAGATAGAGGAGCTTCTTCGCGCCGAACAGGTGGGCGGCGTGCACCACCGTGGCGTGGATCATCATGTTGTCGTAGATGAACTCGGCCGGTCGTGTCGAGTTGGCGAGAATGCCGCCGACGGTGCCGGCCACCAGGTAGACGAACTCGGGCCGATTGGCGCGGAACCAGTAGTTCACCGCCGCCTGGTCGCGCAGGTCGAGTTGATCGCGCGTGGCCGAGAGAATGGTGGTGTAGCCGAGATGTTCGAGGCGCCGAACGACCGCCGACCCCACCAGGCCGCGGTGGCCTGCCACGAAGATTCGTGAGTGCGGTGTCATTTCTGCCATTTTGCGGATCTTACTTGTCCCGTGCGGTCGAGCTCAGGCGCCCGCATCTTGTCACACGCTATTGTTGGTTTTCAAGTCTCATTAAGTCATGACACAATACGACACGCTGTATTAAGCGGCTGTGTATTCTTGAGGCTCCGCCGAGTGTCTCTCACCCGCTTATCGGCCGTCCGACTCCGTAGGTCCCAGGGATAACGCTGTTTGTCCGGCTAAAGCCGGACACCACATTTGTTCAGCCGACGTCGTCGAACGCGAGGTGCGTGTCGGTGGGAATGTCGCGCTTCGCTGTCTTGCCTAGCAGGTCTTCGTAGCGCTCTGCCGGAATGGCGCCCGTGCCCGGGCGCTTCACCCACAGGTTCTGCTTCGTGAACGCCTCGCCGGCCTTGATCGGCTGGATGGTGACCACCGTCGCAAACGCGAAGTCCATGGTCACCTGCTCTTCCTTCACTGGACCCTTGGTGCCGCCCAGCTCCGCATGCAGTGTGCGCGCGGCCTGGATCAGCTCGCGGCAGCGCGTCTCGTCCATCGAGCAGATGATGTCGGGCCCGACGCGCGACATGTGGTCGGTGAAGTGCCGCTCGACAATGGACGCGCCGAGCGCCATGGCACCGATGCAGGCAATGTTGTCGGTGGTGTGATCGGATAATCCGATGACCGCGTTCGGGAAGGCCTTCCCCAACTCCACCATCGCGCCCAGGCGCACCAGGTGCGGCGGCGTCGGGTAGAGGTTCGTGGTGTGGAGCAGAGCGCACGGCGTCCCGGCCTGCTCGAAGATGGCCACGGCCTTCGCCGCGCTCTCGATGGTGTTCATGCCCGTGCTGAGAATGGTGGGCTTGCCGAACGAGGCGATGTGCTTCAGCAAGGGGTAGTTGTTGCACTCGCCGGAGCCGATTTTGTACGCCGCCACGTTCATGCGCTCGAGCCGGTCCGCCGCCGCGCGCGAGAAGGGCGTGCTCATGAAGATCATGCCCTTCGATTCCACGTACTGCTTCAGGCTCCGCTCGTCGTCTTCCGACAGCGCGCAGCGCGCCATGATGTCGTAGATCGACACGTCGGCGTTGCCCGGCACGACCTTCTTCGCCGCACCGCTCATCTCGTCTTCGACGACGTGGGTCTGGTGCTTGACGACTTCGACACCGGCCCGCGCTGCGGCATCCACCATCTCGCGAGCCACGGCGAGGCTGCCCTCGTGGTTGATGCCGATTTCGGCAACGACAAGCGGAACGTGCGCAGGTCCGACTTTGCGGCCGGCGATGGTGATTTCTGGAGTCATCTCGGCTAATTCTAAGCGAGCATCACGCGGCGAAGGCTTGCTTGCGAAGAAAGAGTACCCACTTTGCGCTTCATGAGCTCTACTCGTCGAATTTCTTCGCGAGCAAGTCTTCGCCGCGTGTGCGATCGAGAAAGAAGGCGGCGACGAGCGCTTCGACTGCGGCGATCGACGTCGCCGAGTTGATGCCGATGCGGAACTGAGCGCCGCCCTCGAAGCCCTTGGTGTACCACGCGCACAGCGCGCGGAGCTTGTTGACCACCCACCGGTCCTTGCTGGCCTGGGGCCTGGGGCTCGTGGCTTGCAGCACCAGGTGCCTGAAGCCTTCCTGCTCGCCCTTTTCGTCGGCCATTAGCAACGCCATGTAGTCGAGCAGGAACTGGCCACGATCTTCGGCGGTGATCTGGCGTGCTGGCCGGCCGGCCATCAGGTCGCGCGCCTGCGCCAGGATCCACGGGTTGCGCAGCACGCCACGGCCCACGAACACGCCCCCGACGCCCGACCGCATGCGCGTGACGATATCTTCCGGCTCGACGCAATCGCCTGATCCAAACACCGGAATGCTGACCGATCGCGCAATGGCCGCGACCACATCCCAGTCCGCGGATCCGGTGTAGCTCTGCTTGGCAGTGCGGCCGTGCACGGCAATGGCCGACGCGCCAGCCGCCTCGACACGCTTCGCCAACTCCGGCGCATTCACCTCGTCGTCATCCCAGCCCTTGCGCATTTTGACGGTGACGGGAATCTTGACGGCGCGGGTCATGGCCGCAATGATCTCCGCGGCGTGATGCGGTTCGCGCATCAGGCTGCAGCCGGCGTTGTGCTTGGCAATTTTCGGGACCGGGCAGCCCATGTTCACGTCAACGATGTTCGCGCCCATGGCCTCGACGACGCGCGCGGCCTCGGCCATCTTGCCGGGCTCGCCGCCGAAGATCTGAATGGAGACGGGCCGCTCTTCCTCGGTGTACTCGGCGTACTCGAGCGTGCGATCGATGCCGCGTACCAAGCCCTCGCTGCTGACCATCTCGGACACCACGAGCCCACACCCGCCCTGGCGCTTAACCAGGCGGCGAAACGCTGTGTCGGTCATGCCCGCCATGGGCGAGACGACAAACGGTGAGTCGAGTTCGATGTTGCCGATCTTCATAGCGTTAAATGCAAACACGAAGCTCACGAAGAACAAGAAGTAATCTGGTCTTCAAAAAGCCTGCTTCGTGATCTTCGTGGCCTTCGAGTTAGTAGGGCTTCACGTCGGAGGCGTCGACTTCTACAGCAACCGCCTGACCAATCAAGTCTACCGACAGCACAAGCCGCGCGTGCGCGCCCTTGCGCACCAGCCGGCCCACCACGCCCTTGAGCGGACCATGCGTCACCTTGACCATGTCCCCTTCCTTGATCAGCGGCACCGGATCGTAAGCCAGCTCGCTTTCAACCAGCGTCCGGATGCTTTCGATCTCGTCATCGGGAATGGACGAGAGCACGCCGTTGTTGCTGATGATCTGGACGACGCCATCGACCTTCAGGACGCCGATGCGCTCGTCGGGGACGAAGCGTGCGAACACGTAGCCCGGGAACAGCGGCCAGTCGATCTTCTTCTTGCGGTCCTTCCAGTGGCTCCACTTGCCAATGGTCGGCAGGAACACCTCGACGGACTTCTTGAGGAGCTGATCGCGAACCTGCTTCTCGTGGCGCGAGCGCGTCCAGAGGGCAAACCAGGCAGAGTCCATTGACATTAGGCTTCGGATCCCGGATCCCAGACCCCGGATCCCGTCGCTATTGCGTGACGGTGCCGCGGAAGGTCTTCAGGCCCAGGTCGTAGGCCTTCTTCAGGTCGTCGTTCTTCCAGTCGATGATCGCTTCGCCACGCAGCCGGTCGAGGAACTTGTCAAACTCGACCTTGCGCTTGTCGTTGGCGATCTTGTCCGCGATGTCGGCCTTGGCATCGTCGAATGGCTTGGTGGTGGTGTCCTGCAGAGTCTCGATCCGGATGATCTGGTACCCGCGGGTCGTCCGCAGCACCGGTGTCACACCGCCGGCCTTGAGTCCGGCGATGGCCTGCTGCAACTCGTCGGACAGGTCGGTCTTCGCCATGGGGCCGACCAGCCCGCCGTTGGCCTTCGAGCCGGAGTCCGAGTAGTCGGCCGCGAGGCGCGGGAACGGCTCGCCGGCAATGATCTTCGCGCGCACTTCCTCGGCCTTCGCCTTGGCCGCATCGTCGGTGGCGACGTTGATGCCCTGGGCGGTCACCGGCACGTTGACGGTGATCTCACGCAGCGTCACCTGCGGCACGGTGGCGAACTCGGCCTGGTGCGTGTCGTAGTACGCCTTCAGCTCGGTGTCGGTGACCTGCAGCTTGGCCATGACTTCCTGCTGCTGTACGCGCTGCACGAGCGAAGTCCGCTCGAGCTGGCGTCGCAGGTCGGCCATGGTCATGCCTTCCTGCGTGAGCGCCGCCTGCAGGGCTTCGTCGCTTTCGATCTTGTTCTCTTTTTTGATGTTCTCGAGGATGCTGTTGAACTGCTCGGTCGACATCGAGTACCCAAGCTCTTTGCCGCGCTGCACGATCAACAACTCGTCAACCGCGTCGACAATCACCTGGGGCGTCACGTCGAGCAGCGCCTTCTGCAGGGCTTCGTCGCTGTCGGGACGCATGGCGGGATCGCGCTGACGGAGGGCCGCAATCTGCCGCTGCTCGAGCTCGGTCTTGGTGAAGATTTCTCCGTTCACCTTGACCAGCACCTGCTCCAGGATGGTGCCCTGCGCGAACGCGCTGGCAGGAGCCAACCCCGCCAGAACCACGCCGACGACCAACGCCACTATCGCTGTTTGCTTCATATGGCTAAACACTGATTCTACCCCTACCCGCCCGACGCCACCCTACCTGCCCTACCCGCCCTACCCGCCCAAGTCTTCCAGGAACTCGGTCACCTTAGCTAAGACTCCATCGGGCGCCCGCGGGTCTTCGGGGGCGGCCTTCAGGATTTCGGCCTTGGTGAAGCCGGGGGTGACCTCCCCGGCCGTAGCCCTGGCAGTCCACCAAGCCGGCGCACGTTTTTGACGCGCCGGCTTGTCCGCCGAAGCCTTGGCGAAGGCGGACCGCTTCGATTCGGCTGCAATCTGCAGCGGTGTCTTCTGCGGCGGAGCCACTACGGGTGGCCGAGGCCTAAGGTCCAGCTTCACGGTCGAGGGCGGCAGCAGCGTCAGATCTGCACGCTCTTGCACCATCCCAATCAACCGCATGGGATCGACCTTGGCCTTCTCGCGGAACTTGAACACCACGAGCGGGCCATCGCGATCGACGGTCTCGATGCCGAGGTTGTCGGCCAGCACGCGGATGCGCGCGAAGTCGGCGAGGTTCAGCACGGCGGTGGGCGGCGGGCCGTAGCGGTCGCGGACCTCGTCCACGTTCCTGGCGATCTCTTCCTCGCTGCGGGCACCGGCCATGCGCCGGTAGATCATCAGCCGCTGGTTCATGTCGGGCACGTATTGGTCGTCGAGACGGAAGTCCACCCTCAGGTTCACGGTGGCCCGCACATCGTCTTCCAGGTCTTCGCCCTTTAGCTCGCGGATGGTCTCTTCCAGCAGCTTCATGTACATCTCGAAGCCGACCGCGTCGATGGTGCCGCTCTGTTCGCCGCCCAACAGGTTTCCGGCGCCGCGAATCTCGAGGTCGAGCGCGGCCACGCGGAAGCCGCTGCCGAGATCGCTGAACTCTTTCATGGCCGCCAGGCGCTTGCGCGCCACCGGCGACAACGCCTCTTCTGGCGGAATCAACAGGTACGCGTACGCCGCGCGATCACTGCGGCCGACGCGTCCGCGCAGCTGGTAAAGCTGCGACAGGCCGTAACGGTCGGCGCGGTTGATCACGATGGTGTTGGCGTTGGGAATGTCGAGGCCGTTTTCGACGATGGTCGTCGACAGCAACACGTCGCACTTGTGCGTCATGAAGTCGAGCATCGCCTTTTCCAGCGTGTCCTCGGACATCTGCCCATGGCCCACCACGACCCGGGCCTCGGGGACCAGCCGCTGGATCAGGTTGCCCATGGAATAGATCGACTCGACGCGGTTGTGGACGAAGAACACCTGGCCGCCGCGCGCCAGCTCGGCGCGAATGGCGCGGGTGATCACCGCCGAGTCGAACTTCACCACGTTGGTCTGGATCGACAGGCGATCTTTCGGCGGCGTTTCAATGACCGACATGTCGCGAATGCCGACGAGCGACATGTTGAGCGTGCGCGGAATCGGCGTCGCCGTCATGGTGAGAACGTCGACCTTCTTGCGCATCTGCTTGATGCGTTCCTTGTGCGCCACGCCGAAGCGCTGCTCTTCGTCGACGACCAGCAGGCCCAGGTCCTTGAACTGCACGTCTTTCGAGAGCAGGCGATGCGTGCCGACGATGACGTCGAGCCGCCCGGCGGTCAGCGCCTCGAGCGTTTCCTTGATTTCCTGCTTGGTCCGGAAGCGGCTGACCATGTCGATCTTGGCCGGGAACGCCGCGAACCGTTCGGTCAACGTTTTCAGGTGCTGCGAGGCAAGCACCGTGGTCGGCGCCAGGACGGCGACCTGCTTGCCGTCCATCACCGCCTTGAACGCGGCGCGCATGGCCACCTCGGTCTTGCCGTAGCCGACGTCGCCGCACAGCAGGCGATCCATGGGCGTGGACGACTCCATGTCGCGCTTGATCTCGGCCACGGCTGTCGCCTGGTCCACCGTGAGGTCGAACTCGAACGCGCCCTCGAACTCCTCCTGCCAGTGTGTGTCGGCACTGAACGCGTGACCCGGCACCGCCTTGCGCGCGGCGTAGAGCTTGAGCAGCTCCTCGGCCATGTCGCGCATGGCCTTCTTGACCTTGCTCTTCGCCTTCTCCCAGGTCTGTCCGCCGAGCCGATCGAGCGGCTGGCTGGCGGCGCCGGTGTACTTCTGGATCAGGTCGAGGCGTTCGACCGGGACAAACAGCTTGGCGTCGCCGTGATAGCGGAGTTCCAGGAACTCCTGGACGACATCGCCGTTGGCGACCGAGATCTGCTTGAGGCCGACGAACTGGCCAATGCCGTGATCGACATGGACGATCAGGTCGTTGACCTTCAGGTCGCGCAGGTCGGACAGGAAGGTCGCGGCCAGGGAACGCTTGCGGCCGCCGCCGGTCTTGCGACGCTCTTCTTCGAAGATGTCGGTCTCGACGTACAGCTGTAGAGGCGGGTCGTCGGACCCGCCTGGACGATCGAGCGGCTTAAGGCGGAAACCTTTCGACAGCCATCCCTCGGCGACCAGCACGGCCCCCGAGACCACGTCGCCGGCGTCGGTAGCCATCACCGCGCGGACGTCGTAGTCACGCAGCAGCTCCACGGTGCGTTCCGCACGGCCATGTGTGCCGGCCACGAACACCACGCGGTCGGCACGCTCGAGGGCGGCGCGCACGTCGGCCACCCAGTCGGCAATGCGACCGTGGAACGACGCCACGGGTTGCGCGGAAAGCTCGATCTCTTTCGGATCCCGGATCCCAGATCCCGGATCCCGGAGGTCAAGTTCCTCGATCACCGTCGCGCCCTGAAGTCCGGTTTCGACGTCCGCCAGCGAGAGCATCAGCTCCGATGGCTTCGCCTTGAGCATGGCCGCGCCCTTGGCCCCACGTTCGACGGCATCGGCGTGCGACGTCTGGATCTGCTCCCACGCGACTTCGATCTGCTTCTGCACATCGGCCGGCTCGGCGACAATGATGTGATGATCGCGAGAGAGCCGGACGTAGTCGAAAAGCGACGTTCGGAGGGCGACGGCTTGAGCCGTCGCCTCGTAGCCTGCGGAATCGGCGACGGCTGAAGCCGTCGCTCTCCGAACGTCTTCTCGCACAGGAAGAAGGCCGAAGCGGTCGAGGGTCTCGACCGAACGCTGCGTCCCGGGGTCGAAGCGGCGGATCGATTCGACCGTGTCGCCGATGAACTCGATGCGGACCGGCAGCTCTTCGCCGGCGGGAAAGATGTCGAGAATGCCGCCGCGCCGCGCGAATTCGCCGTGTGCATCCACGGGGTCCGCCGGTTCGTAGCCACCGGCCACGAGCGTGTTCGCAAGCGCTTGAGGATCGATGTCGATGCCGGGCGTGATCTCGTACGAGGCCAGCAGCAGCGACGCCGGTTCGGGCAGCTTCGTCAGCAGCGCGGTGGCTGACGACACGATCACGCGGACTCTGGATGTGACCAGGGCGTGCAGCACGCGGGCACGTGATGACGCGACCTTCAGGTGCGGCTGGAAGCCTCGGTACGGGTCGACCTGCGGCGAGGGGAACGGCAGCACCTGCTGCTCGATCACCGCATCCGCGGTGCCTTCGAGCGCGCCCAGGAAGAAGCGGACGTCGCTGACCGCCGTGTCGATGTCGGCGTCGGTCGGCACCACCAGCAGGGCCACGCCGTCGCGCAGCCCACGAGCGGCCGCCGCCACGGCCAGCGCCCGTACAGGGGGCGTCACGCCACTGACGCGCCAGGAGGGGGTGTTGAGCCCGCTTTGCCCGAGGACCGAAATCAGCAGCGACCGTAACGCGAGTGACGGTGCGCTAGACATGCACGAACTTACCTTGCCGAACTATCAATTATAGCTTTTGCCGGACCCGCTCGAGAATCGCGGTGGTTGAGTAGCCCTTGGCCAGCTCGACACGAACCACCTTGCCGCCGCGGGCCTCGACGACATCCCGCCCGACAATGGCGGTCTCGCCCCAGTCCGCGCCTTTTACCAGGATGTCAGGTTGCAATGCCGTGATGATGGCGTGCGGGGTGTCCTCGTTGAACACCACCACCGCATCCACCGACGCCAGCGCAGCCAGTACCTCGGCGCGCTCTTGCTCCGGGTTGATTGGGCGATCAGGCGCCTTGTCGAGGGCGCGGGTCGACCGGTCGCTGTTGACGCCGACGATCAGCACATCGCCAAGGGCGCGGGCGTCGCGGAGATAGCGGGTGTGGCCGGGGTGCAGGACGTCGAAGACGCCGTTGGTAAAGACGATGGTCTGGCCGAGGCTTCTTGCTCGGGCGACGAACGCGACCGCTTCAGCTGTGGTTAGCGCCATGTCGGAACGGTCCGCCTAAAGGCGGACACCAGATTCCACCGGCGGACTCCACATTATGTCGCCGAACCCCGGAAGGTGATGCCGCCGGCGAAGGTCCAGCGATGGGACGGCCGATAAATGCCGACGTCGCGGATCTTCGACTTCACCCGGAACGTGTAGAGCAGGCGGTGATAGTCGTAGGGGTAGCCGTCGGCCTTGTGGGCCGCCAGGTCCAAGCGATACGTCCCTTCCACCAGGTCGAGGCTATCGATCTCGAACGTCACCGCGCCCTCGCCGGCAATCTCGCTCGGCTGGAATTCCTCGAGGTTGGTGTTGGTGCCGTAGACACACACGCCGTCGGCGTTGAACAGGCCGAGACCGAACACGAAGTCGGTGGTCGGCTCCTTGGCGGTCACCGTCATGTTCACCGTGATCGCGTCGCCGCTCTGGAACACGTGGCCCGACTCGCCGTCGGGTCCGCTAATCGAGACGTTGGTGATCTCGATCTCGCGCGTGCCCCAGCGGCCCTCGGTGGCCTTGAACCCGTCGCGGTTCGTCTCGGCATCGTCGACCGGATTCTCGGGGGCACTTTCACCGTTGACGTCCGGCGGGGGGGCCTGCGCCTCTTCCGATGCTGAGGCGGCCAGGCGCGCCGCTTCCGCCTTGGCGAGCGAATGCTCTTCGCTGTCCTCGACGTTCATCACGTAGGCGGCGACCACCTTTTTGGGATCGCCCTCGCCCTTCGACACGCCCTTGTCCAGCCAGTGGGCCTCGTCGCAGAACTTCTCGACCAGGTCGAGCGAGTGCGTCACCAGCAGGATCGACTTGTTGCGGCGGCGGAACTCCGAGAACTTGTCGAGGCACTTGTGCGTGAAGCCCTGGTCGCCGACCGCGAGGACTTCGTCGACGAGCAGCACTTCGGGGTCGACGTGAATGGCGACGGCAAAACCCAGCCGCATGTACATGCCCGACGAGTAGGTCTTCACCGGCGCGTCGATGAAGTCCTGCATCTCGGCAAACTCGACGATTTCGTCGAAGCGGCGCAGGATCTCCTTCTTGCTGAGACCAAGCATGATGCCGTTGATGAAGATATTCTCGCGGCCGGAAATCTCGGGGTGGAAGCCGGCGCCGAGCTCGATCAGCGCCGAGATGCGGCCATCGACCTTCACTTCGCCCTCGGTCGGCCGTGAAATGCCGGCGACGCACTTGAGCAGCGTGCTCTTGCCCGAGCCGTTGCTGCCGATCACGCCGTAGGTGCATCCCTTCGGCACCGAAAATGACACGTTCTTCAGTGCCTGGAACGTCTCGTCCGGCTTCAGGTCACCGAGCAGGCTGCCATCGAGCAGCGCCGACTTGAGCGTGGCAAACTGCCGCCGCCGCGCGTAGCGCCGGTAGACCTTCGAGACGTTAATGACGTCAATGGCGGGCTTCATACTTCTTCAGCAAAGCTATCCCGCAACCGATCGAACACGAAGAAGCCGGCGAAGAACACCACTACCGACAATCCGCCCAGCGCCAGCAACCACTTGTAGTGGCCATGCGGGCCCGGGAAGAACAGGACCTCCTGGTACGAAATCATCAGGTGGGTCATCGGGTTCAGGTTGAGCCACCAGCGCAGGTCTTCGGGCGCGGTGAGCATGGGGTAGATGATCGGCGTCGAGAAAAACCACAACGTCAGCAGGTTGCCGAGCAGGTCCTTCACGTCGCGGAAGTGGACCGTCAAGGCCGCCAGGAACAACGCCAGCCCGGTCGTCAGCACCAACTGCACCAACACGATCACCGGGAACCACAGCAGTTCGAACGGGTCCACCGGCCGCTGGTAGTAGATGATGAAGGCCGCGAGAATCGGCAGGCCGAGAAAGAAGTGCACCATGTTCGCCAGCACGGTGACGATCGGCAGCACTTCGGCCGGGAACAGCACCTTCTTGATCAGGTTGCCGCCGGCAATCAGCGTGTTTGACGACTCGAGGAGCGACGACGAGAACCATGTCCACGGCAGGATGCCGCAGAACATGAACAGCGCGTACGGCTCCATCTCGGCCGGGTGAATGCCGACCATCACCTTCGTAAAGACGAAGGTGTAGATCAGCAGGAGCATCAGGGGATTGAAGAACGACCAGAAGAACCCGAGGACCGAACCGCGGTAGCGCGCCTTGAGGTCGCGGACAACCAGCGTCTGGATCAGCCCGCGATAGCGGACGAGCTTCGCGAGACTGCTAAACACCGCCTCTGCGGCTTTCCGCCTGCAGCTGCTGTAACGTGCGGAGCATGGCCAGCCGCGCACGCTCGAAATCGATCTCGTGGGGCACGGCGCCCATCACTTCTTCGGCTCGCGCCATGCCGGCCTCAGCGCGCGACTGGTCGAGATCCTCGGCGCGCTCGGCCACCTGCGCCAGCACCGACACCTTGTCGGGCAGCACTTCCACGAAGCCGACCGACACCAGCAGGCTGTGCTTCTCGGCGCCCTGGCGGTACCACATGGCACCGGTGCGAAGCGCGGTGAAGAACGGCGTGTGCCCGGGCAGCACGCCGAAGTCTCCCTCGACGCCCGGCAGCGACACCTCGTCCACTTCCTGCGAAATGGAGTGATCGGGCGAGACGATGTGCAGCGTCAGCTTCGTCGGCAGAGCCATGGTGTTTACTTTCCGGCCATCTTCCTGGCGTTGGCCAGCACGTCGTCGATCGTGCCCTGCAGATAGAACGCCTGCTCGGGAATGCCGTCGTGCTTGCCCTCGGCAATTTCCTTGAAGCCGCGGATGGTCTCTTGAATCGAGACGTACTTGCCCTCGAGGCCGGTGAACTGCGAGGCGACGAAGAACGGCTGCGACAGGAACTTCTGGATCTTGCGGGCGCGCGACACCGCGAGCTTGTCCTCTTCGGACAGTTCGTCGATACCCAGAATCGCGATGATGTCTTGCAGGTCCTTGTAGCGCTGCAGAATCTGCTTCACCTGCTTGGCAACGTTGTAATGCTCATCGCCGAGCACGCGCGGGTCGAGAATGCGCGAGGACGAGGCCAGCGGGTCGACGGCCGGGTAAATGCCGAGTTCGGCAATCTGGCGCGACAGGTTGGTGGTGGCGTCCAAGTGCGCGAACGTCGTCGCCGGCGCCGGGTCGGTGTAGTCGTCGGCGGGCACGTAAATGGCCTGCACCGAGGTGATCGAGCCCTTCTTGGTCGAGGTGATGCGTTCCTGCAGCGCGCCCATTTCCGAGAGCAGCGTCGGCTGGTAACCGACGGCCGACGGCATGCGGCCGAGCAGTGCCGACACTTCGGAACCGGCCTGGGTGAAGCGGAAGATGTTGTCGATGAACAGGAGCACGTCCTTGTTCTCGGCGTCGCGGAAGTACTCGGCGACGGTCAGCGCCGAGAGGCCCACGCGCAGGCGCGCTCCTGGCGGTTCCGTCATCTGGCCGTAGACCAGCGCGGCGCGGCTCTTCGACATGTCTTTCATGTCGATCACGCCCGACTCCTGGAACTCGAGCCACAGGTCGTTGCCTTCGCGGGTGCGTTCACCGACGCCCGCGAACACCGACACACCGCCGTGCTTCATGGCGATGTTGTTGATCAGCTCCATGATGATGACGGTCTTGCCGACGCCGGCGCCGCCGAACAGGCCGATCTTGCCGCCCTGCAGGTACGGCTCGAGCAGGTCGATGACCTTGATGCCGGTCTCGAACATCTTCAGCTCGGTCGACTGCTGTTCCAGTGTCGGTGCGGCGCGATGAATCGGCCAGTGCTCCTTCGACTGCACCGGGCGATCCGGGAAGTCGACGGGCTCGCCGAGCACGTTCAGCACGCGGCCGAGCGTTTCGGGACCGACCGGCACCGAAATCGGCGCACCGGTGTCGATCACGCTCATGCCGCGCTGCAAGCCATCGGTCGGCTTCATGGCGACGGTGCGGACGCGGCCCTCGCCCAGGTGCTGCTCGACCTCGGCGACGATGTCGACCTTCTCACCACCGGCGGCGCCATCGTCCACGATGCGCACGGCGTTGTAGATGGCCGGCAGGTGCCCGCCCTCGTACTCGACGTCGATGACCGGTCCGATGACCTGGATGACCTTGCCGATTTTCTGATCTGCTGCTGCTGTAGCCATATGTTCTCGCTGCCGGTCCGCCTAAAGGCGGACACTACATCAATGTGGCGTCCGGCTTCAGCCGGACTACGTCGCTTGTGCCCCTGACACGACTTCAATAATCTCGCGCGTAATCGCGGCCTGACGGACCTTGTTCATGTAGAGCGTCAGCCGGTCGACCATTTCCTTCGCGTTGCGCGTCGCGCTGTCCATCGACTGCATGCGCGCGGCATGTTCGGCCGCCGACGATTCGAGCAGCGCGCGATTGACCTGCACGGCCACGTGCATCGGCAGCAGCGTGTTCAGCAACTGCTGCGGATCCGGCTCGAACAAGTAGTCAGCCCCCTGAAGGGCTTGCCCCGCCGAAGCGCCGGCGCCCGTGTCCTCGGCCCGAAGGCGCGGAATGGGCAACAGCTTCTCGATCACGACGCGCTGCGAGATGACCGACTTGAACTCGTTGTAGACCAGGTAAACCGAGCTGATGTCGGGACCGAGGAATTCCTTGATCGCGGTGGACGCAATCGCCTGCGCGTGCGACCACTTCACGTTCTGGAACAACCCGATCTCTTCGTACATCACGTCGAAGCCGCGGCGCTGGAAAAAGTCGCGCGCCTTGCGGCCGACCAGCGCCATGGCAACGTCGCGGCCATCGGGCGCCTTCGGCTGGTCGATCGTGAACTGCAGCGCCGCCTTGGCGACGTTGGTGTTGAAGCTGCCGCACAGGCCGCGGTCCGCGGTGATCACGATCAGCAGCGTGCGCGCCGCCAGCGGATCGTCGTTCAGCAGCGGGTGCGCGGCGTTGTCGGTGCGGGTCGCCAGGTTGTTGAAGACCCGCAGCATCTCCTGAGCGTACGGACGGCTCTTGAGAATGCGCTCCTGCGCGCGGCGCAGCTTCGACGACGAGACCATTTTCATGGCCTTCGTGATCTGCTGCGTCGACTTGACCGCGCGGACGCGCCGGCGAATGTCGATTAGTGACGGCATAAGGCTTGGGGCCTGGGACTTGGGGCTTGAATAGCCCTACGCCTTGGCCAAGCTCCCCTTGGTTGCCTCGAAGTGCGTGCCGAATTCCTTCAGCGCCGCGTTCAGGTCGGCCTTCAGCGCATCGTCGAGCGTCTTCTTTTCCTTGATGCCCTGCAGGATCGCGTTGTGGCGCGTCTGCATGAACTTGACGAGCTCGTCCTGCGCCTTGCCGATGTCGGCGACCGCGATCGAGTCGAGGAAGCCGTTGACGCCGGCGTAGAGAATCGTGACCTGCTGCTCGACGGCGAGCGGCGCGTACTGCTTCTGCTTCAGCACTTCCACGAGACGGGCGCCGCGATTCAGCTGGTTCTGCGTCGCCTTGTCGAGGTCGCTGCTGCCGAACTGCGCGAACGCCGAGAGCTCGCGATACTGCGCGAGGTCGAGGCGCAGCGTGCCGGCCACCTGGCGCATGGCCTTGATCTGGGCCGAGCCGCCGACGCGCGACACCGAGTTGCCGACGTTGATGGCCGGACGCACGCCCTGGTTGAACAGGTCGGCTTCCAGGAAGATCTGGCCGTCGGTGATCGAGATGACGTTGGTCGGGATGTACGCCGACAAGTCGCCTGCCTGGGTTTCGATGATCGGCAGGGAGGTCAGCGAACCGCCGCCCAGCGCGTCGTTCAACTTCGCCGCTCTCTCGAGCAACCGCGAGTGCAGGTAGAAGACGTCGCCGGGGTAGGCCTCGCGGCCTGGCGGGCGGCGCAGCAGCAGCGAAATTTCACGATACGACTGCGCGTGCTTCGAAAGGTCGTCATAGACCAGCAGTGCGTGACGGCCGCCGTCGCGGAAGTACTCACCCATCGCCGTCGCCGAGTAGGGGCTGATGTAGAGCATGGGCGCCGGGTCCGACGCGGTCGCGGCGACCACGATCGTGTAGCGCATGGCGTCGGCTTCTTCGAGCGTGCGCACGACCTGCGCCACCGTCGACTGCTTCTGGCCAATCGCGTTGTAGATGCAGATGACGCCGGTGTCCTTCTGGTTCAGGATGGCGTCGAGGGCGACCGCGGTCTTGCCGGTCTGGCGGTCGCCGATGATCAGTTCGCGCTGGCCGCGGCCGATCGGCACCATGCCGTCGATCGACTTGAGGCCCGTCTGCATGGGCTCGCGGACCGACTGGCGGTCGACGACGCCGGGCGCGATGCGCTCGATTGGCGACAGCTTCTTGGTGAGGATGGGGCCCTTGCCGTCGATCGGCTGGCCGAGCGCGTTGACCACGCGGCCGAGCATTTCCTCGCCGACGGGCACCGAGATGATGCGGCCGGTGCGCTTGACGGGATCGCCTTCCTTGATCGCCGTGAAGTCGCCCAGCAACACCGTGCCGACGCTGTCTTCTTCGAGGTTGAGGGCAATGCCGAACACCCCGTGGGGGAATTCGAGCATTTCACCGGCCATGGCGCGCTGGCAGCCGTGCACGCGCGCAATGCCGTCGCCCACTGACACCACGGTGCCGGTCTCGGCCACATCCACGGCGACGGCGAAGCTGCCAATCTGCTCGCGGATGATCTTGGAAATTTCGTCGGCTTTTGTGCTCATAAGCTTCTTCGCTAGTCCGTTCGTAGAGGCGGGTCTTTAGACCCGCCGGCGATAGGCGGGACTGAAGTCCCGCCTCTACGGCACTCTCGTCTACTTCACCAACTCCGCTCGCATCCGCTGCAACTGCGTGCGAACGCTGCCGTCGTACACCGTGCTGCCAATCTTCGCGATGACACCACCGAGCAGTTCGGGGTCGACGGTGACCGACAGATCCACCTGCTTGCCGGTGACCTGTCCGAGGCTGTCGGCCAGGGCCTTGGTCTTCTCGGGCGAGAGCGCCACGGCGCTGGTCACTTCCGCGCGCACGATGTTCTGGTGCGCGAGCAGGCGTTCGCGATAGGCAATGGCCAGGTCGGGCACGAGGTTGAGCTTGCGGCTTTCGGCCAGCAGCACCAGCAGCTTCTTGACCGGCGCGCTGAGGGCCATCTGGTCGGCGACCGCCTCCATCAGCGACTTGCGCACCGCTTCGGTCACGCCGCTGCGGCCCGACGCCTGCGCCAGGTCGGGACTCTCGTGCATCATCGCCACGAGCGCCTGCAGGTCACGATCGATCTGCGCGAGGTCGTTGTTCTCGGCAATGGCGACGTCGAACAGCGCCTTGGCGTAGCGGTTGGCCGAAGTTCTGAGCGACATAACTAGTTCTGCACCTGCTTCAAGTAGTTCTCGACCAGCCGGTCCTGGTCGGCCTGGGTCGTTTCCTTCTTGATGCGTTCGGTCGCCAGCTGCACCGAGAGATCGGCGGCGTGTTCGAGAATGTCTTTCTTGGCGAGCCGCACCTGCAGGTCGATTTCGCGGCGGGTCTGGTCGAGCAGTCTCTCGCGGTCGGCTTCAGCCGCGGCGGCAATGCGCTGCTCTTCCGCGACAATGTCTTCGGCGCCTCGCGCGCGCAGCGTCGCCAGTTCGCCGGGCAGCGCCTGCAGCTTCTGTTCGAGGGTCGCAAGCTGCGCGGTCGCCGCGGCCTTGAGTTCGGCGGCCTCCACCAGGTCCTTGCGGATGGTGGCGCTGCGCGTCGCGAGATATTCCTTCAGCGGGCCATTGCCGAAGTAGTAGATCACGCCGACGAAGATGATGAAGTTGGCGACGGGCCAGCCCAGGCCCAAGATCATCTCGCCGATGCTCTGGTCGTGGTGGCCGCCTTCGGCCGCGTGCATGGCCGTCGACAGCAGCATGACGCCGGCCAGAGTGAGCGTGGTCCGCCTTCGCGGCCAAGGGCCGCTTCGGCGAGACCCCGCCGTAGCTCGCGCATAGGCCTCGCGAGCGTAGGCGGGTAGTTTGTTCTTTAATTCACAAGCGGCGAGGAATGTGGTCGGCACTTCGGTTCCCTGCTTGTTACTAGGAGCTCCGGCCGAGGACGCGGGTAACGATTGCGCCGGCCAGGTTGTTGGCATCGCGGTCGAGCGCTTCGCGCGCAGCGTGAGATTCCTGCTGCACGGTCGCGGTCGCGGTTTTCAGTTCTTGTTCGACGGTGGCGCGAGTCGCCGCCAGCAGCGTGGCGCGCTTGTCGAGCGCGGCCTTGCGCATGTCGTCCATCTGGCCATATACCTCGGCCCGCGCGGCATTGAGTTTCTGATCGTACTCAGCGGACGCCGCGGCGGCCTTGTGCGCCGCGGACTCGGCCAGCTCGCGCGCGCCGCGAACAGCGTTGGTCCGCTGATCGATGACCTGAAGGATCGGCTTGAACACCAGGCTGTTCAACAGATAGGTGCACAGAAGCAGGAACGCGACGACCCAAAGGGTGGTGATGTCTGGTGTTAACAAACGATTAATCGTATCACGCGGAAAGATGGGTGCCTAGGGTGTCCGCCTTCGCGGGCCGCAGGCCGCTACGGCGAGACCTCGACGAAGCTCGCGCATGTTCACTGGGCGAGCGAAGTCGGGCCTAAAGGTGCCTACGGTGCCAGGGGTGCCTAGGGTGCCAGGGTGCCAATGGTGCTCGGGCAGGGGCTGTCTTGTTCTGGCGAAAGACCTAAAACCGTCGTATCTGGAGGCGGTGCTCGGACTCTGGCGTGACCTGGCCGACAAGTCGGGCCGGGACGCCCGCCTGAACGAGGGCCTCGACGACGGCGTCGGCCTGATCGGCGGCCACGGAAAGGAAGAGGCCGCCGGATGTTTGGGGGTCAAACACCAGGTCCTGCAGCTCGGCCTGCACGCCCGGGCCGAAATCGACGCCGGCCCCAAAGTGCTGGCGATTGGTGCCCAATCCGCCAGATCGGTTGGCCGCCACAATTTCGATTACCCCGTCGAAAATCGGCAAGGATGAGGCGGCGATCGTCAGCGTGACGTGGCTGGCGGCCGCCATCTCCGATCCGTGTCCCGCCAGGGCGAATCCCGTGATGTCGGTGCACGCGTGCACCCCGTCGAACGCCGCCACGACCTCGGCCGCCGCCTTGTTGAGCGTGCGCATGGAATCAATGGCCTGCTCCATGACCCGCTCCGGCGCGCGGCCGAACTTGATCGCGGTGCCGACAATGCCCGTGCCGAGGGGCTTCGTAAGGATCAGGCGGTCGCCTACTTTCGCGCCGGCGTTGGTCAGGATTCGTTTCGGGTCCACCGACCCGGTGACCGAATAGCCAAATTTGATCTCGCGGTCCTGCACGGTGTGGCCACCAAGCAGCGCTACGCCGGCTTCGCGCAGCTTGTCGAAACCGCCACGGAAGATCTGCGCGATGTCGTCGGTGTGCAACCCGTCTTGCGGAAACCCGGCAATTGCCAATGCCGTGAGGGGCCGCCCGCCCATGGCATACACGTCGCTCAGCGAGTTCGCCGCCGCGATCTGCCCGTAGAGATAGGGGTCGTCAACAATTGGTGTGAAGAAGTCCACCGTCTGAACGAGCGCCGGGCCGCTCTCCCACGCGTACACACCGGCATCGTCCGCAGTCCTGTAGTCAACCAGGATACGTGGGTCGGTTTGAACTGGTATGCCGCTCAGGACCTGAGCGAGCTCGCCTGCGGCGAGTTTGCTCGCTCAACCAGCGCAGCTGACCATCTCGGTCAGCCGGCGCCTTTGTTGTTCAGTCATAAGTTGAAAACCTAACACGAAGATCACGAAGCACACGAAGACTGGTTTTTCAAAGAATGCTTCGTGGCCTTCGTGATCTTCGTGTTTATTTCTTTTCTGTCAGGTACTCGTAGATCCGTTGCAGTTCTGTTTCGTTCGTAAACGAGATGGCGATGGTGCCGCCCTTGCCGCGGCGCTTGATCTCGACCGGCGTGCCGAGTGACAGCCGCAACTGCTCTTCCGCAGCGCGGACGTGCACGTCTTTCTTCGCGGCCGGCTTCTGGTCGGCCTCGGGCTGCTTGCGCGCGAGCTCGCCCTTCACGAGGGCCTCGGTCTCGCGCACCGACAGGCCGCGCGCGACGACATCGCGGGCAAGGCGGCGCTGATCGCCGTCGCCCGGCAACGCGACGATGGCGCGGGCGTGGCCCATCGAGAGCGCTCCCGAGGCGACGTTCGCGCGCACTTCGTCTGGCAGTTTCAACAGGCGCAGGTAGTTGGCCACGGTCGCGCGGTCCTTGCCGACTTGCGCGGCGATGTCGTCCTGCTTCAGGTGAAACTCGTCGACCAGCCGCTGGTAGCCGGCGGCGGCTTCCATGGGATTGAGGTCCTCGCGCTGGATGTTTTCGATCAACGCCATTTCGAGCAGGCGCTTCTTGTCGCCGCTGGCGACTTCCTTGATCACGACCGGGACTTTCGACAGCTGCGCGCGCTGGGCGGCGCGCCAACGGCGCTCGCCGGCGATGATCTGGTAGCGATCGCGCGAGGTGCCCGTATTGGCGAGCTTGCGGACGACGATCGGCTGGATGACGCCGTTGGCGCGGATCGACTGCGCCAGGTCCTCGAGCCGGGCATCGTCCATCTGGCCGCGCGGCTGGTAGTGATTGGGCTCGAGCAGGTCGATGTCAACCTCGAGCGAGGCGCGGGGCGTGGTCGCCGCTTCGGTGGCGTCGGGAATGAGCGCGCTGAGGCCCTTGCCGAGTGCGGGTCGTTTCTCCATGGTCACTCCGAAACTGCCGTTTCGTTCTTCGTTCTTCGTTCTTCGTTATTTTTCTCGAGCAGCTCGTGGGCGAACGAGAAGTAGGCTTCCGCGCCCCGCGATTTCGCGTCGTAGGTCACAGCCGGCAGGCCGTGGCTGGGCGCTTCGGCGAGGCGGACATTGCGCGGGATGACGGTGGTGTAGACCTTCTCCTTGAAGAACTCACGCACGTCGCGGCCGACCTGTTGGCCGAGATTCGTGCGCTCGTCGTTCATGGTGAGCAGGACGCCTTCGATGTCGAGCGCCGGGTTGAGCGACGCGCGGACGCGGCGCATGGTGCCCACCAGGTCGGCGAGGCCTTCGAGCGCGAAGTACTCGCAGTGCAGCGGAATGAGCACGCGGTCGGCCGCGACAAGCGCATTGAGCGTGAGCAGGCCAAGCGATGGCGGCGAGTCGATGATGATGAAGTCGTACTGGTCGCGCAGGGGATCCAGGAGCCGCTGCAACCGGCGTTCGCGATCGGCGAACGCGATCAATTCGATCTCGGCGCCGGCCAGCTCACGATTGGCTGGAATGAGCGACAGACGTTCGACACCTGTCGGCATGACGAAACTCTGCGGGGTCTCGCCGTTGGTGGCAGTCAGCGCTTCGTAGACCGTACCGCTGTCGGTGCGCTCACCTTTTTTGCCTACTCCACTGGTCGCGTTGCCCTGGGGATCGCAGTCCACGAGCAGGACCGTGCGGCCGGCAATGGCCAAGGCGGCCGCCAGGTTGATCGCCGTCGTGGTCTTGCCGACGCCGCCTTTCTGATTGGTGACGGCGATGATTTTAGCCATTATTGGTCGTTAGCCCTATGCAACTGATCTCGGTGGCCGGATGTAGAGATTACCACTCAAACGCGAGTCTTGCTGAGCACGACCAGCTTGCTGCGCAGCGCATCGACCAGCGGATAGCTGGCCATCCAGGTGAGCGGCGGGGGCGGCTCGGTTTCGACCGTGCTGGAACCAGCGCCGCGGAACAGGAAGATTTTTCCACCTGGTCGAAGAAATGCCTGCAGCGTCAGCAGCGTGCGCGTTTCGATTCGAACGGCCCGGACCGACACCAGGTCGAGTGCTTCGTGAAGCTCGGCGCGAGGCAGGAGCTCTTCAAACCTCGAAGTCTCGACTTCGGCGTCGCGGATACCCAGTGTACGGACCGCTTCGCGCAGGAACACCGCCTTGCGCGTCTTCACCTCGACCATCCGGACGTGAAGATGCGGGCTCGCCAGCTTCAGTGGTATGGCAGGAGAACCGCCGCCGGAGCCGGCATCAAGCAAAGTGCGGGCGTTTTCAGGGATGTAGCGGGCGGCCGTCACTGGCTCGATCAGGAGCCTGTCGATCGCCTCGTCTTCTCCCGCCGGCACCAGTTGATACGCGGTGAGGTTGATCTTCGCGTTCCACTTGGTGAGGAGCTGGTAATAGGTTTCGAGGCCTTCGACAAGGGGATCCTCGAGCGTGATGTTGGCGGCCTTCGCCCGCCGCTTCAGCCGTTCCCTGAACTCCCTGCTCGGCACACCCAAAGTATTAGCCACAGAGGACGCAGGGGACGCAGAGAAAATGTTCTAGAAACGGTTGAGGTATGCCCCGACGACGGCGACGGCGGCCGGTGTGACGCCTGGAATTCGCTGGGCCTGGCCAAGGGTTTCCGGGCGCGCTTCCGAGAATCGCTGAACCATCTCCCGCGAGAGCCCAGGGACCCGTTCGAAAGGAAATGCATCGGGGATACGCCGGCGCTCAGCGTGCTGTGCCCTGGTTACTGCCTGCTGCTGGCGGACCAGGTAGCCCTCGTACTTGACCGTGGTCTCGACCGAGGAGACATCAAGCAAGTGGTCCTCTGGAATCGTTTCAACCGCGACCTCTCCACGCTCCATTAGTCCCTGCAGGCTGAGCTCCGGTCGCTTGAGGGCCTGTGACGCGAGCACGCGGGCGCCGCCATCGAGTTTCACCCAGTTGCGCTTCAGGCGGTCGATGTTGGTGTCGTACCGTGCCTGGCGGCCACGGAACCTCTCCCAGCGCTCGTCGCAGACGAGGCCCAGTTCGCGACCTTTCGGCGTGAGACGCAGATCGGCATTGTCGGTTCGGAGCAGCAGCCGGTACTCAGCCCTGGAGGTGAACATGCGATACGGCTCCAGGCAGCCCTTGGTGACCAGGTCGTCGACCATGATTCCCAAGTAGGCCTCGTCTCGGCCCAGCACGAGTGGCGGCTTTCCTGCGACCGATTGCGCGGCGTTGAGGCCGGCGAGCAATCCTTGACCTGCGGCCTCCTCGTACCCTGAGGTGCCGTTGATCTGCCCCGCGAAGAACAAGCCGGGAACGCGGTGCGTTTCGAGCGACGAGCGGAGCTCGGTAGGCTGGACGAAGTCGTATTCGACGGCATATCCAGGGCGCAGCATCTCCGCCGATTCCAGGCCAGGCAGGGCGCGAACGAGTTCGCGCTGGGTTTCAGCGGGTAGGCTCATCGAGAAGCCGTTCACGTAGATTTCTTCGACGTCCAACCCCTCAGGCTCAAGAAATAGCTGGTGGCGCTCGCGGTCGGGAAATCGCATCACCTTGTCTTCGAGCGATGGGCAGTAGCGCGGCCCAATACCGGCGATCTGGCCGTTGTAGAGCGGCGAGGCGTCGATGTTTGCACGGACCAATTGATGGACGCGATCGGTGGTGTGAAGCAGATGACAAACGGCCGTGTTGGAAGGAGGTCTGGTCGCGGTAAAGGAGAACGGCACAGGTTGGGTATCGCCATGTTCCACGTGGAACATTCCTGATTTCACGCCGTTTTCGAAGTCGATGGACTTCCTTGCCAGCCTCGGCGGAGTACCAGTCTTCAGCCGGCCCCAACGCACGCCGAGCGCCTTGATTGAATCCGCCAGGTCCAGAGACGGAGGCTCATCGGCGCGGCCAGCTGGACGTTTGTCTAGACCCACATGCACCAGGCCATTCAGAAAGGTCCCGGTGGTGATCACCAACGCGCGGCACCGGTAGACGGTTCCATCCTCGAGCGCGAGGCCGGCAACCCGTCCGCCATCCAGAACGATGCGCCCCGCCCGGCCGATAATCCAGTGAATATTCGGCTCGGCCTCAAGCGCGGCACGGACCCACGCCGCATACCGCGGCTTGTCCGCCTGCGCCCGCGGCGACCAGACCGCCGGGCCACGACTGCGATTGAGCAACTTGAACTGTATACCTGTAGCGTCGATTGCTCGACCCATCAATCCGCCCAGCGCATCGATCTCGCGAACCAGATGGCCCTTCGCCGTCCCGCCAATGGCAGGATTACACGGCATGTGCGCGACGGTTTCTCGACTGAGCGTGCACAAACCCACGCTCCGCCCGAGCCGAGCCGCCGCCCACGCCGCCTCGACGCCGGCATGACCGGAACCGATGACGATCACATCTAATTCACTTATCATTACTATCTTATCGATTACCCTAGGTGCTAGACGCCCGCCACGTCATTTTCTCACGGCCCGCGTCGCCCGCTCGTCATTCGCTTCCGCGCTCTCTTCGCAACGGCTGTCAACTTGCTGTTCAGGCCTGGCTAACGCTCTTAGCCTTTCACAGCAAGTTGTCTGCAAGTAACCTGCCCGCCGGGGCGCTGTTGATTCCCCCTGTCTAAACAGAGATCGGTCGCCCCGGCTCCCGCCGGCTACGCTCGCGCTCCAGCGAACGACGAGCGGGCGACGTGCGACAGCCGCGGCGTGTGGGCGGTATGGCCCGAAGTGAGCGTTCGACCGACGCCGACGAAGGTTACCGACCGACAAATCGACCGGAGGCTACGCAGGCGTGGCTTAGCTTTGTTGCTTCGCCCTGCGAACAATGCGCTGAGGGAGATTTGACCGGCGAGGGAGAGCGAACGGAGGGCCATACCGCCCGCGCGCCGCGAATCCGGCTGCGCCGCGGTCCGCCTGAAGCGGACGCCACATTGACCGTCCCTACTTCCCGATGCAGAACTTCGCGAAGATGTGATGCAGTAAATCGTCGCTCGTGCGACGGCCGGTGATCTCCTGCAGCGCATGGCCGGCTTCCTGGAGATCGAGCAGCGGAAACTCCTCGGAGACCTTCCCCTCGAGCGCCGTGGTCGCGCGGACAATCGCGGCGCGCGCGCGTTCGAGCAGATCGGCGTGCCGAACGTTGGTGACGGCCGGTTGATCGCGGTGTTCAGGACCATCCGCAGTCAGCAGCGTCGCGATCGCCGCGATCAAATCGTCGAGGCCGGCCGATGTCCGCGCAGAAATCGCGATGCCGGGCTCCGTGATGACAGCGGGAAGGTCCGACTTGTTCAGCACCACCACGCGCGCGGCGGTCGCCGTCTCGACAAGGATGCCGCGGTCCTCGTCCGTTAACGGGCGAGAGCGGTCCAGCACCACCAGCACCAGATCGGCGACGCGCAGCGAGTCGCGCGTGCGGGCGATGCCTTCCTGCTCCACCACGTCGCTGGTCTCGCGCACGCCGGCCGTATCGATCAACGCCAGCGACAGTCCACCGATGTCCGCACGCTCCGTCAACATGTCGCGTGTCGTCCCCGGGATGGCGGTGACGATGGCCCGGTTGGTGTTGAGCAGCGCGTTGAACAGGCTCGACTTCCCCACGTTCGGGGCGCCAACGATCGCCACTTGCGCCCCCTCGCGGACCAGCCGCCCACGGGCGGACTGCCGCAACAGCTCGTCGATTCGCGCGACCACCGCCTCAAGCGACACGCGAGCCTCGATCGCGCCAACAAAGTGATAACCCTCCTCGGGGAAATCAAGCGAGGCCTCGAGCTTGGCAATTACGTCGAACAGATCGCGCTCAATCGCGCCGATCGAGCCAGTCAGCGTCCCCTCGAGCTGATCGAACGCCGCCCGCGCTTGTAAAGGCGTCACGGCATCGATGAGGTCAGCCACCGCCTCGGCCTGTACCAGATCGAGCTTGCCGTTGAGGAAGGCGCGCAACGTGAACTCACCCGGCTCGGCCAACCGAGCCCCGGCGTCGATTGCCCCGCGCAGGATGGATGAGAGAACCACGGGGCTGCCGTGGGCGGAGATCTCGGCGACGTCTTCGCCTGTGTAGGAGTGCGGGTTGGGAAAGAAGGTGACGACGACCTGATCCCCGGTCCGGCTGAAGCCGGACGCCACATCGAGCGTGGCGAAGGTGGCGTGGCGCGCTTTGAAGGGCTTCTCGCGGCCGACGAGTTCACCGGCGATGCGCGCGGCGTCGGGTCCGCTGATTCTGACGACGCCAAGCCCCCCGCGTCCCGCGGGGGTGGCAATCGCGACGATGGTGTCCGAGGTTGAGAATCCCGACAAGAAGCGCCCCCCGTCAAGGAGTGCCACCCCGTCCCACCTTCGCGCCCAGCGCTATGGTGGGCAGGCAAGAGGTGCCGCCCCGGCTGATTACTTGACGGAAATGATCACCGTCTTCTCGAAGGCGTCGCCAATGCTTTCCGACGTCACCTTTTCGACTTCGGCCACAGCGAGGTGGACAATGCGGCGTTCGTACGGGTTGAGCGGACCGATCTCCTGCGACAGGCCACTGTCCTTGGCCTTGCCGGCCAGGAAAATCGCCATCTGCTTCAGCTCTTCGTCCTTGCCCTTGCGATAGCTCATGCAGTCGACCACCAGCCGGCGGCCTTCGGACGCCTCGTGCCGGTAGATGGCGGCGACGATGTGCTGGAGGGCGGCGAGCGCTTCGCCCTGCCGGCGGATCAGCACGTTGCCGTCTTCGCCAGTCAGGTTGATGCGGACGCCGTCGGGCATCTCTTCAGCGGAAGCCACGAGATCAAGGTCCATGGTCTCGACGACCTTCTGGACGAATGCGGTGATGTCTGCGGTTGCCATTAGTGTCCTTAACTGCTGCGGCCTATTTTGCAATGCGCTTGGGCGGCGCGCCAATCAAATAGTTGGTCGCGTACTGCTGCCCGATAGTCCACACGGTGCTGACCAGCCAGTAGATCACCAGGCCGCTCGGGAACGACAGCGACATGAAGGTGAACATGATGGGCATGAACATCATGATCTTCTGCTGCGTCGGGTCGGCCGTCGTCGGGGTCATCTTGGTCTGCCAGAACTGCGCCACGCCCATCAGGACCGGGGTGATGAACAGGGGATCGGGACCTGACAGGTTCGTGATCCAGCCGAAGAAGTGCGCGCCGCGGATTTCAATCGCCACCGACAACATGGCGTAGAACGCAAACAGGAACGGCATGGTCAGCAGCATGGGCACGCAGCCGCTGGCCGGATTCACGCCCTTGGTCTTGTACAGCTCCATGACCTCGGTGTTCATCTTCTGCCGCTCGGGGTCGGTGATCTTGTACTTCGCGTAGCGATCCTGGATCGCCTTCATCTGCGGCTGCAGCTCCTGCATCTTCTTCATCGACACCACGCTCTTGTGGCGGAGCGGGAACATCGCGAGGTTGATCAGGATGGTGAGGACGACGATCGCCCAGCCCCAGTTGCCGATGTAGCCATGGACCCACTGCAGCGCATTCAGCAGCGGCACGGCCAGCCACGAGAACATGCCGAAGTGAATGGAGCGCACCAGTTCGGTATCGACGGCCTTGAGATCGTTGAACGCCTTGGGGCCGAAGAAGAACCGCGACTGTTCATGGGGCGCCTGGTAGCGCACCGAGTAGGTCATGTAGGTGGCAAAGCGGGCCGGCTCGTTGGCAATCGGCAGGTTCACCGGGGTGTAGTCGATGCGGAACGGCACCGGCGAGGTCTCGTTCAGCAGCAAAGACGCAAAGTAGTGATCCGACACGCCGGCGTAGCGGAAGGACCCCTCCTGCGACCCGGGCGCGGTGTGCGGCACGCGCTCGACATCGCCGTCCTTGTAAATCATCGGCTGTGCCGGCACGACGCTGTTCGGCGAGAAGAACGATGACGGCGGCCGGTGCGCGATCTCGTCGCCCAGGCCCGCGCCCCAGTGGATGGCGGGGTTGAGCCGTACCTGGCCCAACTGCACACTGGTGCTGAGGTTCACGAGATAGCCGCGCGGCTCGACGGCAAAGGTCTTGGTCACCGTCAAGCCGTCGGAGGCTGCCATCTCGAAGGTCAACGTCTGCGGCGTCGCCGTCGCATCGACGTTGCCAGGCACGCTCACCTTGTAAAGAGCGCTGTTGATGCGTTCGGTCACGGCGGGGTCATCCACCACCAGTGAGAACGGCTTGATGGCATCGGGACCCAGGTCCTGCGGCACCAGGTCGAGCGGCGCGCCGTCCTCGTTGCGGTACTCCTTCAACACCCAGTGCAACAACCGGCCACCGCGATTGGTAAACGTGGCCCGCACGGTCGTGGTCTCGACGACGATCTCCCGATCGGCGGTTTCGCCGACGGTAACGGTCGGCCCCGCGGGCGCAGCCGGAGCCGTGTCCCCAGGTGCCGCTACGGGTGCGGCACCGACCGCCGCCGGCGTGGCTGCGGTTGCAACGGCCGAAGGCGTCGCCGACTGCGTGAGCGCCGCCATGCTGCCCGGTGCGGGACCAGTCGCCGCGGGGGCTTGTCCCGCCGTGGCGCCAACCTGGGATGCCGGCGTGGCGGGTGGAGGCGGCATCACGAAGCGCTGAAACAGGAACAGCACCAGAAATGACAGGGTGATCGCTATGAGGACTCGGCGTTCCATGGGGATTAGGTGGGTCTCGTGATCTGGTGATTTGGTGATTTGGTGATCGCGGCTAATGAACTGGTGATTGCGTGATTTTGCGATCGACCGGGTGATTGAGTGATTGCGGGACCGGGTCGTAGCCGTGGCCGCCGAACGGGTGGCACCGGCACAACCGCTTCGTGCCCAGCCAGCCGCCGCGAACGAACCCATGACGCGTGATCGACTCGGTCATGTAGTCGGCGCAGCCGGGCATGTAGCGGCAACTGCCGGCGAACAACGGCGACAGCACGATCTTGTATACGCGAATCAGGGCGAGCGCGATGCGCGCGGGGCTACTCACCGGGGCTTCCTGGAGAGAAGAGTAAGGAACTCGGTTTCGACACGAGCATATGACGCTTCGAGCATCTCCCGGCGGGGCACGACAACGACGTCGGTCGGGCCGGGCGGCTTGTGGTGGCGAAACAGCTCGCGCGTCAGCCGCTTCGCCCGATTGCGCTCGACTGCCGCGCCCATCTTCCGGGTTGCAGCAATGCCAAGGCGCGCCGGTCCCGCCTCGCGCTCCCTCGTGAACATGGTCATGAGGCGGCCGGACCGCTTGAAACCTGTCTTGTAGATGAGTTCGAAGTCAGCCCGCTTCCGAACGTGTTCCGACTTTCGGAAAGCGGGCATGGGAATCGGCCCAGGCGGGTCTAAAAGACCCGCCTCTACTTCTCGTCTGAAACCGTGAGCCGCTTGCGGCCCTTGGCGCGGCGGCGCTTCAGAACCTGCCGGCCGTCCTTGGTTGCCATACGAACCAGGAAGCCATGCGTTTTCGCGCGGCGCCGGGTATTTGGTTGAAACGTACGCTTGCCCTTCTTAGATCTCGCCATATTCTCCTCCGCCTACGCGCCCTGCGCTCCGGCGCGACCTCGCCGAAGCCTGTCCACTAGAATCAGCGAAGGCGGGTCGGTCGAACCTACGATTATGTTCCGCTAAGTCCTTCCCTGTAAAGGCCGTTCCCCATGCTAGAGTGAGCGTCCCCCCGGTCGCGTCTTCTGGAAGATTTCCACACCTGTGGAAAAGCTTGTGGAAAAGCCCGGGCCTCCTTAACAATAAGTCCTTTATAATCTATAGTTTGCAGTGATGCCGAGCGCGACCATTTGGGACCAGGTCCTGAGCCGTATTGAAGATCAGGTTGGCCGGCATAGCTTCTCGACCTGGTTCAAGCCAACCTCGCTGTTGGCCGACGCCGGACAGACCCTTTCCATCCGCGTTCCCAACCTGTTGTTCGTCGAATGGCTGCCCAAACACTACTCGGTGGTGCTGGCCGAGGCCATGCGCGACGTGGGCCGCCCCGACGCCAAGCTGGTGTTCGTGCCCGATGGGGCAGATGGGGCGGGCAAGGCGAGTAGGGCAGGTCAGGCGGGTGGGGGTTCCGGCACGCCACGCGACCCCGGAGGGATGCCTCCGCAAGACGAGACGCCCTCGCGGATTCAGGTGACGAGCCACGAGCCAGAGCCCCTGCGCGCCGGCAGCCTCATTCCGCGCTACACCTTCGACACCTTCATCGTCGGCCCCTCGAACCAGTTTGCGCACGCCGCCTGCCGGGCGGTGGCCGAAACGCCGTCTCGTTCGTACAACCCGCTCTTCATCCACGGCGGCGTTGGCCTGGGCAAGACGCACTTGATGCACGCGATTGGCCACTACGTGGTCCAGCATCACCCCAGCCTGGTGCTCACCTATATCTCGTCCGAGCGCTTCATGAACGAGATGATCAACGCCGTGCGCTTCGATCGCATCCTCGACTTCCGGTCGCGGTATCGCAGCGTCGACGTGCTCCTGGTCGACGACATCCAGTTCGTGTCGGGCAAGGAAGGCACACAGAACGAGTTTTTCCACACGTTCAACGCGCTGCACGATGCACAGAAGCAGATTGTGATCAGCAGCGACCGTCCGCCCCATGAAATTCCCGCCCTGGAAGAGCGCCTGCGCTCGCGTTTCGAGTGGGGATTGATCGCCGATATCCAGTCACCGGATCTCGAGACGAAGGTGGCCATTCTCAAGAAGAAAGCCGAGGGCGAGGCGCTGCAACTGCCCGATCACGTGGCGATGTACATGGCGACGCGCATCAAGTCGAACATCCGCGAGTTGGAAGGGTCGCTGATCCGGCTGATCGCGTACGCGTCGCTCACGAGCAAGCCGCTGACCATCGAGCTGGCGCAGGATGTCCTGCGCAATGTCATCGACCACGACGAGAAGGCGGTGACGATCGAGCAGATTCAGAAGTTCGTGGCCGAGTACTACCAGATGAAGCCGGCCGAGATTCGCTCGCGCAACAACTCGAAGTCGGTGGCCATGCCGCGGCAGATTGCCATGTATCTCTGCAAGGCGCTCACGCACGCATCGCTACCCGAAATTGGCCGCAGCTTCGGCGGCAAGCATCATTCGACGGTCATTCACTCGATCAAGAAGATCGAGGAATTGCGCAAGAACAACCCGGAATTTGATCACCAGGTGAAGAACCTGCTGGACCAGTTCAAATAAGGACGCCGGGTTGATTTTGGGACCTTAACGCCAAGGAAAAATCAACCCGGCGTCTTTATCCACAACCCCAACTGTGCATGGTTTGCGGATGGCTGCGGATTGGGCGAAAGCCCCCTGTTGCCGCGTCGGGCAACGCGCATGTTACCCACAGATTTATTCACAGTTTAAATAATTGAATAATAAGGGTTTACGTCCGCTGGAAATTTCGTAAACAGGACCTATTTCCTGTATACTTTATTGTCTTCGCCTATTCTCTAATTCTAAGAAGGTAGCCGCGCTATGGAACTGGTCGCCAGGAAATCCGATCTTGTGCGGGAACTGCAATTTTTCCAGCAGATCGTCGAGCGCAAGAACACGATTCCGATTCTGGCGAACGTGCTGCTCGAAGCATCGGGCAACGAAGTGACGTTGCTCGCCACCGATCTCGAAGTCGCGCTCCGCAGCCGCTGTGAGGCTGCCGTGGCCAAGCCTGGCGCGGTCACGCTGCCGGCCAAGAAGTTCTACGAAGTGGTCCGCTCGCTGCCCGATGGCGACGTGAACATCGAAACCGACAAGGGTGGCACGACCGTCAAGGTGTCGGGCGGGCAGTTCAGCTCGAAAATGCCGACGCTGCCCCGCGAAGACTTTCCGAGCCTGCCCGAAGCCGGCGGCGGCGCGAAGGCCACGATCAAGGGCAAGTCGCTGGCCCAGATGGTCGCGAAGACTCAGTTCGCCATCACCGGTGAAGACACGCGTTACTACCTGAACGGCGCCCAGTTCGTGCTGCGGGCCGACAGCATGACGTTTGTCGCCACCGACGGACATCGCCTGGCCCTAGTCAACGTCAATCATGAAGGCGCCAAGGGCGACGACATCAAGGCGATCCTGCCGCGCAAGACGCTCGCCGAGCTGGGCCGCCTGTTGGCCGACGGCGATGTCGAGGTCCAGTACGAACGCGGCGAAAATCACCTGTTCTTCGAGATCGGTCCGCGCCTGCTCATCTCGCGCATGATCGACGGCCAGTTCCCGGCCTACGAGAAGGTCATTCCCAAGGGCAACGACAAGCACGTCGAGTTCGAGCGAGATCGCCTGACGCAGGCCGTCAAGCGTGTCGCGATTCTCTCGAACGAGCGATCGCGCGCGGTGAAGATGATTCTCGACAAGGGCAAGGTCGAGGTCACCTCGAGCAGCCCCGAGTTTGGCGAAGCGCGCGAGCCCATCGCCATCGAATACAACGGGCCCTCGCTCACCATCTGCTTCAACGCGCAATACGTGCTCGACTTCCTGGCGGTTGTCGAGACCGAGGTCGTGGCGCTCGAGTTGAAGGATGAAGTGAGCCAGGCGGTGATGAAACCGGTTGGCGCCGACGGTTACGACTACACCTACGTCATCATGCCCATGCGCGTGTGACGCGGAACCGTAGACGCGCGTCTTTAGACGCGCCTGAAAGGCGGGGCTGAAGTCCCGCCTCTACGAAGCAGAAACCAAAAAACTCATAAATGTCCCAAACGGATCAACCAGAGAACCAGGCCGGCCTCGGCGGCGCGAACGGTAACGCCAGCAACGGCAACGCAGATTACGGCGCCGAGAGCATCAAGGTCCTCGAGGGCCTCGAGGCGGTTCGCAAGCGTCCGGCGATGTACATCGGCTCCACGGGGCCCGCCGGCTTGCATCACCTGGTCTACGAAATCGTCGACAACTCGATCGACGAAGCGCTGGCCGGATACTGCACCGAAGTCAACGTTACGATCCACCTCGATAACTCGATCACCGTCATCGACAACGGCCGCGGCATTCCGACCGACATGCACGAGAGCGGCCGCCCGGCGGCGGAAATTGCCCTCACCGTGCTGCACGCCGGCGGCAAGTTCGACAACAGCAGCTACAAGGTGTCTGGCGGCCTGCACGGCGTCGGCGTGTCGGTGGTCAACGCGCTGTCGGAACGGCTCGAACTGGAAATCTGGCGCAACCACCAGACGCATCAACAGAGCTACGAACGCGGCAAGCCGATGAACGATCTCGTGGTCACCGGCACCACGCAGCGCCGCGGCACGAAGGTTTCGTTCAAGCCCGACGCGCAGATCTTCGAGATCACCGAGTACAGCTTCGACACACTGGCGCAGCGCCTTCGCGAGCTCGCGTTCCTGAACGCCGGGCTCACGGTGACCCTGGACGATGAGCGCGACAGCGGGAAGAACCACCGCTTCCACTACGACGGCGGCATCGTTTCCTTCGTCGAACACCTGAACAAGAACAAGGGTGTGATCAACGAGAAGGCCGTGTTCATGCACGGCAATCGTGACGGCATCGACGCCGAGATCGCCATCCAGTGGAACGACGGCTACAACCCGCAGGAATTCTCGTTCGCCAACAACATCAACACGCACGAAGGCGGCACCCACCTGTCGGGGTTCCGCGCGGCGCTGACGCGCACCGTCAACGCCTACGCCAACAGCAACAACCTGGCGAAGGACCTGAAGGACGCGACCATCAGCGGAGACGACATCCGCGAAGGCATGACCGCGGTCATCAGCGTCAAGATTCCGAATCCGCAGTTCGAAGGCCAGACCAAGACGAAGCTCGGCAATACCGAGGTCAAGGGCATCGTCGAGGCGATTGTTAACGACAAGCTGGGTGCCTTCCTCGAAGAGAACCCGGCGCTGGCCAAGAAAATCGTCCAGAAGACCGTGGACGCGGCGCGGGCTCGCGACGCGGCCAGGAAGGCCCGCGACCTCGTTCGTCGCAAGGGCGCCCTGGATGGCAGCTCCCTGCCCGGCAAGCTGGCCGACTGCCAGGAGCGCGATCCCGCCCAGGCCGAAATCTACATCGTCGAAGGCGAATCGGCAGGCGGCTCAGCCAAACAGGGCCGTGACCGGCGCTTCCAGGCCATTCTGCCGATCAAGGGCAAGATCCTGAACGTCGAGCGGGCGCGTCTCGACCGCATGCTGAGCTCCGACGAAATCAAGACGATGATCGCCGCGCTCGGCTGCGGCATCGGCACCGACGATTTCGACATCGACAAGCTGCGTTACCACCGCGTCATCATCATGACCGACGCCGATGTCGACGGCTCGCACATCCGCACGCTGCTGCTGACGTTTTTCTACCGCCAGATGCGAATGCTGGTCGACCGCGGCCACATCTACATTGCCCAGCCGCCGCTGTTCCGCGCCAAGCGCGGCAAGTCGGAAACGTTCATCAAGGACGAGCGCGCGCTCGAAAGCTTCCTGGTGCATCGCGCGGTTGAATCGCGCGCGGTGCGCGCGGCTGACGGCACCGAGTACGCCGGCGCCGAGCTCGAGAAGCTTCTGCACGGCATCATCGCCTACCGCAACGTGCTGTCAACGGTTGAGCGGCGCGGCCATGCGCGTGACGTGGTCGAGGCATTGCTCGATCGCGACGCCCGCGACCGGGCGTACTTCGAGCAGCAGGCGGCGCTACAGGGCGTGGCCGACCAGGTCACGACGCCGACCCGCGACGTGACGCTCGAGCGCGACGAGGAGCACAACACGTGGTCGCTGCGGGTTGACGACCGCGCCACCGGCTACTCGCGCATCGACAAGATTGGCTACGAGTTCGTGACCTCGGGCGAGTACCGCACGCTCGCTGCCAGCTACCGCGAAATCAAGGACGTCGTCGTGGCCATGCGCAAGGCGCCCGTCGAAGTGCGCGTGCTGGCCGGCGGCAAGGTGGAAGAGGCCGAAGAAACCGACGCGCCCGACGAAGGGCTGACCGCCGACGAGAAGGACGCGCTCGGCGCGATCGGCCTCACGCCCGGCGCAGTCGCGGCGCCGGCGCCGGCCGTCAAGGGCGGGCCGGTTTCGATCCGCTCGATCGACGAGTTCATCGAGCACTTCATCGCGCTCGGCCGCAAGGGCGTGGCCATCAACCGCTACAAGGGTCTCGGTGAAATGAACCCCGAGACGCTGTGGTCGACGACCATGAATCCCGACATCCGCACGCTGCTGCAGGTGCGCGCCGAAGATCACACCGAAGCCGATTCGATGTTCACGACGCTGATGGGCGACCAGGTCGAGCCTCGTCGCAAGTTCATCGAAGACAACGCGCTCGACGTCAAGAACCTGGATATCTAACGCCGCATGTCCCAGACCGAGCAGACCCGCACGCCCGTAAATATCGAAGACGAGATGAAGCGCTCGTACCTGGATTACGCGATGAGCGTGATCATCGGGCGCGCGCTGCCGGACGTTCGCGACGGCCTGAAGCCGGCCCATCGCCGCGTGCTGTATGCCATGAGCCAGATGGGCCTGGCCTCGAACCGCGCCTATCGCAAGTGCGCGAAGGTCATCGGCGAAGTCATCGGCAATTACCACCCGCACGGCGACCAGCCGGCGTACGACACGCTGGTCCGGCTCGCGCAGGACTTCAACATGCGCAAGACCCTGGTCGACGGCCAGGGTAACTTCGGCTCGGTCGACGGCGACCCGCCCGCCGCCTACCGTTACACCGAAGCCCGGCTCGAGGCTCTCGCCGAGAGCCTGATGCAGGACCTCGACAAGGACACGGTCGACTACGTCCCGAACTTCGACGAAACGACCACCGAGCCGACGGTGTTTCCGGCGACGTATCCGAACCTGCTGGTCAACGGCTCGACGGGCATCGCGGTCGGCATGGCCACCAACATCCCGCCCCATAACCTGGGCGAGGTGATTGACGGCGTGATCTGGATCATCGAGAACACGCTGATGGGGGCAGGTGAGGCTGGTCAGGCAGGTGGGGCGGGTAAGACCTACAGCCGAGAAGAGAAGCTCAAGGAACTGATCCGGCTCATTCCGGGTCCCGACTTCCCCACCGGCGGCACGATCGTCGGCAAGCGCGGTATTCACGAGGCCTACCTCACCGGCCGCGGCTCGATCCAGGTGCGCGCGAAGACCGAAATCGAAACCACCAAGAAGGGCGATCGCCAGCAGATCATCGTCCACGAGATCCCGTATCAGCTGAACAAGACGCGGTTGCTCGAACGAATCGCCGAACTGGTCCGCGACAAGGCGCTCGAGGGCATCTCCGACCTGCGCGACGAATCGGACCGCGATGGTATGCGCATTGTCATCGAACTGAAGCGCGGCGAGATCGGCGAGGTTGTGCTGAACAACCTTTACAAGCAGACCCAGCTGCAGCAGTCGTTCGGCATCATCACGCTGGCGATCGTCGCCGGGCGGCCGCGGGTGCTGAACCTGCTCGAGGTAATCGAGCTCTTCATCGACTTCCGCCGAGAGGTGGTGCGCCGCCGCATCGAGTTCGAGCTGCGCAAGGCCGAAGCCCGCGCGCACATTCTCGACGGTCTCAAGATCGCGCTCGACCATCTTGACGCGGTGATCAAGCTGATTCGCGGCTCGAAGAACCCCCCCGAGGCCAAGGCCGGCCTGGTCGCGCAGTTCGGCCTGTCCGAGGTCCAGTCGCAGGCGATTCTCGACATGCAGCTGCAGCGCCTCACCGGCCTGGAGCGCGACAAGATCCTGGGCGAGCTGGCCGAATTGACGGCGCTGATCGCCAAGCTCAAGAACATTCTCGCCAACCAGCCGCTGCTGCTGCAGATCATCCTCGACGAGCTGCGCGCGGTGAAGGCGAAGTTCGCCGACCCGCGCCGGACGATGTTGATCGAGGACGAGAGCGAGATCAGCATCATGGACCTGATCGCCGACGAGGACGTCGCGATTTCGGTCACCGATACCGGCTACATCAAGCGCACGCCGATCACGACGTACCGCACGCAGAATCGTGGCGGCAAGGGCCGCATCGGCATGCGCAAGCGCGACGAAGACGTCGTCAATCACTTGTTCGTCGCCTCGACCCACTCGTTCCTGGTGGTGTTCTCCGACCGCGGCCGCGCCTACTGGCTGAAGGTCCACGAGATTCCCGATGTCGGCGCCGACGGCCGCGGCAAGTCGGTGGCCAACCTGGTGCAAATGGAAGCCGGCGAGAAGATCGCCGCCATGCTGGCGATCAAGGAGTTCGACGACACGCACTTCATCGTGATGGGCACCCGCAAGGGCACCATCAAGAAGACCGAGCTGTCGGCGTTCTCGAATCCCCGCGCCGGCGGCATCATCGCCATGGGCATCGACGAGGGCGACGCGGTGATCGACGTGCAGATGTCCGACGGCACCAGCGAGATCTTTATCGGTACCAAGGCCGGCAAGGCGATCCGCTTTGGCGAAGACGACGTGCGCGGCATGGGCCGCACGGCGTTCGGCGTCCGCGGCATCCAGTTGCGCGAGGGCGATGAAGTCGTCGCCATGCAGGTGGCCAAGCCCGGCGGCACACTGCTGACGGTGACCGAAAAGGGCTACGCCAAGAACACGCTGCTCGACGAGTACCGCGTCACCGGCCGCGGCGGCCTGGGCGTGAAGAACGTCGAGGTCACCGACAAGAACGGGCCGGTCGTGGCCATTACCCAGGTGCACGACAACGAAGAGCTGCTGGTGATCACGGAGCAGGGCAAGATCCTGCGCACCGCCGCCAACGAGATCCGCACCATCGGCCGCGCCACGCAGGGCGTCCGCCTGATGGACCTGGAAGGCGACGACAAGATCGTGTCCGTCGCGCTCGTCGCCAAGGCCGAAGAGATTCAGAACGGGTCCGAGAACGTCGACGTTCCCAAGGCTACCGATTCAGGAGAAACCGAATGAAGAAGCTTGCCGCGGCTCTCTTACTCGTGCCGGCGACGATGCTCGTCGTCAGCTGCTCGCGTCCGCCCGAACAGCAGTTCCTGAGCCAGTACTTCCGTGCCGCCAAGGCCCGCGACAACACGACGGTCGGCCGCATGGCCGCGGTGGTGATCGATCCTCGCACCCAGGGCTCGGTTGAAGACTTCGAGATCACCAGCATCGGCGAGGAACGGCGGACGCCGTTGACCTTCGCCCCCCTGTACGAGGCCGCGGCCAAGGCCGACGAGACCGAGCAGGCGTTCCTGAAGACCAAGATCGAGTACCAGAACGCGAACATCAAGCTGATCGAGGAAGTGCTGAAGATCGAGCAGATGAACCCGACGGCGAAGCTGACCCCGGCGCAGGAAAAGATTCGTCTCGAGTGGAACAAGTGGCGCGAAGGCATCGCGTCGCACGCCAAGGCCACGGCCTCGGCCAATGCCGCGATCAAGGCCGGCACTGGTGTCGCCGAAGCATCGCTGACCCAACCCGGCCAGCCGGCGCTCGACCCGAAGACGTTCACCGGCGAGACCATTTCGAAGGACGTGGTCGTCGCCGCGACGTTCCGGTCGCCCGAAGGGACCGAGTCTCAGAAGACGCTGACGGTGACCATCGAGCGCGTGGCCGGCGGCGGCCGCGAAGGCCGCCCGATCATCACGAAGATATCGGGCTTGTAACGTAGAGGCGGGTCTTGAGACCCGCCTGCGAGGTCAAGAACTGCGATGCGATCCTCTGGGTTGCATCGCAGTTTCTGCGTACGTAGCACGACCTTCGCCGTCAGCCAGAACCCATCCCCACAGAGTGCCAACCCAGCCGCACCGCGTGCACGCCGCTAGGAAGGCAGTCGTCAGGGCGACCGCGTCAGTCCTACGCCCGCTCCAGCTTCGCGTACTTCGCGCGAAGCGTTTTCGTTCCCACCGAGTTGAACCGGACGACCAGCTTCTGGTCGTCCTCAATATCCTCAACACTGACGACGGTGCCTGACCCGAACTGGGCGTGTTTCACCCGAGCGCCGGGGCGCAGACCGGGTGTCTGATCTTCTTCCTCGTACTTGTAGTTCTGCGTTGGGACCTTGGCATCGTCATCTTGCCGACCGGCACGATAACCGATGGCTGGCTGGCGTGGACGGCCGTATGGGTTGGCACGATACTCTCCCCATTGATTGCCGCGCGAGCCCGAAGCATAAGACGACGACGACACCGCGGGCAGGTCCTGCTCCACCAGATCCAGCGGGATCTCCTCGATGAAGCGTGAGGCCTCGGTGTTCTGGTACTCCCCGAAGACGCGCCGCCTGGCAGCGCTGGTGATCACCAACTGCTTTCGCGCGCGGGTGATGCCGACATAGAGCAGCCGCCGCTCTTCCTCCATCTCGGCCTCGTCGTCACGCGACCGTGAATGCGGAAACAGCCCTTCCTCGAGACCGGCCAGCACCACCGTCGGGAACTCGAGGCCCTTGGCCGAGTGCAGCGTCATCATCATCACGCGCGGATCGATCTTGCCCTGCTCCTTGTCGACATCCGAGAGCAGCGACAGGCGATCGACGAAGCCACCCAGCGAGGGCTCGTGCTCGCGCGATTCGTACTCGCGGGCCGCCGAGACCAGTTCCATCAGGTTCTCGATGCGGCCTTCCGATTCCTCGCTGCGATCTTCGCGCAAGTCGCGCAGGTAGCCGGACTGGTCGAGCACCTTGCCCAGCAGGATCGACACCGGCTCGTTCCTGGCGACCTCGGCCAGCGTGGTGATCATGTCCCTGAACGCCGCCAGCGATGTGCCCTGGCGCGACGACAACCGACGGCCGTCCACCGCGACGACCAATTTCGTCCACAGTGAGTTGGTCGCTACCGTCGGCGCCAGGCCGGCGAAAAGCGGAAGCACCGCGCCGGACAAACCTGAAGGTTTGTCCCCACCGGTCAGGTCCACATCCGAAACATCGACCGCTTCAAGCGCGTCCATCACGCCCTTGCCGATGCCGCGGGCCGGCGTGTTGATCACCCGGCGCAGCGCCACATCGTCGTGCGGATTCAGGATGAGCTTCAGGTAGCTCAGTGCGTCCTTGATCTCGCGTCGCTCGTAGAAGCCGACGCCACCCAACACCACGTACGGAATACCCGCCGCACGCAGCGAGTCTTCGACCGCGCGCGACTGGGCGTTGGTGCGATACAACACCGCCGTCAGCGACCGCGCATCGTCGTGGATCGCGGCCCTGGCGATCTTGGTGATGTACTCGGCCTCGTCCAACTCGTCGGCACCGCGGAAGTAGCGAATCTTGGCGCCGCCCTTCTGGTCGGTCCAGAGCGCCTTCTCTTTCCGGTTCCGGTTGTTGGCAATCACCGCCGAGGCGGCCTGGAGGATCACCTCGGTGGAGCGATAGTTCTGCTCCAGTCGCACGATGACGGCCTCAGGAAAATCCGTCTCGAAGTCGAGGATGTTGCGCAGATCGGCGCCGCGCCATTTGTAGATCGACTGGTCGGGGTCGCCGACGACGGCGAGGTTGCGATGACCACCGGCCAACTGCGTGATCAGCAAGTACTGCGGCCGGTTGGTGTCCTGGTACTCGTCGACCATCACGTACCTGAAGCGCCGGGCGTAGCGCTCACGGACGGCCGGCGCCTTGTCGAACAGCTCCACCGTCTTCAGCAGCAGGTCGTCGAAGTCGAGGGCGCTCGCATCCTTGAGGGCCTTGAGGTATCCCTCGTAAAGCTTGCCAATCTCCCGGTCCTTCGGGTTCCACGTGCCGGCGAAGGTATCGGGGCCCTCCATCCGGTTCTTGGCGGCGGAAATGCGGCCCAGCACCATGCGCGGCTGGTAGGTCGCATCGTCCATGTGGTACTCGCGCAGCAGCAGCTTGATCACCGATTGCTGGTCGGCCGAGTCGTAAATGGTGAAGTCGCGGCTCAAGCCAATGGCCGGGGCCTCGCGGCGCAGCAGGCGCGCACACAGCGAGTGGAACGTCGAGACCCACATGGCGCGGCAATCGGTATCGAGCAACTTCTCGACGCGCTCGCGCATTTCCTGCGCGGCCTTGTTGGTGAAGGTGACGGCCATCACCTCGTCCGGGTGGGCCAGCCGCTCGGACACGAGGTAGGCAATGCGATGCGCGATTACGCGCGTCTTGCCCGAACCCGCGCCGGCCAGGATGAGGAGGGGGCCGTTCGTCTGTGTTACGGCTTCTTGCTGAGCAGGATTAAGCGATGAAAGAAGATCCAACCCCTCTATTCTACCGTGACACTCTTCGCCAGGTTCCTCGGTTGATCGACATCGCAGCCGCGCCGCACCGCGATGTAGTACGACAAAAGTTGCAATGGGATCGACAGCACGACTGGCATCAGCAGCGGACTAGTGGCAGGAACTGCGATCAGCGAGTCGGAGTCAGTCAGAATCTCCTGCAGCGTCGTGTCACCCGCGGTGGTGACAGCGATGATCGATCCGCCCCGCGCCTTGGCCTCCTGGATGTTGCCCTGCATCTTCTCGAACACGTGGTCGTGCGTGGCGAGCGCCACCACCGGCATCTGCTCATCGATCAGGGCGATCGGCCCGTGCTTCATCTCGCCGGCCGGGTAGCCCTCGGCGTGGATATACGAGATCTCCTTGAGCTTGAGGGCGCCTTCCAGTGCGATCGGGTAGTTGATGCCTCGTCCGAGGTACAGGAAATCCGACCGGTTGTGAAAGCGGATGGCGATTTCTTCAACCTGCTTGGCCGTCTTCAGCGTGTCCTCGAGGACCTGCGGCAGTTGCATGAGCGCCTCGATGTGCTTGCAGCGCTCGTCCTTCGTCAGCGTCTCTCGAACCTCGGCCAGCTTGAGGGCGAACAGGTACAACGCCACCAGCTGGGTCGTGAACGCCTTGGTGGACGCGACGCCGATCTCGGGACCGGCGTGCGTGTAGATGGTGCCTTCGGCTTCGCGCGTGGCCATGCTGCCGACGACGTTGCAAATGGACAGGCTGCGTGCCCCCTTGCCCTTGGCTTCGCGCAGTGCCGCCAGCGTGTCGGCGGTTTCGCCCGACTGGGTAATGGCGACCGCCAGCGTCTTGCTGTTGATGATGGGGTTGCGATAGCGGTACTCGGAACCGTAGTCGACTTCGACCGACAGCTTGGCCAGCTCCTCGATCATGAACTTGCCCACCAACGCCGCATGCCAAGACGTGCCGCAGGCGAGCAGCGTGATCTTGTCGATACTGCGCAGATCGCCGGCCGAGATGGCCATTTCGTTCAAGTGGATCTGCCCCGAGTCGAGCGAGGCGCGGCCGAGCACGGTGTCGCGGACCGCGTGCGGCTGCTCGAAGATCTCCTTGAGCATGAAGTGCTTGTAGCCGGCCTTCTCCGCCGAGATCGGGTCCCACATGACGCGGGTCGGTTTGCGATCGACCACCGTGCCGTCCAGCCCCTGGAACACCACGCCATCGGGCGTGAGAATCGCCATCTCCCTGTCTTCCATGAAGACGACATCGCGGGTGTGGCTCAGGATGGCCGGCACATCGGAGGCGACAAAGTACTCGCCTTCGCCAATACCCACCACGATCGGCGGGCCATTGCGCACGGCGACCAGTTTCTGGGGATCGTCGGCCGAGAGCAGCACCAGCGCAAACAACCCGCGCACGCGCGTCATCGCTCTCTGCACGGCGTTCTCGAGGCCGTCGTCCTTCCATTCCCGCTCGACCAGGTGCGCGACCACCTCGGTATCGGTCTCGGACTCGAACTTGTGCCCCTCGGCGATCAGCTCCCGCTTGATCTCGAGGTAGTTCTCGATGATGCCGTTGTGGACGACGACAATGCGGCCCGAGCCGTCGCGGTGGGGATGCGCGTTCTCCTCGGTCGGTCGGCCATGGGTCGCCCAGCGGGTATGGCCCAGGCCATAGGTCCCGTTGAGCGGCTTGCCTTGGATGGAGGTCTCGAGGTTGATGAGCTTGCCGGCGCTGCGCCGGATCTCGATCTGGCCGTCCTGCACGACCGCGATGCCGGCGGAATCGTATCCCCGGTACTCGAGACGGCGCAGCCCATCAAGAATGACCGAGACGAGGGGCTTGGGCCCGATGTAGCCAATGATTCCGCACATGCCTGATCAGCTCTTTGCTTTCTGTTGCCGTTTCTCGCGCCAGCCCTCTTTGTTCTCCTGGCGAGCCCGGCCAATGCCGAGCGCGCCGGCGGGCACGTTCTTGGTCACCGCCGAGCCTGCTGCAATGTATGCGCCATCGGCTAGCCTGAGTGGCGCCACGAGCGTGCTGTTGCTGCCCACGAACACGTTGTCGCCAATGACCGTCTGGTGTTTGCTCTCGCCGTCGTAGTTGCAGGTGATGGTGCCGGCGCCGACATTCGTCTTCGATCCCACCGTGGCATCGCCGAGGTAGGCCAGGTGATTGGCCTTGGCGCCCTTCCCCATCGACGTCTTCTTGAGCTCCACGAAATTGCCGATATGCGCGTCCTCACCGACCTGCGAACCCGGCCGGATGTGGGCGAAGGGGCCGAGGAAGGCGCCAGCCTCGACTGTGGAATCGGTGACCACAGTGTGGTTTCTGACACACACCCGATCGCCGATGGTCGAGTTGACGATGCGCGTGCCGGAGTGAATTTCGCAGGCAGCGCCAATGCGGGTCGAGCCCTCGAGGAAGACGCACGGGTGAATCACCGTGTCGGCCCCGACCACCACGTCGCTGTCGACGTAGGTCGTCGCCGGATCGATCAACGTCACCCCTGCGGCCATCAACTCTTCGTTCTTCTGCTGGCGAACCATGGCACTGACCTCGGCAAGTTCTGTGCGGCTGTTGATGCCGCGAATCTCTTCGGCGCGCGCGACCGTCCACGTGGCCACGGTGCGCTTCTGTTTGCGATAGATGGCGATCAGATCGGGCAGGTAATACTCGCCCTGGTTGTTGGAGGTGCCGATGGCATCGAGCGCCTCGAAGAGCGGCTCCAGGTCGAAGGCGTAAATCCCAGAGTTGATTTCCGAAAGCTTGCGCTGCGCCGGCGACGCATCGCGTTCCTCGACAATCCGCGAGATGCGACCATTGGTGCGGACAATGCGGCCGTAGCCGAACGGCCGGGCCATCTCGGCGGTGACCACCGTCGCGGCGGCCTGCGACTGCACGTGCGTGTCGATCAGCGAGCGCAACGTGCCGGTTGTAAGTAGCGGCACATCGCCCGAAAGCAGAATGACCAGCCCCGTCTTGCCGGCCAGCACGGGCCGGGTCTGCAGCAGGGCGTGACCTGTACCGAGCTGCTGCTCCTGGACGACGAACTGCAGGGTCCGGCTAGCCGCCTTCGCCGAGGCTTCGGCGCCCAAGAAGCCGGACGCCACATCCGAGGTCCGGCTGAAGCCGGACGCCACATCGGCGGCAAGCGCCGCCTTTACTTCGTCGGCCCCGTGGCCCACCACCAAAGTGATGCTGGCCGGTTCGAGGGCATCGGCGGTCCGCAGGACCCGTTCGATGAGCGCGAAACCGGAAATACGGTGCAGCACCTTGGGCACCTGCGACTTCATGCGCGTGCCCTTGCCGGCGGCGAGCACTACGACGTGAATGTCACCCACGAGTAATTTTGACCCGTTCTAAGGCGTCGTAGACAACCTTTGTCGAGAGTCCCAGCCGTTCGGCCACCACCCTTGCGGTGTCGCGTTTGGACTCACCTATGCCAGTTTCTGTCAATTGACCGAACAATTCGGCTATCTCGTCGTCTGTGGCGGCGGTCGGCAGCGTGGTGGCCTTCGACCCGGGAGGAATGACCAAGGTGAACTCGCCCTGTGGCGCCTGAAACCTGGTCAGCAGCTCGTCAGGCGTACCGAAAACGAACTCCTCATGAATCTTGGTGAGCTCACGAGCCACCATTATCTGGCATTTAACCAAAAACGATAGCTCCTCCAGGGTCTTCCGGAGCCGGTGCGGGGCCTCGAAGAAAACCGCCGCACGGTCCTTGCTCCCCTCGACCAGCGCTAGGAACCATAATTTTCTGTCCTTTGACTTAATCGGTGCAAACCCATGAAAACAGAAGCCTTCCGACTTCATCCCAGCCGCCGATATGGCGGTGACCACCGCGCTGGCTCCTGGAATGGGCTCGACCCTGAAGCCGGCTTCCCTCACCGCCGCGACCAGCGTAGCCCCGGGATCTGAAACACCAGGCGTTCCGGCGTCGGTCACCAGCGCAATGGAGTCTCCCGCCGCCAGGCGCTGGACAAGGCGGGCCACCCGCGCACCTTCGTTGTGCTCGTGGACGCTCAGGACCGGCGTGTCGATGTTGTAGTGGCGCAGGAGGTTACCGGTGCGGCGCGTGTCCTCGGCCGCGACCAGCTGCACCGACTTCAGGATCCGAAGGGCACGAAGGGTAATGTCCTCGAGATGGCCGATGGGCGTCCCGACGACGAACAGGATCCCCTTCATGAGCCGCATTTTATTGTACCATTGCGAGATGGCCGCTTTCACGTGATCGCGGCCGTCAGTTCATACCATTAGATGCACGCGGCTGAACCACTACCCCACTTCGTCGACGACTATCTCGCCTATCTCTACGAGGTCCACCCCACCGGGGCGACCATGGACGGTGTTCACATCCATGACGACCTGGTAGAGGATTACCGCCGAACGGCCATCGACAGCCACACTAGTGCGCTGGCCGGGTTCGCGCGGCGGCTGGATGGAATTCCGCACGCCAACCTGCCCCTCCGGGAGCAGGTCGAGCACCAGATTGTCTCGGCGAACATCCGGGCCAGGCAATTCGAGCTGGAAGCCACGCGATCGTGGGAACGAAACCCGCACGTCTATGCCGACACCCTGGCGGCGACCCTCGCGACCCAGGCCATTTTCACCCATGCGCCCGAAACCGACCGGGCCCGACGGGTACTGTCGAAATTGCGCCAGGTGCCCCGACTGGTCCAGGCGGCGCGCGACAACATCAAGGATCCGCCCGCCATTTTCGTCAAGGTCGGCATCGACACCTGGCGTGGCGCCATGTCGTTCATCGACACCGACCTGCCGCGCGCGTTTGCGAACGTCGATGACATGCACCTGCTCGGCGACCTGGCCGACGCTTGCACCGAGGCCGGGCAAACCATCGGCGCCTACGTCGCTGACCTCGAAAACGACATCCGGCCCAAAGCCAAGGGCTCGTTCCGGCTGGGCCGCGACAAGTTCGAACAGAAACTGCGGCTCGAAGAAGGCATCACCTTGCCGGTTGATCGCCTGCTGGCGATCGCGACCCGCGAGCTGGCCGCGACCCAGGAAGAATTTCGCAAGCTGGCCGGCGGGCGCAACGGCGACGACCCGATCGAGACCTGGCGCAAGGCCAAGCAGCAACATCCTGCGCCCGGCGCCCTGATTCCCACCGCCCGCGAGCAGCTCGACGAACTGCACACTTTCCTGTCGCGCAACCCGGTCGTCGGCATTCCCGACGGCCCCGGGGTCGCCGTCGGCGCCACGCCCGACTTCTTCCGCTGGTCGTCGGCCAGCATGTGGACGCCCGGCCCGTACGAATCGAAGCCGTCACGCGCGATGTACTACCTGACCGACGTCGATCCCAAGTGGGACAGCGAACGGAAGCTGGAGCACCTGCGCGACTTCAACACGCCGACCCTGATGACGATCTCGATCCACGAGGTCTATCCCGGGCATTTCCTTCACTACCAGCACCTGCGCAAGGTCGAGTCGAAGGTCCGCCGATCGACGATGTTCGCGCCGGCATCGTACATGGAGGGCTGGGCCCACTACTGCGAGCAGATGATGCTCGAAGCGGGCTTCGGCAAGGGTGATCAGTCGCTCAAGCTGGCGCAGCTGGCCGAATCGCTCGTCCGCCTCGCCCGCTTCATCGTCGGCATCCGCCTGCACACCGAAGACTGGTCGGTCGAGCAGGGCGTGCGCTTCTTCCGCGACGAGGCGTTCCTGGAGGAGTCGAACGCGCGGCGCGAAGCCGAGCGTGGCACCTTCGATCCGACGTATCTTGTCTACTCAGCGGGCAAGCTGATGCTGCTGAAACTGCGCCGCGACTGGTACGAACAGCAAGGCGGCAAGCCCTCGCTGCGCGCGTTCCACGACGCGCTGCTCGCCCAGGGCTCCGCGCCCTTCTGGGCGCTGCGGCGCCTCATGCTTGATGGGTCGAACGACGTGGTCTTGGAGTAGTGAAATGCCGCTTTACGAATACGAGTGCACGGCTTGCGCGCATCGCTTTGAAGTGATCCAGAAATTTTCGGATGCACCGATCGACATCTGTCCGAAGTGCGGCAGCCCGGTGACCAAGCTGTTCTCGTCACCGGCCATCCAGTTCAAGGGTTCCGGCTTCTACCTGACCGACTATGGCCGCGGCGGCAAGAGCGACTTGGGCACGGGCTCGGCCAAAGAGAGCAGCGCCAGCACGCCGGCAGGCGAGAGCAAGTCTGAATCGAAGACCGAGACGAAGGCCGACACCAAGACCGAGACGGCCAAGACAGAAACCAAACCTGCCACGTAGAGGCGGGTCTTCAGACCCGCCTGGACGGCCGGGACTAAAGTCCCGGCCCCACGACACCCTTTAGATATTTCAGGAACGGCTCGGCCAGTTCGGGCCGCTTCATCGCGAAGTAGACCGTCGCCTTCAGGAAACCCAGCTTGTTGCCGGTGTCGTGGCGGACGCCGTCCACTTCATAGGCGTAAATCGGCCGCGACTGCAGCAGCCGGCGCAGGCCGTTGGTCAGCTGGATCTCACCCGACTTGTCCTTGGCGGTGTCGTGCAGGGCCGCGAAGATGTCGGGCGTCAGAATGTAGCGGCCGATGATGGCCAGGTCCGACGGCGCGTCTTCGCGCGCCGGTTTCTCGACCAGGTCGGTGACGCGGTAGACGCCCTTGCCCAGTTCGGGCGCCGGCTCGCCGGCGATCACGCCGTAGCTGGACACCTGATCCATCGGCACCCGTTCGACCGCGAGCACGGGACCGCCGGCCTTCTCGAACACCGCGATCATCTGGGCGAGCGCCGGCGGCGCCGCATCGATCACATCGTCGGCCAGGATCACGGCGAACGGTTCGTTGCCGACCAGGGTTTCCGTGACCAGCACGGCGTGTCCCAGGCCGAGCGGTTCGCCCTGGCGGACGTACGACACGTTGATGCGGTCCGAGATCATGCGCACTTCGGCGGCGAGATCGCCCTTGCCGCGGCTCTCGAGAAACGATTCAAGCTCCTTCGAGACGTCGAAGTGATCTTCGATCGCGTTCTTGCCGCGGCCGGTGACCAGGATGATGTTGGGCACGCCCGACTGGACGGCTTCTTCGACGCCGTACTGAATGGTCGGCTTGTCGACCAGCGGCAACATCTCTTTGGGCTGCGCCTTGGTGGCCGGCAGGAAACGTGTGCCCAGGCCGGCAGCGGGGAAGACGACCTTGCGAACGGCAGAGCTCATACCTATTAGAATAGTGCAGTTATGCTCGACCCCATTTACGTTCGCGACAACAGCGAGGCCGTGCACCAGGGCCTTGGCCATCGCGGTCTCGACGCGACCGCCGAGCTGCAACAGCTCGCGACTTTCGAGACGCAGCGGCGCCGCTTGATCCCGACGATCGAAGGACTCAAGCGCGAACAGAACGCGACCGGCGACCAGGTGGCGCGGGCCAAGCGCAACGGCGAAGAGGTGCAGCACCTCTACGAGGCCAGCAAGCAGCGCAACCAGAAGATCAAGCAGATGGAAGTGGAGCTCGAGGCCGCCGAGCGCCAGCGCACGCTGATTCTCGAGACGCTGCCGAACCTGCCGCACGCCAGCGTGCCGGTGGGGAGGAGCGCGGCCGACAACGTCGTGGTGCGCACGTGGGGCGAACCGAAACCGCTCGGCTTCGAGCCGAAGGCGCACTGGGACCTGGGCCCCCAGCTGGGCATCATCGACTTCGAACGGGCGACCAAGATCTCGGGGTCGCGCTTTGCGATCCTGATGGGCGCCGGCGCGCAGCTCGAGCGCGCGCTGATCAACTTCATGCTGACGCTGCACACCACCGAGCACGGCTACACCGAAGTGTTGCCGCCGTTCCTGGTGTCGTCGGCGACCCTTTACGGCACCGGGCAGTTGCCGAAGTTCGAGACCGACCTGTTCAAGATTGCCGGCGACTGGGACCTTTACTTGATCCCCACGGCCGAGGTCCCGGTCACCAACCTCTATCGCGGTGAGATCATCGACGGCCGATTGCTCCCGCTGAAATACACCGCCTACACGCCGTGCTTCCGCAGCGAAGCGGGATCGTACGGGGCCGACGTGCGCGGGCTGATCCGGCAGCACCAGTTCGACAAGGTCGAGCTGGTCAAGTTCGCGACCCCGGACACGTCGTACGACGAACTCGAAAGCCTGACGGCGAACGCCGAACGCGTGTTGCAACTGCTCGGCTTGCCGTACCGCACCGTCGCGCTATGCACCGGCGACATGGGGTTCTCGTCATCGAAGACCTACGACATCGAAGTGTGGCTGCCGAGCCAGAAGACCTATCGCGAGATCTCGTCGTGCTCGAATTGCGAGGGGTTCCAGGCGCGGCGCGCCAACATCAAGTTCCGCGCCGGCGGCACCGGCAAGGCCGAGCATGTGCACACCCTCAACGGTTCGGGACTGGCGGTGGGTCGCACACTGATCGCAATTCTCGAGAACTACCAGCAGGCCGACGGGTCGGTGCTGGTGCCCGAGGCGCTCAAGCCATTCATGGGCGGACGCGAGCGCATAGAGGCGGTAAAATAGGCAGGGTCTGCCGAAGCGGAGAGATGGCTGAGCGGTCGATAGCGGCGGTCTTGAAAACCGTTGAACCTTCACGGGTTCCGGGGGTTCGAATCCCTCTCTCTCCGCCAACTCACTCGACTTCGTCTCGTTCGGGCGGAGAGAGAGGGAGTCGGGCTCAATTGTCGGCGCTCACGCGCCGCCAACAGTGCGAATCCCTTGCGGCGGAGTACCCGCTCGCCTTCGGCTTCGCTCGGCTTAGTACCATCATCGGCGCTCGACTTCGTCTTCGCTGGGTTGGTACCACCATCGGCGCTCGGCTTCGCCTTCGCTAGACAAATTGCCAGTTAGAGACACCTACATGAAGAAACTCACGATCGCGTCGCTGCTCTTGGTCGTCACCATCGCCTGCGGCGGCTCTACTCCAACGTCCGAACCTACTGAAGGGGCTCCCATGGCTGATGCCGGCGTCAACGAACTGCAGATGGTCGATACCAAGGTCGGCGACGGCGCCGAGGCGCGCGCCGGACGCGTGGTGCGCGTGCACTACACCGGCTGGTTGTTCGATGCGGCAAAGGCCGACAAGCGCGGCGACAAGTTCGACAGCTCCAAGGACCGCAACGAGCCGTTCGAGTTTCCGCTGGGCGGCGGCCAGGTCATTCCCGGCTGGGATCAGGGCTTTGCCGGCATGAAGGTGGGCGGCACGCGCGTGCTGACCATTCCTCCCGCCATGGGCTACGGCGCGCGCGGCGCCGGCGGGGTGATTCCCCCCAACGCGACCCTGGTTTTCGAGGTTGAGCTGCTCGAGGTGAAGTAGTCCGGCTGAAGCCGGACACCACATCACTACTGTCCGCCTGTGGCGGACCACACCATGATCTGTAAACATTTCGGTGTCTGCGGCGGGTGCAGCCTGCCCGGCGTGCCTTACGCCGAGCAGCTGCTCCAGAAGCAGGCCCGCCTGGCGCGGCTGCTCGGCATGCCCGTGCCGCCCCTGGTGCCGTCGCCACGCGAAGAACGGTTCCGGACCAAGGTCGCGTTCGTCTTCGGTCCCGAAGGCCAGGGCCGCGGCCTGGTGATGGGGCACTACGCGCGCGGCTCGAAGCAGATCGTTCGCGTTGACGAGTGCCCCGTGCACACCGACCGCGGCAACCGCATTGCCTTCGCGCTGCGCGATCGGCTGGTGCGCGCGCGCCTCTACGGCGCCGGCGCCCAGCGCAATGGCCTGATCCGCCACATCATCGTCCGCACCACCGAGGACGATCGCCAGGCCGTCGCCATGCTGGTCGTCACCCGCAACGACAAGGCGCTGCGCACGCCGATCCGCGGCCTGCTGGACTCGGCCGATCGACCCGATGGGTTCTTCGTCAACATCAACGACCGGCCGGGCCCGTTCATGATTGGCTCTGAAACCATCCGCGTGGATGGTCACAGCCACGTCAAGCAGGACGGCATTGTCGACACGTCGTTCCTGGTCTCGCCGACGGCGTTCTTTCAGACCAACATCGGCGCGGCGCGCGAGATCGTCAACCTGGTGATGGCCGGGGTCGGCACACTCGACAAACCTGAGGGTCGGTCGCCACAGGCTCCCCCGCTTCGGGTGCTGGATCTCTACAGCGGCAGCGGGTTGTTGTCGCTGCCACTGGTCAAGGCCGGCGCGCGGGTCACGGCGGTGGAAGAGAACCGGCAGGCCATGAAGGATGCCGAAGCCAACATCCGCCTGAACCGCATCCCGGGTGGCTTGATGCGGCTGATCACCGCCAGCGTGGAAGACGCCCTGCCGCGCGTGGCCCGCGATCCCTGGGACGCGGTGGTGCTGGACCCGCCACGGCAGGGCTGTCCGCCCGAGGTGCTTGATGCCGTCTTCAACCACATCGCGCCTCCCCGGGCGGTCTACGTGTCCTGCAATCCGGAAGCGCTGGCGGCAGAATTGCCGGTTATCCTCAGGGCTGGATACCGCGTGACACACATTCAGCCTGTCGACATGTTTCCGCACACCGACCACATCGAAACCGTGGTGGCCCTCTCGCGCGGATGAACCGGTTCACCAAGGGCGTGGTCATTGCGTCGACGCTGATCGCAGCGTTCACGCAGCTGTACCTGGCGACCCGGCTCACCGACCTCGAGCTGATGGCCCTCGCCGCCGCCGGCTTCGCGGTCGCCATCGTCGCCGGAATCTCGCGGCCGGGCCTGGTCACCACGCTGCTGCTGTCGGTTGTCTACGTGGCGCCGGCCATCCACGTGGCCCTCGGCCGTTTCGAAAGCGCCAGCCTCGAGATCGCGTGGGCGCTGCCGCTGCTCGGCCTGATCCTCTCGGGCCGCGACGGCTGGCGCTGGAACATCCCGCCGCGTTTCCGCTGGCCGCTGGTTGCCTGGGCGCTGGTCATCTCGGCGTCGTGGCCGATCGTGATCCTCCGCGAGCTCGACTTCCGCATCTGGATTCTGCCGCTGCCTGGCGCGGCCAATACCAGCGTGGGCATCACCCCATGGGAAGCGTCGCACAGCGTCGCGTACTGGGCCGTGGTGAACCTGTTCGGCCTGCTGTGGTTCGATCGGTTGTTCGGTTGGTACTCGGACGGCCGGCTGGCGGCGTTCCGCGCGCGCGCGATCTACCCGCTGGCCCTTGGCGCGATCGTCGCCTGCTTTACCAGCTTCTACCAGGGCGCGATCGACATCCAGTTCCTCAATCCGCACCAGTGGCCGCACATGCGCCGAGCCGCCGGCACGCTTGGCGACGCGAACACGCTGGGGGCGATCGCCGCGTTGTGGACGCCGGTGTTCGTGCTGTTGGCGCGCCGCCTGCCCCAGCCGTGGCCGGCGATTGCCGGCATTACCGGCGTGTCGCTGGGGGCGCTCGGCGTGGCGATGTCGGGATCGCGGTCGGCGCTGATCGGCTTCGTGCTCGGGATCGGCGCGCTCGCTTTCGAGAGCCTGCTGGCTTGGCGCCGGTCAGCGGAGCCGTCGCGCGCGTGGCCGTCGATGAAACAGGTGTTGCCGATCGTGGCCGGGCTGGTCGCCCTCGTCGTGGTTGGCTGGCTGGCGGCCACCGGTTCCGCGGTGACCAGCGTTGTCGGCCGCGGCGTCCTGCGCTACATGCCGTTCTTCGGCGAAGTGGGGATACGCCAGACGCTGTTCGAGATTTTCTGGGAGCGCTACGGCTATGGGACATCGGCCGTCCAGATGATCAAGGAATATCCCTGGAGCGGCACCGGCATTGGCAGCTTCCACACGCTGGTGAACGATTTCTCGGTCATCACCAACGGCTGGTACCTCGTGCCCGACAACGCGCAAAGCTGGTACCGGCACATGCTCGCCGAACTCGGCGTGCTGGGCAGCCTGCCGTGGATCGCCTGGTGCGCGGTCTTTGTGTCGGTGCTGGTCTCGCGGCCGGCCGCGTCGGCCGATCGATTTGCGGTCGGGGTGCTGCGAGGGACGCTGGTCGCGTTTGGCGTGATCTCGATGCTGGGGATGCCGGGCCAGTCGATGCCCGTGGCCTTCACGTTCTGGACTCTGGCGTTCTGGTTCATGGCGGAACATGGGACGCGCGAAGTGCAGAAGCCGTGGTCACGCGCGGTCTGGAGCGCGACTTTCGCACTCGTGATCGCGCACGCGGGCCTCACCTATGCAGAGGCGCGCGGCGACCTGCTGCCCCGCAACAGGTCGATGCGGTTTGGCTGGCAGTACCAATACGGCCTGAGCGACCTCGAGCCGTCGGCCGATGGCACGCCCGGCCGCCGCTGGACCGAGCTCAACTCGCTGGCCGTGCTCCCGGTCAAGGGACAGGTGTTGAAATTTGTCGGCTGGATCGATCATCCCGACGCCGATGAACGCCCCGTGCATGTGCGCATCTGGGCCGACTCCCGCCTCGTGTGGGATGACGACCTGAAGCGCAGCGCCGCGATCTTCCTCGACATCGCGCCGACGGCAGGCAAGAAACACCTGATCATCGAGACCGAGATCAGCCGCATGTGGCGACCCACTGACTTCGGCCGACGCGATCGGCGCCTGTTGGGACTTTCGGTGCGCGACTGGACTTGGGAGTAGTCCGGCTAAAGCCGGACTCTACAGAAGAGTGGTGTCCGCCTTCAGGCGGACTATTTCCTAACTACAGTTCGCTCGAGATACGCGCGAATCGTGTCGTAGGTGTGCGGCTGCACCCAGGCGTGCGCGACACGCGCGTTCAGGTCCGACAGGCACGCGGTGCGGTCGAGGATCAGGGTCGTGAACGCTTCCTTGGTGAGCGCGAACGCTTCTGCGGGAATCGCGGCGAGCTGCCCAGCAACGCTCAGCGCGCGATCGAGCAACGCGTCGGCAGCGCACTTCTCGTCGACGAGCCCGAGAGCGATGGCGTCGTCCACTTCGACCGTTCGGCCGGTCATGACGAGATCGCGAAACGCCGCATCGGGTACTCGCGACGACATGATCTGAAGCGGCAAGGCCGGAAACGGCACACCAACGATCAGTTCAGGAATACCAATCCGGCCGCGGCCGGCGGCCATGATGCGGCGATCGCACGTGGCGGCGAGGATGCATCCCCCGGCAATAGCGTGGCCGTTCACCGCCGCGACCAGCGGCTTGGGGAGGGTGAGGGCGGCGCGCAACATGGCGTCGAGCACGAGCAGGAACCGCTGGCCATAGGCCGGGCCATCCTTGATGATCCGGAACAGGTCGACCCCAGCCGAAAACGAGGAACCCGTGCCCGTCACCACGACCGCGCGCACCTCGGCGTCGGCGGCGGCCGTCATCTCGGCGATGAACGCTTCCGCGAGCTCGATGTCCATGGCGCTGACCTTGCCATGCGCCAAACGCAGAACACGGATGCCGTCGCGATCTTCACGAACGATCATGCGGGGCAGATTATCCTAAACACAGCTCCGGATGACGCCGAACGCAGGCCAGGGCCGCAGATGACACCGATGACACAGAATTCAACAGAGCCGAGTGCCGCCAGGCCGGCCGCAACCGTGATCGTGCTCCGCCCAGGCGAGCCGTTCGAGTTTCTGCTGCTGCGCCGCAACGACAAGGTGGCGTTCATGGCCGGGTCGTACGTGTTCCCAGGCGGCCGGGTTGACCCTGCCGATCATCCCGCGCCAGGCGCCGTGCTCCCGCCACCCACGTTCGGCGACCTGACCGACGCCGAAGAAGCCGCCTATCGACAGGCCGCAGTCCGCGAGCTGATGGAAGAGGCCAACGTGGCGGTGGCGCCGGCCGAGCTGGCGCCGCTGGCGCACTGGGTGACGCCGGAGATCGAGATCCGCCGCTACGACACGCGCTTCTTCATCGCGCGCATGCCGTCCGGCCAGGATCCACGTCACGACGATGGCGAGATGACCGCCATGGCGTGGATGTCGCCGAAAGCGGCCATCGCCAGGTTCGAACGACGCGAACTGCTGCTGCCTCCGCCCACCTGGACGACCATTCGCCAGCTCGAGAAGCTCGCTTCGATCGACGAGGTGTTCGCGTGGGCTGGCCGGCGGAAAGTGGTCCGCGTGATGCCGGGCTTCATCAAGACCGACGCGCAGGTCATGCTCACCCTGCCGGGCGACCCGCTCTTCCCAACCATTCCGGATTGGGAAGTGCCCGAGGAGACCCGGTTCGTGCTCGAAGACGGCGCACGGTGGCAGCCGCTCAAAGCCTGATGTCGATTTCGCGGGCGCTCGTTCGTTCCTGATGCGGAGGCTCTACATGCAGGTACTGTTCGCACTCGCCCTCGTGGCCGGATTGGCTGCGCAGACCGGGAAGGATCCGCTGCTTCTGCAACTGGCCGGGAAATGGTCGGGAACGGGAACCGTGCTCAACCAGCCGGCGGCGGTCGAGATGGAATGGGCGTGGGAACTGGGCGGGCAGTTCCTGAAGCTCACGTTCACCAACCAGATGGGAACGCCGCCCAAGGTGAACACCTTCGCCGGGCATGCCTATTACCGCGCGGTTGGCGAGGGCCGCTACCGCGGCATGTGGTTCGACAACTCGGGGATGTTCCGGCCGCTCGACGCGCGGCGCGAGGGCGACGCGCTGGTGTCGCAGTGGGGCACTGCCGAGACCGAGCAAGGCGAGACGACCTACCGGCTCTTGCCCGACGGCAAGATGGAGGTCGTCGATCGCGTCAAGGCCAAGGACGGGACGTGGCGAACGTTCGGTCAGTCGGGACTGATGAAACGGTAGAGGACACGGATCACGCGATAGGCTTCGGGCATCGACTCGCGCGTGAACTCCACCGTATCGGGTGCCACCAACTGGATCTCGCGAAACGCGGTGGCGACCTCTGGAATGGTGAAGTTTCGTAGTTGCATGCGGACCTTGTAGGCGGGCAGGCGCTCGCGGGCGGGCTTGCGGGCCGCGGCCACACCTTCTTTCGCGGCGGCCTGGATGTCGCGGCGCGCTTCGATCGGAGCCCGGCCCTCGACCGCTCGCATGTTGATGGCGCGCTTCACCACCACGCCGCGAACCCCCGGCGTCCACTCCTTCTGTTGCTCGATCGTCACATCGTCGCCCGTGATGACGACGACGGGCACGCCGTACCAGTGGGCCATCAAGGTGTTGAGCCCGCCTTCGCCGGCTGAACGGCCGTTGACCTGCACGTCCTTCACGACCCCCGAACCCGTGTGGGCGAACAGGCCGCGCGGCGAGTCGGCCTTGGCGTGGTAGCCGACGAAGATCGCCGCGTCGAAGGTTTCGTCGAGGCCCTCGACCATGCCGTGCCGCTTGAAGGTGTGGCTGATCAGCCGCGCGCGCGGATCCAGGTCTTCGGGCAGCAGGTTGCGCTGGCTGCCGTGCGAGTCGTTGACCACGACCTCGGTGGCGCCGCCGTCGAACGCCCCGCGGATGGCGGCGTTGGCATCTTCAGCCATCAACTTGCGCGAGCGGTTGTACTCCGCACCGCCGGCACTGGTCTGATCGTCGCCGATCACACCGCTGATGCCTTCCATGTCGACCGAGATGTAGACCTTCTTGCCCTGGGCCGACGCCTCAAAGGCAAACACGAAGATCACGAAGGACACGAAGCAAACTCTTCTGAATGCCGCAGTCATGGGTTCTCCCGAAAGTTGGCCTTCGTGGTCTTCGTGACCTTCGTGTTCATGGTGCTTCAGGCAAGCCGAGCGCGGCGCGGACGAAGTCCTGTTCCGGCAATCCGCCCATGATCTCGATCGTCTCGTTGACGATTGTTTTTGGGACACCGGTGACGCGGTACTTCCGGCTCAGGTCCATGAACTCCGTGGCTTCGATCGCGTCCGCCGTAATCAGCACGTTCGCGGCTGCCATCTTGTGTGCGAGGACGACCGCCCTCGGACAGTGCGGTCAAGTCGGTGTGGAAAATACCTGCAGGTGGGTCGGTGTCGTGACCGCCTGCACCCACGCCATGGTCTCGGGCTCCAGGTCGATCTTGCCGGTGCCGGCGACCATGATCGCCTCGACCAGTCCGACGAACTCGTAGCCGGTCGGCGCGCCGTACATCCGCATGCGCGTGTCGACGTCATCGCTGAGGATCACGATGGCCGGAGCCTTGTCGACCTTGTATTTCGCCTTGTCCTCGGTATCGAGGACGAAGTTCTTTTCGACGACGGTGATCAGGGCGTTCAGGCCCGCGATCTCGTCGAGGATCTGTTTGGCAACCTGGCCGCTTTCGGATCCGCCGAAAGCCTGCGTGAACAGCATCAGCTGGACGGGTTTCGAGATCGCCGAGAGATGTTGCTTGAGGACGGTTTCGTCTTGAGGCGAGAGCAGGCCCATCGGCCGATTATCCCCTAGAACTTGAAGAGGTCGTCGAACGCCTTCTTGGCGCCGGTTGGCTCGTTGGGGTTCTGGCTCACGGCCGCGGTGGTTTCGCGCTCGAACGAGGTGCGGCCCGAAAACAGCGGGCAGTCGTTGGCCGCGTCCTTGGGCGAGACCCGGGCCGGGATCTTCTCGGCGCATTCGAGGCTGGCGCCAGGGTCGAAGTTGACGCACTGCACGCAGGATCGCAGGTCGACCTGGCACTTCGGGCACTTGCTGCGCGACATGATCTGCGCATCGACGATGGTGCCGCAGCGGGCGCAGCGTGCCACCTGCCGCGAGCTCATCATGCGCGGATTGCGTGCACCTTCGGACGAGATGCGCCTGGCGCCGGCGGGCGCGCCTGGCTCGCGTTCCGGTTTGGGTCGATCAGGTGCATCGCGACGCGGTCCCGACGGACGGTCGCTCTCCTGGTAGCCGCGCTGTTTGTATTTGCGGTCGTCCGACATCTTCGGCGCCACTATAACTTGCGTTTTCCGACGGGAGGACAAATCTTGTCGGGAGGGCGCTCTGGGTCGGGAGGTGCCGCTTGTCGGGATCCCGACCGGCGGTTCCCTCCCGTCAAGGGGTGCCGTCCCGACAAGAGGTGTCGTCACGGCAAGAATTGCCAAGACGCATGGTGTTGGGCGACCAACCCGCCTTCGCGCTATACAGCGTTGCGGCGCGGTCTGACAGTGGGGGAAGCACCGGGTGGCCCGCCACCATGCGTTGGCAGAATGCTAGTTATGCGCGGCTGGAATGCGTTTGTCAAGCGAGATGGGCTTCGGATCCGGATGCCAAAGCTACTAATAGTGGTTGGGCTGTCGACCAACCACTAGCCAGAATCCGACTGAAAACGTCGGCAATGAATGAAGCTGAGCCCTTGTGGAAAAGGCGATTCTTTTTCTATACAATCAGCTTGCGAAATTTTTCACAAAGGTCGCTCCCAGAGAATTTCGGGGTAAAGTGTGCCGACTTCGGCACCGCTATTTTGAGCTGGTGCCCTAACACGCCGGGGGCTGCAAGGACGCATGTCGCAGGTATTCCCAAAGAGCGCTAACGCTTGGTCCAAGGCCAGCGTGCTCGCCATTGTGTTTGTGCTGCTCAGCCTCGGCTGGGTGGTGCTCACGATCCAACGTTCTGATTTCGTCACACAGGCGAACCAGTTCGTCGAGCAACCTGTCCAATTCAGTCACCAACACCACGCGGGTGGTATCGGCATCGATTGCCGTTACTGCCACACGTCGGTGGAGGTGTCGCCCTCGGCTGGCATTCCGCCGACCAAGACCTGCATCAACTGCCACTCGCAGATCTGGTCGACCAGCCCGTACCTGGAACCGGTGCGCGCCAGCTTCCGCGACGACAAGCCGCTGAACTGGGTGCGGGTCCACGACCTGCCCGACTTCGTTTACTTCAACCACAGCATCCACGTCACCAAGGGCGTCGGCTGCGAAACCTGCCATGGCCGCGTCGACAAGATGCCGTTGATGCTGCAGAAGGCGTCGCTGCAGATGGAATGGTGTCTCGATTGCCATCGCGACCCGTCCCGGTACGTGCGGCCCCGCGAGGAAATCACGACGATGGGCTATCAGCCGGCCGTGGCGCAAGCGGAACTCGGCCCGCGCCTGGTCAAGGAATACAAGATTGCCGGTCTGGAGCACATGACCAGTTGCTCGGTATGCCACCGATGACACCGATACAGATCACCAGGGCCGCTGATAAAGCCACCAGGGCCGCAGAAGACACAGATCACGCAGATCAAAAGGCTCACCGCTCCATGAGTGTGCCGGTTGATCTCCAGAAGGTCCGTGCCCGGCTCGAACAGCAGGGTGGACCGCAGGTCTGGCGCAGCCTCGAGGCGGTCGCCGAGACCACCGAGTTCAAGGACTATCTCCACCGGGAGTTCCCGACCAACGCATCGGAATGGCTCGACCCGGTCGGGCGCCGCTCGTTCATGAAGCTGATGAGCGCCTCGATGGCGCTCGCGGGCGTCACCGCCTGCACCGTGCAGCCCACCGAACTGATCGTCCCCTACGTGCGCCAGCCCGAAGAGCAGATTCCGGGCAAGCCGTTATTCTTCGCGACGGCCATGTCGCTCGGCGGCGTCGCCACCGGCCTGCTGGTCGAAAGCCACGAAGGCCGCCCGACGAAGATCGAAGGCAACCCGGATCATCCTGCCAGCCAGGGCGCGACCGACCTGTTTGCGCAGGGCTCGGTCCTGACGCTGTACGACCCCGATCGCTCGCAGACCATCACCCAGCTCGGCGAGATTCGTCCGTGGAGCGCGGTCATCACCGCGGTGCGCGGCGGCCTGTCGGCCCAGTCGGGCACCAAGGGCGCCGGCCTCCGCATCCTGACCGAGACGGTGAATTCGCCGACGCTGGCCGCCCAGATTCAGCAGGTGCTGCAGCTGCAGCCCAACGCCAAGTGGATTCAGTGGGAACCGATGCCGCGCGACAACGCCCGCGCCGGCGCCCGCACCGCCTTCGGCGAATACCTCGAGCCGGTCTACGACCTGACGAAGGCCGACGTCATTCTCTCGCTCGACGCCGACTTCCTGGCCTCGGAAGGCGCCAGCAACCTGCGCTACGCGCGTCAGTTTGCCACCCGCCGCCGCGTCGAAGACAGCGCCGACAACCTCAACCGCCTGTATGTCGTCGAGTCAAACCACTCGGTGACCGGCGGCCGCGCCGATAATCGGCTGCCGCTCAAGTCGAGCCAGGTCGAGGCCTTCGCCCGCGCGGTGGCCCAGCACGCCGGCGTGGCCGGCATCACCGGCACCGCGCCCGTGGGCAGCGAGGCGTTTGCCGATGCCGTGGCCAAGGACCTGGTGGCGCATCGCGGCCGCGTCGTGGTGATGGCTGGTGATTCGCAGCCGCCCGCGGTTCACGCCATCGCCCACGCCTTGAACGCCGCCCTCGGTGCCGCCGGCACGACGGTCACGTATCTGCCGACGCCGGAAGCCGTGCCCACCGAACAGCACGCCGCGCTGCGCGAACTGGTGACCGACATCGAGGCCGGTCGCGTGCAGATGCTCGTGATCGTCGGCGAGTCGAACCCGGTGGTGAGCGCGCCGGCCGACTTCAAGTTCGCCGAGGCCATGAGCAAGGTCGCCCTGCGCATCCACTCGGGCCTGTTCTTCGACGAGACGGCCACGCTGAGCCACTGGCACGTGCCGGCGGCCCACTACCTCGAGGCGTGGAGCGACGCGCGCAGCTTCGACGGCACGGTCTCGATCGTGCAGCCGCTGATTCAGCCGCTCTACGGCGGCAAGTCGGCGCACGAACTGATCGCCACGCTGTCGGATCGCCCCGAACGTAACGGCTACGATGTCGTCCGCGAATACTGGATGGCGGCCAAGGTGCCAATGGTGCCAGGGGTGCCAACCGTGCCAACGGTGCCGAATGCCAGTGCCGCTGCTGCATCCGCCGCACCGGCCGCGACCGCTCCTGCGGCAACCGCGCCTGTCGCAACCGCGACACCGGCGGCCGCCCCGACTGCTGCCGCGGCCTTTGAAACCAACTGGCGCAAGTGGCTGCACGACGGCTTCATTGCCGGAACCGCGTTCACGCCCTCGACCACCGTCCTGGCACCGGACGTGGCGACGCGCATCACGGCCTCGACCGCCGTTGACGGAATCGAAATCAACTTCCGCCGCGACGAGACCATCTACGATGGCCGCTTCGCCAACAACGGCTGGTTGCAGGAACTGCCCAAGCCGGTGACCAAGCTGACGTGGGACAACGCCGCGCTGATGGCGCCGTCAACCGCGGAAGCAAACCAGTTGCACTCCGGCGACCTGATCACCGTCACGCACGACGGCCGCACGCTGAACCTGCCGGTGTGGATCACACCGGGTCATGCGAAGGACGCCATCACCGTCTCGGTCGGCTACGGCCGCACCAAGGCCGGCCGCGTCGGCAACCTGACCGGGTTCAACACCTACGCGCTGCGCGGGTCGTCCGCGCCGTGGTTCGGCGCCGCGACGATTGCCAAGACCGGCGATACCTACGACCTGGTCGGCACGCAGGACCATTGGTCGATCGAAGGCCGCAACATCATCCGCTCGGCGACGCTCGAGGAATTCAAGGCCAAGCCCACGTTCGTCAAGGACATGGAGCACCTGAAGCTCGACAAGCGGATCTCGCTCTACGCCGACAAGGAATACAAGGGCGACCAGTGGGGCATGGCGATCGACATGAACGCCTGCACCGGCTGCAACGCCTGTGTGATCGCGTGCGTGGCCGAGAACAACATTCCGGTGGTCGGCAAGGAACAGGTCAAGCGCAACCGCGAAATGCACTGGCTGCGCATCGACCGCTACTTCTCGGGCAACCTCGATACGCCCGACACCTACTATCAGCCGATGCCCTGCCAGCAGTGCGAGAACGCGCCCTGCGAGGTCGTCTGCCCGGTGTCGGCGACGGTGCACAGCGATGAAGGCCTGAACGACATGGTCTACAACCGCTGCGTCGGCACCCGCTACTGCTCGAACAACTGCCCCTGGAAGGTGCGCCGCTTCAACTTCCTGCTCTACCAGGACTTCAACACGCCGCAGTTCAAGATGCAGCGCAACCCGGACGTCACCGTCCGCAGCCGCGGCATCATGGAGAAGTGCACCTACTGTGTGCAGCGCATCAATGCCGCGCGCATCCAGGCGAAGCGTGAAGATCGCTCGATTCGCGACGGCGAGATCGTGACCGCCTGCCAGGCGGTGTGCCCGACCGAGGCGATCATCTTCGGCAACATCAACGATCCGAACAGCCGCGTTGCCAAGCTGAAGTCGAGCCCGCGCAACTACACGACGCTCGACGACCTCAACACGCGGCCGCGCACGACCTACCTGGCGGCGGTGCGTAACCCGAACCCGGCACTACCCTCGAACCCGATGGTCGGCGGCCACCATGCCGCGACCGAGGATGGGGGCGGACACTAATGGCCAATCACTCGCACAACACCGGGTTGCTCGAAGAGACGCCGGTCATTCTTCCCGGGCACGACTTCGAGACGGTCACCGAAACCGTCGCGGAGATCCCGCTCTCGAAGCGGTTCCCGCTCGGCTGGGTCGGCCTGCTGCTGGTCGGCCTCGGCGGCGCCGGCATGCTGCAGATGGCCCTGGGTTACCTCGTCCTCAAGGGCATCGGCATCTGGGGCAACAACGTCCCGGTCGGCTGGGCGTTCGACATCATCAACTTTGTCTGGTGGATCGGCATTGGCCACGCCGGCACGCTGATCTCGGCGATTCTGCTGCTGTTCAAGCAGCAGTGGCGCATGTCGATCAGCCGCTTCGCTGAAGCCATGACGATCTTCGCCGTGGCCTGCGCGGCGATTTTCCCCGTGTTCCACACCGGCCGCCCATGGCTGGCGGCGTACTGGCTGTTCCCGTACCCGAACGCGATGGGCCTGTGGCCGCAGTTCAAGAGCCCGCTGATCTGGGACGTGTTCGCGGTCTCGACCTACGCGACCGTCTCGATCGTGTTCTGGTACATCGGCATGATTCCCGACATGGCGACGCTGCGCGACCGCGCGGTGTCGAAGGTCAAGGCGTCGATTTACGGCATCCTGTCGCTCGGCTGGCGCGGTTCCGCGCGCCACTGGCATCGCTACGAAGTGGCGACGCTGATTCTCGCGGGCCTCTCGACGCCGCTGGTGCTGTCGGTCCACACGGTCGTCAGCTTCGACTTCGCGGTCTCGGTGATTCCCGGCTGGCACGCGACCATCTTCCCGCCCTACTTCGTCGCCGGCGCCATCTACGCCGGCTTTGCCATGGTCCTGACGCTGGCGATCCCGGTGCGCCGCTTCTACGGCATGGAAAGCCTGATCACCATGCGGCACATCGACAACATGGCGAAGATCACGCTGGCCACGGGCCTGATCGTCAGCTACGGCTACGCGATGGAAGCGTTCTTCGCCTGGTACAGCGGCAGCCCGCACGAGCGCTTCATGATGTGGAACCGCATGTTCGGCCCCTACGCGTGGTCGTACTGGACACTGATCGCGATCAACATGGTGATGATCCAGGCGCTGTGGTCCAGCAAGGTGCGCCAGAACAACACCATCCTGTTCATCATGTCGCTGCTGATCGGCATCGGCATGTGGCTCGAGCGCTTCGTCATCATCGTGACCTCGCTCAACCGCGACTTCATCCCGGCGTCGTGGGGCATGTATTACCCGACGCAGTGGGACTTCCTCACCTTCTTCGGAACCATCGGGTTGTTCCTGACGCTGTTCCTGCTGTTCCTGCGCTTCGTGCCGATGATTTCAATCTTCGAAGTCAAGATGCTGCTGCCGCAGTCGAAAGTGAAGTCCGACCATGCACACTAACGAGCCAACCAACCGGCTTCATGGCGTGATGGCCGAGTTCGACTCGGCCCAGGCCGTGGTCGACGCGGCGCGCCAGACCATGGCGCAGGGCTTCACGAAGGTCGAGGCCTACACGCCCGTGCCGATCGAGGAGCTGAACGACGTCATCCACAAGAAGCGGACCAAGCTGCCGCAGATCGTCCTGGCCGCCGGCATCACCGGCATGACCACGGGCTTCGTCCTGCAGTACTGGGCGTCGGTGATCGAATATCCGATGAACATCGGCGGCCGGCCGCAGGCCAGCTGGATCACCTTCATCATCCCGTCCTACGAGCTGACGATCCTGTTCGCCGCGCTGTCGGCGGCGATCGGCATGATCGTCCTGAACGGGCTGCCCCAGCCGTACCACCCGGTGTTCAACGTCGATCGCTTCGCGATGGCCAGCTCCGACAAGTTCTTCCTGGTCGTTGAGTCGGCCGACCCGAAGTTCGACCAGCAGGGGACCGCAGAGTTCCTGCGCAGCACCGGCGCGAAGGGAGTCTACGACGTTGACGAATAAGTCCATCCCACCCTCGCACGGCAGCCGCGCGCGGGGCTCGGTCCTCGGCATCGTGCTGCTGGCGACGACGGCACTGGTTGCCGCCGGTTGCCGCCAGGACATGCACGACAACCCCCGTTACGAGGCCTACGAGGCCAACGCGACGTTTGCCGACGGCGCCGCCTCGCGTACCGCCCCGACCGGCACCGTCGCGCGCGGCTGGCTGCGCCAGGACGAGGCGCTGTACACCGGCAAAGTCGGTGGCCAGCTCGTCGACCAGTTTCCGTTCGCGATTGCCCACGCCGACCTGCAGCGCGGCCAGCAGCGTTTCAACATCTACTGCACGCCGTGCCACGGCCAGCTCGGCGACGGCAACGGCATGGTGGTGCAGCGCGGACTGCGACAGGCCGCCTCGTATCACCAGGATCGGCTCCGCGAGGAGAAGGCCGGCTATTTCTACGACGTGATCACCAACGGCTTCGGCGCCATGCAGGGATACGCGGAGCAGATTCCCGTGCGCGACCGCTGGCTGATTGTCGCCTACGTGCGCGCCCTGCAACTGAGCCAGCACGCGTCGGTTAACGATGTGCCGGCCGAGCGGCGCGCCGACCTCGACGCCCCGGCATCCACGGAGAGGCACTAGTGTCGACCGTCACTTCTGAATCGTTCAACGCCGGCGCCACGCCGCTGCCCGGCCTCAAGCAGTTCGGCCTGATCGCGGCCGTGCTGGGCGTCGTGCTGACCGGCGCCGGCTTCATGATGTCGGGCGCCGACCGCTTCTTCCAGGCCTACCTCGTGGCCTACACGTTCTGGTGCGGCGTGTCGCTGGGCGCCCTCGGGCTGCTGATGGTGACGCACCTGACCGGCGGCGCCTGGGGCGTCGTGCTGCGCCGGCCGTTCGAAGCCGCCGTCCGCCTGATTCCGTTCATGGCGGTGCTGTTCCTGCCGATCGCGTTTGGCATGCACTCGCTCTACCACTGGACGCACGAAAGCGCCCAGAGCGACCCGGTGCTGATCCTCAAGGCCGGCTACCTGAACACGCCGTTCTTCCTGGCCCGCCAGGTGATCTACTTCGTGATCTGGTCGACGATGGCCTACCTGCTGACCTCGTGGTCGGCCGAGCAGGACCGCACCGGCGACCCGGCCATTGCCAGCAAGCTGGAGCGGCTCTCGGGCGGCGGCCTGGTGGTTCACTTCCTGACGATCACCTTCGCGATGGTCGACTGGACGATGTCGGTCAACCCGCACTGGTTTTCGACCATCTGGGGCATGCTCTACATCGGCGGCCAGGGCCTGTCGGCGTTCGCGTTCTGCATCATGGTGCTGGTGATGCTGTCGCAGACCTCGCCCCTGAACAAGGTGCTGACGACGCACCACTTCCACGACCTGGGCAAGTTCCTGTTCGCGTTCCTGATGCTGTGGGCATATCTGTCGTTCTCGCAGCTGCTGATCATCTGGTCGGCGAACATCCCGGAAGAGATTCCGCACTACATCATTCGCTGGGAGACCAGCTGGCGCTACCTGAGCACCTTCATCATCGTCGGCCACTTCATCGTGCCCTACGCGCTGCTGCTGTCGCGCGACCTGAAGAAGAACGCCGGCAAGCTGAAGGTGGTCGCCACCTGGATCCTCCTCGCCCGCGTCGCCGACTACTACTGGCACGTCGCGCCCGAGTTTCACAAGGGCGGCTACAGCTTCAGCCTGCTCGACTTCGCGGTGCCGCTGGCACTTGGCGGCATCTTCATTTCGATCTTCGTGTCACAGCTCGCCGGGCGCTCGCTGCTGCCCGTCAACGACGCGGGGCTGGAGAAGGCACTGACCCATCATGTCCACTAACGAGCACGTGAACGAACACGACCTCGAGTACGGGCCGACGCCGCCGGGCGCGCAGTACGAACACACCGACATCGACACCTCGGTTGGCTACAAGTTCGCGCTGTGGCTGACGGTCGCGATGCTGATCTCGGTGGCCATCGTCTATGGCGTGTTCTGGTTCTTCGAGGGCCGGTCGCAGTCCGCCGATGCCGCGGCCCAGAAGTACCCGCTGGCCGTCGGCCAGCAGATGAACCCGCCGGCGCCGAACCTGCAGATGCAGCCGTTCAAGGACGTCTACATGCTGCGCCAGGGCGAGGCCGACAAGCTGCATGGCTACGGCTGGGTCGACAAGGAAGGCGGCATTGCCCGCATCCCGATCGACCGCGCCATGGAAATGCTGGTGCAGCGCGGCCTGCCGGTGCGCGCCGACGGCAACGACGGCCGCAACGTGGTGACGCAGGACAGCTCCTCGGGACGAACCATCGTTCCTCGATGATCTTGCGATTTGACGAGTTGGTGATTTGGTGACTTTCCGATCCTTGCGTGGGCTGACGACGGTGATGGGTGCGATTGCGCTCATGACGGCGGTCGTGTCGGCGCAGGGCGAGGCCCCGGGGATGCGTCCGCCGCAGGCGCTGCCGTCGAACCAGGTCCCAGGGGTGTTGGGCAAGGTGGCGTTCGCACAGAAGCTGAACGAACAGCTGCCGCTCGACCTGCCGTTCACCGACGAGTCGGGCAAGGCTGTCAAGCTGGGCGATTACTTCGGCCGCAAGCCGGTCGTGCTGGCGTTTGTCTATTACGAGTGCCCGATGCTGTGCACCCAGGTCCTGAACGGACTCGAGAGCGCGCTGCGGGTGATCGACGAGACCATCGGCAAGGAATTCGATGTCGTGACGGTCAGCTTCGATGCGCGGGAGACCGCGGTGCTGGCGGCGGGCAAGAAGCAGGCGTACCTGGAACGCTACAAGCGTCCCGAGGCGGCCCAGGGCTGGCACTTCCTGACCGGCAGCCAGGCGTCGATTGATGCGCTGACCGAGGCAGCCGGCTTCAGCTACGCGTGGGATGAGCAGTCGCAACAGTTCGCGCACGCCAGCGGCATCATCGTGACCACGCCGGAAGGCAAGCTGTCGCGCTACTTTCTCGGCATCGACTATTCACCGCGCGACGTCAAGTTCGCGCTGATCGAGTCGTCGTCCGGCAAGATCGGCTCGCTGGCCGACCAGCTGTTGCTCTACTGCTATCACTACGATCCGGCCGCGGGTAACTACGGCTTCGTGGCCATGAACGCCGTGCGGGTTGGTGGCGCCGTCACTCTGGTGGCGCTGTTTGGATTCATGTTCGTGTCGATACGGCGCGACAATCGCGCGACCGGACACTAGCTAATGACAATATTCGGCATTCCCATTTTCCCCGAACAGGCATCGACGTTCGCCAAGGACGTTGACGCGCTGTATTTCTTCATCTTCGCCGTCAGCGCGTTCTTTGCGGTGGCCGTGGCGATAGCGGTGATCTACTTCGGCATCCGCTATCACAAGACCCACGACGGCGAGATCGGCGCCCGCATCGAGGGCAACCTGCCCCTCGAGCTGCTGTGGAGCGTGATTCCCACGATCATCGCGATGGTGATGTTCGGCTGGGGCGCCACGGTCTTCTATCACCTGCGCCGTCCACCCGCCGAGGCGATGCACATCTACGCCGTCGGCAAGCAGTGGATGTGGAAGTTCCAGCACCTCGAAGGCCAGCGCGAGATCAACGAGTTGCATGTGCCCGCGGGCCGGCCGATCAAGATCACGATCAGCTCGGAAGACGTGCTGCACAGCCTGTACTTTCCGGCCTTCCGCACCAAGATGGACGCCATCCCCGGCCGCTATACCGAACTGTGGTTCGAGGCCGACAAGCCGGGCGAATATCACATCTTCTGCACCGAGTATTGCGGCACCAACCATGCCGGCATGATCGGCACGGTCAAGGTGCTCGAGGCCTCGGCCTACCAGGCCTGGCTGCAGGGCGGCGGCGGCGAGGGCACACTGGCGCAGCGCGGCGCCAAGCTCTATAACGACCTCGCCTGCTCGACCTGCCACCTCGATACCGGCCAGGGCCGCGGTCCGTCCCTGAAGGACATTGTCGGCAAGTCGGTGGAGCTGCAGGACGGCTCGTCCGTGATGGTCGACGAAGCCTACCTGCGCGAATCGATCCTCAACTCGCAGGCCAAGATCGTGAAGGGCTTCCAGCCGCTGATGCCGACCTTCCAGGGCCTGGTCAGCGAAGAAAACCTCGTCGCCCTGATCGAACACGTCAAGTCGATGTCGCCCAATGCGACCCCGGCAGCAGCACCCGCGACGGGCGCCGCCGCCGCCACGCAGAGTCCAGCCGCCGCGGCTGAGAAGAAGTAAGCCATGTTGGACAAGCTCAAGATTCCCGAGCGGAACTACCTGAACAACGGCCACGGCCTCGCCTCGTGGCTGCTGACCAAGGACCACAAGCGGATCGCGATCATGTATTTGATCTCGATCTCGGCGATGTTCTTCCTCGGCGGCCTGTTCGCCGTCGGCATTCGCCTCGAGCTGGCGACGCCGCAGGGCGACTTCGTCGCCGCCGATACCTACAACAAGTTCTTCACCATGCACGGCGTGATCATGGTGTTCTTCTTCCTGATCCCGTCGATTCCGGCGGTGCTCGGCAACTTCCTGATCCCGCCAATGATTGGCGCTAAGGACCTGGCGTTCCCGCGCATCAACCTGCTGAGCCTCTACATCTACTGGATTGGCGGCGTGTTCACGCTGTGGGCGATGATCGCCGGCGGCGTCGACACCGGCTGGACCTTCTACACGCCCTATAGCGCGACCGGCTCGAACACCAACGTCGTGCCGACGGCGCTCGGCATCTTCATCGCCGGCTTCTCGTCGATCCTGACCGGCCTCAACTTCATCGTCACCATCCACCGCATGCGCGCACCCGGCATGACGTGGTTCCGCCTGCCGCTGTTCGTGTGGGCGCACTACGCCACCAGCCTGGTGCAGGTGCTCGGTACCCCGGTCATCGCCATCACCATCGTCATGCTCGGCGTCGAGAACGCCCTCGGCTTCGCGATTTTCGACCCGGCCCGCGGCGGCGATCCGGTGCTGTTCCAGCACCTGTTCTGGTTCTACTCGCACCCGGCCGTCTACATCATGATCCTGCCGGCGCTCGGCGTGCAGAGCGAGCTGATCTCGACCTTCTCGAAGAAGACCATCTTCGGCTACAGCTTCGTGGCCTTCTCGTCGCTGGCCATCGCGGTGTTCGGCTTCATCGTGTGGGCGCATCACATGTTCGTGGCCGGCATCTCGACCTACGCGGCGATGGTGTTCTCGTTCCTCAGCTTCTCGGTCGCCATTCCTTCGGCGGTCAAGGTCTTCAACTGGTCGGCGACGCTCTACAAGGGCGCCATCTCGTTCGAGACGCCGATGCTGTATGCCTACGGCTTCATGGGCCTGTTCGCGATCGGCGGCCTGACCGGCCTGTTCCTGGCCACGCTGGGCATGGACATCCACCTGCACGACACCTACTTCGTGGTCGCGCACTTCCACTACATCATGGTGGGCGGCGCGATCATGGGCTACATGGGTGGGCTGCACTTCTGGTGGCCGAAGATGACGGGCCGGATGTATTCCGAGTTCTTCTCCCGGATCGCCGCCATCCTGGTGTTCGTCGGCTTCAACCTGACCTTCCTGCCCCAGTTCGTGGTCGGCTACCTGGGCATGCCGCGCCGCTACCACTCGTATCCTGACGAAATGCAGGTGCTGAACGTGATGTCGTCGGCCGGCGCCAGCGTGCTGGGCCTCGGCTACGCGCTGCCGGTCATCTACCTGCTGTGGTCGCTCAAGAGGGGCGAAGTGGCCGGTCCGAACCCGTGGGCCGCGTCGGGCCTCGAGTGGCAGACCCAGTCGCCGCCGCTGACCGAGAACTTCACCGAGGTTCCGATCGTCGACCGCGAGCCCTACGAATACGAGCACGTCGTCGCCAAGGAGAAGCATCTTGTCTAACGCGGTCGCGCACGCGGACGGTAAGGGTCACGCGCACGCCCACCACCCGGCGCTGCAACACCACTTCGACACGATGGCGCAGCAGAAGGAAGCTGCCGTCGTCGGCATGTGGGTGTTCCTGCTGACCGAAATCCTGTTCTTTGGCGGCCTGTTCGCGGCCTACATGGTCTACCGCATCTGGTACTTCGATGCGTTCGCCGAAGCCAGCCGATCGCTGAGCCTGTTCTGGGGCGGCCTCAACACCGCGGTGCTGATCGGCAGTTCGCTGACCATGGCCATGGCCGTGCGGTGCGCGCAAACCAACAAGCGCAGCGCGACCGTGAACTGGCTGGTGCTGACGATGATCCTCGGCGCCGTGTTCCTGGGCGTCAAGGTGATCGAGTACGCCGACAAGTTCGAGCACCACCACGTGCCCGGCTACAACTTTCAGTGGGCGGCGGCGCACGAGGCGCCCGCAGCCGGCGAAGCCGCCGCGACGGCCGCGGCCGGCGAACCGCACCGCGAACTGTCGCTCAACGCCGACCAGCTCCAACTGACGACACAGATTTACTTCAGCCTCTACTTCACCATGACCGGGCTGCACGCCCTGCACATGATCATCGGCATCGGCATCATGCTGGTGATCACATGGATGGCGTATAAGGGCCGATTCGACGAGCAGTACTACACACCGGTGGAGATGGCGGGTCTCTACTGGCACTTCGTCGATATCGTCTGGATTTTCCTGTTCCCGCTGCTGTACCTCGTGGAGAGGCACACCTAATGTCTGGACACGTTTCGCCCGTCAGTCTCTACGTCACCATCTTCCTCGCGCTGATGGTCTTGACCGGGGTCACCGTTGGCGCCGCCTTCGTCGACCTTGGACAGCTCAACTTCTCGGTCGCCATGCTGATTGCCGGCTTCAAGGCCACGCTGGTGATCTGGTACTTCATGCACGTGAAGTACTCGAGCAAGTTGACCAAGCTGACGGTCGCCACCGGTCTGTTCTTCCTGGCGATTCTACTGGGCTTGTTCCTGGTCGACTACGGCTCAAAGGCGCTGACGCCGATGTTGCCGAGTCTTCAGTAGCGATCGGCGGCACTAAAGTGCCGCCCTTCTGGCACGGCCAGTCGGGCATCGTTCAGAGGCGCGCGAAGACGTTGTAGCGCGCCTCGTCCTCTTTCTCTCCCGCCATCGCTTCCATTTGCACCGCCGAGACGCCGATCTCGGCGAAGGCGTGCAGCATCCAGCGCCGGTCGAACCGGTCCTCCGTCACATTCAGGATTGCCACCGCGTGCGTGGCTTTGGCCGCCATGCGCGCCATCACTCCCCGCGCGTAGTCGGCATCTGGAAACAACTCAAAGGCTTGGCAGACGACGACCTGCCACGGCTGGGACGAATCGAGGTCGGCCGGTGAGCCGCAGGTGAAGCGGCCACCCGGCATGGCCCGACGGGCCTCTTCAATGCAGGCCGGATCGCTGTCGACGCCGCCGACAAGATAACCGTTGTCGTGAAGGGGAATCAGGAACTCGCCGGCGCCGCAAGCGACTTCGAAGACGGTGGTGCCTGGGCCGACATCCAGGGTTTGGACGACGTACTCGACGAACTCGACCGTCGCGTCATCGTTCGATTCGACCGGCACGCGCTACTTCTTGTCGAGCGCCGCGAGGTCGATGGTGGCGGTCTCGATCTGCACCGACGCGACCTTGGTACCAGTCGGAACACGGAAGGGGAACGCGCACTTGTACTCGGGAACCGAGCCGGGATCGATAATGGCGGCCGAGGTGTTGTAGGTCTTGCCGGTGGTGTCGGTGAGCACCGGCTTCTTGACCACGCTTTCCTTGAACACTGGCGTGACCTTGAACGCCAGCGTGACGACGGCGAACTCCTCGCCGGCCCTGGCGTTCCCGCGTTGCGAGTTGGTGGTTGGCGGACAGTCAACCAGGGCCACGTTCTGAGCGCGTTCGACGGCGATCGCCGTGACGTCAAGGCCCTTGTAGTTGGTCGGGCCTGGCTGCAGTGCCAGGCCCGTGCCGAGTAGAACGGAGATGGCGAGCTTCATCTAGAGCGGCGCGTCCGGGTTGGCCAGCGTTCGCCACATGTGGGCGCTGGGGCTGTTGTCGTTGCCCAGGCCCTCCTTGGGCTGCTTGAAGTGCCGGCCGATGATGTCGGTGAACGGCTCGATCGACACCTTGGCGTTCGCGTCGAACGCGTAGAGGTCGTTCACCGTCACCATGCGCGGCTCCATGTACCACTTGTGGTTGCGCAGCATCTTGTAGGTCGCCTCGATATGCGGAGGCGGCACATAGTCCTGTCCGAAGATGCGGTAGTACAGGTCCGGGTACTCGTAGCCGGCGTCGGGATCGGCGTAGAAGCGGAGTGCCTGGTGATAGCGAATGCCGAACGTCGACTTCTCGGGGATGTACGGCTCGAAGAGCTGCGCGCCCCACCAGCCATGATCCGCCTTCATCAGCGCCTGTGCGCAGTCGTGCAGCAGGCAGGCGAGGACGATCTCTTCCGACATGCCGGTCTTCAAGGCGCGCGTCGCGCTTTGCAGCACGTGGTTGGCGGGCGCGAAGCGCAGGCGGAAGAAGTCGTGGAGCGTGGGGTTCTTCGGCATCGGTTCGAGGCGCTTGACGTTGCCGCCGCGATTGCCCGACGTGAAGACGTTGCCGGCGCCGCGTCGGAAAGACCGCGTTTCGATTTGCGCGTCGAGCTCGGCGACGGTGGGGAACTTCTCCTGGCCGCCCTGGGCCGCGGCAGCCTGCTCGTCGAGCTGGTCTTCCATCCAGTGCTCGAGGGCGTCGGCCTTGGCTTCAGAGCCCATCAGGCTGACGGCGGTGGTACCACCAAGACTGGCGATGAAAGCTCTGCGGTCAATCTCCATATGGGTCTCCCGGGCAGACGATAGACCCATCGGGCGCCGGGTTCAACCCTATTCGACGCCTTGAGCCTTGAGGTCGGCCAGCCACTTCCGGGCAAACTCCCTGGCCGTGTCGGTAGCGGGTTTGCCCGCACGGAAGCACATCTTCCACTCGCTGGGCTTGGCCTCGAGTGCGGGATTCTCGAACTTCTGCACCTTGTCCTGCTGCACCAGCCGGGCCGTGAAGTCGAGGTCGCGGGTGGTGTCGAGGAACTGGCGCAGCCGCATGGCCACCAAAACCCGCGGGTCGGAAGGGTATCGCCCTTCGAAGTCCTTCGTCGCGACCGCATGCGCCGCGACCTGCTCGGCGCGTTGCGCCTTCAGGACGCCGTCGAGCTCCACCCGCCGCTGGCCCTTCTCCATTTCGGTGAACTGCGCGCGCATGGTCTCGAAGCCCTCTTCGAGCGTGGCCTTCTGCTCGGGCGTGATCTCGTCGCTGGCAAACTGCTTGCGCAGCGCCGTCACCTGCTGTTCGAAGTCGGCGCGCTGCTTCGCGAGCACCCGGTCGGCGGTCTGCTCGGCCGGAAGCGGATCGGGCCCGTTGGCTTCGCGGTGGTCGGCGTACCGGCGTTTGAACTCGTCGGTCTCGACGAAGGCACGAGCGAGCGTGGTGGCCGCCGCAACCATGGCCGCACGCGCCTGCGGAGCGGCGGCGGTGAAGACCTCGGCCTTGCCGGCGATGGACACGGCCCCGGCCATGAACGAGTCGAAGACGGCTTCCCGAGCGCGCCCCTCGGTGATGCCGAGTTGGGCCGTCACCGCCTGCCCCGTGAGTGTTGCGCCAATCGTGACGACGACGGCGAGCGTGCCAACGACGGCGCTGCGATTCATAGCCGTAAGGATACTTCGGAGATCAGGGATCAGGGATCAGGGATCAGGGACCGATCAGTCGGCGCGTGTCGCCACCAGCGGATCAACCCGCACGGCCCGCCACGCGGGCAGAATGCTGCCGGCGAGCGCCATGAGCAGCGATAGTCCGGTCGCCGCCGCGAACACGGTGATGTTGGCGGGCTCGACGCCCGCCAGCAGCGACTGCATGGACCGGGCAGCGGCATAGGCGACCGCGGCGCCGATGCTGACCCCGGCCAGCGCCAGCATGGCGCTGCGGCCCATGACCATGGCCAGGATGTCTCGCGACTGCGCCCCGAGCGCCATGCGGACGCCAATTTCCCTCGACCGCGCCGAGACCGTAAACGACAGCAGGCCGTGAATGCCGATGGCGGCCAGCAGAAACGCCGCGGCGGCAAACGCGCCGAGCACCCGTAGCTGCACGACGCGAGGCGCCGTCTCGAGCGTGACGACCTCTTCGAGGGTCTTGATGTCGGTGACGGGCTGTTGCGGGTCGGCGCGGTTGATGACGTCTCTCACCGCCGGAATCAGCGTCGCCGACGGCACGCTTGCGCGAATCACCAGGTCCTTGGGCACATAGAACGTGAGCTGGCCGTTGAACTGCTGCGCGGCCGGCATGTAGACCTGCGGCTCGCTTTCGCGCTCGAGACCTCGCACGCGGATGTCGCCGACCACGCCGACAATGGTGCGCGCGGCGAACGCGACCGCGAACTGGCGACCAATGGGATCCTGGCCCGGGAAGTGCTCGCGCGCGAACGAACGGCTGACGATGGCCACCCGTTGGGTGTCGAGCGTGTCGCCGGCGGCGACGTCCCGGCCTTGAAGCAGGGGCGTGCCGATCGCCTCGAAGAACCCGGGCGTGATGAACCGCACGCTGGCGCTTCGCTGGTCGCGCGGGTCGGGCGCCACGAATCCGCCCGGGCTGTCGGGATCCTCGGCCGTTGTCAGGATGGGCCAAATCCCGCCCCGCATGGTCATGGGCAGAAAGCTGATGTAGGCGGCTTTGTTAACCCCGGGCAGGGCCTGGACCTCGCTGATGACGCGTTGATAGAACTGTTCGCGCGTGGTCGTCAGCTCGTACTTCGGCGACGGCAGGGCGGTGCGCAAGGTCAGGACGTTGGCGGCGTTGAAGCCCGGGTCGATCGCCTGCACGCGCAGCAGTGCCTGGATCAGCAAGCCGGCCGAGACCAGCAACACGACCGATGCGACGATCTCGGCCACCACGAGCGCCGACCGCAGCCGGTCGGTGCCGCGGCTCGATCCGCCGCGGGCTCCCTCTTTCAGGGCGGTGCCATCGGCCTTTCGGCACACGCGCAGCGCCGGCAGCACGCCGAATGCCAGGCCCGTCAGCAACGTGACGGCGGCGGCGCCCAGCAGCATCCGCAGGTCCATGGGCGGCACCTCGGCGATCGGCAGTGCCGAGGGCACCATGCGCGCCAGCAGCGGTGCGGAGACAACGGCGACCAGCACCCCGAGCAATCCGCCGGCACCGGCCAGCAGCAGGCTGTCGGTCAGCATCTGCCGGACGAGCCGATCGACACTGGCCCCCACCGCCGCCCGCACCGCGAACTCGGTCCGCCGCGCCAGCGCGCGCGACATCAACAGGTTGGCCAGATTGGTGCACGCGATCAGCAGCACGCACAGCGATGCGGCAACGAGGGCCGTCAGCAGCATGCGCGACTGGCCGCGCAGCTCGTCGCGCCAGCGAAACGCGCTGGCGCTTGTTTCAGACAGCTCCTTCGGATACTGCTGCAACAGCTGGCCGGCAATCACCTGCATCTCCGACTTCGCCTGTTCCAGCGTCACCCCGGGCTTGAGCCGCGCAATCACGCCCAGGTAGTGGTTGTTGCGATCCTCGTCGCCAGTTTGGGGGTTGAATCGGAACGGCCGCCAGAAGTCGCTCTCGCGGTCGGGGAAGATGAAGTCGGACGGCATCACGCCGACGATTACCGACGTGGCGTCATCGAGCGACAGGGTCTGGCCAAGCACGTTCGGATCGGCGCCGAAGCGCGACCGCCACAGCCGATCGCTGATCACGATCGGGTTCTGGTCGGACGCGATGTCCGAGTCGAGCAAGGTGCGGCCGAGGGCCGCCGTGCGGCCGAGCAGCCCGAAGGCACCGCCGGTGACGCGCTGTCCGGCGACGCGCTCCGGCTCATTGCCGCCGAGCAGAGTGGCGGCGGTTCCGCTATAGGCTTCGACGCCTTCGAACGACGTGGCCAGGCGCTTCCAGTCCAGGTAGTTCGGCGGCGAGGGCTCGAGCCGCGAGTTGCCGCGGGTGAGCTGCGTCTGCCACAGCTTGACCAGTCGGTCCGATTCCGGAAACGGCAGCGGTCGCACCAGCACGTGGTCGGCGACCGAAAACGTGGCCGTGGTGGCGCCAATGCCGAGGGCGCTGACGAGAATGGCGGTGATGGTGAAGCCGGGCGTGCGGCTGAGCGAGCGGACCGCATAGCGCAGGTCCTGGCGCGTGATGTCGCCATGGACGCGTGCGGCATTGACGAACGTGTCGCCAAGCGCGCCGAGCAGGAATGCCACACGGCGCAGGCCGATGGCGGCCCGGAGATCGCGCGCAAACACCGCGCACATCTCCTCGCCATACTCGGCCCGGAAGGACCGCGGATACAGGCGCAGCAGCGCTCGATAGAACGCCATCACGCCTTCCTCGGAATGAAGCCGCTCGCGCGGGCCAGCTTGACCAGGTCGGTGAGCCGCGAGGCCTCGGCTTCGGCGACGGCCTGGCCGAACTTCGTGATCGCGTAGTAGCGCCGCCGCTCGTCATCCAGTTCCGGGGCCGGCCGATCGTTCGTCTCGACAATCAGGTCGTCGTCCAGCATCCGCTGGATCGACCGATACAGCGTGCCCGGGCTCAGCCGCACTTCGCCGGCGGTGCGGGCCAGCACTTCCTGGATGATGGCGTAGCCGTGCCGGTCTTCGTCGGCCACGGCCATCAGGATGTGAAACACGGCCGGTGGCAGCGGCAGCAGCGAGTCAGGACGGGGTCCGGCAGGGCTCATTCCGTAACTATATCCATGGTGGATACACCTTCCATGGATATAGACGGATGTCGGAGCGGAAAAGTTAGGCGAGGTTAGGGCGGGTGGGGCGGCGTAGGGCTGGTGGGGTTGGTAGGGCGTAGCGGCAACCGCCCTTCCCCACCCGCCCCACGCCGCCCTACCTGCCCGAAGCCGGTTTTGACTGAACCGTCACGCGGTGGCCGCGAATCTGCGTGCGCTTCAGCGCCGTGATCACCCGCTCGGCCAGCTCGTCCGGAATCTCGACCAGCGAGTAGTCGTCGTGGATCTTGATCGCGCCGATCACCCCGGACGGGATCTTCGCTTCGCCGGCAATCGCGCCGACCAGGTCGGCCGGCCGGATGCTTTCGTCCTTGCCGACGCTGATGCGCAGCAGGGTCATGGGACCCTCGTCCCGCGGTGCCCGCGATGCCGGCCGCGGAGCGCGGTCGTAGCCGCGGTCGGAGGAGCGGTCGGAGGATCGATCGTCGCGCGGCGCGTCGTACGAGCGCGACTGGCGCTCGTCGGCCACCGGCACATCGGCGACCACGGTCTTGTCGGCGCTCTCGTTGGCCATGGCCACCGCGGCGGCGGCAATGTCGATCATCTCGAACTCCTGGGCGAGCGATTCGACCAGTTCCTTGGTGTCGTCAAGACCACCGGCGGTAATGCGTTCGCGGATGGCGTCCTTCGCGGCTTCGAGCCGGCGCTTGCGCAAGTCGGCTTCGGTCGGCAGCTTGCCGATCTCGACCTTCTGCTTGGTGAGGCGCTCGACATACTGCAGGAAGCGCTGCTCGCGCGGTGCGCACAGGGTAATCGCGACACCCTCGCGGCCAATGCGGCCGGTGCGGCCAATGCGGTGCACGTAGACCTCGGGCGCCGTCGGCAGGTCGTAGTTGATGACGTGCGACACGTGGTCGATGTCGAGGCCGCGGGCGGCGACGTCGGTCGCCACCAGGATGTCGGCCTTCTCGCTGCGGAACAGCTGCATGACGCGGTCGCGCTGCTTCTGCATCATGCCGCCGTGCAGTGCCTGCGCGCCGTAGCCGTGCGCGTTCAGCGTGTCGGTGAGTTCATCCACCTCGAGGCGCGTGCGGCAGAAGATGATCGCCGACTTGGGGCTCTCGAAGTCGAGAATGCGGCTGAGCGCGCCGGTCTTCTGGCCGCGGCCGACGATGTAGGCAACCTGGCGTACCTGGGGGAGCTTGCCGGCGGCCCGCTTCTCTTGCGCGATCTGCACCTTCTTCGGTGTCTTGAGGTGCCGGCCGGCAATCGACATGATGCGGGGCGCGAAGGTCGCCGCGAACAGCGCCGTCTGCCGCGTGTCAGGGGTCTCGGCGATGATGGCATCGATGTCTTCGGAGAAGCCCATGTCGAGCATTTCGTCGGCTTCGTCGAGCACCACCATCTCGATCGTCGAGAGATTCAAGGTCTGGCGCCTCAGATGATCGAGCACGCGGCCCGGGGTTCCCACCACCACCTCGGCGCCGCGGCGCAGCGCGCGAATCTGGTGATCCATCGGCGCGCCGCCGTAGACCGGCACCACGTTCAGGTTCGAGCCCTTGGCGTACTTATGCAGCGCCTCGGCGACCTGCATCGCCAGCTCGCGCGTCGGCACCAGCACCAGCGCGCGTGCCTTGCCGCGGTTGGTCTTGGTGTCTTCCGACAGCTTGTTCAGAAGCGGCAGCGCGAACGCCGCGGTCTTGCCGGTGCCGGTGGCGGCCTGGCCAAGCATGTCGTGGCCGGCAATCAGCACCGGGATGGCTTCACGCTGAATGGGCGTGGGTTCTTCGTAGCCGAGCGCTGATACAGCGGCCACCAGGGGCGCGGCGAGTCCGAGCGAAGCGAAACCGGACGTGTCGCCGGCGGATGGTGTCTTCATGAAATAGTCTCTGTCTTCTTTTCGATCGAGGTGAAGGCAACCCACTCGGTTGCCCGATGATTATTTCTGCCGGCAGTTAACTTTCAGCCACTCCGCGTAGGCTTCTTCGGTGAGTTGCCCGGTCGCGAGGCCTACGGTCTGCTGAACGGCGGATTCTTCGCTCGCCGTGAGTTCGAGCCCGTTCAGGTCAAGAAACGTCGCGGCTGCCATGAAACCGGTTCGCTTGTTGCCGTCGAGGAACGGATGATTGAGGACAATGCCCGCTGCATAGCTCGCGGCCATGACCGCGAGCGATTCCGAGCCGTACGCAAAGCGATTCTGTGGCTTGGCGATCGCCGACAACAGCAACCCGTCGTCGCGAACTCCGGACATTCCGCCGTGCTGCGACAGCATCATCTCGTGAATGCCGAGGCAGTCGTCACGATTCAACCAGAGCGGTTCTTTCACTTCGCGAGTTCACGAAGGGCGTTCCGATAGCGGCGGCTAATCTTCTCGGCAATTGCCATCTTGTCGGCAAACGAGGGATCGCCCGCTGTCAGCCGGAATGAGCCGTCAGCGGCGTCGGTCAGGAAGAGGACGTCGCCCTCGTCCGCGTTAAGCCGCGCCAGCGCCTCTTTCGGAAGGACCACGCCCACCGAATTGCCAATCTTGCGAAGCTTGAGCTCGACGACCATCGGCCTATTGTATCAACAAATGTTATAACCCAGGTGAGAGTTCGACGACCTGGTTACACAGCGCATTATCAAACTTTATATTCTATAATGCATGGTATGAACCGGTCGGTGACACCTCTGCTATGGTCACACTTGGGCGCGTTTCCCTGTGTTGCCCTGCTCGGCGTCCGGCAGTGCGGCAAGACCACGCTGCTCAAGACGATGCCGCCGGAATGGAGGCGGTTTGACCTGGAACGCCGCGCCGACCACGCGGTGATTGCCGCCGACCCGGACACGTTCTTCCGTCTCAACCCGCGGCAGGTCGCGATCGACGAAGCCCAGGTTCTACCCGGCCTGTTTCCAGCCCTGCGCGTGGCTATTGATGAGCTCCGCCACGAAAAGGGCAGGTTTGTGATCACCGGTTCCAGTTCGCCCGCCCTGATGCAGTCGATCTCCGAAAGCCTGGCCGGCCGGGTGGCGATTATCGAGATGTCGCCATTCAGTTGGGAGGAAGTTACTGAAACCACCCAACGCGACTCGTTCCTGAAGCGACTACTGGTGCGTCAGGCGCAACCAGTGGAACTGATCGAGAACCTGGAGCCGCGAGGCGACCTTGCCCTGGCCCACGACTACTGGTTTCGCGGCGGCTTCCCCGAACCGTGGCTGAATCCTGGCGACCGTTTTCGCGCCAACTGGATCGAGCAGTACCTGCAAACCTACCTGTACCGCGACATCAAACGTTTGTTCCCTGGCCTGGACGACATGCGCTTCCGGAGGTTCCTCGAGATGCTGGGCGGACTCTCGGGGCGGATCCTGAACTACGCGGATGTTGCCCGTACGCTGGGCGTCTCGCAACCAACCGCACGCGACTACTTCGCGATCGCCCACGGCACGTTCGTCTGGCGAACGGTGCCCGCCTACACCCGCGATGCCGTCAAGCGAGTCGTCAAGCACCCGCGTGGCTATCTGCGCGACAGCGGTCTGCTGCATGCACTGCTGCGCGTGCCCGATACCGACGCCTTGCTGAGTCACCCGCAGATGGGCGCCTCATGGGAAGGCATGGTTGTGGAAGAAATTCTCCGCCAACTGGCGGCGCTCGGCGCATCCCACGACTACTCCTACTACCGTACCGGCGCGGGTGCTGAAGTGGACCTGATCGTCGAGGGCAGCTTCGGCCGGGTGGCCATCGAGATCAAGCACGGCTCGGCCATCACCTCTCGCGAACTGCGGCCGCTTCGCGACTTCGTTGCCGGCCACCACGCGCGTCTCGGTGTTGTCATCAACAACGACACCGTGGCGAGGCAGTACGAGGACAACCTGATCGGCGTGCCGTTCACTCATCTCTGAGTGGAACACTCTCGTCACCGGATACCGCGGAGGGGACCGCCGTTGTCGACAACTTTGCGGGCTGCCTCCGGGCTGTTTTAGAGTGAGACATATGCGCTACTTCGTGAGTGCGTGGTTCGCGCTGGCGAGCATTCTCTTCGCAGGTCCGCCACAAGCGCACGCGCAATCGCAGGCGACGAGCGAGTCCAGCAGTCCATTCAGGGGCAATGTCTTCGGAGGAGGTCTTCTGTACCGATCTGAAGTGTTTCCTCATGTCGGAGGGGCGATTGAGCTCGGGATCCTTCCTCGGGTCTCGCTAGGCGGGGAGGCAGGCATCGTCGCGGATCGCCAAGACAAAACCGCGTCGTTCTTGATCTCATCGAGGGCGCGATACGCCATTGCGAATGCTTTGACTGCAGAGTCTGCCTGGGTTCCGTTTGTCGCCGCTGGGCTCAGTCATGCGGTCGAAACAGGGTTCAACGTCGGGGGCGGCGCTGAGTATTGGGGACGCGGTCAACTCGGATTGCGCCTTGAGGCCCTGGCACATCTCATCGACGACGCAAGATTCGTTGAGTTTCGGGCCGGGTTTGCGTTCAGGCGCTCGGCGCGACCGCGGCCCTAAACCGTACTGTCAACCCTGCTTTCGGTCGGTGAGCCGGCGAATCTCCCGTGGCTCGTAAGGATCACTTACCCCGTCGATGGCCAAGAAATCGTCGGTCCAAAGCTCGTGTAGAGCGACAGTGATATTGACCCCCTTGCGACCCGCTCCTGACGCTGAACGAACTTCGGCGATGCAGGGAGACTACGTTAGTGCAGCGAGGAACTGCCGCGGTGTCTCGATCCGGATGCCCTCGTAGACGCCCAGAACCAGCAAGTCCTTGCCACCCGTCACGATCACGTCAGCACCGGCGGCCATCGCCGTGCCCAGGACAACATCGTCATCGGGATCGCGGCACACGGACTGCGGCAGCACAAAGGGATCAACCAACGTCGTTTGCTCCCTCAACAGTGCGAGGAAGAGGGCCACGGCCGGCATGACTTCGAACTTCAGCTGAAGCGTGGACTCGAGCTCGTCCAGGAGTGCGGTCGAGGATGCCAGGCATCGCATCCGGATGGTCCGCTGAACCACTTCGAGGCACAGACCCCTGGCGACCAGCGCCGCCACCAGGACGTTGGTGTCGAGAACGACGGTCACGACACGATATCGAACACGTCGTCGTCTGTGAAGACGCCCTTGGCGCGAGCCTTGGGAAGCAGGTCGGTTCTCGCTGCCTTGAGCGCGCTGGTCAGTTGCTCGGCGTCCAGAGCCCGGCGGACGTACTGGCTGAGCGTCAGGTCCGCGGCCTTCGCCTGCTTTTCAAGCTTGCGGCGTGTGCCCTTCGGCACCCGGATGGTGAGAATCTCCTCCATTTGTATGACTCTGTCATACAGTCGGTTGGGCGATCAATCCCCATCGCTTATTCGTTCCTCAGTGCCACAATCGGGTCCACTATCGTCGCCCGCCTCGCCGGCAGGTAGCTGGCCACTAACGCAATCGCCGTCAGGAACAGCGCCACGCCGATGAAGCTGATCGGGTCGCTTGGAGTGACGTTGTAGAGGAGCGACGCGATTACTCGCGTAACGCCAAACGCGCCGATCACGCCAACGACGACGCCGATCATGGCGAGCGTGACGCCTTGTCGCACGACCAGGCCGAGCACGTCGGACCGCTGGGCGCCGAGCGAAATGCGGACTCCCATCTCCTGCGTCCGCTGTGACACCGAGAACGATAGGACGCCGTAGACGCCGATGGCCGCCAGGAATAGCGCGGCCGCGCCGAAGATGCCGAACATGAACCCGAACAGCCGGAACTCCCAGAAGCTCGACTGGCGCAGGTCTTCCATGGTCCGCACGCTGAACACCGCGAGTCCGGAATCCGCGGCGCGGATCTCGCCGCGGACGGCGGTTGCGAGCGCGGCCGGATCGGCCGCGGTGCGAATCACCACACCGGTGTTCTGAAACGCCCCGAACGCCGTGGGCACAAACGCCGCCGGCGTCGGCGCATCGTCGGTCATGTCGTACTGCGCGATGTCAGGCGCCACGCCAATCACCGTGAACCACTCCGCGTTGTCGCCCTCGGCCAGCCGGAAGCGCGCGCCGACGGCATCAGTGCCGGGCCACAACTTCCTCGCCATCGTGTCGCTGATCACCGCCACCGGCGTGCGGCTCGCGCCTTCGGCGGCCGTGAAGTCTCGGCCCTTGATCGGCGCTATCCCCAAGGTCTGCTGGAATCCCGAGGTCACCGGAATGAACAGGATGCGCGGTTCCTCGCCCGCCGGCACGGCTCGGCCATCCACCAGCACCGGCCGGTCACCGCCACCACCGCCGTCCAGCGGGATGAAGTTCGAGGCAAAGGCCGCTTCCACACCCGGAAGACTTTCGATGCGCCGGATGACGTCCTCAACACGCTGATGCCGCTGCTCCGGTCGTGGATACGCTTCCGTGGTCATGAAGAAGCGCAGCGTCAGCAGCGGGCTGGTCTCGAAGCCGGCGCTCGCGCTCTGCAGGTTGATGAAGCTGCGCACGAACAGCGATGCGCCGACGAGCAGGATCAGCGAGAGCGCGACTTCGGCGATCACCAGGCCGTTGCGAACGCGGGCGCGGCGGCCGCTCTGTCCCGAACCACGGGCGCCGTCGCGGAGCGCTTCGGTCAGGTTCAGCCGGCCCGCTTGCAGTGCCGGCGCCAGGCCAAACACCAGTCCCGTGAGTGCCGATACCAGCACGGTGTAGGCAATGACGCGCGGGCTGATCGCCCAATCGATGTAGTACGGAATGTCGTCTCGGGGAATCGCTCCGTCAAGCAGCCAAATGCCGAGATAAGCAACGGCCAAGCCAAGCGGCGCCGCCGCCAGGCCGAGCAGGATGCACTCGGTCAGCAGCTGCCGCACCAATTGCGCCCGCCCGGCGCCGAGGGCCGCGCGCACCGAGAACTCGCGCTGCTTACCCGATGCGCGCGCCAGCATCAGGTTGGCGACGTTCGCGCACGCGATCAACAACACCAGCGTGACGGCACCCATCATCGTCCACAATACCAACCGCACATCGTCGGGAATGAACTCGTCGGTCAGCGGCCGGGCCATGGCACTCCAGCCCTCGTTGGTCGTTGGATACTGGGCCGCCGCCGTCGCGGCCATCGCCTCGACGTCCGTTCTAGCCCGCGCCAGATCCACGCCTGGCTTCATTCGAGCGATCACAAACAGGTTGCGGCTGCTGCGTGGATCGGCCGCGACCAGCGGTCCGACCGGAATCCACACCCGGTTCTGATCGGGAAAGCGGAAGCCGGGAGGCATGACGGCGACAACGTTGTGGGGGCGGCCGTTCACCGTCACAGCCCGGCCGATGATGCCCGCGTCGCCGTTGTAGCGGCGCCGCCACACATCGTCGCTGATCATGACAACGGGTTCGGCGCCAAGCTGGTCGTCCTGTGGCGTGAAGTGACGGCCGAGCGCCGGCGGAATGCCGAGGGTGGGAAACAAATCCCATGTGACGGCCGCGCCGTCGAATTGCTCCGGCTCAGCGCCATCGGCCAGCGTGATGGTGCGGCCGTTGACGGCGACCAGCGCCGAGAACGCGCTGGTCTGCCGCTTCCAGTCCTGCAGTCCCTGATACGACAGGCCGGCCTCGCGAACGCCGCCACGCTCGAACGTCTCGTTCAGGATCACCAGCCGATCGGCCTCGGCATACGGCAGCGATTTGATGAGAATGCCGTCGACCATGCTGAACAAGGTGGCGTTGATGCCAATGCCCAGCGCCAGGCACAACACGACCAGCGCGGTGACGCCACGGTCGAAGACCAGGCTGCGAACGGCGTACTTGATGTCCTGGAGCAGCATGCCCCTGTTAATACGAAGAGCCGCTAAGGAGTGTTCGGCTCCCGCGGACCTTCGTCCCGGCCAAATCCGGTCGAGACGGCCAGAATGACCACGACCACCAGCGCCCACGAGTACAGATTGTGCACACCGGCATCGAACGCCGAAATGCGCGGCATCCCCAAGGCACCACCGGCCTGGGTGGCATTGGAGGAGAGGATCGTGGGGAGGAAATACGGGAGGAGGAACGGCCACGTACACACGGTGAGGTCGAGCAGGTTGGCGCGGCGGTATGGGCCAATGCCGGCGCGGACGCCCGTCGATTGCGCGAACGGCCCGACCGCGAGAATGGCAACGACGCTGTGAGTGGTGAGCAGCACAGCCGCGGAGACGGTGGCGACTATCCAGGATTCCGCGCGAATGGCGCTCGTGGCGCGGCCGGCACTGGCCACCAAGCGCGCGAGCGCGCCGGACGCCTCGAACCCCGCGACCAGACCCACCAGCAGCAACGTGAAGATCGACACCCCGACGCCGCGTTCGATGCCGTCGATGATCACGCTCTTCGCGCTGAAGCTGCCGTCTTCGAATCGCAGCAGCTGATCGAACCGCAACAGGCCGGTGGCGAGACCCAGCAGGATGGCACCGGCGGCGCCTGCCAGTAGCGCCTCGACCAGGTGCCGCTTGGCCAGCAGCAGCGCGATCACCAGGATCGGCACCAGGATCATCGGCAGCCCATCGGGGCGGCCCAGCGCCGCTGTTGCTGCGGCGACAGCCGCGGTTTCAGATCCGCCGGCGACGGCATAGGCAACGACGGCCACCAGCGCCGCCGGCAGCACGTACTTCAGCCGCGCGCGCACGGTGCCGGCAATGTCGGTGTTCTGCGTGCCCGCCGACGCGATGGTGGTATCGGAGATTGGCGAGATGCTGTCGCCGAACGTGGCGCCGCCGAGAATGGCGCCAATCAGCATGGCCGGATCCGCCCCGGTGGCCGCTCCGGCCGGATAGAGCAACGGACCGCCGATGATGATGGTGCCGAAGCTCGTGCCGGTCGACGTGGCCACCAGCCCGCAGACGATGAACGCGGCGGCGACGTAGATACCGCCCTCGATGCCGCCGGCGCGCGCCAGCCAGATCAGGCTCTCCACAAACCCGCTCGCCGACAGCAGCGTGCTCAACACACCGGCCAGCAGCCACGCCATGATCATCAGCATGACGATGGGCTGGGCCATGCCGGAGAGGAGCGTGTCGCAGTAGCGCCGCCGATCGCGCGCCAGCGCCACGCCGGTCGCCATCGCGAGCAGCAGGATCGGCCAGAAGCCGCGCTCGTCCGGGGCGCCCATGAAGGCGAGCCAGCCGACGCCAGACAGGAACACAACGAACGGCGCCAGGGCGCCGGCCAGACCGCCGCGCATCACCAGGATGTGGCGTCCGCCTTCAGGCGGACCATCAAGAGCCGGATCAAGCATCGGCGCTATAGTACTTGGCATGTCTGAGCGCGACGACCGCTTTGAGCTGTACGACCTGCGAGTCGAGGTGGTCGCCACCGATCGGCCCATGGTCTGCAGTCACACGGCCGGCGATTGGTTCGAGGTCCGCGGCGAGAACCTGGTGCTGCCGCCCGGCCAGGCGTTCTCGATCTACGCGCTGGCGGCGCTGCTGCCGTTGCTGCCGGCCAAGCAGAGGATGACCCATCCCCACGACTGGATGACGACCGACGCCGACATTGCGTGCCCCGATCCGAACTGCGGCGCCCGCTTCCGCATCACGCGGCTCGGGACCCGCACGTTCAAGCACGGCGACGTCACGGCTGTGCCGCTGCCGCCTTCATGAGCATCCCGCGGATCGAGATCGCGCCCGGCTACACCATCTCGCGCATTCTCAAGGGCGGCTGGCAGCTGGCCGGAGGGCACGGCGCCATCGAAGCGACCGTGGCGCTCGACGACATGGCGCGTTTCGCAGATGCCGGCATCACCACCTTCGATTGCGCCGATATCTACACCGGGGTCGAGGAGCTGATCGGGCAATTCATTCGCGAGCGCCGAGGCAAGGCGCCGATCCAGGTCCACACGAAGTACGTGCCCGACATCGACACGCTGGCCACCGTCACACGTCGCGATGTCGAGGCGTCGATCGATCGTTCGCTGTCGCGGCTCGGGGTTGAGCGCATCGATCTCGTCCAGTTTCACTGGTGGGACTTCTCGGTGCGACGCTACGCCGAGGTTGCGGGTTGGCTCGACGAGCTTCGGCGCGCGGGAAAGATCGCCCACCTCGGCGTGACCAACTTCGATACCGCGCGGTTGCGCGAGTTGCTCGACGCGGGCATTTCGATCGTGTCCAACCAGGTCCAGTACTCGGTGCTGGATCGTCGTCCTTCTACTGCGATGGCCGGGCTTTGCGCCGAGTCGGGTATTCAACTTCTCTGCTACGGAGCCGTTGCGGGAGGGTTTCTCTCGCAGCGCTACCTCAACCAGCCGGCGCCGCCGCCGCCGCTCGAGAATCGGTCACTCGTGAAGTACCGGCTGATCATCGACGAGTTTGGCGGCTGGGACCGTTTCCAGTCGCTGGTCCGCGCGCTGCAGACCGTCGCCGAGGGGCACGGCGTTGCGCCCGGCACCGTGGCGCTACGGTGGGTCATGGATCAGCCGCGAGTCGCGGGGGTGATCGTCGGCGCTCGCCACTCTGGCCACGTGGGCGACCTGCGCCGCGCGGCGAACCTGGTGCTGAGTTCCGCCGACCACGCGCTGATTGCCCAGGCGCAGGAAAATGCGCCCGGTCCGTCGGGAGAGATCTACGAGCTGGAGCGGGCGCCGGGAGGTGTCCACGGGTCGATCATGCGATATACGCTGAATGCCGCGACCGCGAAACGCTAGAGTGGATCGGCGGGATCATCCATGAACATAGTTATCGTCGGCGGCGGTGAAGTCGGTTCGGCGCTGGCCCGCGCCCTGGCGGCCGATCACGAGGTGTTCGTGATCGACCATGAACCGACGGTCGCCGACCGCTTCGCCTCGCTCGACGTGGAGTTCATTCTCGGCAGCGGCACCAGCGAAGAACTGCTGGCGCGCGCCAACATCAAAGACGCGGACTTCTTCATCGCCTGCACCGGGCTCGACGAAGTGAATATCGTCGCCTGCGCCATCGCCAACCGCATCGCGGATCCCCAGACCATCTGCCTCGTCTCGCGCGCCGACTTCCTGGGCTCGTCAACCGATGCCGGCCTGCAACATTTCGGCATCAACCGCGTCCTGTGGCCGGAGGCGCAACTGGCCGTCGACATCGAGCAGGTCGTCACCGCACCAGGTGCGATCGATGCCGAAGTCTTCGCGGGCGGCATCGTGCGGCTGCTCGAATACAAGCTCGACGCCTCGTCGCCGCTGGTCGCGTCGCCGGTGGGCGGACTGCACTTGCCGAAAGGCTCGCTGATCGTCGCCGTCAAGCGCGGCGGTAAGCTGTTCGTGCCCCGCGGCGGCACCCAACTGGCCGCCGGCGACAAGGTCATCCTGATGGGTACGCCCGAAGCCATGCGAGAGGTCGAGAAGCTGGTGCGGCCCGGCACCAGCCAGGGGCGCCAGCGCATCACCATCATCGGCGGTGGCGACGTCGGATTGCAGGTCGCGACCCGGCTCGAGAAGGCGGACGCTGTTGATGTGCGGATTGTCGAGCGCGGCGAAGAGCGGGGCGCGCTGCTGGCGGCGCGGCTGGGGCGGACACTGGTGCTGAACGGCGATGGCACCGACCTGGAATTTCTCGAATCCGAGGACGTCGGCCGCAGCGACGTGCTGGTCTGCGTGATCGACAACGACGAACGCAACCTGCTGGCTTCGTTGCTCGGCCGCCAGCTCGGCGTCCCGAAGATCGTCACCCGTGTCAGCCGGCCCGGCAACCTTCGCTTGTTCGAGCGCGTCGGCATCGACGTGGCGTTGTCGGCCCGCGGCGCCGCGGTGGCATCGATTCTTCACCAGATCTCCGGCGGCACTTCCAGCCTGCTGGCCGTGCTCGAACACGGCGAGGCGCGCGTCCTGGAGCTGACCGTCTCGAAGAACTTCCAGCCCAAGCAGTTGAAGGGCATTGGCACGCCGGAAGACGTGATCGTGGCGGCGATCCTGCGCGGCGATCACGCCATCGTTCCGCGCGGCGACGATCGCATCGATCCGGGGGATCGCATCCTGGTGTTCTGCACGCGGGCTGCCGCCGATCGCGTGCAGTCGTACTTCGCCGGCACGGGTACCTAGCGGCCAGGGCCCATGCGCATTTCCCTGGTCACTCACGTCTGCGGCCTGATCGTCCGCGTCTTCGGCCTGATGTTCCTGGCGCCGGCCGCGATCGCCGTGGCGTACGGCGAGCACGCCGATGCGATCGCCTTCGTGGTCTCCGGCGCGCTGACCACGGCGGTTGGCCACGCCATGCGCCGGGCCGGGGGCGTGGATGCCGAGCAGGCCATCGAACGCATGCGCCGGGTCGAAGGCCTGGCAGTGGTCTCGCTGGCGTGGTTGTTCATTGCCTGGGCCGCGGCCCTGCCGTACCTGTGGGTCGGCCTTGGACCGATCGACGCGATGTTCGAGTCCATGTCCGGGCTCACCACGACCGGCGCGACGGTGTTCCGCGACTTCTCGCTCTACGGTCAGGGCATCTTCTTCTGGCGGTCGATGACGCAGTGGCTGGGCGGCATGGGCGTGATCGCCCTGTTCGTCGCGGTGCTGCCGCGTCTGGCCATCGGCGGCCGCGAGATCTTCTTCGCGGAAGCCTCGGGCCCGGACGACGAGAAGGTCAGCCCGCAGATTCGCCGCACGGCGTCGTTGTTGTGGCGCGTCTATGCCGGCCTCACCATCCTGCAAACCATCGCCCTCAAGCTGGCGGGCTTCTCGTGGTTCGACTCGATCTGCCACGCGTTCACCACGCTGGCTGCGGCCGGCTTCTCACCGCACCCGCAGTCGATAGCCGGCTACAACAACCCGGCCGCCGAGTGGGTGATCATCGTGTTCATGTTCCTGGCCGGCGCGAACTTCGCGCTCCAGTACCGGGCGCTGGCGCAGCGCAGCTATCGGATCCTGTTCCGCGACGAGGAACTGCGCGCCTACACCGGCGTGATCGTGCTGGCCACCGCCGCCCTGGTGGTCATTCTCTGGGGCACCATGTCCGCCGGCGCCAACCTGAGGACGTCGTTGTTCCAGGTGCTGTCGATTCTGACTACGACCGGCTACGCGAGCGTCGACTTCGAACTGTGGAATCAGCAGGCCAAGGCCGTGCTGCTCGGCTTGATGTTCATCGGCGGCTGCGCCGGTTCCGCGGGCGGCGGCCCGAAGGTGGTTCGCCACGTGCTGCTCGCGAAGTTCACGACGCAGGAGCTGCGCCGCATGCTGCATCCTCGTGCGGTGCTGCCGGTCAAGCTCGGCGGCCGCGTGGTGCAACCGAGCGTGCTGCAGGGCGTGATCGTGTTCTTCCTCTTCTACCTGCTGACGTTCGCGGTCTGCTCGATCATCGTGATCCTGCTTGGCGCCGACATCGTCACCGGCATCTCGGCCACCGCCGCCTGCCTGGGCAACGTCGGTCCCGGCTTCGGCGCGGTGGGACCCATGGGGCACTTCGCCGACCTCCACCCGGTCAGCCGCATCGTCCTGACCATGGCCATGTGGATCGGCCGTCTCGAGGTGCTGACCGTGCTGGTCATCCTGCGCCCCGAAGCGTGGCGATCGGGCCGCTGGTCGGCCGCCGATCGCGCTACTGCTGGTTGACCTCGACGTTCATGTCGACAATTCGGTAGGGTGCCGCCTTCTCGAACGAGAACGAGAACACCGCGTTCATGCCGGCCGGATGCTTCACCGCCACGGAGATCCGGTCGGCGGACGCCGACAGCACCCTCAGGATCGTGAAGTCGCCGAAGTCCTTGCGCATGCGACCGTACATGGTCTTGTGCTGCTCAGGCGTGCGCTTGGGCAGCATGTTGCCGGCCTGGTAAGCGACGAACGCCGCCTCGCCGGCGCGGAACGCCGTCACGAACGCGTCCAGTTGCCTGCCTTGTGGCGTCGACGGCAGCGACACGGCCGGCGTGGCTTGAGCCTGCTCACGTAGGGCCGGGACTTCAGTCCCGGTCATCCCCAGCGATGACCCGATGGTGAGCAGGAAGATGGCGAATGTGTTCACGAAACTCTCCTATTCAATCTTGAGAGCGGAATTAGGCTCGACCCGCATGGCTCTCCCCATGGGGACGATCGTCGCCGCGGCGCCGGCGGCGAGCACGAGAACAAGCACAACGGCCGCAGTGACGGGATCGCCGGGCTCGATGCCGAACAGCAGGCTGGCAATCGCGCGCGACAGCACGAACGCGCCGGCGAGCCCCAGCACGATGCCGCCGCCGACCGTGATCGCCGAGCCGCGCGCGATCAGCCATGCGACCGCGCGCCGGTCGGCGCCCATCGCCATCCGAATGCCCATTTCGCGGGTGCGCCTCGAGACGCCGTAGCTGAGCAGGCCGTGAACCCCGACCAACGCCAGCACGAACGCGACGGTCGCGAACGTCCCACTCATCAGGCTGATGAAGCGCGGTTGTGCCAGCGTTCGCCCCAGCATGTCGTCAAGCGTCCGAATGTTCCCGGGAGGCAAGCTCGAATCTTCGGATCGGATGGCCGTTCGCAGCGCCGCCACGGCGGCGTCGGCACTTGAGGCAGCGCGCACGACGATGGCGCCACCGCGCAGAGCCCGCTGTTCCATCGACAGGTACATCTCGGCCTCGGGCGGCGTGGCGGGCCCGCGGTGGTGCACATCGCCGACCACGCCGACCACCTCGCACGACTGGCCCATCACGAACACGGTGGCACCGAGCGCTCCGCCGCCAGACCAGTAGCGCGTCGCGAGCGATCGATTGATGGCGATCACGCACGGCGCATCGGCGCGATCGGTCGCCGCGAAAGTGCGCCCCTCGTCCACGCGAATGCCCATGGTCTTGAAGTAGTCGTGGCTGACGACCCGGAACCAGGCCACGGGTTCTTCGGCACGGGTCGCGGGTACCGGCCGGCCGTCGATGCTGAAACTGGTGTCGGTGTCCGATCCGCTCAGTGGCAGGACCGACACGACGCTGGCCGCGGCAACTGCCGGCGTCGTGGCCAGGCGATCGAGCACGGCCCGATAGAACTGACGCAGCTGCTCTTCAGACTGGTACCGCGTTCGGGGCAAAGACACGGGCGCCGCCACCACGCCAGCAGGACGAAACCCCAGGTCGACGCGCTGCAACCGGTCGAGGCTCCGCAGCATCTGGCCGGCGCCGCTGAGCAAGATGACCGCGAGGGCCACCTCGGCGATCACCAGCCATCGATGCAGTCGCGGCACGCGTGCATCCGGGCTGGTGTCGCGCAACAGCGACATCAGATCCGCGCGCGATGCCAGCACGGCCGGCAGCACTCCCGCCAGCATGGTCGCTGCGACGGTCACCGCCATGGTGAACAGCAACACCGAACCGTCCACGCGAACGTCACGTAGTCGCGGGATGTCGGCCGGCGCTAGTGCGACGATCGAGTCGAGGGACGCCAGCGTGAGCAGGAAACCGGCGCCCGCGCCAAGGGCGGCCAGCACAAACGTCTCGGTCACGAGCTGGGCGAACAGGCGGCTGCGGGACGCACCGAGCGATGCCCGCAGGGTGATCTCTTTCGCGCGTGTTGCCGCGCGCGCCATCAGCAGCAGCGCGACGTTGACGCACGCGATCAGCAGCACGAACCCGACCGATGCCATCAACACCAGCAGCGGCGTGCGCACCGGGCCGGTCAACTCCTCGCTCAATGGTTCGAGGAGAATCCCTGCGCCCTCTTCGCCGATGCGTTCGGTCACCAGTTGCCGGGCCATTGCCGACATCCGCTCGCGAGCCAGCTCCAGCGGCACGCCGGGCTGCATGCGGCCAATCGCGCGCAGCACCACCATGCCGGTCGGCGCGCCGGGCGGAATCCTGGTGGTCGACCAAATCTCGGCGTCGAGCACTGCCGGTTCGAAGTGGGCCTCCGTGATCCCGATCACCGTGACCGGCACCTCGTCCAGCAGCAGCGTCGAACCGACGATGGCCGGGTTGCCGGCGAAGCGGCGCATCCACAGCCCGTGGCTGATCACGGCAGTAGTCGCCGCGCCGGGAAGATCGTCTTCCTGCGTGAACAGGCGCCCGCGGGCCGCCCTGGCGCCAAGCACGTCGAAGTACGCGCCCGACACTGCCGCGCCATGCAGGCGCTCGGGCTCGGCCACACCCGTCAGGCTGGGTCCCCAGCCGCGCAGCACGGCGATCGACGACATGACGTCGGTGGATCGGCGTTGCCACTCCGTGAAGAGCCCTGGCGAGGTCCACTCCCGCTCCCGGCCGCTAATCTTCCGGAAGTCCTGCCACACCACGACGATGCGATCGGGATCGGGGTAAGGGAGCGGATCGAGCAGGACCGCCGACACGAACGAGAAGATGGTGGTGTTGGCGGCGACGCCGAGAGCGATGGCCAGCACCGCTGCGGCGATCAGGCCGGGAGTGCGTTTCCAGCTGCGAAAGCCGAACGACAGATCGCCGAGGACGTGACCCACGTCCAGAGGCTAGCCAACGATTATGAATTACTTGTGAGGACGAGGCAGGACGACCGTCACGCGGAATCCGCCAGGCAGGTTGGCTGCGTCGACCGACCCGCCCTGGAGCGTCGCCAGTTGCCTGACGATGGCGAGGCCGAGGCCGGCGCCGCCCGTGCGCCGGTCGCGCGACTCGTCGGCGCGGAAGAAGCGGTCGAACAACCGGGGCAGGGCCTCGTCGGAAACGCCGGGGCCTTCGTCAGACACGCTGACGCGCTGTTGGCTATCGCCGAACGATTCGGCGGCCAGCTGCACGGTGGTGCCCGGTGGCGAGTGCCGGACGGCGTTGTCCAGCAGGTTCACCAGGATCTGGCGGAGACGGGCCCGGTCTGCGAGTACGGCGCCGGTTGCAGCAGTCTCGGCCACATGGATGCGAACTGCCTTTGCAGCGGCGGCCGACTCGAGCGACGCTGCCGCCTCGGAGAGCGCCGAGGGCAGGTCGACCTCCTCAATCGCCAGGCGCAGCTGTCCGGCTTCCGCCTGCGCGAGGTCGCGCAGGTCATCGACGAGCCGTTCGAGGTGGCGTGCGTCGGCATGAAGGCGGTTGATCACCTCGGGGGTCGGCTGGCGCAAGCCGTCCTGTAGTGCTTCGAGTTCGGCGCGCACGTGCGTCAGCGGCGTCCGCAACTCGTGCGCGACGTCGTTCAAGAGCGATCGACGGAGGCTTTCGTTGCGTTCGAGCCCTTCCGCCATGATGTTGAAGGCGCGCGCGAGCTGTCCGATTTCGTCGGTGCGCTCGACCGCGACGCGCTGGCCCAGGTCGCCTCCGGCCAGCTGTCGCGCGGCCTCGGTCAATTGCTCGACCGGCCGCACCAGCCGGCCGGCGGCCCAGCCGCTGAGCAGGACACCGAGCAGGCCGATGCCGGCGGCAATCCACCACAGGCCGCGATTCACGTCGCCGTCGAACTCGCGCCGTCCGCCTTGCGGCGGAGGCAGGACGACAATCGACGCGAGCGGCTTGCCGTCGGCACTGGTGATGGCCGGCAGCGTGCCGCCGAGGGCGAACTCGGAATGCATGCCCTCCGCTTCGATGGTGATGGTGATGCCTTCCGGGCTCAACCGGATCGTGCTCGGCATGGCCGGCGCCGCGGCAATCGCCTGCCCGTCGCGCAGCAGCACGATCAGCGCCTGCGTTCGCTGGTGGATCTGGGAGAGAAGCGCGTCAACGCCGTCAAGCGATCCTGTCCGGTCGGCAAAGGCCTGCACTTCGGCGATCAACTCGCGGGCCTCGCGCGATTGTCCGCGCTGCACGAAGGCATCGAACTCCGACACCACGACCTGGCGCGACAGCAGCAGCGTGGCGGCAATCACCACGGCGACCAGCAACAGCGCGGCGGCGAGTGTCCGCGTCCGCAGGCTACGCATCGGCCGGCTGCTCATCGAAGCGATAGCCCACGCCGTAGACCGTCACGATGTAGCGCGGTTTGGCGCGATCGGCTTCGAGCTTTCGCCGCAGGTGCATGATGTGCGCGTCGACGGTGCGTTCCAGGACGTCGCCGCCGTCCTCCCGGAGCGCGTCGACCAGTTGCGCCCGGCTGAAGACGCGGCCCGGCGAACGCACGAGCAGGCTCAGCAGGTCGAACTCCGTCGCGGTCAGCTCGATCGCCCGGCCATCCACCGCCACGGTCCGCCGATCGCGATCGATTTCGATGCTGCCGGCTCTCTGCACCCCCGTCGCGCCGTTGCGGCGCAACACCGCGTGTACTCGCGCCACCAGTTCGCGTGGCGAGAATGGCTTGGTCAGGTAGTCGTCGGCGCCCAGGCCCAGGCCCTTCAGCGTGTCGTCTTCAGTAGCCCGCGCGGTGAGCATGATGATGGGCACCGCCGATTCACGGCGCAGCTCTCGGCAGACCTCGAAGCCGCTCGCGCCGGGCAACATCAGGTCCAGGACGATCAAGGCCGGCGGCTGCTCGCGGGCCAGGTCGAGTGCGCGCTTGCCATCGCCGCAAGTGACGACGTCAAACCCGGCGTGTGAGAGGTACATGCTGACCGTCTCTACCGTCCGGTCGTCATCGTCCACGACAAGAATGCGCAACGGCACGGCTCAGTGTTTCATGGGAGCCGTGAAGAACTCATGAAGACAGTCACTTGCGCGCGTCGATGGCCGCGACGTCATAGGCGAGGATGTTGGAATCGGCACTGACGATCGTCAGGCCTTCGACCTGCGCCTGGGCGACCAACAACCGGTCGAACGGATCCTGATGGTGGAGCGGCAGCGAGGCCATTCGCAATGCGTGGCCGACGGTGACGTTCAGGATGGCGGTACCTTCGGCCGTCAGCTCGGCGACGAACTGGTCTGGACTTGAATCAAGCTTGAGGCGGCCTGTCGCGTGCTTGATGCCAATCTCGATCACGCTCACGGCCGACAACACCAATTCCGCCGGGTCCCTGAGAATACGACGACGGACAGGCGAGGGAAGCCGGCTCCAGTCGTCCTTCAGCCAAAGCCAGCAGTGAGTGTCGAGCAGGAACTTCAGTAGCCCCACGCTTTCAGTTCTTCAGGCGAGAGCGGCGCATCGAAGTCGGGCGACATCCAGATGCGACCCTTCCAGGTACCCAGACGCAGCTTCTTCCTGGCCTCGGCCGGGAAGGGAACCAGCCTGGCGACCGGTTTCCCGTTGCGAGCGATGATGACCTCCCGGCCACCCTCTACTTCGGCGAGCAACTGCGACAGCCTGGTCTTGGCCTCGTGGACGTTGACCTGCTTCGGAGCCTTCATGTCCGAATCGTAGGTTAGCTAACCATGTTAGTCAACCATCGTCCTACCGTTGATCGGATGACTCCGGCATGGTCCGGCCGACGTCGGACGCCACAGGAAGCGGAGTGAGCAGCGCGGCCATGGCTGTGACGCCGATGACGGCGGCGAGCAGGTAGAAGACGGTGGTGTAGCTGCCGGTCCACTCCACGCACCAGGCGAGCAGTAACGGTCCCACGGCCGATGCGACCACGGTCATCGCCTGTGCGGCGCCCTGGATCACGCCGAGGTGCCTGCGGCCGTACGCGCGTGGCCAGATACTGAAGAACAACACCATCACCAACCCGCCCCCAAGGCCCATGGCCGTTGCCCAGGCCATTACCTGCGTGACGGTCGTGACGTGAGGCAGCGCGGCGAGCCCGGCGGCCAGCACGAACAGCGACACGGCCATCAGCCGCGGCAACGACATGCGCTGGGCCAGCCAGCCGCCGCCGAAGTTGCCGAGCAACCCGGTCATCGCGGTCACGACCAGCGTCTGGTAGTAGATCTCGGGACCGAAGCCGCGTTCCGCGAGAATTGATTCGTTGAACAGGCCGATGCCGGACGCGACCAGCCCGTAGAGCGCGGTGCCGACCGAGAAGAGCCAGAAGGCGGGTGTTGCGACGGCTTGCTGCCAGGTGTGACCGGATTGGGGCGGGTGGGGCAGGTCGGGCTGGTGGGGCGGGTTGGTGACGCCATCGACGGCCAACCCCATGGCTTCGGGGTTGCGGCGTGCCAACAACCAACTAAGCGGCGCTAGTCCCGCAACCAGCGCGATGCCGATGAACAGCCACGCCGCCCGCCAGCCCCAGAACTGCACGATCGCGCCGATCACCGGGAAGGCGATCATGAAACCGACGCTGAGCGCGATGCTGTAGAACGCCATCGCCAGGTCGATCTTGCGCACGAACCAGTGGCCGACCATCGCGATGCTGACCACCGACAGCGCGCTCTGGCCCAGGCCTCGCGTCAGCGTCAGCGCGATGGCGAACACCCACACGCTTTGCGCGAACGACATGACCGAGACCACCACGCCGAGGACCCCGGCGAGGGTCGTCAAGACGAGGGGCGTTCCGAGTCGATCGACCAGCCGGCCAATGCCGATGGCGAACAGGGAGCCGATCAAGGTCGCCCCCAAGTTCAACTGCGCGTAGTCGACGCGGCCGATCCGCAGGTCGGCCAACAGCGGTTCGGTGACCAGGCCCAGTCCCTGCGTTCGTCCCGGCAATGTGCCGACCATAGCGGCCGCCGCCAGTCCGACCATCACCCATCCGTAGTACATGCGCGTCAACTCAACCCTCTGATTGATTACTATGCCAAAAGTGAACCTCCGCTACGCCATTCGATCGTTTCGGGCGAGCCCGGGCTTTACCCTCGCCGCGGTCCTGTCCCTCGCCATTGGCATCGGCGCGAACACGGCGCTCTTCAGCGTGGCCAGTGCGCTGCTGCTGACGCCGCTTGGCTTCAGCGATGCGGAGCGGCTGGCCATAATCTGGAACCGATCGCCGGGGCTGCTGATCGAGGAAGACTGGTTTTCGACCGCGCAGTACTTCGACATCAAGAACGGTCATTCCGGATTCGAGCAGGTGGCGATTGCGATCGGCGGCAATGACAACCTGACCGGCGACGGCGAGCCCGAGCGCGTGGGCACCATCCGGATGTCGTCGAACCTGCTGCCCATGCTGGGGGCGCGCGCCGAAGTGGGGCGGCTGTTTCTGCCAGAGGACGATCGGCCGGGCACGACCGGCGTCGCCGTCCTCGGCCACGGTACCTGGCAACGGCGCTACGGATCGGATCCGTCGGTGGTCGGCCGCACGCTGGTGATCAACGGCCAGCCGTACCAGATCGTCGGCGTGCTGCCCGCGTCGTTCTCGCTGCCGCGCGAGGTGATGCCGACGCTGAATGGGGCCGAGGATGCCGAGATCGCGCTGCCGCTGCCTCTCGCGCCGGACGCGCCGACCATCCGCACGCGCGAGGACTACAACATTCTCGCCAAGCTCAAGCCCGGCGTCTCGCGCGATCAGGCGCAGGCCGAGATGGACACGATCACCGCCCGCCTTAGGGCCGAGCATCCCGGGCTTTATCCGCCCAACAGCGGACTCACGTTCGACATCGTGCCGCTGCAGCAGCAGGTCGTCGGCGAAGTGCGCCAGTCGATCCTGGTGCTGATGGCGGCAGTCGGTTGCGTGCTGCTAATCGCGTGCGCGAATGTCGCCAACCTGATGCTGTCGCGGGCGCTCGCCCGCCAGCAGGAAGTGGCCATCCGCGCCGCCCTTGGCGCAAGCCGGCGCGACCTCGTCGGCCAACTGCTGACCGAGAGCGTGATCCTGGGCATGGCTGGCGGCGCGGTCGGCCTGGCACTGGCGGCGGTGAGCCTCGATCAACTGCACCTGCTCGGCGCCGGCAGCGTGCCGCGCCTCGGCGAGATCGCCATCGATCGTGGCGTGCTGCTGTTCACCCTGGTCCTCTCGATCGCATCGGGTATCGTGTTCGGGCTGGTTCCGGCGCTTCGGGTCAGTCGCGTCGACCTGCAAGGCCCATTAAAGGACGCCAGCCGCGGCGCGGCCGGTGCGGGCGCGTTGTGGGCGCGCGGGCAATACACGCGTCGATCCCTGGTGGTGGTCGAGCTCGCCCTCTCGGTGATCCTGTTGATCGGCGCGGGCCTGTTGATCCGCAGTTTCGCCGGCTTGCTCAACACCCCGCCCGGGTTCAATCCCAGCAATGTCCTGACGCTCGAGTTGTCGATGAGCGGCCGCAGGTACGCCGATGCCAACGCCATCATCGAGTCGTATCGTCAGATGTGGGAACGGTTGTCGCGTCTGCCGGGCGTGACCGCCGCGGGCGGGGTCTCGGCGCTGCCGCTGAGCCGGATGTTTGCATGGGGACCCATCACCGTCCAGGGCCGCACGCCACCGGCCGGCGAGGAGTTCATCAATGCCGACATGCGCTTCGTGGGCGGCGACTACTTCCGCGCCATGGACATTCCGCTGCTCGAAGGCCGCCTGTTCGCGGAGTCCGACACCCGCACCGCCCCGCGTGTGACCATCGTCGATGCCCGCATGGCCAGGGAGTTGTGGCCGGGAGAAAGCGCCGTCGGCAAGCACGTGAAGACCGGCGGGCAGGACTCGAAGAACCCGTGGCTGACCGTGATCGGCGTGGTCGGTGCCGTCAAGCAGTACACGCTCGACGCCGAGTCGCGCATCGCGATGCATTTTCCGCTGACCCAGGTCCCCGTGCGGGGCATGAACGTGGTGTTGCGCAGCCAGCAGGATCCCGAGACGCTGACGATGGCGGTTCGCGCCGAGCTGAAAGCCATCGATCCGGACCTGCCGATGTACCGGGTGCGGACCATGGAGGCGCGGGTCGAGGAATCGCTGGCGCGCCGCCGCTTCGCCATGCTGCTACTCAGCGTGTTCGCGGCGCTGGCGCTGGGCCTCGCGGCCATCGGTGTGTACGGGGTCATGAGCTACCTGGTGAACCAGGGGACACGCGAGCTCGGCATCAGGCTCGCCCTTGGCGCCTCGCCGCGGGGCATCTTGCGGTTGATTGTCGGCAGCGGCCTGCAGATCGCGTTGCTCGGCGTCGGCCTGGGCCTGGCGGGCGCGTGGCTGCTGACGCGATTCATGCAGAGCCTGCTGTTTGACGTGGCGCCCACCGATCCCCTCACCTTCACCGTCATTCCGGTCGTACTCGCCGGGGTGACGCTGGTGGCCTGCTATCTACCCGCCCGCCGTGCCACCCGCATCGATCCGGTGGTGTGCCTGCGAAGCGAATAGCGGCCGCTGCTTGGCGGGAGGGCACAGCTTGTCGGGAGGGAACCGGCCTGCCCACCGTAGCCTTGGCGAAGGTGCGTCGGGAGATAGAATGGCTCCCGGATGAAAATTGTTCGCATTCTTGCCTACCGCGTTGAACTGCCGCTGCACGAGACCACTTACAAATGGTCGGGCGGCAAGTCGGTCACCGTGTTCGACTCAACCGTCGTCCGCGTCGAGACCGACGCCGGCCTGGTGGGCCACGGCGAGGTGTGCCCGCTGGGGCCGTTCTACCTTCCGGCCTACGCCGAGGGCGTGCGCTCCGGCATCCGCGAGCTTGGACCTCACCTTCTGGGCGCCGATCCGCGACAGCTCGGCAAGTTGAACGGCATCATGGACGCGGCGCTCAAGGGCCACGCTTACGTCAAGAGCGGCATCGACATCGCGTGCTGGGACATTCTGGGCCAGGCCGCCGGGCTGCCGGTATGCGAGCTGCTCGGTGGCCGCTATGGCGACGACTTTCACCTGTATCGCGCCATCTCGCAGGAGACGCCCGACGCGATGGCCGCGCGCGTGGCCGGATATCGCGCTGAAGGGTATCGCCGGTTTCAGCTGAAGGTCGGCGGCGACCCCGACGTCGACATCGCGCGCATCCACACCGTGGCGGCGGTGCTGCAGCCCGGCGACCGGCTGATCGCCGACGCCAATACCGGCTGGACGCAGCACGAGGCGATGCGCGTGGTGAAGGCCGTTCGCGACGTCGACGTCTACATCGAGCAGCCGTGCCTGAGCTACGAAGAGTGCCTGAGCGTGCGGCGGCACACGCCGCATCCGTTCGTGCTGGACGAGAACGTCGACGGGCTCGACATGCTGCTGCGCGCGAAGGCCGATCTCGCGATGGACGTCGTCAACCTGAAGATCAGCAAGTTCGGCGGCCTCACCAAGACCCGCCAGGCCCGCGACTTGTGCGCGAGCATGGGCGTGGCCATGACCATCGAAGACAGCTGGGGCGGGGACATCGTCACCGCAGCCATCGCGCACCTGGCACACAGCACGCCGACCAGCCTGCTGTTCACGAGCACCGACTTCAACAGCTACGTCACCGTGTCGATCGCCGACGGCGCCCCGCAGCGCGCGAACGGCCGGATGGCCGCGTCCGCAGCCCCTGGGCTCGGCATCACGCCGCGAATGGATGTTCTCGGCCCGCCCGTGCTGGTCGTGGAGTGAACCCGCCGATGACACGAATCACCCTGCTCACCGCCCTCGTCATTGCCTCGCTCGCTTCGCTCCGCGCCCAGGACCGTCCGCCGTTCCAGGACGACTTTCCCGCTGCGGAGTTCGTGCAGCGCCGGGCCCGGGTGATTGACGCGATTGGTCCGGAGGCGATTGCCGTTCTCCAGGGCGCGCCCGGCGTGGACGGCTTCAAGGTGTTTCGCCAGTCGAACGAGTTCTACTACCTGACCGGTCTCGAAACTCCCCATGCCTACCTGGTGATCGACGGCCGCAGTCGCCGGTCGACGCTGTATCTCACGCCGAGGAACGCCGCGCTCGAACGCAGCACCGGCGCCACCTGGTCGGCTGAAGATGCAGCCGAGGTGATGCGGCTGACGGGAGTGGACGCTGTTGCTCCTGTTGATCTGTTGAGCCGCCAGACCTTCAACTCGACCATGCTCAGGGCGCCGCGTCCGCGTCTCTATGTGCCGTTCAGCCCGGCCGAAGGCGAGGCGCAGAGCCGCGACGAGCTGCTGGCGCACCAGGCCGGCGTGGCCGGCGACCCCTGGGATGGCCGGCCGTCACGGGAAGCGCACTTCCTCCGGCTGCTCGCGGAGCGCTATCCCGCACTCGAGCGGCGCGACCTGACGCCCATTCTGGATACGCTGCGCTCGACCAAGAGCGCGCGCGAGATCGCGCTCATCCGCAAGGCCTCGGTACTGGCTGGTCTCGGAATCCTGGAAGCCATGAAGAGCACGCGGCCCGGTGTCTTCGAATACCAGGCGGCCGCGGTCGCGCGCTTCACCTTCCTCGCCAATGGCGCACGGTTCGAGGGCTACAACCCCATCGCCGGTGGTGGCACCAATGCCTGGATGGGTCACTACTCGCGCAACCTCGATCCGTTGAAGGCCGGCGATTTGATCCTGATGGACTACGCGCCCGACCTTCGCTACTACACCAGCGACGTGACCCGCATGTGGCCGGTGAGCGGTACCTACACCGCCGCGCAGCGCACGCTCGTGACCTTCATCCTCGACTACCGTACGGCATTCTTCCGGCACATCAAGGCCGGCGTCACGCCCGAAGAGGTCCTGGTCCTGGCGCGGCGCGACATGGAGCCGGTGCTGGCGAAGACGCGGTTCGCGAAAGAGATCTATCGCAAGGCAGCCGAGGAGATGCTCTCGTTTCGCGGTCACCTGCAGCATCCCGTCGGCATGACGGTGCACGACCCCGGCGTCATCTGGGGGCAGCCGTTCCGCGAAGGCCAGGTGTTCACCGTGGACCCGATGATGTGGATCCCGGACGAGAAGCTGTACGTGCGAATGGAAGACACCATCACCGTCACGAAGGACGGCCTCGAGAACTTCACCGCCTTCCTTGCGAGCACGCCGGAAGAGATCGAGGCCGTGGTGAAGCAGGAAGGGATTCTGACGCGAGTTCCGCGCCTGCCCCGATGAAAACCATTCTGATCTGCGTAATCTGTGTCATCTGCGGCCCCGCCGTATCTGCGTCATCCGCGTCGCAGGATTGGCCCGCGTTCCGTGGCCCAGGCGGCCAAGGTCATGCCGCCGACCTCAGCGTCCCGCGCGAGTGGAGCGAAACCCTCAACGTGGCGTGGAAGACATCGGTGTCAGGTCTGGGTTGGTCATCCCCTGTTGTGGCCGGTGGGAAGGTGTGGCTGACGACGGCGGTCGAGCAGCGCGGCATTTCCCTTCGTCTTCTCGGTTTCGACGCGGCCACAGGCAAGCAACTGGTCGACGTCGAGGTGTTCAACGTCGTCGCCATGCGCGGCGAGATCAATCCCAAGAACAGCTGGGCCTCGCCGACGCCGATCGTCGATGGCGACCGCGTCTATGTGCACTTCGGCGCCGACGGAACGGCAGCCGTCAGCACGGATGGCAAGGTGCTGTGGAAACAGCGCTTCGCGTATGCGTCGCAGCACGGCGCCGGCGGGTCGCCAATCCTTCATGGCGGCCTGCTGATCTTCAGCTGCGATGGCAGTGACGCCGCGTTCGTGATGGCGCTCGACACGCAGACCGGCAAGGTGAGGTGGAAGACCGACCGCCGCTTTCCGTTCGACCAGGCGTATACGACACCGCTGGTGGTGCGAGTGGGCGAGCGCGACCAGCTGGTCAGCGTGGGTGCCTACCGGGCGACTTCTTACGACCCCCTAAACGGAAAGGAGATCTGGCGCGTAAGTTACGCAGACGGGTTCTCGAACGTGCCGCGCCCGGTGTTTGCGCATGGGCTGGTGTACATCGCGACCGGGTTTCAGCAGCCGTCGCTGTTGGCGGTGCGCCCCGATGGGACGGGTGATGTGACCAGGACGCACACGGCCTGGAAGCTGAGCCGCGGCGCGCCGCTGACGCCGTCGCCGCTGGTCGTTGGTGACGAGTTGTACGTGGTAACCGACGGTGGCATTGCCACCTGCCTCGATGCGCGCACGGGTGCCACGATCTGGCAGCAGCGCCTGGGCGGCACTTATTCGGCGTCGCCCGTTTTTGCCGGGGGGAGCATATACTTTTCGGCTGAGCAAGGCGTGACGACGGTCATCGCGCCTGGCCGGGAGTTTCGCCGGCTGGCCACCAATCGCCTCGATGGCGGGTTGCTGGCGTCGATGGCCGTCTCGAACGGCTCGTTATTCTTGCGGACTGATAGTCACTTGTACCGGATTATGGAGACACCTCGATGAGCACACGTCGCGCGATTATTTCCCTGCTGATGCTGGCCATGACGTTGATGGCGAGCGCGTCGGCCTATGCCCAGGCCGGCACGAAGCCGTTTGAACCCCAGGTCGGCCAGGCCGGCAAGGACGTGGTCTGGGTGCCCACCCCGCAGGCAGTCGTCGACAAGATGCTTGACATGGCCAACGTCACGAAGAACGACTTCGTGATGGACCTCGGCTCGGGCGACGGGCGCACGGTGATTACCGCCGCCAAGCGCGGCGCGCGCGCGATGGGCATTGAATACAACCCCGACATGGTGGAGTTGTCGATCAAGAACGCCGAGGCGGCCGGCGTCAGCGGCCGCGCCACGTTCGTGAAGGCCGACCTGTTCGAGACCGACTTCTCGAAGGCCGACGTCATCACCATGTTTCTGCTGCCTTCGATCAACATGAAGCTGCGGCCGAAGCTGCTCGACCTGAAGCCGGGCACGCGCATCGCGTCGAACACCTTCACGATGGAAGACTGGCAGGCCGACGAGACGTCGACCATCAGCGAGGGCTGCTCGAGCAGCTGGTGCACCGCGCTCTTCTGGATCGTTCCGGCCAAGGTCGAAGGCACGTGGTCGACGCCGAATGGCGAACTGAAGCTGACGCAAACCTTCCAGATGATCTCGGGAACGCTGGGCAACCAGGCCGTCCAGGGCCGCCTGCGGGGCGCCGAGATCACCTTTACGGCCGGCTCGACCAAGTACGCGGGCACGGTTGACGGCAACACCATCAAGCTGACCTCGCCCTCGGCGATCACCGCCACCAAGAAGATGTAGTGGTCTAGCGGGCCTGGCACCCCAACAGGAAGTGCCCAGTCTGAACCATCAAAAGCGGGCGGGTTGGCCTCCGAGGTCACCCGCCCGTTTTTGCGTTTTCAGGCCGAAATGTCTTCAGATGTCATAATTGGTCATACTTCCTTGGCTCATCCATCACACCTGTGTATTAGGTGTATAGTCTGCGCAGATAGGGAGCTAGGTAGCCGAGCTAGCAATTGGCTCGTCGTCCTGGCACCGCAGGAGTGTTGGAATGAAAAGCGTCGGTTCCATCACCCTGGGCACCACCATTGTGTGCCTCGGGCTTGTAGTCGCACTCGCGGGACAGCAACCGGCCCCTAAGCCAGCGGCGTCCACGGCAGCGAGGCAGGGATCCGTACCAGTGCCGGCCGCCAAGCCCGCCTCGACTCAGACGGCTGCCAAGCCTGCGGTCTCGCACGCGGTCACGGCGGCGACCATCTCCCACGAAGAACAGAATGCGCTTGTGAAGCGTTACTGCGCCGGCTGCCATAGCGAGCGCGGCAAGGCGGGCAACCTCTCGCTGGCGTCGTTCGACGCGGCGAAGGTGGGCCACGATTCCGACGTGGCCGAGCGGATGATTCGCAAGATGCAGGCGAGTATGATGCCGCCGCCCGGCATGCCGCGTCCCGAGCCGGCCGTCTACCAGAAGTTCATCACCTCGCTCGAGACCTCGGTCGATACCTACGCGCGGGCCAACCCGAATCCTGGCGGCCGCACGTTCCAGCGCTTGAATCGTCCAGAGTACGCGCGGGCGATCAAGGAGCTGCTTGATCTTGATGTCGATGCCGGCCGCTGGCTGCCGCTCGACACCATGAGCGCCAACTTCGACAACATCGCCGACGAACAGGCGCTGTCGCCGACCCTGCTCGAGTCGTACCTGAACGGCGCTGCCGACATCAGCCGCATGGCGGTGGGTGACAAGGACGCGCCGTCGATCGATTCCACCTACACCAACCCCAGCTACATGTCCCAGCACCCGTGGGACCACGTCGAGGGCGCGCCCTATGGCACCCGCGGCGGCATGGTTGTGAACCACGTGTTCCCGGCCGACGGCGAATACGCCTTCGAGATGACCTTCAACGCCGGCGAGAACACCCGCTTCGAGGACATCGACATCTCGATCGACGGCGAGCGTCTCGCGCTGGTGGAGTACGAGCTGATCAACATCGCCGGCGCCGACGGCCGCGGCCAGACGCCGCTGCGCACCGAGCCCTTCCTGGTTCGCGCCGGGCAGCGCAAGGTGGCGGCTGCCTTCGTCCGCAAGATCGACGGTCCCTACGAAGACCTGATTCGCCCGCACGACTGGTCCTACGCCGGCGGCGGTTCGGGCGGCAGCGGCATTACGACGCTGCCCCACATGCGCGATTTCGTGATTCGCGGGCCGCTCAAGACCACCGGCATCTCGACCACGCCGAGCCGCCAGAAGATCTTCACGTGCCGGCCGACGTCGCCCCGCGACGAAAGCACCTGCGCGCGCCAGATCGTGACCCGGCTTGGCGCCAATGCCTACCGCCGGCCGCTCGCGGCCGCTGAAGTCGATCGGCTGATGCCGTTCTACGAATCGGCCGCCGCCAAGGGTGGATTCGAAATGGGTGTGCGCGGCGCGCTCGAGGCCATCCTGGCCAGCCCGCACTTCATCTTCCGCCTGGAGCGCGCGCCGACCGATGCGCGCTCGGGTGGCACGTATCGCGTGGCCGATGTCGACCTCGCGTCGCGCCTGTCGTTCTTCATCTGGGGCCTGCCGCCCGACAAGGAACTGCTCGACGCCGCGTCGCGCCGCGAGTTGTCGTCGGCTGCGGGTCTTGAAAAGCACGCCCGCCGCATGCTCGCCGATCCGCGCTCCGAAGGCCTGGCCGACCGCTTCGCCGCCCAGTGGCTGCGCCTGCAGGACGTCGAGAAGGTGCACCCGGATCCGAACTTCTACCCGAACTTCGACGAGAACCTCGCCGAGAACATGCGCACCGAGACGCGCATGTTCTTTGCCAGCCTCGTGAAGGACGACCGCAGCATTCTCGACCTGCTCACGGCCGACTACACCTTCCTGAACGAGCGGCTCGCGCGCCACTACGGCTACCGCGGTGTCGTCGGCAACCAGTTCCGCCGCTTCACCTATCCCGATGCCACGCGCCGCGGCGTGCTCGGCCAGGGCAGCGTGCTGGTGCAGACCTCGATGGCCAACCGCACGTCACCGGTGCTGCGCGGCAAATGGGTGATGGAAGTGCTGCTCGGCACGCCGCCGCCACCGCCGCCGCCCGACATTCCGGACCTGGAAGCCGCCGGCGAAGCCAAGGAAGGCCGCCTGCTGACGACGCGCGAGAAGATGGAAATTCATCGTTCGAACGCGACCTGCAACTCCTGCCACCGGTTCATGGATCCGATTGGCCTGGCGCTTGACAACTTCGATGTCACCGCCAAGTGGCGCGTCCGCGAGAACGGCATGCCGCTCGACACCACCGGCGACTTCTACGATGGCACCCGCGTGACCTCGCTGGTCGAGCTGACGACCGCCCTCGCCAAGCGGCCGACGCCGCTGGTGCGCAACTTTACCGACAACCTGATGGCCTATGCGCTGGGCCGCCGGGTCGAGTACTACGACCAGCCGACGGTCCGCGCGATTGCCAAGTCGGCCGAAGCCAGCAACTACAAGATGTCCTCGTTCATTCTTGGCGTCGTGAAGAGCGACGCCTTCCGCATGAAGCGAGTAGCGCCCGAAGTCACAACGACCGAAACCAAGGCAGGGAGATAACGATGTCGTACCTCACTGGTAAGCACATGCCGCGTCGCACGTTCATCCGGGGAGCCATGGGCGCCGCGGTGGCGCTGCCGTTCCTGGACGCAATGGTGGCCGCAAAGGGCATTGGCGCCGCGCCGACCGCCGCGGACCGCACCCGGCTGATCTGCATCGAAGAAGTGCATGGTCTGGCCGGCTGTAACAAGTGGGGTGCGACCAAGCACCTGTTCGCGCCCGAGAAGGTCGGCGCCGACTTCACGATGGTGCCCGACAGCGCGCTCGCGTCGCTCGAGCCGTATCGCGATTACCTGACGATCGTCAGCAACACCGACGTCCGCATGGCCGAGGCGTTCACCGCCCCGGAAATCGGCGGCGACCACTTCCGCTCGAGCGCGGTGTTCCTGACCCAGTCACACCCCAAGCAGACGCAGGGCTCCGACATCTGGGCCGGCACGTCGTTCGACCAGTACTACGCGCAGAAGTACGGGCAGGCCACGCCGCTCCCGTCGATGCAGTTCTGCATCGAGAATCTCGACCAGGCCGGCGGCTGCACCTACAACTACTCGTGCGCTTACACCGACTCGATCAGCTGGGCGTCGCCCAACGAGCCGCTGCCGATGATTCGCGACCCGCGCGTCGCGTTCGACATGTTGTTCGGCACCGGCGGCTCGCCCGAGGATCGGGTGGCCCGCCGCCAGTCGCGCCGCAGCATCCTCGACTGGATCCAGGGCGAAGTGGCCGACGTGCGCCGCGAACTGGGCACCGGCGACAAGAACCGCCTCGATCGCTACCTGACCAACGTCCGTGAAATCGAGCGCCGCATCCAGGCCATCGAAGCCCGCAACTCCAGCGGCGAGCAGCGCGAACTGCCCGAGGCGCCGGCCGGCGTGCCCGACTCGTTCTCGGAGCACATGAAGCTGATGTTCGACCTGCAGGTGCTTGCGCTCGAGACCGACATGACGCGCATCATCTCGTTCAAGACCGGCCGCGACTCGCAGAACCGCGTGTTCCCGGAGAGCGGATCGCTCCAGCCGTTCCACCCCGCGTCGCACCACGGCGACCGCGAAGACCGGATCCTGGAGTTCAACAAGATCTGCAAGTACCGCGTCAGCCAGGTCACCTACCTCCTCGATCGCATGAAGGAATCGATGGAAGGCGACAAGAACCTGCTGGAAAAGACGATGATCGTGTGGGGTTCGCCGATGGCGGATCCGAACGTCCACAATCATCGCCGCTGCCCGCTGATCCTGCTGGGCCACGCCAACGGCGCGCTCAAGGGCAACCTGCACATCAAGGCCGCCAACGACACCCCGATGGCCAACGCCTTCATGGCCATGGCCGAGGGCCTCGGTATGGAGATGGATCACTTCGGCGACAGCACCGGCAAGCTCTCGCTGACGCAGCCCCTGCCGTCCACCGCGGCGGTCTGACACTGACGTAGAGGCGGGTCTTTCGAGACCCGCCTTTTGCCTGGGCGGGACGGCAAGTCCCGCCCCTACGATGTACGGACTTCGGGAGAGCGCAATGAAACGTCAATCCTCACTGGTTCTGGTAGTCGCGCTGGTTCTTACCGCTGCGCTGGGCGCGCAGCAGCAGGCCTCGCCCGTCGCCGATGCCGCCATGCGCGGCGACAAGACGGCGATTCGCGACCTGCTGAAGCAGGGCGCCGACGTCAACGGCGCGCAGGGCGACGGCATGAGCGCGCTGCACTGGGCCGCTGAACGTGGCGACGCCGAGCTGGCCGACATGCTGATCTACGCCGGCGCGAACATCGCCGCCGTCACGCGCATCGGCCAGTACACGCCGCTGCACCTGGCTGCCAAATCGGCCAACGCCCCGCTGACCAGGGCACTGCTCAAGGCTGGCGCCGACGTCAACGCGCGCTCGACCAACAGCGGCGCTTCGCCCCTGCACATGGCCGCATCGGCCGGCAGCGCCGAGGTCATCAACATCCTGCTCGACGCCAAGGCCGAGATTAACGCCGTTGAAGCGGAAGCCGGCCAGACCCCGCTGATCTTCGCCGCGGGCCTGAACCGTGTGGATGCCATCAAGGCCCTGCTCGCCCGAGGCGCCGATGCCTCGATTTCGACGAAGGTCATCGACATCCCGAAGTTCAACGCCCTCGACCGCGCCGCCGCCGACCGCCAGCGCAAGGTGATCGAAGGCTTCGTCGGCAAGGACTCCGAAGCCAAGGCATCGCCCAGCCAGGTGCAGGCCGCCATCCAGGCCGGCCGCGAGATCATGCGCTCGGGCAAGATTCCGCCTCCGGATCCGAACGCGCCGCCGAACCCGCGCGCCAACTTCAACCCCGATGAAATCAACCCGCCGGTCGCCACCAAGGGCGGCATGACCGCGCTGCTGCACGCCGCGCGCCAGGGCTACATCGAGGCCGCCGAGGCCCTGCTCGATGGCGGCGCCAAGATCGACCAGCAGAACGCCGGCGACGGCACCACGCCGCTGCTCACGGCCATCATCAACGGCCAGTTCGATACCGCGATGATGCTCGTCAAGCGCGGCGCCAACACCAACATCGCCGCCAAGAACAACGGCGTGTCGCCGTTGTGGGCCGCCGCCAACACGCCCTGGCAGCCGCGCACGCGCTTCCCGCAGCCGCAGGAGATGGAACTGCAGAAGCACACCTACCTCGAGGTGATGCAGGCCCTGCTCGACAAGGGCGCCGACCCGAACCACCGCATCGGCTCGCACCCCTGGTATCTCGTCTACACCGGCTGCGGCAACCGCAACTGCGGCCTCGCCGACACGTCGGGCTCGACCGCGTTCTGGCGCGCCGCCTACGGCGTGGACGTCATGGCCATGAAGCTGCTGGTCGCCTACGGCGCCGACCCGAACATTCCGACGATGTCGCCGCGCGAGCGCGCCCGCCGCGGTGGTGACTTCGCCGCCGGTGGCGGCCAGCCGCAGGGAGCCGGCGGCGCGATCATGCCGACGGCCGAAGCCGACATGGAGAAGTACGACGCGCCGCCCATCCCCTACGGCGGTCCGGGTGCGTTCGCGATCCATGCGGCGACCGGTGTTGAGTACGGCGAGGGCTTCGCCGGTAACGCCCACCGCCACGCCCCCGAGGCGTGGATGGCGGCGGTGAAGTACCTGGTCGAGGAACTGGGCGCCGACGTCAACCACCGCGACAACGACGGCTACACACCGCTGCATCACGCCGCCGCCCGCGGCGACAACGAGATGATCCTGTACCTGGTCAGCAAGGGCGCCGACCCGAAGGCGGTTGCGCGCAGCGGCCAGACCACGGCCGACATGGCCAACGGTCCGGTGCAGCGCCTGTCGGCGATTCCCGAGACCATCGAGTTGCTGATGAAGCTCGGCTCGAAGAACAACAACCGCTGCGTGACGTGCTAGTCCGGCTAAAGCCGGACACTACATCCAGATGTGGCGTCCGCCTTTAGGCGGACCAGGGGGCGTATGGCCGAGATGAATCGTCGTGACGTGATGAAGACCGGGCTGGCCATGGCGGCCCTTGGCGCGGCGAGCAGCCTCGACTGGGTGCTGCCGGCACTGGCGCAGGGCGAGGTCATGGTGCCGTTCTCGGACTCGCACCAGACGTTCAATGCCAACCCGGCCATCGATCGCCGGCTGTTTGACACGCGCACGCTGAGCGGTGCCTTCACGCCGAAGGACCAGTTCTTCACGACCCAGCACTACGGTCATCCAGAAGTTGACGCCGCCGCCTTCCGTTTGAAGGTCGGCGGGCAGGTCAACTCGCCGAAGTCACTCTCGCTTGACGAGATCCGCAAGATGGGCAGCACCGAGCTGGTTGCCGGCTTCGAATGCTCAGGCAACCGCCGCCCGGTGCAGGGCCTGATCGGCAACGGCCGCTGGACCGGTGTGCCGCTGAAGACCGTGCTCGACGCCGCCGGCCTCAAGGCCGATGCGCACGAGATCGTCTTCTTCGGTGCCGATCGCGGTAAAGAGACGGTCGCGTTTCGTGGCACCAACTTCGAGGTCGAGCAGCAGTACGGCCGCAGCATTCCGCGCGAGCGGGCGCTCGCCAGCGACCCGGCGCCGTTTCTCGCCTACGCGCTCAACGGCGAACCGCTCACCAAGCACCAGGGCGCGCCGCTGCGCCTGATCGTCCCCGGCTGGTACGGCGCCCCGAACGTGAAGTGGCTGTCCGAAATCGTGGCGCAGGCCGATCCCTACATGGGCAAGTTCCAGACCCACTGGTACCGCACCCTCAAGGGCGAGATGATCAACGGCGAGATGAAGTGGGTCGAGACCGGCATCACCCGTCTCAACCTGAAGTCGTTCGTCGCGCGCGTCAGCAAGAACGGCAACGCGCACAAGCTGACGACCATCGTCTTGAACGACGGCACGCCGATCAAGTCAGTCGAAGTGAAAATCGACGATGGTCCGTGGCAGATGGCGACGGCCGATCCGTCCACGACCGCGAAGTACGGGTGGAAGATCTACAACTACACCTGGAACGGCGCTACCGCCGGTGAGCACACCGTGGTCTCGCGCGTGACCGACGCCAACGGCAAGGTGCAGCCCACCGAAGCCGACCTGGCCAACAAGAAGACCTTCCTCGAGGACAACTCGCAGCATCCCCGCAAGGTGATGATCGCCTAGCTACTGGCCCGCGGGCGGCGTGAACGCCGCCTGCGCCTTCTTGAGCGCCCTGATCGTGATGTCGGCGCGATAGTCGGCCAGCTTCTTTCCGTTCTCGACCAGCTTCGCGATCGAGCCGATCTCCACGCCGTAGATGCTGAACTTGCCGGCCTTGATGCGCTGCTCGGCGCGCACCAGCTTCGGATCCTGCACGGCCACCAGCGCTTCGTAGTGATAGTCGTCGTGAATGTCCCAGCGGGTCGCTGACTGCACGTCGGGCACCTGGACAATGCCCAGGGTCTGCTTCATGTAGTTGTAGCTCCAGCGATCCTCGTCGTAGTACTCGGCCAGGTAGAACACCCGCGACGGCTTGCCCATCCACTTGGCGTTCAGCTCCTTCGCGACCTCGATCATCCCCGGGGGGTTGCCACCGCTTTCGGCCACCATCACGATGTCCTTGAAGCCCTGGCTCTTCAGGCTGGTGATGGCATCGCGCAGCAGCGCGCGGTAGGTGTCCTGGGTCACGCAGAACGACCCCGGCGTCAGGTCCGGCCGGTCCGGGTTGCAGGGCTCCCACGTAATGAGCGGCGCGACCAGCGTCTTGGTGTTCTTGCGCGCGATCACCTCGAGCGTCGTCTTCAGCACGTAGTTGTGCTTGCCGGTCGCGGTGTACGGCCCGTTCTTCTCGACGCCACCCGTACCGAGGAAGACCGTCGTGTGTCCGTTCTTGATCAGGTCGCGGACCTCCATCCACGACAGTTCCTCGATCCACACCGAATCGAGCATGTCGATGGGCCGCACGCCTTCGGCGATCGCGGTCGCCGCCTCACGAGCCTTCCGCTCGGCTTCCTGCTCGGGAGTGAGCGGGGCGCGCGGCGGCCGCTGCGCAAAGGCGGAGGTGGACACGGCACAGACAAGTAGCAACGACGCACAGCACAGCTTGGTTAAGGTCATGGTTGGTCCTCCGGGCCGCGCCCGTGCCCGACATTCTAGTCCGAGCGGAGGGCCACCAACGGATCCACTTGGCTGGCGCGGCGGGCGGGGAGCCAGCACGATACCCAGGCTACCGCCAGCAGGATGATCGGGACGCCCGCCAGCACCGGAAGGTCATCCACGCCGCCGGCGAAGAGGTGAAGGTCGACCACTACCGCCAGGACCCAGGCCAGCGTGGCTCCCGCGATGATCACCGTCATGCCTTCCTTGACGATCTGGCGCACCACGCCGCGGCTGGTCGCGCCGAGCGCGATGCGCACCCCAATCTCGGCCGTGCGGTGAGCGACGGTATAGGACACCACCGCGTAGATGCCAATCGAAACCAGCGCCAACAACAGCGGCGCGATCAGCAGGAACATGCGTGCCGGAATCTTCCGCAGCCACAGGTTGCGGTCCACGTGCTCGGTCATGGTGCGCACGTTGTAAAGCGGCAACGACGCATCGAGCTCGCGGATGGCCCGCTGCAGTTCCGCGGCGAACGTGACCTCGGTGCCGGACCGGGCGCGCAGGTGGATCTCGGCCAGGACCGACGGCCGGTCACGGAAGGCGTAGAACATGGCGGGCGTCGGCGGCTCACCGAACGTTTCATAGGTGGAGTTGCCGACGACCCCGGTGATGGTGAAGGTCTGGCCGCGGGATTCGAGCCGGCGTCCGATCACCTCGCCGGTGACGAAGCGGCGCACGAACTCCTGGTTCACCATCACCTCGGGACCGAGCGTGGTGTTGTCCATGGCGGAGAAATCGCGCCCGGCGACGATCGGTATACCCATCACCCTGAAGTAGTCATCGCTCACCGTGTTGCCGAGCGCGCGATCGGGCGGCTCCTGCGCCTGGGGCCGCCCCTCGAGTACGAACGACCGCAGGGGCAGACCGTGGATGTCGAGCGGGACCATGGCGGCCAGCGCCACGGCTTCGATTCCGGGCACGGTGCGCAGTCGCTGGAGCAGGCGGGTGCCGAACCCGCTGATACAGTTGCCGCAGCCATCGGCGGTGGCCGCAGTGCCGCTCAAGTCGTAGGTTGCGAGCAGCAGCCCTTCGGTCTTGAACCCCGGATCGGTTTCGCGAGTCTCGACGAAACCCTGGAAGAACAGTCCAGCGACCGTCAGCACGAGCAGCGCCAACCCCACCTGCAGCGCCATCAGGCCGTCACGAACAGTACTCCGCCCTGACGACTTCCACCCGGAACGCAGCGCGTGCTGGGGATCGACCCGCGCCAGCTGAACGGCCGGGGCCAGGCCCAAGAGCAGGCCCGACGCGAGGCCAAGGCTGACTGCGAACAACAGGCCGGCCGCATCGACGCTGGTCTGAAACTTCACCGGCAGTGCTCCGTACGCGGGCATGGCGCGCAGCGCCTCGGTGCCCCACCACGCGATCACGATGCCGAGGGCCGAGCCGAGCACACCCAGCAGCAGGTTCTCGGCGAGCAACAGCCGCACGACGCCGCCCGGCCCCGCGCCGAGGGCGAGGCGCACGCCGACCTCCCGCTGCCGCGCCGTGGCGCGGGCCAGCACCAGGTTGGCGGTGTTGCCGCACACCGCCAGCAGCACGAGCAGCATCACGCCTTGCAGGATGCCGAGGGCCGCTGTGATCATCTGCTGCGGGCCGCGAGGCGATCGCCAGTACGGCCGGATCTCCACGCCGATGTTGGCGTTCGATTGCGGGAACGCCACCGCGAGCTCGCGCATGGCCGCCGCCGCTTCGGTGGTGGCTTGCGCTTCGGTCGCGCCATCGCGCAACCGGCCCATGACCGAATAGCCGCGCTGTCCCCGGTCCTCCAGCTCGCGCGAACCCGCCAGCACCGCCGGCGCCATCGTCGCCGGAACCCACAGGTCGAACTGCAACCCCATGATCGTTCCCTGAAAGCCTTCGGGCGTCACGCCGACGATGGTGAGATCGTGGTCGTTGACGCGGAGGTGTTGACCCACGGCCGACGGATGACCGCCAAAGCGGGTCTGCCAATAGTCGTGGGAGATCACCACGACGGGATCGCCGCCGGCCTGCTCGGCCTCGCGTGGCTCGATGAAACGGCCTGCCGCCGGCCGCAGTCCCAGGGTCTGAAAGTAGTTGCCCGAGATCAGCAGGGAATATGTGCGTTCGGTGCGACTCGATTCGCCGACGCTCATGGGCGCCATGCGGAAGGCCAGGAGGTCGTCAAACGCGCCGAGGCGCTGATCCAGATCCTGGAACTCGAGCCACGAGATGCCGGGAAACGTGCCGGTGTCGGCTCGTGGCTCAACGGTATAGAACGCCGCGCCGTTGCTGACTCCGGGCAGTGGGCGCAGGGTCACCGCCTGGAGCCACGAGAACACCGCGGTGTTGACGCCAATGCCGATGCCCAGCGACACGACGATGACGATCGAGACAATCGGCGCCCGCCCGATTGCCCGCAACGCCTGCTTGATCACTTGGGCTGCAACCGTTCCCCCGTCCACTTGGTCGGCCCCTGGCTGGTCGTCAACTCACCCTCGAAGGTGCCATCGTCCAGCATCCGGGCGGTGATTGGACCGGCGCCAGGGCCACCGGCGTGTGGGGCGGGTGCGCCGTCGGCCGGCTTCTCGCCCTTGAGCGTCAGCTTGCGGTCGACGTAGTCGCCGATCAGGAGAATCCGCTGTCCCATGGCGAGCATGACGCCCTCGACGACCGTGCCCTTCTGATCGAGTTCGAGCCCGATCTGATGGCCCGCGACCATCATGATCCACACACCGGTCACGTCAGACAGCGAGCCCTTGGGCCCGGCCGTTTGCGCCGATGCGGTGGCCGTGAACATCGTGGTCGCCAATATACAAACAATCGCCTTGATCATCGCCTTACTGGCCTCCGTGAAGAATGCGCCCGAGGGCGGGACCGAGTCCGAAGTAATGCATGGCAATCGCGAGGGCGACGATGCCGGCCGCGGCGATGACAAAGAGGAGTTTTAAACCGGTCAGCATGGCGGCCAGCCTACCGACAACTGGCTGAACCGGCCGTGAAGACGCCGTTCAGGTGTCGTTCAGCCTCAAAGCAGGCACAATTGCGTGGTGCGCATCCTGGTCGTCGAGGACGAAGCCGCGCTGTCTGAACAACTGGCCACCGCCCTCGGCGCGGCTGGTTATGCCGTCGATTGCGCGGCCGACGGCGAGCGCGCCGACTTCCTCGGCCGGACCGAGGAATACGATGCGGTCGTGCTCGACCTGGGTCTGCCCAAGGTAGACGGCTTGACCGTGCTGCGCCGGTGGCGCGATTCAGGGATGGCCACGCCGGTGCTGGTGCTGACGGCCCGCGGAAGCTGGCACGAAAAGGTGCAAGGCATTGATGGCGGCGCCGACGACTATATGGCGAAGCCGTTCGAGATTGAAGAAGTGCTCGCGCGGTTGCGCGCGTTGATTCGCCGCGCCAGCGGGCAGGTGACGCCACAGATTCGCGTCGGCGCGCTGGCGCTCGATCCGCGAGGGGCCCGCGTCACCCTGGCCGGGGTGCCGGTCAAGCTGACCAGCCACGAGTTTCGGGTCCTGTCTTACCTGATGCATCACCGTGGCCGCATCGTGTCGCAAGCCGAGCTGACCGAGCACATCTACTCGCAAGGATTCGATCGTGATTCGAACACCGTGGAGGTGTTCGTGGCGCGGTTGCGGCGGAAGCTTGGCGGCACCTTCATCGAAACCGTGCGCGGCATGGGCTATCGCATCGAGGAGCCGGCATGACGTCGGCGTTGTCGCTGCGGGCGCGCGTGTTCGTCGGGGCTTTGCTGTGGTCGGCCGGCATGTTCCTCGGCGCCGGGCTGCTCCTTACCCACTACATGCTGTTTGCCCCGCAGGCACCGGGGATCTTCCACGGGTTCTTCTTCAACTTCATGTGGCCGATCGCCATCACCACGGTGATCTGCCTGGTGGTCGGGCTGGCTCAGGTGCGGCGCGGGCTGGCCTCGTTTGACGAGCTGCGCGCGCGGCTTGTTGACGTGCGCGAGGGCCGCGACAATCGTCTCGAGGGTGACTACCCGGTGGAAGTGCAGCCGCTGGTCAGCGACCTGAATGCGCTGTTGGCGGATCGCGAGCAACGAGTGGTCCGCGCGCTGACCAAGGCTGGCGATCTGGCCCATGGACTGAAGACGCCACTGGCCGTGCTCAACCGGGAAGCGGAGCGGGCCCGGGTGAATGGGCACTCGGAACTGGCTGCCGGGATCACGCGGCAAGTGGACCGCATGCGCCGGCAGGTGGACTATCACCTGGCGCAGGCGCGCGCATCGGCATCAGGTGGCAACCCCGGCGTGCGCTGCCCTGTGCTGGCCTCCGCCGACGGCCTGGCCCGCACCATGCACATGCTGCATGCGGAACGTGGAGTCCACGTCGAGGTCGACGTCTCGCCGGAACACTACGTGCAGGGCCAGCGCGAAGACCTCGACGAAATGCTCGGCAACCTCGTCGACAACGCCTGCAAGTGGGCAAGGACGCGGGTGACGATCTCCTCGGTGGTCGAGTCCGGCGGCCTCGTCATCCTCGTGGATGACGATGGGCCAGGCCTGGACCCGTCGCTTCGCGACGCCGTGCTGCGGCGCGGGGTACGGGCTGACGAGGCCGCGCCTGGTTCCGGGCTTGGCTTGGCGATCGTACGCGATCTGGCCGAGTTGTATCGCGGATCGATCACGCTGCACGAGTCGCCGGCCGGTGGCGTCCGCGCCCGCCTCGAGCTACCTGGAGGATAGGCTCCGGCCGTCGCCGCCGAATTGGGTTTCGCCGACCCGGCCTGCTTCGGCAGGTTTTTCAGGCGCGAAGCCGGCGAGACACCCCGGCACTTTCGTCGCCACTGAGCCAGCGACGGCAGCTAGCCTTGTGACGGCTTGGGCAACACTTCGATCCTGGTGGCGGTGTGAGCCGTGCCATGCGAGCCATAGGTCACGCTCAGCCTCGGGCCGTTCATCTTGGCCAGGTCCGACAAGTCCTTCATCGCGCCAACGACCTCGGTCTTCTCGGTGTACGAGAACTTCATCTCGATGCCGGCGTCGGTCCTGATCGACAGCGACTTCGCCTGGTCGTCGAGTGCGATGAACTCGCCGGTGGCCGGCATCGGGTCTTTGGGTTTCTCGGCCTGGCCGGGCTGGCGTGGCGGCGCCTGCGCCATGACTGGCGCGACACTAACGATTCCCACCAGGGCAAACACCGCACCCGAACGCTTCAGCATGTTCCGCATCGAAAATCCTCCGATGCGAACATCTGCAAGAAGCGTGTCGTCAGCAGCTCATCGGCCAGCGGGCTTGGCGACCTTGCCGAACACTTCGACAATGGTCGCGGTGACAGGGCCGGTGTTCTTGAACGTGTGCATGACACCGCCCTTCAGCTCGAGCACGTCGCCGGCCTTCACTTCGACCGGGGCCTGGCCTTCGATCGTGAACAGCAGTTGACCTGTCAGCAACGTGAGGACGTGGTACGTAGTGTTCGGGTGGTTGTGCATCCGGCGCACGGCGCCGGGCTCGGCCCAGTCTCGCAGGACGCGAAACTCCGGCCGCTCCATCACGACCATGTACGTCATCCCCGGGTCGCCGGCCACGGGCTGGCCTTTCTCCGGACCGCCGATGGCCTGTGCCGAGACCGGATCGGAGCAGAGCACAAACGCCGCGAGCAGCAGGTATCGCCTCATGCGCCCTATACTACCGTCGGCCATGGCCATCCGGGTTCTCATCACACTCAGCCTGCTGGCGGCGGGGGCCGTCGCCGCGCTGGCCCAATCTCCGGCCGGAACGCCCGATATTCACTTCAACCCGACTCGCCACGCCATTGCCGATGCCATGCTGCAGTTGGCCGGCGTCACCGCACGGGACGTCGTCTACGACCTGGGATCCGGCGACGGGCGCATTCCGATCATCGCCGCCCAGAAATACGGCGCCCGCGGCCTCGGCATCGAGATCGATCCCCGGCTCGTGGCGCAGTCGTGGGGCAACGCCAACGATGCGGAGGTCGCCAGTCGCGTGATGTTCAAGGTGGGCGACCTGTTCGAGGCCGACCTGAGCGAGGCGACGGTCGTGACCGCCTACCTGTCGCCGAGCATCATGAAGCGGCTGATGCCGGCCCTCCGAGCCCTCAAGCCGGGCACGCGCATCGTCTCGCACCAGTTCCCCATGCCCGGCTGGCCCCCGGATGAACGACGCCAGGTTGATGAGGCCGAGATCCTGTTGTGGAGAGTTCCGAAATGACCAGCGCCGCACCCGTGCTCGAGATTCGAGGCACGCTCAAGACCGACTACGCCGATATCCTGACGCCGCCCGCGCTGGCCGCCCTCGAACACCTCGCGCACTTCGATCGCGACCGCAAGCAGCTGATGGATGCGCGCATCGAGCGGCGTCGGGAACGGGCGGCGCGACAGCAGGGCATCGGCTTTCTCGATCCTGGCGCGCTCATCGGCCGGACGCAGATCTCGGTGCACGATGCGCGCGCCGGCAACTTCCTGGGATCCGAGATTCCCGCCGATCTGCGGCGGCAGTGGATCCAGGGCACGGGTCCCGCGGCCCGGCCGAATGCGCCCGCCGAGGTCAGCATTCGCAACGTGGCCTACGCGCTGATGTCGGGCGCCGATGGATGGATGTTCGATGGCGAAGATGCGCTTGGCCAGGTGTCGTCGATGTCGCTCGACAATCAGCGAAACCTGAAGCTGGCCATTCACGACGACCCCCTGTTCATGACGGTCGCCGAGCAGGTCGCGGCCGAGATGAACGAGTGGGGCGCCGCCTTCTTCACGCGGCCGATCATCGACGACTGGCGCCGGCAACTGCGCTTCACGACGAAGATCTTCCGCGCGCGCGGCCTGCACCTCGACGACCGGCACGTGCGTCACGCCAGCGGCGAAGGTTTCTCCGCCTCGATCGTCGACGCGACGCTGTACATCGTGAACAGCCACCGGCGCCTGCGCGACCTCGGCGCGTCGCTGGTGTTGTACCTGCCGAAGATCCAGACCGCCGAGGAAGCGGCGTTGTGGAACGACATCCTGGATGCGCTGGAGGACCACCTCGGTCTCACGCCGGGGACGATCAAGACCTACGTCCTCGTCGAACAGGTCGAGGCCTGCTTTCAGCTGATGGAGATCCGCGCGGCGCTCGGCCAGCACTTTGTCGGCTTCAACACCGGCCGCTGGGACTACATCAACAGCGTGTCGGACGCCATGGCGTGGGACGGCGCTTTCGTCAACCCCAACATCGATGCGATCACGATGACCTACGGCTACATGCGCCAGTACGAAGACCGCGTGCGCCGGGCGGTGAACACGCCTGACCGCGCCGGCCGCTTCGCGCTGTGGCAGGGCGGCATGGAGCCGAACATTCCCGTGGGATCGGCCGCCGGTGTCGCCGCCGGCATGAAGCGCGCGCTCGCCGGCGCCGAACGCGAACAACGCGAGGGCGCCAGCGGCAAGTGGGTCGCCCACTGGAAGATGGTCCACATAGTCCGGCCGGTGTGGCAGCAGGCGGGCGATGCCAACCAGATGGGCCGCGCCTTCCCGGCGCTGACCTACACGGAGGCCGACGCCAACGGCCTGACGGAGCTGGAAGCGGCGCCCCGCACCATTCGCGGCGCCCGCGACCTGATCAGCGTCGCCATCCAGTACGGCAACGCGTTCGGCCAGGGACTGCAGGCCGCGGCGCTGAAGCCGGCCGACTTCTTTGGCAACGACGATGTGCTCTACCTGATGGAAGACATGGCGACGGGCGAGATTCGCCTGAGCATCCTGTGGGAGTGGCTGCACAAGCAGGCGGTGCTCACCGAAGGCGAGCACGCCGGCGAAGTGTTCTCGCCAGAACTGTGCGCGCGATTAATCGACGAGGAGTACGCGAAGTTGCTGACGGCCGGCACTCGCGACGTCCACGAGGTGTCGAAGACCACGACCTTGCCGATTGCCCGGGAGATCGTCGTCTGCTACGTGATGGGCGACACCAAGCTGCCCTGGTATGTCGACCTGCTCAACATCAATCTTGGCAACCACGATCTCAACGAAGCCAGGCGGCGAATCAGGCTGCTCGCGGACGCGTTTGCCGCCGATGGGACACGGATCACGGCCAACCTGGATTTCTAAAGCAGGCCAGCCCCGATCCGTGCCCAGTCAGTGACGTTATTCCGTGGCTGAGAGCGCAGCGATGTCGCTGCGAGCCTCAGCGCGGGCCCGGCCGACTTCGGCGGCGGCATCCAGTTCGGGCTTCGACGCGCGGATCGCGGCCTCGAGCGATTGCCCCTCGGCCAGCACCCGATGCTTGAGCAGGATGAACGGCACCTGCGTGTTGCGGGCCGCGTGCGCGATGGTGGCAAACTGCTCAGCGTCCTTGAAGCCTGCCACGGCCATCGGGATCTTGGTGCCGCGGGCGAGGACCGGTTTCATGCGGTCGTGCAGCTCGGGCGCCGACACCGGGATGGTCATCACCAGTTTTGGCGTGTCAGCAGCGGCGGCTGGCGCGGCCACGCGGGTGACCCGGGCACGCCGGGGCTTCGCCTTCACGGGTTCGGCCACGGGCGTCTCCACCGCTTGCTCGAGGGCGACGGGGGCCTGGGCAGACGACGAGCGATCCGACGTCATCTCGGCGCCAATCCAGACGCCAAGCGCCACACCACCAACGAGTCCGAGCACCGCGGCCGTGGTTGTTCCTGTCTTCATCTCTCACCTCCCTGAGACGAGTTCATGCCGATTGAGAGTCCAAAAAGCGTGCCTTCCCGGTTCGCGTGCAAACCGGTTGTCTTCGCCGCATGTTCGGGAAGTTCTTACACGGTGAGGGATAAGATGCGCTCATGCGCACGACGCTTACGGCCGCCATCGCCGGATTGATCATTGGATGTGCTTCGCAACTGATCGCGCAACAGCCTGCCGCGCCTCGGCCCGTGCCCACCAGCGCCTGGGCACCGAAGCCGGCGAAGCCACCGGGCTACACCTCGCCGCAGAAGCCCTGGGTGAAGCTTTCCGACTTGAAGGCCAGGCACAAGGGCGAGCTCACCTGGCGCGAGCTGGTGGTCGACGATGGCCGGCTGACGGCGGAGTATTTCTCGGCGGCTCCCGGCGATCGGGTCAGCCCGCGGTTTCACCCCGATACCCGGCAGTGGTTCGCCGTGGTGGAAGGCGAAGTGCGCGTCGAGATCGAAGGCCAGGCGGCGATCGTGGCCACGCGCGGCTCGCTCATCAACATCCCGCGCCAGACGATCTACTCGGTTGAAACGATCGGCACGCGGCCCAGCCTGCGCTTCGTGGTGAACGTCGCGCGCGCGAAGACCTTGTTTCCGCACGACGGCGCGGCTCCCTCGCCGGTGGCGGGCAGCACGTGGCAGCCCGTGACGATCAATCGCACGCCGGCGCGCTACGACGAGTTCAACCAGCCGCACCTGAACATCCACGAGGCCGCGGCGAAGAACGAAAAATATTCAGGGGGCCGGTTTGTCCGCGACGACAAGTCGGAAATGCTCGTGCTGTACGGACACGAGAAAAACCTGCCGCCGCTCGATCCGTCGGACAAGGGTCACTTCCACGCCGAAAGTGCGGAGTTCTGGCTCGTGTTCGCCGGAAAGATTCGCTACGCCTTTGAAGGCCAGGAGCCCTTCATCGCGAGTGAAGGTGACGTCGCCTACGTGCCGGCCAACACGTGGCACGCCACGCGATACACCGGACCGGATCCGTCGTGCCGCCTGTCCATCACGGAGTACGTCGGCAACGCCCTGTTACTGGAGAAGAAGTAGGGGCGGGTCTTCAGACCCGCCCGTCTCTTGCATTAGCGGTCGGTGAGCTTGAGCGTCCGCGCCACGCGATCGAAGGCGACGCCGTAGGCATCGACTTCGCGATCGGGAGCCACCGACAGGTGGTAGAAGAGATTGCCGTCGGCGAGAAACGTCGTATACACGTCGACCATCTCGCTGCCACCCAGCACCGACCGTCCTTCGAGAGGCGTCAGGATGGCGGTGCGGCCCGACAGCTGCACCGTGCGCGGGGCGCCAAGGACGCGCATGCCCTGGTTGCCGCGGACAAAGCCTTCGATCAGCGCATCGGTCGCCTGCCGCAGGTCGCGCGACGCGGCCCGTGACACGCCCATCTCGACGCCGTGCGTCATCACGGTCTGGCCGTTGGCGTCGCCGTAGGCGTTCTGCGGCACGTACTTGATCGAACTCTCGGTCGCGAGCGGCGTCCAGTTGGTGGGGATGCTGACCTGGAACAACTTGCCGCCCTGGACCGTTCGATACTGACGCGCGGGCGCCGGAACCGGCTCGCCGACGCGTCCGACCGATGCCGGCGCGGGCGCGCCTTCGCCGCTGCGCGGGGCATTGCGCTCCACCTCCGCCATGGTGCGGGCCGGGCCAAGCGAGGCAAGCCGGGATCGCGTTTGCGAGAAGCCGCTGTCGTTGGGCCGCGGCGCGACCCGGAGCTTCTCGGCCTCCTGGGTGATGTACTGCGTGCGGTTGCCCGGGTTCGGATGGCTGCTCAGCCACTGCGGCGGGGTGCTGCCGCCCTGCTTCGCAATCGTCTCGAACATGCGCGCCAGTTCACGGGGATCGTAGCCGGCGCGCGCCATGATCTGCGCACCGAGCAGGTCGGCCTGCTTTTCGTAGTCGCGGCTGTACTTCATCAGCCATGTGCCCAGCCCGAACTGCGATCCCTGCGAGATGACCTGGCCCCAGCCGCCGCCAATCACGGCCCCGGCAATTGCGCCGGCGAGGGCGCCGATCTGGAAGCCCTGTTGCTTGGTGGCGTTGGCGGTGCCGTGGCGCAGCAGCACGTGCGCGAGTTCGTGGGCCATGACGCCGGCGACTTCACCTTCACCGGCGGCCGCCTCGATCATGCCCCGATTCACGAACATGGGACCGCCCGGCAGCGCGAACGCGTTGATGTCCTTGAGGTTCACCGGCGTGAACGAGTAGTCGAACTGGGGCTTGTTCAGGTCGGCCGGAGCGGCGTCGACCAGCCGGTCGCCGAGACGCTCGAGGTAGCCCTCGACCTGGTCGTCAGTAATGACCGGGTACTGCTGCCTGACCTCGGCGGCTGCTTCCTTGCCGATCTGGACGTCCTGCTCAACGGTGTATTTGTTCTTTGGCGGCGTCACCTTCGTTTGGGCAACCACGGTGGTCGCGACCAGGGTGAACACCAACGCCAGCCGGCTGTGCAGTCTCATCTCTATATCCTCGCCTGCTTCTCTTCAAGATCCGCGCCGACTCCAACTGTACTGCGTAGTGGCCTGTCGCCCGGATCCAGCCGAGCTTGGGAACGGCGGTGCCCATAAAGAGTAAGACGGCCGAGCTGGCAGCGGGTTGCAGCCAGTCTGGCTGGGCACGGCCCTTGCTCTCTATCGTGGGTATGAGCGCAATTGTCGCGCTCGGGGAGTGAAAGATGAGAATCGGACTTGGCGTGATCGCCGCGGTGTTTCTGACCGCCGGCGTCACCTTCGCGCAAACCGGCACCGACATGGCGGCCCTTGAACGCAAGGTTCAGGATGCGCAGACGGCCCTGGCCCGCGTCGAACCCACGGGCAACTACCGCGAACTGCGGGAACTCGAAGACGACCTGGCCTACCTGCGCGTCAAGGCGCGGCGGGGCGAGACCGTGACGGCTCGCGAGCGCCGTGACCTGAGCGACCGGCTCGACCGGTTCGTGGCTCGCGTCAACGGCACATCGACGACCAGCACCAACAGCGGTTACGACTCGCGCGGGACGCGCGACCGTGACCAGCGTGCCGGCAACTCGCAGGCTTCGTCCTCGCGCAGCATTCCGGCCGGCAGCGAACTCGACGTTCGCCTGACCTCGGCACTGTCGTCCGATACGGCCAAGGTCGAAGACGCCGTTGAAGCCACCACCGAGGTCGACCTGTTCAGCGGCAACGAGTTGATCATTCCGGCCGGCTCGCGCCTGACCGGCTACGTGTCTTCGGTCAACCGGGCCAGCCGCACCGATCGCAAGGGCAGCCTCACGGTGCAGTTCACGCGCCTGACGGTGAACGGCCGCACCCGCGACGTCCGCGCCCACGTCACGCAGGCGCTGGAAAGCGCCGGCATCAAGGGCGAGGTCGACCGCATTGGCGCCGGCGCCGGTGTGGGTGCGATCATCGGCGGCATTCTCGGCGGCGTGAAGGGTGCCATCGCCGGCGTCCTGATCGGCGGCGGCGGCGTGATTGCCGCGACCGAAGGCAAGGACGTCACCTTGCCCGAAGGCACCATCCTGCGCGTCCGTTTCGAAGACGCTGTGACCATCGGCCACTAGCGTCCAGGTTGTCGTGGCCGGGGATCCCGGCCACGACCGGCCGCCGCAACCTCTGAGGTAAGATCTCCTCGGAGAACTCGTATGAAAACCCAGTTAATCGCGGCCGGCCTGACCCTGGCGATGGGTGTTGCCGCCAGTGCTACCGCGCAGGGCGTCGACCCGCGCCCGGCAAACAACCCCGAACAGAAGCCCGCGCACGCGGGCCAGACCGACGCGCCGGAGGTCAAGTCGAACGTCGCGTTCGATGTCGTGACCGTGGCCGAGGGCCTGGTCAATCCGTGGGGCATCGCGTTCCTGCCCGGCGGCAAGATTCTCGTGACCGAGCGTCCCGGCCGGCTGCGCGTGGTCGGCACCGACGGCACGCTCTCGGCGCCGGTCACCGGCCTGCCCGCGGTTGACGCGCGCGGCCAGGGCGGCTTGCTCGACGTGGCACTCGATCCCGCCTTCGCCAAGAACAACCTGATCTACTGGAGCTACGCCGAGCCGAAGGCCGGCGAGGCCGGCGTCAACAACACGGCCGTCGCCCGCGGCAAGTTCGTGGACGATGCGGCGGCGCCGCGGGTGGACGAGGTACAGGTGATCTATCACCAGCGCCCGACGCTGAACTCGCCGTTGCACTTCGGCAGCCGGCTCGTGTTCGGCCGCGACGGCACGCTGTTTGTGACCCAGGGCGATCGCTCGGTCACGCCGGGCCGCATGCAGGCGCAGAATCTCGATAGCGGCATCGGCAAGATCGTCCGCATCAATACCGACGGCTCGATTCCCAAGGACAACCCGTTTGTCGGCAAGGAAGGTGTGCTGCCGGAGATCTGGTCGTACGGTCACCGCAACATCCAGTCGGCTGCGCTGCATCCCACGACCGGCGAGCTGTGGGAAGTGGAGCACGGCACCCGCGGCGGCGACGAACTGAACATCGCGCGCAAGGGCAAGGACTACGGCTGGCCGACCATCGCCTACGGCATCGAGTACCGCGGCGGCACCATCACCGGCGGCATTACGCAGCAGGCCGGGATGGAGCAGCCGATCTACTACTGGGATCCGGTGATCGGCCCGAGCGGCATGACCTTCTACACCGGCAACCTGTTTCCGGCCTGGAAGGGCAACCTGTTCGTCGGCGGGCACGCCACCAACGATCTCGTGCGCCTCGTGATCGACGGCGAGAAGGTAACCGGTGAAGAACGGTTGTTGAAGGATCTGCAGCCGAAACCGGAGCGCGTGCGCGATGTGCGCACCGGGCCCGACGGCGCGCTGTATGTCGTCACCGACAACGCCGCCGCCCGTATCCTGAAGCTCGTCCCGAAGAAGTAGCGATCGATGGGCGCGCGGGGAGCCGGGCTAGCGCCGGTTCCCCGTGTCGACCTTGCCCTTGAGGGTCGCGCCCTCTTCCATCACGAACGTCGGCGCGTTGACGTCGCCTTCGACCGACGCCGCCGCCTTCAGTTCGACCCGCGCCGCGCCCATCACGTTCCCCACGACCTTGCCGCTGACGGTAATCACCTTGGCCGCCAGGTCAGCGACCACCGATGCGCCGGGACCAATCGTCAGGCTGTGATCGCCCAGCTCGATGGTGCCCTGGACCTGCCCGTCGATCACCAGGTCTTCCGTAGAGACCACATCACCCCGAACCAGGATCGATCCGCTGATCCAGGATGCTCGCCGCCGTTCTTCCATCACTGCCTCCCGTTGACTGACGTCCACCCGATGGTATGTCACTCCCTGACCTCGTCGAAGGCCGAAGGCGCTGAAATCGTCTCATTCACCGGACAGTTCCAGGCCATTCGAGCTGGTACCTCTCTTGCTGAGATGGCAGGTGGCGCCCGCTGCCAGCGCCGGGTGGGAGGCAGTTCGTCATGATGCTGAAATCCGTGCTCGCGTTGATGCTGGCGGTCACGCTGACCGGGTGTGCCTACGACACCTACGGCAACCGCGGCGGCTACGGCAACAACGGCCGCAACTCGCGCACCGAGCGGGCGGCCTACGACAATGGCTACCGGGACGGCGTCCGCCAGGGACGGGCCGACGCTCGCGACGGCGACCGCTACAACCCGCGCGGCCAGCGCGACTACCGGACGGCCGACAACGGCCGCTGGGGCTCCCGTTTCGACGATGAGTACCGCAACGGGTTCGTGCGGGGCTACGAGGAGGGGTACCGGGACGCGCGCGATAACCGCCGCGGCCGGCGCCGCTAGCCGGTCCGGCTGAAGCCGGACACCACATGATGACGATGTAGTGGCTGGCTGCAGCGGAACTCACTGATGCGGATGTGGCGTCCGGCTTTAGCCGGACCTCGCTAGAAGGTGTGGCGCGCCACCCATTCGCGATAAAGGGAGTCGCTGGCGGTGTAGCGCGTTCCGTCCTTCATCGCGATGTCCTGACGAACGAGCGCCGCCAGCGCGGCCTGCACCGTTGACGCGCCTGGCAGACGGTGTCGTGCCCGCACGTCCGCCGACAGCAGTTCGCGGCCGTCTTCAAGCACCAGCGCCCGCAGCACGGCCCGCTGCGGCAAGGTCAGGCGTTGCCACGATTCCTCGAAGATCGTGTGCTGCTCGCCGAGCAGGCGCCGCAGCGTGGCGTGCAGGTCGGCCAGACCAACCGTCTTGCGACCCGCCGCCCTCGCATCGTCCCAGGTCTCGTGGGCGAGCCGCTGCACGTCGTATGGCACGTTGGCGGCCAGGTCGACGATGGCCGCGCCGAGGCTTTCCTCGGGGCGCATGCCGCTGGCCGCGAAGCGCTCGTCGAGGAACTCGGCAAACAGCGTGGCGTCGATTTTCTCCAGCCGCATTACCGGCCCGGCCTTGTAGAAGGGGCGCCGCGGGCCGAGCATCCGCTCCATCAACGACGGCTCCGAGCCCGCGAAGACGTAGCCGACGGCGCGTTGATCCTGCACCGCCGCGCGCAGCGCGTGCTCCACGCTGCCGCCATTGAACGAGGCGATCGCCTGGAACTCGTCGAGGGCAATGGCCATGCGCTGCTTGCGGGCGGCGGCAATCCGGCCGGGCAGCGCGAACACCTCGGCGGCCAGCCGGGCCGTGTCGCGCGCGGTCTTGACCGACGGAAAGGCGAGCGCGAACCGCGACTGGCCCGTCCCCTCGGCGTCGAAGCGCAGCTCGGGACGGACCGCCTGCAACAGCTCGCCGGCCCACCGCCGCAGGCGGCTGGCCGGTGTGTCGGCGGCGATCAGGGCCTGCGCGTAGGACTCGAGGAAGCCGAGATACGAGCTGGACGAGGCCACCGTCACCTCGACGGTCAGGATGTTCCGGCGGGCGAGCCCGCGCAGCACGCCGCGCACCAGTGACGACTTGCCGTAGCGGCGCGGCGAAATCAGGAACACCTTCTGGCCCTCGGCCAGGTCGCGGTCGAGCCGCGCCCGCTCGCCCTCGCGGTCGGCGAAGGCCGCGGCGGCGACGATTTCGCCGTAGATGAACGGGTTGCCGGCCGCCGTGTTCATTACGTGATTATACGTAATGGTTACGTGAAACAACGTGATGGCCGCCGGCCCGGCGGCGGCCGGTTTTGACAGTTTCAATTAAATGAACGATCATTAATTTCTTATGGCCCGCCCCAAGAACGCCGACGGACAGCGCACCCGCCAGGCGATTCTCGACGCCGCACTCGACCTGTTTGCCGACAAGGGGTTCTTCGGCACCAGCTTGCGCGACGTCGCCGCCGCGGTGGGCGTGCGCGAGAGCGCCCTCTACAACTACTTCAAGAGCAAGGAAGCGCTGTTCGAGGCGCTGATCCTCGCCGACCAGCACACCAAGATCGAGCAGCTCACCGCCACCGCCGACGGCCCGATGAGCGACGCCCGCGCGGTGCTCGAAGCGCTGGCCATCACCAGCCTCGAGCGCTTCGCCGACCCGCGCCACGAGAAGCTGTTCCGCATCCTGATGTCGGACGGCCTCCGGCTGGCGCGCTCCGGCCGCATCAACCTGTTCGAGCGGATGGGCGATGGCCGCGAACGGCTCCACGCCGTCCTGCGCCGGCTGATCCGCGAGGGCTGGCTGCGCGATGCCGACCCGCAGCTGCTGGCCTTCGCCTTCACCGGTCCGCTGCTGATCTGGCGCCAGCTGCATGCGATCAACGTCGACCTGCCGCTGACCCGCAACGCCCGCAAGTTTGCGCGGCTGCATGTCGACCAGTTCCTCTTGGGGGCCGCCACGCCCGCCACTCGTTCCCCGCGCCCGGCCCGGTCCCGGCGTTCATCGTCGTCTCAAGGAGCCCGCGCGTGATTCGTCCTACTCTCGCAACCTGCCTGCTCGCAGCGGCGCTGTCGTCGGCGTGCGGCCGGGCCGGCGCCGATTCGCCGGCGTCCGCCGAGGCGGCCGCCGTCACGGTCTCGTCAGTGGCCGTGGTGGAGCAGCCGATCAAGCGGTTCATCCGCGTCAGCGGCACCCTCAACGCGCAGGACGATGCCGAGGTTGCCGCCGAGGTGTCCGGCCGGGTCGTCGCCACCCCGGTCGAGCGGGGCAGCCGCGTCGGCGCCAACGACAGCCTGGTGCGGCTGGCGGCGGCCGAGGGCGAGGCGCAGGCGGCCGAGGCGCAAGCCAACGCCGCGCAGATCGAGGCCCGCCTGGCCATGGCCGGTGGCGCCGCCTTCGGAGTGGAGCGCGTGCCCGAAGTCGCCAATGCTTTTGCCGCTCTCCAACTGGCGCGCACCGAGTTCGAGCGCGCCAAACGCCTGCATGGCCAGCAACTGTTGTCGCAGGCCGAGTTCGATCAGCGGAGCGCACAGGCCGAAGCCACCGAACGCCAGTACGACGTGGCCAGGAACGCCGCCAGCCAGCAGTACCAATCGCTGTTGGCGGCGCGCGCCCGCGTCACGCTCGCACAGAAGGCGCTCGCGGACACGACGGTTCGCGCCCCCTTTGCCGGCATCGTCGGCGAACGCTTCGTCTCGATCGGCGACTACGTGACGCGCGGCACCAAGGTGGCCACCGTGATGCGCGTCGATCCCCTCAGGGTCGAGCTCACCGTACCCGAGCAGTACGTCTCGGCCGTGGCGGCTGGACGCGAGGTGACCTTCGAGGTCGACGCCTATCCCGGCGAGACCTTCGCCGGCCAGGTTCGCTTCGTTTCACCGTCGGTGGCGGCCGACACCCGTGCCCTCACCATTGAGGCGATCGTGCCGAACGGCGCGAACCGGCTGAAGCCCGGGTTCTTCGCCACCGCGCAGATCGAGCAGGCCAGGTTGCTGCCGGGCCTGCTGGTGCCGGCGGCCGCGGTGCGGACCGTCTCGGGGACCGCCCGCGTCTTTGTGATTGCCGGCGACCGCGTCGAGGAACGCGTGGTGATGCTCGGTCAGCCCGTCGGCGACCAGGTCGAGGTCACGAGCGGCCTCACGGCCGGCGAGCGGGTCGTGGCCACTGGTGTCGAGCGCATTGTTGACGGCGTCCGCGTCGTCGTGAGGTAGCGCCATGCAGTGGCTGGCAGAGATCTGCGTCAGGCGGCCGGTGTTCGCATGGGTCCTGGTGCTGTCGTTGAGCGTCGTGGGCCTGTTCGCATTCGGCCAGCTCGGCGTCGACCGTTTTCCGAACGTCGACATCCCGACCATCTCGGTAACCACGCGCCTGCCGGGCGCGGCTCCTGAGCAGATCGAGACCGAGGTCACCGACAAGATCGAGGAGTCGGTCAACACCATCAGCGGCATCGACACGCTGACCTCGACTTCGTCCGAAGGCATTTCGCAGGTGGTCGTCTCGTTCAAGCTCGAGAAGAACGCCGACATCGCCGCGCAGGAAGTGCGCGATCGACTCAATCGCGTGCTACCGCTGCTGCCCCGCACGGTGCTGCAGCCGACCGTCGAGAAGCTCGACTTCACCGCCTCGCCGGTGATCACGGTGGCGGTCACGGCCGACAAGCCGGTCCGCGACATCACCGAGTTTGCCGACAAGGTCCTGCGGCGGCGGCTCGAAAGCTCCGACGGCGTCGGCCAGGTCGTGGTCATCGGCGGCCGCAACCGGCAGCTGAATCTCTGGCTCAACACCGCCGTCTTGCGGGCGCAGAAGCTGTCGGTCAACGACGTCGCGCGCGCCCTTCAGTCTCAGAACGCCGACATCCCAGGCGGGCGCATGGACCAGGGCGACCAGTCGGTGACCCTGCGCACCCGCGGTCGTCTGGAAACCATCGATGCGTTCGGCGAGGTCGTGCTTCGCGAGGTCGACGGCCACCCGATTCGGCTGCGTGACGTGGCCCGCATTGAGGACGGCATGGCCGAGCCGCGCACCCAGGCCAGCGTCAATGGCGAAGCCACCGTCCTGCTGCAGATCCGCAAGCAGTCGGGCACCAACACGGTGGCGGTGGCCAACAACGTCAAGCAGCGGCTGGCCGACTTGCAGACCATCCTGCCGCCCGGCTACCAGTTGCGGATTGTCCGAGACGAGGCGCAGTTCATCGAAGCCTCGATTGCCAGCGTCCAGGAGCACTTGATTGTCGGCTCGATCCTCGCGGCGATCGTCGTCTTCCTGTTCCTCGGCAACTTCCGGTCAACGGTGATTGCCGCCATCTCGATCCCGACCTCGATCGTCGCGACCTTCGCGCTGGTCTGGTACATGGGCTTCACGCTCAACATGCTGACGATGCTGGCGCTCACGCTCTCGGTCGGCATCGTCATTGACGATGCGATCGTGGTGCTGGAGAACATCTACCGGTTCATCGAAGAGAAGGGCATGCCGCCGATGCAGGCGGCGGTCGAGGCGACCAGGGAGATTGGCCTGGCGGTGATGGCGACGACCTTCTCGCTGGTCGCGATCTTCGCGCCGGTCGGCTTCATGAGCGGCATGGTCGGCAAGTTCATGCAGAGCTTCGGCCTGACGATGGCGTTTGCCGTGCTGGTGTCGCTATTTGTCAGCTTCACGCTCACGCCAATGATGTCGGCCTACTGGCTCAAGCCCGTGCCCAAAGGCGCGCACCGCGACTCGAAGCACAACAAGCTGTTCGACCCGATCGATCGCGGCTATACCCGCATGCTCGAGTGGGCCATGGCGCACCGCGGGCTGGTGGCCGTGGGCGCGGTCCTCGTGCTGCTGTCGAGCGTGCCCCTGTTCCAGTTCACCGCGGTGAACTTCACGCCCGAGGACGATCAGTCGCAGTTCGACATCACCATGCGCGCGCCCGAGGGCACCAGCCTGGCCAGCATGGAGCTGCTGGCCAACCGCATCAGCACGGCGGTACGGGCCATTCCCGAGGTCGAGTTCACGCTGGTGACGGTAGCCGGCGATGCGGCGGGGACCCTGAACACCGCCGGCATGCTGGTGCGGCTGCATCCCATCGAACAGCGCGACCGCGATCAGTTCGAAGTGATGTCGCAGGTTCGCGACGAGATCCTGCCGGTCTACAGCGCGGCCGGGATTCGGACGGCCGTGCAGCAGGGCGGCGGCCCTGGCGGCGGTGGTGGCGGCATCCAGTTCATGATCCAGGGGCCCGACCTGGCGCAGCTCGAGAAGTACAGCGAGGCGCTGCGCGCGAAGGCGCTCACCATTCCCGGCCTGGTCGACGTCGATACCACCTTGAATGCCGGCAAGCCCGAGGTGTCGGTCTATCTCGACCGTCCGAAGGCCGCTGACCTCGGCGTCTCGATCGCCGATGCCGCCGACGCGATCCGCCTGCTGGTGGCCGGCGACCAGGTCACCACCTTCAACGACGCCGGCGAGCAGTACGAGGTCCACCTGCGCGCCGAGGAGATCAATCGCAGCACCACCGATGCGATCGCCGGGTTGCCGGTGCCGTCATCGCGGCTGGGCATCGTCAGCCTCGACAACATCGCTTCGTTCAGCCGCAGCGATTCGCCGGCGAGCATCAACCGCATGGGCCGCCAGCGGCAGGTGACGCTGAACGCCAACATGCTGCCGGGCACGTCGCAGGGCGCCGTCCAGGAGCAGATTGCCGCCGCGGCCGCCGAGTTGAACTTCGGCACCGAGTACCGCGCCGACTTCGCCGGCCGCTCGCGTGAGCTCAACCGCACCGCGACCGCATTTCTGACCGCCATCGCGCTGTCGTTCATCTTCATGTACCTGATCCTGGCGGCGCAGTTCGAGTCGTGGCTGCACCCGGTGACGATTCTGCTGTCGCTGCCGCTGACCCTGCCGTTTGCGCTGCTGTCGCTGATCATCTTCCAGCAGTCGCTGAACATCTTCTCGGGCCTGGGCCTGCTGGTGCTGTTCGGGGTCGTGAAGAAGAACTCGATTCTGCAGATCGATCACGCAAACCAGCTGAAGGCGTCGGGCATGAACACGCACGACGCGGTCGTGCAGGCCAGCCGCGATCGGCTGCGCCCCATCCTGATGACGACGCTGGCTTTCGTGGCGGGAATGGTGCCGCTGGTGGTGTCTCAGGGGGTCGGGTCGGCGACCAATCACGCCATTGGCTGGGTCGTGATCGGCGGCCAGACGATGGTGTTGCTGGTGACGCTGCTGGTGACGCCGGTTGCGTACTCGCTATTCGACCAGTTGCACGAATGGATCAAGGTGCCTCGGGGGCCTAAGGTGCCTAATGTGCCTGAGGTGCAGACCATCGCACCCCAGACCCACTAGCACTTCAGGCACCCCAGGCACCCCAGGCACCCTAGTTCTTATACGGCGGTCGGGCGAGCCAGTCGAGCGGCTCGTCGCCGATCGGCGCGCCCGGAGGGGCCGGCGACGGCGGCATGATGCGTCCCGACAGCTGGTCGTTCACCGGCCGTTCGATGAAACGCTTGATGTCGGCCGCCATCATCAGCTTGTGTGCGCGCTCCGACTCGGCCTGCGAGCCGGGCGTGACCGGGCCGACGTTCGCCGCCCGCGCCCGCAGCCGATCGAGCTTGAGCGACGCGATGGCGCGAACCTGCGCGTTCGGTGCCGCGCTCGCCAGCCACATCAGGCGATCGACCAGCACGCGCTCGGTCGCTCGCCGCACCTCGGCCTCGTAGGTGCCGGTCGTCGGCGCGTCGAAGGTCGCCCGGATCAGCCGGTCGATCACTTCACCCAGCCCGGGCAGCGACTGATCGACGGCTGACTGCGTGACCATGCGCGCGGCACGATCGGTCTGCAGCATGAAGCCAATCGTGACATCGGCGGCAATCGACGCCGGGTTGACCGGGTCGAAGCCCTCGCCGGTCGTGCGCGGGAACAGCTCGCGGTGCGCCGGGTAGCCTGGCGGCCGTGGCGGAATCAGGTCGAGAATCCGCTTCGGAATGGTCAGCTCCGACGGCTTGAGCGTGGCGGTCAGCGCATCGATCGCCTTGCGCTGCGCTTCGCCCGACACCCAGGTCGTCGGCGTGCGGCCATCGTCGCGCATCGCGTAGACGAAGTCCTGCCCGCCGATCGACGACGAGGCGCTCTCCACGGCGTAGCGGTGATACATGTAGATCGGCACCAGTGGTTCTTCGATCATCACCGTGGGTACGCCGGTGCGGATGGTGTTGGTGCCGATGCGATCGAGGGCGGCGCGCCGCACCTTCATCAGGCGGGTCAGTTCGTCGGTCTGGTTGGCGCCGTTGGTCCACTGGTCGGCGTTGGGGTGGATGTCGATGTCCTGGTTGGTAAAGTAGCGGAGGTCGGCCGCCCAGGCGTCGTTCTGGATCTTCAGCAGCGCGGCGGCGTCTTCCGCGCGATTGGGAAACTCGCGGTAGCCCCAGTTGATGGCGACCTTGTCCCATTCGCCGATGTTCTGGTGATAGGCGCGTGACAGGTCGATGGTGCCATCCTCTTTCAGCTCGGCGAGGGCGACCGGATAGTCCATCACCGAGATCCAGCCCTTGCTGCTGTTGTAGTAATTGTGGCCGATGCCGAGCGTGTGGCCGACCTCGTGGGCCGACAGCTGCCGGATACGCTGCAGCGCGGTCTCGTAGAGGACCGCGGGGCGCTCGTCGCCCTTGGCGTACGGCGACAGCAGGCCCTCGAAGATCATGTAGTCCTGGCGATCGCGCAGCGAGCCGAGCGTGACGGTGGCCTTGATGATCTCGCCGGTACGCGGATCGGAGACCGAGCCGCCCATGCTCCAGCCGCGGGTCGAGCGGTGGACCCAGTTGATCATGTTGTAGCGGATGTCCATGGGGTCGGCGCCTTCGGGCAGCACGTCGACCTTGAAGGCGTTACGGAAGCCGGCCGCCTGGAACGCCGCGTCCCACCACATCGCGCCTTCGATCAGCGCCTTCTTGACGTCTTCGGGCGCGCCGGAATCGACCCAGTACTGGATCGGCTTCACCGGTTCGCTGACCGCCGCCGCGGGATCCTTCTTCTGCAGGCGATGGCGGCGAATGTAGCGGAACTGGATCGACTCGCTGATCGGCTGGCTGAAATCGACAAACGTGGCGCCGCCGTAGCCGGCCCGCGGGTCGTCGAGGCGAGGCGTGTAGTTGTTGTCGGGCAGCTGCACGAATGACGCGTGTTCGCGGAGCGTGACCTCGTTCGGCGAGGGCGTGACGCTGGCGACCGAACCCGAGAACAGACCGCCGCCGAAGCCGCCGCCACCACCGCCACCGGCGCCCGGGGGCGCGATCGGCGTGGGGCCCTGGGTGGGACCGCCGCCGCCACCGCCAGCGCCCGTCGGTTCGTTGACGAACGTCAGCGTCATGTCGACTTCGGTGTTCATCGGGAAGTTGCGGGTGTTGGGCAGGTAGAACGCGCTGCGGGTGCGGTCGAGGCGGTAGTTGCCGGGACGCAGGCTGCCGGCGGCGCCGGCCACGTCGCGCAGGAAGAAATCGGTGGCGTCGACCAGCACGCGGCCGCCCGACTCGGCGGTCACGGCGAACCCCCACAGCGTCGACTTGGCGAACGAGTCCGCGACCGACTTCACTTCCAGCGGGTTCTTGCTGCTCGAGCGGAACGACTGGTTTGGCTGCACCAGCATGACGCGGGGGCCGACCCGCTCGAAATAGACCAGGCGGCCGCCGCCGCGGCCGGTGCCGCGATCGAGACCGATGTCGTTCGAGCCGAGGCCCGCGGAGAGGCCGGTCGAGAACAGGAACTCGGTATCGAAGCGGGCGATCTCGAGAAACATGGACCCGGTTCGTTCATCCCAATACAACGGGAAGTAGCCGTCCATTTTCTTCATCCCGCTGGTGCGGTCTTCGATCGACTGCACGGCGGCGGGACGCTGCTGCTGCGCGGGTTGTTGGGCCGTAAGCGCCGGGCCCGCGAGCAGGATGGTACCGATAAGCAACACGCACTGTTTGAACATGACCACTCCAAGACAACCACGCGCGGTTAGTGCGCGTGGCCGTGGTCATTCTACAAGGAAGTGAAAAGCGAACTTCTCACTTCTCGCGCTTGCGTTAAATGCCGTGCGCGTATGGACGGCCGGGGGTGTGGTTGGTGGCGGGCACCGACGAGGTGGACCGCCGCGACCAGGCGGCGGCCAGCCGGCCGGCCACATACAACGAGAGACAAATTGCTGCACCCGCGGCGAGCATGAACCCAGCGGCCGGCGCGTGCGATTCTTCTTCGGGGGCTGCGGTATCGCGCGGCCGGGTGGCCTGGTGCATCCACGCTTCGCTGCGAGCCTTGGGGTTGCCCTTGCCATGACTGCTGCTGATCGACTGCCGCTGTTTCACCAGTTCGCGCGCGGCGTCATCCGGCGTCAGGCGCCCGGCCTGGGTGTAGGTCCCTGGGTTCACACGGTTATCTCGACTCATGGATCTCTCCTCTAAATGCGGAAACGCAGCAGTGCCCCGACCCCGCCGATGTCGGCGAGCAGCGCAGCGTTCTCGATGAAGCGGATGCGTGCGCCGGTTTGCTGCGCACGGGTGACGAGCTCGTCGGCGAGCTTCAGGCGTTGCTCGTCGACGGCGCCTTGTGGAGCCGAGGTGTCGGCGACCACCGCACCCGGCGCGGCATCGTCGGGCAGCTTCTGCACGGCCTTGAGGGCATCGGGTGCGGCCGCAATGACCAATTCGTCGACCTGACCCAACTGAAGCGCGCTCAAGGTGGCCTCGGGTCCGGCCACGCCGAGGCCTCCGCTGCGCCACGCGCCGAGCAGCTCGGCGACCGTTTCGGCGTCGGTTTCCGCATCCTTCTCCCTGAGGGCTTCGAGCGAGCTCGCGAGGATGTCGGCTTCAGCAGCGGTCCGGTCCCAGATGGACATGTCGACCAGCCTGGCGGCGAGTTCCTTGGGAAGTTGGTCGCGAAAGATGTTCAGCGCAACATCCTCGCCGGCGACCACCAGGTGCTGCAGGTCTTCGTCGCGGACCAGCCGATCGAGCGTGTCGATGACTTCCTTGACGTGGTGAATGTGGACGTTGTCGGCGCGGCGCTGGTAGCGTGCCTGCGACCAGCCGCCTTTTGACGTGCGCCGGGTCTTGGCGTTGGTGACGGTTTCGGTGCGTTCGGTGGCGCCCAGTCCGAAGACGAAGATCTGCGCGCGGTTGGTGTCCAGCAAGACCGCGGCGTAGCGCGGGTAGTTCTCGATGATGCGAGCCAGGGGATAGAGATGGGGCACCGAACCGATGAACAGCCAGTGCTGATCGATGGGGACGTCCATCTGGACCGCGTCGAACAACCCGGCGCCAGCACAGGCAAAGACGGCGAGGCCCTGGCTTGATCGATTGACCTCGTGGACGAGGTACGCGCGAATGCGCTCGTGGTCCTGGTCGAAACTGACCCGCTCGGGCGACTCGGCCGCGAGCCCCTTGGCGCGATCCGAGAACGCCTTGCGGACGAACGCTTCGTAGTTCTCGCGCCCATTCTGCCCCGTGGCGAGGTTGAGGTAGAGGCTCACCACGGGGAACGGGCTGGGCTCGGCCGCGGCCAGATTCTGCAGCCGCTGACTCAAAGATTGCACGGGTATGGATGAGGATTCCGCCATACCCGGCGAAGTGCAAACGCAGTACCGCCTTATGCCGCTTGAATCGACAGGCTGACCTTCACATCGTCGCCCACCAGGAAGCCGCCGGTTTCGAGCGCGGCGTTCCAGTTCAGGCCGTAGTCCTTGCGGTTCAGCGTGATCTCGGTCTCGAACGCGACCTTGGCGTTGCCCCACGGGTCCTTGGCTTCCCCGAGGTAGGTCACCGGCAGCGTGACGGTCTTGGTGACGTCGCGAATGGTCAGCTCGCCGGTGACATCGTACTGGTTGTCGCCGCGCGCGGCCACGGCCGTGCTCTTGAAGGTCAGTACCGGGAACTTCTCGACGTCGAAGAAATCGGCCGAGCGCAGGTGCTCGTCGCGTTGGGCCTGGCTGGTGTCGATGCTCTTGGTCTGGATGGTGAACTCGACCGACGCGCCGTCGGCCGTTCCGCCGGCAAACGTGATGGTGCCGTCGAACTCGGCGAAGCGGCCGCGCACCTTGGTGATCAGGTGGCGGACCTGGAACGTGGCTTCGGAATGGCCGCGGTCGATGGCGTAGGTCTTGGGCGTGGTGGCGCTAGCGGTTGTCATGATGTTCTCCTGTAATGGACGTTGAAACAAAGAGTGTTAAAACACTTATTAGAGTAAAAAAAGGGAGCTATGGCTTGCCTCGACGAAGCGGCTCAGCCGCGAAGTCGGGTTTCGCGCGCACTTCCGCGAGGGCGTCGATCAGCACCCGCAGGGTCTTCCTGCTGACGTGGCCGAGCTGCTGCTGGTGCAGGTCGGTAATCGGCTTGTCGATCTTGCCGACCAGGTCCAGGCCCTTCCGGGTGATGCGCGTGGTCACGAAGCGGCGATCGTTCGAGCCGCGCTCACGCGAGATCAACCCGGCCTCTTCCATGCGATCCAGCAGCCGGGTCACGTCCGGAACCTGGGTAATCAGCCGGCTGCCCACGTCATTCCGGCACAGGCCGTCGGGGCCGGCCCCCCGCAGGATGCGCAGCACGTTGTACTGGCTCAGGCTCAGGTTATAGGGCTTGAGCGCCTGCGCGGCCTGGTGTTCAAAGATGGCGGCGGTCCGGGCAATGCTGAGCACGGCCTCGACCTCGAGGCTCTCGAACGGCTTGTTCTGCTTCAGTTCCGCGGCCAGTGCCGACAACATGATCGGATGATACGTGTTTGAACACCTATTGTCAAGTACACCTATCCCGGGCACCGGGACACCCGGCTCAGCCGAACCGGTTGTAGGGAATCTCGCTGAACATCGGCAGGCCCGCCATGGTGATGATGTCCACCAGCCCGGAGCGCTCGTGAAACTCCTTGCTGTCGCGGTCGATGACGATGGTGTTCGGGTAGTGCGGGGCCAGGCGGCGGAACTCCGCGTCGATCAGCCGGAACCGCCGCACCATGTTCTCGGCACTCTCGTGCGGGCGGTTGCGCAAGCGGATGTGCTTCTCGATCGTGTCCGTGCTCGAGGTGAGCACAATCACCTTGTCGGGCGTCCACGCATCGCCAATCGCCAGCACCTCGCGCAAGGCCGCATGGTGTTCTGACGGATACTCGGCGATATGCGCCTCGAGCGTGATGCGCGCGCCCTCGAAGAAAATCACCTTGCCGGGCGCGTCGTTCAACGCGGCGTCGCGGTAGTTGGCATCGTAGACGCGGCCGAAATACTCGGTCACGCCCACGGCATTTACGCCGTTGGCGATGTCCTCGAGCACCCGCGGATCCCAGACACCCTTCTCACCTTCACCGTACGACCCGTTGTGATACATGTCGGCGAGCTGGCGGACCAGAGTGCTCTTGCCCACGCCCGGACCCCCGACGATCGCCACGCGCATCCTTCGATATTGACCGCAACGGGCCGACCTCGTCCATATCGTTCTGGGCATCCCGGGCGGCCTGCCACAGCAACATCACGGCATACGTCCGCCACGGCCGCCAGCGCTCGGCCCGCGCCTCGAGCGCGCGGGCGGTGACGTTGCCGGCCATCCGCCTCAGGACCAGGTCGCCCGACAGGAACGCGTCGGGCTCCCGCAGTGCGCGCATGGCGATGTACTGGGCGGTCCAGGGACCGATCCCCTTGAGCCCTTGCAAGCCGCGAGTCAGGTCGCCCGGCGCCGTGGCCGCCGCCAGGTCGACGCCGCCGGCGACCACCGCCCGGGCCAGCGTTCGAATTGTCTCGGCGCGCGCCGGAATCACCCCGACACTCTCGATTGGCGCCGCCGCCAACTGCCGGGCTGTCGGGAAAACCCGATCCAGTCCATCGTCGCCGGCGAACGGCGAACCGAAGCTCCTGGCGAGGCGACCGGCCAGGGTGGTTGCCGCGGCCACCGACACCTGCTGACCCAGAATGGCGCGGACCGATACCTCGAACCCGTCCCACGCGCCAGGGGCGCGCAGGCCCGGGTGGCGCGTCACGACAGGTCCGAGCAACACATCGCCGGCCAGGTGTGTCGCAATGGCGGCGGGGTCGGCATCGAGATCGAACACACGGCGCACCCGTTCGACGATCACCGTGCATGCCACGGGATCCGGAAACCGGATTGCCAGGTTCAGTGCCGGCCGCGAGCCGCCGGGCCAGACCTCGATCGTGCCGGTCTTGCGGCCGATCGCAATCGTCCGCCGGTAGCGCCCGGCCTGCACGCCTTCGACCCCCGGCGTCGCGCGCGCGGCCAGGAAAGCCACCAGTGCATCCCAGTCCAGAGGTGGCCTGTACGACAGGCGCCGGCGCGCCGGCGCTATTGCGGAGGAGCTCAATGTTCGAAGCGATAGCCGAGCCCGTAGACGGTGACGATCATCGCCGGGCTATGTGGATCGGCTTCGAGCTTTTGTCGCAGCCAACTGACGTGGACGTCGACGGTCCGTGTTTCCGGCGTGGCCTGGTAGCCCCATACCGCGTCCAGCAACTCGTCGCGCGAGAACACCACGTCGGGATGCCTGACAAAGTGGCACAGCAGCTTGAACTCCTGCGCCGACAGACGGACCGGCCGCCCACCGCGCAGCACTTGCCCGGCGCGGGGCCTCACGCAAATCTCGCCGAAGACGTACTCTTCAGGTCCGGGCTCGGCCACTCGCGTCCGGCGCAACAACGCCTCGATGCGCGCCAGCAGTTCGGCCGACTCGAACGGCTTGGTCATGTAGTCGTCCGCGCCCAGCTTGAGCCCGGTAATCTTGTCGGCCACGGCATCGCGGGCCGTCAACATCAGCACGGCCACGTTCTTGCCGTCGCGCCGCAGTTCCTGGCACACCTCGAGGCCGTTCTTCGCGGGCAGGTTCAGGTCGAGGATGATCAGGTCGTAGTCGATCTTGCGCGCCATCTCGCCGGCGATGACGCCGTTCGCCGCCGTGTCGACGCCGTAACCTTCCTTGCGCAGCCGATCAGACAACGTCCGGCGCAACCCCGGCTCGTCGTCCACCAGCAGGATGCGGCGGCTGGGCTCGGCGCCGGCCCGTGTTCCGGTCGTGTTCACGCTGCCGGCTCCACCCGCAGGGGCGCGCCGCCTTTCATGGCGGGCAGCTGCAGCACGAACCGCGCACCCTGGCGATCCGCCGCGGTGACGCGCACCCGGCCGCCGTGCGAGCGGGCCACCTGGCGCACGATGCTGAGGCCAATGCCGCTGCCTTCCACTTCCATCTCGTGGGCCAGCCGTCCGCGAAAGAACGGTTCGAAGATGCGATGGCGCTCCTCGGGCGGAATCCCGGGGCCTTCGTCCTCGACCGAGATCAGCACTTCTTCCGCACCGGTCGCTGAGCGCACCGCTCTCGCCGCCACGCGGACCGGACCGCCGCGGCCGTACTTCACCGCGTTCAGCACCAGGTTCTTGAGCGCCATCTTCAGCGCATCCCGATCCGCCATCAACGCCGGCAGGCCCGCGTCGATGCTGGCGTCGATTCGCTGGCCCTCGGGCGAGACCGCGCGGCTCTCGGCGAGCGCGCCCTCGATAATCGCGGCGACATCCGTCGGCTGCGGGTTGAGCGCGGCATCGGGCTTGGCCTGCAGCCGGCACGACAGCAAGATGTCGCCGATGGTCTTGGTCAGGCGGTGGCCCTCGCGCTTGATCAACTCGCCGTAATGGCGCGCCTCGGCGGGAGAGCTCACCACATCGTCAGCCAGGTTCTCGCCGGCGCAGGTGATGGTGGCCAGCGGCGTGCGCAACTCGTGCGACATGCGGGCCACCAGCTCGAGTTGCTCGCGCGCGGCGCGCTGCATGCTGTGCATGGATGCCACCAGCAGGCCGACACTGACGGCCAGCAGCACCAGGACGCCGATGCCGATGGCCAGGTTGCGGATGCGGACGGCGCCGAGCGTGGCCTCGAGTGCGCCGCTCTGGTGCTGCAGGTGCACGCGCCAGCGATGCGCGGAGGCATCGGGCATCAGGTGCCGGGCGGTGGTGGCGTCGAGGTCGCGGCCGTGGATGGCGAACAGCGGAATGGGCGCGAGTGCGGGATCGAAGTCGGCCTCACTCAGCCCCTGCCGCGAGCGGTAGACGGCCTGCCCCGGCAGGTCGTCCCGAATGATCAGCACATCGAGCGCCGAGGGAATGCCACCTTCGAAACAACCCGCGAGGATGGTCGGAATCAACTCGTTGGCGACGTGATCCATGTCGAGCGTGGCCACGAGCCAGCGGTTACCGTCAGGTCCTTCCGGGTGCAGGACAATGGCGGGGATCTCCACGAGCAGCGTGCGGGCCAGCAACGGCGGCGTGCCGGACGCGTCCTGGCCCTCCAGGTCCGCCAGCCACGTGGGAATGGCGGCCCTCGCCGGACTGCTGCCCGCGGCGTCGACCGGGTGGATCGCGAACCCGCCTGCCGATCGTTCCACCGAGTAGAGCGCCTTCACGAAACCGCCGGAAGCCGCCGCGCGAACCGCCTCCGTGTACGCCGGCGCACCAGCGTCGATGGTCGAGAGGCGCGCGTAGACCTGCGCCAGACGCGCGTCAAACTCCGACGAGAGACGAACCGTTCCCGCCCGCAGGTTCTGTCGCGCGCGCAGGCCTTCGAGGCCGCTCAACTCGCCGAGCCACCGGTACTGCAGGATGGCGAGCGACGGCAGCAGCACAGCAATAAGCACGATCAGCGCTACCGAACGGCGCGAGGCGGTCCACATCATCGAAGAGATGGTAGCAACTCTGCTCCATGCCCGGGGGAACCGGGTGTCTTTTTACCACCTCTTAACGAACCCTTAGCGACCTCTTGAAGCCTCGGCGAGCCGACCCTGCTACGTTCGCCTTACCGACCCTGGTTCCACCAAGCCATGGTCGGAGGGTCCGGCCGGATCTGCGCCATCGATCGGCCGGGCTCTTTTTTTGTCGCCAAGCCCATCCATTCCCGCGCCGAGGCGGGTGTAATTCTTGCAGGCTAAGATGGGATGGTGACTCGCCTTTCGGTGTTTTTGAGCGGCCTGCTGCTCGTCTTCTTCACGGTGGGCTGCGCCAATCCACCGCTCAGCCTGGCCAACATCCAGATCGGCCGCTCGCTCAATCCCGACCGCAGCGTGGCCAGCATCACGACGCTGTTCAAGCCGTCCGAAACCGTCTATGTGGCCGTGCAGACGGCGGAGGCGGGTTCGGGCGTGGTCGGCGTGAAGTGGATGTTCGGCACGCAAGTGATTGATGAACCCACCAAGCAGGTGTCGTACGATGGCCCGGCCAGTACCGAGTTTCACCTGCAGAACTCCGGTGGCTTTCCGGCTGGCGACTACAGTGTGGAAATTCTTCTCGACGGCGTGTCCGTCGGCAAGCGAACCTTCAAGGTGGATGGGTTGTAGATGCTTCAGCATGGGTTAATTGCCGCCGCTCTTGCGTTGGCGGCGTCGTTCAGCCAGGTGACGGTTCGTCCGGACCCGCCGATCAAGTGTGACAGCTGCGACGAGTGGAACCAGCCGCTCGAGCCGTTCAAGGTCTTCGCCAATACCTACTACGTCGGGACCGCCGGGCTGTCGGCGCTGCTGATCACCGGCGATGCCGGGCACATCCTGCTCGATGGCGGTCTCTCACAGTCAGCGCCGCTGATCGAGGCGAGCATTCGCAAGCTCGGCTTCAAGCTCGAGGACGTCAAGCTGATCCTGAACTCGCACGCGCACTACGACCATGCCGCCGGCATTGCCGCACTGCAGCGAGCCAGCGGTGCCACCGTGGTGTCAAGCGCATCGGGCGCGCAGGCGTTCGCCCTGGGCGATGCCGTCGCCGACGATCCCCAGGCCGGCTTCGGCAACAACGGCTTTCCGCCGGTCAAGAACGTGCGGGTGGTGAAGGACCAGGAAGTGGTGCGCCTCGGCACGCTCGCGGTGCAAATGCACAACACGGCGGGGCACACGCCCGGCAGCACCACCTGGACGTGGCAATCGTGCGCTGACGGCAAGTGCCTGAACCTGGTCTACGCCGACAGCATCTCGGCAGTCGCGGCGCCGGGTTTCCGGTTCTCCGGTGACGCCAGAACCCCGAGCCGCGTCGATCAGTTCCGCAAGAGCATCACCACGGTGGGCGAACTGCCCTGCGACATCATGATCACCACGCACCCGATGGCGACAGACCTGGCCGGCAAGCTGAAGAAGCGCGCCACGAAGCCGACGGTTGATCCGTTTATCGATGCGCAGGCCTGCCGGGTGCTGGCCGCCAACGCCATGAAGGCGCTCGACGCTCGGGTGGCAGAGGAAATGAAGCAGAAGTAGGGCACCCCTTTACGGGGTGCCCTCAAAGACGACTACTGCGGCTTCCGGTAGCTGCTGACCGGCGGCAGGTACGATCCGGTGCCCGGCGTCGGCGCGGGCTCGGCGACCACCGGCATGGTCAGCGTGCCGATGCCCTCGATGCTGGCGGTGATCACGTCACCTGCCTTCAGGAACGACGGCTTGCCGCGGACGGCCGAGCCCATTCCCACACCGCCCGACGTGCCGTTGTTGACGATGTCGCCAGGGAACAGCGTGATGATCGAGGACCCGTACTCGATGATCTCGTAGACCGAGTGAATCATGTCGCCGGGCAGGCCTTCCTGCATCTGCTGCCCGCCGACCGACAGCGTCTGGCGCAGCCGCTTCATCGGGTCGCCGTAGAACTCTTTTGGCACGATCCACGGTCCCATCGGCGCGAACGTGTCGTGGCCCTTGCCGACGAACCAGTCCGAGCCGGGCCGCGAGTCTGGCGGACGGCCGCCGCGATCCGACACGTCGATTGTCACGGTGTAGCCGAAGATGTAGTTGGCCGCCTGGCTGGCCGGCACGTACTTCGCCGCCTTGCCGATGACGATGCCGAGCTCGACCTCCCAGTCGATGCGATCGCGCCCGTAGGGCAGGATCACGTTGGCGCCGTTGCCGACGATGGCGCCTTCGGTCGGCTTCAGGAACAGGTACGGCACGCCACGCGCGGCGCGCCGCTCGGCCGCCGCCTTCTTCTGCTCTTCCGGCGTGCCGCCTTCGCCGACATGGCTGTAGAAGTTCACGGCGGCGTTCAGGATCTTGCGCGGCTGGATCGGCGCGAGCGTCCGCACCGAGGCCAGGTCGTGCATGTAGGCCGGCCGCGGGCTCGCCGACACGCGCTTGTTGGCGACGGTATCGTTGACGATCTCGTAGAGCCGCGTCTTCATGCCGTACTCGTACTGCCCGACCAGGGCCCGCATGTCTTCGGGCATGGGAATGCGCGGGTAGGCCGGATTGCGCTCGAGCGCTTTGTTGGCGGCGTTGAGGTCGACGATCAGCTTGTCCTGCAGGACGATGCCGATACGTTCGTCGCCGGCGATCTCAAAAGTGCCGAGCTTGAAGGGCTCGGCGCTGGTGATGGCGGTTTGCGCAGACGACCAGACGGGACTGGCCAGGAGGACGAGCAGGACGGGTAAGAGAATACGTCGCATGGCGGCTAACTCTGACGCCCGCGCGGGTTCCTGTCAACCGCTTCGACTCCCGCTGCGGTTGGGAGCGTTGCCGAGCGGCCGGCGGTCGGCCGGGTCAGCGGTTCGCCGGCCACCAATAAAGACTAGCGCTCAGTAGAGAGCGCAGAACGCTACTGTCAACCTTCGGGAATGGCACTATTCTTCGGAAACGCTGATGACTTTCGTCCGAGCTATACGATCGTGAAGCGTCATTTGATCCGAGGAAAAAAGATACGCGATGTCCGCAATCCCATACGGAAGCCACATAGCGAACAGACTGTTTAGCCATAGCCGAACACCGACGACGCGCCAAAAACCCGCAAGCTGTCCGGTGTCTTTCATGACGATCCTGAGGCGGAGGAGTCGCTTGCCGATAGTCTGCCCGCGCGTCGCCAGTTGGTAACACTGCACACTCATCAAAGCAAGCCCGCCAAGCAGCGTAACCAGGAAGGCGACAGTGGATAGGAGGCCCCCTGAGTCGTTCGCGAGGACGTCCTCCACGGCGGCGGCGATGGACATCACGAGAAACGGCGTGAGGACGGCGAATGCCAGAGTCGCGTCGATGGCGGCGGCGCCGATGCGGCGTGCAGGAGTGGCGCCTGTGCCGCTCCTCGCACTGTCTGGCCACGTCAGCCCCAGATCGGCATCCTGGGCACGAACACCGCCGCCGGCGCCTTCGCGAGCGACCAGATCGGACGGAACTAGCTGCAGCGCTTGAGCCATTTCGCGCAAGCGAGTCTCGTCGTATGGCCCGGCCCAGGCCCCATCCATCAAGACATACCACTTACTCACTCGCGTCTGCTCCCGCGTCTAGAAGCGAATCACGGCAGACGTCGAGAAGACATTGCCGCGATCTGACATGTCGAACCCGGCACTGACTTCCAGGGCCTTCAGCAGCACACCGCCGCCAAAGGTGATGTGCCAGACATCCTTGTCCGGCTGAAACGTTGATTGCGCGAGGTCGTTATAGATTGCGTGGTCAGGATCGTACCAAGCTCCGACGCGGAGCGCGGGCGCGATGGCGGACCCGAGAAACTGATGCTCCATACCAATGTGGAACTGTCTCTTGTTTTCGGCATGATAGCGCACCGGTTCAGTGTCTTCAGCCGCTGCGGTTCCCTGGAAAAGCGACAGAAAGCCATCCATGAGCTGGGAATATGCCACGTGAGTCAGCTCAGCTGAGATCAGCGTACTGGCGCCCAGTCGGGTCGTCAGACCAACGGCAAGCTTGTCGGGTACATTGAATGTTGCGGCTGTGTCCTGGTTAACGCCGACGTTGTCGCTAGACCTGTAGCTCTGCGCGAAGTAATCGAACTGGACACCCATTCGGTAGGAGGCGCCGATCTGAAACCGGCGGTGGGGAATGAACATTACCCCGATGGTCGGCGCGACCGCCGACCCCTCGCCATCCTCGGTTTGGTAATTCGCAGCGGTCGTGTACTGGGGCGCGCCGGTAGGTGCTGACACATCACCTGGTGACGCGTTGGAACTATAGCGGGTGGTCAACGACGACAGGGAGAAGGTGTAGTAGGTGACTCCGCCACCGACCGCAAAGCGGTCCTCACAGTTCTTCAGGGAGCCGACCGAATCGCACGACTGAAACTTGAAGGAGGCCGCTGCTCCGTATCCGACAATCTCCAACGCCAAGTTTCCGATGACGGGGCGATAGCGCGTGTCCGCTGGAGGTAGTCCTTGGCCGGGAAATTGGTCAAGGAAGAAGGCTCCCTGTGTTTTGATCTCACGCGTGGCTCGGGATGTCTCGTGCCGAAACCCTGCAATGGTCCATCGGCGGTCCGCCCCGGCCCAGACAGCTGACAGAAACGCTGGTCGAAATTCGGAGAATGAGGACTCTTGGAAAATCGGACCATTGGTGGTGTCTAGGCCCCGGTTCGTGAGCGTGCCCGTCAGCCGTCCGCCGAACACGTATGGCGCGATCTGTTCCGCATTACGTGCTTCGAACGAGATCTCGCTCTTCGAAAGGGCGCGGAGGCCGGCGGGATTTGTGAGAGCTGCCGTGGCGTCATCGGCGGCGCTCACGAACGCTCCGCCCATCGCGAGGCTTCGAGCGCCGGGATTCACGAAGTCAAACTGTACGCCTTGGGAAACCTCCACGTTCGTTTGCGCTGACACGACCGTGGCGAGCCCAACCATCAAGAGTGTAACTAGTATCGACAGCGGTGCCAGACGACCGGGGGAAGGGCGCATCGAGAGTCTCCTTTGGATGAGTAAGGTGGCGGGCCAGACAGTAGCACGCGCCCCTATGGTCCAGCTAGGCCCGTTTTCGTCACAGCTAGCGTCCCGGCACGGAGGCGTAGAAGGCGAGGAACCTCGGAGAAAAGGCGACTGCATCGGGCGTGTAGGTGGGTGCGAGCCGGCGACACTCCGCCACCGCCTCGCCAGCGGCGTGCCGCAGCGATGGGTCTCGCTCGCCACCGACGACGTAGAGGGCATAGGTTGCTGCGGCGCGAAACAACGCCGTTTGCAGGCGGACGCCGGGACGCGGATCGGGCGTTCCGATTTGCTCAAGAGCAGTCCTGGCCCCCTCATAACGCCCGGCGAAGTACTCGCGGGCCGCCTGGAGTAGCGTGACGGGAATGCCCGACGCGCTTGCAATGCGGCTTTCGATCGCACGCGTCATGCCGCCGATACGGCTTTCGAGGTCGTCGGCGCGGGTGTTGAACGCCTGCATCGCATCCGGATCGGTGGCCGCAGCGTCGGCGTGTTTCGTGGTCAGGGCCAATAGTTCATGGAGCTCACTCACGGTCTTGCGATCGGCGGCGGTGGCAGCGGCCTCACGGCCGCCTAGAGATCGCTCAAGCCTGCTCAGATTCTGTCCTAACGCCTCCAGTCGGACCGACGTGGTGGCTGCCACGGACTTGCCGATTTCATCAGCAACCAGGTCAAGCGTCCGGTCGGCCGAGCGCGTGTCCGCGGTGCTGGCGGCGACCTCGTCCAGCGTGAGCGGCGTGGTCGCGAGCCGCGAACTGGCGCGGTTCAACAGCGCTGTGGCATTGGCGAATGTTGTGCTGGGCTGGCCGCCGAGCAGGGTCGCTACTCGTTTGGCCTTCGCTTGCGCGGCCGAAAGCTTCGATTGGGCATCAGCTAGCGCCGCCGGTAATCGGAGACCTTGGTTGCTGACCGCGCCCTTAAACATGTCACGGCTGGCGCTTGCCAGCCGGGCGGCCGTTTCCATACGGCTTGCGTTTCGGGTGCTAGCTGCATCGTTGAAAAGCGAACGGGCGCTGACCAGTTGAGCAGACGCATTCGCTTGAGGGCTGCCGGCGGCAACGGCAGCGCGTTCGGCATCCGTGGCTTCTTGCAGAGCGGTCTGGGCCGATGCCCGCACCGCCTCGAAGCGCAGTGCCTCGGCTGAGGGCGGCGGCGGACCAGAGGGGTTTGCCCCAGCTTGCTGCGCAAGGACCTGCGGCGTGGCTACTGGAGGCGCAAGGACAGCGGGGTTGTTGCCCGCATTTGCGGTCATCGGGCACTTGCTGCGGCCCGTGGCAATGCGCTGCAACATTCCGCGATCTCTGCGGGCGCTCGCGATTCGTTCCGCATCATCGAACGCGGCGTGAGCGCCGTTGCAGTTGCGCAATCGCGCGTAGGCGTGCGCCAGAAAATACGAGGGCGTATACGCCTCGACGTCGTTCCCTGAGATCTGCACGCGGCCGGTTTCGTTCGAATTCAGTTCACGGGCGCGCTGAAAGAGCGCCGTCGCTTGCTCCCATTGTTCGGCGCGATACGCCCTGACGGCAGCGATGTAGGTGCGTTCGTGCTGGGCCCAGGCAGGCGCAGCAACCAAGATTGTGAAGGTCATTGCCATGCCCGCGACTAGCTTGATCGTGACTGGCGCGGTCATTGAATCCCTCCGCTTCGACGAACACTCCAACTGCCCTGTGGGCGACCTGGCCATCTGCCCAGATTGACACTTGCGGCTCAGGTGGAACAACTTCAGAATCTTCGCCATTGTGAATCGATGCGTTCATCGGCAGCCGCCGGCGCACTGGGAAATCGTAATCGTGGGTCCATTGGTAGTCGTTGCGAGCGTACGCAGGCCAAGATTAACCGACCGCGCTGCACCGGTCAGATTCCTTTGGGCGACCAGAAAATTCAGGACACGGGTGCCGGAACTTGGGGGGGAAAGGGAAGCCGACATCCATACAGGCATTCCTTCGACAGTGAGGTCGTTCAGACAAGCAGCATCGGTGGCCGTCACCGTGAAGCGTCGCGCTCCGCAGCCGGCGCAGTCTCCTGGAACGGACGTACGCGTAGAGTTGACCGGGTCGCCATCACTGCCGAAACTGCCACCAAGAGTGCAAACAGTCGCTCCGCTGTCCTGTCGAATGGTCGCTTCGATACCGGCGATGGTCACCCTGGCCTCGCGTTGGGCTCCAGTGTTAGTCGTGGCTGTGACACTTACGCCGCCTGTTCCCGATCCGGAAGCCGGAGTCAATGACACCCAGAATGCCGGTGTCGTGCTGGAAACTGTCCACGATGGGTTTGAACACCCGGATGGGCTCACATTCACCGTGATCGGCAGTACGCCGCCACCACGGCTGAACGTCCGCGGGTTTGGGTCAAGCGAAAATGAACATTGGATCGGAGGCGGTGGGGGGGGCGGTGGCTTAGTTCCGCCACCGCCAGACGCCGCCGCAACTGCGCCCGCAGCCGCCACGCCGCCGATGATCGCGATCCATTTGCCCTTGCCGCCGCCCTTCGGCGCGGCTATTGAAGAAGCTGACGGTGGCGGGGTCATGGGCTGGACTGGTAACTCCACCTGAATCCTGTCGTCCTTGCCGGGCACAACCACAAGCGTGCGGCTGGCGCCTTCGTAGCCTGACTTGGTAATCGTGAACGTGTGCACACCTGGTGACAGGTCACGCAATTTCAACGGCGAGAGCCCCCGCAGCGCGCCGTCGACCGTGATGGCCGCGCCAGTCGGCGTCGTTTCCACCTCGATCACGCTCGCAGCTATGGCGGGGCCGGCTGGCGGGCTTGGTTCTACCTGCAGCGGGCCACCCGTCGCAATCACGCGAAAACGGAAGCGGTCGATCTGCACCCGTTCGACATCCTTGCCCGAATCCCAGACGATGCGTTTCCCTGGTCCAGGCCTGACACCGTCGCCGGCATCGCCTGTGACCGTCTGCGGCCGGATGCCGAACGTTGCGCCGCTATCTTGCGACGCCTCCAGCCGTACGGAATACACACCGCGAGGGTCGCTCGACGTCAGGTCGTAGAAAATATGCACCGCGCCATTTTCGCGCTGCTCGAATCGCACATTCTGCGCCTCACCCCTAGGGGTCACGAACGTTTGCGAGCTGGCGGACGAAGTACGGGTGAAGGCACCGGCCGACGGACTCGCGGCACAAACACCGACAGCCATCAGCACGAACGCAACAGACTTCAGACTGAATCTCATCAAACGTGCCTCCCAAGTGACGAAGAGCTGCAGCCGGCAGCCCGTGGCAAGCTGGCTATGCCGACGAACGCGTGATCGCAGACGCGATCGGCACAAACCATTCGCAACATCTCGCTGGCTAGCGAGCGCACCTGAAACCTAGCAAGTCGGTGGAACGATCAGCGTCCTCCATGTTGCGATTCGCCGACCGCAGGAATGCCTCGCCGTTGGCACGCGAACCGCCTCGAATCGCGCGCGGCCCTACCGCTTGCGGATCTTCCCTGCCATCTGACTCCAGATACGGATACGGCCGATACATCGTGGAGGTCCACTCCCACACGCTACCAGTGCTATCGCGAAGGCCCCACGGGTTAGTTCGCCGATCGGCATTGACAGTGGCAAGCTTAGGGTCCGCCGCCACCCGCTGCGGATCGAAGTCTTCACCCCACCAGAAGCGACTGGTCGAATTCGCTCGGTTGGCGTACTCCCATTCGGCTTCACTAGGCAGGCGCTTGCCCGCCCAAGTTGCGTACGCTGTGGCCGCGTGCCAACCGACCCAGACGACGGGTGCATCGCCCTGTCCGACTGGGTATGAAGTACCGTCCCAGTTCTTCAGGTAGTCCGCGTTCTGCAAATCCGTCCGGACATTCCCCTTCTGCCATTCAGGCCGACTCACAACAAACCGTCGGTAGGCCTCGTTGGTGACCTCCGTGGAGTCAATCCAGAAACCATTGGCCACTGCGATCTCGTGGCCGGCTTCGTCCTCGTCACGGTTCTTTTCTGTAACATCACTACCCATTCGAAATCTTCCGCCGGGAATGAAGACCATTGAGCGACCGTCAATAGGGGAAGTCCACCTGGAGCCGACAGCAGGGGATGCAGGCGGGGCCAGGGCGGTGAGCGCGCCAGCGGGGACGCCAAGCTGTTTCAGCCGGTCCTCTGCGGCGGTGCCGTCGGGGTGACCGACATCGATGCCACAATTAGCGATGAGCTGGCGGAGCCGGACTGCCGGCACACCCGCAGTGACGAGCTCTCTCAATGCGGACTCGGTCAGTGGCGTGTCACATTGGGCAATCTGTTCATCAAGGCCTGGAACAAGCATCAGCCAGCTGGCCGCGGCAAGAGTCGCAAGTCGGATCATTGTTCCTCTTCAGAAGTGCTTAGGCTCCGGGCTTCTTACGAAGCCCGTCGAGAATCGCGGCCTCTGCTGCTTGAGTCTTTCGGACCTCTGCAATACCCGATGCCGCGCGAGCGTTGGCGGGATCGATCTTAAGGGCCATTTCAAACTTCTCAATGGCAGAACCATACTCGCCGTCTGATTGGTGCCTCACAGCGTCGGCAAGATGACCGGATACTTGGCGAATCTGCTCAAGTGAGAGAGTAGGTCGTTGTATCACGTCCGCCCTCGGGTCGCTGTCTGGCTTGTCGACCACACCTTCTGCCGAGGCTAGCCGCCTGACTTGCTCCCGCAGATACTCGTCGGCGCGGATCTCGCTGAACCGAACCACTGGACTCTGAAAGGTCATGTTCGGGTTAACGGTGACGTCAATCTCCCGCCGCTCACTTGCTGGAGGTGGGCCGGTCAAGACGACGCGATAATCACCTGCGGCCAGTTGCATCGCCAGCGGTGTCGACGAGTCCGTCAGCGGTTGGCTCACGCCATTGGCGTCGCGCACCGCTTCGACGCGCGCCCACGGGACGGCGTCGATCACCAGCGTGCCGGGCGTGGGTCCTGGACCGCCCGCCGAATCCGATGTAGTGCGATTGCTGAGGAAATACCAGCCAAGGCCGCTCGCAATGACTAGCAAGATCCCCATAATCGCGAAGACCTTCGGCCCGCTGCCGTCTCGTGGTCTCAAACTCGGTATTTTGCCGGACTCGACAGGTGGAGTGCGGAGATCCGGATCGGGAATGGGGAGATCCGTTGGGAAATGAGGCCGTGCAACCTCTCGAAGCAGGATCGGTTCCTGCGCAGCTTCAGTGAGGTATTCACCCTTAAGATCGGATCTGAAGTCGCTGACCGTCTGGGTCCGGATCTTCAGGTTGATCGCCAGGCCGTTCAGCAGCGCCGCCTCGGCGGCGGTCGGCAGGTTAATGCCGAAAGATGACGGATGCGCGCAGTCGTCATCCTCTCGGCGGTCGAGCGCCGGTGGTGGCGTGACACCGGTGATTGCTCGATAGAACGTGGCGGCGAGTGCGTAGACGTCGGTCCAGGTGCCCTGCTTGCCCTTGCTGGTGTACTGCTCCGGGGGGGCGTAGCCTTCCTTTAGGATCACCGGCAGGCTTCGCGATTGCTGACCGGCCGCCAGCCGCGCCGCGCCGAAGTCCAGCAGCTTCATGACACCGCGCCGGGGGACGAAAATATTGTCGGGGCTGATATCGCGGTGCAGCCAGTTATCGTGATGGATGGCGATGAGTGCATCCATGATCGGATCGAGGATGCCGAGCGCCTCTTCGAAATCGATGCGATTGTCTGGTTGCGCCTCCAGGTACTCCTTAAGAGTCTGACCTTCCAGATACTCCATCACCAAGTATGCGCTGCCGTTGGTGTCGAGAATCGACGACACCGACACGATCCCTGGTTGATTGTGGAAGTGCGCGAGTACGCGTGCTTCACGCAAGAACAAATCGCGGATGGTCGCGTACTGTTCGCGCGTCCGGTCGCTTGTTGGCAGCACCGTCATGGCGTCGCGCGACCGCCGCACGAGGCCTTGAGGGAAGCACTCCTTTATCGCCTGGCGGTGCTGGAGTCTCAAATCCCAGGCCAGGTAGGTAATGCCGAAGCCGCCGCGTCCGAGCACGCGGCCAATCTGGTACTTATTGTCGAGGGTGGCGCCTAGTGGCAGATCCTGCAGGCTGCGATCTGTTGCGTCCGCGAGACAGGCCGGCTCTTCGCAGGCATAGCCTGACTGCAAGTGGGCGAAGCAGCTCGGGCAGCGGTTTTCGTCTGGAAAGGGGGACATGGTCTATGAACAGAGTTTCTCGAAGTAATCGTCCCACCGATCGAGCCAAAACTTCGGCCTGCTCGGTGCCGCCTGCCATGTGCTTCGCGCAGCGGGGCAGCGGCGCAAATTCATCTGGGCTACGCTGATGTAGAAGGACGGCAAGTACGGCCTCTTGTTCGTCTCATTCTTGACCTGAAACTGCTTGTCGGTTGACTCTGCCGGGTGAATGCGTCTTGCCGCCTCTAACAAACTGATCGCCTTCCGCCAGTTGTCCTCTGTGAAGGCTTCCATCCCCGCTACGAACGTCCTGTCATACGTCTCAGGGACGAGTTCGGAGGACACCGGGGGTAATTGCGCCGTGGGCGGCGGCGCAGGCGTAGTCACAGGAGCCGACCTGGTGACTGCCGCTACGGGGGGCGGCGGAGCCGGATCGGAGACCTCAGGCGGGCTCGCAACGGCTGGATCGCGTAGGGCAAGGGCAGGATTGCCCGTGGCTGCCGCGTCGCTGGGTCCAACCAGCGTCGGACTGAGATCAGCAGCGGGGTTGGGACTCGAAAGACGCGACTTCACTCGGGCCCCGATCGGCCCGCGCATCCAGAACGCGCCTGTGGCGAGGACCACAACGGTCGCCACGGCGGTGATCGCGGCTAACCGGTTTCCCGGAGAGGCCTGCCCCTTCGCTTCAGGCGAGGCGGCTCTTGGCGCCATCGCTGGCGCGGCTGACGGCGGTGATCCGAGGGTCGCCTCGCCCTGAAAACAGACGGCCACCGCCGTGAAGTTGTCGTTGTCTCCGGCGCCAGCCACGCGTGCGACTAGCCGCTCGCGCATCGCCGACAGCCACGCGTCAGCGGTGCGATGGCCGACGAAATCGGCCTCCATTTCTTCCTCCAGGACATATTCCCAAAAGCCGTCTGTACAGAGGAGAAACCCATCGGTGGGGGACAGCGGCACGACCGGAGCGATCACAGCCTTGAGCTCGACCCCCTCACCCAATGAGCGAAGCAAGCGACCGCGATCGACATGGTGCCGGATTTCCGCGGATTCTATCTGCCCGGTGACGGCAAGCACACCAGGCACGCTGTGGTCACGCGTTTGCGATGCGATTCGTCCGTCACGGAAGTGATAGAGACGCGAGTCGCCCAGATGACCCCACACCGCTCGTTCGCGATCGGCGACCAGAACGACCGCGGTTGTGCGCATGAGCACCAGGGCTGGGTCAGTCTTCTGCGCGGCCAGGATGGCCTCCTCGGCGCGGAGTAAACACCGGCTGATGGTGCTCTCGGCGACTTCGGGCTGCTCGGCAAACGCCCGTTCGATGGCGACGACCGCGGCCTTCGAGGCGACTTCGCCCCCGAAATGTCCGCCGAGGCCGTCACACACTACCCAACACTTTGTGGCGCCGTGAATCGCAACGAGCAGCGCGTCCTCGTTGGCCTCGCGCCCCCCCTGATCGGTCAGCGTTGAATGATCGGACAAGAACGGCACAGGAGAGCCTACTTGAGCGGCCAAGCCGGTGAAATCTCTTCGAGTTTGGCCGCGACCGACTCTTCGACCGTGCCGTCACGTTCTTCGCGGAGGTGCTTGAACCGGCAGCGAAACAGCCAGGTCGTTACCTTGCCGGCATCAGGTATCCCGACTTGGAGGGACCTGGGCAGCTCCGGGAAGTCGTAGATCCCGCGCTGGCTGCTCAGTGAATCGCTGTCGTTCCAGCGACACACGAAGCGGGCGTCCTTGCGCTCGCTGTCCGCAAGACTCAGGCTCCACACTTGGCCCTTGGTCATGATGACCTCGAACATGCGACGTGAACCCTTGCCGCCCTTGTCTTCGGACCGGTCGTACGACATCCGCACTCGGACTTGGCGGCTGCCAATCGTCGCCACCTTCTTTTCGCGATCCGACTTATGGCCCGTCAGCTGAAGGACCACGTACTCAGGCGGCGAGTTGACGATCACTTCGGGCGAATCGGAAACCACGAATCGCGTAGTGCCGGCGTGTGCTTTGACATAGAGCGCCGCCGCGCTGAACGGACCGCCGTTCTTCAGCGTGATTCTCACATCGCGAATGACGTCGCCGTGCGCAGCAACCGGCACCGCCAGATTGCTCTGCCGTGCCATCCGTCGGCCCGCGCCGGCAATGTCGGGTTGCTGCTCATTTTCGTTGACGTGCACTACGGCGGAATAGTCGTTGTTACCGAGCGGGGCATCCCCGGCTCCGAAGAGGATGGCGATGTAGGTCCGTGTCGGAGCCAACGTCAGACCAGTCAGTCGGAATCGGGTGTCGTGCGACACCCCTTCGACGGCCACCGGATCGCTCACCCGCACAAACAGCGTCTTCGGCTGCGTAAGGTGATCCACGGCCAGATCAAGGTCCCGATACCGGCGCATCAGCCGGTAGTCCTGGCACCGCTCGTCAATACGTTCGCGAACCCCGTCGAGCGCTGAAACCAAGCTGCGCCCCGCCGCCACGCGATCAACCAGGTTTTCTTCAGGACGCAGGGGTTCGAGCAGCCGTTTCCGGATGTCCGTCCATGCGGTCGCCAGTTCGGTCCGTTTGAGATAGTCGACCAGCGACGGCGTCAGGTTCATCGTGCGTTCAGCGCCGTCGGCGAGGCGCGCCAGGGCGTCCAAAAATACCTGAACGGGAAGATGCGGCCTGGACATCGCGTGGGCGCACTCGCCGACGATTTCGCTGATGTGCCGGGTCGCGAGAATCAGGTCGTCGTAGTCGTCGCTGGTCGGCACCGCGGCGCGGCGTGCCAGCGCCGCAATCTCGCGCAGCCGGTTATGGGCCTCGACGAAGCCGTAGTGAAGCCTATCGATCCGTGATTGGAGATCGCCCGACAGATCCGCGAGCGCCGCATGGCTGGACACGAAGGCGCTGGCCGGGACAAATGAATCGTCCCGCTCGACGACGTCTCCACGCCGTCGGAGCCGGCCCACCACCAGCGCCCACGCCGCGTCGTCAGCGGTGGGACGGATGGTGAGTTCGTAGTGGGCGTCAGCGAGATCGATGGCGTTGCCAGCCATGTCGTGGTCGCCGAGCGAGCGCACCGCGAAGCCCCCGGCGGCGCGGCGGCGGACCACATAGACGAGGGCCTCCTCGTCAGGATCCAGGGAGGGGAGGTTTCCCTGAAGCGTCTCCTGCAGGTCGATCCAGGCGCCGCCCGGCGTGAGCCCGCGGATTTGCCCTACCGACACGGCGGTGGCCGTCTCGAGGCGCAAAGCCGTCAGGCGGGCCGGCGAAAAGGCGTCGGTTGGGTTACTCGCCGCACGGGGCCCGGCGCCGATGATGCCGAAGAGGCTACTGGCATAGCGCGCGTTCCAAAGCGCGAGAGACTCGGCAAAGGCGTCCTGCCGCTGGAAGTGGCCTGGCTTCAGGAACAGACCGTCGAACCAACGAACGCGCCGCAAATCTACGGGATCAGAATTCATGACGGCTCTGGGGGCGGCAAAAGAGGTCTGGATTCTACACGCGCAGCCATAGCACGGCAATGGTATCCAAGGCCCACCGGAGAACAGTCGGATCTTGCTTCACTCTGCCTCCCCGGCATAAGCTCTGGCAAACGAAAGCCGATAATTACCCACGAACGGAGGGGTTGTGGCGCGAGAAAGTGTGCACAAACGTCTCGAAAACCGCGAACGAGTCAACCTGAGTTACAAGGTGGAAATCGGCGGAGCGTTCGAGAATCGGCAGATTCCATTTGTCGTTGGCGTCATGGCCGATCTGTCCGGCAGTGGCGCCACGGCACTACCGGGGCTCCGGGAGCGCGGGTTCGTCGAAGTGGACAAGAACAACCTCGAAGACGTGCTGCGCGGTGCGGCTCCGAAGCTTGAGTTCAAGGTGCCGAATCAGATCAGCGGTGACGGCAGCAGCATCGGCATCGAACTCAAATTCGAGTCGATGGACGACTTTACGCCCGAGGAAGTCGCCAAGCGTGTCGAGCCGATTCGGAAACTCGTCGAGGCGCGGCAGAAACTGCACGAAATTGCAGTAAGGGTCAACTCCAGCGAGAAACTCGATCGTCTCCTCGAGGAGGTCATCACGAACACCGAGGCACTCAAGAAGGTGAGTGAAGAGGGCGCCGACCCCGAGAAGAAGGGCGGCGAGTAATGGCTGAAGGGCAGAAGTCGCCACAAGCGCAAAACGTCACCAAGGAAACCTCGCTGCTCGATCAGATCGTTACCACCATGTCGGGCAAGGCCGGTGCCGAGCAGAAGGCCTTTGCGCGCGATGCCGTCTCGGAGCTGGCCAAACAGGCGCTGGAGGGCACGCTCGTGTTTTCCGGTGACACCGAACGCACGCTTAAGCTACGCATCGCGCAGCTTGACGAGATGATCTCGAAACAGCTGAACGAGGTGATGCATGCGCCATCGTTCCAGAAGCTGGAGGCGACCTGGCGCGGCATCCAGTACCTGGTAGAACAGACCCCGGGGAACCGCAACGTCAAGGTCAAGCTCCTCAATGTTCGGCAGAGCGAGCTCCAGTCTGATTTGAAGAATCGCGACTTCGTGCAGAGCCAGACATGGAAGAAAGTTTACGACGAGGAGTTCGGCGTCTTCGGCGGCGATCCCTTCGGGCTTTTGGTCGGAGATTTTCAGTTCAGCAACGAGCCGCAAGACGTCGAAATCCTGGAGCGGATGGCAACCATTGCCGCTGCGGCTCACGCGCCGTTCATTTCGTCGGCGTCGCCTCAACTGCTTGGTCTCGACAGCTTCACGCAAATCGGCGAGCCGAAGTCGATTCCGAAGCTTTTCGAGAGCCAGGCCTACGCCAAATGGAACAGCTTCCGTGAATCAGAAGATTCGCGTTTCGTTGGGCTGGTCGCGCCGCGCATGTTGCTGCGCTCGCCCTATACGGCGGCGGATGCCTCGAATCAATCGTTCAGCTTCGATGAAGTGACCGCCGAACACGACGAGTATTTGTGGGGCAATTCGGCATTCGCATTTGCGGGCCGCGTTACCAATTCGTTTTCTGAGTTCGGGTGGTGTACCGCCATTCGTGGCGTCGAAGGCGGAGGCCTGGTCGAGGGCCTGCCGACACACACTTTCAAGACCGACCGCGGTGACGTGGCCATGAAGTGCCCAACCGAAGTCGCTATTACGGAAGCCCGAGACAAAGAGTTGTCCGACGCCGGGATAATGTCGCTGGTTCACTGCAAGGGCCGGGACTACGCGGCATTTTTTGGCGCTCAGTCCGTCAACAAGCCGCGCGAGTACAGCAAGCCCGACGCCACCGCCAACGCCAAGCTGTCGTCCCAGTTGCAATATCTCTTCGCGACCTGCCGATTCGCGCACTACCTCAAGGCCATCATGCGCGACAAGATCGGTGGTTTCATGTCGCGGAAGAACGCCGAAGACTACCTGAAAGACTGGATTGCCCAGTACGTGCTCATGGACGATGACGCGTCACCTGGCATGAAGGCCAAGCAACCGCTTCGCGAGGCCGACGTGACCGTCGAAGAGATCCCGGGTCACCCAGGTACGTACCGTGCCGTGGCGTATCTGCGCCCGCACTTCCAACTCGAACAGATCGACGTGTCGTTGCGCCTGGTGGCGGATCTGCCGCGCTCGGCGGCATAACTTTTCTGGAGGCTAGGCATGAGTTTTGATGCATTCATGAAGATCGCGAACATTCCTGGTGAGAGCACTGACGCGAACCACAGCGAATGGATTGAGATTCTGTCTTTCAATCATGGCCTGAGCCAGCCGGCGAGTGCGCAAGTCAGCCGCCAGGGAGGCGTCACGGTCGGCCGCGTCGACATCGGAGATCTGACGGTTACCAAGTCTCTCGACAAGGCCTCGCCGAAATTGTCTGTGGCCTGCTGCAAGGGCGAGCACTTCGCGACGGTCAGCATCGAGCTGTGCAAGGCGACCGGAAACAAGCAGAAGTACCTAGAGCTCAAGTTGTCGGACGTCGTGGTCAGCTCGGTTCAGACCCATGGCCAGTCCAAGGACGATAAGAGCGAGTTGCCCTTCGAAGTGGTTGGGTTCCGCTTCGGAAAGATCGAGTGGAATTACACGGCCCTCGATAGCAAGAGTGGCAAGCCGAAAGGCAACGTGGCCGCTGGCTGGGACCTTTCGAAGAACGCGCCGGTCTAAGCGCGAGCGCGCGAGCGACAGGTGGCCAAACCGGGGCAGAGTTCGCGGATTGTCGCCTCGTTGTTCGATCGGCTCGTCAACGAGCACGATGCGATTCCGACCGACAGCGACGCCAACCGAGCGTTGGCCGAGCGCCTTTTCAAGGCGGCCGTCATGGAAGATCTTACCCACCTCCTGAACACCCGGAACAGCTTCGCGCACTATCGCGATAGATTTTCGGAAGAGGCGTTCGTCGAAGCGGGTGGGTCGGTGTTGTGCTACGGCCTGCCCGATATGACGAAGTACAACGCGAACAGCTCGGCCGCGGCCGCCTTGTTGTGCAGCAACGTCGAAGACGCGATACGCCGGTTCGAACCGCGGCTCACCGATGTCAGGGTGACGTTGTTGACCACCTCGCCACGCGACCGGACCTTCGGCCTGCTGATCGACGCTCGGATTCGCCTCGATCCGATCAGCGCGCCGATCAACTTTCAGGTCAACATGCCGCTGACGACCGGCGGATGCGAAATACAGGATGCCGACTAATGCGTGAGGAACTGCTCAAGCTTTACGAGCGCGAACTCACGTACATCCGACACTTGGCAAACGACTTTGCCGAGCAGCATCCGCATGTCGCCGGCCGGTTGCTGCTCGAGCCAGACCGCTGTCAAGATCCGCACGTCGAGCGGCTAATCGAGTCGTTTGCGTTACTGGCGGCTCGCGTGCATCTCAAGCTTGATGACGAGTTTCCGGAGGTCACCGAGGCGCTGCTCCAAGTGTTGTATCCACACTACTTGGCGCCCGTACCGGCGATGTCGATCGCGCAGTTTACGCTCGACCCCGATCAGGGCCGCGTGTCCACCGGTTACGAAATTCCGAGACACAAAACCCTGTTCTCAAAAACACGCGAGGTCCCGACGTGTCGTTTCCGGACGTGCTATCCCGTGACGTTGTGGCCGCTCGAGGTTCGGCGCGCCTACGTCGCCCCAGCCGGAATGCCGGGTCGGGCGGGGCGATCGGCGTCGAGCGCGATCGTGGTGCGTGTCGGCACGTCCGGCAATATTGCGCTTCGTGAGCTTGATTTAAGGACGCTGAGGTTCTTTCTCAGCGGCGAGGACAAGCTCGTGCACCCGCTCTACGAGGCGATCATGAGTCGCGGCCTCGGGATCGCGATCCGTAAGCCTGGCGCAACCGACGCGGGGACGTTCCTCCCTGACGTCCTTCGAGAATCTGATCGCGTCAATCCCGGAGAAGTCGGGTTTGCACGCGAGGAAGCCCTGCTGCCATACTCGACCCGCTCGCACGTCGGTTACCGGTTGCTTCTCGAATATTTTTGCTTTCCCCGTAAGTTTCTCTTCTTCGATATTGCGGGCCTCGAGGCGATCCAGACCGTCGATGTCGCAACTGAGTTCGAGCTGGTCTTTCTGCTGGATCGCGCCTTGCCGGAGACGCAGAGCCTCGACGCGACGACGTTTCGCCTGGGATGTACGCCGATTGTGAACTTGTTCAAGCAGTCGGCTGAGCCCATTCGCCTCGACCATGCCCACACCGAGTATCCAGTGGTGCCGGACGTGAAGCGGCAATCCTCGACCGAAGTCTATTCGGTCGACGCCGTGATCGGCACGTCGGCGGCCACGGGCGAGACCACCCACTACCGTCCGTTCTATTCGCTTCAACATTCATTTGACAACCGGAGCGCGACCGCTTTCTGGCAGATGAGCAGAAGACAGTCGGAGCGAAAGGGGCTGAGCGGCACCGACGTTTATTTGTCGCTGGTCGACCTCGAGCTGCGGCCGACCACCGCGACTACCGACGTGCTGACGGTTGATGTCACCTGCACAAATCGGGATCTGCCGGAGGCACTGGGGCCCTCGGCCGAATTGGATGTCGAGGGTGCGCCACCGGTGAAAAGCGCCCGATGCCTGACGAAGCCAACGCCGACGCTGCGGCCGCCGGCGGCGCGCGGCGCGCAGTGGCCGCTCATTTCGCATCTGTCGCTGAACTACCTGTCGGCGCTCGACGTGGATGAACACGGTTCGCCAGACGTGTTGCGCGCCATCCTGCAGCTCTACAATTTCGCGGACACGCCGAAAATGCGAGAGCACAACGATCTGCAAATCCTTGGTTTGGTGGCGGTGAGGAATCGCCAGGTCATGCGCCGGATCGGCAAGGGGGAGCTGCGCGGTCTGGCGCGCGGCGTCGAGGCAACGCTGGAGTTCGACGAGTCCAAATACGTCGATTCCGGCCTATACCTGTTTTCGTCCGTGCTCGAGAAATTCCTCGCCCTCAGTGTGTCAATCAACTCTTTCAGCGAAACGCTGGCGGTGAGCCGCCAGCGTGGCGAAGTCAAACGATGGCCCCCCCGAGCCGGCTACCAGGCGCTGGTGTAGCCGAACCGGATCGGGCCGAGCCGACTGTCCGGGACAGTCTGTTTCGCCAGCCGGCACGCTTCGATTTCTTTCAGGCGGTGCGCTTGCTGGAACGCTTTTACCCTAAGCGTCGGTCGATCGGCCGTCAGGCCCAGCTCGCCCAGGAGGGCTCAGGCCGGAGCGTGCGCCGCCACGGCGGGCTGCTCGACGAAGTGGTGCGATTCACCGCGCATCCGTCGATGGCGTTTCCGACGAGCGAGATCGACGACCTCGCGGCGGTGAAAGAGGGGAAGGCGGCGGTCCGCCTGAGCATGTCGGTGAACTTCATGGGCCTCTATGGACCTGAAGGCACGCTGCCGCACAGATACACGCAGGAGATCATTGCCGCCGCGCAGCACGCCGGACAGAATGCCGACGACGATGAGCCGCGGCTACTGAACCGCCGCCGGATCAAGTCGCATCCCCTCCGTGCGTTTCTCGACATCTTCAATCACCGGATGATCGCGTTGTTCTTTCGCGCGTGGGAGAAGTACCGTTTTCCGATTGCGTTCGAACGGGTGCGATTCGAGCAGCGCCGTCGTACCAGCGACGTCCGCGACCCTGCGTCGGAAGATCATTTTTCCAGATACGTGCGCAGCTTCATTGGGGTCGGCACCGCGGGGCTGCGACGCCGGTTCGGTATTCCGGACGAGACCCTGTTGTATTACGGTGGCCTGTTGGCGAAGCGGCCGCGCTCGGCGGTGGCGCTCGAAACGGTCCTCGAGGATCACTTCGGGGTGCCCGTAGAAGTGCGTCAATTCCAGGGCGACTTCTTCCAGATCGAGGCCGAAAGCCGGACGCAGCTTGGCGGGCCCGGGCCACACCAACTGGGCATCGATGCCGGCCTCTGGTCGCATTACTGGGATCCGCAGGTGCGTTTTCGCGTGCGATTGGGGCCGCTGTCGTATCCGCAGTTCAACGCGTTTCTCCCGAAAGGGGAAGCCCATCGGGGGCTGGTGCAGTTCACGCGGTTTTTCGTCGGCGAAGAATTCAGTTTTGACGTTCAGCTGGTGCTACGGAAGGATGAGGTGCCGCCATGCCAGCTTGGCGGCTCGGAAGGCGCCAGTCTGGGCTGGGCGGCGTGGATTGCGCCGGGCGCGCTGACTGGAGATGTGGACAACGTTGTGCTCGCCGGGCGAGCCGCGACCATGGAGTCAAGATGAATCTTGGGGCGAAAGTTCAAGGCCTGACCAGCCGACTGAATGAGACCTTGCGACGCGCTGTTGACGGCGCCGCGGTCAACACGCTGAGACGAACCAACTATCAGGTCGACCTCGAGCATGTGCTGTGGCAGTTGCTCCAGGAGGAAGACAACGACGCTGTTCGGCTACTGACGCATGCGGGCGTGGATCGCACGCGGGCCGCCACGCAACTACTACACGCGATGGACCGGCTGCAAAAGGGCAACACCAGCGGACTGGTCTTCTCGCCACGCGTCATGGAGGCGTTGTCCGAGGCATGGCTGATCGCATCGGTGGAGCGGAACGCTGCAGCAATTGGTTCGGGACACTTGGTTTTGGCGCTGCTGTCGTCCGACGACCTGAGTCCGTTGATCGTGCGCAGCTGCGAGGAGTTGCGCAGGGTGTCAGTCGAGTCCCTCGACCGCGACTTCGACAGCGTCGTGAAGGGGTCGGCTGAAGATCAGACAGCGCCGGTCGCTGCGCCCGGCGACCGCCCGCTGCCATCCGGGTCGACCAAGGCCCTCGACCAGTTCACGATCGATCTCACCGCGCTGGCGCGTGGCGGCAAGATCGATCCGGTCACCGGACGGGACAGCGAGATTCGGCAACTGGTCGATATCCTGATGCGCCGCCGGCAAAACAACCCGATCCTGACCGGCGAGGCAGGAGTCGGAAAGACCGCGGTCGTCGAGGGCTTCGCGCTGCGAATCGCCCAGGGGGATGTCCCGCCGGCCCTGGCGCCCGTGGTCGTCCGGACACTCGACCTGACGCTGCTGCAGGCCGGGGCGGGCGTAAAGGGCGAGTTTGAACAGCGACTGAAATCGGTCATCGACGAAGTCAAGGGCTCGCCGGATCCGATCATCCTGTTCATCGACGAGGCGCACACGATGGTGGGGGCGGGCGGACAGGCCGGCCAGAACGACGCCGCAAACCTGCTGAAGCCTGCCCTGGCGCGCGGCGAACTGCGCACCATTGCGGCTACCACGTGGGCCGAGTACAAGAAATACTTCGAAAAAGACGCGGCGCTGGCACGGCGGTTTCAGGTCGTGAAAGTGGAAGAGCCCTCGCCCGACCAGGCCGTCGACATGATGCGGTTCCTGGTGGCGAAGCTCGAGGCCCACCACGGTGTCCGCATCCTGGACGAGGCGGCGGATGCCGCCGTCCGGCTGTCCGACCGCTACCTGAGCGGCCGGCAACTCCCCGACAAATCGGTCAGCGTGCTCGATACGGCATGCGCCCGGCTGGCCGTCAATCACAACTCGGTGCCGGCGGCAGTCGAAGACGCGCGTCGACTGATCGCGCGGCTCGACAACGAGATCGCGGTATGCGAGCGGGAGCACGGGTCCGTTTCGGATCACGAAGAGCGTCTGACGGACCTGCGGGCGAGGCGCGTCACGGCACAGACCGAGTTGGCGGCGCTCGAACAGCGTTGGGAAGGCGAGCGGACGCTGGTTCAAAAGATTCGTGCCCTCCTCGATACGATTGACGCCATCCATCGCGCGGCGGTGGGCGGCCAGGCGCCGGCGACCGCGGATCAGCTGAAGGAGTTGTCGGCGCTGCGCGCCGAACTGCGATCCCGGCAGGGCGATCAGCCGATGATGCAGGCGGTCGTCGATGCCCAGACCATTGCCGACGTGATTTCCGGGTGGACCGGCATTCCGGTTGGCCGCATGAAGGGCGACGAGATCGAAACGATTCTTGGCCTGGGCGAGCGGTTGTCGACCCGAGTCCTCGGCCAGTCGCACGCGCTGGCGCAGATTGGCGAACGCATCCAGATCTCGCGCGCGCGCCTCGCCGATCCGCGGCGGCCCATTGGCGTGTTCATGCTGGTGGGGCCCAGCGGTGTCGGCAAGACGGAGACTGCGCTCGCACTCGCGGAAGCTCTCTACGGCGGCGAACAGAATTTGATCACCATCAACATGTCGGAGTACCAGGAGGCCCACACCGTGTCGAGCCTGAAGGGCTCCCCGCCAGGGTATGTCGGCTACGGCGAGGGCGGCGTCCTGACCGAAGCGGTGCGGCGCAAGCCGTACAGCGTGGTGCTCCTCGACGAAGTCGAGAAGGCACACCCGGACGTCATGGAATTGTTCTTCCAGGTGTTCGACAAGGGGATGCTCGAGGACGGGGAAGGCCGCGTCATCGATTTCAAGAACACCGTCATCCTGCTGACGTCCAACGCCGGCACGGACACGCTGATGAAGCTGTGCGCCGATGAGGAGACGAAACCGGAGCCCGACGCGCTGGCCGACATGCTGCGCACCGACCTCCAGAAACATTTCCCTCCGGCCCTGCTGGGCCGCCTGGCGGTCATTCCCTACTATCCGATTGGAGACGCCGTGATGCGCCAGATCATCACGCTCCAATTAGGACGGCTGGCGGCGAGAATTGAAGGCAATCACGGAGTGCGCTTCAGTTACGATGACGCCGTGATTGGCGTGATCCGCGCCCGCTGCGTCGAAGTCGACAGCGGGGTGCGCAACGTCGAGCACATCATCGTGAAGACCCTCCTGCCGGATATCTCGAGAGAGATGTTGAGCCGGATGGGAGCGGGCACTCCGATGTCGGCGGTGCACGTCAGTACCGACAACAGCGCGTTCAAGTACGCAGTGTCGTAGGCGACAGGAGCCGCCGAAAGTCGCGGCGGTGGAGCAACGATGGCTTATACCCAGACCGGCCGGAGCCTCGCGATCGAGACGCCGCTGGGCAAGGATGTTCTGCTGCTGCAGGGGTTTTCGGGATCCGAAGCGATCTCGAAGCCGTTCCATTTTTCAATGGAACTGCTGTCGGCGAACGCCTCGATCAATTTCGACACGGTGCTCGGGCGTCCCGCTACCATTTCGGTGAAGACCGCCGACGGCAGCGAGCGCTACTTCCACGGCATCATCAACCGCTTTGCGCAGCGCTCCAGCGATCGCACCCTGAGCGGCTACACCGCCGAAATGGTCCCGGCACTGTGGCTACTGACGCGGTCGGCGGACTGCCGCATCTTCCAGAACCTTTCGGTGGTCGACATCATCAAGAAGGTATTCGCGGAACGCGGACTTCAGGATGTCACCTACAACCTGAAGTCCTATGCGCCGAGGGAATACTGCGTCCAGTATCGCGAGACCGATTTCAATTTCGTGTCCCGGTTGATGGAGCACTACGGGATCTTTTATTACTTCCAGCACGCCAAGGGGAAGCACACGATGGTGCTGGCGGACTCATCGACCGAGCACAAACCGCTGGCGGGGAACTCGAAAGTCAAGTTCCAGCGAACCCAAGGGGCGGCGGAAACGCAGGTCGACGTCGTCACCGACTGGATGACGGAACACGAGATTCGCTCGTCGAAGTTCTCAACCACCGACTTCAACTTTCAGACGCCACGGGTCTCGTTGCAGGTCAGCCGAGATCCGGTGCATGCGTCGCCTAGCGGGCAGCGTTTTGAGATCTACGACTATCCCGGTGACTACGAGCAGCGCGATGCAGGCGAAACGCTGATGCGTACGCGCGTCGAGGAGGAAGAAGCCGAGCGCATTGTCGTCCGGGGGACGAGCAACTGCCGGCAGTTCTGCTCGGGATACCGCTTCGATCTCTCGGAGCACCCACGAGCCGACGCCAATACCGCGTACGTGCTGACCGCGCTGTCGCATAGCGCCACCGAGCCCAGTTACGTCACGGGGCTCGAGGGCGACACGCCGAGTTATGCGAACACCTTTACTTGTCAGCCGCTGTCGACGGTGTTCCGGCCGCCCCGGCTGACTGCGGTGCCGTCGATCCACGGCCTGCAGACCGCGATCGTCGCCGGCAAGTCCGGTGAGGAGTTGTGGGTCGACAAGCACGGCCGCATCAAGGTGAAGTTCCACTGGGATCGCCTCGGTAAGGGCGACGAGAACAGCTCGTGCTGGATCCGCGTCGGCCAGAATTGGGCAGGCAAGCGCTGGGGAGCGGTGTTTCTGCCGCGTGTCGGTCAAGAAGTGCTGGTCGAGTTTCTGGAAGGCGATCCCGATCGGCCGATTGTCGTTGGCTCCGTCTATAACGGCGAGCAGACACCGCCGTACGATCTGCCAGGCGAACAAACCAAGTCCACGATTAAGTCGAACTCCTCGAAGGGCGGCGGCGGTTTCAACGAACTACGGTTCGAGGACAAGAAGGACAGCGAGCAGGTCTTCCTGCACGGACAGAAGGATCTCGACATCATCATCGAGAACGATCGCCGCGAGCTGGTGAAGAAGAACCGCCATCAGATCGTGAATGGGAAGAAGGTCACCAAGGTCGACGGTGACAGCCATCTCAAGGTCGGCGGGAGTCATGTGATCGAGATCGGCTCGAGCATGAGCGAGCAGGCGGCGACGTCGGTCTACATCAAGGGCGGCACCAGCGTCGTGATCGAGGCCGGCATCGACATTACCCTCAAGGGCAGCGGCGGGTTCGTTACGGTCGGTCCGTCCGGGGTGACGATCTCCGGTACGCTGGTCAACATCAATAGCGGCGGCTCCGCGGGTTCCGGCAAGAGCGGAACCGCGCAGGCCCCGGACGAGCCCAAGAGCTAAATGGCAGAGTCGAGGCGCGCGCGGGTGCTCGGGCGTACCGACGAGCCGATCGCAGGCGGCAACGACGGCACGACCGTGCCGCGCGTGTCTCATGGACCGAAGGTGGTTGGCCGTCGGAGCCCATCGGCGCGGCCTCCGTTGCCGGCGGCGCCGGTCGCGCATCGTGCCACCGGCAGGCGGGACCTCGAATTGCTGCGCGAGGGCGATCGCAGTGCGAATGTCCGGACGCTGCAGAGCCTGTTGAACAGCCGGTCGCAGCCGGCCGCGAACCTGAAAGTCGACGGCCATTTCGGCCCAATGACCCGCGCAGCGGTCACCGCGTTTCAACAACAACGGGGGATACGGGCAGACGGTATCGTCGGCGAATTGAGCTGGTATGAATTACTCGTACCGCCCCGCCCCGAGAAGAAGGGAGCGGTGACGCGACCGGACGTGGCGTTGCCACCGGTGCTGGACCTGGATCTATCGGAAAAATTCGAGTCGGTCATCAAGCGAACGGCGCCGAAGCTCCCCGGCAAGCTGCGCGAGGAGTTCGAACAGCTGATTACACCGACCAGTCTCGGGATTGCCGCCGCGACCTGCGTGGGTCTAGCCGCGTCACATGTGTTCCCTGCCGTTGGCGGAGCGATCGATATCGGCCTGCTGATGCTCGGTGTCGCAGCATTCGGATGGGCGGCCTTTGGTGCGGCTTATGAGTTCGCCGATTTTCTGAGGCTCACGGCGACGGCCACCACTGAGCCTGAGCTCGACGAGGCGGCATCGCGCCTCGCGCGCGCGATCACAATGATCGGCGTCGGCGCCTTTGCCGCGCTAATCTTCAAGAACGCCGGTCGGGTGGGCAAGAAGGCGCCACCACAAGCGGCCGGCGGAAAAGGCTCGGTCGCGGCGGGTCCGTCAGCCGGGCCGGTCAAGCTGGCGCCTTCGAAGCCCAAGGCAACGGCGCCAGTGCCACCGAAAGAGCCGCAGAAGTCTCTACCTAGTCCGGTAGCAGGGCCCGCCAAGCCGACGCGAACTGAGTCACTGAATTCGCAGCTCGATGCAATGTATACCAAGGCTCCGGCTGCGAAAGCCGAAATCGATGTCCTAGCGGGCAATGTAGCTGAGGCAGTTGGCGGCAAGGTGGCGCCAGCGCCTTTGAAGAGCCGGGGCCGCGCTCTCGAAAAGGCCATGGAGTATGAAGCGAAGGGCGGCGACGCTGGAAACGTCAAAGACATTGCTCGCAATACGATTGTCGTCGCGCGAAGTCAGCACGACAAGGCGGCTGCGCTGCTACAGAGAGGGGGAGCCAAGGTCAAGAGTATCGATCCGGCTACTGATGATTTGGGGTATAGCGGGGCGAACGCGGTCGTAAAGACCAAGGCGGGAATACCGGCTGAGATTCAAATCAATAGTCCTGAGATGATCTATGCGAAAGAGTCGCCTGCAACGGCCCGGGCCATCCTCGGCGATGACACATACAATCAAATTGCGGCAAGAACGGGTGTTCCCGGCGGGCGTGGGCATCAGCTGTACGAGGAATGGCGCAGCCTGCCGGCGGGCGATCCTCGCAGAGACGTGATTGCTACCGAGAGCCGAGCCTACTACCAACACGTCAGGCAAGCGGGAGGGCGGTGATGGGAGTCGCGAACGGACGCTTTCGCGAGGGCGACGTGTTCATCGAGTTCGACATCGAGGACGTTCTGTTTCGGTACGAGCACGGTACTCGGCGGTTCTTTTGCAAGTTTTATGGGAAGGCCAAAGAGGTCGAGGTGCCGCATGACGACCGTCTATTGAACGATGGCATTCGATTCGGGAGCGAGATCGACGAATACACATACCGGGCCGGCAGGCCGGAACCCTAGACAAAGGCTGGCCCCCAGTCCGGTATCAATCAATCGTTGATTCAAAAGACTCCGTGCGCAGAACAGCGTGAGTTGTGGCTGCGGAGTTATTCGACGGAGTGGTGGAGGTTGATACAGTTTTGCGTTGAAGCCCCTCAGGGTGGTCGGTGATTGGAGGAGTCATGAGCAATTTCTCAGACACCGTTCGGATGATGTATCGCTCCAAAGGCGATGCGCTTGAAGCCGCGATCGTCAGCGGCTTAGTGCGTCGAGGCGTGGATGAATACCAGGCGCGGGCGGCCGCGCGCACGTGTTCGTCCCGCATTTGGCGGAATGGCACCGTCTCAGGCGCCATGACCGGCGTGATCGTTGGCGCCATTGGAACACCGGTCGCCGGCGGTTTCGCGGGTGCGTCGATGTTTGGTGTCGTTGGATACTCCACGTTCTTGCAATCCGACGCCTGCCGTGAAGTGCGAGACCTCAGCGATCTCGACGTGCAGAGCTCGGTCGATCGACTGCTACGGGGATTCTAGATGCTGCGAAATGGGGCGTCGCTGGTTGCGGTCCTGGCCTTCGCCCTCCTCGAACAGGGGACGGGTTCGTCCGTCCTGCTCCAGGCGCAGAGCGCGCCGAAGTCGGCGCTGGCGATTCCGCCACCCGCGGCCCGCCCGACGCCGCGTAGCAGCGGTCGTGCTCGGCTGGTGTATTCGCTCTGGGATGGGATGCTAGTCGGCACGGTCGGGGGGAGGCCCTTATCGATGCGCGCTTTGTCGGGAGGGGGCGGCGGCAGCACACGGAAGGCGACCGATCCGTTTGCAGTGAATAACCCTGTCACCACCGATCAGGCCGCCCAACGGAGCAAGGGCATTCGCGGCGGGCCTATCCCGCCAGGCGAGTACACCATCCTCGTGCCGGCTAAATCGCCTGCGGGCCACGTGATCGCCGCCCTGATCCCGCGATACAAGACCGAACGGAGCGGTTTCCAGATTCACGGACGCGGCCCCCTGGGCAGCGACGGCTGCATCGTACCGCTCGAAGCTGCACAGTTTTCCGATCTGATTGCCCGCCTGACCCGCGACTCCGGCGGGATATTGACAGTCATCGACGGCTCTTCGCGCACCGGATTCCGCTAGATTGACGATCCACAAGGTATTTGCGCCTCGTCAGTTGGTGCACTAGAATCGCCCCCATAATTCTGCGATAGCTCGACGCGTTCAAAGCCTAGAGGTGATGTGTACGTATGGCGGGTTGGTGCCCGTATTGCTTTAACCAGTTGACGGCGGCTGGCGCGTGCGCGACGTGCGCGCGCGAGCGGTTCGAGCCGGCACCGGACGACGCTCCTGCGGGGACGTCGCTCGACGGACGTTATGTCATCGGCCGAGCCCTCGGTCGCGGTGGCTTTGGTGTCACGTACCTGGGCTGGCAACAACTGCCGGGCCGTCACGTCGCGATCAAGGAGTATCTGCCGCAGACGGTCGCGCGACGCCGCACCGACGGTAACGTGGTGCCGCACAAAGCTGGCACTGAGTCCGAATTCAAGCAGGGCCTGTCAGCGTTTGCCGACGAGGCCCGCCGCCTGGCCGAGTTCCAGGGTCAGCCGCATATCGTCAGCGTGTTCGACTTCGTGCATGCCTATGGTACGGCCTACATGGTCATGGAATACTGCCCAGGCCAGACGGCCCTCGAGTATCTCAAGACCTACGGTGGCAAGCTGTCGTTCGAAGACAGCATTGCCATCATGGGCCCGGTCCTGGACGCCCTGCACGTGCTGCACATGCGCAACATGTTCCATCGCGACGTCAGCCCCGATAACATCCTGCTGACGGAGCGTGGCGTAAAGTTGATCGATTTCGGCGCGGCGCGCACCGCACTGCGCGATCACAGCATGAGTTTTTCGGCCATCCTCAAGATGGCGTATGCACCCCCCGAACAGTACACGCGCAAGGGCGTGCAAGGAGCCTGGACGGATGTCTACGCCTGCGGTGCCACCCTGTATCACTTGTTGTGTGGCGAGCCGCCGCCCGGCGCCATGGAGCGGCAGGAAAAAGATGACTTGGTTGCGCCGCGGGCCAGAGGCGTTGCGATTTCCCAGAGCGTAGACCGAGCCATCATGGGCGCCTTGGCGCTCGACTATCGTCAGCGTATTCAAACCGCGCCGGACTTGAAAGCCGCTCTTCAGCAGACGTCTGGCGTTAGGCCGCCGGTCAAGAAGACCTCCGAGAAAGTTGTGGTGGTTCCGCCGCCGCCCAACAATCGTATGTTGTGGGCGGTGCTGGCCGCGCTGGTTGTGCTGATGGTGCTGCCGCTCGGGGCGTTCGGCGTGTGGTGGATGTCGCGCACTCCCGAGATCGTCTTGTTCCAGGTCGAGCCCGAATATGCGCAGCCCGGGCAACCCGTCAAGATCACCTGGCAAACGTCGGGAACACAGCGTGTCGAGCTCACACCCTCCGATGGCGCGTCACTGCCGAGCGCTGGCTCCGTGGACGTGGTGCCGTCGACGACCACCGTCTACACGCTATCTGCGGCCGGCCGCCGAGGCGAGCCGGTAACCGACAGCCGGACGGTGACAGTGGCGACGCCCCCTGCAGCACCGCCACCGACGCCGGTAACGAAGAATGACCCTGCGCCGACCCCGCCGGATCCGTCTGGGGATCAAGCGGCGGCGGCGGCGATTGTGAGGATCGCCGCCGAAGGCGCGGCGCTCGCCGGCTACACCGTCATCGGCCGAACGGTTGGCGCAATAAAGAATTCGGAATCCGCGGTTTGGTCAGTCGAGCTCGAAGCCGGAAGCGAATATGCGTTTGTTGCCGCCGGCGATGCTGACGCGGACGATGTTGACTTGACATTGCGGGCGCGAGGCGGTGCCCAAAACCTCGTCATGGATCTGAGAGACGACTCCAGCGCGAGAATCCTGTTCACCCCGGAAACCTCGGGCGGCTTCGACGTCTCAGTCGTCATGGCGCGCTGTCAGCGCGAGCCGTGCAGCGTGCACGTGATCCGCCTGGTGCGGCCGCGAGCGCAATGAACGTCACAGCGCCGGACAGCCAGATCGATCAGAGTGTGTCCGCATTGGAGGCACTGGACACCGCCGCGCTCGTCGGCACCCTCGGCGAGGTATCGGCGATTTCCAGCTGGCTGACGCACCTGGCCGCGTTGGCGACGCTGCGGCAGTCACTCAAGAAGCTCATGCCTGGGTCGATCGCGGGCGCGTCAGGCCCCGCGGCCGTCGCAGCGGATTTGACGCGAAACGGCGTTGGGCCGATGTTGGTTCAGCTCGGGCAGTCTCCGGGGCGGATGCAAGCCCTGGCGCTGGTTTCGAGTTCGATCAGCGCCTGCGATCCGTTTCCTGCAGCCGGCATCAAGGTGGGCGCAGTCCGGGTCCCGTCGATCGATCCGGCGCGAATTCTCGCGACGCTGCAACCCCTGATGGGCGTGGCCTCTTTGCAACTTCCCGCGCTGGCATCACTGATCACGCTCAGCACGGCAATGCCGATGCTGCGCGGAGTGTCGTCCCTGACAAAGGTCGTTGGGCCGAAGGTGCCGGCGATCGGTTTGCCTCCGGTGCCTGCCGGCGCGCCCTGGGGGGCGTGGGCGGGCAGCATCGCTGCCCTCAGCGGAACGCTTGGCGGTATTCGTCGGTCGGGCTACGCGGGTCCGCTCGACGCGCTCACGGCCGAACAGCTGTTGGGAAGGGTTCAGTCGGCGGGGGCGCGACCGACGCCGACACTGCCGCACGTGGAGACCAGCGCGCTCGGCAGTCTCGTCACGATGCTGAGTGCAATTCAGTTGGCTCGTAAACAACTGGCCGTCGATCTGCTGAAGCCCGGATGGCCGGCGGCGTTGTCTCGGGTCACAGCCTCAGCCGTTGCGGCCCAGCAACAGTTCGGTGCCGTGCTGCCGCCAATGCCTTCGGCGCAAATCGTCGGCGATGCCTCAGCCCTCAGATCGACCCTGGCCGGACTCAACCGGCTCTCGGCACTTGGCATCCCGTTGCGCTCGCCTGATGCGGCGGCGCAACTGGACGCCAAGATTCGGATCTTGGAAGAGGCGGCAGCGTCGCCGGCGTTGATCGCTCGCGGTCAAGCGGCCGATCAGGAGCGACTGCTGTGCCTGTGGCGAGATTTGGTCCGACTGTTTCATTCAGTGATCGGTTCAACGGCGCGCGGCGGCGCGCGGCCGAATCCCGGAGGAAAAAGATGAGGCTCGTGAAGGCGAACCGTGCGATTGGATTTGCGCTGCTGATGGCGTTGGCGCTGACAGGGTCGGCTGTGAGTGGCGCTCAAGGACTCCCCGGCGTTCCCAAGCCCCCCGAGATCAAAGCTCCAGAGATCAAGGTCCCCGAAGTTAAGGTTCCAGACTTCAAGGCCCCCGACCCGAAATCGGTGATCGCGAGCGCAGCCAAGGAGATTCCGTTGCCGGGCCGTAGTGACATGGGCAGATCAGGAATGCCGATGGATGACATGCGCGTGGATCAAGGCCGCAGCGTACAGTCGAGTATTCACGGGGTGTTGTTTCTGGAACTTTCACGGGCCTGCGAACAACCCGCTTGCAAGGTGGTAGTCCGCGACCGGATTCTCAAACCGTTCTCTCCGCCGCCCAACATGCACGAAGTGCTGGTCGATGCCGGAGCCCACCGGGTCGTGCTCGAAGTCAACGGCCGGCAGTCCATTTTCGACGTTGTTGTACCCGCATGGAGAAGCAAGAAGGCCTCTAGCCTGAAGATCGAGGTGCCAGATCTGCCGCCGCCCGCACCACCGATGGGCCAGATTCGCATCAATGCGTCGGCGCCGACGACGGTGTCGATCGACGGCACAGTGCGGGACGTGGCGGCGGAGGTCACTTTCGACGTGCCGATGGGAGAGCACACGATTCAGCTCGGAGCCAATAGAGCCGCGCGGCAGACCGTGACCGTGTCGCTGGCGCAACCGCTCGCCGTGGTTACCGTGCTGGTGGCACCAGCGGCACCGCCCATGATTTCCCCGGTGGGCGGCACCCCTGAATGGACACCTGTGACAGGTGGCACGATCGACGTCGGATGCGTACCCGGCGACAACTGCCGTCCGAACGAGCGCCGGCGGTCCGTTCAGGTCAGGGCATTTGAGATCATGAGCACCGAGGTCACCATTGGTAATTTCGAGGAATGGTGGCGGCGTCGCGGGAAGGGCGACTACGAGCGGCCTGACTGGACGACCGCGATTCCGGTGGCCGATCTTCCGCGCCATCCTGCCGTTCGTGTGACCTGGGAAGAAGCGGTGGAGTTTTGCCGCGATCAAAAGGCTCGCCTGCCTCGCGATGAGGAGTGGGAAGCGGCGGCGCGCCAGGGGCCGGGCGGCGCCACCCGGATGTTCGCGTGGGATCCCGGGTTCGACCCAATGATCGTGGGGGCACCGAAGCCCGTGGCATCATCGGGGCCGCGCCAATCAGGCATGCCTGACCCACCGGCGGGATTGCCGGGAAACTTCGCCGACCAGGCGGCACGACAAAAATTCTCCGACTGGACCGTCCTGCCCGACTACGACGATCAGTTTCCGTATTCCGCTCCCGTGGGCCGATTCCTCGACGTCCGCGGAGTGTACGACCTTGCCGGCAATGTCTGGGAATGGACGTCATCGGACGACGAGGAGCGGCCGGGACGCAAGATCATTCGAGGCGGATCGTGGACCAGCCGTCCACCGATCACGCTTCGCATTTCTCACCGGGTGGGATCCGAGCCGGCGAAACGCGAAGACGATCTTGGTTTCCGCTGTGTGAGGTAAGACCTACCGCACCGTCCAGCTCAGCACCAGTTCTTGCCCGGCGTCGGTCAGGGATCGCTTGGTTCGATCCATCGCGCCGGGCAGGAACACGATTTCGAGCACCTTACCAGGCCGCAACGCTGCGCCAGGATCGACCATGATCGAAAATGTCCGATCCTCGTAGTACGTAACCGACACATTCTTGAAGGGCGTGTCTCGCGCATCGGCATAGCGCACGAGGACATTGCCGGCGAACGACGGCTCGAGCATCGGCTTGTTGAATCGGATCAGGAACTGCTGATCCCGTCCTGCTTCTTCCACCTTCTCCATTGGCGCCGTGAACGCAATGACCGGCGCGATTTTGGGATCACCATTGCCCAGGCCGGCGCCGCGCGTTGTGGTCGCGTCCGGCGGATTCACCGACAACTCGACCTTATCGGCGTGGAGATAGAGGAAGCCCTTGATCTCTTCCACTGTTCCGGTCACCGTGACCCAGGGTGCGCGGTTCTCCGCGTCAGTCAGCGCACTCAACGAAAAGCCGTTGCTGGACGCCGGCTTGCCGGTAATCCAGATGGCTGCAGCGCCCTGCTTGATAATCCAGTCGTCGGTCTTTCGACGGCTTTCGAGCGGTAAATCGCCGAAACGATTGGAGCCTCGATAACGTCCGATCAGCTTGATCGCGGCGTTTGCCGCCGGCGGGTTGCGCAGCACCTCCTGAATCGATTGATGTTGGGCCGGACCAGCAGCGAGCATCTCCGGCGACTCAAACGAAGAGACCATGAGCAGCAGGGGCGCGGTGGCGCGATTGTTGTCACGCCGCAGGCTCGTGACGGCTCGCGAGAACGTGCCGCTCACCAGGATTTCCTTAGCCTTCCACTGCGCGGCGTTGGATTGAATGACCGCCGCAGCGACGCCGGAAGGCAGCAACTGGACCAAGTTCGATCCGGCGACGGTCAGATGGAACGGACCGCGATTGGAGTCGAATGCAAGCGTGCCCCTGGTGCGGACTGAGAGCCCCTCATAGTCTGCAGGATTGGCGACCAGCTGTTCGAGCGGCACGTCGACCTGCAGGCCAAAAATCGAATCGTTCATCGTTCGGCCGAGACCCGTCGTGATCTGTTTGTGCGCGCGTCTGATGTTGACGACAGTCGAAGGCGGTAGCTCACTCATCAGCATCTTTTCGACGCCCGGCTGTACCAGGTCGGCGTCCGGCGCCGGCATCAGGACCATCGACGGCCGATCGCTCCTGAACTGCAACAGCACACCACCGTTCGGCGCGGCGGCCGGTGTGCGGAGCTCTCGAAACGGGACCTTGAATGAGGTGCCGCACGTAAGGTCAGCAGGCGACCAACTGACGACCTGTTCCGGTTTCGCCACCTGGAGCGTGCCGGCGCATGGTGTGCCGGCGCTGACGACCAGAACCATCTGCAGAGTCGTGGTGTTGTCCAAGACCGTGATGAACTCTCCGTCGGTGGCGGCTGTTGCCGGCGGTGTGTCCGGGGCGGCATTCGGCAATGAAGGCGTGGTGGTCCCGGTCTCCGTCGAAGCCACAGCGTTGTTGACGTCGGTGGCGTCAACCGGCGGCGGTTCGGGAAGTTTAACGAGGGGTTCACTTTTGTCAGGCAGCGATGGCGGCGTCGTATCGTCGACAGTCAGCGATTGCGATTGCGCCCACAAAACCATGATGCGGCGCGAAAATTCCGCCGGCGTCGGCGCGACGGACGAATCAACCAGCCTGGCGATTGCGAACGCCCTGGTGGCGAGCTCGTCGTGGCGGAGTCCGGCGAGCGCCACGCCAAGGTACACGCTGGCAATCGCGTGTTCTCGCAGATACCGCGGCACGTTGGCGAGACTACGGCTCGTTGCTTCCAGGACCTCCACGGCCGGCGCGAAGTCGCCCTGGTTGACAAAGTCGATCCCTTGCGCGAGCTCAGTACTGGTAACCGACGCGCCGAGCCGTCGCGTGTCCAAGCGCCCCGTCGGCCGCTTCGGAATCGCGTCGTCAATCAGGGACAGGCGGAGGTCGACAATGGCGCCGTTCGCGATCGACTCCACCCGCAGGAGATCCTCGTACGCAGGGTGCGTCACTCTGATGCGATGTGGACCGGTTGGGAGTGTCGCGTGATGAATGATGGCGTTGGCGGTGACCAGCGCGCCGTCCACATATACGGTGGCCGGGGGATCAACCTGAAGCACCAGCACTCCGCTCTGCGCAGCTACTTGTCCGGCGAGCAACAGAACGAGGCCAAGGGGTTTCATTGCGCTCCCAGATTCCTTGTGAAGTATCCCTGCCGGTGTCGCAAGACTACATTACGACGGTTCTTCACCTGCACGCTGATGCGCCGATAGCGCTGCCCGGACTTTTCATTCTCCGCGGGCACGTAGCCGATCAGGTATTGATGACGCAACTCCTCTGACAAATCCTGATAGGCGCGCTGGAGATTGGACACCTCCGGGAACAGCAACTGCCCGCCGGTCAGTTCGACGATCGAGCGCAAGAAGTAGATCGAACGGTTCGCAGTAACTTCGCGAGCAGTGGAGCCGTCGAGACTGAGCACCAAGACCACAGCATCAACACTCCGGGCTTTCTGGAGGACTTCTTCGCTGTTGAGCGCCGACGCCGAATCCTCGCCGTCCGAGAGCACGATCACTGCGCGGTGGAGGGGGGTCGACCCGTCGCTGCTCGTGCGGGTCTGCAGGTGGGCCAAGGCGGCGTAGACACTGTCGTATAGCGCGGTCGCACCGCCGATCTTCGCGGAGTTGATTGCGGCTTCAAGCTCGGTGGTGTTGGAAGAAAAGTCGGACAGGGAGGTGGGCTTGTCGTCGAACTGGATGATCTTGATCGTGTCTCTGGGACCGAGCTTACGGATGAACGAAATCGCGGCCCGTTTCGCCTGGTCCAGCAGCGCTCCCATCGAGCCGGAGACGTCCATCAGCAGCACGATCGAAATGCCGGCTTCCTGCATGGCAAACGAGGTGATCTGTTGCGCGAGACCGTCTTCGCGCACGTCGAAATCCTGTTGAGTCAAGCCCTGCACGAAACGCCCGCGCTCGTCGAGCACCGTGACCGGCACGCTGATGACGTTGGTGTTGATCGTGATCCCGCCGCGCTGATCGCTCGCTGTCAGGACCGAGACTGCGGCGCCGACAACCATGAGACAAAACCCTAATGTTTTCATTTTACGGTCGCGAGGTTGAAGGTAATGACAATGCGAACCGGCACGGCCGCGCCCCGGCGGCGCGCCGGCTGAAATTTGCAGCGTGTGGCGGCGTCGATGATCTGTGACGAATAGGGGGTTTCATCTAGGAGCCGAGTGCGGGCCACTGCGCCGACCGACGAGATTGTGACTTCCACTTTAATGGCTCCCGTCGCGCCAACCGGCACTTTCGGGTCGCAGCGGCCGCTCAGGACCGGGTCGCGATCGTAGTCCTCAACCGGCTCTTCGACCGGCGGCGGTGGTGGTGGCGGCGGTGGCGGTGGTGGCGGTGGCGGTGGTTCCGGAGCCGTAGTGTCCATGACAGGCCTGAGATCGGCGGGCTCGTCCAGCGGTGCCGGTTCTGGCGGCCGTGGTGTCTCAACCGGTGCCTCTGACGGCGTGTCGCTCGCCGAAGGAGGGGATGGCGAGGCCTGCTTCTTCAACGGAGGTCGTGCCTTGGGCAACTCGGCCGGCTTGGGGGCGACGAGGCTGACGAGGACGATGGACGGCGTGTCAACCTCCGGCAGTGCCCCGGCGTTTCCTAGCACTACGAGCCCAACGGCAGCGGCGGCGGCGCAGTGAACGGCGAACGCCATTCCAAAGCCCATGCGAACGTTTCCCTGTCTGGAGCCGACAAATGTTTGGTCACTGAACCATTCGCGGCCGGGTCGCTCGACACTGCCCGGGGCCAGTGGCGGGGCGACCGCTAGTGCCGCAACTTCATCGAGCGGCGCCGCTTGGTCGAGATGCTCCCCGGCGCGCGAAGGCGTGTCCGTATCCAGACAGAGACGCAGTTCCGCCGCGAAGGCCGCGGCCGTTGGTGGCCGCCGATGCGGTCCCATTCCAAGGCCTTGGAGAATGACCTGCTCCGTCCGCTCCGAGACGTCTGGCGCGAGCGAGCGCGGCGCAACCAATCGTGTGGACGTCACGGCAGCGCTTGAGGTGGCCGGCGGCTGGCCCGTCAGCATCTCGTACAAGATCGCGGCGCAGGCGTAGACATCGTCAGCCGGTGCGCCCAGGTGCAGCAGCGTTGGTGCGATCTCATCACGAGTTTCCGCAAGGTAGAGGTCCGAAGGGGTCAAGCGGCCGACGATGTCTCGCGAGCCCTGCTCCCGTGGCACGTCGGCCAGTGCGTCGAGGACAATGACCAGCAGCCGGACTGCCGCGGCCTCTGGAATCTGATGATGTTGTTCGAGGTACAGTCGGAGCGTTGCGCCTTGGGTGTGCGCCAATACGAGATAGCTGGTGCTGTGCTCCTCGAAAAAGTCCAGCGCCCGGGCGATGTTGGGATGCTGCAGAGTCCTAAGGCGGCGCGCGTCGTTCCTAAACCGCACCCGTGCTGCATCGAAGCTCGCCGACGAATCGGCAGAGGCCTCGACCGATTGGTGGTCGGTGCCTCGGTGGGCCAACGAAGGCGGAAAAAATTCCTTCAGCACCACTCGCTGAGCGAGTTGGTGATCCCAGCCCAGATACGTGTACCCGGTGGCTCCTGAGCCCAGCAGGTACCCAGCCGAATAGCGGCCGGCCGAGAGGCGCGTCCCGATTGCCAACTCCACGCCCGTCCCGCCGGCGCGGCGATGCGCCGGACAATCTTCGTAGCCGTGCGATCGGTCTACCGACACCGACTCGAAACAGGCAGGACACCGCTCTTCGGTCATTCCGTCCGCTCTTCTGATGATTTCTTGAGGATTTTGACGGCAATGCTACCAGCACAAGTAACGTGGCACAAGCTTGGAATCTGGTAGAATCCGGCCCGTTCTTACAACTGAACGTCGCCGTTCGGAGCCGATTCTGGTTCCGCGATCGCGATTCCTCCGGAGGTTGCTGTGCCTTCCATGACTCGCTGTCCGAATGGGCATTTCTATGATTCGTCAAAGGGGGGGTGCCCAACCTGCGCACGCCCTGCCCAAGGCGCAGGTCCTGGGCCCACGCGACCCGAACACGGTGGCGGGGCAGTCGGCGGTCAAGGAGCTGCCCAGAAGTCGGCTCCGTTTGGACAGTCTCGACCAGCTGGCAATCCCCAGAATCGGCCCACTCAAAGACAAGGACAGGTCACGAAAGCGATTTGGCCGCAGGAATTGGGGACGGATCCCATTGTGGGCTGGCTCGTTGCCTATGAAGGAAAAGCTACCGGTCGCGATTTCAGGCTCCGCTCAGGCCGCATGCGGATTGGCCGCGGCGACGATCAGGACGTGCAGATCGACGATGAGCACGTATCGCGCGAGAACCACGCGTACGTCATTTATGACCCATTGAACTGTGAGTTCCTGCTCGCGCCAGGCGATGGGCGCGGCCTCGTGTATTTGTCGAAGAACAAGCAGAAGCCCGAATTGGTAGCACAGCCTCGCAAACTGGACCGGTTTGACACGATCATCATCGGCAAGACCCACCTGTTCTTCGTGCCGTTTTGCGAACCAAGCACGTTTCAGTGGCAGCCGGCGGACCAGAAGAGCGGTCAGGGTGGCAGGCCCGACACGTCTGACTCCGAATCCCAGGACTCGCCCCCATCGGCCTTCAGTCAGAGGAAACCGAACGACAGCGAATGGTAAAGCGGGTCGTCGCCCTCACTGCTGTGTTGGCCGGGGTCGCCGTTCTTGGCGCCCAGGGGCAGTCGCGCCTGCGCATCAGTCAAGTCACTGCCGAAGAAACCGCTATCACGGCGTTCCTCGACGTGCGGGACAACGACCGGTTCGTCGACGCGGTCGCGCCCGCGAACGTCCGGGGCACACTCGACGGACGGGACCTGGTGCTCGAGTCGGTGCGTCGATTCGATCCTGCCGCCGGCACGCTATATCTGTTGATCGTGGATGTCTCCCGATCGGTTACGCCGGAGGCGTTTGAATTGTTTCGCTCGGCAGCAACAAGCTTGGTCGATACGTTGAGCCCCGCCGACCGTATGGCGGTGTATTCGGTTGGCGAAGCGGTGTCGCTTGATCTGCCGGCCAGCGGTAACAAGCAAGCTATCAAAGATCTGCTCACGCGGCTTCAGCCCACCGCCGGGCGCACGCTCTTGTTCAGGGGCTTGGATCTGGCTATCCAGTACGCGCAATCCAAGAACGCCGACTGGCCGAAGCGTCGCGCGCTCTTGATTCTCAGTGACGGCCAGGACGACGGCAGCGGGCTGCTACTGGAAGATCTGCGTCGCCGGCTCGAGGACGGTCGTGTGCCGGTCTTCGCCACCGGCTACCGGCCGGAGAGGCTGACGGCCCAGGCACGTTCTGGGCTCGAAGTGCTGCAGAACCTCGCGGTGACGTCAGGCGGGCTGTTCGAGGAGTCGACGCCATTGGAGATCGGTCGGGTGCATCAGCGCGTGTACGGCGCCGTACGTCAGGCCCACGTGGCGAGGTTCACCTGCCGGAACTGTGGCGGCGATCGGGCGGTCGCGCCACTAACGGTAGCCTATTCGTCCGGGGGGTTGACCGTAACGGATGCCGCCAACGTCCGGGTGGTGCCATGTCCGTCGTGCGATCGCAGGCCGTTGTGGATGTACTGGGCCGCGGCTGGCGGCGGATTGGTGCTGGCACTCGCCATACTGGGCACGATCTTCATGATTCGGCGCCGACGCCGTGCTCCCAAGGATGAGCCATTAGTGCCGCCAGTGCCGTTGGAGCGGCAGTTTTCGCAACCGCGTGACCGAACGGGTCCCGTGTTTTCGCCACCAACGGCGCCGTCCGTGACCCAGCAGATGCTGACGTTTACAGTGGTGCACGGCGGAAAATCCGGGCAGCGGTTTTCCGGTACGGCGTCGAGCGCGAAGGCGCTGATGGCCGGCTCCGGTTCGGGATGCGACATCGTGCTCGCCAACGACCCACTGATCAGCGACAAACAGTTTGAAGTGCGGATCGAAGGGGCGGTCGTGGTGGTGCGCGATCTGGCGCGTGGCCGGACCTTGAAGAACGGTGTGCCCATCGTTCATCGCGCGAAACTTGAAGATGGCGATATCATCGGGGCCGGTTCGACCGAACTGCGCGTCCGCTTCGGAGCATCATGAAGCTCATTCCGTCAAACGGCATCAATATCGGGCAGCGCGATGAGCAGCAGGACGAGTTTGGCTTCTCGGATCCGCTGAACGAGGCATTCGTCCAGCACGGCGGTGTTTTGGCGGTCGTGGTGGACGGCATGGGTGGTGTGCGCCATGGCTCTGAGTGCGCGCGCGCCGGAAAGGCGGCCTTTCTCCACGCCTACGAATCCAAACAGCCAAACGAGTCCGTCCGCCAGGCACTGGAGCGCTCGCTGATCACGGCGAACGACGCCGTGCTTGCGGTCGCACGCCGCCACGAGGACCCCAAAGGAGTCGGCGCGACGCTGACCGCCGCCGTCGTCTGGCGTGAGCGGCTGATCTGGATTTCCGTCGGAGATAGTGCCATCTATGTCTTGCGAAAAGGCCTGCTCCAGCGGCTGACCGCATCACACGATACCGTCGGGTCCGATGGTCAGGCGTATATTTCGAGTTTCCTCGGGCTGCCGACTCTCACCACGATCGACCTTCCGGTCAACGACGTACTCCTTCAAGTCGGCGATCGCGTGTTGGCGTGTTCCGACGGCTTGTTCCGGAGTCTGTCTGAGCCGCAAATGGCGCACGTCCTGGCGGCGGCGTCACCAGGCGAGGCTGGTCCGGCCCTGGTCAATGCCGCACTCTCGATGCAGGTTCCTGGTCAGGACAACGTTACCGCGATCGTGCTCAGCTGCGAAGCCGATGACACGCCGAGTCCGATCACCAGCAACGTGACGCACAAGTCTCGCCGATGGCAGATCGCGGCCGTTATCGTGTTTGCCGTCGTCCTGTTTGGCGCATCTGGCGCGTACGGCTGGTACCGCTATCGAAATGTCCAAGAGGGTCGGCAGGTGGGTGCGCTGGTTGAGCAGGTCATCAAGGCTTTCGAAGCGGGGGATTGTGCGACTGCGCAACGCCTGCGGCCAGAGTTGCTGCAACGCGCGCTGCGAGAGCTTGAGGCCATCGATCGGGCCGACCGCTGCGATCGGTTTCTCAAGGCTGTCCAGGATGGGGACGCCGCACGGCAACAGATGGCGGCAGCGTCACTTGCGGATCGCCGGCGTCTCCACGAGGCGGCGGTTCGCGCGTACCGCACGGCTGTGGCCGAACAGGTGCCCGCAGCAGCATCGGACGTAGTGAAAGAACGGCTGTCGCGTCTCGAGGAGACCGTCCCTGTTGAACAACAAGGGGAGCCCGGTCAGCCGCTCGCTGCTGAGCCCACCGCGACCGAAGACTCGGGGGCCGCGAAGGAGCAGGGGCCGCGACCACAGTCGCGGCCTGCGCCGCCATCTGACGACGAAACTCGTCAGCCGATCCGGAAGAAGCCGGGCGGCCCTGGAGGCATGTAGCGCCATGGCAGGGCCGCGGTCTCGTCGCCGCTGCCGGGGATCGGTGCTGTTCGCTGCCGGACTCTGGGCGCTGGGCGGACAGAACTCGGCGGCGCAACATGATGTTCTTCGACGGAGCATGGTGAGCGCGACGGTTCGGATTATCGTGGCGCCGGGAGGCACCGGCAGCGGAGTCGTGCTTGGCGAGGGCCGGCACGTCGCGACCAACCTGCATGTCGTCTCTGACCCAGAGACGGGACAGATCTCATCCGATATCCGCGTCGCTGCCCTGGTGTCGGGCGTCGTTCGCGTCGTCCCGGCGCGCGTCGTCTGGGCTGCGGAACCGCCGGGCCGGGATGTCGCTATCCTGGAGCTATCGCAGCCGTTTGCCGGCGGCGTCGCGCCGCCCTTGTCGGTATCCGCCACGCAGACCGATCAGGTGTGGGCCGTCGGGTTTCCTGGAGTGACCGACTTGACGCGGATTCGGCGCAGTGGTGGGGCCGAGGATCCGACCGGACAGGCAGAACAGACGCGCCGTGAGTTTTTTGAGGCGCTCCAGTCACCGAACGCAGGATTGGTTGAACCCACCATCAATCTCGGCACCGTCGCGAGGGTCCACGATTCGATTAACGACTTCGGCGGAGCGCGCGTCATTCAGCACCAGGCACCCATCAACAAGGGGAACTCGGGTGGTCCGCTGTTCGATGGCTGCGGCGCGGTCCTCGGCTTGAATGTCGCCAAGGTCGACCTGTCGAGAGAGACCGAGGAGATCGCGCAGGGTACCAACTACGCGATTCACGTCACGGAGGTCCAGGCTGGACTCAGGCAGCTGCGCATCCCATTTGAAACGGCCGGACGCTGTGAGCTTTCTGAGACGTCGAGTACGTCGTTCGGTTGGGGCGTCTGGGGTGTCCTGGGCTTGTCGCTCCTCGTTGCCACGACATCCTTGGCGATCGTGCTGACGCCGCGCGGCCGCAAACAGATCCGCCAGGTCACGCAGCGGTGGACTCCATCGTCGGCGCCACCGGTGCCGCCGCGACTCCCTTTGATCCCCCCCGTGCCAGGTACGACGGCCATGATGCGGTGCGTCGAGGGCGAGTTTGCCGGCCTGGAGTTCGAGGTCGGTAATGACGCCGTTTCCATTGGCCGCGATCCCTCGCTGCGCGGCATCGTGCTGAGCGGTGACGCGGCCAGCGGCGTCTCGAAGCGTCACTGCGAACTGCGATTCGACGGCAACCGGAGGAGCCTGATGCTGACCGATCTCGCGTCATCCAACGGCACCTTTTTGGCGGACGGTTCTCGCCTGACGCCCTATGCCCCGCGCGCGTTGCGGGTTGGCGATCGTTTCTACCTTGCGACACCACAAACCTGCTTCGAACTGGTGACGGGCCCATTATCATGAGCCGGCCCGCCGCGCGCGCTGGTGACATGCACGCGTGCCCGATGTTCAACGGTCCGCAGCCGCATGTCGGTGGACCGATCATGCCGCCCGGTTGTCCGACTGTGCTGATCGGCGGCATGCCGGCCGCGCGCGTCGGCGATCTCGTTACCTGTGCCGGACCGCCCGACACAATCGCGATGGGATCGTCAACGGTGCTGATCGGCGGGCAGCCGGCAGCACGGATGGGTGACCAGACCGTGCATGGCGGCAGTATCGTCGTCGGCTGCCCGACCGTGTTGATCGGCGGCTGATTCCGCCAGGAGCCTGCGTGACACCTCACGAATTGTTCGAGCAAGGCCATCTCACCGAAGCCCTCGCTGCGCTGACGCAGGCGGTACGGGCGAATCCGGCAGATAGTCACCTCCGCACGTTCCTCTTCGAGGCCTTGTGTTTCGACGGCGCGCTTGAGCGTGCTTCGAAACAGCTGGATGTGCTGTCCGCGCAGGCAGCGACGGGCGGTGCGATCGCGTGCCGCATCTATCGGAGCTTGCTTGACGCCGAAGCAGCCAGGCGGCGCGTATTTGCAGGGGAGGAGCTTCCCGGCTTTGCGGCACCGCCTCCGGAATGGCTCGAGCCAGCCATTTTGCTTTTGCCGCATCTCGCGCGCGGCTCCAAGGAACTAGCGGCGGCGGCAGCTCGTGCCGAGTCCGCGGCCCCGGCGTTCAGTGGACGCTGCAACAACCAGCCGTTCAAGGAGTTCCGCGACGCCGACGACCGGCTGGCCACTTGCTTTGAAGTGTTCCGCGGCAGTGACTATCTGTGGCTGCCGTTCTCGATGGTGCGGCGGATCGAGATGGCGGCACCGGTTCGCCTCCGGGATCTGCTGTGGGTGCACGGCAAGGTCGAGACGACGGATGGACAGAGTGGTGATTTCTATCTGCCCGCCCTGTATCCGGGCACCCAGCACCACAACGACGACCTCGTCAAGCTTGGCAGGTCGACGGTCTGGACCGCCGTCGGCGACGCCGTCGTTGCCGGCGCGGGACAGCGGACGTTTGTCGTCGATGGCCGTGATGTGCCGTTCCTCGAGATTCGGACGATCGAGTTCGACGCCACCGGTACGAGGAACTAATGGCGCCTCCAGTACGAATGCCCATCGTCATCGACGAGATTCTGAAACCGATTGCCGGCGCCAGCCCAGGCGGGGTGAGCCTTGATTACTCCCCTGAACTTATCGCGATCGAAGCCGCGCGCGGCGCAGTTGATCGGCGTGTCGAGGAGGTCGTCGACGATCTCCGCGACCAGGCCCGTGATGCCCGTCGAAACGGCGACGGCGGAGCCAATCGATTCACTCAGCCGGGCCGGATGGTTGGCTTGGCGAACGGCCTGAAGGAGTGGTCGGAGGTTCGCCGCCGTGCGGCCGAGACGTTGACCAAGCGGTCAAAGGATCTGCGGGTAGCCTACGTCCTGCTGGAAGGCCTGGCAGCGACCGAGTCGTTTGCGGGTGTGCACGCCGGGCTGACCATTATCCGCCGCCTGGTGGACGATTACTGGGATTCACTCTTCCCGGTTGCCGATGCGGACTTGCCGGAACCCCTTGCCCGCCGCCGTGCCGAGTTGGCGTTGCTCGGTCAGCGCTTTCCGAGCATGGTCACCAGTATCCCGTTCAATCTCGGTGAGCAGAAGGTGACCTTGCAACATGTGCAGGCGTCCCAAGCCCGCGGGGCGCTACTTTCCGGGAAGCTCGAGGATGGGTGGCTATCGCCAGAAGTTGTCAAGCAGGTCATCGGCGCGATCGACGCAGTGACGAGGGATGCGATCGAAGACACCCTCGCCGCGGCTCACGCCGAAGTGGTTGCGCTCGAGGCGTCCTGCAACGCCAAGATGGGTATTGAGAGCCCGCCATTCAAGGCCCTCGTGGAGGTCCTCAAGCAGTGTGAGGTGGCTATCAGCCGGCCGGATCGCGTCAGGGAAACGGCGGCCGTCCACCCAGCGAACCAAGACACCGGAGAACAGGCGGGCGGTAAGCCACCAGCCGATGGCGATGACGTCGATTCGGCCATCACGGCAGCGAAAGAAGGCCGGCTGGAAGGATTGCAGGCTGCGCAACGACATCTCGCCGAGGCGCGCTCGGGTCGTGAGCGCTTCCTCCGCCAGCTGAAGCTGGCCCAGATTTGCCTGGGCGCCGGCATGCACGCGCTGGCCTATCCACTGCTCGATGAGCTCGCCGCAATCGTCGAGAAAAAAGAGCACGACCTGGCCGAATGGGAAGGGCCGGACCTGATGGTGCAGTTGTGGACGGCGCTGGAGCACTCAGGCAGCGCCCACCACGGCAAGCCGGAGGCGAACCGCCGGGCGCAAGAGGCGCGCGAGATGCTGAGTGCCTTACGAGCCAGCCCTCAGCAGGGGGACGCGGCGGAGGATCCGAAAGGCACGAGCTGATGGTGCCTGTCGAGATGGTGGTCTGGGAGCTCACGTTGCGTTGCAACCTGGCCTGTCAGCATTGCGGCTCTCGCGCCGGACGTCCGCGCCACGATGAGTTGACCACCGAGGAAGCCCTTAGCGTCGTTCGGCAACTGCCTGAGGTCGGTGCGCGTGAGATCGCGTTGATTGGAGGTGAAGCGTACCTCCGAGCGGACTGGGACGTAATCGCGCGGGCCGTCACCGACGCTGGGATGCGATGTTCGATGGTCAGTGGCGGCCGCGGGCTTGACGATGCCGTGGTCGACAAGGTGCGTGCCGCGGGCCTCGTGAACGTCTCGATCTCGATCGATGGTCTGGAGGCGGCACATGACCTCCAGCGCGGCGTGCGTGGGAGCCATCAGGCGGCACTGGCAGCCCTCAACCGGCTGTCGCGGGCCGGAGTGCCGGTTAGCGTTAACACGCAAATCAACAGACTATCGTCGCCGGATCTCGAGGCGTTGTGCGAACTGCTGCACCGCGCCCGGGTATGGGCGTGGCGGGTGCACCTCACGGTGGCTATGGGGCGCGCTGCCGACCACCCCGAATGGTTGTTGCAGCCGTACGAGCTGGCTGAATTGTTTCCGCGACTCGCCCGGCTCCAGCAGGAATGCGAGCGCCGCATCGTCTTTGCGCCGGGCAACAATGTCGGATACTTCGGGCCCTACGAACAGCTGTTCCGCGGTGGCGGATCCGGCGACGGGCATTGGCAGGGGTGTCAGGCCGGATACCGCACGCTCGGCATCGAGGCGGATGGCACACTGAAAGGCTGTCCGTCGCTGCCGACGACGCCCTATGCGGGCGGCAATCTGCGCGAAAGTCGCCTCGTGGATCTATTGGCGCAGCCAGCGGTAGCGGACATCGCGTCGAGGACGGTCGACGATCTCTGGGGCTTCTGCCGGGACTGTTACTACGCGTCTGTGTGTCGCGGCGGATGCACATGGACCAGTTACGTCCTCTTCGGGCGAGCGGGAAACAATCCTTACTGTCACCATCGCGTCCTCGAACTTCAAAAGCAGGGACTACGGGAGCGGATCGAGCAAACCGCCCAAGCGCCGGGCGACCCGTTCGATCACGGACAATTCGCGCTCATTCTCGAAGCGGTGTCGCCGGAGGTGCAGCATGTCGACTGAACGACTAATCGTGTGTCCCGAGTGCAGTCAGCATCGCCGCATCGGAGACGACTCCTGTCCGCATTGCGGCTATTCAGGTCCACCGGTCGCTGCGCTCGACGAACCTGCGGATGTGGCGCTGCACGAAGAGGACACCCAGTCGCGAGTTCAGACTATCTATGGCCCGCCGCCATTCGCGTTACGTGATGAGGATTCGCCGCCGGCACCGATCTACGGTCCGCCGCCGTTCGCGTTGATGGGAGCCGATCAGATTCAGCCGGCGGAGCAATCCGAAAGCCGGCTTGGTTGGAAAGGCGTGCTCCTGGCGGGCGCGATCGCCGCAGCGTTGGTGACGGCCGTGCTGGTGCTGTTCTTGTAGCCGCGCGGTTTAGTAGACACCGAGGTGAGGGAAAATGTTGTGACTGGATTGCTTGAAGTATTGGCCCATCAGGTGTAACGGCACTTCAATCACAACCGTGGTCATGGTGCCCTCATCCAGCAGCCAGACGCTGTAGACGCCATTCTTCTGAGAATGGATCCTGCCGAAAGTCCCGGCGGGGATGCTATCGGCAACGAAGTCAGCGGGTTTGACGAACTTGATGATCGCGGTTCTTCGAAAGAGGGTGACGGTCGTTTCCAGCGACGAGCCGTTGTCAAGGAATCTTCTGAGGATGGGCAAATGAGTAACCCCCTTCACCATCTGTGCAGGATGTAGGTCGTAGCTTGAGGATAGTCCGTCATCCATTTCGCAAACGAGACGCGGCGGATCTGGCCGACTCGCGGCGGCCACGGATCATAGATCGTCAGCGTCGTGCCACTTGGCGTGCCATCGCCGTTCATTCCGCCTATGACGTAGGCGTGACCACTAGGAACCATTCCCGCCACCCAGATTGGGACGCGGCGCAGCAGCGCGGCTAGTCCTTCAACGGACCACGACTGCGGCGCATGCATCTGCAGTTGATGTGAGCTTGCAAACGCGCGGACACTTCCGAAGTCGGACTTCAAGCCTCCGGAAGCACTTAGTTGGGCGCGATCAGCGCCAACCGAGCGATTGCCGAAGAGCATGGTTGCCGCAGCCGACCAACACGTCATACCAGTGGGTTGCGGAACCAAGATGACGGGATGAGAAACCCTGATGGCCACTTGGCGGCAAAGTATATGTCAGCAGCCGTCGTTGCTGGTAGCCATCGCGCATCTCCTGCGCATCCAAAGAAATCCAGTCCCTAGCAGCGCTTCGTTCCACTCACGGTGCCTAGCCTGTCCCATGTTGCCTTGAGCCGGATACCCGCGTCGCGAAACTGGACGTCGGTACGTCCGTTGACTCGGTTTCATCTCCCAATCGGAGAGACTTTCCCAAGGATGTAGAGTCTGGGGACAAACCCCCAATGACGGCTGTCGAGACTGTTGTCGCGGCGTTCGGCCATTACGAAGAAATAACCTTCTGGGACGACTTGCGGTCCCCAGTCATCATGGCTGCGCGAATCGGCTGACACATAGGCATCTTCTTCTACAGGGGTGTCATTGACGAACACGCGACCGTCGACCACCCTGGGCGCGTCACCATCTTCTGCGATGACCCGTTTGACAAACTTCTTCGCCGGTTGCACGGGATAGTAAAACATCGCCACATCGCCACGTTGCGGCGTGTCCGCTCGATAGGCCCATTTGTCGACGATGACACGCTGCCCGTCCTTCAACGAAGGCTCCATGGCGCGGCCTTCGACGCGTGCGAACTGGAAGACAGACGTCGTAACTAACGTTCCGACTGCGGCAATCAGCAGGAGGGGTGGAAGCCCGGAGAGCGCGAGTCCATGGGGCTCCTCAGTTCAAACGCCTCGCAAAGGTAAACCTAAAACGATGGCGGGGCGCTGGGCCCGACTTGATAGCAGTTTTCCGGCTGGGGGATTGATGCCAACCCTGAACCGATTTCGTCCGTCTTACGTATCAACAAAAGTGCTCCGCCCGCCTCCGCGGCCGGAGGCCGCTACGGCGAGGTCTCGCCGTAGCTCACCAGGAGCCTTCGTGAGCGAAGGCGGAGGGGTTTCATGTCGTTTCTGAATCGTCTGTTGGGGAAGAGCGAACCGCCGAAGCAGCGCGTTCAGGTCTGCGTCGAGTGTGGCATGCCGGTGGCAGACCACAAGCAGTGGTGCTCCATCCTGCAGGGTCAGAACGAGATGAAACTGAAGGCGGCCGACAAGCAGTCGGCTTAGTTAGCCCACGGGCACGCTACGGTTCGTCGCCACTCGGCCCATACACCTGCGGTACCGTCGAGCCCATCGGCCGCAGGTAGGTGGTGATCTGCCCGCGGTGGTGGACGATGTCGAAGAGGAAGCTCCACGCCATCGGCGCCGCCGGGCGGTGCTGGCCGAAGAACTCGAGCGTGCCGTTCCAGCGCGCCGCCGGCAACGAGCTCCAGCGCTGGTCCATCGTCGCGCTCAGCGCGTCGTATGCGTCGAGCACGGCCTTCATGGTGGCGGGCATCGGCGGTGGTGCCCATGCGGCCTTGCCGCTTTCGAGCGCCTCGATGATCATTTGCTCTTCGCAGACGATCTGCCAGGCGATCTCGTGAGCGGTGCGCGACTTGGGATCCGGACGGTAGTCTGAACCCTCAGGAATTCGCGCGAGCACCTTGCGAGTGGTCGTCGATTCGTTCGTCCAGAAGCCGGCGAAGAGTGATTGTTCGTCCATAGGGATCCGGTTACTCCGATCGCAAAGCCGTCATCACATCGACCCGCGAGGCGCGGGCCGCCGGCATCAGCGAGGCCAGCACCGCCGCGGCAATCAGCAGCAGCGCGGCGCCGGCCAGCGGCAAGGGCCCCGGCATGCTGAGTTCGCCAAGGAATCCGCCGGCGAATCTCGCCAGCGCGAGCCCGCCCACGATCCCGGCGGCGACGCCCAGTCCGGCAATCACGGCACCTTCAGCCAGGATCTTCGTCAGCAGGCTCGACGGCGTCGAGCCAATCGCCAGCCGCACGCCAAACTCGCGCGTGCGCGCACTGACCGAGAACGCCAGCACGCCGGCCACGCCGACCACGGCAATGGCCAGCGCCACCCCGGCGAAGCCGCCGAAGACCAGCGCGTTCAACCGGTTCGGTGCCAGCACCTCGGCGCGGACATCCTCGAGCGACGCGGCCTGTTCCACGGGCTGCTCCGCCGACAAATCGCGGATGATCTTCGTGACCGGGGTCACCAGCGCGTAGGGATCGCCGGCGGCGTGCACGAACAGGCGCCCCTGGAACATCTCCTGCTCCATCGGGTGGTAAACCGCGATCACCGGCTCCGCCACCACGTTCTCATCGTCGAGATCGGCGACCACGCCGACGATGCGGCGGGCGTCGTTGTTGACGCCGATGAACTTGGTGACCGGATCGGTCCACATGAGGTTGCGGTTCACCGCGTCCTGGTTCGGGAACATGCGCTTGGCCAGGCTCTCACTGACAATCACCACCTTCTCGCTGTCGGTGCGATCGTCGGCGTTGAAGTCGCGGCCGGCGATGATTGGCACGTTGAGCGAGCGGAAGAAGCCGGGCGACACCGTGCGGAACTTGGCCCGCGGATCGTCTTCACCGTCGGCCTTGCGGTAGCCCTCAACGGTAAACTGCGCCGCAAACCACTGGCCCGCATCGCGCCACGGCACCATCGTGCCGACCGCCACGGTCTCCACACCCGGCAGCTCGCCGATGCGGCGAATGATCTCGCGGTAGAACGGCAGGATCTGCGCCGGCGGCCGCTCGTAGTTCACCGGCACGTTGAGCACCAGGACATTGCGCGTGTTGATGCCAGGCGCCGCGGACTGCAACGCGATGAGCGTCGTCACCAGCATGCCGGCGCCGGCAACCAGCACGAATGACGCGGCGATCTGCGTGACCGCGAACAACCGCAGCCGGCGGTTGGTGCCGCTGGTGATGCGCACGCTGCCGCTCGACAGCCCGAGGCCGTTCGAGGCTTCGGCCGAGGGCAGGCGCGGCACGAAGGCCAGCAGCACGGCGGCGATCAGCGCCAGGCCGACGCCGACAACGAGCAGGGTTGAATCGACCGTCAGGTCGAGGGCGCGCACGGAATACCGCGATGCGTAGCGCGCCAGCACGGCCACCATGGGGCGGGCGATCAGCACGCCGAGAATGGCGCCGGCGCTGCACAGCAGCAGGCTTTCGGCCAGCAGCGTGCGCCGCAGGGCGGCCCGGCTGGCGCCGAGGGCCGCGCGGACCGCCAGCTCACCCTCGCGCCGTACGGAACGCGCCAGGATCAGGTTGGCGACGTTCGAGCACGCGATGATGAAGATCAGTCCCGAGGCCGCCAGCAGGATCAACAACACGGTCCGCGCCGGAGACGTGATCTGGTCACGCAACTGCACCGCGTTGATCCGGAAGTCGGCGCTTACCGGGTAGTCCTGGCGGTGCTCGGTGAGCATGGCGCCATGGGCGGTCTGCAGTTCGGCACGGGCCTGCTCCAGGGTCGCCCCCGGTGCGAGCCGGCCAAACAGCTCCGTCATGCGGTGGACCCGTCCATCCACCATGGTCGCGTCCATGTGGTGCGAGCTGGTCACGACGTTTGCGATGAGCTCGGTCTGCGCGGGATAGGGAATGGACGGTTCGAGCACGCCGACGATGGTGACGGCGCGATCGCCGAGCTTGATGACCTTGCCGACCATCGAGGGGTCGCTGTTCAGGCCCGTGCTCCAGAAACGGTGCGTCAGCACCGCCACCGGCGCCGCCGACGGACCGTCGTCTGTCGCATCGATCAGGCGTCCGGCCACCGGCCGCAAGCCCATCACGTTGAAGTAATTGCCGCCCACCACGCCGGCCCGGACGACCCGGGGGTCGCCGAGGCCGACCATGGTGAAATCGATGGTCGAGAAATCACCGAACGCCGCGATGCTCTTCACCCGCGCGCGCAGATCCCGGATCTCCGGGACCGAGAAGTTTGCGTTCTCGGACCCGGCGCCCGTGGCGCTCTGGCGGATGTAGATCAGCCGCTCTTCATCGTCGTTGGCCAGCGGCTTGAGCAAGACGCCGCGGACCAGGCTGAAGATGGCGGCGTTCGCGCCGATGCCGAGCGCCAGGGTGAGAATCACCGTGATGGCCACCCCCTTGACCCGGCCGAGGGACCGAAGCGCGACGCGGAGATCGGTGATGAGGCTCATGACTGCTGCAGCTCCTGGATGAGGTCTTCGAGTCGGTCGTAGCTGGCGGCGGCGCCCTTCTCCATGCCCGTCGACTTGACCATGTCGCGGACTTCCTTCGAGGGGTACCAGCACGTCGCCGTCAGGCGGGTCTTGCCGCCTTCATCGGTCAACAGGCTGGTGATCACCGATTCCGTATCAGGAAACGGCGCGAAGATCTCGGTGAAGACCAGCCGGCCGGGCGCGTCGATCTCGCGATAGACGCCGTAGAACTCGGCTTCCCCGTTCGGGTGGGCGTTGACGAAGCGCCACTTGCCGCCGACACGAAAATCGATCTCGCAGACCGGCACGCTGTAGCCGTCGCCGAGGTTGCCCCACCAGCGGCGGACGTGCTCGGGCTTGCTCATCACGTCGAAGACGAGTTCGCGCGGGGCGTTGAAGAGGCGAGTCATGACGATCTCGTGGTCCGAGGGGGTCGTGACCTGGAACGAGCTGCTATTTGCGGGGCTTGCGAGCATGAGACTTCTCCTTGGCCTGCAGTTCCTGCAGGTAGTTATCGAGGCGATCCAGCCGCTGTTCCCAAATCTGCCGATACTGCTCGGCCCAGTCCGCCACGTCTTTCAGCGGACCGGCTTCGATGCGGCACGGCCGCCACTGTGCTTCCCGTCCCCGGGCGATCAGGCCGGCGCGCTCGAGCACCCGCAGGTGCTTCGAGACGGCAGGCATGCTCATGTCGAACGGCTCGGCCAATTCGGTGACCGAACATTCGCCGGTCACGAGCCGGGCCAGGATGGCGCGGCGCGTGGGGTCGGCGAGGGCGGCGAAGGTGGTGCTCAGTTGATCAGCGGGCATGTTGTGAACCTACTAGTTAATTAACCTGTGGGTTTAATACAATGATCCCCGCCGCCCGTCAAGCGCCTCCAGTGAAAAAGTTCAGCAGCGCCGGCGCCAGGGCCGAGGCTTTCACCATGTGGGTCTGGCCGGCCAGCGTCTCGTAGCGGGCGTTGGGCAGCACGCCGGCGAGCTCGCGCGCGGCGTTGCGCATCCACACCGGGCTCTTGCCGCCGTCGATCACTACCGTCGGCATGGTCGCGCCCGACCAGCGTTGCCGCGACAGCGGTTTGCCCCACTGGTGTTCGGAGACAATGCGCATGTCGTAGGGCAGGGTATGGGCGAGGCCGGTCAGCTTCTTCCACGGCGGCAGGAAACGCATCAGCGCGATGACGAAGGCCGGCACGCCGACCAGCTTCATGAACATCCTCACCGCCTCGCCCCGCTCGTTCGACGCGACCGCCTGATCGAGTCTCGAGATGAAGTCTGACGGGAGTGGCGAGCGGGTATCGTCGACGAAGAACGGCGCCTCGAACAGCGCGAGCTTGGTGATGCCGGCGCCCCGGTGCGCGGCTTCCACCGCGAGCGCTGCGCCTGACGACAGGCCGCACACATACGCCGACCCGTCGGCTTCGGTGATCAACGCCTGCAGGTCTTCCACTTCGCGCGCCACCGAGTAAGGCTCGACGTTCGTGCTCTCGCCACGGCCGCGCCGGTCGTAGGTGTAGACCGTGAAGTGCGACGACAGCAGCCTGGCGATGGGACCCATCGGTCCCGACGCGCGGTAGCACATGGCGCCATCCACCAGGATCAGCGGCGGACCCGAACCGGCGCGGTCGAACGCGATCAGCGTGCCGTCGTTTGATGTCACTTCTCGCATGAGCTGGTTCTGACCCCTTATCTACACGTCGAACCAGCCCATGGCAAATCGACAACGCCGCCAGGCGACCGCTAACTGAAAGACTGAATTGGACTTAGCAGCTAACCGGTGCGTGACAGCCGGCGGACGGTCAAGCCCGCGAAGAGCACGGTCACGCCGGCCAGCACGGCCACGTGCATGGCCGGCGACAGAATGGCCCCAACGCCCGCCATGCCGAGTGCAAGTTGATTCAAGTGAAAGGCAGGCGAGAACAGCGCGACGAAGCGGATGCCGGCCGGCAGCGGGATGAACAGGCCCGACAGGTAGATCAGCGGCAGGTAGGCCAGGTTGACGAAGGCCGGAGCCGCCCGACCGGAGACACGCGCGCCAATGAACAGGCCGATCGCGCAGAACGGCAGCGTCCCCGCCACGTTGATGGCAGCGATGGTGGCAAAGCGCCAGGGGTCGAGAGCGAGCGGGCTCAGCAACAGCGCGGCCGCCGTCAGCATGAGCGACGTGAGCAGGCTGAAGAACATGGCCATCAGCATCTTCGCCGCCAGGTACGCCATGGTCGGCATGGGTAGCGCTCGCTTCAGCCGCAACAGGCCTTGTTCGCGCTCCAGTGCCACGGACATGCCGAACCCGAAAAGCGCCGGCCCCATCACGGCAAACACCGAGAACCCGGTGAACAGGTACGCCGGGGTGTTGGCGTTCACCTCTCCGGTTCCCTGCGCGGTGATCGATACGAAGAAGGAGTACAGCGCCACGGGAATCAACAGGAAAGGCCCCGAGAACGCCGGCGCCCGCAGCATCCGCAGCGATTCGTACTTCGCCTCGGCGACGTAGGCCCCGCCAATTCGCTTGAGCGTCATCACCTGCCCGCTCATGCCGCCTCCTGGGTCAGTTCCGTGAAGGCCTCGGCCAGCCCGGCGCGTTGCACCTCGAGGTCGCGCGCCTGCGGGTCGGACGCGAGCAGCCGGCGCACGACGAGGTCGGCATCGGTGGCGACAATCGACAGGTAGTCACCATCGATTGATGCACCGACCACTCCGGGCCAGGCACGGACCTCGTCCGCCGCCATCGCGGTGAGGCACCGGATGCGCTTGCGCGACACGATTGCGCGCATTTCGTCCACCGAGCCCAGCGCGACCAGGCGGCCCCCGGCCACCACGGCCACGCGATTGGCCAGCGCCTCGGCTTCTTCGATGTAGTGCGTCGTCAGCACGATCGCGCAGCCCTGCGCCGACATCTGCCGCAACGTGGCCCACAACATCTCTCGAGCCTGGATGTCGAGTCCCACCGTGGGCTCGTCCAGGAACAGCAGCGCCGGCCGCCCGCAGATGGCGATCGCAAACTGCACCTGACGCTTCTGCCCGCCAGACAGCTTCGCGTAGGGCCGATCGGCGAGCGCGGTGATGTGCGTCAGCGCCATCGCCTCGTCTGCGGTCATCGGCGCGGGGTAGTAGCGGCTCACCAGGTCGATGTGCTCGCGGACGCGCAGCTCAGGGGCCAGGGCGGCCTCTTGCATCATCACGCCGACGCGATAGCGGGCTTCGACCTGCGTTGGCGGGAGGCCGAACAACAGGGCGGTTCCGGCATCGGGTTCGTGCAGTCCCAGCATCAGGCAAATGGCCGTGGACTTGCCGGCGCCGTTTGGTCCCAGCACGGCCAGCAGCTCACCCGGACGCACGTCGAGTGAAAGCCCGTCGAGGGCCACCACCTTGTCGTAGCGTTTACGCACATCCGTGAGCACCGCGAGTGCCTCTCCAGACTCCAATGTGGCGTCCGGCTTTAGCCGGACCTCAGTCTCCACTGTGGTGTCCGGCTTTAGCCGGACCTCTACCGACGTTATCCCGGCGCCCCGTCGATGCCGCCGGCCGTTCAACACCTCGCCAATGAACGTGAAGCGAACCAGGGAGTGATAGCTGGAGAACAACAGCGCCGTCGCCACGGTCAGGACGAGGGGGAACTTGAGGCTCCAATGGAACGGCAGATCCTGTACCGCCACTTGCAGCAAGAACAGGACGGGCAGGTGGACGATGTAGATCCAGTACGAGGCATCGGCCACATAGCGCCGGCCTCGGCTGTCGTTGTCGCAGAAGCGCAAGGCGGCACCCATGATGCCGAAGGCCCACGCCCACGTGCCCAACGCGTAGCCCACGGCATACACCAACGTCGCGCGGCCTGGCGCGGCGCTTTCGAAGACCGGTGACACGCCGATCACCGACAAGCACACGACCGTCATCGCGATCGCCACTCCGAGGTGCAGCGGCCAATCGCGCCGCAAGGCATCGAGCAGGCCGCGTTGGCGCTGCATGACCCACCCGAGCCCGAAGGCCATGGCGTAGGCAACCACGGCCGTCGGGTTGGGAATCAACGACTGATCCGGCGTGGGAATGCCGAACCAGGCGCGCCAATCGGGCGTGAGATAGAGGGCCGCGCCGAGCGGGAGCGCCGCCGCAGCGAAGGCGGCGCGCGAGGCAAACAAGGCTGCCACCATGCGGTCGATTCGCGTCCGCAGGGTGCCGTTGGCATCGATGGCCCTTGCGAAGACTGCGCGCCCAGCCAGCGTGGCGGCGTAGATGAGCGCGAGCACGTAGAGAAACCACAGGTGCGTCAGGGGAAAGGCCAACGCCGGCGCCGGCGGCACGGCCACGGTCGCGACGGGTGAGCCAGCCTTGCTGACGGCCCACACGAACGACCCGGCGATGGCCGGAAACACCACTATCCACCCAACGACCAGGGGCACCAGAACACGCAGGCTGCGGTTGCGGACGAACGCGCGCACGCCCAGTCGATGAAACAGCATGCGGCCGAAGTACCCGGCGATCAGGAAGAAGGTCGTCATCCGGAACATGTGGATAACGAAGAACGTCACGCCGAGTGGCACGCTCGGTGAGGTGTCAACGATCGGCCAGCCGGTGGCCGCAAACCCCGGCAGGAACGACATGGCCGCGTGAAGCACGACTCCCGCCAGCAACGCGAACGCGCGGACGGCGTCGAGCGCGTGCAACCGCTCGTGCGCCGTCATACCAGCCGCAACCGGTTCGAGGTGCGAGATGCCGGGTCGCGTCGGCGTCGCCGCGCGTACGCGAGGTGTTGCACGCACAGGAACGCATGAAACCCGGCGTTGATGAGCCAGTAAAGCCCGACACCGGTTAGCAGGCTCCACCAGATGAGACCGCTGATGTTGCGGGCCCCTGCGATCGCTCCCGCGTGGCTGGCGTCAACCGGCAGCACGTAGGGATAGGCCTGCAAGACGGGATAGACCAGCGCCACCGCCGCGCCGTTGATGGCCAGCCGCGTGACCGATTGCAGCCAGTTCCACTGGGGACGGGCCCACGTCGCCAGTCTCTGGGCCAGGCCGATCAGCGAGAGCACCAGCAGCGGCCAATAGAACGTCGTCCACGCAGGCCCGAACTGCAGGTGATCAGCCGCGCTGCCGAACACCAGCGCCGGCGCAAACGGCAGCGCGATCCACCAGGCGCAAAACATACCGTGGCACAGCGCGCCAGCCTTGGACTGCCATCGCGGAACGTCCTGCAGGTAGGGCGGAGGAAAACTCCAGCGCGCGGATTCCCCTGCAGTTGCGCCGGACCGGCGCTGCAGTCGATCGATGCAGGCGAAGATCGTCGTCATGATGAGACCCTGGACGGCCAACGGCACCAGGTAGCGCGCCGGCGATCCCAGCCGCCTCTGAAGGTAGAGATCGACCGCCGTGACCACCACCACGATGACGGCGCACTGTGCCAGCAGGATGCGCGAGTACAGCGGAAACAACTCGGGTCCGATGATCTGCCAGCCGAACGAGAACCCAAGAGTGCCGGTGCCGTAGCGGCCGGCCACCACCGACGGGCTACCATGCTCCGCCAGGACCGCTTCCTGCTCAGACTCGGTGAGCGATCGCCCAAGCTCGTCGGCGCGCTCATCCAGCTTCACGCGCAGGTGCTCGGCCAGCTCGGTGAGAATATCGTCCCTCGCCGGCGTCGCCGGCAGGTAGATGCGAACCGCCTTCAGGTAGTGATCGAGCAATGCCAATTCAGGCCACCTTCCGCGCGAAGCGCGCAATGGCGCGGTTGATGCCCGCCCACTCCGTGAGCAGCCCCTCGAGCACGCGCTCGCCGCGGGCCGACAGCCGGTAGAAGCGCTTCTTGCGGCGATCCTCTTCGCGCCATTCGCTGGTCAACAGCCCTTGGCTTTCAAGGCGCCGCAGTAACGGGTACAAGGTGCTCTCCTCGATCTCGAGGCCGCCGTCGGCCAGGGCCTTGCGCAGTGAATATCCGTAGTGCTCGGTCCGTAGTTGCGCAAGAGCGGCCACCACGAGGCAGCCACTCCGCAACTCGATCCGCAGGTTGTCGAACAGGTCGGCATCTTTGGTCATGGGTGCATCAGCTGTGTAATGCACACTGTGTATAACACAGTAAGACGGACCCGGGCCAGCGAAGTTCCACGAACCCGATAAAATGACGGAATGAAGTACGCCTGCCTCGTCTACCTGGAAACCGCGAAGCTGCGCTCGGTGCCCGATCGCGAATGCATCGACTGCGGCAACACCCTGCGGCAGAGCGGCGCGATGATTGCTGGTGAAGCCCTGCAACCGGCGGCCACCGCGGCCACCGTGCGAGTACGCGACGGCAAATTGATGGTGACCGACGGCCCGTTTGCCGAGACCAAGGAGCAACTCGCCGGCTTCTACCTGCTCGAAGCCGCGAGCCTGGAAGAAGCCATCCAGATGGCGGCGAAGATTCCGCCGGCGCGCGAGGGCAGCATCGAGGTGCGCCTGGTTCGCGACCTCGAACCCTAGCGCTTCCTAGCGGCCGAGATCCTTCAGGGTGCCGCGGCCGCACGCTTAGCCACGGCGAGCCTGTGACTCCAGCTGCTTGATGATGGCGGTGAGCGCGGCGTTCACGGGACACGCGATGCCGAACGACTCGCCGAGCGCCACCACCGCACCGTTCAAGTGATCGATCTCGGTCCGTCGCCCCTTCTGCAAATCCTGCAGCGTCGACGCCAGGGTTGCGGCGGATGCAAACACCTTGTCAATCGTGACCATGAAGTCCTCGTCAAACGTCACGCCGTCGGCCGCCGCCACGGCGAGGCACTCCTCGATCACCAGCCGCTTGATCGGCGCAAGGTTCGGATCGACGATTCCGCCTACGGTGGAGCCGGTGATGGCCGTAATCGGGTTGATCACGCAGTTGAAGACGATCTTCCGCCACATGGCCACCTTCATGTCGGGAATCACGCGGCCATCGAGGCCGCTGTCGGTCAGCACCGCGGCAATCGCCGCCGCCCGCTCGTGGTCTTCGACCAGGGTGTAGCCCTTCACGGTGTGCTCGACCGCTCCGGGCCCGCGCAGAATGGCGCCGACCTGGGTGATGGCGCGCAGCGTGACCGCTCGATCACCGACCAGGTCTCGCACCAGACGCTCGGAGTACAGCCCGTTCTGCACGCACAAGATCGTCACCGAAGGCGTCAGCAGCGGCACGATCGGCGCGACGGCCTCGACCGAGCTGCTGGCCTTGGTGGTCAGGATGATCAGCGTGCCGGGCTCAATCGATTCAAGGCTGGTGACGGCCTTGATGGCAAACGTCCCGCTGCCAATCGACCCCTCGATGCGAAGGCCGGACTCGCGGATGGCTGCGACGTGGGCCGCGGTGCCCACCAGGGTCACGTCGTGATGAGCCGCCAGTTGGTAACCGTAGGCGCTGCCAATCGCGCCCGCACCCAGCACGACGATGGTCACGATGGCTATCGTACTCGCACTCGGGCCCCGGCTGCGCCGCAGCGGTCGAGATGAGTATGATGGGAAGTCCAATTTAGGGAGGCCTTGCATGATTCGCACACTCTTGGGTTTGACCATTGGCGCCGGGCTGTTATCGGCCACCGTGCTGGCGCAAACGCCGCTTCGTTCGGCACTCCACGACTACCGCGTCGTCACCGTCGTCGACTCGTTGGTGCAGCCGTGGTCCATGGCGTTCCTGCCGGGCGGCGACATGCTGATTACCGAGCGGCCCGGCCGGTTGCGCATTGTGCGCAATGGCCAGCTGCTGCCGCAGCCGGTCGAGGGCGTCCCGGCCGTCTCGTTCGCCAACCAGGGCGGGCTGCTCGAAGTTGCGACCCACCCCGACTTCGCCTCGAACCGGATGCTCTACCTGACCTTCTCGAAGCCGATGGGTGAGAAGGAAGCGACCACCGTCCTGGTGCGGGGCCGCTTCGAGAACGATCGGCTCACCAACGTGCGGCAGTTGTTCGAGTCGGTGTCGAAGGGCCGCGGTCACTTTGGCGGCAAGATCGCGTTCGACGGCAAGGGCTTCCTGTTCCTGACCCTTGGCGATCGCCAGGTGCCGCCCGATGGCAATCTCGAGACGCATCCGGCCCAGGACCTCGCCAACCACCACGGCAAGATCGTCCGCTTGCACGACGATGGCCGGGTGCCGGCCGACAATCCGTTTGTCAGTCGCGCCGGCGCGCGGCCCGAGACATGGAGCTATGGCCACCGCAACGTCCAGGGCATCGCCATTCATCCTGAAACCGGCGACGTGTTCGCGACCGAGCACGGTCCGATGGGCGGCGACGAGCTGAACCGCATTCTGCCGGGCTTGAACTACGGCTGGCCCGTGATTGGCTTCGGCGTGAACTACACGACCGGCCTGGCGATTCACAAGAGCACCATCCGCGAGGGCATGGAGCAGCCGCGTCATCTCTGGGTGCCGTCGATCGGCATCTCCGGCGGCATGTTCTACACCGGCGACCGCTTTCCCCAGTGGAAGGGCAACTACTTTACGGCCGGCTTGGCCGGGCAGCAGTTGGCGCGCCTCACCCTGAAGGGGACGAGCGTCGTCAACGAAGAGACGCTGGTGCCGCAGATGGGCCGCATCCGCGACGTGCGCCAGGGCCTTGACGGCTTCATCTACCTGGCCATCGAAGACCGCGACGGCAAGCCAACGCCGATCCTGCGCCTGGAGCCGGTCGAGCGGTCCACGAGCAAGTAACAGGAGGACAGGAGATCAGGAGAAGAATATTCTCTTGATCTCCTAACCCTCTTGTTCTGACGACCTGCGCCGCGCGGGATTCTGTCTGTCAGCTTGCGGCCGCGACCGCCAGGATGGCGTACGCGACACTCACGCTTCTGACATCGCCGTGGTCCTTGATGACTCCATCGGCCAGCAGGTTATAGATCTTTCCCCGAGCGAAACCGTACTCGTGCCCGACGGCTTCGAGTTTGCCGGTGCTGCCGTGGACCTCGGCCGTACGTTGCGCCCCATTCCTGCCCATGCCACCGTAGGGGTCGTTAGCGTCGCCGAGGGCGGACGCGTTTTGACGCGCAATGCGAGAAGCGAGGGGATATGCGATCCCCACGGCCGTGTCGGCCTTGGTATGGGTGATCACGATCGGTCCTGAGACACGTTTGTCCCCCACCACTGAACGGTAGAAGCCGGCTTTGCCGCTGTCGAAGTCGGCTGACAACGCGTTGTGGGAGAAGGCCGCCTGCAGCAGGCTGACCGATACGTTCTGCGTGTTGGGCGCGAGCGTTTGCGCCGCCGCCGTGACCAGGCGGCCGCCAAAACTATGGCCCACCAGGTGGAGCCTGATGTTGGCGTTCCGAGCCCTTACTTTCTGGAGGACTGCGGCAAGCCCCTTGCTGCCCACGGTTCCGGCTCTCTCCTTCATCTGGTAGTAGGTGGCGAAATTGGCAAGCCGCCGGGCGGCCGCCTTCATCCCCTTGAGGAAATCGCCCAGTCCGGCGGCGCCGCCTGCGCCCACAGTGGTGGCACCACCGGTGCCGGCAGGCACCATCGTGGGGACTTCGACAGCCATGTTCTTGAACAGGACTTCTGGGTTCTCCGAGAAAAACTCATCCGACGCGTCGTCGCTGCTTGCATGATCCTTGTTCAACAACGACCGCAGCAACTCCAAGAAATCGCGTCTCGCACCTTGGTCGGTCTCGAGCTGTGGAACGAGCGCGACCGCCTTGTCGGCGATTGCGAGGCGCGCCTGCGAGACCGCCTTTCCGCCCAGTTGCTCGGGATCCTCAGCAAGGGCCTTCAGCGCCGCAATCAACGCCGTGTCGTTGTCCCCCGTCGCGGTTGAGACACCGCCGCCGGGAATAAGCTCGTCGTCGGTGAACTTCTTGCTTGGCCAGAACACCTGGCAGGCCGCGAACACCCGGCCCCGCAGATCAACCAGGGTCTTGGGCGCAGTATCCTTGTCGCGGGCGTCCAACAGCGTGTCGACGTTCCCCAGCAGTTCGTCGTACAGTTTGCGCGCGTCGGCGAGATCGTTATTCCAGCCGTGCGACGCGACAATCAAATCGGTCACGCCGTCGAGGCCGTTCAAGAGTGCCTCGAGCTGCGCCGCATTGAAAACGTCGCCCTTCTTCGTGAATTCGAGATCCAGCCTCTTCATCGCCATGTAGCCTCCTAAACCGATTGAATGGCCCGAATCAGGTCCACCAGCCCGTGACCCTCGAAGTAGCGCTCGCGTCCGAGCGGCGAGGCCGTGGAGGTAAAGATGCGTTTGACTTCTGTCGGCCGGCCAATAAACTCCCGCCGAATCGACAAAAATGCGGCAATCGCGCCCGAGACGTGCGGCGCCGCCATGCTCGTCCCGCTGTCTTCCATGTAATAGGCGAACGACGAGCCGTTGGGCGCCACGGCTGCAGCCCCGGCCGAAGCGATCGCTGACTGCATTCGCTTGCCGGCTGCGCACGACGTGATGCGCTCGCCCGGCGCGACCAGGTCGGGTTTGAGGCGGCCATCGCCGGTCGGGCCCTTCGATGAAAAGTACGAGACACCGTACATGTACGGCGCATCCCGATGCGTAGCCCCGACGGTGATCGCTAGTTCCGCATTGCCGGGGTCGTTGATGGTGTTCGAAAGCCCGACCTTCGCGGCTCGTGTCCCGGCCGCCACGGTGCCGTAGCCCGTATTGCCGGCGGCGGCGACCACGACGACGCCAGACTGGACCAACCGATTCACTTCGGCGCAAATGGGGCTCTGGCCGCAGGCAAACATCTCGGCGTCGAACTCGTAGCCAACGCTCAAGTTGACCCCGTGGACGCGAAGTAGCTTCGGGTTGTCGTTCAGCTTCTCGCGAACGAACTCCAGCGCGCGAATGACGTCGCTCGAGCGTCCTTCACCTTTGTCGTCCAGCACACGCAGGCTGACGATGCGGCTTCGAGGCGCAACGCCGTGCAGTCGGGTGGGATCCCGAAATGAACCGACGGAGGACGTGCCGCGTTCGAGCGCGCCTTGCGAGTTCATCCGATCGACACGTTCCAGCGTACATATCGACGGACCGCCGGCCACCGCTGCCGGCGCCGCGCCAGCGATGATTCCAGCGACATGCGTTCCGTGGCCGAACTCGTCACTGCGCGCGTGAACGAGGTGCTGCGCAAGCCGGGCAGCTCTGGTGGGGCCGTCAATCGAAGGGTCGTCTGGATCCGGCAACGGTTCTGGTTTCAGCGTCACTCCCGGCACCAATTGGGTTCCGATGTCGACGAAACACCGATGGAGGTTCGCCACCTCGGGCGCATCGAGGGTCTTGTTCCCTGCGAAGTGCGCGTGTGTTGCATCGATGCCCGAGTCGATCACGGCCCAGACGATGCCATCGCCTTCGGCTTCGAATGAGTTCCGCGCGGCATTGGCCTTGATGGTGGGAAGCGATCGGTACATCTGGCTTTGCACCGGAAAGTCAGGCCACAGCTTATAGATGGCCCGGTAGCGCATCGAGTCCGACTTGCTCGAAGCGGCCATCTCGACAGCCTGGTTCTCGTCTTTACGCAGCAGCGCCTTCCACTCGTCCGGCGTCAAGAAGCAGCGAAAATAGGTCTTGGCGATGGGCGTCGCCTTGATCGCGTCCTTACGAGCGCGGAGCGTATCCAACAGTCGCAAGAGCGCGGCCACCGCACCAGGTAGCCCCTCAATGTGTTGAAGGTTCAGCTCGATCACGTAAGGCCCGCGGCCTCCCGGGCCTTCTTCGAGCCGCCACTCGCGGCGTTTTTCAGGGTCGTAGAGCTCTGGCGGCGCAAACGTTCGAGCGAAGCGGTCGCCGACGGCTTGATCGGGCAAGGTGTGCGAGTCTCGTGGACGCGCCTTCTTCTTCGCGGCTTTCTTCGCCATGTTGCTCCTGCCTGGTGCGCAGAGGACGCTCTGTCGATGAGTAGACGGCCAGAGGCACGGACTTTCTCAAGGCGGGCCTGAACGGCCGCCGGCTCGGACACGATACACCACCGACGCCACCATCAGACACACCCCAAAACCGATCCACTCGTCGCCGGTCAACCCGGTGAGCAGCCACAAGATGACCGCGCACGCCAGCCACGGTACGACGCCGGCGGCCGGCACCGTGAACGCAGTAGCCGTTCCATCGCCCTGCACGCCCATCTGGCGCAATCGCCACGAGGCAAGCGCGCAGCCCAGGTAGAGCGCCAGTGCCGACACGTTGGCGAGGATCGCAAGCTTCTCGAACGTCCCCGAGATGGCGAGCGCCAGCCCCAGGAGCGACTGCGCGACGATGGCCGCCTGCGGGGTGCGGTGGGTGGCGTGCACGGTGGCCAGTGCGCGAGGCAGGAAGCCATCGCGGGCCAGCGCAAACACCATGCGCGGAATCGACAACGTCATGCCGCCCAGGTAGCCGAACATCGAGAGCGTGGCGCCGCCCAGCAGCAGCGCACGGGCCCACCCGCCCATCGACGCACCGGCGGCATCGGCCAGCGGCGACACGGTCGACTGCGCGAGACCGTCACCGAGAATGCCCTGCGCCACGGTCTGCAACGCGAGATAGAGCACGGTGATGCCGATCATGGCGAGGGCGATCGCGCGGGGCACCGTCCGCGCGGTATCGCGCACCTCGCCGCTCGGCACCAGCGCGCACTCGATGCCGGCGAACGCGAAGATCAGCAGCAACGACGTCCGCGCGATATCCCCGGCCGCGGGCATGGCCGTCACCTGCAGGTTGCTGGTGTCGATGAAGAAGAAGCCGCCGATCGCGATCAGCAGGAGCGGCAGCAGCTTCGCCACCGTCGCAATGGAATTGAGCCGCACGCCCAGGGTGACGCCCTGCAGGTTGATCAGCGTCCAGAACCCGAACGCGGCGATGAGAATGCCGATCTCCATGCCACGACCCGCCAGGGACGGGATGAGCAAGCCCAGGCTCGACGCGAACACCGTGGACACGGCCGCCGTCGCAAACGTGCCGAGCATCCACAACAGCACGCCGGACAGGAAGCCGGCGTAGGGACCAAACGCGGTGCCGACGTACGCGTACGGCCCGCCGGTGAGCGAGACGCGGCTGCCGGCGTCGGCAATGCACAGCACGATCAGGCCCATGGCCAGGGCGCAGACCACGTAGGCGATCGGCGCGGCCGCGCCGAGCGAACCAGCCACGTTGGCCGGCAGGCGGAAAATGCCGCCGCCGATCGTGATGTTGATGATGGCCGCGGCCAGTCCGAACGTGCCGATCACGCGGACGAGCGACTCGTTCCCGCCTGTGGATGAAGACATGGGACGGGATGTTATCGTGTCACTGCGATGCCCCTTTGGGATATTTCTCCGGCCATCTCCACCGCTACGCCGTGCTTCCCCGGCGACACGGCGTACACGCAGCGGTGGAACGCGCAACTCGGACCAGGCTGCCCGGTCAACGTCAGCGCCATCACCCTGTCGCCTCACCTCGGCGCGCACGCCGATGCGCCGCTTCATTACGGTGCCGGTGCCAGCCCAATCGGTGGCGTTGACCTGGAGCCGTTTCTTGGTCGGTGCCGCGTCATTCACGCCATCGGCAAAGGCCCGTTGGTCACCCCGGATCACCTGGAACATGCCGCCGCGGGCCTGCCACCGAGAGTACTGGTGCGGACGTGCCGCCGCGCGCCGACTGAATGGTCGCCGTTGTTCAGCGCCTTTGCGCCGCAGACTATTGCCTGGCTGGCGAAGCATGGTGTCCGGCTGGTCGGCATCGATTCGCAATCCGTCGATCCGGCCGAGAGCAAGACGCTCGACAGTCATCAGCAGTTGCTGGCGCACGACATGCGCGTGCTCGAGAACCTGGTGCTAGACGAGGTGGATGAAGGCGACTACGAGCTGATCGCCCTGCCGCTGAAGCTCGCGCACGCCGATGCCTCGCCGGTGCGCGCGGTGCTGAGGTCGTTGCCATGACCTCGCGTGCCGATTGCGTCGCCCTCGATGCCGCTGATCCACTGGCACCGCTGCGGGCACAGTTCACGCTGGCCCGTGCCGATGCCGAAGGTGTGATCTACCTCGATGGGAACTCGCTGGGTGCGTTGCCGGCGGCGACCGCCGCCCGCATTGCCGCCGTGGTCGAAGACGAGTGGGGCACGGGCCTGATTCGCAGCTGGAACTCGGCTGGATGGATCGACCTGGGGCAGCGCATTGCCAACAAGATTGCGACCCTCATCGGCGCGGGCCCTGGTGAAGTCGTCGTCGCCGACTCGACGTCGGTGAATCTCTTCAAGGTCCTGAATGCGGCCGTCGCCATCGCTCGCGCGCAAGCCGGGCGCTCACTGATCCTGTCGGAGCGGACCAACTTTCCCACCGACCTCTACATTGCCGACACGCTCGCGCGGGCACACGGGCTCGAACTGGTGCTTGCCGATGCGGACGACATTCCGTCCATGCTCGACAGCCGTGTCGCCATCCTGATGCTGACGCACGTGAACTATCGCACCGGCCGCGTGCATCGCATGGGCGAGATCACCAAAGCCGCGCACGACGCCGGCGCGCTGCTGGTGTGGGACCTTGCCCATTCGGCAGGCGCGGTGCCTGTCGACCTTACCGGCGCCGACGTCGATTTCGCCGTCGGTTGTGGCTACAAGTACTTGAACGGTGGCCCCGGCGCGCCCGGGTTTGCCTGGGTCCACCCCCGTCACGTGGAATGGATGGATCGCGAAGACTGGCGGCAGCCCTTGTCGGGCTGGCTGGGACACGCCGCCCCGTTCGAGTTCACACCTGACTATCGGCCGGGCCAGGGGATGACGCGATTTATCTGCGGCACCCCACCCATGCTGTCGATGGCGGCGCTCGAGTGCGGCGTCGACACCGTGCTGGCCGCCCAGCCCTACGGCGGGCTCGAGGCGATCCGTCGCAAGTCGATCGCCTTGACGGACCTCTTCATCGCGCTAGTCGAAGCCCGCTGTGCCGGCCACGGCCTCACGCTGGTCACGCCCCGCGAAGCGGACGAGCGTGGCAGCCAGGCGAGCTTCGCGCATGCCACCGGCGGCTATCCGATCATGCAGGCGCTGATCGCGCGCGGCGTGATCGGCGACTTCCGCGCGCCCGACATCCTGCGCTTCGGCTTCACGCCCCTCTACACGCGATTTGTCGATGTGTGGGATGCCGTGAGCCGGCTAGAGGAAGTGATGAGTTCCGGTGAGTGGCAGGAACAGAGATACAACGTCCGCGCCGCCGTGACGTAGATCAGCCACAGAGGACACCCCCGTGGCGTCCTCTGTGGCTAATGGATCGCGATGTCGTAAGACCTTAAACGAGCCCCGTGGTCGTAGATGTGCGACACGACAATCAGTTCGTCAGCTCCGGTCCTCTCCACGAACTCCGCCATCTGCGCGTGAACGGTCTCGGGCGATCCGACAAACGACACGCGCGTGCCCTGGTCGACCGTCGCATTGTCGGATGGTTCGCGCTCCCACTCCTTCGATGGCGGGGGCAGCGTGACCGGCCGTCCCGCTCGTAGCGCGGCGAATGACTGCCGGCCAGACGAGGCCAGGAATCGCGCCTCGGCGTCGGTGTCCGCGGCCACGACATTGACGCCCAGCATCAAGTAGGGCTTCTTCAGCTGCTCCGTCGGCTCGAACCGCTCACGGTAGATTCGCGACGCCTCGCCGAGCAGCGCCGGCGCGAAGTGCGAGGCGAACGCAAAGGGCAGGCCCAGCGCGGCCGCGACCTGTGCGCCGAACGTGCTTGAACCCAGGATCCAGATGGGCACCGACAACCCGCCGCCGGGAACCGCTCGCACCGCCTGTCCTGGCTGCGGTGTGCGGAAGAAGTCCATCACCTCCATCACGTCCTGAGGAAACGCGTCTGGATTGGTGTTGAGCGTGCGCCTGAGCGCGAAGGCCGCCGCCTGGTCGGTGCCTGGCGCACGGCCCAGCCCCAGGTCGATGCGGCCGGGGAACAGCGACGCCAGCGTGCCGAACTGCTCGGCCACCTGCAGCGGCGCGTGGTTGGGCAGCATGATGCCGCCCGAGCCAATCCGCATGGTCTTCGTGCCGCCGGCCACGTGGCCGATCAACACCGCGGTCGCGGCGCTGGCAATGCCCGGCATGTTGTGATGCTCGGCCAGCCAGAACCGCTGGTAGCCCCATCGCTCGGCATGCTGCGCCAGGTCCAGCGTGTTGCGAAACGCGTCGGCCGCGGTGCCGCCCTCGATGATGGGACACAGGTCGAGGACAGAGAGTGGAATGGTCATGAGCGACTCTTGCGGTCCGGCTTGATGTGGCGTCCGGCTTTAGCCGGACCATCTCAGTTCGCGAACGCCGGAATGCCCGTCTGCGCGCGGCCCAGGATCAGCGCGTGGATGTCGTGCGTGCCCTCGTAGGTGTTCACGACCTCGAGGTTGACGAGGTGACGGATCACCGCGAACTCGTCGGTGATGCCGTTGCCGCCCATCATGTCGCGCGCCATGCGCGCAATGTCGAGCGCCTTGCCGGCCGAGTTGCGCTTCAGCAGCGAGGTGATCTCGACCGCCGCCGTGCCCTCTTCCTTCATGCGGCCCAGCCGCAGGCAGCCTTGCAGGCCGAGCGCGATCTCGGTCTGCATGTCGGCCAGCTTCTTCTGGATCAACTGATTGGCGGCGAGCGGCCGGCCGAACTGCTTGCGCTCCAGCACGTAGTCGCGCGAGCGCAGCCAGCAATCCTCGGCCGCGCCAAGCGCGCCCCACGAAATGCCGTAACGGGCGCTGTTCAGGCAGGTGAACGGCCCCTTCAGGCCCTTCACGTCGGGGAACATGTTCTCGACCGGACAGAACACGTTGTCCATCACCACTTCGCCGGTAATGCTCGTGCGCAGGCCAACCTTGCCGTGAATGGCCGGCGCCGTCAGGCCCTTCATGCCTTTCTCCAGCACAAACCCGCGAATCTCCTCCGCATCGTCCTTGGCCCAGACGATGAAGACGTCGGCGATCGGGCTGTTGCTGATCCACGACTTGGTGCCGGTGAGCGTGTAGCCGCCGACCACCTTCACCGCGCGCGTGGTCATGCTGCCGGGATCGGAACCGGCGTTCGGCTCGGTCAGCCCGAAGCAGCCAATCCACTCGCCGGTGGCCAGCTTCGGCAGGAACTTCTGCTTCTGCGCCTCGGTGCCAAACTCGTTGATCGGCACCATGACCAGCGAACCCTGCACGCTCATCATCGAGCGGAAGCCCGAGTCGACGCGTTCGAGCTCGCGCGCCACCAGGCCGTAGGCGACGTAGCCCAGCCCCGCGCCACCATAGGCTTCGGGAATGACGATGCCGAGCATGTCGAGGGCGCCGAGCTCGCGGAAGATCGATGAGTCGGGCTTCTCGTGCCGGAACATCTCGAGCGCGCGCGGCGCCAGCTTCTCCTGGCAGTACTGACGGGCGCTGTCGCGCACCATCCGTTCTTCGTTGGTCAGCTGCTGGTCAAGGAGGAACGGGTCGCTCCAGTCAAAGCGGGTCTTGGTCGTGGTGGCCATGCACCAATATCGTCCCCTTTCCTCAAGATGGAAACCACAAGTTTCTTATATTGGATATGAGACGGCCTCTACCTATTCAATATCGTCATGAACAACGCCGACATCGCGTGGATGCTGGTCTCCACCGCGCTGGTCCTGTTGATGACGCCGGCCCTGGCGTTCTTCTACGGCGGGCTGGTGCGCTCGAAGAATGCCCTCAACACCATGATGATGAGTTTCGTCGCCCTCGGCCCGGTGGCCGTGGTCTGGGCCCTCATCGGCTACTCGCTGGCCTTCGCGCCGGGCAGCCCGGCGATCGGGTCGCTGGCGTTTGCCGGTCTCCGCGGCGTCGGCCTCGAGGCCCAGGGCGCCATTCCGCACCTGCTCTTCATGTGCTTCCAGGGCACCTTCGCCATCATCACGCCCGCCCTGATCTCGGGTGCCGTGGTCGAGCGCATGCGGTTCAACGCCTACCTGGCGTTCATCACCGTGTGGGTGCTGGTGGTCTATGCGCCCGTGGCGCACTGGGTCTGGGGCGGCGGGTTCCTGGCCTCGATGGGCGCGCTCGACTTTGCCGGTGGCGCGGTCGTCCATGTGAACGCCGCCGCTGCGGCGCTGGTCGCCGCCATGGTGATTGGACCGCGCAAGGACTACGGCCGCCACGCCATCCTGCCGCACAACGTCCCGTTCGTGATGCTGGGATCCGGGCTGCTGTGGTTTGGCTGGTTCGGGTTCAACGCCGGCAGCGCGCTGTCGGCCGGCACCACGGCATCGCTGGCGTTTGCCAACACCCTGCTCGCGCCTGCGGCGGCCCTGGCCACGTGGACGCTGATCGACTTGCTGCGCGGCGGCACGGTCACGGCCGTCGGCGCGGCCACGGCCATCGTGGTGGGCCTGGTGGTCGTGACGCCGGCAGCCGGCTACATCAGCCCGCTCTCGGCCATTGCCATGGGCGCGATTGGCGCGGTGCCCAGCTACTTCGCCCTGATCTATCGCGCCAAGACCAAGCTCGATGACTCGCTCGACGTGGTGGCGGCGCACGGCCTGGGCGGCGCGACCGGCGCCATCCTGACCGGCGTGTTTGCCGAGGCTGCGTGGAGCGGCGGGCCCAACGGCCTGATTGGCGGCAACCCCGGCCAGGTGCTGACGCAGGCCGCCAGCGTGGTGATTGTGCTCGCCTACAGCGGCACCGCGACGTTCGTCATCCTGAAGCTGCTGGCCCTGGTCATGCCGCTCAGGATCGGTGTCCGAGACGAGGGCGTCGGCGTCGACGTGACCGATCACGGCGAAGAGGCCTACACCCACGGCGATGGCGCCATCCTGGTGAAGCCGAAGGCGGCGGCCATGTCGAGCACCGCCGTCGACCCGGTTGCTGTCCACGGTGGAGGCCGGCTATGAAGCTCATCGTCGCCATCGTCCGTCCCGAGAAGCTGAGCGACGTGCTCGAGGCCTTGTTCCACAACGACATCCGTGGCCTGACGATCAGCCGCGTTCAGGGGCATGGCGGCGAGATCGAGCACGTCGAGAACTACCGCGGCACCAGCGTCAAGATGGCGCTGGCCGAGAAGGTGCGGATCGAGATCGGCGTCTCGAACCATTTCGTTCAGCCGACCATCGACGCGATCCTCGCGTCGGCCCGGACGGGTGATGTCGGCGACGGCAAAATCATGGTGCTGCCGATCGAGAAGATCTACCGGATCCGCACGGGCGAGTCGGACCAGGACGCCGTTACGCCCGTCCCGCCCATCGAAGAGTGAGTGGTCTATCCGTTTTGCACATGCTAGATATGAATAGATTGCTCTTTCGTTATGCATAGCGATTCTCTTTAATAGGGGTTCCCTTGGAGATCGCCCCATGGATGAAAGTGACCAGCGAAGCCTTTATCGCTCCACCGACGAGCACGACGCCTGCGGCGTCGGCTTTGTCGCGCACATCAAGGGCATTCGCTCGCATTCGATAGTCCGGCAAGCCCTCGACCTTCTCATCAACCTCGAACATCGCGGCGCCTGTGGCTCCGACCCCGATACTGGCGACGGCGCCGGCATCCTGGTGCAGATGCCGGACGCGTTTCTGCGCAAGACCGTGCAGTTCCTGCTGCCGTCGGCCGGCGCGTACGGGGCCGGCCTGGTTTTCCTGCCCGCCGATCACAAGGTCCAGGCGCAACTGCGCGCGCTCGTGCATCGCATTGCCGTCGAGGAAGGCCTGGCCGTGCTGGGTTGGCGGCCGGTACCCACCGACCTGTCGAAGATTGGCAAGAGCGCCGCGGCGGTGGCCCCGGTTTTCGAACAGCTGTTTGTCTGCTCGGCCGACACCGGCGCACGGACCCGCGGCCCGATCTTCGAGCGCCAGCTCTACATCGCACGCAAGCGGATCGAACACGAAGCCGTCACCCTGAACCTGGCGCCGCAGCACCGCAAGGACTTCTACATCGCCAGCCTGTCGGCGAACACGCTCATCTACAAGGGCATGCTCACGGCGACGCAGATCGAAGGCATGTTCCCGGACCTGTCGGACCCCGACTTCGAGTCGGCGCTGGCCCTGGTCCACCAGCGCTTCTCGACCAACACTTTCCCGTCGTGGCCGCTGGCGCATCCCTACCGCTACGTTGCCCACAACGGCGAGATCAACACGCTGCGCGGCAACGCCAACTGGATGAAGGCGCGCGAGGGCCTGCTGAAGTCGAGCGTCTTCGGCGACGAGTTGCAGAAGGTGCTGCCGGTGATCACGCCCGGGGGCAGCGACACCGCCACTTTCGACAACGTGCTCGAGTTTCTGGTCATGGCCGGGCGCACCCTCCCGCACGCCGTGCTGATGATGATTCCCGAGCCGTGGGCAGGCAACCCGGCCATGGATCCGGTGGTGCGCGCGTTCTACGAATACCACTCGTCGCTCATGGAGCCGTGGGACGGCCCCGCCTCGATCACCTTCACCGACGGCACGCTGATCGGCGCCGTGCTCGACCGCAACGGCCTGCGGCCGTCGCGCTACTGCATCACGAAGGACGATCTCGTGATCATGGCGTCGGAGGTCGGCGTCCTCGACATTCCCGCCGACAACGTCGTCCGCAAGGACCGTCTGCGTCCGGGCAAGATGCTGCTGATCGACACCGGTCAAGGCCGCATCATCAGCGACGAAGAGATCAAGCGGACGCTGGCGGCGGAGCAGCCGTACGGCGACTGGCTGCGCGACAACCTGGTCGACATCGAGAACCTGCCAATCGCCGCGGCCGAGCGGCCCGACCACCAGACGGTGGTCAGGCGCCAGCAGGCATTCGGCTACACGCAGGAAGACCTGCGCGTGCTGATGACGCCGATGGCGCAGAATGGCGAAGAGCCGATTGGCTCGATGGGCACCGACACGGCGCTGGCCGTGCTGTCGGACAAGCCGCGCCTGCTCTACGACTACTTCAAGCAACTGTTTGCGCAGGTCACCAATCCGCCGCTCGACGCCATTCGCGAAGAGCTGGTGACATCCATGGGATCGACGATCGGCCCCGAGGGCAACCTGCTCGATCCGACACCGTCGAACTGCCGCCAGATCAAGGTCGAGTTTCCGGTGCTGCACAACGACCAGGTCGCGAAGCTCCGCCACCTGCCGCCGGGCTCGCCGTTTCGCTCGACGACCCTGCCGCTGCTCTACAACCCGGATGAAGACGGCCCAGGGCTCGAGCGCGCGATGGCGGAACTGTGCCGCAAGGCGAGCGCGGCCGTCGCGTCGGGCTATGGCGTCCTGATTCTCTCGGACCGCGGGGTCGACGCGAAACACGCGCCCATTCCCAGCCTGCTGGCCACCGCCGGCGTGCATCACCATCTCGTGCGCGAAGGCACCCGCACCAAGTGCGGCCTGCTGGTCGAAACCGGCGAGGCCCGCGAGGTCCACCACGTGGCGCTGCTGATCGGCTACGGCGCCGGCTCGGTCAATCCCTACCTGGCGTTCGAGACGCTGGACGACTTGATCCGGCAGGGCTCGCTGCCGAACCTCACCCACAACCAGGCCGTCATCAAGTACCGCAAGGCGCTCAACAAGGGTGTCTTGAAAGTGATGTCGAAGATGGGCATCTCGACGCTGCAAAGCTACTGCGGCGCGCAGATCTTCGAGGCCATCGGACTCGATCGCGATTTCGTCGAGAAGTACTTCACCTCCACGGCCTCGCGCATTGGCGGCGTCGGCGTCAAGGAAATTTCAGAGGAGGTCCGCCAGCGCCATGCTCGTGCGTATGGCGGTACCGTGCCAGGAGGGCAGAACTTCAGTTCTGCCGTATCCACAGCATTGGTGAACGGCGGCGAGTACCAGTGGCGCAGAGATGGCGAGGTCCATCTCTTTAATCCCGACACGGTCTTCAAGCTCCAGCACGCCACCCGCTCAGGCCAATACGCCATCTTCAAGGACTACACCCGCCTGGTCGACGACCAGGGCAAGCAGCGCGCGACCCTGCGCGGCCTGTTCGGCATGAAGCCGTTCGGTCCGCCGGTGCCGCTCGACGAGGTGGAGCCGGTCGAGAAGATCCTGCCGCGCTTCTCAACCGGCGCGATGTCCTACGGATCGATCAGCAGCGAATCGCACGAGACGCTCGCCATTGCCATGAACCGGATGGGCGCCAAGTCCAACACCGGCGAAGGCGGCGAAGACCCGGCGCGCTACGTGCCCGATGCCAACGGCGATTCTCGCCGCAGCGCCATCAAGCAGGTGGCCTCGGGCCGCTTCGGCGTGACCAGCGAGTACCTGGTCAGCGCCGACGACATCCAGATCAAGATGGCGCAAGGCGCCAAGCCCGGCGAGGGCGGCCAGCTGCCAGGCCACAAGGTCTACCCGTGGATCGCCAAGGTGCGTCACTCGACCCCGGGGGTCGGCTTGATTTCGCCGCCGCCGCACCACGACATCTACTCGATCGAGGATCTCGCGCAGCTGATCTTCGACCTGAAGAACGCCAACCCGGTCGCCCGCGTGCACGTGAAGCTGGTCGCCGAATCGGGCGTCGGCACCGTCGCCGCCGGCGTCTCGAAGGCACACGCCGACGTCGTTCTCATCTCGGGCCATGATGGCGGCACCGGCGCCTCGCCGCTCACCAGCCTGAAGCATGCCGGCGTGCCGTGGGAGCTGGGCCTGGCCGAGACGCAGCAGGTGCTGCTGATGAACCGCCTGCGCGATCGCATCGTGGTGCAGGTGGACGGGCAGATGAAGACCGGCCGCGATGTCGTGATCGCCGCGCTGCTCGGCGCCGAGGAGTTCGGCTTCGCCACCGCGCCGCTGGTCGTGATGGGCTGCGTGATGATGCGCGTGTGCCACCTGAACACCTGCCCGGTGGGTATCGCCACCCAGGACCCCGAGCTACGCAAAACCTTCAGCGGCAAGCCCGAGTTCGTCGAGAACTTCTTCCACTTCATTGCCCAGGAAGTGCGCGAGCTGATGGCTGAACTCGGCTTCAGGACCATCGACGAGATGGTCGGCCGCGCCGAGTGCCTCGACTTCGCCCCCGCGACGGACCACTGGAAGGCCAAGGGTGTCGACCTGTCGCAGCTGCTGCACGTGCCGGAGATGGCGGTGGATGCGGACCGCCGCGCCACCTGCAAGCAGGACGCCGGCCTCGACCAGGTGCTGGACCGCCGGCTGATCGAGCAGGCCGCACCCGCCCTCGAGCATCGCACGCCGGTGGAGTTGTCGTTCGCCATCCGCAACACCGATCGCACGGTCGGCACCATGCTCGGCTACGAGGTGACGAAGCGCTACCGCGGCGAGGGCCTGCCCGACGACACCATCCGCGTGAACTTCACCGGCTCGGCCGGCCAGAGCTTCGGTGCCTTCATCCCGCGCGGCATCACGCTGACCCTGGCAGGCGAAGCCAACGACTTTGTCGGCAAGGGCCTGTCAGGCGGCCGCCTGATCGTCCGGCCACCCAGGAACGCCGCGTTCGCGGCCGAAGAGAACGTCATCATCGGCAACGTCGCGCTCTACGGCGCCACCAGCGGCGAGGCGTTCGTCCGCGGCGTCGCCGGCGAGCGTTTTGCCGTGCGCAACAGCGGCGCGCAGGCGGTGGTCGAAGGCGTCGGCGATCACGGGTGCGAGTACATGACCGGTGGCCGCATTGTCGTGCTCGGCCAGACCGGCCGCAACTTCGCCGCCGGCATGAGCGGCGGCATTGCCTACGTGCTCGACACCGACGGCTCGTTCGCCCTCAACTGCAACATCGACATGGTGGCGCTCGAACACCTGGAAGACGCGGCCGAGATCGAACTCGTCCGTTCGTTGATTGCCCGCCACGTCGAGCTGACCGGCAGCGCGGTTGGCGAACGCGTGCTGCAGTCGTGGCAGACCATGCTGGGGCAGTTCGTGGTGGTGATGCCGCGCGACTTCAAACGGGTGAAAGCGGCCGAGGCCAAGGCGCGAGCCGAGTCCCGCGAGCCTGCCTTCAGTGACTTGGTGGCCTGATGGGAAAACCGACAGGCTTCATCGAGTTCTCGCGCAGCAAACCGCCATCACGGCCGGTCGCTGAGCGCATTGGCGACTACCGGCACGTCTACAAGGCGTATCCGGTCGAGGATCTCACGCGCCAGGCGGCTCGCTGCATGGACTGCGGCATCCCGTTCTGCCACCAGGGCTGCCCGCTCGGCAACCTCATCCCCGACTGGAACGACCTCGTCTACAAGAACAACTGGCGGACGGCGATCGAGCGCCTGCACCAGACCAACAACTTCCCGGAGTTCACCGGCCTGTTGTGCCCGGCGCCGTGCGAGGGGTCGTGCGTGCTGGGCATCAACAAGGATCCGGTGACGATCAAGTCGATCGAGCTGTCGATCGTCGATCGCGCGTTCGACGAAGGCTGGATCGTGCCAGAGCCGCCGGTGACGCGCACCTGGAAGAAGGTCGCGGTCATTGGCTCTGGTCCCGCCGGCCTCGCCGCTGCGGCGCAGTTGAACCGCGCCGGCCACAGCGTGACCGTGTTCGAGAAGTCTGATCGCGTTGGCGGACTGCTGCGCTACGGCATCCCCGAGTTCAAGATGGAGAAGCGGGTGCTCGATCGCCGCCTCGACCTGATGCGGGCCGAGGGCGTCGTGTTCCGCACCGGCATGAACGTGGGCGAAGACGTCACGGCACACGACCTGCAGCGCGACTTCGACGCCGTGCTGCTGGCCGGCGGCGCCGGACAGCCGCGCGACCTCCAGGTTCCCGGCCGTCAGCTGAGCGGCGTCCACTTCGCCATGGAGTTCCTGACGCAACAGAACAGGGTCTGCCAGGGCGACGATGCCAATGTGGTGTCCGGCTTTCCTGTCCCCCGTAGCCTTGGCGAAGGGGGAAGCCGGACCGGCCCCATCACCGCCGCGGGCAAGCACGTCGTCATCATCGGCGGCGGCGACACCGGCGCCGACTGCCTGGGCACCGTCCATCGCCAGGGTGCCTTGTCGGTGAGCCAGCTCGAACTGCTGCCGACTCCGCCGAACGAGCGGGCCGAAGACAACCCGTGGCCGCTGTGGCCCAACATCTTCCGTACTTCGTCTGCGCACGAAGAAGGCGGCGACCGCGTCTACGCGGTGGCCACCACTGAACTCGCGGGCGACGCCAGCGGCCAGGTCCGCACGCTGCATGGTCACAAGGTCAGCCGCGCCGCCAGGGACGGCCGCGTGTCGTTCGAACCGCTGCCTGGCAGCGCCTTCGAGATGAAAGCCGACCTCGTGTTGCTGGCCATGGGGTTTGTCGGACCCGAGAAGAGCCGGCTACTCACCGACCTCGACGTCCGCATGAACGACCGCGGCACCGTCGCGCGCGATGACCAGTGGATGACCAACGTGCCCGGCGTCTTCGCCGCGGGAGACATGCAGCGCGGCCAATCGCTAATCGTCTGGGCGATCGACGATGGACGCAGAGCTGCGGCGGCCATCGATCAGTTCCTGTCAAAAGGAAATTAGCCACCGAGGACACAGAGGACACAGAGAAAACATCCTCAAAATGCGTGTCGGCCGATTCGAAGCCTGATCGCATTTAGAAGGATGGCTCTGTGCTCTCTGAGTCCTCTGTGGCCGATTGATTCATTCCAATCGAAGTGCTACCGCCGGATCGACGCTGGCCGCACGCCGGCCAGGAATCAGGCCGGCCAACGCGCCGATGGCGAGAAACAGCAAGGCGGTCGCGCTGAAGATCGTGGGATCGGTCGGCGAGACGCCGAAGGTTAGCGAGCCAAGCACTCGCGTCGCTGCGTAGGCGAGCGGAACTCCGGTGACAATACCTAGCGTAGTCAGCATGAGCCCTTCGCGCATCACCATTCGCAATACCGTTGCCGGTTCTGCGCCGATCGCAACCCTCACCCCGATCTCGCGGGTGCGACGCGTGACCGAATAGGCCAGGAGGCCGAAGATCCCGGCGAAGGCCAGCACTATGGCGACCCCCGCCAGCGCGACGGCGAGGGTGGTGCTCATGCGTTCAGTAGACGGGGCGCGGGCCAGCAGTTCGTCGAGCGCACTCACATCCTGCACGAACTCGCGGCCACCGCGCTCCACCAGTTGCTTGACCTCCGCGATCGCCGACTCGCGCATGCGGTCATCGACACGAATCACGAGACTGGGATAGTTGGCGGTGCGACCCATCTGCAACGGCGGGCGATAGATGATCGGCAGGTTCGGCCGGCGTGGATTGCCCATGGTGGCGTTGCGCACGACGCCGACGATCTCCACATCCTGGTTCGCGGGAGTAGTGCCGTAGCGGATGCGTCGTCCGACGACCTCGCCGTTGGGCGCCAGCTGGCGCGCCAGGCGCTCGCTTACGATGGCGACTTGGGGTGAGCCGGCAGTGTCGCTCCAGGCCGGACCACGGCCCCTGAGCAGGGGAATGCCCACCGTCTCGAAGAACGTGGGCGATGCGATTTCCCACATGCCGCGCATGTCGTCGTACTCGCGGCCAGCGAATGCAACGGGCTCGCCCGGCGTCTCGCCGGTCGATCGCGGAAACAGCCGGGCGTAGCCGGCCGACTCCACGCCAGGCAGCGCCGCGATGGCTTCGATCAACGGCGGGTAGAACGAGGCGTTGTCGATGTCGCGATAGCCGTCAGGCAGTGGCATCAGCCGCGTGACGACCACGCCGTCGGCCCGGACGCCAGGATCCACCTGCTGCAGCAGGTAGAGCGACCGCGCCAGCAACGCCGCGCCGGCGACCATCACCACCGAGAGCCCGACCTGGACCACCACCAACCCCTTGGACCACAGGCCGGTCGAGGGCGCGACCGTGCGAGTGGCGCCGAGCATGAACGCCCTGGGCGCGGCCAGCCAGATCGGCAGAATACTGATTACCACGCCCGCCAGCAGGCCGACGCCAATAGTGACCGCGATGGTGAACGTGTCGAGGGTGAAGGCGCGAATTGGCTGGACGAACATGCCCGGCAGAATCGAGACCAGCCCCGAGACGAGTGCGAATGCCACCGGGATGGCGAGTGCGGCGCCGACCGTGGACAGCACCACGCACTCCACCACCATCTGCCGGCTCACACGCCAGCGGCTGCCGCCGAGAGCCAGCCGCGTCGCCATTTCCGGCCGCCGTTCAAGGGCGCGGCAGAGAAACAGGCCGCCGAGATTGAGGCATGCCATCACCATCAGGATGACGGTGAGCCCGAACATCAGCGTGGCCGGCCGAGCGTAGCGATCGCGATAGGGCGACAGCCCGGTGCCGATTCGTTCGATCTGTGCCTGCGCACTCAGCATGCTCGAGCGCTCCGCACCGCCCAGTGTTGGCGGCACCGCCTGTTCCAGCACTGCGGGCCACATGGTTGTGAGCCGGCTCGCAACCGACTCGAACGTCGCGTTGTCCGGTAAGCGGCCAATCAGGTGACTGGCGCTGGGCCGGCGATCGGTGCGCGCGGGGAAGAGCGAATCGAACGGCGCGAACACATCAACGCCCGAATCGGCGTGCAGGCCGCTGAAGCCTGGCGGCATCACGCCGATCACTTCCAGCGAGATGCCCTCGACCTGAATCGACTTGCCCAGGGCCGAGCGGTCGGCCGCGAACAGCCGCGTCCAGAGCCGGTGGCTGATCACCGCGACGTGATGTCCGGCGGTCATGAGCGGCGCGTCAACTGGTGTGATGGTGCGGCCGAGGATGGGCGGCACGCCGAAAGCATCGAAGCAGTTGCCGGTCACGAGGGCGCCGGTCGCCTGCATGGCCGTACCGCCACCTGCCACCGCGAGCACGACGCCGCCGTTGTAGGCGCAGACGTGGTCCAGCGGGCCATCCACCAGGTCGAGCGCGGCCACGGCCGGAATGGGTGTGAGCCGCAGTTGTTGTTCAGCGCCCCGGCCAGACACGCCAATCAGGCTTGCCGGATCAGGAATCGGCAGCGGCTGCAGCACCAGCGCGTTGACCAGGCTGAACATCGCGGCGTTGGCGCCAATGCCCAGCGCGAGAATCAGGAGGCCGGATGCAGCAAACGCTGGCGAGCGCCGAAGGTGCCGGAACGCTTGTCGGATGTCCTGCCACATGGGCGGGAGTGTAATTCAGAAATGGCCCCAGAGGACTCCGAGGACTGTGCTCTCTGAGTCCTCTGTGGCTAACATCCGTACAAGCAAAAGGGCCGGGCACATTTCTGTGTCCGGCCCTTTTTCCGTCTCTTGACGCTTACGGCAATGCGAGCGTCGTGTAGCCGCCGTTGCGCGGCAGCACGATGTACTGCTTGCCGGCGTGCATGTAGGTCATGAGGCCGTACTGGCCCATGGCGCGGGTCGCCACCTGGCCGACGCGCTTGCCGGTCTTCTTGTCGAGGGCAAACAGGTGCGGGCGGTTGTCGGCCGTCTGGCCGGTCGCGAACAGCAGCGTTGAGGTCGCCGCCATGGCGGCGTGGCCGCGGCGGCCCCAGTTGGTCTCGAACGTCAGCCCCTTCATCAGCGGGTTGTTCTTGAACGCTTCCTGCTGAGCTGTCGGCGTCTCGCCGTGCGGGATCATCCACACGTGATCGCCGGTGTTCATGTTGATCGCCACGATGCGGCCGATCGGTCCCTTGAAGATGTCGGGAATGCCGAACAGCGGATCGTTCGGGTCCGGCTTGGCCGGCGGCGGGCCTTCGCCACGCGCGGTGGCGAACATGGCCAGCGTCGTGCCGGTCATCTTGTCGTTGTCCTTCTCCGCGGCCGGAGCGAGGATCGTCGGCGAGCAGCCGTTGAACGTCGTGATGAACAGCATGCCGGTCGTCGGGTCAGCGGCCGGGGGGCCGGTGATGTTCGCGCCACCAGCGCCGCCGGGGCAGATGTTGGCCGGGCCCTTGCCCTCCTTGTTGCCACGATGCGTCGGCGGGGCGAACAGCGGCGCCAGGAGATCGCGTTCCTTCGCGCGCGCGAGCGCCAGGCGCTTGATTTCGGGCGTGTAGTCGATCACGTCCTCTTCGGTCCGGCCCTGCTTGTCGAACGGCAGCGGCTTGGTCACATGCGGCTGCGTCGCCGCCAGCTTTTCGGTCGGCACCAGCGACTGCGGAGCCGGGCGATCCACGAACGGCCAAATCGGCCGGCCGTTGGTGCGGTCATACGAGTAGACCCACGACTGCTTTGTCACCTGGAACAGTCCGGGAATCCGCTTGCCGTCGACCGTCACGTCCATCAGCACGGGCGCGGTCGGGGTGTCGTAGTTCCAGATGTCGTGGCGCACCAGCTGGTGGTGCCACACGCGCTTGCCGGTCTTCACGTCGAGCGCAATCACGCTCGTGCCGAACAGGTTGTCGCCCGGACGGAAGCCGCCGAAGTAGTCGATGGTCGCGCCGTTGGTCGGGATGTAGACGAGACCGCGTCCCGGGTCGGCCGACATCGGCGCCCACGACGAAATATCGCCGGTCCACTTCCACGCGTCGTTCTCCCACGTCTCGTGGCCGAACTCGCCCGGCCGCGGAATGACGTGGAACTTCCACAGGTACTTGCCGGTCTTGACGTCGTAGCCGAGGATGTCGCCGGGCACGTTCTCGACGCGCGTCTGGTTGTAACCCTGCTCGGCCGAGTTGCCGACGACCAGCGTGTCGTTGACGACGATCGGCGGCGACGAGGTGGTGATGTAGCCGAGCGTCAGGGGCAGGCCCTGCGCCGGGTCATACGGCAGCTTCGCGTTCAGCCACGGATCCCAATCGGCGATCAGGTCCTTGAGCATGTCGACCGAACCGGTGGTCGGGAAGCCGCGCACCGGCACCGCCCCGCCCCACTTCTCGAGCGGCTGTCCGGTCTTGGCGTCGAGCGCGTGCAGGAAGAAGCCCGGGGTGGTGACAAACACCACGCCGCGGCCGTTGATGCGGCCATAGGCCACGCCCTTGCCGTGGTTCGAACGCATCGAGTACGCGTGACGCGGCGTCTCGGGTTCCTGGAACGTCCACAGCGTCTTGCCGGTCGCCGGGTCCAGCGACACCACCGTGCGGCGCGGGCCCGACGTGGTCAGCAGCATTCCGTCAACGTAGATCGGCAGCGAGCGTCCGTTGATGTCGCCAATGTCCACGCCCGGAGCCGAGGCCGCGCCCCACTCCCATGCGACCGCGAGCGAATTGAAGTTCGCCGCGTTGATTTGATCGAGCGGCGAGTATCGCGTGGAGTCATTACCTCCCGTGATCGTCGTCCAGTCGGCCTTGTTCTGCGCGACGCCAGCGAGTCCCGACAGGACCACCGCGACCGCGACTACCAACCCGCCCACGAGCCCGTGGCGGGTCCACTTACCCGATATTCCCCTTGTCATCGGCACCTCTGCTATGTGCTCGCGCGCCCCTCCGGATGTGCCGGTCGCGCCGAACTATAAGTACAGCCGGCCAAGAGTGCGCTGTCCAGAGGGTTTCTGTCAACCATTTGCGCAGGGGGTGGCCGTGGTGTACAAACTGAAAGCTCACCCGTCAGTCACCCAAAACAGTCATGTCGTCCGAGAAGCGCCGGGATCGGCGCGAGCCAACACCCCAGCGCCCTGAACAGACGTTCAAGACACCGCTGGCACCCTCCAGGGGCGTCCAGCTGCTGCCCCTGGCGTTCACCGCCGGGCTGTTGGCACTGACGCTTCTGCCCCGAATCCAGTCAAATCAGGCCCTTTTATGGTCGTTTTGGGGCTCGGGCGCCGTCTTGCTGGGCTGGCTGGCGGTCATCTCCCTGCGCGACCTCAAAGGCGGATCCCCGGGCATTTACCTGGCCCCACCTCGTCCGCAGCACTACATCCAGGCCTGCTGCCACCTGACCGTCTATGCCTACTGGGGCTACTACTGGCGGCCGGTCTACGACTTTGCCCCGCTACTCGTCGGTCAGCTGCTGTTCGCCTACGCCTTCGACATGCTGCTGTCGTGGTCGCGGCGCGAGCGCTACGGACTGGGTTTCGGGCCGTTCCCCATCATCTTCAGCACCAACCTGTTCCTGTGGTTCGTGGACGACTGGTTCGCCTTCCAGTTCCTGCTGGTCGCAATTGGTTTTGCCGGCAAGGCGTTCGTGCGATGGGAGCGCGACGGCAAGAAGGTCCACATCTTCAACCCGTCGGCGTTCACGCTCGCGATCTTTTCGGTGGTGCTGCTGGCCACCGGCACCACGCACCTGACGTGGGGCCAGGAGATTGCCACGACCTTCAGCCTCGGGCCCAACATCTACAAGGTGCTGTTCGTCGTAGGGCTCGTGGTCATGTACTTCTTCTCGATCACGCCGGTCACGGCCATGGCGGCCCTCACGTTGTTTGGCGGCAGCCTGATCTACACCGCCATCACCGGCGTGCCGTACTTCGTGGATTCCGACATTCCGTCGGCGGTCTTTCTCGGCCTGCATCTGCTCGTGACCGATCCGTCGACCTCGCCGCGCACACCGCTGGGCCGAGCTGTCTTTGGCGTGCTCTACGGGCTCGGGGTATTCGGCCTCTACGCGTTGCTCGGCGCGTTCGGCATGCCGACCTTCTACGACAAGCTGCTGTGCGTGCCGCTGCTGAACCTGGCCGTCCCGGCGATCGATCGCGCGGTGAAGTCGCTGGGCGAACGGCCGTGGATTCATGCGCTGGGCCTCGACCCGCCGCTTGGCCGCGCCAACCTCGCGCACATGGGCGTCTGGGTCATGATCTTCGGAGTGATGACCGCGGTCGGCGCCGCCGACGGCATGCACAAGGGCGACTCGCTGCCGTTCTGGCAGCAGGCCTGCGCGGCCGACAAGCCGCAGGCGTGCGCGCGGCTGCTGCGCATCGAGGCCTCGTACTGCGGCGACAACGCCGGCTGGGCCTGCAATGAACTCGGGGGACACTACACCGAGGGCAAGCTCGTGCCTGCCGACCCGGAACGCGCGTTCGCGTACTTCTCGCGCGCGTGCGAGGCGCGCTTCCAGGCGGGCTGCGTCAACCTGCTCGACGCGTCGGAAGTGAGCCACGCCAATCCGCGGGCCTTCGATCTGCGGCTGCTGCTGCGCGAGGGAGGACCCAACCTGATGGAGATGCCCGAGCCGGAGCTGTACGCGCGCGCTTGCAAGCACGGATGGGAGTTCGCGTGCAGCACGCCTACGGCTTCGCGATGAGGCGGCTCGCGCTTATGGCGCTCGTTGCCGCGTGTGCGCTGCTTGGCGCGCCGGCGATCGAAGGCCGGCAGAACACCGCCGACCCGCCGCCGGTGCCCGACTTCGTCGAGATTCCCGCGGGGCCGTTCACGATGGGCGCCGACCCCGCCGTGGATCCGCGCGCCTTCGACAACGAGAGATGGTCAGCGTCCGCTGGTCAAGGCACGGTCGACCTGCCGGCGTTCTACATGGCCCGGCACGAAGTCACCGTGCTGCAGTTCAACGCCTACCTGCAAGCCACCAGGGTCAAGGTCGATGCGAACGCGACCGCCAATCCGCCAAGCCATCCCGTGACGTTCGTGACGTGGCCCAACGCCGTGGCCTATGGCCGTTGGCTCGAGAGCACGCTGGCCAAGGTGCCGGGTGCGACGGGCGACCTCGTGCGCGCCGGCTGGCGCGTGCGCCTGCCGACCGAGGCGCAGTGGGAGAAGGCCGCGCGCGGCGGCGATGGCCGCGCCTACCCGTGGGGCAATCAGCCGTCGCGCGAGTTCGCCAATTTCGAAAGCAGCCGCACCACGCCCGCCGGGCAGTTCCCGTGCCCCGAGTGCCCGTACGGCCTGCTCGACACGAGCGGCAACGTGTGGGAGTGGACGAGCAGTCCGTATCAGCCGTATCCGTACGATCCGTCTGACGATCGCGCCAACCTCGACGCCGATGCGTTGTGGGTCATGCGCGGTGGTCATTTCGGCGATCCCGCGCGCATGGTCCGCACCACGACCCGCGGCGCCGCCGACCCTGGCGCGCGCCGCGCCTTCATCGGCTTCCGGGTCGCCCTCGTCCGGTGATCCGGGGACGGGTCGTCCTCGCCCTCGGCGTTTCTCAACTCGTCTGCTGGGGCCTGTCGTATTACCTGATCGGCGGTTTCGGCGAGCGCATGGCGGCAGACTTCGGCTGGTCGCGCGGCGTCATCTACGGCGGCTTCTCCACGGCGCTGCTCGTCATGGGGATGGCCTCGCCCGTCATCGGCCGCATGATCGATCGGCAAGGCGGACGCTACGTGATGTCGGCAGGCTCGGTCTTGACCGCCGCCGCCTGCGTGGGCCTGGCCCTCTCGCACACGCTCGTCACCTACTACGCCTCGTGGATCCTCATGGGCCTGGCCATGCGCATGACCCTGTACGATGCGGCCTTCGCGGTCCTCGCCCGTGCCGGCGGCGCGGGCGCGCGCCGGCCCATGTCGCAGATCACGTTGCTGGGCGGCCTCGCCTCGACCGTGTTCTGGCCGCTCGGCCAGTCGCTGGCGGCCCTGTTCGGCTGGCGGACCGCGGTGTTGATCTACGCCGGCATCGCGCTGCTCACGCTGCCGCTGCACCTCGCCATGCCGCACGACAGCGATGCCGGCCACGCGCCGCCCGAGCAACCGGCGACACCCCCGACGCGGTTGACCGGACGCGCCGCCACCAATGCCGCCGTGCTCTATGCGCTCAGCACCATGCTCGCGCAGTTCCTCAACGCCGGCATGTCGTCGCACATGATCGCGATTCTCGCGGGCATGGGCCTCGCCGAGGCGGCGTCGGTGTGGGTCTCGACGCTGCGCGGCGTCGGCCAGTCAACCTCGCGCCTCTCGGAGCTGCTCTTTGGCGGCGGCCTGTCGGCGCCGGCGCTCAACGTGCTGGCGGCCGTGCTGCTGGTGGCGTCGTTCGCCGCGGCGTTCTTCAGCACGCAGTTCCTGGTCGCCGCGTTCGCGTTTGCGTTTGTGTACGGCGCCGGAAACGGCCTGATGACGATCACTCGCGGCACGCTGCCGCTCGCCATGTTCGACCATCGTACCTACGGTGCCTTCGTCGGCCGCTTGCTGGCGCCGAGCTTCGTGGTGGCGGCCACCGCCCCGACCATCTACGCGACGGTGATCGATCGCTGGGGCGAGCCTGCGGCGCTGGGCATGTCGCTCGGGATCGCGCTGGCGACCCTGGCTGCCGCCATGGCGATGCAGAGGCCTAGGCCAGCACCGGCAGGTGACCCCGCTTGATGCCAATGGTGACGGCGCGATCGTCGGCCGTTCGCTCCTCGTCGTCGACGTGATACTCCGCTAACCCGCCGATCGAGATCCTGGTGCCGCGCCAGGACTTGAGCCCCGCGTCGGTTGGATGGCCGGCGAGTCGCGCCAGCAGGTACGCGCGCAGGCTTTCACGATCCGCCTCGGTGGCCAGGACCAGCGACAGCATCCCATCGGCGGGGTTGACCTCGGGCGACAGCCGCAGGTTCGGTCCCACCAACGGCATGTTCAAGATCTCCACCAACAAGTAGTCACCGGCCATCAGCGTGCCGTCGATGTTGATCTCGTAGCGGCGCGGCTTCAGGCAATTCACCAGCCCCACGTACATTTCCCGCGCCTGTTTCAACTGAACCGCCACGTCCGCCTCGGCAGAGATCGTGGCGTTGCCTCTCGCGATGGCGGCCGCCACCAGTCCGGCGCCGACGCTTTCGAAGAACGGCGCCTCGCCAGCGGCATCCTGAACGATGCCCGCGTCGATGTGGACGACGCGCTGGGTGGCCCACGCGGCGATCATCTCTTGCGGCGAACCGTGCACGCCGAGACTGACCGCGATGTTGTTCGCGGTGCCCAGCGCGAGGACGGCTAACGGCACGTCTCCGCCCGCCAGGGCCCGGGCGGCGATCGCGACGGTACCGTCGCCCCCGGCAACGACCACCGCGTCCACGCCGGCCTGTGAGGTATGAGGCAGCTCGGCTGGATCCCTGACGACGGAATCGACGGTGTGGCCCGCTTCACGGATCCACGTCGTCACCCCATCCAATGACAGTCCTTCGCCGGCGTTTCGATTCCAGAACAAGCACGTGTTCATGCGCGCCTGTCCCCTAGCACATTGCGTGCCGCTGGCCGGGGTTTTGCATTTTCCGTTGCATGAAGATTCTCGTCTGCAATGACGATGGCATTTACAGCCCGGGCATAGCGGCGCTGGCCGAGGTGGCGTCGGAATTCGGTACGGTCCGCATTGTCGCGCCCAACGTCGAGCAGTCGGCCATGGGTCACGCCATTACCGCCAGCCGGCCGCTGTCGTATCGGGAAACGGCCCTCGGCGGGCTATCGGCCTATCGCGTCAACGGCACCCCGGCCGACTGCGTGGCGCTTGGTACCCATCAATGGGAAAAGGTCGACCTCGTGGTGTCGGGATGCAATCTGGGCCTCAACATTGGCAACTCCATCTGGCACTCGGGCACGCTCGCGGCGGCGAAGCAGGCGGCCCTGCTGGGCCTGCGCGGCATTGCCTTCAGCGCGCCGTCGGGCATCGACGACTTCTCGAGTCTGAAACCCTGGATGCGCCGCGTGCTCGAGGTGCTGGTGCCGGCCCACGAGTTGCCGCTCGTCAACGTCAACTTGCCGAAAGACCCGCGCGGCATCATCTGGACGCGCGTGTCCGTGCGCCACTACGACGGGTTGATCGTGCCGACGAAAGATCCGCTGGGCCGCGAGTTGTTCTGGTTCAGCGTGAAGCCGCTCGACGGCGCGGATGAAGGCACCGATCGCTGGGCGATTGAGCAGCGATGGGTGTCGATCACGCCGCTGCGGCTTGACCTCACCGACGAAGCGCAGCTGGCGGAATGCCGCGACCAGCGTCCGCTGGACGAGCACCTGGCCGCCGTCGTGTCGCCGCCGAAATCGTCGCCCGAAGCTGCGAAAGAGGTCGAGCTCTCGGAGGCGCCGGTACTGGCGCCCCGGGTGTCATGACCGCTGGCAAGCGGGGCAGTAGTACGTCGAACGCGCGGCCTGCGTGATCTGCCGAATGGTGCCCGTGCATCCCTTGCGCAGACACGGTTCACCGGCGCGTTCATAGACGCGGAACCGGCCTGCTCGATACGGCGACTCGGAACGTCGAATCGCGCTGATCAACACGGCCTTCACGGAGGCGGCTAGCACGTCGGCCTCTTTCTTCGGCTTCCCCGTGGTGGTCGCGATGCTCGATGCCTTGCGGAGCGGCGACAACCGCGCGTGGTGCAGGGCTTCGCTGGCGTAGATGTTGCCCACGCCGCCGACGATGCGTTGGTCGAGGAGGGCGACCTTGATCGAAATCTTCTTGCCACGGCAGGCAAGCGCCAGCGACGCGGCGTTGAACTCGGGCGAGAGCGGCTCGGGGCCCATGGCCTTCAACGACGGGTAGTCATCGGCGACCGCCGCCAGGTCCATGAAGCCAAACCGCCGCGGGTCGTTGAACACCACCGACTGGCCAGACGACATCATGAACACCACGTGATCGTGCGCGTCGGCCTCGCGCGTGCGGTCGCCGATCGGCGCCACGTGGAACCACCCCGACATCCCCAGGTGCATGATCAGGTGCTCGCCAGACGACAGCGCCACCACCAGGTACTTGCCTCGCCGCTGGACCGCCGCCACGGTGGTGCCGCGGAGGCGATCGGCAAAGCGATCGGGAAACGGAATGCGCAGGTTGGGGCGGTTGACGATCACGCGCCGGAACCTGGCGCCTTGCATGGCGGGCTCGAGGAGCCGGCGGACGGTTTCGACTTCAGGCAGTTCAGGCACGACACAGATGTTAAGCCGCAGATGACACTTCCGGGGCCGCAGATGACGCAGATGACACAGAAGGAGAAGCAGGATCGATGCGTCTCCATACGGGTTCTCCTGTATAACCGTCAGCATGAATCGCCACGGTTCCGCTGCTGTTGTGTTCCTTTTGTGCCTGGGCCTGGCGGCCTGCAACCAGGAAACGCCGGTTGCGCCATACCAGGTTGAGGAAGTGCCGCTCGGCCAGATCTCCGAGGATCTCGCGGCGGGCAAGACCACAGCGGTGGCGGTCACGCAGGCCTACATCGAGCGCATCAACCAGTACGACGGTCCGCTGAACGGCGTGATTGCGATCGCTCCGGATGCGTTGCAGCAGGCGGCAGCCGCCGATGCGCGCCGCAAGACTGGCAAGTTGCTCGGTCCGCTCGACGGCGTGCCCATCCTGCTCAAGGACAACATCGACGCCGTCGGCATGCCCACCACCGCGGGCTCGTTCGCGCTCGCGAACAACCGGCCGGCCCAGGATTCAGAAGTCACCAGGCGCCTGCGCGCCGCCGGGGCCGTGATCCTGGGCAAGGCCAACACCTCGCAGTATGCGGGTTTCCGCACCTCGACGGGGCTGAACGGCTCGCCACTTGGCGGGCCCACTCACAACCCGTACGACTTGACGAAGTCGGCCGCCGGGTCATCCAACGGCTCGGGCATCTCTGCGGCGGCGAGCTTCGCGGCCGCGACCATTGGCACCGAGACGTCGGGCTCGATCACCGGTCCCTCGAACGTGAACGGGGTCGTCGGCATCAAGTCGACCATCGCGCTGGTCTCGCGCCGCGGCATCGTGCCCATCAGCCTGACGCAGGACATGGCGGGCCCGATGACCCGCACCGTTCGCGACAGCGCCATGGTGCTCACCGCCATCGCCGGCAGCGACGCCGGCGATGCGTGGTCGGCCGACGCCGATGCGAACAAGAAGGACTACGTCGCCATGCTGTCGACCGACGGCCTCAAGGGCAAGCGCCTGGCGGTGTTGCGAGGCCTGCGCGGGCACAACGACACGACGACCCCGGTGTTCGAAGCGGCGCTGGCGGTGCTGCGCGCCCAGGGCGCGGACCTTGTCGAAGTGCCCGACACGAAGTGGATCGACATCCGCCCCGAGATGCGCACCGTCCTGCTGGCCGACTTCAAGGTCGATCTCAACAGCTACTTCGCGACCATGCCGGCCGCGGTGAAGGTGCGAACACTGACCGACCTGATTGCGTTCAACAGCGCCGATCCCCGCGAGAGCATGCACAAGCAGGAGGTCTTCGTCGACTCGGATCAAACCGTCGGCGGACGATCCGATGCGGGCTACCAGAAGGCGCTGGCCGACATGTTCCGGATCACGAGGGACGAAGGTATCGACCGCGTGCTCCGGGAAACCGGCGCCGTCGCGCTCGTCACCATTACCGGCGCGCCGGCCGGCACCATCACCGCTGACGGCACGAGTACCAGTGGCGCCGTGTCGCCCGGACCGCGTGGCACGCAGGCGTCGCTCACGGCCTACGCGGCGTCGGCGGGCTATCCGCATATCTCGGTGCCCATGGGACAGATCGACGGCATGCCGCTGGGCATTTCGTTCGCCGGCACCAAGTGGACCGAAGGCGAGCTGTATGCGCTGGCCTATGCCTATGAGCAGGCCTCGAAGAAGCGCGTGCCGCCCACGGCCTACAAGCAGGCGGTCGCCCAGCCGAAGTAGCTGGACAGCAGATTCTGCGGCTGAGTTGCATTTCGACGCGCGGGGTGCACAATGGTGGTGACCCGTCGGTCTGCGATGCCACCTGACGGCGGGGTCACGACATGCGTTACGTTTGCGTGCTTCTGGTTCTTCTCGGAATGCCGCTCACGGCGAGTGCTCAGCGCGAGCATCGCGCCGACAGGCCACCGACCGGTCCCGGCGCCATTGGCTTGGGGTTGACGCCGATCGGCTTGCCCACACCCATCTCGTATCAAAAGCCGTGGGAATGGCGCGCACCCGCGCCGTCGTGGGAGCGGCCGCAGGTCCCGGCCTGGGAACGCCAGGGTCCTCCGCCATGGGAACGCGGCCACGTCGCCCGCCCGGTGAATCCGCTGCCACCGCCGCGGCGCGATCGGCAACGCTCGCCGCAGGTGGTGTACGTGATGCAGCCGTATCCGGTGGCGCAGCCCTATCCGGTCTACGTGACGGTGCCCGCGCCGGCGACACCGGAGCCGCCGCCCGCGCCTGCTGAACCAGAGGTCGAGGCAGAGCCGCCACCGCCGGCCTATGTCGCGCCGATCGGCAGCCGCACGCTCTACGTGATTCGGGGCTGCTACTTGGGCAACGTCATGCCGGATGCTGATCGTCTGCCGGCCGGCTGCGACCTGGGCCAGCTCAAGATCTATCCACCGCAGTAGCGGCTAGTACGGAATCGTTTCTCCCGGCAACGCCGGCACGCTCTTGGGGGAGACCCGGTGCTTGCTGGCCTGCTCGTAGCCGTGCGCGATCTTCAGCAGCATGGCATCGGTGAACGGCCGCCCCATGATCTCGAGCGCGAGCGGCAGGCCCTCGGCATCCCAACCAGCCGGCACCACGATCGCCGGCATGCCGGCCGTCGACACCAGGTTGTTGTCCCTTGGCCCATCGTCCGACGCACCCACCGCGGGGGCGCCGAGTGGTTTCATCGGATAGACAAGCGCGGCGACGCCGTAGCGATCCATCAGCGCGATCAACTGCTGACGCATCATCTTCTGGTTCAGCAGCCGCGCCTGGTACTCGACGTTGGTGTTCAGGTCGCCGGCCTTCATGGTGTCGTTGAAGCGCGCTTCGAGCACGCCGCCCTTCAGCCACTTGCCGCTGTTGAACAGCTCGGCAAACGACTTCACGGGGCTGGGGCCGCGCCGCTTCAGGTAGCTGTCGAACGACGAGCGCAGCTCGTAGCTGTTGACGCGCAGCGACGGCATGAGGCCGATCAGGTCGGTGCCGGTTGACAGCCCGTCGATCACGATCGCACCGGCGGCCGTCATCACGGCCAGTTGCTTGTCGATAATCGCGTTGCCGGCTTCCACCTCGGTACCCTTGCGGAACAGGTCGCGCAGCACGCCGACGCGGACACCGCGCAGGCTGTTGGCGGGCAGCGCCGTCAGATCGGGCACCTGCTGCTCGAGGCTCTCGCTGGTCGCCAGGTCGTCGGCGTCGAAGCCGCGGATCACACTCAGCACCACCGCCGCATCGGCCGTCGTCTTGGCATGCACACCGACGCGATCCTGCGTGAACGAAATGGGGAGCACGCCGGCGCGGCTCACCAGGCCGCGCGACGGCACGACGCCGACCAGCGCGCTGTTCGCGGCGGGACTGCGCACCGACACGCCGGTCTCGGTGCCGAGGCCAACGGTGGCAAAGGACGCGGCCACGGCGACGCCGGTGCCGCCGCTCGATCCACCGGGGTTCTTCGCCAGGTTGTAGGGATTCAGGATCTGCCCGCCGACGGTGCTGAAGCCGCGCACCGACTGCGCCATTTCATCCATGTTGGTCTTGGCGATGATGATGGCGCCGGCCGCGCGCAGCTTCTCGATGACTGTGGCGTCGATGGCGGGACGGCTGCCGGCAAACACCTCGTTGCCACCGGTGGTGGCCATGTCGGCCGTATCGATGTTGTCCTTGGCGACGATGGGGATGCCGTGCAGTGGGCCGCGGCGGCCCTTGGCCTTGCGCTCGGCATCCAGTTCGAGGGCAATCTCGAGCGCACGCGGGTTCACCGTAATCACGGCGTTCAGGCGCGGCCCCTGCTTGTCGTAGGCGTCGATGCGCTTGAGATACAGGGCCGTCAGGCCCTCGTAGGTGAGCTTGCCGGCGTCCACCGCCGCATGAATGTCGGCAATGCTCGCCGTCGTCAATTCGAACGCCTTCGTCTGCGCACGAAGCGTGACGAGAGAGACGACAACGAGCCCGAGAGCGAGAACGAATCGGCGTGAACGCATGCGCCATGCTATCTCAGCCCCCAGCACCTTGGCACCCCTGGCACCCCTGGCACCTTTGGCACTTTGCCATCCAGCCATAAATATGGCAGGATCGCCCCATGCGCACGACCATCGATATCCCGGACGCGTTGTATCGCCGGCTGAAGGCCCGCGCGGCCGCCGAACGCCGCCCCGTCAAGGCACTGATTCTGAAGGCGGTTGAGCACGTGCTGGAGGCGGCGCCGCCTGCAAAGAAGAAGATCGTCATACCGGTGATTCCTTCAAAGCACCCCGGGAGCCTGAAGCTGGACAATGCCAGGATTTACGAGCTCATATCTTTTCCCTGACATCAACGTCTGGGTCGCGCTGACGAGCGGTCGTCACATGCACCATCAGGTCGCCAGTGACTGGCTGGACTCGCAAGACGTCGATACTCGTCTTTCCTTCTGTCGGCATACGCAGCTCGGCGTCCTGCGCCTGCTCACTATGGAAGCGGTGATGGGCGACGAGGTTTGCACGCAGGCCGAAGCGTGGGCGATCTACGACCGGTTGTTGAAGAACGACAATGTGACACTGCTCGAGGAACCGCCCGACCTCGAGCGCCGGTTCCGGGCGTTGACCCGCAGCCGACAGGCGTCACCGAAGGCATGGGCTGACGCTTACCTGGCGGCGTTCGCCGAGGCATCGCAGATCACGCTCGTCACCTTCGACCGGGCGTTCCGCGGCAAGGTGAAGCCGCTGATCCTGCTCGAAGAGTGACCCTACCGGCAGGTCGCCGCGGCGGGACGCGGTTCCGCCATCCTGACGTCCAGGAACTGCACCTTCGGCGGAATGGTCGGCGCAAGTGTGATCGAGACGTTCAAGTCGCCGCGCTCGCACTTCATCGTCCACTGCCCGCGCAGCCAGTTCTCGACCGAGTCAAATTGCGACGGCGCCGCGCAGGTGCCGACTTTCGCGCGCAGGTCGGCAATCTGTTTCTGCCGCCGGTCCTTCGACACGTCGCGGAACAGGTTCATGGCCGCCATCTGGTCGGCCTGCTTGTCGTCCCAATTCATGATGAGGCGCGACACCGCGTCGCGCGACTCGATCAGGGTCGGCGCGGGCTGCGGCATGCGCGGCTGCAGGCCGCCGGTGTTCGCCATCAGGTCGAACGCCTCGGTCACCACGCCGCCCCAGCCGGTGTAGGTGACGTTGCCGAACGCGATCACGCCGACGCCGTAGCTGGGCAGCCAGCGCATCATCGAGCCGTAACCGGGCAAGCCGCCGCTGTGCGCGACGATCTGGTCGAACTCGCACGACTGCGTGATGCCCAGGCCGTAGCCGTAGCCGCCCGAGTTCAGGTTGGGCGCGCCGGCCGCGGTGCGGGTGACCACTGACGGTCGTGCGCGCCAGATCTGCTGCATCTCGCGCAGTGACGAGCGGCGGATCGGACCGCCCTCGGCGCCGTCGCGCGGCGGATACGCCGCCAGCAGCGCGCCGACGTATTTCGTCAGGTCCGAGATGGATGTCAGCATGCCTCCCATTACGCCGAAGGCGCCATCGGCAAGCGCCGGCTCGAGCTTCCACTGTTCGTCTTCCCACCGGTAACCCAGTGCCAAGCGATCGCGCGCCACCTCCCTGGGCTCAAGCGTCGTTGACGTCATGCCCATGGGCTTCAGGATCTTCTCGCTCAAGTACTGCCGGTACGGCTGTCCCGACACGTTGGTGACGATGCGGCCGACGATGGCGAAGCCGTAGTTGGAGTATTCGTAAGCGACCCCGGGCGGGTTCGAGAAGGGGATGCCCTGCTGCATCATCCGCGAGAACGCGTCTTCCGTGGCATCCAGTTGCTGGTCGCCCCATGGGTTGTCTTCGGGGAAGCCCGAGGCATGCGAAAGCACATCGCGCACGCGCAGTCGCGGCGAGTCGGACGTGGGGTAGCGCAGGTTCTTCAGTTCGGGGATGTGCTTCTCGACCAGGTCTTCGAGTGACAGCTTGCCCTCGTCTCGCAAGGCCAGCAGCGACATGGCCGCGAAGCTCTTCGACATGGAGGCGATGCGGAACACCGAATCGCTCGTCACCGGCGACTTGGTCGATAGGTCGCGGTAGCCGGCCACGCCAATGTGCGCCAGCTCACCGTCAATCACGATGCCCCACGCCGCACCGGGCACGTGCGCGCGTGCCATGAAGGCGGCGACGACCTTGTCAATCTCGGGGAATGCCGTCGCCAGCTTCGCGCGCCGGTTGGGGTCGGCAAATGTGGCTGGCGGGTTCTCCACGGCGGTCGCCGTTGCGACCTGGGCCGATGTGCGAACCGGCGCGTGCGCGGCCCCCAGGGTGAGAAGCAGGCCGAGGGACCAGGCAATCCGTGGGTTCATGCCAGAAACTCTAACCCAAGCCCGTCCCGATCGGTCCCCGCCGGCATGGCTGAGAAACCAGCCGCGCCTGTCCGTCTACCAGTGAGAGCGGCAACCCCGAATCTTACGCAACGAGGAATCGTGGCCAAGAAACCCCTTCGCAAGCAACGCGCGGCGGCCGACGATGGTGTCCGCAGCGCCGTCATTTACATCCACGGCATCGGCCGGCACCTGCCAAAACCTGAGCTCAAGCTTGAATGGGACCTGGCGCTGTTCGGCCGCGACCGGCAGCACGAGACGCGGATGGCGTACTGGTCCGACATCATGCATCCGCCCTCGGCCAGGACGGCTAAGGCCGTCAAGGCAGCGGCTGCGGCAGATGACGACCTCAGCCCCGAAACCATCCTGGCGCAGGCCGGATTGCGCAAGAACGACAAGCGCGCCGAGCGATTCGTGACGGCGTTTCTCGAGGCGTACGGCATGCCCGACGCCGCCCCGGCCGGCGGCGCCGGCAAGAAGGTGCTGCCGCTGCCGCGCTTTCTCCGCGAGCCCATCTCGCGTGCGTTCCTCAAGCAGTTCCTGGTCGATTCGGCCAGCTACTTCTTCGACGAAGAGAAGCGCACGGCCGTCCGCCGCCGGCTGCTGGATGAACTGCCCGGCCCCGGCATTCCCATTACGCTGGTCGCCCACAGTCAGGGAACCGTGGTGGCCCTCGAAGTGCTGGCGGCGTTGCCCCAGTTGAAAGTGGACCGGCTGGTAACCATCGGGTCACCACTCGGACTGCAAGAGGTGCAGGACTTTCTGGACGTGCCGCCGCACAGCAAGCCGTTCCACGTGCCGGCGTGCATCGAGCGCTGGGACAACTTCGCCGACCCGCTCGACCCGGTCGCGCTCGACAAGGGGTTGGCCGGAGAGTTCGTCCTCGGCCCCGGCAGCAGCAACGGCGTCCGCCTGGTCGCGCCGGTCTTCGATCAGCTCATCGTCAATGGCCGCACGCTGCACTTTCGGGGATTCAATCCGCATTCGGCGGTGGGCTACCTCTCGCATCCGAAAGTCCGTCGCAGCGTGCACGAGGCCAGTCACTTCGATGCGATGGCCCGGTTCGTGGTGGCGCGCGATGTCGCCGAGACCCTTGGCCACGACGTGCGTCACCCGGTCCTGATCGAGGTGCTCGAACCCGGCTATGGCGCGGTTGGCGAGACACCCGACGAGCGCGCCACGCGCGACAGGGCGGCCGGGCCCCTGCTGTCGAAGCGCATCGACCGTGCGGCCACCGACCTCGAGAAGCTGGTCGCGCAGCTGGCGCGCGCGACGGGCGGTTCAGCCGCGGCGGTGAAGGCATCAGTGGAGGCCGCGCGCATCGACCGCCTGCATCGATTCGTGGCTGCGCACCTGAACCCGTCGGAAGTCCGGCTGGTCGCCCAGATGCACCGCGAGTTCAACGTCTACGCGGTGTGGCGCAGCGCCGCCAAGGCCAAGTTGATCGATCGCTCCCGTCGCGTGCTGCAAGCCGATGCCGCGCTCGAGAGCTACCAGGCGGGCGGTGCAGGCATTCGCTGGGCGGTGCTCGACACTGGTGTCAGGTCAGACCATCCGCATTTCAAAGACCCGCGCACCGGCCGGTCGCGCATTGCCGCGATCTGGGATTGCACCCAGCGCGGTCCGCCTCGCTTCCTGAAAAAAGACGATGACTGGGATGGTCATGGATCGCATGTGGCGGGCATCATCGCCGGGTCTGGCGAGAGCGACCGCCGCAGCTACACCAGCGTCGCGCCGCAGGCCGACCTGATCGTCTACAAGGTGCTGAACGATCGCGGCGTCGGCGAAGACGCCTGGATTATCAAGGCCCTCGATCACATCGCCGAGCAGAACGAGAACAACGCCACGTTGGCCGTGCACGGCTTGAACCTGAGCCTGGGCGGTCCCTACGATGCCAGCGTCTACGGCTGCGGCTTCACGCCGATCTGCCAGGAACTGCGCCGGCTGTGGCGCTCGGGCGTGGTGGTCGTGGTGGCGTGCGGCAACGAGGGGCAGCTCGAGGTGCAGACGCGCAACGGCGACATCGAGATCAACACCCCCATGTCGATTGGCGATCCCGCCAACCTGGAAGACTGCATTGCCGTGGGATCGGTGAACGCCGACCGGCCGCATTTGTACGGCGTCTCGTCGTTCTCGTCGCGCGGGCCCACCTCGGATGGCCGGTGCAAGCCCGATGTGGTCGCTCCCGGCGAGCGCATCAGCTCGGTGAACGCCCGCTTCAAGGGCAAGCAGCGCCTCTATCGTGCGGAAAGCGGCACCAGCATGGCCGCGCCGCACGTGTCGGGTCTGCTGGCGGCGTTCCTGTCGGCACGACGCGAGTTCATTGGCCGGCCAGACGAGGTGAAAAAGTTGCTGCTCGACACCTGCACCGACATCGGCCGCGATCGCCAGCACCAGGGCCGCGGCATTCCGAACCTGATGAAGATGTTGCTCAGCGTCTGAGGCTTTAGAATGCGGTATGCGCACTCTTCGTTATTCCGTGGCGGCGAGCCTCGACGGCTACATTGCCGGCCCCAACGGCGAGTTCGATTGGATCCCGGTCGATCCGGATATCGACTTCGAGGCCTTGTACGCCGGGTTCGGCGGCCTCGTGATGGGTCGCCATTCCTACGAAGTGTTCAAGGCCACTGGCGGCGCGCCGGGTCCGGCGTTGCCGACCTACGTCTACTCGCGCACGTTGCCCGAAGGGGAGCGCGACGGCGTGACGTTCGCGCGCGATGCCGTCAGCCACGTGCGTGAACTGAAGGCATCTGGATCGGGCAAGCCGCTATGGCTGTGGGGCGGGGGCGAATTGTGCCGGGAGCTGGCCACCGCGGGTTTGCTCGATGGCATCGACGTGGCGATCATCCCGGTAGTCCTTGGCAAGGGTCTGCCGATGATGGCCACGCCGGGACCGCAGCTTACCCTGAAGCTCAGGTCGCAGCGTCTCTATAAACAGACCGGGACCCTGTTCATCGAATACGACGTCGTCCGCTAGACGACGCCGCCACCTGTCGTTGACGGTGATCAGGGTTGCCTGACCGCTGTGCAGAACTCCGCGAGGCAATCGCCCAGCACGTCGATGGCGTAGCCGCCTTCCTGCACCACCAGCGTCGGCAGCTGCAGCTCGCGCACGCGCCGGCCGATGGCCCCGAAGTCACTGGCCTCGAGCTTCAGCACGCCGATCGGATCGCGGGCGTGCGCGTCGAAGCCCAGCGCGACGACCAGCGCGTCTGCGCCAAACTGCCGGATCCGATCGCATGCGGTGTCGAGCGCCGTCATCATCGCGCTGCCCGTCGAGCCATGGGCGAGCGGCAGGTTCAGGTTAAAGCCGTCGCCTTCGCCAATGCCGGTTTCGCCCGGGTAGCCGGTGAAGAACGGATAGTAGTTCTTCGGGTCGGCGTGAATCGACACCGTCAGCACGTCGGCCCGCGAGTAAAAGATCTGCTGAGTGCCATCGCCGTGATGGGCATCCACGTCGAGGATGGCGACGCGCGGAAAGGCAGTCCGCAGCCGCTGCGCCGCCACGGCGGTGTTGTTGACGAAGCAGAACCCCGACGCGCGATCGGCGCGGGCGTGATGCCCCGACGGCCGGCACAGCGAGTAAATCAGGCTTGGGGCTTGCTCGCCCACCGTAGCCTTGGCAAAGGTGGGGGGCCTGGGGCTTGAGGTGCCTTCCTCAATCAGGGTATCCGCGGCCGCCACGGCGGTGTTGCTCGACTCGCGGATCGACTGCCAGCTGTTCGGTCCGAGCGCTACCGACAAGTCGCCCAGGTACCAGCCCGTGCGCGCGACAATGCTGTCGGCCGGACAGTCGGGACGCGCGCGATCCTCCGGGCGTCCACTCCAATAGGGAAACGTGTTGGGCCACACCTCCGGACCGTGATCCGGCAGCGTGCGCCACCGCTCCCACGCAGACTCGAGATACTCGAGGAAGCCCGTCGTATGCACGGCCAGGCGGGCATCCGCGTGATCGCCCTTGGGCACCTCTGGCTCCACACCCATGCCGCGCAGCGCCCCGAGCAGTGCATCGACCCGGGCCGGCAGATCTTTCGCCGGGACCACGCGGCCGTAGCGCATGAACTGTTGCGGGTCGTGCGCCAACTGCCGCGGGTGGTAGAACGCGCGCATCACGGACATCAGCGCATCTTAGTGCGTCGCCGCAGGGCCCGAAAGGCGGCGAGCATTTCCGCATAGGTGAAATTCGCGTTCCGCCCGCTGGGGTTGGGCAGCACGAACACCTCGGTGTCGCCAATGCGCTCGGGTTGCGGTCCCAGCGTCACCGCGTCCTTGCGCTCGGGGAACATCGCGCGGAACACCGTGACCCCGACCATCGCGACCACTGCCGGCTTGTAGCGCAGCACCTTGCGCCGAAGCCGCAACCGCCCGGGCACGTACTCGGCCGGCGCCAGCGTGCTGATGCTCGGCGTCGCGCGCGGCACGATGTTGGTAATGCCGTACCCAAACTCCGGCAGCCGGTCATCGTCTTTGAAGGTGATCGGCTCGGGCACCAGCTTCGACTCGCACAGCAGCTTCCAGAAGCGGTTCGAGGGCCCCGCGAAGTGATGCCCGCTCAGGGCCGACTTCACGCCGGGATTGATCCCGACGAACAGCACCCGCACACCGGGCTGGATGCGATCGCGCAGTGGCGGGTACTCCGAGAAGTGGCGCTCGGCAGGCTTGGTCACTTCGTCGGGAACAAACGCTTTTCGGCGGCGACCATCTCTTCGTTGGCCTTCTGGAACCGCGTGCGGTTGGCTGGCGTGTCGGTCATGCGGCCCAGGTTCATGGCCTGCACGATCTTGAACGCCTCGAAATACTGCGGGTCGCGCAGCAGGCGCGCCTGCTTGCGGCCGAACTCGAGCATGAAGCGGCCCTTCAGCGTAGCGGCCATCGACGGCCACTTCGCCGCCGGCGTCTTGAAGCCCTTGGCGTTGGCAAACTCCGGGTAATACGCCTGCGGCGAGGGCACCACGCTCCAGCGCTCGAGGCGGTCCACCACCGCCGCGAACTGTTTCGGCTGCAGCATGATTGCCGAGTTCACGTTGTGGCCAATCGTCTTGCGCAGGAAGCTGAGATAGCGCGCGGTATCGCCGGTCTCCGGCGTGCCGGGCACGTCGTAGCGCGAGAAGTCGAACGACGCGCGCAGCTGTGCCGCGTAGAACAGGAAGGCGGCGTCCTCGAGCCGGTTCAGAGAAAACGCCGTCTGCGACGCGAAGAACAGCAGCATGGGGCTGACGAGCGACGTGTCGGCGACGATGGCGTTGACGACAGTCGTGAGGTGCTCGCGGGTGCCGGTAAAGGCATCGCCGGCCGGGCTGTCGTTGGTCCACACCAGCGTCTTCAGCCAGTCCACCGTCACCTTGGTCTGCGCCTGAGCCGGCGCGCCAGTTGTCAGGACTGCCACCAGCACACCGATCGTCACTACGCTACGAGCCATACCCTATTGTGCCGCAACCCGCCTGACCGGCGACCAGCGCTACTGGTTTCAACTGATCGACGACTTCCGGTCCTTCCCCTCCAGACGCCGCACACTCTCGGCCCGCGGGGCATGGCCTCAGGTGTGAACGGCGTTGGCAGTTGGCGATCGTCGCCCGCCGAAGAGCAGCCGTCGCCGGGCGACGCCGAAAGCGACCACCACAAGCACGCCGCCAAGCGCCCACAGCATCGGTGAGCCCGTCACGGTCTGTCCGCTAGCGAGCCTGACGTCCACCGGACGAGTCCCCTCGATCGAGAAGTCGAACGTGATGAGGGCCAGCGCGACAGGTGGCGTTGCCCCAGGCGTGATCTGGACCACGGCGGAGTGGTTGGGCACTTGATGCATCACGGCGTCGTATTCGAGTGTGAAGAGGCGCGGGTCGAATGTCGCGTTGGCCGCCACCCAGGCCTGCAGCGACAACTCCTCATAGGGTCCAACATCCGGATCGGTTGAGCGCGTCAACACGATCGATTCGATTACGTGGGCCTGCCTCGCGCCGGCGTTGGAAACGATCGAGAGATGCGCGTCGAAATACGACCGCAGTGCCTGGTACGACGATCGGGCGCCGAGATCTGCTTCCTGGGCCAGGTCAGGTGGCAGCGCGAGACGCAGTTCGGGTACAGGCACGGCGATGGTCAGCCGGACTCCACGCTCGTCGCCGGCGATGTCGATCACCGTGTTCGGCATGGAGTGCGCCGAGGCGTTGAGCGCCAGCGCAGCCGCCAGCAGGCAGGCGTACAGCGGCCTAGCGATTGCCGCCGTAATCGGTCTTCTTGTCACGCCACACCGAATGGGGGTGAACGCCGGGCAAGGAACGGCCAGGCTGCATGGACAGCTCAATCCACACCGACGGTCCGTCGATGCGAACGTAGTCGTTCTCGGCGTTCATCGCCTGGGTGCCGGCGTAGGCGACATAGGTCTCGGCCAGTTCCGTGCGGTACTTCACCAGGATGGCCTCGGCGTCCGGAGGGTCGATGTCGCGCACGTAGGTCTCGATCGCGCGCACCACCAGGTCCTGCTGGTCCTGGCTCAGGTCGCCCACCCGGACGCCGGCGCGCGACGATGGGAAGGCGTTGTCTTTCTGCGGACCGACGATCAGATCCGTGTAGGTCTGGCTGAGCCTGGCCGTGGTGCGTTCATCGCCGCTCAGGCTGCCGAGCATGGCCGCGAAGGCGGCTTGCTCCTGCACCATGGGCGCATTGTCGCGGCCGTTCTCGCGAAAAGGGGTAAACGGCTCCACCCCTCGGAACGACGGCGTCGCGCCCACGAGGACGCCGTCCTTGTAGGTGCTGCCGAACGCCAGGTGGTGCCCGCCAAAGTACAGCTGCCAGGTGCCCGTGGCGGCCGGCGTACCGAGAAAGGCGATGTGGAAGTTGCCGGAAGCGAATCCGCTGTCGCTGGTGTTGTTCTTCAGGAAGTCGTCGGCGTTCAGGATCTGTTCGATCTCGTCGTAGCCCTCGCTCTCTGCGATGCCGGTGGCTTCCTTCATGATCGCCTTGACCACGCCCAGTTGTGCCGGCGTGAACTCGGCCATCGTGACGCCGACGCGATTGCGATAGCCCATGGGCGGGAAGTTGCTCCAGCGGCGCGCGTCCGCCACGGAGTAAGGCAGCTGCAAGCGCGCGATGAGTTCGGGGCTGAGATCCTGTGTGAGCGCGCCGGTCAGGCAGACGAGCCTGGTCATGTCGCTGGCGGCGCCGGCGGCCGCCTGGCAGGCCCGATCGGCCGCTGCCGTGTCGGCCGCTCCAAGCGGAGCGCTCCGGTTCGTGTAGTAGCTCGGCAGGGCGCCGCCGCGTTGGAAGGCGAAGAGAACCGTGGCGCTGGCCGCGACGACAACGGCGGCAACGATCCAGTTTCTCTTGAGTCGGGGTGTCACTGGCTCCATGCGACCATTGTGCGCCACCCGGCGCGATGGTCACGCCGAGCCACACAATTGTCACAACTCGCCGGGTGCGAGCCGAGCCTCGCGGGTTTGGCCTAAGCAGGCAGGAGGTCAGAAAAAGGTCGACTGGTTTACAATCCGCCGCATGGATGACGCACAACGACGTTCGTCCGGGGGATCACGCCGCTCGTTCCTGTTGAAGTCTGTCGCCGGCGCCGGGTCCCTGTGGATTGCCTCCCGGTGGCCGCAAGCCATCGATGCTCAGGCGCCAAACCTGAGCGCGCCGCCATGGGACGCCGTGCCGACGTGCACGGCCAGCAACACCGACGGCGCCGGACAGGGCCCGTTCTTCATTCACAACCGCGAACGCGAAGACGATGTGGAGATGTTCCGGCAGGATATTCGCGGCCGCTATCGGGAAGAGGCGGAGCCGGGGACCGAGATGCAATTGCATTTGCGCGTCCTCAACACCGCTGCGGAGTGCAAGCCGGTGCCCGGCATCGACGTCTACATCTGGCACACCGACGCCCAGGGCTACTACAGCGGCTTCGGCGAACCCGGGGAGCAGACGCCGGACGTGCGCTACGCCGGCAAGCCCGGCCGCAACGATCTGGACAACACCATGCGCTTTTGCCGCGGCGCCGGCGTGACCGATGCGAACGGCGTGGTGTCGTTCCGCAGCATCTTTCCCGGCTGGTACAACGGCCGCGACGTGCACATCCACGTGCTGGCGATCCACGCCGGATCCGAATCGCGCGGGCGCGAGACCTATCGCGATCGCGGGCATGTTCTCACCACCCAGTTCTACTTCGAGCCCGACCTGATCGACCGCGTGCACAAGGCGTCGCAGCCGTACCTGCGCCGCACCACGTTGCCGGCGTACGCGGGTTCCATCATCGCCGACGAGAACCGCAACAGCGGACTGCGGGCCAAGGCGACGTTCGACGGCAAGGTCGTCGTCGCCCAGATGCAGATCAGCCTCGATCCGAACGCCAGCCGGGTGTAGCGGCGACCCTCTGCCCGCCGGTTATGTGCATAGCGGCGTTGTGGAGGCAACCCTTCAGGGTTGCCTGACGTAGAGGTGGGTCTTCCTTCTCCGCTGTAGCCTTGGCGGAGGCGGACGACGCGCCTGAACGAGCGGAGCGGCATCTCCCTCCGTTCGCTACCGCCCTCGCCGGTCAACTCTCACTCAGCGCATTAAGCGCTCAGCGAAGCATGTAGTGCCAAGCTGCGCGTGCGTAGCTTCCGTTCGAGTTGTCGGCCAGCAACCCGCGTCGGCTCGGCCGGACGCTCACTGCGTGAGACGCCACTCCGCTCCCGGAGCACCCCAGCACCCGCAAGTCTCACCCCCCACCTCCACCGCCGCCTTCGATTCTCAATAGCTACTGGGCTTCATGGGCAATCACAGCGTGTTGCAAGCAGAGCGGCAAGACGACTCGGTGTTGGGAGAGTTGTCGTAGCGAGCTTGTGGGGAAGGCAGGAGGGGCGCGCGGTCTAGTGGGTCTGTCAGCCCACGAAAAGTCCAATAGACGATTGGTCCCTGCAAAGGATCCTGGTTGATGGTCAGTCGATGCTGGTAGGTGGTGCGGCGGTGCGCAAGTGCCGCGGCAATGTCGTCGCTGCGTTACTGGTTTCACCTGGCCGTGGACTTCCTGACCTTCCCCTCCCGGTCGTGAGAGATGTTTTCCCACGGCCTGGGCGCCATGCGCCCTAGATGGTATGGTAATTGGTATGGCCACAACGAAGCTCACCATCACGATTGATGACGATCAGCTCGACGAGGTGCGGCGGCTGGTCGCGGCTGGACAGGTCGCGAACGTCTCAGGATTCGTGAGGCGCGCGGTGGAGGTCGCCCTTCACGATGCGGCCGGCTGGCGGCAGATGCTTGACGGCGCCTTACAAGAAACCGGCGGCCCGCTCACCAAGAAGGAACGCATGTGGGCCGACGCGATCCTGTCCCGGGCCCCCCGCCGCCGCGGTGGCCGCCGAACGGCCGCGGCATGACCGGCATCACCTTTGATGCCGGCGGGTTGATCGCACTTGATCGCGGCGATCGCCAAGTGCTCGCGCTGGTGGCGCGGGCCGCTGAGCGCGGCATGCGTGTGACGGTCCCCGCCACCGCACTGGCCCAGGCCATTCGCCATCCCGCCCGTCAGGTCAGACTCACCCGGCTGGTCCGGAATCTCGGCACGGACCTGATGGCCCTCGACGCCGCCGACGCCACGGTCGTCGGTCTGCTGCTTGCGGCGACCCGATCGAGCGACATTGTCGACGCGCACGTGGTTGTCTGTGCACGACGGGCGAATCAGGTGGTGGTAACGAGCGATGCCGATGACCTCAGGCGGCTGGATCCTGGCCTGCGGCTGCTTGAGGTGTGAGACTGTCGCTGACCTCAGCATTCGAGCACCTCAGCACTTAAGCACCCAAGCACCCAATTACCTCTTTCGCTTGGCCGCGATCATGCGCCGCGCCTCGCGCAGGTGGCTGTCGAGCGCGTCATCCGCGATCTGATCGAGCAGGATGCCGACCCACCCCGCGACGCCGACGTACGGCGGGTTGAAATAGACAGCGGGCGATTCTTCGATCATCAGCACCGCCAGGCCGTCCGCCACCGGCACCCACACCGCCAGCCGGCCATCGTCCCGGTGATGCTCGGCAAACATCGCGAAGCAGCCCTTGCCCTCCTCGACGAAGAAGCAGGGCGTGCCGTGCGACATCTTCTCGAAGGCGCTGGGCAGCGCCGCGCAGAGGCGGCGGATCCGATCGACCTGTCCTTCCCGTCCGCCCTTGCGCCGGCCCGTGCCCCCGTCGCGCGTGGTCACTTGCCGCGCGCGGAACTTCGCGATGCGCTCGATCAGGCGGACCGGCACCGGCTCGGACAACGGAAACTTGAGCGTCCCCTTGCTGCGTTCGTAGGGCGCCAGCTCTTTGGCGAACGCCTCGACCAACGCATCGCTCGCGGGATAGAGCGAGTAGTGCGACTTCCACCCGGCGAAATACAGCACGCCAACGCCGTTCAGCGAATAGGCCGGCATTTGATAGGACAGCCCTTCTTCCGCAGTCGGAATCCCCTTGAGAATCGCCTGGCGCACTGCCTCCAGGCTGGCTCGAGCCTCTTTCGGCTTCGACGCGATGTACTCACGCACCGAGGCGAGCTTTCTGGACCGCTTTGCCGGCATGCGCAGACATGCTATCCGAAGCCGACAAGTGATACCCTCGGCCGGTCACTGGAGGCATCGATGGACGAGAATCAGAATCAGACGAAGAAGATCCCTGCGGAAGCCGTGGACCTGTACACCCGCTACATTCATGGCGAGGTCAGCCGCCGCGACTTTCTGAAGGGCATCAATCGTTTCGCCGTTGCCGGCCTGACGGCCACCGCCATCGTCGAAGCGCTGATGCCGAACTACGCCCTGGGGCAGCAGGTTCGTAAGGACGATGAGCGGATCACGGCCAGCTACGAGACCATCCCGTCACCCAACGGCAACGGGGAGATTCGCGGCTATTTCGTCCGGCCGTTCAGCCAGACCACGCGGAGCGAGAAGCCCACCAGGCTGCCGGCGGTGCTCGTGATCCACGAGAATCGCGGTCTCAATCCGCATACCGAAGACGTGGCGCGCCGGTTTGCGCTCGAGAACTTCATTGCCTTTGCCCCGGACGCGCTGACGTCGCTCGGCGGATACCCGAGCGACGACTTCAAGGGCGGCCAGCTGTTCGGCAAGATCGATCGCCCGAAGATGACCCAGGACTTCGTCGCCTCAGCCCAGTGGCTCAAGAATCACGCGCTCGGCAACGGCAAGGTCTGCGCGACCGGCTTCTGCTTCGGTGGTGGCATGTCCAACACGCTGGCGACGATCCTGGGCGCCGACCTTGCGGCAGCCGCACCGTTCTATGGCGGCGCGCCTCCGGCTGCGGAGGTCGCGAAGATCAAGGCGGCCATCCTCGTGCACCACGGCGCGCTCGACGCGGGGTTGGTGAAGGCGTATCCGGCGTATGAGGCGGAATTGAAGAAGAACAACATCACCTACGAGGGCCACATCTGGCCCAATTCGGTGCACGGCTTCTTCAACGACGCCACGCCGGAGCGATACAACAAGGAGACGGCGGCGCAGGCGTGGGCGCGGACGATCGCGTGGTTCAATCAGTACGCTCGGCAGGCGCCTTAGAAGGGCTGGTCAGGCGGTCGGGCTGGTTGGGCGGGTAGGGCGGAGGGCCTACGGCTAGTGTCTCGTCTCAGAAGTCATGTTAACGAACACGGCGGATCGCTTTCTTGATGATATCGGCGGGTTCACGGGTCCAGACAAAGGGCGTCGGGTTGGCGTTCCAGTGGTCGATGAACT